>Ga0129311_1000038_pt1 | contig 131426 bp, 128 predicted proteins | sample Go1ome_FD_94435 | JGI IMG/M metagenome (GOLD analysis project Ga0129311, IMG submission 94435) | Western lowland gorrila individual fecal microbial communities from Wisconsin, USA - Go1022B metagenome | ecosystem: Host-associated > Mammals > Digestive system > Large intestine > Fecal | place... | reverse complement strand
CTTCATCCCGCTGGATGAACTGATGAAAGAGGAAACGGCGTGACCGAAGTCACGCCGCACCCCTTGAAAACTCAAGGTTTTCACCATTTTTTGATTTTACTGTTTTACGACCACCCGGCTTATCCGGGCGGGGAGCCTTTTTACAGGGAAGAGGGGGAAAACTTATCTTTTCCGGAAAGCGAAGAACCGCTGGCCCAGGTAGTTGAGCATCACGAACAGAACGGAACCGCCCAGCATGGCCAGGTTGCCCTGTATCTGTTGGCTCCAGCCTGTGTTGGACAGCAGCCAGGTGACCACCGGTTTCGCCAGACCGTAAGCCAGCAGATAGCACACGGTGATGTTCAGAATGAACCGCCCAACCACTTTTGCGCCTTTTTCGGTGTTGCGGAAGGTGAAGTGTTTGTTCAGAAAATAGCTGACGATGCTGCCGATCACGTAGTTGGCGGCGGAGGAAAGCCAGAAGCCCAGGTCGCCCCATCGATGCAGTCCGGCCAGATTATACAGGCCAAACATGACACCGTAGCCTACCAGGGTATTAATACAGCCCACGATCAGGAAGCGGAAGAAGGAGGAGTCGAAAAAGCGTGTCAATTTCTCAGCCATGGAGGGATCCTCCGCAGTTTTCTGCAATGATATAGCGGGGGCGGTCTTTGATCTCCTCGTAAATTTTGGCCAGGTAGTAACCCAGAATACCCAGACAGATCATTAAAATGCTGCCAATGAACAGGATGAGCAGGATAACAGTGGTGAAGCCCTCTAAGGCGTGGCCTGTGAACTTCTGCCACAGAGAGTGGATCCCCAGCACGATTGAGCACAGGAATACGACCACCCCCAGGAAGGTAACGATCTGAAGGGGCGCGGTAGAAAATGCGGCCAGATTGGTGACCGCATAGCGGATCAGGCTCTTCAAGGACCATTTGGAGTAGCCTTCCGCACGGGGCTGGACCTCAAACTCCACCTGAGTGGTCTTAAAACCGATCCAAGAGGACAGGGCGCGGAAGAAGGCGTTTTTCTCCCGCAGGGCCAGCAGAGTATCCACGGCCCGCCGGTCCAGCAGTTTAAAGTCGGAGGCCCGGGACATGTCGATGCCGGTGGCGCCGCTGATGGCGGCGTAAAAGGTTTTGGCCGCCAGCGTGTGCAGAGGGTTTTCCTTGCCACGGCTGACCTTTACGCCCTCTACCACCTGATAGCCCTGCTGCCACAGGCGGTACATCTCCGCAAGCTTTTCCGGCGGATGCTGCAGGTCGCAGTCGATGACGGCGGCGCAGTCCCCGTGGGCCTGGGCCAGACCGGCGAAAATGGCGGCCTCTTTCCCGAAGTTGCGGGAAAAGCTGACGCCCCGTACATGGACATCCCCCTTGGCCTGGGTCTGGATACAGGTCCAGGTGTTGTCTCTGGAGCCATCATCCACAAACAGCAGCTCATAGGGAATGTTCTCTTGGGTCAGAGCGCTGCCGATGGCCTGAACCGCCAGCGGAATGTTGGGTTCTTCGTTATAGGCAGGAATGACAACGGATAACAATCCGGTCTTTTCCATAGAGGTCATCTCCTGTTCTCATAGGCGATTTCGTAGTCGGATTTTGGCGTATAGGTCTCCTGTACCTTGACGACCACGCGGCCATCCAGCAGGGCTACGCTGCCGTCTGCGGGATAGAGGGGCATGGCCTTGAACTGGCTGCTGGCGGCTACGGCCTTCATGGTTTCCTCTGCGGGCTCCTGAATGGGGACGTTCAGCCAGTCGTTAAGGTAGTAGTAGATGTGCTTGTTTAAGGGGGCGGGGGTATGGATCGGTGCGCTGTAATGATCAATCAGACGGTAGCTGTCGATCTGGGAATAATAGCGGTCGGTGGGGAAGGAGCCGATGATGACTACTTCCTGACTGCCGTCATAGCCGGGGCAGCTCTCCACCCGGGAAAGCAGGACGGTGGCATAGCTCAGCAGCGAACGGTGGGCCTGGGCGGAGGCGGTGTACAGCAGGTTGTCGATGTTGGCGCTGTACAGACAGGTGACAAGCAGCACCCCGCAGGTCAGCCAGCCGCACAGGGGGCGGACGGACGCTTTCATGTGGGGAAGACCGGTGTCAATCAACAAAAGGGCCGCCAGATACAGAGATACATAGGCGTATTTCATAATGGGGGTGGCGTCTGAGAAGGGGGCGATGACCTGAGCGAAGCCGGCGCCCAGGGGGAGCAGGGCCAGCATGACCAGGGTTCCGGCGAAACGCCAACCCTGCCGCTGATCGCCTCTCATCCAGAGGGAGAGCAGACAGCCCATGGCACAGACAGCCAGCAAAAGGGTGAGGGTGGCGAAGAAGGGGGTAGTAAAGGAATTGCTGCCGCCGGGGAGGAGAAAGAAGGAAATCACCTGTTTATAAGCCGTCAGGACTAAACGGGGCAGCTGGAGCAGCAGGGTCCCCATGCCGGTTTGGCTCATGCCCAGATAGTCAAGAAGCTCCAAATCTTTCACTGCCAGAAAAATTTGCAGTATCCCATAATAGAGAAGGGCTCCGGACAGTAAAAAGCAAACCAGACGGAGGCCAAGCAAGGAGGTCTGCTTTACAGTGCTTTGGGGCAGCAGGGCTGCGCGAAGAACGCTTAGAAGGGAAAAAGCCACGGCCACGGCGGCATAGGCCTGATAGGTGCCCATGGAGATTGCCAGCAGACATACGGCGGCCAGCCAGCGGGGGAAGCCCCCTTTGGCCGCAAGCCATACCGCCAGTACGGCACATAAAATGGCGAAGGCGTAAGCTGAGGCGGTGAAGAGGTAGAGGTAGGTATAACCCATAGGCGGAAACACCGCCATTACAGCGCCGGCAAAGGCGGACAGCACCCGGCTGTTCAGCCCCAAAACGGCCACAGCCAAGGCGGCCGCCAAGGAGAGAAAGAGAACGGAGAAAAATCCGATCACCGCCGGCATTTGGGTAAAGCCGTTGAAGACCGATGCGTAATGCAGAAACCAGCGGCCGGAGATGGTCATCTGCTGGGGGTCGAACATGCGGCTAAGACCGTCGGAATTGGGGTACAGGTTGGTAAAGGCATACAGGTGGGTCAGGTACCCGGCGGCGGCACAGGAAAAAAAAGCCCAGCGCTGCTGGGAAGAGACCTTAGAGAATAGAGAACGGACGGAGTCATCCAGAGGCATAGCGGTTTCCTCCTGGAAAATAAGATCGTAAAAGAAAAAGTGCTTCGTTCATTATAGGGGAAAGCAGGAAGAATTGCAAGTGGAAGGGAACAGAATGTGTGATTCGCTTGCAATCGGAACGGTTTTATTGTAGAATAACTTAGTTATTGTGTTATGTGATTTCTCAGGAGGAATTCCAGGTATGAGTATGACGGTCATCCGATCGATTGATCCCAGAAGCCCGGCCCACCGGGCGGGACTAAAGCTCGGGGAGACCTTGGTACAGGTAAACGGACATCCCATTATCGATGTGCTGGACTATAAATTCTACACCTATGACCCGCGGCTGGAGCTGGTATTAAAAAATCAAGAGGGGGAGACCCGCACGGTCCGGCTGAAAAAGCGGGAGGGGGAAGACCTGGGGCTGGAGTTTGAGACCTATCTGATGGACCGGGCCCGCTCCTGCGCCAACAACTGCATTTTTTGTTTTGTGGACCAGATGCCCGGGGGAATGCGCCCCAGCCTGTATTTTAAGGATGATGACGCCCGCTTGTCCTTCCTGATGGGAAACTATCTGACGCTGACCAACCTGTCCCAGCGGGAGATTCAGCGCATTTGCGACCTGCGTATCTCGCCGATCAATATCTCTGTTCATACGACCGATCCCGTCCTGCGGGAGGAGATGCTGAAGAACCGCCGCGCGGGAGAGGTGCTGGACATTATGACCCGGCTGGCTGAGCATAATATCACGATGAACTGCCAGATCGTGTCCTGCCCCGGGATCAACGACGGTCCGGCCTTGGACAAGACTCTGGCCGATTTGGCGGGCCTGTATCCGGCGGTGAACAGTATTTCGGTGGTGCCCGTCGGGGTGACGAAATACCGGGATGGACTGTACCCTCTGCGGCCTTATACGCAAGACGAAGCCGAAGAAGTGCTCCGGCAAGTGGAACGCTTCGGCGGGCAGCACCGGGAAAAAACGGGGACACGGTTGGTATGGTGTTCCGATGAGTTTTACCTGCTGGCGGGGCGAGCACTGCCGGAGGAGGACTTCTACGAGGAATTTACGCAGCTGGACAACGGAGTTGGAATGCTGCGGCTGCTGACGGAAGAATTTCATCGGGGCATGAGACTGATGGAGCCTGAGGAGATGGAGGAGTGTGCCGTGCCCTTCTCCATTGCTACCGGGGTATCTGCGGGACCTTTTCTGGCCGGTCTGGTCCGGGAGGCCCAGGAGAAATGCCCGAAGCTTCAGGGGACCGTTTATGCGATCAACAATGATTTCTTTGGGCGTACCATTACCGTGGCCGGCCTGATCACAGGGGGCGATCTGATCGCCCAGCTGAAGGGAAAGGAATTGGGCCGGCGGCTGCTCATCCCCGCCAATATGCTGCGGGCAGGGGAACGGGTATTTCTGGACGATGTAAGTCTGGACGATGTGGAGCGGGAACTGGGGGTGCCTGTACTGCCGGTGGCGCAGGACGGCTATGAGCTGCTGGACGCCATGTGCGGGATCCATGCGGAACAGCCCGCAGTATCCGCCCCTGTGCCAGAGGACGAGTATTACCGATATAATCCGGGAACACGATCATAAGCGGGGGCTGTCCCCCTTTCAGAAAAGGAGTGAAGGGAATTGAAACCCTTAGTTGCAATCGTGGGTCGGCCCAATGTGGGCAAATCCATGCTGTTTAACAAGCTGTGCGGTCAGCGGCTGTCCATTGTGGAGGACACCCCCGGCGTCACCCGGGATCGCCTGTATGCCCAGTGTGACTGGCGGGGCCGTACCTTTGACATCGTTGACACAGGCGGTATCGAGCCGGGTACCGACGACCAGATTTTGGCGTTTATGCGGGAGCAGGCGGAGATCGCCATTCAGTCGGCTACGGTGATCGTCTTTGTGTGTGACATCAAAACCGGCCTGACCGCCGCCGACCAGGATGTGGCCAATATGCTGCTGCGCTCCCAAAAGCCGGTGGTATTGGCGGTAAACAAAATGGATCAGGTGGGCAATCTGAACCCGGATATTTACGAGTTCTATAACCTGGGCCTTGGGGACCCCATCGCCGTCTCCGCCGTCCACGGCCATGGCACCGGCGATCTGCTGGACGCCTGCTTCGACTACTTCCCCCCTGAGCAGGAGGAAGAGGAGGACGACGACGTCATCAAGGTGGCCCTCATTGGCAAGCCCAATGTGGGCAAGTCCTCTCTGACCAACCGGATCCTGGGGGAGGAGCGGGTCATTGTCTCCGACGTGGCGGGCACCACCCGGGATGCAGTAGACAGCTACTTTGAGAATGAAAAGGGCAAGTACCTGATCATCGACACCGCCGGAATGCGGAAAAAGTCCAAGGTGGAGGACCGGGTGGAGAAGTTCTCCGTGCTGCGGGCCACTATGGCTATCGAACGGGCCGACGTGTGTCTCATTATGATCGACGCCCGGGAGGGGGTCACGGAGCAGGACACCAAGGTGGCCGGTCTGGCCCACGAGGCGGGCAAGGCGTGTATCATCGTGGTGAACAAGTGGGACGCCGTAGAGAAAGACGGCAAGACCATGGACAAGATGCGTCAGGACGTGATGCGGGACCTGTCCTATATGACCTACGCACCCATTGTGTTCATCTCTGCCCTGACGGGGCAGCGGGTAGACCGGCTGTTTGACCTGATCAACTATGTGAATAATCAGGCCACCACCCGGATCACCACGGGTATGCTCAACTCGGTGCTGGCCGATGCCACCGCCCGGGTGCAGCCCCCCACGGACAAGGGCCGCCGTCTGAAGATCTATTATATGACTCAGGCAGGCATCCGGCCGCCCCACTTTATCTGCTTCTGTAACGACGCCCGGCTGTTCCACTTCTCCTATCAGCGGTATCTGGAAAATCAGATCCGCTCCACCTTCGGCCTGGAGGGCACTCCCGTGCGCATGACCATCCGCCAGAAGGGTGACCAGGAGGGATAAGTAATGCTTGGAATGACATGGGCAGATTTTGCGCCGTATGCTTGGAGCTGTATGATTCTGCCGCTGCTGATCGTGGCTGTAATCGCCTATTTCTGCGGCTGCTTCAACGGAGCGGTGATCGTGTCCAAGTATATTCTCCACGATGATGTGCGCACCCACGGCAGCGGCAACGCCGGCCTGACCAACTTCCACCGCACCTTCGGCGGGCCGCTGACCCTGATGGTCATCCTGTGTGATGTGCTGAAGGCGATCATCGCTGTTTGGGTTGGGATTATGATCGCGCGGAATTGGCAGGAGGGATTCTGGCGGCAGGAGGCCGTCGTGACCGTTTTTGCGAAGTATTGGGCCGCGCTGTTCGGCCTGCTGGGCCATATGTTCCCCTGTATGTTCCACTTTAAGGGGGGCAAGGGCATTCTGTCCGGCGGAACCATCGCCATTATGATGGATTGGCGCATTGCCCTGGTGGTTTGGGGCGGCTTTCTGGTGCTGGTGGTGCTGACGCGGTATGTCTCTCTGGGTTCCTGCTTCGCCGGGGCGAGCTTCCCCTTTGCAACCTGCTTTGTATATCAGAATGTTGCTATCACTGTGCTGGCGGTGATCATCGGGGGGTTGATCCTCTATATGCACCGGGGAAATATTCACCGTCTGCTTACCGGGACTGAGAATAAGTTAAGCTTACACAAGAAGAAGTAACGATGGAGGTCTTACCATGAAGATCACAGTAGTCGGAAGCGGCGGCTGGGGCACGGCTCTGGCCATGCTGCTGCTGGAAAACGGAAATGATGTGACGCTCTGGTCTCACCGTGAGAGCACCTGCGAGACACTGCGCACCACCCATGAAAACCCGCTGCTGAAGGGGGTTGCCCTGCCCGATGCGCTGAAGCATACCAGCGACCTGGCGGCGGTGAAGGGCTGTCAGATGGTGGTGATGGTCACGCCGTCCTTCGCGGTGCGCTCTACTGCGGCCCAGATCAAAGATCTGGTGGACCCCGGTACGGTGCTGGTTTCTGCGTCTAAGGGCATTGAAAAGGATAGATCCCTTCGCCTCAGTCAGGTGATTCAGGAGGAGATCGGGGATAAATGCCCTGTGGTGGTGCTGTCTGGCCCCTCTCATGCAGAGGAGGTGGGCCGCCATATTCCCACCGGCGTCGTAGCGGCTGCGGACGACCTCAAGACGGCACAGTTCGTGCAGGATGTGTTTATGAATCCCCGTTTCCGGGTGTATACCAGCGACGACAAGGTGGGAACGGAGATCTGCGCCGCGTTGAAAAACGTGATTGCTCTGTGTGCCGGATGCTGCGACGGCATGGGTTACGGAGACAACACGAAGGCGCTGCTGATGACCCGGGGACTTGCTGAGATGGCCCGACTGGGCGTGGCTCTGGGCGGAAAAAAGGAGACCTTTACCGGCTTGGCCGGTGTGGGCGACCTGATCGTCACCTGCTGCTCCATGCACTCGAGAAATCGCCGCTGCGGAATTTTGCTGGGACAGGGTGTCCCCGTGGAAGAGGCGGTGAAGGAGATCGGCGCGGTGGTGGAGGGCTACTATGCCGCCGCGAATGCCCGTACATTGGCCCAGAAGGTAGGGGTAGAGATGCCGATTGCGCAGGCGGCATATGAGGTCCTGTATGAGGGTCGGGATGTCCACAGTGTGGTGACCGACCTGATGTCCCGCGCGAAGCGGTCGGAGCTCGACGAGAGCTGGAGTTGAAAATGTGCATAAAAATGCCGGACAGACAATTTGGCCTGTCCGGCATTTTTTTATGCCGACAGCCTGCGGGATTGGCGGGAGGATTCAATATGCTGAAAATAAAGGGCGTCAAAAAGAATGATTTTGGTTTAAATGGAAAAAGTGAAAAAAATACAGAAAAGCTATTGAATAATTATCCGTATAATGCTAAAATACGCGCATAATTATTATACGGGTTGAATCCTGTTGGAGATGGAGCTGAAAGCAATGAAAAAAATCTTTATCGACGGCCGCGTGGGTACCACCGGCCTGCAGATCTATCAGAGGCTGGATAGCCGGAAGGATATTCAGGTGCTGACTCTGCCCGAGGAGCAGCGTAAGGAGCCCAAGTTCCGACAGGAGATGTTTAATCAGGCGGACATCGTATTTCTGTGCCTGCCTGACGAGGCGGCCCGTCAGGCGGTAGAGCTGGTAGAGAACCCCGACACCGTGGTGATCGACACCTCCACGGCTCACCGCACCAATCCTGACTGGGCATACGGATTCCCCGAGCTGTCCGCCGCCCACCGGGAGAAGATCATCCACTCCAAGCGGATCGCTAATCCCGGTTGCCACGCCAGCGGCTTCATCAGCATTGTATACCCCCTGGTGGCCATGGGCATCCTGCCCCACGACGCCCAGGTGAGCTGCTTCTCGCTGACGGGCTACTCCGGCGGCGGGAAGAAGATGATCGCCCAGTACGAGGGGGCGAAGACCGCCGAGATGGACAGCCCCGCCCTGTACGCCATCGGCCAGGGGCATAAGCACCTGCCGGAGATGCAGCTGATCTGCGGACTGGACAAGGCCCCTGTGTTCTGCCCGGTGGTGGATGACTACTACAAAGGGATGGCCACCACGGTCACCCTCCACGCCGGTCAGCTGAAAGGGGTCTCTGGACTGGAGGACCTGCGTCAGCGCCTGATGCAGCACTATGCGGGCCAGAAGCTGGTGCGTGTGTCCGATGGGACCGAGGGCATCGTGGACGGCAAGATCTACGGCAACACCCTGGCGGGGAAGGATACCATGCTCCTGATTCCCGCGGGCAGCGATGAGCAGATCACCATTACCGCCCTGTTTGACAATCTGGGCAAGGGAGCCAGCGGAGCTGCGGTGCAGAATATGAATTTGATTTTGGGCCTGCCGGAAGAGACTGGCCTGGACCTTTAAGAGAGGAGCTTATATATGAAGATCATTGACGGCGGCGTATGTGCCGCAAAGGGTTTTACTGCCAACGGCATCCACTGCGGTATCCGGAAGAGCCGCACCAAGCGGGACTTGTCCCTGATTTACAGCGAGAAGCCGGCCAGCGTGGCCTGTGTCTATACCACCAACCTGGTAAAGGGCGCGCCCCTGAGCGTGACCAAGGCCAATGTGGCCGACGGCAAGGCACAGGCGGTGATCTGCAACAGCGGCAACGCCAACACCTGCAACGCCGACGGCATTGAGGTGGCCAACAAGATGTGCGAGATCGCCGGCAAGGCCCTGGGGATCGCCCCCGCCGATGTGGTGGTGGCCTCCACCGGAGTGATCGGTCAGCCTCTGGATGTGACCCCCATCGCAAATAAGATCGACGAGCTGGTCCAGGGCCTGGGCGACCACAGCGACCTGGCGGCTGAGGGCATTATGACCACGGACACGGTGAAGAAAGACCTGGCGGTCTCCTTCACTGTGGGCGGTGTGGAGTGCAAGCTGGGCGGCATCGCCAAGGGCTCCGGCATGATCCACCCCAATATGGCCACCATGCTGGTGTTCCTGACCACGGACTGTGCCATCAGCAGCGCTATGCTGCAGAAGGCCCTGTCCAGCGACATTAAAAACACCTTCAATATGGTCAGCGTGGACGGCGATACCTCCACCAACGACATGGTAGTGGTGCTGGCCAACGGCATGGCGGGGAATCAGGAGATCACGGCCGACGGCCCCGATTTCGACGCCTTTATGAAGGCGCTGAACACCGTCACCGTCCACCTGTGCCGCTCCATCGCCGGGGATGGCGAGGGCGCTACCAAGCTGCTGGAGTGCGTGGTCACCGGGGCGGCGGAGGAGTCTGTGGCCAAGACCGTGGCCAAGAGCGTGATCTGCTCCTCCTTGACCAAGGCGGCCATGTTCGGTGCGGACGCAAACTGGGGGCGTGTGCTGTGCGCCATCGGGTACAGCGGGGCCCCGGTGGACATCCATAAGGTGGATGTTGCGTTCAAGTCTCCTGCCGGAACGGTGGAGGTCTGTAAGAACGGTGCGGGCATCGAGTTCTCTGAGGAGGAGGCCAAGAAGGTCCTGCTAGAGAAGGAGATCACCATTCAGGTGGAGCTGAACTCCGGAACGGCCGGAGCGGTGGCCTGGGGCTGCGACCTGACTTACGAGTATGTGAAAATCAACGGCGACTACCGCACCTGAGGGAGGAACTGGTATGGCATTATCAAACGCCCAACGGGCGCAGGTACTGGTCCACGCACTGCCCTATATCAAGGAATATCGGGGCAAGATCGTGGTGGTGAAATATGGCGGAAATGCCATGGTCAGCGAGGAACTGAAGAACTCTGTGGTTCGTGACATTGCCCTGCTGAACCTGATCGGGGTTAAGGTAGTGCTGGTCCACGGCGGCGGTCCGGAAATCACGGATATGCTGCACAAGATCGGCAAGGAGACCCAGTTTGTAGACGGACTGCGGGTTACAGATCAGGAGACTGTGGAAGTGGCCCAGATGGTGCTGTGCGGTAAGATCAATAAGAGCCTGGTAAACCTGCTGCAGTGCTGCGGCGGAAAGGCCATCGGCCTGTCCGGACTGGACGGTCATATGATTCAGGCGGCACAAAAGGACCCCCGCCTGGGCTTTGTGGGAGAGATCACCAAGGTAGACCCTCAGCCTGTGCTGGATGTGCTGGAGGCGGGGTATATCCCCGTGGTATCCACCATCGGCTGTGACGAGGCGGGCCATACCTATAACATCAATGCGGATACCGCGGCGGCCAAGCTGGCCGGGGCCCTGAAGGCGGAGAGCTTTATCGCCTTGACCGACATCAGCGGGCTGCTGCGGGACAAGGACGATCCCTCTACCCTGATCTCTCATATAACCGTGAAGGAGACGAGGGAGCTGATCCGCCAGGGTGTGATCTCCGACGGGATGATTCCCAAAGTGGAGTGCTGCATCAACGCCATTGAAGACGGCGTTAGTAAAGTATTTATCATTGACGGACGAGTGCCCCATTCCATCCTGATCGAGACGCTGACGGATGAGGGCATCGGGACCATGTTTCAGGGGGAGGATTTAAAATGAACGTTTTTGAAATGGACCATGAGTATGTTGCCAACACCTATGCCCGGTTCCCAGTGAACATCGTAGAGGGCAAGGGTTCGATTCTGAAGGACGAGACGGGCAAGGAATATATCGATCTGGGCAGCGGCATTGCAGTCAACAGCTTCGGCACGGCCGATGAGAAGTGGATCGGCGCGGTAATGGCCCAGCTGAACGCATTCCAGCACACCTCCAACCTGTTCTACACCCAGCCCTGCGCCCAGCTGGCACAGAAGCTGTGCCAGCGCACGGGGATGAAAAAGGTATTCTTCTCCAACTCCGGCGCTGAATCCAACGAGACCGCCATCAAGGCGGCCCGGGAGTATGCCAGCCTGACCAAGGGCCCTGACTGCTATACCATTGTCAGCCTGAAGAACAGCTTCCACGGCCGGACGCTGGCTACCCTGGCCGCCACCGGTCAGGACACCTTCCACCAGCACTTCGGCCCCATGCCCCAGGGCTTTGTGAGCATCGACCCCAGCACTGAGGCCCTGGAGGAGGTGGTAAAGACCACCAAGGTGGCCGGCATCATGTTCGAGGCGATCCAGGGCGAGGGCGGCATTCAGCCCCTGAACCCGGAGTTTGTCTGGAATATGGCCCGCATCGCCAAGGAGCACGACATTGTGCTGATTGCCGACGAGGTCCAGTGTGGAAACGGCCGTTCCGGTAAGCTGTACGCTTATATGAACTATGCTGTTCAGCCCGATGTGGTGACCACCGCCAAGGGCATCGGCGGCGGCCTGCCCATTGGTGTGACCATGCTGGGGGAGAAGGTTCAAGATGTGTTTAAACCCGGTCTGAACGGCTCTACCTTTGGCGGAAACCCCGTGTGCTGCGCCGGAGCCATCAGCATTCTGGACCGCATTGACGACGCCTTGATGAGCCAGGTAGCGGAGAAGTCCAAGTACATCTTCCAGGAGCTGTCCGGCGCCAAGGGCGTGGAGAGTGTGTCCGGTATGGGCCTGATGATCGGCGTCAAACCGGTGAAGCCCACCCCCGAGGTGGTGGCGAAGTGCCGGGAGAAGGGCGTTCTGGTGCTGACGGCAAAGGATAAACTCCGCCTGCTGCCCCCTCTGAATATCCCCTTTGAGCAGTTGAAGCAGGCCGTGGCCGTGCTGAAGTCCGTTTGCGGGGAGGACTGAACCGTGGACCTGAAGGGAAGAGACTTTCTGAAGCTGCTGGACTTTACCCCGGAGGAGCTCCAGGACCTGCTGGACCTGGCAGCTGAACTGAAAGCGAAGAAAAAGGAGGGCATATCCCACCGCCTGTGCGAGGGGAAGAATATTGTGCTGATCTTTGAAAAGACCAGCACACGCACCCGGTGCAGCTTCGAGGTGGCCGGGTACGACCTTGGCATGGGCGTGACCTATCTGGACCCCAAGGGCTCTCAGATCGGCAAGAAGGAGAGCATTGCGGACACCGCCCGGGTGCTGTCCTCTATGTATGACGGGATTGAATATCGGGGCTATGGCCAGGAGATCGTAGAGGAACTGGCCAAGTATTCCAAGGTGCCTGTCTGGAATGGGCTGACCGACGAGTTCCATCCCACGCAGATCATTGCCGATTTTCTGACCATTCAGGAGCAGTTCGGCCATCTGAAGGGCATCAATTTCGTGTATATGGGGGACGCCCGGTTCAACATGGGCAACTCCCTGATGGTGGGCTGTGCCAAGATGGGCCTGAATTTCACCGCCTGCTGCCCCGAAAGCTACCGCCCTGACTCCGCTCTGGTGGAGCAGTGCAGGCGCATGGCCCGGGCCAGCGGAGCGACCCTGACCTTTGAGAGCGACCCTGCCAAGGCTGTGGCCGGGGCGGACGTGATCTACACCGATATCTGGGTCTCCATGGGGGAGCCGGAGGAGGTGTGGCAGCAGCGTATCCGGGACCTGGCGCCCTATCAGGTCAATCAGCAGCTGATGGATATGACCGGAAAAGACAGCACGGTGTTTATGCACTGCCTGCCCTCTTACCACGACCTGAAGACTGAGATCGGCAAGGAGATGGGGGAGAAGTTCGGCCGGCAGGAGATGGAGGTCACCGACCAGGTGTTCGAAGGCCCCCAGTCCATCGTGTTTCAGGAAGCGGAAAACCGGATGCACGCCATCAAAGCGGTTATTGCGGCCACCATTTGAGGGGGGAGAGGCAAATGAAGCGTTACTTAGTTTTGTCTGACGGTACGGTGTTCGAGGGCGAAGCCTTCGGCGCGGAGGGCAGCTGTGTGGGCGAGCTGGTGTTCACCACCAATATGTGCGGCTATATCGAGACTCTCACCGACCCCAGCTACTACGGACAGATCGTCTTACAGACCTTCCCTCTCATCGGCAACTACGGCATGATCCCCGAGGACTTCGAGGGAGCGTGCAGTCTGAAGGGTTATGTGGTGCGGGAGTGGTGCCGGAATCCCTCTAACTTCCGCTGTCAGGGGGATTTGGACGCCCAGTTGAAGCAGTGGGGTATTCCCGGTATCTGCGGCGTGGATACCCGGGAGATCACCCGCATCATCCGGGAGCAGGGCGTGATGAATGCCGTAATCTGCGACAAGATCCCCGAGGATCTGACCTTTGTAAAGAACTACACCGTGGCCCAGGCGGTGGCCCATGTCACCGCCCCCACGGACGAGATCTTCCCCGCCCAGGGGGAGCAGCAGTTCCGCGTGGTGCTGATGGATTTCGGGGCTAAGGCCAACATTCAGCGCAGCCTGAGCAAGCGGGGGTGCGAGGTGGTGGCCGTCCCCGCCGATACGGCGGCGGAGCAGGTGCTGGCCCTGAATCCCGACGGCGTGATGCTGTCCAACGGCCCTGGCGATCCGGCGGAGAATACCGGGATCATTGCGGAAATCGCCAAGCTTATGGGCAGGGTCCCTGTGTTCGGTATCTGCCTGGGCCACCAGCTCATGGCCCTGAGTCAGGGCGGACAGACCACCAAGCTGAAATACGGACACAGGGGCGGCAATCAACCGGTAAAAGATTTGGCGGAGGGACGCACCTACATCACAAGTCAGAACCACGGCTATGCCGTGGTGAGCGACAGCGTGAAGAACGGCGTTGTGCGCTATGTCAACGCCAACGACGGTACCTGTGAGGGCGTGGATTACCCCGAACTGCGGGCCTTCTCCGTCCAGTTCCACCCGGAGGCCTGCTCCGGCCCCCACGATACCCAATTCCTGTTTGACCGCTTTCTTGCACTGATGAAGGGAGAGAACTGATATGCCGTTGGATAAAAGCATCAAAAAGGTATTGATGATCGGTTCCGGCCCCATCGTCATCGGTCAGGCGGCGGAGTTTGACTACGCCGGTGCCCAGGCCTGCCGCGTCCTGAAGGAGGCGGGGGTGAACGTGGTGCTGGTGAACTCCAACCCCGCCACCATTATGACCGACAAGGCTCTGGCGGATGAGATCTACCTGGAGCCCCTGACCCTGCACACCCTGGAGCGGATCATTGAAAAGGAGAAGCCCGACTGTTTGCTGGCGGGTCTGGGCGGTCAGACCGGCCTGACCCTGGCCATGCAGCTGGATAAGGACGGCTTTCTGGTCAGCCACAATGTGCGCCTGATCGGCAGCAATGTGGAGGCCATTGACAAGGCGGAGGATCGGCAGCTGTTCAAAGAGACCATGGAGGCCATCGGTGAGCCCACTATCCCCTCGGACATCGCCAATGACGTGGATACCGCCCTGGCCATTGCGGAACGGATCGGTTATCCCATCATCGTCCGCCCCGCCTTTACCTTGGGCGGCGGGGGCGGTGGTGTCGCTTACAGTGAGGAGGAGCTGGTGGAGGTGGCGAAAGGCGGCCTGGATGCCTCTCCCATCACTCAGATTCTGGTGGAGAAGTACATCTACGGCTGGAAAGAGATCGAGTTCGAGACCATGCGGGACTCCCTGGGCAACGTCATCGCTGTGTGTTCCATGGAGAACTTCGACCCCGTGGGCGTCCATACCGGTGACAGCATCGTGGTGGCCCCGGCCCTGACGCTGTCCGACAAGGAGTATCAGATGCTCCGCTCTGCCTCGCTGAACATTATTTCCGCGCTGGGCATCGTGGGCGGCTGCAACTGCCAGTTTGCCCTGAATCCGGACAGCTTTGAGTATGCGGTGATCGAGGTCAACCCCCGTGTGTCCCGGTCCTCGGCTCTGGCTTCTAAGGCTACGGGGTATCCCATCGCTAAAATCACCACGAAAATCGCATTGGGATATACCCTGGATGAGATTCAGAACGATATCACCGGCAAGACCTGCGCCTGCTTTGAGCCCGCCCTGGACTATGTGGTGGTCAAGCTGCCCAAGTGGCCCTTCGACAAATTTGCCGGGGCCTCCCGGGTGCTGGGCACCCAGATGAAGGCCACCGGCGAGGTGATGGCCATCGCCCCCAGCTTCGAGATGGCCCTGATGAAGGCGGTTCGCGGGGCGGAAATTTCCCTGGATACCCTGAACGCCGCCCCCATCTCTGACCTGCCCCTGGAGGAGCGGCTGAAAATCTCCGACGACCACCGCCTGTTCACCATTTTCGAGGCGCTGAAGGCCGGGGTCTCCGTGGAGGAGATCCACAAAGCCACCCGCATCGACAACTGGTTCCTGTATAAGCTGGCGGGCATGGCCCAATTTGAGAAAAAGCTGTCGGCCGGCCTGACGGAGGAGCTGTACCACAAGGGCAAGGACCTGGGTTACCCCGATAAGGCCCTGCTGCGCCTGTCTGGGGCGGAGCAGCTGCCCTGCGCCCACCAGCTGGCCTCCTATAAGATGGTGGACACCTGCGGGGCGGAGTTTGATGCCCAGACCCCCTATTTTTACTCGGTCTCCTCCGGCGTGTGCGAGGCCCGCAGCTTCCAGCGCTCCGGAAAGCCCGTGGTCATGGTTCTGGGCTCTGGCCCCATCCGTATCGGACAGGGCATCGAGTTTGACTACTCATCTGTCCACTGTGTGTGGTCCCTGAAGGAGCTGGGCTATGACGTAGTCATCGTGAACAACAACCCGGAGACCGTCTCCACCGACTACGACACCGCTGACCGCCTGTATTTCGAGCCCCTCTGCGAGGAGGATGTGATGAACATCATCCGGGTAGAAAAGCCTGTAGGCGTAGTGGTGGCCTTTGGCGGACAGACCGCCATCAAGCTCACCGGATTCCTGGACCGCAGCGGCGTGCAGATTCTGGGCACCTCTGCCGAGGGCATCGACATTGCGGAGGACCGGGAGCGCTTCGACAAGCTGCTGGAGAAGTTTAACATCCATCGGCCCCGCGGCATGGGGGCCACTACGGAGGCGGAGGCCGTTCAGGCGGCCAACGAGCTGGGTTATCCTGTTCTGCTGCGCCCCTCTTATGTGATCGGCGGCCAGAATATGCGCATCGTCCACAACGAGGCCGAGGTGCGTCTGTATATGGACCGTATCCTGGCCCAGGGCATTGATAACCCCGTACTGGTGGACAAGTATATGATGGGTCCCGAGCTGGAGGTGGACGTGATCTCCGACGGCAAGGACGTACTCATCCCCGGCATCATGCAGCACATCGAGCGGGCGGGTGTCCACAGCGGCGACTCCATTGCTGTCTACCCGCCGTACAGCATCAATGACAAGATGGTGATGAAGATCGCCGACTGCTCCGAAAAGCTGGCTCTGGCCTTGGGGACCAAAGGTCTGGTAAATATCCAATACCTGATCTATCAGGGGGATTTGTATGTGATCGAGGTCAACCCCCGGGCTTCCCGGACCGTACCTTATATCAGCAAGGTCACCGGCGTGCCCATGGTGGATATCGCCTCCCATGTGATGGTGGGCGCAGCGCTGAAGGATGCCGGTTACGGCACCGGACTGTACCCCGCGCCTCCTTACTGTGCGGTCAAGGTGCCTGTGTTCTCCTTTGAGAAGCTGACCGATGCCAACTCCTATCTTGGACCGGAGATGAAGTCCACCGGCGAGGTGCTGGGTTTGGGCAAGACCCTGAACGAGGCCCTGTTCAAAGGCGTTATGGCCTCAGGAAAGCGGCTGAAGGCCCCGGACGGCACCATGGGCGTATTTCTCAGCGTGGATACCCATGACCAGACGGAGATCGTCTCTCTGGCCAAGAAGCTGGATGATCTGGGTTTCCGTCTCTATGCCACGGAGGAGACGGCCTGCTCCGTGCGCAGCCTTGGAATTGATGTGATCGAGGCGCAGGGGATCGGAGCTTCTGACCAGGTGTTCTCTCTGCTGGAGCAGGGGCTGATCAGCTATGTGGTGTATACCGGCGCGCTGATGGACTCCACCGTGGAGGACTACATTGCGCTGAACCGCCGGTGTCTCCAGCTGTCCATCCCGTGCCTGACCTCTTTGGATACGGCCAATGCCATGGCAGAGATCATCGCCGGCGGCTTTAACGAGAGCAATACAGAGCTGGTGGACATCAACCATATGCGCACCCACAAGGAGAAGATCGCTTTCTCCAAGATGCAGGCCACCGGGGACGACTACATCTTTATTGACAATCGAGAGGGGATCGTTACCTGCCCCGAGTCCCTGTGCGTGGATATGTGCGACCGGCACTATGGTATCGGCGGTGACGGGCTGGTGCTCATCGAGAACTCCGACGTGGCCGATGTAAAAATGCGGATCTTCAACCGGGATGGCTCCGAGGGCATGATGGCCGGAAACTGCATCCGCAATGTGGGAAAATACGTATATGACAACGGAATTGTAAAGCGTACTGACCTGACAGTAGAGACGGCCAGCGGCGTGAAGAAACTGAAGCTGTATACCCGCAGCGGCGAGGTCTCCTCCGTCAGCGTGGACATGGGAATGGTGGATTTTTCCGCCGCCAGCCTGCCCGCCGTGACGGATCAGGAGCAGCTGGTGGACTACCCCGTAGAGATCGGGGGGAAGGACTATCGCATCACCTGTCTGTCCGTGGGCAACCCCCACTGCGTAGTGTTCTGCGACCGGGTAGACGGTGTGGACGTGGAGACTGTGGGGCCCCAGTTCGAGAATGCCCCCATGTTCCCCCAGCGGATTAACACCGAGTTCATCCGGGTGGTCAACAAGAACATGATCAAGATGCGGGTGTTTGAGCGGGGCAACGGGGAGACCTTGGCCTGCGGTACCGGCGCCTGCGCCGCGGTGGCAGCTGCCGTGAAGAACGGCTTCTGTGTCCGGGGTGAGGACGTTGTAGTCAAGCTCCGCGGTGGTGACCTGACCGTCAACTACGGCAAGGACGGCAATGTGACCCTGACCGGCAACGCAAAGCTGGTGTTCGAGGGCGTCGTGAAGTATTGATCCAATCAAAAAAGAAGGACCTCCGACCGAGCCGGAGGTCCTTCTCAGCTTATCAAAAAAGTGGTTTTACCACTTTTTTGATAAGCTGCAAACATTTTAACTGCGTTAAAATGTTGTTGATTTCAAGGAAAGGGAACCCTGACGGTTCCCTTTCCAACTATCCTTCCCTCAGAATCCTTTGGCCGGAAGGACTTTTTCGACAGCCTGAAAAGAAATACCTCCGGCCAAGCCGGAGGTATTTCTTTTATCAAATTTACTTGCGGTAGGGGAGCAGGGCGGCCTTCATGCGCTGCAGGCCCTCCTCCACATAGCGGGTGGGGCAGGCCAGGTTCCAGCGCTCGAAGCCCTCGCCGGGCTCGCCGAAGATATAGCCGTCGTCAAAGAACAGGCGGGCCTCCCGCAGCACCTGGGCCAGCTTCTCGTAGCCCAGACCAAAGGCGCGGAAGTCCATCCACAGCAGGTAGGTGCCCTCCAGCTTGATGGGCTTGACCTCGGGCAGTTCCTTGGCGAAGAAGTCTACGCAGGTCCGGTAGTTCTTGTAGATGATGTCCAGACACTGGTCATGCCAGCCGCCGCACTTCTCGTAGGCCAGACGGGTGGCCTCGTAGCCCAGAATGCTGCACTTGGGGTTGATCTCCAGCTTCTTTTGGTTGGCGAAGAACTTGGCCCGGGCTTCTTCGTTTTTAATGATGACAGCGGAAGTCTGCATACCGGCCAGATTGAAGGTCTTGCTGGCGGCGGTGCATACGGCGCAGTGGTCTGCGAATTCTTCGCTGATAGAGGCAAATACGGTGTGGGTATGGCCGGGCATAATCAGATCGTAGTGGATCTCGTCAGAGCAGACGAAAATGCCGTTGTCCATGCAGATGCGGCCCAGGCGCTCCACCTCTTCCCGGGTGAAGACCCGGCTGGTGGGATTCTGAGGATTGCAGAACAAGAACATTTTTACGTTGGGGTCTTTGGCCTTGGCCTCAAAATCGGCGAAGTCGATTTCGTAATGATCCTCTTTCAGAATCAGGTCGCTGCCCACCAGTACACGGCCGTTGGCCTTTACGGAGTTGTACATGGGGTAGTAGGTGGGGGTCAGCATAATAACGCCCTCGCCGGGCTGAGTAAAGGTCTGAACTGCGTTGTGGAATGCGTTGACCACGCCGGGGGTGCTCAGAATCCACTCGGGCTGGATCTCCCAGTTGTGGCGCTGCTTCTGCCACTTGCAGACGGCCTGCTTATATTCGTCGGTGGGATTGGCATAGCCCAGAACATAGCGGTCGATGTACTCTTTTAGTCCCTCGCGAATCTCGGGGGCGACCTCAAACTCCATGTCCGCCACAGAGAAGGGGATGACATCCTCGTCGGGCGAGACGCCGAAGGCGGCCATTTCATTCCATTTTCCGGAACCTACATGATAGCGGGGGGTGCAGTGTTCAAAGTTATAAGCCATGATCTCATACGCTCCTTTTTAATAAATGGGGGGATAGTCGTTCAATACCATGGGAAAGAAACCTTGTATAGTATACAATATACACGATTAAAGGAGAGGAATCAATCCTTTTTTTAAAAAATATGCCACATAGGTTTCTTGCTTATTTTTAATTGCACAAGCTGAGGCAATCTGCTATACTTAGGGCAATGATAAAACTCGGTATCAGCCGACGTTCTGCTTGGAGGGAATCCTATGAGTTTTAAAATCGTGGTGGACAGCTGCTGTGATCTGACACCTCAGATGATGAAGGAGGGGTGCTATATCAAGGTGCCCCTGACCATCCGCTCTGGAGGAAGTGTATTTATTGATGACGAGAGCTTTGACCAGGCTGACCTGCTGGCCAGCATGAAAGCGGATGCGAATGCTCCTTCCACGGCGTGCCCCTCGCCCCAGGCTTATCTGGATGCCTACGAGGGCGGGGAAGGGGACATCTATGTTGTCACCCTTAGTGCGCTGCTCAGCGGCTCCCACAACAGCGCAGAACAGGCTAAACGCCTGTTGGAGGAGGAGCAGCCCGACCGGAATGTCTATGTGTTCAACTCCTGTTCCGGTGTGACGGGTGAGGTTCTGGTGGCCCAGAAGATCAAAGAGCTGGCCTCTGCCGGGTACCCCTTTAAACATGTGGTGCGGGAGACGGAGGAGTTTATCTATCGCATGCAGACCCTCTTTGTGCTGGAGAATCTGGACAACCTTCGGAAGAACGGCCGTTTGACCAGATTACAGGCTGTGGTCACCGGGGCGCTGAAGATCAAGCTGTTCATGGGCGCCACCAAGGAAGGGGAGATCTGCAAGCTGGGTCAGGCGCTGTCGATCAAGCAGGCCCTGAGCAAGATGACGGACTATATTGCCCAGGATCTGGACCACGAGGGCAGGGTGTGTGCCATCTGTCACTGCAACAATCCCCGGCGGGCCCAGATGGTCAAGGAGATGCTGGAGGAGCGCTGCCGTTTTCAGAAATTTGAGATGTTAGAGGCCGGCGGCGTAACTACGGTCTATGCCAACGACGGCGGAATCGTCGTCTCTTATTGATGAAGGGGAGTATGCTGCCATGAACAGAGAACAGGCATGGGATTTGCTGACGCGCTATAACCACGAGCCCTTCCATCTGCGCCACGGCATTACCGTGGAGCACGTTATGGGCTGGTATGCGCAGCAGTTGGGTTACGGCGACCAGAAAGAGCACTGGGCCATTGTAGGGCTGCTCCACGACTTGGATTTTGAACAGTGGCCTGCGGAGCACTGCATCAAGTGCCAGGAGCTGATGCGGGAACACGGGGTGGAGGAGGACATCATCCGCGCTGTGGTCAGCCACGGCTGGGGCCTGCATGTGGATGTGAAGCCCGAGCACGAGATGGAAAAGGTGCTGTATGCAGCGGACGAGCTCACCGGACTGATCGGCGCGGCGGCGCTTATGCGCCCCTCCAAGAGCGTGGCGGATATGGAACTGAAGTCGCTGAAGAAAAAGTTCAAGGACAAGAAGTTCGCCGCCGGGTGTTCCCGGGACGTGATTGCCAATGGGGCGCAGCTGCTCGGCTGGGACCTGGACAAGCTGCTGGAGATGACACTGAAGGCCATGCAGGAGGAAGAGGCTGCCATCGAATCCGCCGTGGCCCAGGCTGTGGGCTGAGCCGCCTGTGTCCGGCGCTGCAAATATTTCGTAAAGGCATAAGAAATCCCCTTGACAACGGGAAAACGATAGTGCTATAATGGCCCACACAACAAAGGGGAGTAGTCAGCACTCTGCTTGCAGAGTGCGGCACGGCCAACAAACATGTACGCTTTGTCTGAAAGCGTTCTGGCCCTGTCTGAAATGACCAGACCTGTGTTCCGTTATGGAACGCAGGTCTGTTTTTTTATGATATGACCCATAAAGCAAGAAAACTCTGAGGGCAAGAGGAATAGTGCTGAACAGTGAGAGGAAGGCTGTTTGGTACAGGAGAAGAAAGGAAGGGTAAAACGTGGATCTTTCATTTTTGTGGCAGGGCATACTGTCTGTGACATGGAAGCAGTTTGTGATGTATGTGGTGGGAGGACTGCTGATCTATCTGGCCATTGAAAAGGAGTATGAGCCGGCGCTTTTGATGCCCATGGGCTTCGGAGCGATTTTGGTGAATCTGCCGCTGTCCGGAGTGATCAATCAGTTCACCGCTGGACTGGGGGAGACCCCCGGCATTATCCAGTGGCTGTTCGAGACGGGAATCGGCGTATCAGAGGCTCTGCCCATCCTGCTGTTTATCGGAATCGGCGCCATGATCGATTTTGGACCGCTGCTGTCCAACCCCAAGCTGTTTCTGTGCGGTGCGGCGGCACAAACCGGCATTTTTATGACCATCATCCTGGCCGTGGCCATGGGCTTCGACCTGAAGGATGCTGCCTCCATCGGAATTATCGGCGCGGCTGACGGACCCACTTCGATTTTGGTCTCTCAGGTGCTGCGCTCGAAGTATGTGGGAGCCATCGCTGTGGCGGCCTATTCCTACATGGCTCTGGTCCCCATTATCCAGCCTGTTGCAATCAAGCTGGTGACCACGAAAAAAGATCGGGCAATGCGGATGGGCTATAAAGTCCGGAATGTCTCCAGACGCACCCGAATCCTGTTCCCCATTTTTGTAACTGTCATTGCCGGACTGGTCGCCCCCTCCTCTGTGGCGCTGGTAGGCTTCCTTATGTTCGGCAATCTGATCCGGGAGTGCGGTGTTCTGACCACCCTTTCCCTGTGCGCCCAGAATGAACTGGCTAATTTGATCACCCTGCTGCTGGGCATTACCATCTCCTTCTCTATGAAGGCGGAGGACTTTGTCCGGCCGGAGACGCTGATGATCCTGTGTCTGGGACTGGTGGCCTTCATGCTGGACTCTATCGTTGGAGTGCTGTTTGTAAAGCTGCTGAACATCATCACGCCGCAGAACAAGATCAATCCCATGGTGGGTGCGGCCGGAATCTCTGCGTTCCCTATGTCCTCCCGGGTGATTGAAAAGCTGGGGCAGGAGGCCGACAACCAGAACCATCTGTTGATGCACGCCATTGCCGCCAACGTTTCGGGACAAATCGCTTCGGTAGTAGCCGGAGGAGTGGTCCTTCAGTATTTTGCGAATCTGGGCTGATAGGAGGGAATCGTCATGCTTCAGGCTATTGAGATGTTAAGTCAGGGAATGGCTGGTATTTTTGTGGTCCTCGGGCTGATCGCTCTTGTGGTAAAGGGTATGAGCTGGTTGGACAACCGGAAGAAGTAAATATCATAAAACGCCAAACTCACTTACAGAGTTTGGCGTTTTATTATGCCCACAGCAGGGGGGAGGAAAAAAGAAAAGCTCCTCCGAAAAATCGGAGGAGCTTTGAGCCTGAGGTTGGATCACACCGCACGGGCGACCTTACCGGAACGGAGGCATCTGGTGCAGACGTACACGTGGGTAGGAGTACCATTCACGATTGCCTTCACCCGCTTGACATTGGGCTTCCAGGTGCGGTTGGAGCGGCGATGAGAGTGGGAAACCTTGATGCCGAAAACGACGTCCTTGTCGCAGAATTCACATTTGGCCATGTTGCTTACCTCCTTGCTATGACGAAGTATACGGAGACGCAAAATACGCCGCCGTGTAGCTTTTTATGAAGCATCGAATGATATATTAGCAGATTCGGAACATAATTGCAAGTGTTTTTTTCAATTTGAAATAGGATTTTTACGAGAGGAGGGGAAAAAGGGGAACAGTCCGGAAAAATCCGGGCAGGCCCGCGGGGGGAAAATCTGACGTATGAATGCGGCCGTGACGTTTCTCGGGACAAAATGTACACCTAAATAGAAATCTCAGCTTATCAAAAAAGTGGTCCACTTTTTTGACAAGCTGCAAACATTTTAACTGCGTTAAAATGTTGTTGATTTCAAGGAAAGGGAACCCTGACGGTTCCCTTTCCAACTATCCTTCCCTCCGAATCCTTTGACGGAAGGACTTTTTCGACAGCCTGTAGAAATCTAACCTTGCGTTTCTTATTGATTGTGTGTATAATATTTGCGTCAAGATGCGCCTTGCGGAAGCTAAGGGGAAAAGCTTCCGGACAGGGCACGCCTGGTTTTTAACAAAACCAGGCAAAAAATAAGGATTTTCGGACGATAAGAGAAAGAAGGGAACAGAAGACAGAAATTATGGATTCTAACAGGACCGTGGCTCCCTGCCTGCGAATGTGATGTTGGAGACAACGAGTCCTGCATACTGCAATAGGAGGTTGTAAACTGAATGAGCAATTTTCTCAAGCGCGCCGCTCACGGCGCGCGGGTGCCTCACGACAAGAGGACCTCTGACTGTGAGACAGTGACCATGCCGGTACCCAGCAAGGTCGTTCTGTCCATGGCTCAGCACATCGGCGCTCCCGCTGCCCCTGCGGTGGCCAAGGGCGACCAGGTATATGTGGGCACCGTGGTGGGCAAGGCTGGCGGCTTTGTCTCCTCTGATATCCACTCCGGCGTGTCCGGCACAGTGGACAGCATCACCACCATCACCGCCCCCAACGGCGCGGTACAGACTGCGGTGGTCATCATCCCTGACGGAGAGCAGAAGGTGGATCCTGCCATCGCTCCCCCTGTGGTCAACGATCTGAAATCCTTCCAGGATGCGGTCCGGGCCAGCGGCCTGGTTGGCCTGGGCGGCGCTGGCTTCCCCACGGCGGTGAAGCTGGCCCCCAAGAACCTGGATGAGATCGACCGGCTGGTCATCAACGCCGCCGAGTGTGAGCCTTACATCACTTCCGACAATCGCTGCATGCTGGAGGATACACAATACATCCTCAGCGGCATCGAAGCTGTGATGAAGTATCTGGACATTCCCCAGTGTGTCATCGGCATTGAGCAGAATAAGCCCAAAGCCATTGCCCGCATGAAGGAGGCAGTTGCCGGAAAGCCCATCGAGATCAAGGAGCTGGCCTGCCGCTACCCCCAGGGCGCTGAGAAGGTGCTGATCGAGAATTGTACGGGCCGTGAAGTTCCGTTCCCCGGTCTGCCTTCCGATGTGGGTGTGATCGTGATGAACGTCACCTCTGTCGCCTTTGTGGGCAAGTATCTGGCCACAGGTATGCCTCTGGTCACCAAGCGGCTGACCGTGGACGGCGACATTGTAAAGGAACCCAAGAACGTAGAGGTCATTATCGGCACCCCGGTTGAGGAGCTGCTGAACTTCTGCGGCGGCCTGACCGGAGAGCCCGGTACTGTGCTCTACGGCGGCCCCATGATGGGCAACTGTCTGGCCAGCCTGGACCAGCCTATCCTGAAGAACAACAACGCGATTCTGGCCTTCTCCGAGAAGGCCTCTCACATGCCTAAGCCTACCAACTGCATCCACTGCGGCCGGTGCACCAACGCCTGCCCCCTGGGTCTGTCCGCTAAGGAGATCGTCCAGGCCTATCAGAAGGGCAACGTGGACCTGCTGCAGGAGCTGCACGCCGATCTGTGCATGAGCTGCGGCACCTGCTCCTATGTCTGTCCCGCCAAGCGGCCCCTGACCCCCTCCATTGCTTTGGCAAAGATCATGATGAAGAATGGAGGTAAGAAATAATGGCAAACAAACTGATTGTGACCGCAGCGCCCCATATCACCAGCCCCGACAGCACCCAGAAGATCATGCAGCGGGTGTGCATCGCTCTGGTGCCTACCCTGATCGCCTCTGTCATCATCTTCGGCATCCAGGCCCTGATCCTGACGGTGGTCACCGTGGCGGCCTGCGTCCTGTTTGAGTACGGCTACTGCAAGATGATGGGCCGCGAGGTCCCCGTGGGCGATTTTTCCGCCGCCGTTACCGGTATGCTGCTGGCCTTTAACCTGCCCGCTACTCTGCCCTGGTGGATGGGCGTTGTGGGCGCGTTTATCGCCATCGTGATCGTCAAGCAGCTGTTCGGCGGTCTGGGCTATAACTTCGCCAACCCCGCCATTGTGGGCCGTATCGCTTTGGCTATGGGCTTTGCCAGCAAGATGGCCTCCTATCCCAAGCCCGCTTCCGCCATTGACGCTTTTGCCTCCGCCACTCCTCTGGCGGCTCAGGGTGCGGTGCAGGGCGGCGCTCAGACCTATCTGACCCTGCTGATGGGCACCCACGGCGGCGTCCTGGGCGAGACCTGCGCGCTGACCATCCTCATCGGCGGCATCTATCTCATCGCCACCAAGGTCATCAGCCCCATCATCCCCGTTACCTATCTGGGCACCGTGGCTGTGCTCAGCCTGGTGGCCGGCAAGGACCCCGTCTATCAGCTGCTGTCCGGCGGCCTGATGCTGGGCGCCTTCTTTATGGCTACCGACTATGTCACCTCTCCCACCACCAATAAGGGCAAGATCGTGTTCGGCCTGGGTCTGGGTATCGTGACCTGCGCCATCCGCTTCCTGGGCACCATGAACGAGGGTGTGTCCTTCGCCATTCTGCTGATGAACCTGCTGGTGCCTTACATCGATGTGCTGACCCGGCAGGACCTGCTGGGCGTGGCCAAGATGAAAAAGGGAGGTGCCGCGAAATGAGCAACTGGAACAAGGTATTTAAGCCTATCGTGGTACTGTGTGCCATCTGCGTTGTGGTAACGGCCGCTCTGGCCGCCACCAACCAGGCCACCGCACCCGTGATTGCAGCCGCCACGGCCGAAGCCCAGCGCCAGGCCCGTATGGAGCTGCTGCCCGATGCCGATAACTTCACTGAGGTGACCGGCATCCAGGTGGAGAACGTCTCCGCCATCTACACCGCCGACAACGGCGCGGGCGTGGTCATCACCAGCACCGCCAAGGGTTACGGCGGCACCATGACGGTTATGACCGCCTTTACTCCTGACGGCACCATCCGCCAGCTGAAGGTGACGGAGAACCAGGAGACCAAGGGTATCGGAAGCAACGTGGCCAGCAGCGCCTCCTATTGGGAGAAGTACGCCGGCCTGTCCGCAGAGAAGGCCCTGGTGCTGAAAACCGATGTGGACGCCTACTCCGGCGCCACCATCTCCAGCAAGGCTTTGAACGCCGCGGTGAACTCCGCCATCGAAGCCTACAACATGATCCCTTGAAAGGCGGGTGAGTCAAGATGAGTAAAAATAGTAAACTGAGCATCCTTACCAACGGCATTCTGAAAGAGAACCCCTCTCTGCGCCTCGTCCTGGGCACCTGTCCCACCCTGGCCGTGACCACTATGGCCGCCAACGGCATCGGTATGGGCCTGGCCGCCACCTTCGTGCTCCTGTGTTCCAACGTGGCTATCTCCGCCCTGCGGAAGATCATCCCCGACCAGGTGCGTATTCCCTGCTATATCACCCTGATCGCCGGCTTCGTGTCCGTGGTTCAGATGATCGTCAAGGCCTATGTGCCCGACCTGGATAAGGCTCTGGGCGTGTATCTGCCCCTGATCGTGGTGAACTGCATCATTCTGGGCCGTGCCGAGATGTTCGCCAACAAGAACACAGTGATCGACTCCGCGCTGGACGGCATCGGTATGGGCCTGGGCTTTACCCTGACCCTGACCATCATGGGCTCCATCCGTGAGATCCTGGGCTCCGGTACCTGGATGTCCGGTCTGGGCAGCCTGATCCCTGCGCTGGGCAGCGACTTCGCTATCCGCGTCATCCCCGAGTCCATCGACTCCTTCTCTCTGATGACCAGCGCACCCGGCGGCTTCTTCATGTTCGGTGTGATGATGGCCGGCGCCACCTGGCTGACCAGCCGTCCCAAGAAGAACAAGCCTGCCGCTGCTGAGGAAGGGGGGGCTGAATGATGGCCGTGAAACTCGCCAGCATTTTCTTCACCATGATCCTGGTGGACAACTACGTCTTGGTCAAGTTCCTGGGCATCTGCCCCTTCCTGGGCGTGTCCAAGAAGCTGGACAGCGCCGTGGGCATGTCCCTGGCCGTCACCTTCGTCATGGTCCTGGCCACTGCGGCCACCTGGCCCATCCAGATGTTCCTGCTGACCCCTGAGGGGTCTGAGGGTACCAGCCGTGATATGGGCTATCTGCAGACCATCGTGTTCATTCTGATCATCGCCATTCTGGTGCAGCTGCTGGAGAACTTCCTGAAGAAGTTCATCCCCGCCCTGTACAAGTCTCTGGGCGTGTATCTGCCCCTGATCACCACCAACTGCACCATCCTGGGCGTGACCATCCTGAACATCGACAACGGCTATGACTTCATCGAGAGTGTGGTGTGCGCCGCCGGCGCCGGCCTGGGCTTCCTGCTGGCCATGGTGCTGTTCTCCGGCGTTCGCCGCCGTGTGGAGGAGGCCGTTACCCCCAAGTGCTTCGAGGGTCTGCCCATCACTCTGGTTTCCGCGGCCATTACCTCCCTGTCCTTCATGGGCTTCGGCGGCATCGTGGAATCCATTTTCCACGTTTGACGGATGAATGGGAGGTAACGAAATATGAGTCCTATTGTATTGGCAATCGTTCTGGTAACGGGTATCGGTCTGATCGGTGCCGTGATCCTGGTGGCTGCGTCCATCTTTATGTATGTCCCCGTTGATGAGCGGGTGGAGAAGATCACCGCTGCTCTGCCCGGCGCCAACTGCGGCGCCTGCGGCTGTGCCGGCTGCGCCGACTACGCCAAGAGCGTGGTGGAGGACGGCAACGCCGTGAACAAGTGCGTGCCCGGCGGCGCCAAGGCTGCCGCCGCTGTGGCAGAGATCATGGGTGTGGAGGCCGGTTCTGCCACTCCCATGAAGGCCGTGGTGGTGTGCTCCGGCACCTGCGACAAGACCTCTAAGCGCTACTCCTTCGAGGGCGTCCAGAGCTGTCAGGCCGTGAAGGGCCTGTATGGCGGCGACGGTCTGTGTAAGTTCAGCTGCCTGGGCTACGGCGACTGTACCCGGGCCTGCGCCTTCGACGCCATCCACATTGTGGACGGCATCGCCAAGGTGGACTACGCCAAGTGTACCGGCTGCGGCGCCTGTGCCGCCGCCTGCCCCGGCGCTGTCATCTCCATCATCCCTGAGCACAAGCGTAAGCCTGTGGTCCAGTGCCGCAACCAGGAGAAGGGCGCTGTTACCCGCAAGCAGTGCACTGCCGGCTGTATCGGCTGCATGAAGTGCGCCAAGGCCTGCCCCAAGGAGGCCATCACCGTGGAGAACAACGTGGCTCACATCGACCAGTCCAAGTGCGTTGGCTGCCAGCTGTGCGTCAAGGAGTGCCCCGTGGGCATCATCCATGTCCCCGCGAACCAGTAACCGGTAAATACAAAAAAGGATCCCGTCCGACTGTCGGACGGGATCCTTTTTTGCGAAAAGCGGCGCCCCGCTCCGGATAAGCCAAAGCGAGGCGCTTCAGATTTACAGGCGAGTGCGGTCCCGCAGCCAGCTGGGCAGCGTCTGCGCCTTGGCGCTGGACACCACCCCCATAGCGGCGAACAGGGTGATGATGGAAGAACCGCCGTAGCTGATGAAGGGGAGGGTCAGTCCCATGCAGGGGGCGATAAACAGGCACATCCCTACATTCAAGGCAATCTGGACCAGCAGCATGCCGCCCATTCCGATACAGACATAGGCGTAGAAGGGAGAACTGGCGTGCAGCCCGATCCAAAAACAGCGGAGGATAATAGCGGCCAGAACGGCCAGAAGCAGGCAGCAGCCAATCAGGCCCAGTTCCTCGCCGCAGACAGCGAAGATGAAGTCTGTGTGCCGGGCGGGGAGAGATTCGTTGGCCAAGGACTGGGTGCGCATCCCGTGGAGGTATCCCTGACCCATGACCCGCCCCGCACCGATGGCCATAAGCGAGCGGGTCTGCTGCCAGCCAACTCTGCCGGGGTCGTAGCTGTGATCCAACAGGGCCCGGATTCGCTTGACGATATAGTTGCTGTCCCACAGCGCGGTATCCGGCAGGACGAACAGCCACAGAATCACTGCTGCTGCAACGATCAGGCTGCCGGTGATCAAAAACCACCGGGTTTTGACCCCGGCGCTCCAGGCCATGATGACAAAAATCAGCAGATAGACCACACACATGCCCATGTCGCCGCACACTACGGCCACCAAAGCCAGCATCATAGCGGCGTGGCAGCCGATCTGCATTACGTTGGGGATGGAGCTGATATCCCCGCCCCGCTCCTGTATCTTGACCATTTGCAGGGAGAGCAGCAGGGTGAAGGGGATCTTTACGATCTCGTTGGGCTGGATGTCCAAGGGAAAGCCGGGGATGATTTTATCCAGTGCCAGCCAGTTCAGGTTGCCGGAGTTGTGGTCGGTGCCCAGCGGCGTGAGCAGAAGCAGGATAAAAACAATGTCGAACCCCAGCAGAAGCTTCCATTTCCGCTCTGTAAACATCTGAAAGTCCACAAAGGTCAGCAGAATATAAATGCCAATGCCGATGCAGATGGCCAGGGCCTGCACGATCATACACCGACTGCTCTGGCTGCTTTTCATGTAACGGGTTGCGGAGAAGATCAAGGCCATGCCAAAGCTGCAGGCCAGAAGACACAGCAGAAGAAGGGGGAAATCGCCTTTTTTTCGAAACTCCCGCAAGGGGGAGAGCAGCAGTTCCACGACGTCACCTCGGTTTAAGAAAATTTCCTTTGTATTTTACCACTTTTGTGTAGAATCGTAAACTATAAGTGTGTTATAATTTAATGAATACTTTTTAAACTGAGGCGGAACGAACCATGGAATTTTTGACACGGAGCGAGGAAGAGACCGAAGCGCTGGGCAGGCGGCTGGGTGAAAAGCTGACGCCCGGTTCGCTGGTGGCCTATACCGGCGACCTGGGGGCGGGAAAGACGGCCTTTACCCGGGGCTTGGCCCGGGGACTGGGCGTGACCGAACGGGTGACCAGCCCGACGTTCAATATTGTAAACGAATATGAAGGGGGGCGGCTGCCCCTGTTCCATTTTGACCTATACCGGTTAGGCGGCGAGGAGGAACTGTTTGACATCGGCTGGGAGGATTATCTGACCCGGGGCGGTGTCTGTGCGGTAGAGTGGAGCGAAAACGCTGAGGGAGCTCTGGAGGAGCCCTGTATCCGGGTAGAGATTCGAAGAGGGGATCGGGACGACCAGCGAATGATTGAGATTAAGGGGATAGACCTATGAAGATATTAGCCATTGAGTCCTCCGCCACGGCCTGTTCCGCAGCGCTGTGGGAGGACGGTTCCATTTTGGCCCAGAACGGACAGAACAGCGGCCTGACCCACAGCCGCACGCTGCTGCCCATGGTGGACAGTATGCTGGTCAACAGCGGACACACGCTGCCGGAAGTGGATGTTGTCGCGGTGGCGGCGGGTCCGGGCTCCTTTACCGGGCTGCGCATCGGGGTGGCCGCCGCCAAGGGCCTTGCCTGGGTGGAGGACAAGGACTGCGCGCCCTGCTCCACGCTGGAGTCCATGGCCTGGCCCCTGGCCCACATGGAGGGGGCGGTCATTGTCTGCGCGATGGATGCCCGGCGCAAGCAGGTATACAATGCCCTGTTCTTGGCGAAAAACGGACAGCTGGAGCGGCTGTGCCCGGATCGGGCCATCTCGCTGGTCCAGTTGGGCGAGGAACTAAAAAGTTATACAAATCGAAAAATAGTCGTTGGAGATGGGGCTTGCCTGTGCTATAATGCTCTGTTAGAGGAACTCCCGGATCTGGAATTGGCCCCCGGTCACCTGCGGATGCAGTCGGCGGTTGGGGTGGCCATGGCAGCGGAACGCCTGACCCAACAGGGCGGGCTGGTCAAGGGAGGCGAGCTGGTTCCCGTCTATCACCGCCTGTCGCAGGCGGAGCGGGAGCGGCTGGCAAGAGAACAGAGCGCATCTAATATTTTGGAAGGGGACAAACAAAATGTATAAGAACAATGGTAAGGTCCATGTGATGGATCACCCTCTGGTGGCCCACAAGCTGACCATTATGCGGGATAAGAACACCAGCGTTAAGGACTTTCGGGAGCTGGTGTCTGAGATCGGGATGCTGATTACTTATGAAGCCACCCGGGATCTCCCCATGACGACCAAAACAGTGGAGACCCCTATCTGCACAGCTGAGATGCCCACCTTGGCCGGCAAGAAGATCGCCGTTGTCCCCATTCTGCGGGCCGGCCTGGGTCTGGTGGACGGTGTGCTGCGGATGATTCCCTCCGCCCGTGTGGGTCACATCGGTATGTTCCGGGACGAGGAAACTCTGGAGCCCCACGTCTATTTCTGCAAGATGCCCAAGGATATCGCCGAGCGCGACATCATGATCGTGGACCCCATGCTGGCCACCGGCGGCAGCGCGGACGCCGCCATTGCAGAGATGAAGAAGCGGGGCTGTAAGAACATCAAGCTGATGGTGCTGGTAGCCGCTCCCGAGGGCATCAACTGCATTCAGGAGAAGCACCCCGACGTAGACGTCTATGTAGGCGCTGTGGACAGCCATCTGAACGAGCATGGCTATATCGTCCCCGGTCTGGGCGATGCCGGCGACCGCATCTTCGGCACAAAGTAAAAGTATACTGCAAAGCTGCTCCGGACCTTGGTTCGGAGCAGCTTTTTGCGTTTCCTGGGGGAAAAAGCTGCGGTTAATCTTGAGTATTTTGCGCAGACGTGCTAAAATATACCACTAGTGTATAAAATGTCATAGGTATCACTTAAACGAGGTGTTGTATATGAAGATCGTTGTTTTGGCCGGCGGGCTCAGCCCGGAGCGCAATGTGTCCCTGTCTTCTGGGTCCATGGTCTGTCAGGCCCTGCGGGACCGGGGCCATCAGGTAGCGCTGGTGGATTTGTTTTTTGGCCTGGAGGATCATAAAGGCGAACCGGAGGAGCTGTTCAACGCACCGATCCCCGATTCCTTTAAGAAGGTGAGCCGGCAGGCTCCCGATCTGGAGCAGGTTCGGGCCAGCCGGAAATGGAAGGATGCCTCCGCCATCGGACCTGGCGTGCTGGAGCTTTGCAAGAAGGCGGACGTGGTCTATCTGGGCCTGCATGGAGCCTGCGGCGAAGACGGCCGCATCCAGGCGGCGTTAGATCTGCTGGGCGTGCCCTATACTGGTTCCGGCTATCTGTCCTCCGCCATCGCCATGGACAAGGACTTGACCAAGCGGCTGGTGGCCGACAAGGTGGTTACCCCCCGGTGGATGCGGGTAGACCTGACAGAGGAGCAGCTGGACGGCCTGGTCGAGGAGGTTTCTCTGCCTGCCGTAATCAAACCCGTGGACAGCGGCTCCTCCATTGGCGTTTTTATCGCCAACGATAAGGCGGAGCTGCGCCATGCCCTGGAGGAGAGCGTAAAGCTGGGCGGCCGTGTGGTCATCGAGCAGTACATCAAGGGACGCGAGATCCAGGTGGCCGTGCTGAATGGCAAGCCGCTGCCCTCCATTGAGATCACCCCCAAGGAGGGCTTCTACGACTACGAGAACAAGTATCAGCCCGGTGCGGCGCTGGAAGTCTGTCCCGCTCCCATTCCTGCGGAGTGGGAGGAGCGCATCGGCAAGGCCGCTGTTGCTGTGTTCGAGACGGTGGGCCTGTCTGTCTACGCGCGGGCAGACTTCATTGTCACAGAGGACGGGACCCCTTACTTTTTGGAAATCAACACGCTGCCCGGCATGACGCCCACCTCTCTGGTGCCTCAGGAGGCGGCAGCCGTAGGCATGGACTACGGTACCCTGTGTGAGACGATCATCCGTTCCTCACTGGAATTGAGAAACAAGGAGCTGTAAGCGATGGAAACCATTCTTCTGCGTGAGTTACTGGAGGCGGTACACGGTACCCTGTTGACCCAGGATGTGCCGATGGATACGCCCATTTATCGCGTGGAGACCGACAGCCGGACGATCCATCCCGGGGCGCTGTTCATTCCCCTGGTGGGAGAGCGCTTTGACGGCCATGCTTATCTGAATCAGGCTTTGGAGGACGGGGCGGCGGGCTGTCTGACGGCGCGCAGTCGGGACAGCTATATCCCCGGCAAGTTCTATATCAAGGTCGGGAATACCGAGCGGGCCTTGGGTGATCTGGCCGCCTGGTACAAGGGGCGTTTCCAGATCCCGGTCGTAGGCGTGACAGGCAGCGTAGGCAAGACTACCACCAAGGATATGATCGCGGCGGTGCTGTCTACCAAGTATAAGGTCCTTAAAACCGAGGGCAACTTCAACAACAACGTTGGAATGCCCATGACCATTCTGCGTCTGGACCCCACCGCAGAGATCTGCGTTCTGGAGATGGGGATGGATAAGCCGGGGGAGATCGATTATCTGGCCGGTCTGGTTCAGCCTGATGTGGGTATCATCACCAATATCGGCGACGCCCATATTGAACGTCTGGGCAGCCGGGAGAACATTTTCAAGGCCAAGTGCGAGCTGCTGCCCCATGTAAAGGAAAACGGTCTGCTGATTCTGAACGGAGACGACGAGTGGCTGTCCACCCTGCGGGGCAAGACTTCTGTGCCCACTGTGTTCTGCGGTAAGGGTGAGGGGATGGACTATCGGGCCATTCCCTGCGGCGGGGATAAGCTCAGCCATATCAACTGCAGAATGATCACCCCCAATATGGACCGGGAGGTAGAAATCCCTGCCCTGGGGGAGCATATGATCTATCCCTCGCTCATCGCTGCGGCGGTGGGGGAGCACTTCGGCCTGACTCCGGAGGAGATCGAGGCTGGCCTGCGGCGCTTTGTGCCCACCCGGATGCGAATGAATCTGGTGCAGCGCGGGGAGAACATCACGATTCTGGACGACACCTATAACGCCAATCCGCAGTCTATGCGAGCGGCGATCAGCGTGCTGGCGGATAGTCCCGCAAAGTGGAAGATGGCGGTGCTGGGGGACATGCTGGAATTGGGGCCCTTTGCCCCTGCACTGCACGCCGGTGTGGGCGAATGTCTGGGCAAGGCGGGGATCGATTGCCTGGTGGCAGTCGGAGAGCTGGCCGTCCATATTGCGGAGGGCGCCAAACAATCCGGTGTGCCGGCAGTATACTGCTGCAAGGACAAGGAGGAGGCAAAGCCCATCCTGGCCCAGCTGATGCGTCCGGACAGCGCTGTGCTGCTGAAGGCATCTCGCGGCATGAAAATGGAAGAACTGACGGCTTATCTCCGGTCCATCACCATGGACCCATAAAGCCGCAGGAAGAGAGAAAGAGGAAGCTATGATCGATATTTCCGTATCCAATCTGGTTAAGGAATTTGAGGTTGGCAATAGAATACTCAACGGGCTCACGTTTCAGGTGGATACGGGGGAACGGGTGGGCCTGCTTGGACCCAACGGCTGCGGCAAGACCACCCTGCTGAAGATCCTCACCGGGGAACTGGACCAGGATGAGGGAGAGGTGGTGATTGCCCCGGGCAAACGCATGGGGCTGATCTCCCAGATCCCGGTCTATCCCGCCGGATATACGGTGGAGGATGTGCTGGATACGGCCTTTGCCCCACTCCGCGAGATGGAGGAGGAGCTGAACCGTCTGGCCCAACAGATGGGAGACGGCGGGGATAAGTCCCTGATGGCCCGGTACGACAAGCTGTCCGCCGCCTTTGAGGCTGGCGGCGGTTATGAGCAGGACACCAACAAAAATAAGGTGTGCAACGGCTTATCCATCTCTGCCGCCATGCGACAGCAGCTGTTCGACCAGCTGTCCGGTGGAGAGAAGACCCGGGTGAACCTGGGCCGCCTGATCCTGGAGAACACGGATATTCTGCTGCTGGACGAGCCCACCAACCATCTGGATCTGCGGGCGACCCAATGGCTGGAGGAGTATCTGGAGAAGTTCAAGGGCACGGTGCTTACCGTATCCCACGACCGGTACTTTCTGGACTCCGTGGTGGACCGCATCATCGAGATCAAGGACGGCCGGGCAGAGTTTTACAGCGGCAATTACAGCTTTTACGCCGTGGAGAAAGAGCAGCGGTACGAGGAGCAGCTGCGCCAGTATGAGAAGGAGCAGGCCAAGATCGACCAGCTTCAAAAGGCGGCGGATCAGCTGCGTATCTGGGCCTATTCGGGCAATGACAAGGTGTTCAAGCGGGCCCAGTCCATGGAAAAGCGCATTGAGCGCATGCGCACCACTGACCGGCCCCGCCGGGAGCGGAAAATGGAAGTGCGCTTCGGCGAGCGGCAGTTCAAGGGGGACGAGGTGCTGACCATCAAAGGTCTGTCCAAGTCCTTCGGGGACAAAAAGCTGTTTGAAAATCTCGCGTTAGAGGTGGAGGGCGGCGAGCGCATCGGCCTGATCGGCGACAATGGTACGGGAAAATCCACCCTGGTGAAGATCATCCTGGGGGAGGAGCAGCCGGACAGCGGAAAGCTCCGGCTAGGGCCCACTGTAAAGGTTGGCTACCTGCCGCAGCATGTCCACTTCGACCACCCGGAGCGCAGCCTTTTGGACACCATGCTGTACGACCTGGACTGTACCGCCCAGAGCGCCCGCAACCGCCTGGCGGCCTTCAAGTTCAAGGGAGAGGACGTATTCAAGCCCGTATCCGCCCTGTCCGGCGGCGAGCAGTCCCGTCTGCGGCTGTGTATGCTCATGGACGAGAAAATCAACCTGCTGATCTTGGACGAGCCCACCAACCATTTGGATATCCAAAGCCGGGAGTGGATCGAGGAGGCGGTGGAGGACTACACCGGAAACCTGCTGTTCGTCTCCCACGACCGGTACTTTATCGACCGCTTTGCCACCCGGATCTGGTCCATAGAGGACGGCGGCATTGTGGACTTCAAGGGCACCTATCAGCAGTATCTGGCCTTCCGCCAGCGGCAGAAGACCGTACAGAAGGAGCCGCCCAAGGCGGCTGAACCCAAGAAGGAGAAACCCAAGCGCCCCGGCGGCACCAAGAACCTGGAGAAGGAGGTGGCTGCCGCTGAGCGGGCGGTGGCCAAGGCGGAGGAGGAGATGTACGATCTGGGTCAGCAGATCCAGGAGGCGTCCTCCGACTATTTGAAGCTTCAGGACCTATGCCAGCAGCGTGACGCCCTGGAGGAGGAGATCCTGAAGCTGTACGGAACCTGGGAAAAGCTGTCTGCCGAATTGGAGGAGGCCAAAGGATGAGTTGTCAAGAATCGGAGATGTCCAGCTATAAAGGAAGACGGTGGCCGGTCTGGATGAAGACCCTGCTGGCCTTGGTACTGGCGGGCTGTCTGTGTTTCGGCGGGCTGCTGGCCGCGGTGCTCACCGGAGCCCGGGACGAGGTGAAGGGTGACCCGCAGCTTATGGTGATCCTGGGCTGTCAGGTGAAGCCATGGGGGCCGTCTATTCTGCTTCAAGATCGACTGGATACGGCGCTGGCCTATCTGGAGGAGCACCCCGGCATGACGGTGGTGGTCTCCGGCGGACAGGGCCCGGACGAGCCGGAGTCGGAAGCAAAGTGCATGGCCGACTATCTGACCGAGCACGGGGTGGCCGGGGAGCAGATCCTCCTGGAGGATCAGTCCCACAACACCCTGCAAAATCTGATTTATACGGAGCGGCTGCTGGATGAGCAGGGAATCGGCAACGAGGAGGATATTGTCGTTGTCTCCAACGGTTTTCACCTAGCCCGGGTGCGGATGCTCTGGGGCCGGGTATGGGACGGCGGGGGCGAGCTGTCTACATTGGCGGCCCCCTCCAGTCACGGCCCGTCCCGCCTGAAAATGTATATCCGGGAGCCGTTGGCACTGGTCAAGTCTTTTCTCTTTGACCGGGGCTGAGTATTGACAGAAGGAGGAAGGCTATGCTGGAAAAGCTGACCGCCATTGAGGCAAAATACAGTCAGATCGAAGCGCGGCTGTCTGCGCCGGAAACTTATGAGGATGCGGAGCTGGTGGCCCGGCTGAATCAGGAGCAGGCGGAGCTTCAGCCCCTGGTGGAGACCTTCCGAACTTTTCAGCAGGCAAAGGAACTGGGGGAACAGGCCAAGGAACTGATGGCCGACCCGGAGATGAAGGAGCTGGCGCAGGAGGAATATCTTCAGGCGCAGGCGGACTGTCAGCGCCTGGAACGCGAGCTGCAGTTGCTGCTGCTTCCCCGTGACCCCAATGACAACAAGAGCGTGGTTATGGAGATCCGGGCCGGTGTGGGCGGAGAGGAAGCCGCGTTGTTTGCCCACTCCCTGTACCGTATGTACGCCATGTACGCCGAGCACCGGCACTGGAACTGCGAGATCGTCTCTGCCAGCGAAACGGAGTTGGGCGGCGTGAAAGAGATCACCTTCCTGATTGAAGGCGGGGGAGTCTGGTCCCGGCTGAAGTTTGAAAGCGGAGTACACCGGGTGCAGCGGGTGCCGGAGACGGAATCGGGCGGCCGGGTCCACACCTCTACCGCTACCGTGGCCGTGCTGCCGGAGATGGAGACGGCGGACGTACAGCTGAACCCTGCGGACATTGAGATGCAGGTGTTCCGATCCTCCGGCGCCGGGGGACAGCACGTAAACAAGACATCTTCCGCCGTGCGGCTAATCCATAAGCCTACGGGTACGGTGGTGGAGTGCCAGCAGGAGCGCAGCCAGTTCCAGAACCGGGACAAGGCCATGCGCATCCTGGCCTCCCGCCTGTATGAGGCGGAGCAGGAAAAAATCACCAGCGAATACGCCGCTCAGCGGCGGCTGCAAGTTGGCTCCGGGATGCGCAACGAGCGCATCCGTACCTATAATTTCCCCCAGGGACGGGTGACGGATCACCGCATCGGCCTGACCCTGTATAAGATCGACAGCATTATGGACGGGGATCTGGATGAGTTGATCGATGCTCTGGTGGCGGACCACCAGGCGGAGTTATTAAAAGAAAACCATTGAGGAAAGAGGAACAAAACCATGGAACTGTACATTCACTACACCGAGCTGCCCGAAAATCTGCCCATGACCGAGATCGTGGGCCAGCTGAACGAGACGCTGGATGACACCGGCGCGGTCAGCGGCGGTCTGAATAAGGAAAAAGGCGGCCGGATCGATTTGGAGCTGGAGGACGAGCGGGTCAATCCTAAGTACGCCCAGATGGCGGTGAAGGCCTATCTCCAGCGGGCCGGATTTGCCAAGGATACCATCATCGAGATCGGTGGTATGGAGATCGGGCTGTACGAATAAGGGAGCGACAGAGATGTATCGTTGGGTGATTTTCGATCTGGACGGGACGCTGCTGAATACCATTGACGATCTGGCAGATGCGGGCAACTGGGTCTGCCAGCAACACGGATGGCCGGTCCATACGATAAAAGAATATCGCTATATGGTGGGCAACGGCATCCCAAAGCTGGTAGAGCGCTTTACGCCCGCCGAGCACCGGGACCCCGAGACCCTGAAGCAGGTGCTTGCGGAGTTCTCCGCCCGGTATGACGCCCATAAAGAGGACAAGACTGCGGCCTATCCGGGCATGGTGGATCTGATCCGCCGTCTGGACGAGGCGGGGATTGTGACGGCGGTGCTGTCCAATAAGGCAGACGCGCTGGCGGGTCCTGTGGTAGAGCGCTATTACCCGGGCCTGTTTACCATCGTCCAGGGGGCCCTGCCTGACCTTCCGGTCAAGCCGGACCCTGCGCTGCTCCATCGCCTGATGAAGCGCCTTGGCGCCGAAGCGCAGAATACGCTGTTCGTAGGGGACAGCAACGTGGACATCCGCACCGCGAAGAACGGCGGATTGTCCGGCTGCGGAGTGCTGTGGGGCTTCCGCACTCAGGCGGAGCTTGAAGAGGAGGACGCCGACTTTTTGGTGTCTGATCCTCAGCAGCTCTATGCCTTGATTACAGCAAAGGACGGGAAGAACTGACGTGGAGACGAAGTATTTAACGCAGACGGATTTGCCCCTGGCGGCAGAGATCATCCGCCGGGGCGGTCTGGTGGGCATCCCGACGGAGACCGTTTACGGCCTTGGGGCCAACGGGCTGGATGCGGAGGCGGTGTCTCATATCTTTGCGGCGAAAGGCCGTCCGCAGGACAACCCGCTGATCCTGCATATCGCGGATGTGTCTTGGCTGGAGCGGTACTGCAAGGATATTCCCTTGACAGCTTACAAGCTGGCTGAGGCCTACTGGCCCGGCCCCATGACCATGATTTTGCCCCGAAAGGATATGGTGCCCGACGCAGTGACCGCCGGACTGGACACGGTGGGGATGCGCTGCCCCTCCCACCCTATGTGTCACGAGCTGATTCGCCTGGCGGATGTGCCCATCGCAGCGCCCTCCGGAAATACGTCAGGGCGGCCCAGCCCCACCACTGCGGACCATATGCGGGAGGATATGGACGGTAAGATCGACGCCATTGTGGACGGCGGCCCCTGCTCTGTGGGGGTGGAGTCTACGATCATTGACCTGACCTGCACTCCGCCCCGCCTGCTGCGGCCGGGAGGGATCAGTCTGGAGCAGCTGCGGGCCGTTTTGGGGCCGGTAGACGTAGACCCGGCCGTGACCCGCCTGCTGAGCGCCGGGGAGAAGCCCAAGGCTCCCGGTATGAAGTATCGCCACTATGCCCCCAAGGCCCCGGTGACTGTGGTGTCCGGCGACCCGAAAACAGCGGCGGAGTATATCGCCGCTCACGCCGCGCCTGCGGACGGTGTGATCTGCTTTGACGAATTCATGCCCCTGTTCACGAGCCGTACCGGGACGAGGCCCGTCATGGACTTGGGTCCGGCGGGGGACAAGGAGGAGCAGGCCCGGCACATTTTCGACGCCCTGCGATCCTTCGACCACACCCAGGTGTCCGCCATCTGGGCCCAGTGCCCGGACACGGAGGGGATCGGATTGGCCATCGCCAACCGCCTGAACAAGGCGGCAGGGTTTCAAATTATAAAAGTTTAAAATAAGCGGAAGAACAGAAGGTGAGCGAAGTGACGGTAATCGGGATCACAGGCCCCACAGGAGCAGGGAAGACAACGGCCCTGAATGAGCTGGAAAAGCTTGAGGGCTGTGTATTGGATGCGGATGCTGTATACCATGAGCTGCTGGAGAACAATCAAACGTTGCAGAATGAACTGCGGGAGCGATTTGGGGATATGTCCGGAGCGGATGGGCGCTTTGACCGGAAAAAGCTGGGCAAGGTGGTCTTTCACGACAAGAAGGCTCTGGATGACCTGAACCGTATCGCCCATTTCCATGTGGTGTCAGAGCTGCGCCGCCGCCTGGAGCAGGCGGAGCGGAACAACTGCCGCGCCGCTGCCATCGATGCCTATGCTCTGTTTGAAAGCGGCTGCGATCAGCTGTGCGACACCACCCTTGCCGTGCTGGCCCCGGCAGAAATCCGGGTGCGCCGCATTATGGCCCGGGAGGGAATCTCGGAGGAGTACGCCCGTGCCCGGGTGGCGGCCCAGCACAGTGATAGATTCTATCAGGAACACTGCGCCCATATTTTGATCAATGACTGTCAAAAACCGGAAGAGTTCGGAGCAAGAGCCAGAGATTTCTTTACCACCATTATTTCATAAGGAGGAACTTTTTATGGACGAGAAAAAGGAAATGACTCGGGGTGAGCAGCTGCGCTGTTCCCTGATCTATGAGAAGAAGAACGGCTACGACCGCATCGACAGTGCGGAGCAGGAGGCTATGGAGGCCTACTGCACCGGGTACAAGCAGTTCCTGGATGCGGGCAAGACGGAGCGCGAGTGTGTAGACCGCACGATTTCTCTTGTCCAGGCCGCAGGCTTTAAAGCCTTTGAGCGGGGCATGGAGCTGAAGGCTGGGGACAAGGTGTATCTCTCCAACCGGGGCAAGTCCATCATGCTGGCGGTGATCGGCAGAAAGGGACTGGAGCAGGGCGTGAACATCGGCGCGGCCCACATCGACTCCCCCCGCCTGGACCTGAAGCAGCTTCCGCTGTACGAGACGGATGATATGGCCTTTCTGAAGACCCACTATTATGGCGGCATCCGTAAGTACCAGTGGGTGACCATTCCCCTGGAGCTCCACGGTGTGGTAGCCTTAAAAAGCGGCGAGACGGTAAAAGTCTCTGTGGGCAATGGACCGGAGGACCCTGTCTTTACCATCAACGATCTGCTGCCCCATCTGGGGGCGGAGCAGGCTAAGAAGCCTCTGGGCGAGGCAATTCCTGCCGAGAGCCTGAACATTCTGGTGGGCAGCCGCCCCCTGAAGGATGACGAGGGCAGCGAGCGGGTAAAGCTGGCGATTCTGGAGCTGCTCAATCGCAAATATGGCATTGTGGAGGAGGACCTGATCTCCGCCGAGCTGTGTGCGGTGCCTAATTTCAAAGCCAGCGATGTGGGCTTTGACCGTTCTCTCATCGGTTCTTACGGCCAGGATGACCGGGTGTGCGCGTATGCAACGCTGGCCGCTCTGCTGCAGCTGGGCACCCCCAGCCGCACGGCGGTATGTATGCTGGCAGATAAGGAAGAAATCGGTTCCGAAGGTGTATCCGGAATGAAGAGCCAAGCATTTGACACGTTTATGGCGGACCTGTGCGCTGCGCAGGGCGTTCTGCCCCGGGTGTGCTATGAAAACTCCTTCTGCCTGTCCACCGACGTGACCGCGGCCTACGACCCCAACTTTGCCGAGGTGTACGAGAAGCGCAACAGCGCCCTGATCAACTGCGGCGTGGGTCTGTGCAAGTATACCGGTGCCCGTGGCAAGTCCGAGGCCTCTGATGCCTCCGCTGAGTTGGTGGCTTATGTGCGCCGGGTGCTGGACAATGCCGATGTGCTGTGGCAGATGGCAGAGTTAGGCAAGGTGGATGCCGGCGGCGGCGGCACTGTGGCCGCCTTTATGGCCCAGCGGAACATTGATACCCTGGATGCCGGAGTGCCCGTTCTGTCCATGCATGCCCCCTTCGAGACAGTGGCTAAGCTGGACTGCTATATGACGTTCAAGGCCATGAAGGCGATTTACGAGGCGGAATAAGCTTGATGCAACAAATAAAAACCACCATTTCCAGACGGAAAGGGTGGTTTTTCTATGTGGGTCAGAATTGTCCCAAATCTCTTAAAATAGCCCCCGCCATAATCAGGCCGGCGGCGCCCGGGACAAAGGAGATGGAGCCGGGCGTGGCACGGCGGGCCGTGGAGCCGGGGCGGGCGCTGCCGGCGGGAGTCTCGGTTTGGATGGGGGTCAGGGGAGTGCGCGGGTCCTCCGGAGACCAGACCACATTCAGGTGATTGATGCCCCGATGCCGCAGCTCTTTTCTCATCACTCGGGCCAAGGGACAGTTTTCGGTCTTACTGATGTCTGATACCCGGAGCAGGGTGGGGTCCAGCTTGTTGCCTGTGCCCATAGCGCTGATGATTGGAATGTTCAGCCGGATGCAGCGCTGAATCAGCTCCAGTTTGGCGGCTACGGTGTCGATGCAGTCGGCCACATAGTCGTATTGAGACAGGTCCACCTGGTCTGCATTTTCCGGCAAATAGAACAATTGGATGGCCTGAACATTGCAGTCGGGATTGATGTTCCGGACCCGGCGGGCCAGCACTTCGGCCTTTGGTTGGCCCAAGGTGGAGTGGAGCGCGGCCAGCTGCCGATTCAGGTTGCTGACAGAGACCGTGTCGTCGTCGTAAAGATGGAGCGAACCTACGCCTGCCCGGGCCAGGGCTTCCACACAAAAGCCGCCCACGCCGCCCACGCCGAATACGGCGACCTTGGCGCCGCACAGACGTTGGAGCGCCTCTTGCCCCACTAATAGTTCGGTGCGGATCAGTTGTTCCGACATAGAAGTTCACAGCTCCCTTGTTGATAGATCGCTGCCATGAAGGCGGCATTGGGTTAAGTGTAACACACAAGCCGGAAAAAGAAAAGCTGGAAGAAAATTTTTAGAAGATGGAAAAAAACTACGGACCGGCCATAAGTGCCGCAGTTTTTTGCGGGAAAAGTGGAGAAAAGAGGGAATTTAACCGTTTGCGGCGGTGTAAGAGGATACCTCCATCTGAATCTGCGGAGATTCGATCTGTTAAGGGCAGGAGCTTTTGTTATATCACGGTTTTCAATTACAGCTTCAGCACCTGCAGGAGCAGCAGCCACACAGAGCCGTAGTAGGCCACCACGGCCACGAGGTCGTTTACCGTAGTGATCAGGGGGCCAGAGGCCACAGCGGGGTCTACGTGGATGGCCTTGAAGAAAATAGGAATCACCGTTCCGGCGATGCTGGACAGCACCATGGAAATAACCAAGGCGATGGCGATGCACAGGGAGACGCCGAAGGCCAGAACAGGGACCTGTCCCCGCAGCAGGCATAGGTAGCCGCCGATCACCAGGAAGGAGGCGGAGCCCAGCAGAAGGCCGTTGATAAAGCCGACCCGAGCCTCCTTCCAGACCAGCTGGAATCGCTGACGGCGGCTGAGCTGTTCGTCCATCAGCACACGGATGGTGACAGCCAGAGACTGGGTGCCCACGTTGCCGGCCATGTCCAGCACCAGAGACTGGAAGCAGACCACCAGGGTGATCTGAGCGGCCACGGCCTCGAACAGGCCCACCACACCGGAGACCACCACGCCCAGGGCCAGCAGGGCCAGCAGCCAGGGAAGGCGCTTTTTTACGCTGCAAATCAGCGGCTCGTCCAGATCCTCCTCGTCGGACAGACCGGCCAGTTTGGCATAGTCCTCGCTCAGCTCATCGTCCACCACGCTCATAAAGTCCTGGGCGGTGATGACGCCCAACAGCCGGTTGTCCTGGTCCAGCACGGGGATAGAATCTTCGGAGTAGTCTTTCACTCGCGCAACGCAGTCCTCGATCAGCTCCTGGGCATAGACATAGGGGTAGGAGGTGACGATCAGGTTTTCCAGCGGGGTGCCCTCGCGGGCAATGATCAGGTCTTTCAGGTCGATGGCCCCATAAAATACGTGTCCGGCGTCCACCACGTAAATCGTGGAGATGTTGTCGTGGTCCGCGGCCTGCTTGATCAGACTGGCCATGGCCAGCCGAACAGAGAGGTCGGCGGTGATCTCAATATAGTTGGTGGTCATGACGCTGCCGATCTCGTCCTCGTCAAAGGGCCACAGCAGGGCGATGCGTGAGCGGGTCTCCTGATCCATCAGCTCCATCAGCGTGTTTTTTTCCTGCTTGTCCAACTGCTTCAGGCAGTCTACCGCGGCGTCGGTGTCCATGCGGGAGAGTACGTCCACTTTTTTCTTCAGGCTCAGCTCGTTCAGATAGGGGACGGGGGACTCGATATAGTTGAAGATATCGGACAGCTCGTCCGCCTCCAGACACTGATAGATCCGTTCCCGCTCCTGGGGAGAGAGCTGTTCCAGGGTTTCGGCCAGGTCATTTTCGTGGTAGTTCTGAAGGGCTTCCCGCAGGGCTTTGGGGGAGAGACCGCCCCGCACCAGGGCCGTGATCTCGCTCACATAATCGGGGTGGTCCATTGCCACCAGATCGGTTTTCTTCTCGTTCAGTTCCATGTCCAAACCTCCTTGTTCCGTTTGAGCGGGCAGGGGAGATCGGGCGTTTAGAGGCGCAAAAATGCCATTGCCCATCTATCATCCGCTGCCTGTCAGACTGCGTATTGATCTGTGTTTGGGCAATGGCACACAAAGGAAGACCGGTCGTGTCAGCACAGCGGCGCAGCAACCGGTACGATCGGTTTTCTATTGAATCCCATGCCCCGTATTCGTCCATAACTGCCGCCGTCCATGCAATCACCTCACAGTACATCATCAGGTTTCAGCCGTTATCCGGCTACACACGTCAGTATAAAACAAAAAAGGGGAAAATGTCAATTTAATTCCGAAAAAGAATCATACCCGGAATGGGTTCTCCATTCCGGGTATGAGAGATGCGGTTATAGCTGCTTGACAAGGTCATCCATGCTGTATAAACCGGGCTGCTGTTTGACCAGGAAGTTGGCGGCGGTGATCGCACCTTCGGCAAACATGGCCCGGTCCAGGGCCTCGTGCTTCAGCGTGATCACCTGAGTTCCGGCATTGATAATGACTTCGTGGGTACCCACAATATTGCCCATGCGAAGGGAGTGGATTGTGATCTCGTTTTTGTCCCGCTTGGCGTTTCCGGCGGGGCGGCCCACGGTGAGGTGGGCGTCCGGGCGGGCTTCAAGAGCGGCGTTACCCAGCATGACGGCTGTGCCGCTGGGGGCGTCTACTTTGCGGGTGTGGTGGATCTCCAGAATTTCCACGTCGGCATCGGGGAAGGCCTTCACCGCAGTTTTGACCAGATCGCACATGAGGGTGACCCCCAGCGCCATATTGCCGGAGCGGAATACGGGGATCACTTTGGCGGCCTGACGGATCAGCACCATGTCCTCCTCGGTCTGGCCGGTGGTGGCCACCACGATCGGCATGTTTCGGGCAACGGCATAGTCCATCAGCGCCTTGGTGGCGGCGCGGTGGGAGAAGTCGATGATGCAGTCGGCGGGGCCGGTGAACTCCTGCAAGCTGTTGTCAGTCACGTCTACAAAGCCTGCCGGTTCTGCGCCCTCATAGCCGCGCTCCACTGCCTGCTTTACATAGGCGCCCATATGTCCCTTGGAACCGTTGATCAGAATTTTCATGGCGAACACTCCTTCACGATTGATAGATCTGTTTCTATCGCAGACAGGAAAAAACTGCCGCGGTGATAGGTGCATTATAACGAAAAAGACTGAGAAGTGCAAGAACGAAGCGGACATCTTTCACAGAAAATAAGCGGTGCGGCGGCAGATTTCTAAAAAACAAAAGGCGACAGATGAACAAACTGCCGCAGAGACATGGAGGGAAGAAAAGAAAAAATTGTATAAAACGATAAAATGTAACAAAAACAGTTGAAAATCGGAGAAAATACAGTATACTTTTACAGTTAACCCAGGTAGGACCGGGGTAGGACCGGGGATGAGGGAAGGAGAGCAGCCCAGGTCCCGTTCCGAGATAGGGCGCTATTCCATCAAGAGATTTAGGAGAGAAGAAAAATGTGGTTTTTACTTTCGTTGACAGCCCTGCTGTGCTGGAGCGGTTCTGATCTGTTTTCCAAGATCGGATGCCGGGACGGCAGCGACCGTTACAGCCATCTGAAAATGGTCATCGCCGTAGGCGTGGTGATGGGTCTTCACGCCGCATTTGAAATCATTGTAGGCGGCACGGCCATCAGCTGGTCTGTCATCTGGACCTACCTGCCGGTGTCCCTGCTGTATATCAGCTCCATGGCCTTGGGCTATCTGGGCCTGCGGTACATCGAGTTGTCCGTTTCCTCCCCCATCTGCAATTCCTCCGGTGCACTGGTGGCAGTGCTGACGCTGTTGTTTGTCGGCGGTGAGGACTACTCTCCTTTGGCCCTTGTGGCTATTCTGCTGGTGTGCGTGGGTGCCATCGGTCTGGGCGTGGTGGACGCCACCGAGGACCCGGAGCTTCGCCTGGAACGACAGAAGGCCAGCAACTATAAGTACGCCAAGAGCTTCCTGGCCCTGGCCCTCCCTGCGGCCTATTGTATGCTGGATGCGGCCGGCACCTTTGCCGACAACCGGGTGCTGGAGGTCTTGGCCGACCGCTACTTCAGCGCCGGTATGTTCGCCACGCTGGACGATTGTGTCGATCAGGCGGCGGCCTCTGCCAACTGCGCATACGAGCTGACCTTCCTGGCGGCAGCGGTGTTCTGCTTGATCTATGTGGTGGTCATCAAGAAGGACCGTCTGGTCCCCAAAATGGAGGCGCCCAAGTACTTTGGCGCAATTTGCGAAACTGCCGGTCAGTTCGCCTACATCTACGCCATTTCCGACACTGCCCATCTGGCCATGTCCGCCCCCATCATCTCCTCCTACTGCGCAGCCTCCGTGTTGTGGAGCCGTCTGTTCCTGAAGGAGAAGCTGTCCTGGAAGCACTATGCAATGATCGTAACAGTCGTTATCGGCATTGCGATTATGGGCCTGCTCGACCTGTAAGTCAGCTATCAATTTAAAACGGCCGCCGGGTAAACCGGCGGCCGTTTTTTATGCTTCGAAGGGGAAGTGATAGGGGAGGCCGAAGCGGTCTCGAAGGGCGGCAAAGTCCTTCTGTCCCGCTTCACCTATGGGCAGACCGGTGTCCTTCCGGGCCTGCCAGGTGAGCCACTCCTTTTCACCCGCAGTGTAGATGCGCTCCTGCCCCGGGGCCTTTTTGCTGGCCCGAAGGGAGCGGCAAATGTCGCCGGCAGTTTTTTTGAAGGTGTCCAGCCCCATAAAGGCCTCCGGATCCAGCACCAGGAAGAAATGGCTCAGACGGAACTCGTCGGGACTTCCGTCTGCTTTCCGGCCGTTCAGGCCCTTCATAAAGGGTCCGCCGCATAGGGCAGCGGACAGGATCTCCACCACTGCCGCAAGGCCATAGCCCTTATAGCCGCCGGTCTCCTCGCCGATGCCGCCCAGAGGCGCCAGAGCGGCGCTGCCCCGGATCAATGCGTCCAGAATGGCTTTGGAGTCGGTCATAGTCTGGCCATTTTCTCCCACCACCAGTCCGGGGGGGACGGGCTTGCCCTCCCGCACTGCTTTCTCTACCTTGCCACGCTGGATGATGGAGGTGGCGCAGTCCAGACAGAAGGGGAACTCCTCGTCTGTGGGGAAGGCGAAGGCCAGAGGATTGGTGCCCATCATATTCTCTACCCCAAAGGTGGGCGCAATAGAGGGCCGGGCGTTGGTGCCGGTAATCCCGATCAATCCGGCGGCGCTGGCCATGGTGGCCCAGTAGCCCGCAATACCGTAGTGGGTGGAATGGGTGATGGACCCCCCGGCCATGCCGTAGGTTTTAGCTTTCCGGATGAGCTGCTCCATCATATAGCGGCTGGCCACCATGCCCATGCCGTTGTGGGCATCCAGTACCAGGGTGGTGGGGGTGTCCTTCAACACCTCGATTTCCGTGACAGGCTTCTGCTGGCCGGCCAAAATGCGGTCGATGTAAATGGGCTTCAGGCGGTTGCAGCCGTGGGTGGCGATCCCGCGGCGGTCGGCCTCCAGCAGCACATCGGCGCACAGCTCGGCGTCCTGTGGGGGCAGACCGGCGGCCTGGAAGGCGTCGGGGACAAAGCGTTCCATCAGTTCCCAGGGGATATTGACAGTAGTGTCCATCAAATCAGGCTCCTTTACAGAATAACTTGCGGCGGTTTTGCGGGATAAAGTTCTGTCATCATTATAGCCCGCAGGCCGGAAAAAACAAGAAGGGGGCGGAGAAGAATAAAAATTTTCTCCGTTCCTTCATTTACGCAGGCGAAATTGTGTGGTATAGTTATCTTGTGTTATTATGCAAGAGGGGAGACGCCATGATCATTTTAGGCATTGATCCCGGAGTGGCCACCATCGGCTTCGGAGTTCTGAAGGCGCAGCGGGGAAAGAATACGCTGCTGCAATATGGTGTGATCACCACGCCGCCGGGCATCCCCCTGTCCAATCGGCTGCTGCAGATTTCCAACGATATGGAAGAACTGATCCACACCTTCCATCCCGACGAGATGGCGGTGGAGGAGCTGTTCTTCACGAAAAATATCACCACGGGTATCGCTGTGGCCCACGGCCGCGGCGTAATTCTGCTGGCGGCGGAAAAGTTGGGCGTACCCATTTTTGAGTATACGCCGATGCAGGTTAAGCAGGCCGTAGTCGGATACGGCGGGGCGGAGAAAAAGCAGGTCATGCTTATGACTCAGCGCCTGCTGGGCATGAAGGAGATCCCCCGGCCGGATGATGCGGCTGACGCCCTGGCCATTGCCATCTGCCATAGTCGGGCGGCCACCAGTCTGCTGAATACCGAGCGGGTCTTTGACCCCGAAAAGTATGATACGAGGTAACGGATATGTTTTACTATGTCTCCGGCACAGTGGCCCATATCGAGCCCTACATGGCCGTGATCGACTGCGGCGGGGTGGGCTACGCCTGCCGCACTACAAGCTATACGATCTCAGCGCTGAAGAAGGGCGAAAAGGGAAAGCTCTTTACACATCTGAACGTGCGAGAGGACGCCATGGAGCTGTACGGCTTTGCCACCCAGGAGGAACTGAATCTGTTTCAGCAGCTGATCTCCGTCTCGGGCGTCGGTCCCAAGGCGGCCCTGTCCATCCTCTCCGCCAGCACCCCCGCCAATCTGGCGCTGTCGATTATTACAGGGGACGAAAAGGCGCTGACCTGCGCCCAGGGGATTGGAAAGAAAATCGCCCAGCGGGTGATTCTGGAGTTGAAGGATAAGCTGGCTAAGGGGCAGACCATCACCGGGGCAGGGGAGCGCTACGGCGGTTCCGGCGTCACCGTCATTCCGGAGAACAAGCTGTCTGAGGCCTCGGCAGCTTTGGCGGTGCTGGGTTACTCCCAGGGGGAGATCAACCTGGCCTTGAAGGGGATCGATCTGGACGGCCTGACCTTGGAGCAGATCATTAAGGCGGCTCTGAAAAAGATGATGAAGGGCTAAGGCCGACTACACATGGGGAAGTGACCGAATGTCTATTGATTTTTCCAATACGGAATTTGATCCGGAGGAGCTGGAAGAGCCTCTGGTGACGACCTCGCTGACCCGCGAGGATGAAAACGAGTATTCTCTGCGCCCCAAAACGCTGCGGGAGTACATCGGTCAGGAGAAGGCCAAGGGCAACCTGGAGGTATTTATCCAGGCGGCAAAAATGCGCCATGAGCCCCTGGACCATGTGCTGCTCCACGGCCCTCCGGGCTTGGGAAAAACCACGCTGTCCGGTATCATTGCCAATGAGATGGGAGTAAATGTTCGCATTACCTCCGGCCCGGCCATCGAGAAGGCGGGAGATCTGGCAGCCCTGCTGACCAACCTGAACGAGAACGATATTCTCTTTGTGGATGAGATCCACCGCCTGAACCGCCAGGTGGAGGAGGTGCTCTACCCCGCGATGGAGGACTTTGCCATTGATATTATCATCGGCAAGGGCCCCAGCGCCAACTCTGTGCGGCTGGACCTGCCTAAATTCACTTTGATCGGGGCCACCACCCGGGCGGGCCAGCTGTCCGCCCCCTTGCGGGATCGGTTCGGCGTCACCCTGCGGCTGGAGCTTTATACACCGGAGGAGCTGTCCCTGATCGTCACCCGTTCCGCGGGGATTTTGGGTGTCCCCATCGAGCCGGAGGGGGCAATGGAGATCGCCAGACGCTCCCGGGGCACGCCGCGAATCGCCAACCGGATGCTCCGCCGGGTACGGGACTTCGCCCAGGTGCGGGCCGGCGGTGTGATCACCAAGAGGGTGGCGGACGAGGCGCTGACCGCCCTGGAGATCGACCATCTGGGGCTGGACTCCATCGACCACCGGATGCTGCGCAGCATCATCGAGAATTACAGAGGCGGCCCTGTGGGTCTGGAGACGCTGGCCGCCACCATCAACGAAGAGGCTATCACGCTGGAGGATGTCTATGAGCCCTATCTGATGCAGTTGGGCTTCCTCACCCGCACGCCCCGGGGCCGGTGCGCCACGCCCAAAGCCTATGAGCATTTGGGACTTCGCCTGCCCGGCGGAACAGAATCCGCCATAGAGCAGCTTACGCTGAATGTTTAAGCATTGCGGGCACAGATAAATTTGCAGATTGCAGAAGGAATTGAGGTATTATCATGGGAAAACTGTTTGGAACAGATGGCATCCGCGGCGTAGTCAACGCCGGGTTAGACGCTGATCTGGCCTATAAGGTCGGTCTGGCCGCTGCACAGGTACTGGCTAAAAATAAGAAATCCGGGGAGAAGCCCCTGGTCACCATCGGGAAGGACACCCGGATCTCCGGCGATCTGCTGAAGGGGTCGCTGATCTCCGGTCTGTGTACCGCCGGGGCAGATGTGCTGGATCTGGGCACCCTGCCCACCCCCGGTGTAGCCTGGGTCACTGTGGACGAGGGAGCCGACGCCGGTATCGTCATCTCCGCCAGCCACAACCCCTTTGAGCACAACGGAATCAAGATTTTCAACGGTAAGGGCTTTAAGCTGTCTGATGAGCTGGAGGAGAAGATCGAGGATATTGTCCTCTTTGGCCATAACAACGTGCCCATGAAGACCCACGGGGAAATCGGCAAGGTCAGCTATGTGGCCCCCAAGGCCAGCGAGGACTACATTGACCATCTGGAGAGCACCATCGACTCTACGTTGGGCGGTCTGCGCATCCTGGTGGACTGCGCCAACGGCGCTGCCTCTGCCACCGCTGCCCGGCTGTTTGACCGGTTCTCCAAGCTGCGCACTGACGTGATCAACGCCGACCCTGACGGGGTGAACATCAACGAGAAGTGCGGCTCCACCCACATGGACAGCTTGGCCGCCATGGTGAAGGCGGGGGGCTACGACATCGGCATCGCCTTCGACGGGGACGCCGACCGCTGCCTGGCGGTGGATGAGCTGGGCAACCTGATCGACGGCGACCAGATCATGGCTGCCTGCGGCCTGGACCTGATGAACAAGGGCAAGCTGCCCGGAAATACGGTTGTGGCCACGGTCATGTCCAATCTGGGCCTGCACGTCTTTACCAAGGAGCACGGTATGGCGCTGGAGTGTACTGACGTGGGTGACCGGAACGTGCTGGAGCGGATGCTGGAGAAGGGCTATGCCATCGGCGGCGAACAGTCCGGCCACATGATTTTCCTGGAGCACGCCACCACAGGAGACGGCGAGTTGACCGCCCTGAAGATTCTGGCCCTGATGAAAGAGAGCGGAAAAAAGGCCAGCGAACTGTTCAACTGTCCCCGGTATCCTCAGGTGCTGATCAATGTGCCTGTGGCGGATAACGATGTAAAAAAGGCGGTCATGGCCAGTGAAGTGCTGCGCCAGGCCATCGCAGAGGAGGAGCAGAAGCTGGGGGATGAGGGGAGAATCCTGGTGCGCCCCTCCGGCACAGAAGCGCTGATGCGGGTGATGGTAGAGGCCAGAACGGAGCAGACGGCCCAGGAGACCGCCCGCAGACTGGCCGACCTGGTGCAGAGCCTGTAAACAGATTTTGTGAAAACGACAAAACAAGACGAAATATTTCTTGACAAATCCGTTTAAAATGTTTATACTTCAATTGTGTTAAAGGAAACTATGCAGAACACCATATTTTCCCAACTGCCTGATGAGGAGTTGTGCCGCCTGGCTGCGGGGGGGAATCCCCAATGCGAGGAGGATCTGGTCGCGCGGTATGTACAGCTTGTGCGTGCCTGTGCCCGCCCCCTGTTTTTGGCCGGCGGAGACAGCGAGGACCTGATCCAAGAGGGCATGTTGGGTCTGCTTACCGCCATCCGGACCTTTGACGGCACGAAGGGTGCGGCATTCCGCACCTATGCCGAGGTCTGTGTGCGCAACCGTTTGCGCACCGCCGTCCGGGCAGCCCAGGGGGGAAAACACAGCCCCCTGAATTTCAGCATCTCTTTTGAACCCCCTCTTTTTGACGAGGCCAGCGCGCCGACTTTCTCCGGTGGTGAAAGCCCAGAGGATGTCATCATCGGCAGAGAGGAACTGAGAGAGCTGCTTGACACGCTGAGGGAAGATCTTTCTCCCCTTGAGCGGCAGATTTTTTCCCCATATCTGAAGGGCCTCTCCTGCGGAGAGATCGCCCAGCAGGTAGACCGGCCGCAGAAGTCGGTGGACAACGCAATTCAGCGTATCCGCCGAAAGATGGTCCGGCAGCTTCAATCCGGCGTTTTCAGCAAAAGCTGATCGCAATATTACACCACCCGTTTCTATCGGGTAACGAGTCAAAGAGAGGGAATCCAAAATGTACGAAGACAAGATCCTGAGATGTAAAGAGTGCGGCAACGAGTTCACCTTCACCGCTGGTGAGCAGGAGTTCTACGCTGAGCGCGGCTTCCAGAACGAGCCCCAGCGCTGCAAGGCCTGCCGTGACGCTCGCAAGAACGCTGCCCGCGGCCCCCGTGAGTATTTCACCGCTGTGTGCGCTGCCTGCGGTGGCGAGGCTAAGGTTCCCTTCGAGCCCAAGTCCGACCGCCCCGTTTACTGCAGCGACTGCTTCGCCCGTATGCGTGAGCAGCGCGGCTAATTGAATTGCTGAAAAAGAGCGCCTTCCCGTTGGGAAGGCGCTCTTTTTATCCTTTTGGAGATCAAACGGTGGGGGATTGATCCAAATTCATCATGCTTGGGGCGATGAAGACGATGCTGTCCTCTAAAGTGACGGTGTTTGAAAACTCCCGGAAGAAACTAAGAGGAACAAAGGCGCGGCCGTCGATTACATTGGTAGGGGCGGCGTTGTCTACCTCGCGGCTTAAATCGACGATATTTAAATGGCCGGTGAAATAAGCTTCCGCTGTGCCGTGGTGCAGAACAGCCTTCTGAATGTATCCGTCGTCCACGGTGATGTTCCCGGTCTCCGGATCCCAGGATACCTGATAGCCCAAGGCCTGACTGATCTTAGCCAGAGGCACCATCAAGACCTCGTTCTCCCGGTAGGGTTGGCAGGGGAGAGCGGTCAGGTCCAGAGCCTGCTTCTGCAGACCCACCAGGATGGTGTAGCCCGTGGGTTCTTCAGGGACGGAGGAGGAAACCTCGTCGGCGCGGGCGGGGACGGGCAGGGTGAGCAGGGCGGTGAGCATAAGGGCGGCAGACAAAGACAGTTGTTTTTTCATAAAGCAAACTCCTTTGTTGTGTTGGAACATTGGGCGTTATATTATTACAGACGAAAAAGAGGGAAAAAGGTTCCCCCAAAAACAACAAGGACCGCAAAAAACGGTCCTTGTTATTTTCCCAATTATCCCACAGCAGCTGCATACCCGCGCGGTCACAGGACCGGCGCATATGTACTGCAAATCGCAAGCCCGATCAAGAACGCGGTACTCGCCGCCAATGCGGGCAGCTTGCGCTTGAACTTCCTTCCGGCCCAGCTTTGCCCCATAGCGGGAGAAATTACTGTGCCAGCACCTTCCCCATCTCTTTCAGAGAGGCCACGGTATCGTCGTCAGGGGCCTCGCAGCAGATAATGCTGGGGCAGGCCAGGCTGACGCCGCAGTTGGCGCAGTCCTGCTCCCAGGAGCGCATCCACTCGCCGTCGCCCCAGCCATAGGAGCCAAACAGAGCCACGGCCTTGCCGCCCAGACTGTTCTTGCAGGCGCTGAACATGGGCTCAAAGTCGATTTCCTCCAGCACCTCAGAGCCCATAGCGGGGCAGCCGAAGGCGATGGCGGCGAAAGAACTGATATCAGCGGGGGTAACGGCGTCGGGGGTCAGCATAACGGCGTCGGCGCCGGCCTCCTTCATCCCTTCTAAAACGGCGTTGGCCATGGCTTCGGTGTTGCCGGTGCCGCTCCAATAAATAACAGCTGTTTTCTTCATATTCAATGCTTCCTTTCTGGTTTGTATTGATCAAACTGCAACGGCGAGCTGCTCGATACTGGAGCCCTCTTGCCATAGCTTGCAGTAGATTTCGGTGCATTTCCGGAACCGGGCAAACATAGCCTGTGCCCGCGCCTCGTCTCCGTATACCTTCCACAGGCCGGAGCACTTGAAGTTGCAGGCCCGGTTGTCGATAAAGCCCTTGACGTCCTCCGGGGGATAGCTGAGGAACAGACCGATCTCATGGGGGAAGTCCTCATTTTCTTTCAGCCGGCGGATCAGACGGACCACGCACTGTTCGCTTTTGGAACAGGAATAGCCGGCCTGCTCCAATACCTGAGCGGCCAGACGGTCCTTCAGATCCTGGCGGAGATTGCTCGGGCGGTAGAGGTACAGCAGCGCTTTTCCGTCCAGATAGCGCACGGGCAGCAGGATGAGCCCCTTGGGGGATAGGCGGCGGTTGAGGGCGCGAATCTCGCTCATCAGGGCCTGACGGGATTGATAGGGGCAGGGAAATAGACTGCCTGTTTTGATCCCGGCCAGAGTGGGGGCGCACTGCCGGACTACATATTCCTCTGACATAGTTGACGCTCCTGTTCGTGAATGTTCGGAAAGGCTCTTTGTTAGCGGACGCTAACTGACGGGAGGCCAAGCGATACATTTGCCGCTTGCTCCCATAGTATATGCGAAAAAGAGAGCCGCATCCGCTCCAAAACGAGCAAATGCGGCTCCAAAATAAGATATCTGGTTCAGAAGGGGGCGCAGCTGTCCCGCTCCACTCCGCTGCGATAGGCGGCGGGGGAGACGCCGATCACATCCCGGAAGGCCTTGGCAAATTTGCTGGCATTGTCATAGCCGTACTGTCCGGCAATGTCCAGCACAGTGCGGTCGGTGGTGCGCAGCAGCTGGGCCGCTCCGTGCATCTTCTGTCCCCGGCGGAAGGCGGCCGGGGACATTCCATAAACTCCGCGAAAGCTGCCGTTCAGCAGGGAAGGGGTGACATTGAAGTGTTCCGCCAGCTCGGCTATGGTGCAGCGGTCCTCGGTGTGGGTCAGCAGATATTCGCCGATCTCCTTGGCCAGACGGACCTGCGCCGCCGTATAACTGCGGGGGACGGGAGAGGGACTGACCGGTAGGACGGAGAGAAAGAGGAGCAACTCCAAGATCTTTACCTTGAAATAGCCCTTGCGGACCGCTTCGGGGACGGAGTAGAGCTGGGAGAAGATATGCTCCACGCCGGCGGAGGAGCGCGCAGCGAAGTAGGGACTCTCCTTACAGAATTTTTCTGCCAGCAGGCCGGGGCGCACGTTGACATCCTCGAGGAGGCAGGACAGACAATCCGGGGCATGCGCTGGGTCTACGGTTACAGTGATGCCGTGGTAGTGTCCGGTGGGAAAGCTGGCCGGCCCCTGGCAGGCGTCCCGCAGCGAGACGGAGAGATCGCCGGGGGCCAGAAAGCAGAAACGGCCGCCGTACTGGTGCTCAATGCGGCCCTCCCGACAGTGGCTGATCTCCAGCAGGCCGGGGCGGCGGCCCCGGACCAGCTGACAGGAGGCGGCATGGACGTCGTTATAGATGATCTCGATACCGGGAAAAACGGGGTAGGCGGTGAGCAGCACCTCGCCGTCGGGACTGGGCAGACGGTAGTGGGTGTGGTCCTCCTCCCGGGAGAGAATCTGGGCTTGATCACCGTATAATATAGTTTCGCGGTGGGTGGGTGACATGGCGGTACCTCGCAGAATAATACAGTTCAAGTAATCTAACTTGATTATACTGCCTGAGAAGCTAAACTGTCAATCGCCGTCCGTTCAACATTTTTTTGATTTTTCCATTGAAAAAAGATGGGGAATCGGGTATACTAACTCCATGTGAAAAGAAACCTGGCCGTCTTTGGCGGCTGGAGTACCAAAACGGAGGAAACTCAGTATGACCATCATCACCAAGGATACGATCATCGGCGATATTCTGACCATTGCTCCTCAGACTGCCCCCCTGTTCATGGGCATCGGGATGCATTGCCTGGGCTGCCCCGCCTCCCGGGGCGAGACCGTGGAAGAGGCTTGCGCCGTTCACGGTGTTGATCCCGAAGCTCTGCTGGCCGAGGTCAACAAAATGATCGCTGACGCGCAGTAATCAGCGCTGTGGAAGCGGGGGCGGAGAGATCCGCCCCTGTTTTCTTAGCTTTGGCTGCACAGAACAAAAATCAAGTTAGAAGCAGGTGGAACCTATGAACCGAACGATCGAACTGACGCCGCGCCTGGCTATGGTGGCCCGACTGACTCCTCTGGGAGCGGTATTGGTGGATGTGGGCACAGACCACGCCTATTTGCCTGCGGCTCTGATTCAGCAGGGAAAGATCCCTTACGCAATTGCGGCCGACCTGCGTCAAGGACCTCTGAGCCGGGCGAAGGAGACGGTGCGGGAGTGCGGTTTGACCGATCGGATCCGCTTTCGCCTCTGCGACGGTCTGACCGGAATCCGTCCGGAGGAGGCAGAGTGTATTGTCATTGCCGGAATGGGAGGAGAGACCATCGCCCATATTCTGTCCGCCGCCCTCTGGACCCGGGAGAAGGGCGTGCCGCTGGTCCTTCAGCCCATGAGCTCTTTACCGGATCTGCGGCTGTGGCTGCAAAAAAACGGCTATGAGATCCTGCGGGAGGAGTTGGCCCGGGAGGGGGAGACGATCTATACCGCAATGCTGGTCCGGGCGGGGGAAATGCCGGCTTTGACGACCGGAGAACTGGAGGCCGGACGGCTGGATCATGACCCCTTACGGGGCCTTCTTCTGGACAAACTGATGGCGAAAACGCAGCGGGCTGCCGAAGGCTTGGAGCGATCCCGGCAGGAGGGGAGTGCGGCCCGGCGGGAGGAGCTGTTGGCCTTGCTGGCGGAGCTGAAACAGATGAAAAAGGAGTGGGAGACATGGCAGCAGTAAAAGAGATCTATCAGTTGATCGACAACTTTGCACCCTTTGAGACACAGATGGATTTTGACAACGCCGGCTTTTTGGCGGGCCGGGGAGACAGCGCGGTGGAGCGCGTGCTGGTGGCTCTGGATATTACCAAGGTGGTAGTCGAAGAGGCTGTTCGCCGGGGATGCCAGCTGATCGTCTCCCACCATCCGGTGATTTTCGGCGGGGTCAAATCGGTAACGGATGAGACCGTCACCGGACGGGTACTGCTTGCTTTGGCGGAAAACGGGCTGTCCGCAATCTGCGCCCACACCAATCTGGATGCGGCGGAGGGCGGCGTGAACGACTGCCTGGCCCAGCGGCTCGGCTTGACCGATACGGTTCTTCTGGAGCAGGACGGGACGGACCGGCGGGGACGGGCCTATGGCATCGGACGAATCGGTCAAGCCCACAGGACGGGGGTGTCCGGCGCGGAATATGCCGCTTATGTGAAGGAGAAACTGGGGGCTCGCAGTGTCCGATTTGAGGATGCAGAGATCCCCGTAAGCCGTGTGGCGGTGGGAGGCGGCTCCTGCGGGTCTATGCTGGAGCAGGTGCGCGCCGCCGGCTGCGACACCTTCGTTACTGCCGACGTGAAGTACGATGTATTTCTCTCCGCCCGGGCCATGGGCATTAACTTGATCGATGCGGGCCACTACGCCACGGAGAACGTGGTATGTCCGACGTTGGCCAAGCTGATCGCCCAGGCTTTCCCCCAGGTAGAGGTCCTGCTGTCGGCGGACCACAGAGAGGTATACCGGGATGTGTGACCGGCGCAGGCCGCTGAGGGAACAACTGGGCTGGACAGCCGCCCTGTGGGCGCTGCTCATGGTCCGGGCCTGTGCCGCCGGGGCGACCTACTGGCCCCAGCTGGACGACTACATCCAAATGCACAATTACCTGAAGCTTTTCGACTTTCCCACGTTGCAAAAGGTGGTTGGAGTACTGGCCATGCGGCCTTTGGCAGGACTGGCGGACTACTTTGTGTGGGGACGGATGTTCGGCTTTATGCTGCTGGGGGTGGCCATCATCTCCCTGCTGTACGCGGCGGCGGCAGTGCTGCTGTGGTCGGTGCTGGGTCGGTTTTTTCGGGTTGGCCCCCTGTTTCCCGTAATTATGGTGCTGCTGCCTTTGGGGATGGAGGGCACCTACTGGATGTCCGCCTCCACCCGGGTGGTAGTGGGCCTGTTCTGGGCGGCTCTGGCGGCCTGGCTGTTTTTTAAGTGGCTGGATACCTCGAAGCTGTGGGCACTGATAAGCTTTTTAACTTGTCAGCTTCTGCCCTTCGGCTTTTATGAGCAGGCGGGCGTTTTTGCCGTCACCCTGACTGTTGGGCTGGCCATCCTGTGCTGGATCAAGGAGAAAAAGCACGGAAAAAAGTGCCTGCTGGCTGTTTTATGGGCTCCGGCAGCCATGGTGCTGTACCTGCTGCTGACAAAGCTGTTGTCCGGCGGCGGGGTGTACGGCAGCCGCTCCGCCCTGATGCTGCCCACGACGCCCTATTACTTCAGCACCTTCCTGCCCGACATCTTAGGACAGATCAGGACCGTGTTTCTCAACGCCAACCTGCGTATCCTGAGCCGGGGCTTTCTCCGGGCGGCCCGGGAGCTGCTGGCGGGAAGGCTGATCCTCTGGTTTTTGCTGACGGCCGCTCTGTGTGCCTTTCTCTGGCGGCTGGGGCGGGAAGGCGAGCCGAGGGGCGAGTGCTTTCCGCTGTGGGCACAGTTGATCTCAGGACTGCTCCTGGCCGCGGCCCCGGTCACCCTGTTCCTCATTCTGGACAACCCCTGGTTCTCCCTGCGGGGGGCGGTGACCTCCTTCCCCGGGCTGGCCTTGGCGATTGACGGCGCGGCAGAGGCCATCTGGCGCAAGCTCAAAGCGCCCCGGAGCGTGCCCGCCGGGCTGGCCGCCCTGTGCGCCCTGGTTTTCTGTATGGCCGGGGCCAGCGAGGTCGTGGACTATCGGGATACCTATCTGGCCGACCAGAGAGCCGCCTCTGCCGTGCTGAATACGGTGCGGGAGGACCTGAGCGGACGGGAGGACATAAAGAGTCTCGCTGTGGGCGTTTTAGGCATGGAGGCTAGCTTTTTGCCCCGGCAGAGCTACCGCTGGCATGAGCACATCGTGGGCTGCACCGAGAGCGGCTGGGCCTTCTCCGGTCTGGTGGGGAGCATGGCGGAGGAGGGGGAGAAGATGCCCTCCCTGACGCCCCTGCCCAGTTGGCCCCTGTACCGCCGCTGGAATGCCGAGGTCAACCGGCCTGACCGCTTCGATCTGCTGTATTATTACGACGGTTCTGCGCTGGAGTCGGTGACCTTGGAGCAGACAGAGGAGAAAGCTTACCGTGTTTTGCGGGCAGATGGCGCTCAGTTGGGACACATTTGGGAGGAACCGGACGGTGTGGCCTACTTTGAGTTGGAAGCATCTTGAAAAATAGAGCAAAAATTTAAAAAATCCCTTGCGTTTACAAAAAGAACGTGATAAACTACCTTAGTCTGAATACGGGCGGTCCTCTGCGGCTGTTCTTCACAGGGGTGAAGACGCTTGTGCCGGTATGAACGCCACATAACAGGAGGAAATGATCATGGATTTAATTAAGGCTTTTACTGAGAAGTACCAGAAGGCGGAGCCCCCTGTCGTTGAGATCGGCGACACTGTCCGCGTTCACCTGAAGGTAAAGGAAGGCAACCGCGAGCGTATCCAGGTGTTCGAGGGCACCGTCATTGCAAAGCAGCATGGCGGCATCGAGGAGACCTTCACCGTCCGCCGTGTTTCTTACGGTGTCGGCGTGGAGAAGGTGTTCCCCCTGCATGCTCCCTCCATCGAGAAGGTGGAGCTGGTTCGCCACGGTAAGGTCCGCCGGGCCAAGCTGTATTACCTGCGCGGCCGCGTGGGCAAGGCTGCCAAGGTTAAAGAAGCCCTGTAATCCACAAAAGGAGCGGACCGCGAGGCCCGCTCCTTTTCTGTTCAAATACAACCGCGCGGGGGAGAGAAGCTCCCGCGCTGCTTTTTAAGGAGGGGAAGACATGAACATCCAATGGTACCCCGGCCACATGACCAAAACCCGGCGGCAGATCGAGGCCGACCTGAAAAATGTAGATATCGTGGTAGAGATCATTGATGCCCGCATCCCGGTGTCCAGCCGGAACCCGGATATTGACGCCATCTGCGCGGACAAGCCCCGCTTGATCGTGCTGAACCGGGCGGATCAGGCGGATCCCACCCAGAATAAAGTCTGGGGGACCTATTTCCGGGGTCAGGGACACGCTGTGCTGGAGACAGACGCCAAGACGGGGCGGGGAATCAATCAGTTTTCTCCGGTGGTCCGGCAGGTGTTGAAGGACCAGATCGCCCGGTGGCAGGAACGGGGCCAGGTGGGTCGTCCCGTGCGGGCTATGGTGGTAGGCGTGCCCAATGTAGGCAAGTCCACATTCATCAATAAAGTGGCCAAAAAGAAATCCGCCAAGGCCAGCGACCGCCCGGGGGTCACCCGGGGCAAGCAGTGGGTGAACGTTGATGCCGGCCTGGATCTGCTGGATACGCCGGGCATTCTGTGGCCCAAGTTTGAAGACGAGAGGACGGGAATGGACCTGGCCTTTACCGGAGCGGTAAAAGATGACATTATGGACGTGGAAACTCTGGGCTGTCACCTGATGGCTCTGCTGGGGAAGCGCTACCCGCAAGCCCTGATGGCCGCTTATAAGCTGCCGGAGATCCCGGCGCAGGATGCGGAGGAGAACGAGGTGGCCTACGGTTACCGGCTGCTCTGTCAAGCGGGACAAAAACGGGGAATGAAGATCTCGGGCGGCGAGGTAGACACGGAGCGCATGGCCAGAGTTCTGCTGGACGAGTATCGGGCCGGAAAGCTTGGAACCTTTACCCTGGAAGTTCCGGAAGGAGTCTGAGGGATGGATTTGTGGCAATATGAGCGGGAAGCGATGGAACAGGGGTCCCGGTGTGTCTGCGGCTGCGACGAGGCGGGGGCAGGACCGCTGGCGGGGCCGGTCTATGCGGCGGCGGTGGTCCTGCCCTATGGACTGGAGATTCCGGGGCTGAACGACTCTAAAAAACTGACGGAGAAGAAGCGGGAGGCCCTGTTCCCGGTGATCCAGGCCCAGGCTTTGGCCTGGGCAGTGGCCAGCGTCAGCGCAGAGGAAATCGATGCAACGGATATTCTCAGCGCGCGGATGAAAGCTATGCAGCTGGCCATTGACGGGCTGCCCCTGCCCGCGGAGTTCGCCTTGATCGACGGAAACCGGGACAAGGGGCGCTCCGCCGCGATACGGACGGAGCACCGCTGTGTGGTGAAGGGGGATGCCCTGTCCGCATCCATTGCAGCGGCTTCTATCCTGGCCAAGGTAAGTCGTGACCGCTACATGGTGGAGATGGCGGAGCGGTATCCTCAGTACGCGTTCGAGCAGCACAAGGGGTATGGCACCAAGCTGCACTATGAACGGCTGGAGCTGTATGGCCCCAGTCCCATCCACCGCCTCACTTTTTTAAAGAAGCGATGAACGGGGGAGAGAAGCGTCTGCTGGGCCGCTGGGGGGAGGAACTGGCGGCCCGGGAGCTGGCCGGAAAGGGATACCGTCTGGTGGCTGCGGGGTGGCACTGCCGCTTTGGAGAGATCGACCTGATCTGCGAAAAAGAGGACTTTCTCTGTTTTGTAGAGGTGAAACTGCGGCGGTCGGAGCGATTTGGTACGCCCGGAGCCTTTGTGGATGCCCATAAGCAGGAGCGGCTGCGTATTTCTGCCCAGCTCTATTTGGCGGAGCATATGACTAATCTCCAGCCGAGGTTTGATGTGGTAGAGATCCTTGCTCCCCAGGGTATGGACACAAAAGCACCCATTGTCCGGCACATAGAGAACGCATTTTGATTTTTCTTCCAAAGCTTGACCGAGGGGACAGAAACTGTCATAATAAAAAACATCGGCACTGTCCGGCGGACGGACCGCCGGAATGGAATAAATTCCCCACAGAAAGGTTGGTTTTAGAATATGCAGTATATCAGTACGCGGGATCCGGGGCGGAAGTTTTCCGCTTCGCAGGCGATCGTTCAGGGCCTGGCGGAGGATGGCGGCCTGCTGACCCCCATCTATCTGCCGCGCCTGCCCAAAACGGCGCTGGAGGACATGATGAATATGTCCTATCAGCAGCGGGCGGTCTATGTGATGAAGATGTTCCTGGAGGAATTCAGCGTCAAAGAGCTGTCTGACTTTGCGGCTGCGGCATACGGGCCCAGCAAGTTTGACACGCCCGAAGTGGCTCCTGTCAAGACGCTGGATGACAATACCCACTGTCTGGAGCTGTGGCACGGCCCCACCTGCGCCTTTAAGGATATGGCCCTGCAAATGCTGCCCCACCTGCTGTCCGCCTCTCTGGTCAAGACGGAGGAGGAGAAGACAGTGTGTATCCTGGTGGCCACCTCGGGCGACACGGGCAAGGGCGCACTGGAGGGCTTCCGGGATGTGGATCACACCAAGATTCTGGTGTTCTATCCCAAGGACGGTGTGTCTCAGGTCCAGCAGCTTCAGATGGTAACCCAGGAGGGCAGCAATGTAGGCGTCTGCTCCGTAGTGGGCAACTTTGACGATGCCCAGACCGGAGTGAAGAAGCTGTTTAACGATGAACAGCTGCGGCAGGAGCTGGCCCAGCGGGGCTATTTCCTGTCCTCTGCCAACTCCATCAACTGGGGGCGGGTGCTGCCCCAGGTGGTTTACTACCTGTCTGCCTACTGCGACCTGCTGAAGGCGGAAAAGATCATGCTGGGCGATCCCATCAACATCTGTGTGCCCACGGGCAACTTCGGCAATATTCTGGCCGCCTATTTCGCCGCGGAAATGGGAATGCCGGTGAATCGCCTGATCTGTGCCTCCAACCACAATAATGTGCTTACCGACTTTATTCGCACAGGGGTGTATGACAAGAACCGCACCTTCTATAACACCATGTCTCCCTCTATGGACATTCTGGTGTCCAGCAATCTGGAGCGTCTGCTTTATATCCTGACCGGGGGAGATACTGCTCAGGTACAGGATTACATGAAGCAGCTGTCCGACAGCGGCCGCTATGAAGTGAGCAAGGCGGTGAAGGATAAGATCCAGAAGCGGTTCAGCGCCTATTTCTGTGACGATCAGGAGACCCAGCGGGTGATCGGCGAAATTGATAAGAAATACGGCTATGTGATCGACCCCCATACTGCGGTGGGCTTCTCCGCCTTGGAGCAGTATCGCAAAGAGTCCGGAGACATGACCCCCGCTGTGGTGGCCTCCACGGCCAGCCCCTTCAAATTTGGAGACAGCGTATTGGGCGGCCTTGGGGTGCAGACGAAGGCCGGCGGTCTGGACCTGCTGGACGAGCTGAGCGAAAAGACCGGTCTGCCTGTTCCCGCTCCTCTGGCCTCCCTGCGCAATAAAGAAGTGCGCTTCACTCAGGTGGTGGAGAAGGACCACATGGTGGATGCCGTGCTGTCTATGCTGAGGTGACGAATGGCCCTGTACGCCATTGGGGACACCCACTTGTCTCTGGGCTCCAACAAGCCCATGGATGTATTCGGACCGGGGTGGGTCGGTTATATCGACCGCCTGCAGGAAGCCTTTTCTGCCCTGGCTGAGGAGGATACGATCCTTCTGTGCGGCGATATCTCTTGGGCCATGAGTTTGGAAGAAGGACGCAAGGATTTCATGTTTTTGCAGGAGCTGCCCGGACGAAAGCTTTTGCTGAAGGGAAACCATGACTACTGGTGGACTACGGCGGCCAAAATGCGCCGGTTCTGGCAGGAGAACGGCTGGGACAAGCTGGAGATCATCCATAACAGCTGCGCCCTGTATGGAGACGTTGCCCTGTGCGGGACCCGAGGCTGGTTTTATGAAGAAGATCGGGGAGAGCACAGCGCCAAAATATTTAACCGGGAGCTGATGCGGCTGGAGGCGTCCTTGAAGGCGGCGGGGGAACGGGAGAAGCTCTGCTTTCTCCATTATCCCCCTGTCTATCAGGGCTACTGCTGCCAGGAAATCGTTGATCTGCTGAAGGGGTACGGCGTTAAGCGCTGCTTCTACGGCCATCTCCACGGTTATAGCCACCGTCTGGCGGTGCGGGGCGAGCGGGATGGAATCGATTATCAGCTGGTCGCTGCCGACTTTCTTAAATTCCGTCCCCAGAAAATCATGGACTGAGCAGGCCGCCGACGGCGAAAAACAGGCCCGGAAAAGGGCAAAATATGAAATTTTTCGAAAATTCATGGAAAATTCTTAAAATTAGGCTGGTCAAACTGCCGCATATCTGATAGAATATCGTGGCGAATATCTTAGGGTGCGCCCTTTTTGACGGTGCCCCAAGTATTAAGGCGCGTGTTTTCCTCCTGTGGGAGGGCTTCGCGCTGTCAGGAGGAAAGTAACAAATGAAGGTCACCAACGTTGAAAAGAAAGAAAAAAGCACGGTAGAGCTCACCATCCAGGTGGATGCCGAAACCTTTGAGGCCGCTGTTCAGAAGGCCTATCTCCACAATCGCAAGAACATCAATGTTCCCGGCTTCCGTAAGGGCAAGGCTCCCCGGAAGATCATCGAGGGCATGTTTGGTTCCGGTGTGTTCTATGAAGATGCTATCAATGATGTTTATCCCGCCGCTTATGACGAGGCCGTGAAGGAGCAGGGTCTGGAGGATATGGGTCATCCCCAGCTGGAGATCGTAGAGGCCGGCAAGGACGGCCTGACCTTTAAGGCTCTGGTGTCTGTCCGTCCCGAGGTGAAGCTGGGCGAGTACAAGGGCCTGGTGGCTCCTAAGGCCGAGGCTGAGGTCACTGAAGAGGATATCGACAATGAGATGAAGCCCTTCGTGGAGCGCGCCAGCCGTCTGGCCAGCGTAAAGCGCAAGTCCCGCAAGGGCGACACCGCTGTGATCGACTTCGAGGGCTTTGACAACGGCACTCCCTTCGAGGGCGGCAAGGGCGAGAACTACGAGCTGAAGCTGGGCTCCGGCACCTTCGTCCCCGGCTTTGAGGAGCAGGTCATCGGCATGAAGGCCGGCGAGGAGAAGGATATCAATATCACCTTCCCCGAGGACTACCACAAGGATCTGGCCGGCAAGGCCGTGGTGTTCCACGTGAAGGTCAGTGAGGTGAAGGAGACCAAGGCCCCCAAGGTGGACGATGAGTTCGCCAAGGATGTGTCCGAGTTTGAGACTCTGGCTGATTTCCGCAAGGACCTGGGTGATAAGCTGCTGGAGCGCCGCAAGGCCGAGGCTCAGAACGCCTTCGAGAACGCCGTGATCGAGCAGCTGGTGAACAACATGGAGTGCGAGATCCCCGACGGCATGGTGGAGAGCCAGCTGGACCGCATCATGGAGGACTACGCCGCCCGTCTGCAGGCCCAGGGTGTTGCCCTGGAGGACTATGCCAAGATGATGGGCATGGACATCAACGCTCTGCGCGCCGCTACCCGTCCCTCCGCTCTGCGTCAGGTCCAGGTTGAGCTGGCTCTGACCGCTGTGGCTGATGCCGAGAAGCTGGAGGCCAGCGAAGAGGACGTGAATGCCGAGATCGCCAAGATGGCGGAGCAGTACAAGATGGAGGAGCAGCAGGTGCGGGACATCATCCCCATGGATGCTCTGAAGCGCGATCTGAAGCTGCGTAAGGCCAGCGAGCTGGTCGTGTCCTCCGCCAAGGTGGGCGAGCCCGAGAAGAAGGCCGAGGAGCCCAAGGCTGAGTAATTACCATCACGTCCGGGGCGGCTTGGCTGTCCCGGACGTGTGCCATCTTTCCCTTTTGGGAATGGTTTTTTGCTGCGGTGGGTATACTTACCAGCGGACACGGCGCAGGCCGTGCCGGTGAAGGCGAGAATATCCGCCCAGTCAGAAGGAGTACGAATATGAGTTTAGTTCCTTATGTAGTAGAGCAGACGAACCGGGGAGAGCGGTCCTACGACATCTTCTCACGGCTGCTGAATGACCGCATCATTATGCTGTCTGAGGAGGTCAATGATACTACGGCCTCCCTTATTGTGGCCCAGCTGCTGTATCTGGAGGCCCAGGACCCCGATAAGGACATCCAGTTCTATATCAACAGCCCCGGCGGCTCCGTCACCGCCGGCATGGCCATCTACGATACCATGCAGTATATCAAGTGCGATGTCTCCACCATCTGCGTGGGTCTGGCCGCCTCTATGGGTGCGTTTCTGTTGGCGGCGGGCGCCAAGGGCAAGCGGATCGCCCTGCCCAATGCAGAGATTATGATCCACCAGCCCTCTGCCGGTACACAGGGTCAGATCACAGATATGGCCATCCACCTGAAGCGGCTGGAAGTCGTGAAAAAGCGCATGAACCGCATCCTGTCCGAGAACACCGGCAAGTCCATCGAGCAGGTCACTGCCGACTGTGAGCGAGACAACTTCATGACCGCTCAGGAGGCAGTCGAGTACGGCCTGATTGACCGGGTGCTGGAGAAGCGCTGAAATCCGAAACCGTGACAAGGGGACGGGGGACCGCCCCCTTGTCTTGCTGAATTGAGAGGTGATTCCCATGGCTCGCAGCGACGAGAACAACAAAGCCCTGCGCTGCTCCTTTTGCGGCAAGCATCAGGACGAGGTGCGCAGGCTGATTGCCGGTCCTGGCGTATACATCTGCAATGAGTGCGTGGACCTGTGTATGTCCATTCTGGACGATGAAGAGGGAACTGCTCGGGAGCGGATGGAGAGCGCCATTCCGGACGTGATCCCTACTCCCAAGGAGATCCACGCTGTTCTGGACCAGTATATTATCGGCCAGCAGCAGGCCAAGATGGCTCTGTCCGTGGCCGTTTACAACCACTATAAGCGAATCTACTTCGGCGGAGACAACGATGTGGAGCTGCAGAAGAGCAATATTCTGCTGATGGGCCCCACGGGCTGCGGCAAGACCCTGTTTGCCCAGACCCTGGCCCGGGTGCTGAAGGTGCCCTTCGCCATTGCCGATGCCACCACCCTGACTGAGGCTGGCTATGTGGGCGACGATGTAGAGAACATTCTGCTGCGCCTGGTGCAGGCCGCCGATTACGATATTGATCTGGCTGAGCGGGGCATTATTTACGTGGACGAGATCGACAAGATCGCCCGAAAGAGTGAGAATACCTCCATTACCCGGGACGTGTCCGGCGAGGGCGTGCAGCAGGCTCTGCTGAAAATTCTGGAGGGTACGGTGGCAAATGTTCCGCCTCAGGGCGGCCGGAAGCACCCCCATCAGGAGTTTATCCAGATTGATACCCGGAATATCCTGTTTATCTGCGGCGGCGCTTTCGATGGCATCGACAAGATCATTGAGAACCGTCTGGATAAGCGTTCCATGGGCTTTGGCGCCGAGCTCCAGAGCAAGAAGGAGCGCAACGTAGGCGACTTGATGAAGGAGATCGAGCCCCAGGATCTGCTGAAGTTCGGCATCATCCCCGAACTGGTTGGGCGTATGCCCGTTATTACCACCCTGGAGTCTCTGAACCGGGAGCAGATGGTGCAGATTCTGACGGAGCCCAAGAACGCTCTGGTGAAGCAGTATCAGAAGCTGATGGCTTACGACCAGGTGGAGCTGGAATTCACCCGGGAAGCCCTGGAGGCGGTGGCCGACCGGGCAGTGACCCGCGGCACCGGCGCCCGCGGCCTGCGGGCTGTGCTGGAGGAGGTCATGACCAATGTGATGTATGACGTCCCCTCTGATCCCACCATCGTCAAGGTGGTCATCACCGGCCCCTGCATCACGGAGCATGCCATGCCGGAGCTGGTTCGTGACCCCCAGCGGCAGCAGCGGCCCCGTCTGGGGCAGGTTGCGCCCCGAAAGGGGAGCGCCAGCCGCAGCGCCGGCTGAAAAGCAAGTCAAGCAATATAAATGCGCCCCGCGGCGCCCACCAGCGACGGCGGGCCCCGGGGCGCTGCTGTTTTCCGGAAGGAAGTGAATTTTTATGGCAACTGAATGGAGTCAGGAAGCGATCTCTACCATTCCTGTTATTGCCCTTCGGGGGCTGACCATATTTCCCAGTGTGCTGATCCACTTTGACGTGGCCCGGGAGATCTCGGCTAAGGCACTGGAAGAGGCCATGTCCAGCGGAAGTCCCGTTTTCCTTGTGGGACAGAAGGATATCTCCGTAGAAATGCCGGGAGAAAAGGACCTGTACACAGTGGGCACTGTCTCTACGGTGCGGCAGATCCTGCGTATGCCCGGAGGAAACATCCGGGTGATGGTAGAGGGTGTCAGCCGCGGCAAGCTCCTGCAGGTGACCCAGAAGGAGCCCTTTCTTGTGGCCCAGGTGGAGCTGATCCCGGAGGTAAAGACAAACCGGACCAGTGCCAAAACGGAGGCTCTGCTGCGCTCTGTTTACGAAGTGTTTCAGGGATATACGGAGTTGGCAAGCAATGTATCTCCCGACCTGCTGGTGAATGTACTGGCCAGCAGCGACCCGGGTTATCTGGCGGATTATATCGCCCAGAACACCCCCATGCGCAACAGTGACAAGCAGACCATTTTGGAGGATCTCCGTCCCGTCCATCGGTTGGAGAAGCTGTACGCCCTGCTGTGCCGGGAGGTGGAGATCCTCAGTCTGGACAACGAGATTCAGAACCGCGCCCGGGAGCAGATGGGCGACCACCAGCGGGACTATTATCTGCGGGAACAGATGAAGGCCATCCAGAACGAGCTGGGAGAGGGCGACGACGAGATTGAGGAGTACCGGCAAAAGATCGCCGACGCCAAGCTGCCTGATGAGGTGCGGGAGAAGCTGAACAAAGAACTGGGACGGCTGGCCAAGCAGCAGTTCGGCTCATCCGAGTCCAGCGTACTGCGCAACTATCTGGATGTCTGCTTGGAGCTGCCCTGGGAGACCCGGACCAAGGAAAAGGTAAGCGTGGAGGCAGTGCGCCGTGCTCTGGATCGGGACCACTACGGTCTGGAAAAGGTCAAGGAGCGTATTCTGGAGTATGTAGCGGTGCGTCAGCTGGCGCCGGACCTGAAGGGGCAAGTGCTTTGCCTTGTCGGCCCTCCCGGCGTAGGCAAGACATCCATCGCCATGTCGATGGCGGCTGCCATGAATCGGAAGCTGGCCAGACTGTCTCTGGGTGGCGTCCACGACGAGGCAGAGATCCGCGGGCACAGAAAAACCTATGTGGGGGCTATGCCTGGCCGGATCATCGACGCGATCCAGCGCTGCGGCAGCTGCAACCCGCTGATGTTGCTGGACGAGATCGACAAGCTGGGGATGGATCAGCGGGGCGACCCCGGAGCGGCGCTGCTGGAGGTGCTGGACGGCGAACAGAACGCCACATTCCGGGATCATTTCCTGGAACTGCCCTTCGATTTAAGTGATGTGCTGTTTATCACCACAGCCAACACCCTGGATACCATCCCTCGGCCGCTTCTGGACCGAATGGAGATCATCGAGCTGTCCAGTTACAGTGACGAGGAAAAGCTTCAGATTGCCAAGCGGCATCTGCTGCCCAAGGAGCTGAAGCGCCACGGTCTGAGCCGGCAGCAGCTGAAGGTGTCCGATGGAGCCATCCGGGAGATCATTGCCGCCTACACCCGGGAGTCCGGTGTGCGTGTACTGGAGCGGAAAATCGCCGCTATCTGCCGAAAGGCTGCGATGCGTTTTGTAGAAAGCGATGTAAAGCAAATCCGCATTACGGAAAAGGACCTGCAGGAGTATCTGGGCGTGCCTCGCTATTACCCGGAGCGTCAGGCCCTGGAGGAGCGCGTGGGCGTGGTCAACGGTCTGGCCTGGACCTCTGTGGGCGGTGAACTGCTGGAGGTGGAGGTCAACGTAGTCCCCGGGACCGGGAAGGTAGAGCTGACCGGTAATCTGGGTGACGTAATGAAGGAGTCTGCCCATGCGGCGCTGAGCTTTATCCGCAGCCGCGCCGATATGCTGAATATTCCCGGCGACTTCTATCAGACCAAAGATATCCACGTCCATTTCCCAGAGGGCGCAGTGCCCAAGGACGGTCCCTCCGCCGGTATCGCCATTACGACCGCTATGGTTTCCGCCCTGACCGGGACGCCGGTGCGCCGGGGGCTGGCCATGACGGGAGAGGTGACTCTGCGGGGCCGGGTATTGCCCATCGGCGGCCTGAAGGAGAAGACCATGGCGGCATTCCGAAACGGGATCAAGACTGTGATCATCCCCCGGGATAACGAGAAGGATCTGGAGGAAATCGACCAGACGGTGCGCCGGGCCCTCCAGTTCATCCTGGTGGACCAGGCGGAGCAGGTGCTGGGTGCGGCGCTGGCCGCTGCTGCAGCCGTTAAGCCGAAGGCAGAGACCGGGGGAGGGGCCATCAGCGGTACGACCGCTGGACTGCCCCGCCTGCGGCAGTAAGGAGGAAGCAGATGGCTGTGAATCTACAAAAGGCGGAGTTCATCCTCTCCGCAGCTTCGCCCAAGGATTTTTTGCGGGATGGCCTGCCGCAGATCGCCTTTGCGGGGCGATCCAATGTGGGCAAGTCCTCGGTGATCAACCGGCTGCTGAACCGGAAAAACTTTGCCCGGGTGGGAGCTGCCCCCGGCAAGACCACCCATATCAACTATTTCAAAATCGACAACACGTTCTACCTGGTGGACCTGCCGGGATACGGCTATGCTAAGGTGTCCCAGTCGGAAAAAGAGCGGTGGGGGCGGCTGATGGAGAGCTATTTTGCCGATCCCTCGCTGATGACTCTTGGGGTTATGATCGTGGATAGCCGCCACAAGCCGACGGCGGACGACTGCACCATGGCCCAGTGGTTCCGGGATGCGGGCTGCCCCCTGGTGGTGGCGGCCAACAAGCTGGATAAGCTGAAAAAGAGCGAAATCGAGCCCAATCTCCAGCGGGTGCGGGAGACCCTGGAACTGGGGGAGGATGTGCCCGTGATCCCCTTCTCCGCCGAGAAGGGAGAGGGCAAGCAGGAATTGCTGAACCTGATTCTGGATCGGGCAAAAGGCTGAACATAGGATACAGGACCGCCGGATGGCTTCATCCGGCGGTCCTTTTCTGTGCAAACGGGGAATTCGGGTTGTGTTTTGGCCTAAAAGCTGGTATAATATCATACCAAATAGGGTTATCGCGATGGGGGGGAGCCTGTGGAGACGCCGATTTACCATCTGGAAGGGGTGGTGAAGGTCCGGGAAGAGGACAAGGAGGACTTTGTAGGCCCTCTGGACCTGATCCTGCACCTGCTGAGCAAGAACAAAATGGAGATCCGGGACATCCAGATCTCGCTGATTTTGGATCAATATCTGGAGTGGATGCAGAAGCGGAAGGAGCTGGACCTGGAAATCGCCAGCGAGTTCGTCACCATGGCATCCCAGCTGATTTATATTAAAACCAGAATGTTGCTGTCCATCCATGACGAGGAGGCCCTCAGCGAGATGGAGCAGCTGATCGCCACCCTGGAGGCCCATCAGCGCAGTGAGAACTATTTGAAAATCAAGGCCGTGGTTCCGGAGCTGGATCGGCGCTACCGCTATGGCCGCGACCTGATGACCAAGCAGCCGGAGTCCCTCCGGCCCGAACGGGGCTATCAGTACATGCACCGGCCCGAGGATATTCAGAAGGCCATGCTGGCGGTGCTGGCCCGCGTGGACAATAAGCTGCCCCCGCCGGTGTCTGCTTTTCAGGGGATTGTGGGGCGTGAACCATACCCGGTGGCAGACAAGGCCGCGGAGGTCCTTCGGCGGCTGCTCACCGGGGGCGTGACCCGGTTCCTGACCCTGTTCCGCGGCAGCCGCAGCCGCTCGGAGGTGGTAGCCACCTTCCTGGCCGTGCTGGAGCTGTGCAAGGCCCGGCGGCTGCGCCTGGCGGGAGCGCAGGAGGACTGCACCGTGACCTGTACGCAGGAGGGGGAGGTCCCTCTGGACCTTACAGCGGACAGAGAACCAAGTTAAGCCGCCCAAGCGGAGAAACGGAGACTGGTTATGGAGATCAAAGAACTGGAGGCCGCTCTGGAGGGCGTTCTGTTTGCGGCGGGCGAGCCTGTAAAGGCGGAACGGCTGTGTTTGGGGCTGGAGGTGGACCGCGCCACCCTGGACGCGGTGGCACAGCGCCTGATGGACCAGTACAGCTATGAGCGCCGCGGTCTGCGCCTGGTGCGGCTGGACGGCAGCTATCAGTTGTGCTCGGCGCCGGAGTATGCACCCTACATCCGAAAGACTTTGGAGAGCCGCAAACCAGCCCGTCTGTCTCAGCCCGCGCTGGAGGTGCTGGCGATTATCGCCTATTATCAGCCGGTAACGCGGGCGTATATTGATCAGATCCGGGGAGTGGACAGCACCTATACGGTGGGACTGCTGCTGGAGCGTGAACTCATTGAGGAGGCGGGGCGTCTGGCAGTGCCCGGGCGGCCCATTCAATACAGAACGAATGACAATTTCCTGCGCTCCTTCGATTTATCCACCCTGAAGGACCTGCCTGAACTTCCGGATTCCTCCCAGGAGGGCAGCCAGATGACGCTGGAGCTGGAGCGGGAGGTAGAACGTCTGCGCCGGGAGGAGCAGCCGGAGGGGGAGGAATGACCGTGAACGGCTGGACCGTTTTTGCTTTGGTTCTGGTCGTCCTCTTCCTGCTGGGACAGATCAGAATTGGGGTCCGGGGGGAATATTCCGCAGAAGGGCTGACCGCTCAGGCGCGGCTGGGACCGGTGCGGTTTCAGGTCTACCCTGTGAAGAAACAGAAGGATCATAAGGCCCCTAAGAAGAAAAAAACGCCGAAGAAGGAACCTGCCGAACAACCAAAAGCGGGGGGCCCGGCAAAGCTGCTGCTGCGGCTGCTGCCCCTGGCCTTAGAAGCGGGGGGACAGTTCCGGCGAAAGCTGCAGGTGGACCTCTTGCGGCTGGAGGTGACGGCGGGAGCCCCTGATCCGGCGGACGCTGCTATGATTTACGGACGGACAAATGCAGCGTTGGGGGCGGCGTGGCAGCCGTTGACCACGGCCTTTCATGTAAAGGACGGCCGTGCGTCGGTGCGCATTGACTTCGACAGCGACCGGACTACGGTTTATGGAATCACTGCCCTGTCTATTAAAGTTGGACAGGTCCTGTGGCTGGGGCTTTATTTCGGCGCAAAGGCGCTGAGACAGATTATCCTCCTGCGGGGAGAGCAGAACAAGAAAACAGAGAAAAACAAGACGGAAAGGCGGTCTGAACCAGATGGAACATAAAAATTCACTTCAGGAACTAATGAACGAGACGCTGGCAGGTTTAAAAACGGCCATGGCGGCCAACACGATCATTGGACAGCCCATCCAGACGGATGAGGTCACCCTGATTCCCGTGTCCAGACTGTCTTTCGGTGTGGCCTGCGGGGGGAGCGACTTTGCCACTAAGGCTTCGGCGGCCAACTTCGGCGGCGGCAGCGCTTCCAGCGCCAAGGTAGAGCCTGTGGCCTTTTTGGTGGTGCGGGGGGACAGCGTACGTCTGCTGTCGGTGGATCCTCCGGTGGGCAATACGGTGGACCGTATCGTGGATGCGGTGCCTGAGGTGATCGACAAGGTCACCGCCTTTATTGAACAGCAGCAAGACCGGAAGGACAAGAAGGCGGAGCAGGCCGATTTTGCGGAGTAACCGGAAATAAAACCGGCGCCGCCCCCATAGAATAACAGAGAAGTTTTTCTGTGGTTAGGGGGCGCGGCAGTTGAAACGACGGCTTACTGCGGTGATGCTGATCGGACTGATTTTATGGGGCTGTCTGCCCGTCCGGGCAGGGGCGGAATGCTCCGTCAGCGCGGACTGCGCGGTGCTGATAGAGGCAAAAACCGGGCGTGTTCTGTATGAAAAGGCAGCTCACCGGCGTATGCTGATCGCCAGCACCACCAAGCTGATGACGGCCCTGGTCGTGCTGGAGAGCGGTCACCCCATGGATGAGAGGGTGGAGATCCTGCCAGACTATACAGGGGCGGAGGGCTCCTCCCTCTATTTGAAGGCCGGGGATCGGCTGACCATAGAGACGCTGCTGTACGGGCTGCTGCTCCATTCCGGCAACGATGCGGCTCAGGCGCTGGCTCTGTTCTGTGCCGGGAGCACAGAGAAGTTCGCGGAGCAGATGAACCGGAAGGCCGGGCAGCTGGAAATGTGGGACTCACATTTTGCCAATCCCAGCGGGCTGGATCAAGAGGGGCACTACTCCACCGCTTACGATATGGCATTGTTGGCCCGGGCGTGTCTGAAAAACGAAACCTTAAAGAAAATCGTTTCCACCCGCTCCGTTCATATGGAGGGCCGCAGTTTTATAAACCACAATAAACTGCTTTGGCAATACCCGGGGTGTGTGGGACTGAAGACGGGCTACACCCAGCAGGCGGGACGGACTTTGGTTTCTGCGGCGGAACGGGACGGGACTACGCTGATCGCTGTGACGCTGCGGGCTCCGGACGACTGGAAAGACCACCGAACTCTGTTGGATTGGGGCTTTCAGCATTGTCAGGTTGTCCAGCTTGCCGCAGCAGGAGAGCGGATCGCATTGGTTCCGGTGGAAGGCAGTCTGCTCCCTATAACATGGGTGCGGGCAGCGGATGATCTGTTCGCGGCGGTCTTGTCGGAAGAAAAACTGTCCCGGCGGATTGAACTGGAGCATCAGAAAATCAGCGCGCCCATCCGGAGCGGAGAAAGGGCAGGACAGCTGATTTGCCTCCTTGACGGTCAACCTGCGGGGAAAACAGCGCTGCTGTTTGAGGGGGCGGCGGACTGCCGTGTCCCGAGGACTGGTCCGATGGTGCATCTTTGGAAATGGTTTCGTCAGGAATAATTGCAAGGGAGAGAGAGAATTTGGCGGAGCGCCTGCAAAAACTGATATCTATGGCGGGGCTGACCTCCCGTCGATCGGCAGAGGAATGGATTTGTGCCGGACGGGTGAAAGTAAACGGTACTGTCGCCGGACTGGGGGATAAGGCAGACCCGGAGACGGATGAGATCCTGGTGGACGGAGTCCCCCTGTCTCTGAAGGAAGAACATGTCTATCTCATGCTGAATAAGCCCCGGGGATATGTCACCACTCTGTCCGACGAGAAAGGACGAAGGACTGTGAGTCAGTTGGTGTCCGGCTGCGGAGTGCGGGTGTGGCCCGTGGGGCGGCTGGATATGGACTCGGAGGGACTGCTGCTGCTGACGAATGACGGGCCCTTGACCGACGCCCTGACCCATCCGAGGTACGAGATTGAAAAGGAGTATCTGGTCTGGGTAAAAGGAAATGCGGAACAGAGTCTGCCCATGCTGCGCCGTCCAATGGTATTGGACAGGGGAGAGCAGGTGGATGGGGCACAGGTGAAGCTGGGCCCGACCGCTGACGGCATCACCCGTCTGTCTATGGTGATTCATCAGGGCAAGAATCGACAGATCCGCCGCATGTGCGCCCAGGCAGGATTGGAGGTACAGCGGCTGAAACGGGTCCGCGAGGGCGACGTGCTGCTGGATCGGACATTGCCAACGGGCAAGTGGAGACCGTTGACAGAGAATGAGTTAAAAACGCTCAAATTGCATCGTGAAAAAATGTGACAAGAAGTTTTTGCGGGAAATACAGCAATTCCTGCAAAAACTTCTTGCATTTTTCTGCGGGAAAAGCTATGATATACGATGGAAAAATAAGAATTCCCATTATGGGAATACAGAGGTAAAGAAGGACGGGTCAAACATGAATCGAGACATTCTTGCGGTGATTCAGGAGAATATGCCCACTTTTTCAAAGGGGCAGCGGAGAATCGCCAATTATATTTTGGAATCCTATGACAAGGCGGCTTTCATGACAGCCAGCAAGCTGGGCAAGATCGTGGGCGTGAGCGAGTCTACGGTAGTGCGCTTTGCTGCGGAGCTTGGGTATGACGGCTATCCCAGCATGCAGAAATCCCTGCAAAAAATGATTCGCCGCCGCTTGAATTCTGTACAGCGGATCGAGGTGTCCAATGATCGGATCGGCGACCACGATATTCTGTCTACGGTTTTGCAGTCTGACATGGAGAAGATCCGCTTGACCCTGGAAGCGGTGGATCACAACAGCTTTGAGCTGTCGGCCGATGCAATTGTTTCCGCCCGGCGTATTTATATTATCGGTGTGCGCTCTGCCGCCGCTATTGTCACGTTTTTGAGCTTTAATATGCACCTGATCTTCGACAACGTGATTACCGTATCCACCAATACGGTCAGCGAGATTTTCGAGCGTCTGATCCGGGTGGGTCCGGAGGATGTGGTCATCGGCATCAGCTTCCCCCGATACTCCCGCCGGACGGTAGAGGCCATGCGCCTGGCCCGCGACCGCGGAGCGACCACCATCGCCATTACGGATAGTGACGCATCCCCGCTGGCGCCCATTGCAACCCATATGCTGAAGGCACGCAGCGACATGGTGTCGTTTGTAGACTCTCTGGTGGCCCCTCTTAGCTTGGCCAATGCCCTGCTGGTAGCGGTGAGCCGTCGGAAGAGCAGCGAGCTCTCCAATACGTTCCAGACCTTGGAGAAGATCTGGGACGAGTACGGCGTCTACGAGAAGCCCCAGGATGAGGAATGATGGCTGAGACACTGATTGTTGTGGGCGGCGGAGCGGCAGGAATGATGGCCGCAATTACCGCCGCAGAGCGGGGAACTCATGTGACACTGCTGGAGCGGAATCCCAAGGTGGGCCGCAAACTGTACATCACCGGCAAGGGCCGGTGCAACGTGACCAACCACTGTACCCCCCAGCAGGTGCTGGAGTCCGTCCCCAGGAACGGCCGGTTCCTCTACGGAGCCATGAGCCGCACCACTCCTGCTGACGTAGAGAAGTTTTTTACCGACCTGGGCGTGCCCTTAAAGGTAGAGCGGGGCAACCGGGTGTTCCCTCAGTCCGACCGGGCGGCGGATATCATTGACGCGCTGTTCCTGCGGCTGAAAAAGCTGAACGTGCGGATCGTTCAGGACAGGGCGGTCCGCCTGATGACGGAAGAGGGCCGCGTCACCGGAGTGGAGGGGGAGCGCGGCACCTATCCCGGGGCCGCTGTGATCCTGGCCACCGGTGGGGCCTCCTATCCCGCGACCGGCTCCACGGGGGACGGTTACCGGCTGGCGGAGGAAGTGGGGCACACCATTATCCCGCCCAAGCCCTCGCTGGTACCTCTGGAGTCTGCGGACCCCTGCTGCCCCCAGATGCAGGGGCTGGCTCTGCGGAATGTGATGCTGCGGGTAAAAAACAAAAAGAACAAGGTGGTCTATCAGGAACAGGGTGAGCTGCTGTTCACGCACTTCGGCCTGTCCGGGCCGCTGATTTTGTCTGCCAGCGCCCATATGCGGGATTTTGACAAAGACAGCTATCGCTGTCAGATCGACGTGAAGCCGGCTCTGGACGAACAGACCCTGGACGCCCGCCTGGTGCGGGAACTGGCTGAGAACGCCAACCGGGATTTACAAAATATGCTGGGTTCGCTGGTGCCCCGTCTTATGGTGCCGGTGCTGGTCCAGCGCTTGGGAATTTCCGGCGAGAAGAAGTGCCGTGATATCACCAAGGGGGAGCGGCGGGCTCTGCTGGAGCTGCTGAAATGCTTTTCCGTAGAGGTATCCGGCCCCAGGTCCATTGCAGACGCCATTGTGACCTCGGGCGGCGTAAAAGTGGGAGAGGTGGACCCCAAGACCATGGAATCCAAGAAAGTTCAGGGGCTGTATTTTGCTGGAGAACTGCTGGATGTGGACGCCTATACCGGCGGCTTTAATCTGCAGATCGCCTGGGCTACCGGCCGGGAGGCAGGGGAGAGCGCAGCCCTATCATTGACAGAGGGATGACAGATATGAGTTTTCAAAGCATCGCCATTGACGGCCCTGCCGGAGCGGGAAAGAGCACCGTTGCCCGGGCCGCGGCAAAGGAACTGAATTTTTTATATGTAGATACCGGAGCGATCTACCGTACGGTGGCCTTGGCCGTTGATCGGCTGGGCATTGATCCCGGAGAGGGGGAAGCGGTGGCCCGGGCCTTGCCCGCCCTGAAGATTCGCATGGACCACGGCCCTTCCGGAGAGCAGCGGATGTTTCTGGGGGAGGAGGATGTGTCCAAGGCCATCCGGGAAAATCGGGTGTCCGCCCTGGCCTCTAAGGTGTCCGCCCTGCCCCAGGTGCGGGCTTTTCTGATGGACTTCCAGCGGCAGCTGGCCCGGGAGAATAATGTGATCATGGACGGACGGGACATCGGGACCGTGGTACTGCCCCGGGCAGAGGTGAAGGTGTTCCTCACCGCCGCGCCCGAGGCCCGCGCCCGCCGCCGTCTGCTGGAGTTGGAGCAGCGGGGCCAGCAGGCCGATTATGAGACCATCCTGAAGGAAATCATCCAGCGGGACAAGCAGGACCGGGAACGGGCCGCTGCGCCCTTAAAACAGGCGGAGGATGCTGTGCTGCTGGATACCACACAGCTGAATCTGGAGCAGAGCGTGGAGGCCCTGCTGAAGATCGTGAGAGCGAGGTTGAACCCGTGAGTGATTCCCTGTTTTACCAGTTTATTTATCGGGTCGTCTGGCCCTTTTTCTCACTGTTCCATCCGATCCGCGTCATTGGCCGCGAGAATATTCCCGAGGGCGGGGCTGTGATCTGTCCCAATCATTCGGCCCTCTGCGACCCGGTGATGGCTTGTTTTGCCTTTACCCACCGGTATCAGCTGCACCCTATGGCCAAGGTCGAGGTAAGGAAGGTCCCCGTTTTGGGCAAGCTGCTGGAGTGGGGCGGCGTCATTTTTGTGGACCGGGGCAGTGCCGACGTCCATGCCATCAAGTCCGCCATGCGCATTTTGAAGGAAGGGCAGAAGCTGCTGCTGTTTCCCGAGGGGACCCGGATTCGCAACGGCGTGGACAAATACGGAAAACCGGCAGTGGCCCACACCGGGGCGGCCATGCTGGCGTCCCGCACGGGGGTACCTCTGATCCCCATGTATATCCCGGAGGAGAAGCCCTGGTTCCGCCCCACTACGGTGGTCATCGGCAAGCCGTTTATGCCCGTCTATGAGGGCCGCAAGCCCACGGCGAACGAGCTGGAGGCGATCACTGGTCAGATTATGGGCGGTGTGGCTGCCCTGAAGGAGGGCACGGTATGACCATAAAAGTGGCCCAGTCTGCGGGCTTTTGCTACGGTGTGCGCAGAGCCGTGCAGATGGCGGAGCTTGCGGCAGAGCAGGGTGTGCCGTGTGTGATGCTGGGGCCTATTATCCATAACAAGGATATGATCGATCATCTGGCCCGGAAAGGCGTGGGACTGGTGGAGCGGCCGGAGGACGTACCTGCCGGATATGGGGTCATCATCCGTTCCCACGGGGAGAGTCAGGCGGTGCATGAAGCGCTCCAGGCAAAAGGAGTCAAAATTCTGGATGCCACCTGCCCTAACGTGACCCACATTCACCAGATCGTGTCTCAGGCGGAGAGTCGGGGGCGCGTTCCGGTGATCATCGGTACCCCGGACCATCCGGAGGTACAGGCCATCGCCGGCTGGTGCCGCCATCCGGTGGTGCTGCGGGACGGTCAGGCCCTGGCTCAGTGGCTGGCAGATGATCCACAGCGGCGGACACTTCCCCTGACCTTTGTTTCTCAGACGACGTCCACGAAAAAGATTTGGGAAGAAAGCCTGGAAATCGCAAAAAAAGAGTGTACAAACCCAGAATTTTTTGATACAATATGTGGAGCTACATCGAAGCGCCAACGGGAAGCCCGCCAAATTGCGGCGGAATGTGAGGCAATGGTGGTCATTGGAGACCGAAAAAGCTCCAATACCAAACGGCTGGCGGAGATATGCAGGGAGGAATGTCCCTGCGTCTGTCTGATTGAACGGGCAGAAGATCTGAAGCTGGACAGTCTTGCTCCCAAAGGCTCGGTGGGAATCACTGCGGGTGCATCCACGCCCGCGTGGATAATAAAGGAGGTCATAAACAAAATGAGCGAAGAAATCATGGAGATCGACAAGTCCTTCGAGGAAATGCTGGAGGAGTCGTTCAAAACTTTGAATACGGGGGATAAGGTCACAGGTACAGTAGTCGCCATCACGCCTACTGAGATCCAGGTCGAGCTGGGCATCAAGTATCCCGGCTACATTCCTCTGTCCGAGCTGAGCGACGATCCCACGGTTAAGCCCGAGGACGTTGTAAAGGTCGGCGACGAGATCGAGAGCATCGTCATGCTGGTCAGCGACCGCGACTGCCTGGTCAAGCTGTCCAAGAAGCGTCTGGACGTGAACAAGAACTGGGAGATGGTGGAGGCCGCTGTTGAGGACGGCACCGTCATGGAAGGTATTGTCACCGAGGATAACAAGGGCGGCGTGGTTGTGTCCGTGAAGGGCATCCGCGTGTTCGTTCCCGCTTCCCAGACCGGTCTGCCCCGCGAGACTCCCATGTCCACCCTGCTGAAGCAGAAGGTGCGTCTGGTCATCACCGAGGTCAACCGTGCCCGCCGCCGTGTGGTGGGTTCTATCAGCAAGGTCACCCGCGCTGAGCGGGCTGCCGCTGCTGAGAAGGTCTGGAACGAGATCGAGGTCGGCAAGCACTACACCGGCACCGTCAAGTCCCTGACTTCCTACGGCGCTTTCGTGGACATCGGCGGCGTGGACGGTATGGTTCACATCTCCGAGCTGTCCTGGAGCCGCATCAAGCACCCCTCTGAGGTCGTCAAGGTCGGCGACACTGTTGAGGTGTATGTCATTGCTTTCGACAAGGACAAGAAGAAGATCTCTCTGGGCATGAAGGACCACAGCCAGGATCCCTGGACTGTGTTCACCAGCACCTATCAGGAGGGCGATGTGGCCAACGTCCGCATTGTCAAGCTGATGACCTTCGGCGCCTTTGCCGAGATCGTTCCCGGCGTGGACGGCCTGATCCACATCTCCCAGATCGCCGATCATCGCATCGAGAAGCCCGGCGACGTGCTGGCCGAGGGCGATAAGGTGGATGTGAAGATCACCGCGATCGACATGGAGAACCAGAAGGTTTCTCTGTCCATCCGCGCTCTGCTGGAGGAGGCCCCCGCTGAGGAGGAGCCCGAGCAGGAGTAAGCTCGTTTCAACCGATACCCGGCTGCCAAAACTGGCGGCCGGGTATTTTTTTGCTTTGCGCCCGTTGAAACCCTGCAACATGGACGAAAAAGCATGTAAAAAATCACAATATTTGTAAAAAATATGTAGAACGCTTGCGGCTGGCCGTTTTAGAAGCTATAATAAAGATACCATCGCTCGACAAGGGCAAACACGCCTGACAGCGCGTCTTTCCGGCGCTTTTTGCTCTTTTCGCCTTGGTGGGCGCCAGCCCACCTGCGTCTCAAAAAACAGAAATCACTGGAAAATCCATTCCTGTCAGGTGCAGGCAGTTTTGCCGGAGCAGAAATGCGTCCAGACAAGGAAAGGCCCGCAGAAAATACTTATCGTATTGTCAAGGGACTTGACGCTGTATGGGCCCATTTCTGCCCGTCAAAACCGTGTCTGCTCTTGTCAAGCGATGGTAATAATGGGACATATGGGTCCTGAAAAGAGGAAGCGAGGAATCAAAAACCGAAAACAGGAGGTGTATCCGTTTTGTTTCAGATCGGGGATAAGGTAGTCCATCCCATGCATGGGGCCGGCATTGTAGAGAGCATCGTGCAGAAGGAGGTAAACGGCGTGACGCGGGAGTATTATATCCTGAAGCTGCCGGTGCGTTCTATGGTGGTCATGGTCCCGACGGAACATAGCGGAGAGATTGGCGTGCGCCCCGTTGTGGGCAGCGCGGAGGCAGACCGCATCCTGGCCTCGATCTCTCAGCTGCCGGTAGAGGCAGTCTCCAGCTGGAACCGCCGCTACCGCATGAATATGGAGCGGATGAAGAGCGGCAACCTGTTTGAGGTAGCTCGGGTGGTAAAGAGTCTCACCCTGCGTGAGAACGACCGGGGTCTATCCACCGGAGAGCGGAAGATGCTCCACACCGCCAAGCAGATCTTGATTTCTGAGCTTGTTATGTCCAAAGACAGCAGCTATGAGGACATGGAGGAGCAAATCAATATAGCCCTGGGCTGACCGGGAGCAAGGGGCCGGCAGGCTCCTTTTTTATGCGGAGGGATATTATGGCTGGACTGACAGCGTGGTTGAAGGAAAAACGCAGCGGCCGGGAGCGGCCGGTGACATCTATTGTGGTGGTAGCGGCGGGCAGCGCCGCCCGGATGGAGGGCGTGGACAAGATACTGGTCCCCTTGGGGGAGCTGCCCGCTATTGTACATACCCTGTGGGTGTTTCAAGACTGTCCTCTGGTGGATGAGGTGATCGTGGTCACCAGTCAGAACCGGGCGGACGAGATCAGCCGCCTTTGCAGGCAGTACCGTTTGAATAAAGTAAGCAAGGTGGTGCTGGGTGGCAAGGAGCGTCTGGATTCGGTGCGCCGCGGCGTGGACGAGGTGCGTCCGGATGCGGGCCTCATTGGCATCCACGACGGGGCACGGCCTCTGCTGCCCCAGAATGTACTGGAGGAGGTGCTCCGCCGGGGCGCCGAAACCGGAGCGGCGGCTCCTGCTTTGCCCTTGACGGACACCGTAAAGCGGGTAGAGGATGGTCTGGCGATTGAAACGGTGGACCGGGCCTCTCTTATGGGTGTGCAAACCCCGCAGGTGTTTGATGGCGACCTGATTCGCGCCGCTTTGCAGAAGGCAGCGGAGGACGGTGCGGCTGTGACGGATGACTGTTCCTGCGTGGAGCGTATGGGCATGAAGGTGGCGATGACGGCAGGCAGCAAGGAAAATTTGAAGCTGACGACGCCCTTCGATCTGCTGACCGCACGGGCCATCCTGGAGGCGAGAGGAAAGGGAGAATTATAATGCGTATTGGACATGGATATGACGTACACCGCCTGGTAAAAGACCGAAAGCTGATTTTAGGCGGGGTGGAGATCCCCTATGAGATGGGACTGTTGGGCCACTCCGATGCAGATGTGCTGACCCATGCGGTTATGGATGCCCTGCTGGGAGCGGCCGGATTGGGGGACATCGGAAAACACTTTCCGGACCATGACCCGGCCTATGCGGGAGCGGACAGTCTGATCCTGCTGGACCATGTGGCCGGGCTGCTGCGGGCACGGGGATGGCGCGTCGGGAATGTGGATGCCACCATTCTGGCCCAGCGGCCCAAGCTGGCACAGTATATTCCGGAGATGCGGGAAAAGCTGGCGCAGCATCTGAATGTTCCCGCCGACTGTGTGAATGTGAAAGCCACCACAGAGGAGGGGCTGGGCTTTACCGGCACAGGAGAGGGAATGGCCGCTCACGCTGTGTGTCTGATCGAGGCAGAATAAGATTTAAAACGGACCGCTCAGAAAATGAGCGGTCCGTTTTGTATCGCGGCGGGGGCGGGCGGCATAGGATGGGGTGAGCGGGTCTGTTCGCGAAGAACGAACCGCTCCAGGAGCGAGGAAAGGAACGTAACTATGCTCTATTATCTCATCGTATGCCGCTCCCTCACTTATGCACAGCGTACCGCCGAGGTACTGGAGCGAGGGGGCGTTCCGGCTCGGGTGCTGCGTTCGCCCAAGCAGATTGCGGGTGAAGGATGCAGCCATTCTGTCAAAATAGCCCAGCGGCACTTGAGCGAAGCGCTGTGCCTGCTCTACCAGGCCGACTTAATGCCGAAACGGGTTTTTGCCAGAGAACAGGAAGGTGTCTATCGGGAGGTAACACTATGATCTATTTTGACAGTGCTGCCACCACATTGCAGAAGCCTCCCGCTGTGGCCCGGGCCTCCGCCTGGGCCATTGAGCATTTGGCAAGTCCCGGGCGGGGCGGGCATCTGGCGGCCCGCCGGGCGGCGGAAACGGCCTATACCTGCCGTAAGCTGGCGGCGGAGTTGTTTGAAGTAGATGACCCGCAGCGAGTGGTGTTGACTTTTAACGCAACTCACGGCTTGAATTTGGCCATCAAAACACTGGTCAAATCCGGGATGACTGTGCTCATCTCCGGATATGAACACAACGCCGTGACACGGCCCCTGTCGGCGATTCCCGGGGTGAACGTAAAAGTGGCGGCGGGACCGCTTTTCTGTCCGGAGAAGTTCATGGAGGAGTTCCGCCGGCAGCTTACGCAGAAAGTAGACGTGGTGGTCTGCACCCATGTATCCAATGTGTTTGGCTATATACTGCCTGTGGAACAGGTAGCAGACCTGTGCCGGGATAAGGGGATTCCTTTGATTATAGACGCATCGCAATCCGCGGGGTGTCTGCCCCTTTCCATGGCCGGGACCGGGGCGGCTTTTATTGCCATGCCGGGACACAAGGGGCTGTACGGCCCCCAGGGGACAGGGCTGCTGCTGTGCAGCGGTTCTGCGGAGCCTTTGCTCCAAGGGGGAACAGGAAGCGAATCCATGAAACAAACCATGCCTGCTTTTTTGCCTGATCGTCTGGAGGCCGGGACCCACAACATTGCCGGAGCAGCCGGACTGGTGGAGGGTCTGCGTTTTGTACTGGCGCGCGGCCCGGAGAAGATAGGCCGGCAGGAGCAGGAATTGACTGCACAGCTGGGGGAGGGGCTCAGTCAAATCCCGGGCATTGAGGTGTTCCGGGATCGGATCGGGGACGCTCAGGCGGGCGTCATTTCCTTCCGGGTCGAGGGCCGGGACTGCGAGGAGCTGTGCGAACGTCTGGGAGATATGGGGTGTGCCATGCGGGCCGGACTGCACTGCGCGCCCCTGGCCCACCGCACAGCCGGAACGCTGGATACCGGGACGATCCGGGCCAGCACCAGTGTGTTCAATACCCGCTGGGAGGTGGAGCAGCTGCTTCTGGCTGTCCGCCGTGTATTGAAAGAAAAATAACAAACTCCGCCGGGGAATTCTTCCGGCGGAGCATTTTTATAGGGAAAATTCAGAAAAAATTCATCTCCCCGGAGCGAAATCATGTTGCCATGCCTGCCGGAATATCGTATAATAATTTAATAAGCGTCTTAGCTGGGAAGAGGGAGTGAAGCGGTATGTTAGAGTTTGTCCAAAATACGTTGATGGACGGGCTGCCGTTTTATGTGTCCATTCATCTGAATGACTTGGTGGATATTGCCATTCTCTCCTTTGTGATCTATAAGCTGTTATGGATGGTGCGAAAGAGCAGCTCCGGCCGGGTGCTGAAAGGGGTTGGCCTGCTGCTGGTGGCCATGTGGCTGTCCTCTTATTTTCAGCTGATTGCCACCAGCTTCCTGCTGAACAAAGCGGTGGAGTGGGGTATCTTGGCCCTGGTTATCCTGTTCCAGCCGGAGATCAGAAGCTTTTTGGAACGGGTGGGTAGCAGCCGCCTGGCCGGGATGTTTTCCTCAAGATACAGTTTGAAGACTAATGATGTGGAGACCGCGATCACGGAGACCGTGGAGGCCTATACGTCCATGTCCCGGGATAAAGTAGGGGCGCTTATGGTGTTTGAGCGGCAGAATCTGCTGGACAGCGTGATTAAAACAGGCACCGCCTTGGACTGCGCCGTCTCGGCGGAGCTGTTGAAAAACCTGTTCTGGAACAAGGCCCCCCTGCACGACGGAGCTGTGATCGTCCGGAACGGCCGCATTGTGGGGGCGGGCTGTATGCTGCCCCTGTCCGGAAATGTCAATCTGAGTCGGGACCTTGGAATGCGGCATCGGGCGGGCATTGGGATAAGCGAGCAGTCAGACGCCGTGGTGGTCATCGTGTCGGAAGAGACCGGCTCCATCTCCGCCGCAGTGGGCGGCCTGCTGAAGCGCCATCTGGCGCCGGAGACGCTGGAGCGCCTGCTGCGCAACGAGTTGGCGGTGCAGGAGGATGACATGGAAAAGAAGAACCCCAGCCTGCTGTCCTCGGTGTCCTCTCTGCTGTCTGGCCTGAGCCGGAAGGAGGATACGTAACATGGAAATGCTGAAGGATCGCAAATGGGCCTATGTGCTTCTGTCCGTGTTTCTGGCCGTTATTTTGTGGCTGTACGTCCGGGCGGAAAAAGACCCGGTCAGTGATGCCCGTATCCGGAATATTCCGGTTCAGATCACGGGCAGCAGTGTGCTGAGCAGCAAGGGGCTGACAGTGGCCGGCCTGTCCAGCGACCGGGTAAGCACCACGCTCCAGGCTCCGGCCAGCGTGTTGAGCGACATCAGTCGAAAGAACATTACTGCGACCATTGATGTTTCCCGCATTGATGAGGCGGGGGAGCACACCCTGAGCTATAATATTGTATTGCCCACAAACGTGAACACCGATGGCGTCGTGATACAGGAGAAAGAACCCGAGACCATCACTGTCACGGTGGAGAAGCTCTACACCAGTACAATGCCCATTGAGTTCCGCTTTGAAGGCAGCGTGGCCAAGGGGTATCAGGCGGGTACGCCGACCATTGATCCCGTCAATGTTACGATCAGCGGTGCGGTGGAACAGGTAAATCGGGTTGCCCGCGCCGTGGTGGTGCTGGAAGCCAAGGACCTGAAAGAGCAATACACCGGAGATCTGCCGATCCGCCTTTTGGATGCCAACGGCGATGAGCTGAAGGACCTGGAGGTGGAGTTGAGCAGCGAAACTGCCTATATCGTATACCCCATCGTAGTAGTAAAGGAAATACCCCTTACGGTGAATGTTATCGCCGGGGGCGGAGCGACACAGGAGAATATCTCTGAGCCTTTGATCGTGCCCAGTAAAATCACAGTGGCGGGCACGCAGGAGGACATCGATCATCTGACGGAGATTTCCTTGGGGAGCATTGACTTGTCTAAAGTGGTTGGAACCAGCAACTTTACGTTCACCATAGATCTGGATCCCAGCCTTGAAAATGTCACCGGCATCACCGAGGCCAAGGTCACCATTACGGTGAGCGGACTGGAGACTCGTGCTTTCGAGGTGGGCAACATCAAGCTGCAGAATATCCCCAGAGGCTATTCGGCCAAGGCGGATACCGAGGCCAAAACCGTCTATGTCCGGGGCACGGCTGATGAACTGGCTATGATCGACAGCAGCCAGCTGCGGATCGTAGCCGACCTGAAGGAAGTGACCGGATCCGGCACCTATACCATTCCGGTCCGGGTTTATCTGGATGCGGGAACTGAAGTGGGCGTGATCGGTGATTATAGCATTGTGGTCAGTGTAACCAGATAGATCGCTGTATTGAAAAGCGAAGAAAACGCGGAGGAAACCGGAATACCATGAGTCAAAATGCGTTAGTAAAAAAAGTTGTGGATGCACACACGGTTCAGGTGTCGCTGATGCGGCAAATGGAGTGTGGCTTGAGCTGTATGGGCAGCGGAGGCTGTGACCACTGCGGAATGAAACCGCAGGAGGAGCTGCTGGCCCTGGCGGACGACCCTATCGGCGTCAAGCCGGGAGAGCTTGTAGAGGTAGACAGCCAGGCGGGCGGCGCCGTGGGAGTATCGATGCTGGTGTTTGCCCTGCCTATTGTCACCTTGATTTTAGGATATGCGGTGGGCGTCTCCCTGCTCCATTTGGGAGAGGGGAACGCTCTCTGGGCAGCCTTAGCGGGATTGCTGATTGGATTTTTACCTGCGTGGCTGTATAACCGCTCCCTGACCCGGCGCAAAGGTCCGGAATTCAGGGTCCTGCGCCGGCTGGCCTGATGTACGGGTATGTCAGGCCGGTGCGGGAGGAACTGAAGGGCAAAGATTTCGACCTCTACCGCGCAACTTACTGCGGCCTGTGCCGCTGTATGCGGCGGCGGTGCGGGATGTTTGCCCCCTTGTTCCTTAACTTTGACTTTACCTTTTTGGCTCTGCTGCTGTGGGAGCCGGAGGAGAAATTCACCCCCTGCTCGGGGCGGTGTTATGCAAATCCTCTGGTTAAAAAGTCCATGTGTCCGGACAGTCCGGCCCTGGAGCTGGCGGCGGAGGAGAGCATGGTGCTGACTTGGTGGAAGCTGCGGGACGGGATTCAGGACGAAAGCTTCTGGAAAGGTATGCTCCTGCGCGGTGCGTCCATGGGAATCAAAGGGGAATACCGCAGAGCTGCGGCATCCTGCCTGGAATTTGACCGGAGCACCCGGGAACAGCTGGAGCGGCTGGACCGGCTGGAAAAAGAGGGCTGCCCCTCTATGGACCGGACCGCAGACGCCTTTGCTGCCCTGCTTCAGGCCGCTGCACCCAAGACAGGGGAAGTAGTCCGGGATCGGGCTATGGAGCAGCTGCTCTACCATCTGGGCCGTTGGATTTATCTGATCGATGCCAGGGATGACCTGGAGGAGGATTTGGCCGCAGGGCGCTATAATCCGATCGCCGCCCGGTTTGGCGCGGAGGTGGATGATCAGGCCCTGAAGCAGACGATGGACCACTCGATCAATTTAGCTTGCTCGGCGTTTCAGCTGATGGAATTTGGGTGCCGCAGCGCTGTGCTGGAAAACATCCTCTATCTGGGGATTCCGCTGGTGCAGCGGGCGGTGTTCGACGGCAGTTGGAAAGCCATTAAAAAACAAAAGATTTGGAGAAACCACCCATGAAAGATCCGTATGCAGTTCTGGGCGTGGGACAAAACGCCTCAGACGAAGAAATCAAAAAGGCATACCGGGAGCTGGCCCGGAAGTATCACCCGGACAACTACGCCAACAACCCTCTGGCTGACCTGGCTGAGGAGAAGATGAAGGAGATCAACGAGGCCTACGACGCCATCAACAAGATGCGCAGCGGGACCTATCGGGGCGGGCAGTCGGCCTCCTATCAGGGCGGCTATCAGCAGCAGTACAGCGGTGGCGCGGGGGATCCTTCCTTTAGCCGCGTCCGTACTTTGATCAATGGGGGAAATTTGCAGCAGGCAGAAGATCTGCTCCAGGGCATGCCCCAAAAGAACGGCGAGTGGTATTTCCTGTCCGGAAGTATTGCCTACCGCAAGGGGTGGCTGGATGAAGCAGCCCAGAATTTCCGCATTGCGGTACAGATGGAACCCAACAATATGGAGTATCGCCAGGCGCTGAACATGATGCAGGCCGGTGGACAGGCTTACCGCCCTTACGGCTATGCCGGCACCACCGATGCCATGGACTGCTGCACCACCATGCTGTGTCTCAACTGCCTGTGCGGAGGGGGGCACTGCTGAATGACCCGCTTTGACAGACCGGGTTCCGCAGGCAGAACAGCCTTGGTTGGCGTGCTGTCAGCGGGCGGATTGGCTGTTCTTTGGCTGGCATGCCTCACACCCAGCGGACGCGCAGGGATCACTGCGGCGGCGGGACTGTTTCCTGTGGCGGCTGTGCTGCTGGCTGGCCGGGCCGCAGGCTGGCTCTGTTGGGCGGTGATCGCCCTGCTGGGCCTGCTTCTGCTGCCGAACAAAGCAGTCAGCCTTATGTTCGCCTTGTTTTTAGGGCTGTATCCAGTGGCCAAGAGCAGATTGGAGCAGCTGCGGCAGAGGGGCCTTGAATGGGTTTTGAAGCTGCTGCTGTTTAACGGAGCTTTTTTGCTGCTCTGGTATGGGCTGCGGGGTCTGCTGGGGCTGAGCCTGCCGGAGTGGCTGGCGGGCCGCACTTGGCTGATGCTGCCTGCCGCCAACCTGGTGTTTGTGTGTTATGACATTGGACTGTCCAAGCTGATTGCCCTGATGACTGCGCGTCTTTGCCGCAGAGGGTGACGGTAATACCATAAAAAAGAAGAGGAAGTGACCCAATATGGTCAAAAGCATGACTGGCTATGGTCGGGCGGAGGAGACCATCCGCGGCTGCACCATCACGGTGGAGCTGCGCTCTGTCAACAATCGATATCTCGACTGCAATATCCGCCTGCCCCGGCTGTATCTCTTTGCGGAGGACGGCATCAAATCCCGGGTGCAGAATACCATTTCCCGGGGAAAGGTAGACGTCTTTGTCACCCTTGACTACGCAGGGAAAGAAGAAGTTAAAGTGACGGTCAACCGCCCGGTGGCCGATGGCTATTACGGGGCATTGAAGCAGCTGGCCCAGTCTTACCAGCTGTCAGAGGACATCTCGGTGTCGCTGCTGTCCCGGTTCCCTGACGTTTTGCTGGCAGAGAAGGCAGAGGAGGATACGGAGCAGCGAGCCCAGGACATTTACTCTGTGCTGGATCGGGCCCTTGCCGATTTTGACGAGATGCGCACGAAAGAGGGAAGCCGCCTTCGGGATGATATCCTCTCCCGGGCGGCGGCGATTGAGGATATGGTCACTTTCGTGGAAGAGCGGTCCCCTCAGACCGTATCGGAGTATCGGGCGAAGCTGGAGGCCAGGATGCAGGAGGTTCTGCAGAACACGCAAATCGACGAAAGTCGTCTGCTGACAGAAGCAGCCATCTTTGCCGATAAGGTGGCGGTGGCCGAGGAGACGGTCCGTCTTCGCAGTCACATTGCCCAGCTGCGCGAGATGCTGTCGAAGGGCGGCGCTACGGGCCGGAAGCTGGACTTCCTGATCCAAGAGTTTAACCGGGAGGCCAACACCATCGGCTCTAAGTGCAGCGATATCCAGATCGCCCGTCAGGTGGTAGACATCAAGGCGGAGATCGAAAAGATCCGGGAGCAGGTACAGAACATAGAGTAAGGAGGAGCGCCATGCAGCTGATTAACATTGGCTTTGGAAACATGGTGGCAGCCCAGCGGCTGGTGGCTGTTGTCAGCCCGGACTCCGCGCCCGTGAAGCGTATGATCCAGGAGGGACGCGACCGGGGGATCCTCATTGATGCGACCTATGGCCGCCGTACTCGTGCAGTGCTGGTGATGGATAATGACCATCTGGTTTTGTCCGCCCTTCAGCCGGAGACGGTGGCCAGCCGTTTGAACGGTGAGGAGAAGGGAGAAAAGGAGGAAGAAGAGGAATGATACGTGAGAAAAAGCAGGGGCAGCTTATTGTTCTGTCCGGTCCCTCCGGCGTGGGTAAAAGCACGGTGATCGCCGAGCTGATGAGCCAGCGGGACAACATTTATTTCTCCGTTTCCTATACGACCCGTGAGCCGCGGGTGGGGGAACAGAACGGGATCAATTATAATTTTGTCAGTCGGGAAGAATTCGAGGGTATGATCCAGCGGGGAGAGCTTTTAGAGCACGCGGAATATGTCAATCATTACTATGGTACGTCCCTCAAGCTGATCCAAGAGAAGCTGGAGGCTGGAATCGACGTCCTGCTGGACATCGAGGTCCAGGGCGCGGCAAAGGTCCGCCAGCGCTGCCCGGACGCAATCTTTATTTTCATCATTCCGCCCTCCTTCGAGGAGCTGTCCCGCCGCCTGCACCGCAGGAATACGGACAGCGAGGAGGTCATCCAAGGCCGCCTGGAGAAGGCCAAGGTAGAATTCCAGCAGGTCCAGAATTATGACTACCTGGTGATCAACGACAAGGTAGCCAACGCGGTTGCCGAGATTGAGGCGATTCTGGTCGCAGCGGAATGTCAGGTAAAGAACCGAAAACAGATCCTGACTCAGTTTTCCTGAAAACTGAGTCGCCGAAGATAAGTAAGGAGTGTAATAATTATGATGTTGTATCCCGCTATGAAAGATTTGCTTGCTAAGGTGCCCAGCCGCTATGAGTTGGTGAACGTGGTGGCCTGCCGGGCCCGCCAGATTTCCAACGAGGCCGAGCAGGCAGGGGAGCATTTGGAGGATAAGCCCGTTACCATCGCCCTGCACGAGGTGGCCGACGGCAAGCTGGAGGTCGAGGATCCTCAGCTGTAACCGCACAGCAAGCCAGAGGTCTGTGCCTCTGAGCTTGCTTTGCTTTGTTTATGAGAGATGGGGAGGGCCGGAGCATGGAAAGAACGGTGGCTAAAATAGCGGTTTCCAAAGCCGTATACGCCATCGACCGCCCCTATGACTATTTGGTACCGGATGAGCTGGAGGACACTGTCTGTGTGGGGAAACGGGTGCTGGTCCCGTTCGGAAACGGCAACCGCGGAGCCGAGGGGATCGTACTGACCACAGGGCGCAGTCCGGTCGTGGGCGGACCGGCCTTGAAGTCGATCCACACTGTTTTGGACGACCGGCCGGTACTGGATGAGAAAGGAATCCGTCTGGCGCTTTGGATGCGGGAGCGATATTTCTGCACGGTTTACGATGCCGTAAAAGCCATGCTCCCCGCCGGACTGTTCTTCGCACTTCAGGACTGTGTGCGTCTGACGGAAGGCATAGACCGTGAGGCTGTCTATGCTGCAGCTGGAAGCGACCCCGCGGCCAACCATCTGGCCGAACTTCTGTTGGGCTGGGGCGGCCGGGGAGAAATGAGTGAGATCCGCGCCGCGTTTGGAACCCGAGATCCTAATCCGGCCATCCATACGCTGATCGAGGCGGGGGCGGCAGAGTTGGAGACAACGGCCCAGCGGGGTGTGGGGGATAAGACGGAATGGCTGGCGGTGCTGGCAGTCCCGGCAGAGGAAGCGATGGCTCAGGTGGCGCCGATGAAGCGGCGTGCCCCGCTGCGCTATGCGGTAATGGAACTGCTGTCCTCGCTGGGGGCGGTATCGGCCAAGGAACTGTGCTACTACACTGGGGCGTCGATGGCCACAGTGAAGGGACTGGAGCGCTCCGGACTGCTTACCTTGGAAAAACAGGAGGTTTTTCGTCGGGTCGACCTGTCCGCTGTGCTGCCTGCGGGTCCTGTGGTGTTGAACAGCGAGCAGCAGGCTGCGTTTGACGGGCTGGACAAGCTGTCACAACAGGAAACGTCTGCTGCGGCCCTGCTGTACGGTGTGACCGGAAGCGGCAAGACCTTGGTCTATATTGCTCTGATCCGGCAGCAGCTGGAACGGGGCAGAACCGCTATGGTTCTGGTGCCGGAGATCGCCCTGACCCCGCAGCTGCTGAGAATTTTTGCCTCCCACTTCGGAGATGATATTGCGGTGCTCCACAGCTCTCTGCGGGCAGGGGAGCGCTACGACGAGTGGAAGCGCATCCGGCAGGGAAAGGCCAGGGTCGTTTTGGGGACCCGTTCCGCTGTCTTTGCGCCCTTGGAGAATATCGGCATCATCGTAGTGGATGAGGAGCAGGAGGGCAGCTATAAGTCAGAAAACGTTCCCAGATATCACGCGATCGATGTGGCGAAGTACCGCTGCGTTCAACATCATGCGTTGCTGCTGCTGGGTTCCGCTACTCCGTCAATTGAGACAATGTATCGGGCGCGGCAGGGGATCTATCATCTGTTCCAAATGAAAAATCGGTACAACCAGCGCGCTCTGCCCCAGGTAACCGTGGTGGATATGAAGGACGAGCTGCGAGCCGGCAACGGAAGCTCGCTCAGCGGCCCCCTGCGACAGGGGATTCTGGACAATCTGGAACGGGGGGAGCAGACGATCCTGTTCCTCAATCGCCGAGGGGCCAGCAGAATGGTGTCCTGCGGACAGTGCGGGGAGGTGCCCAGCTGCCCCAGGTGTTCGGTGCGCCTCACCTACCACTCGGCCAATCACCGCCTGATGTGCCACTACTGCGGCCACTCCCAGCCGCTGCCCCGGGCGTGTCCTGTCTGCGGGGGAGAGCTGAACTTCATCGGCACCGGCACCCAGCGGGTGCAGGAGGAGCTGGAAGAGGCCTTCCCCGGGATGGAAGTCCTGCGGATGGATACGGATACGGTATCCGCCGCCCATCCCCACGAGGAGCTGCTGGATCGCTTTCAAAAAAAGAAAGTGCCGGTGCTGGTGGGAACGCAAATGGTGGCCAAGGGGCTGGATTTTGAAAATGTGACCTTAGTGGGGGCGGTAGCCCCCGACTTAGGGCTGTATGTAGATGATTTCCGGGCCGCGGAGAGGACCTTTTCTCTGCTGACCCAAGTAGTGGGTCGGGCGGGCCGCGGAGAAAAAAACGGCCGTGCGCTGATTCAGACTTATACCCCAGATAACGACGTGATCCGGTTCTCCGCGCGGCAGGACTATGACCGGTTTTACGAAGCAGAGATCCAGATGCGCCGTCTGCGGGGGTATCCGCCCTTCAGAGAACTGTTCGTGATCACCACGTCCGGCGTCAACGAGGGTGCGGTGCTGCGGACCGGAGTCCGACTCCGTCAGGAACTGGAGGAGGGGCTGCGCTCCTTAGGGGACGAGCCCTGGCAGCTGTTGGGGCCGGCACCGGCGGCGGTGGCCAAAGTGAACAACCGCTACCGTTACCGCCTGACGCTGACCGCCCAGAACACCCATCCCCTGCGGGCTATGCTGGCCCAGCTGCTGCGCTGGGCTCAGCAAGAGAAAGAAAATCGCGGGGTTTCGGTATTTGCCGATGTGAACCCCTATAATGGATAAGGAGAGGATCAACATGGCGATTCGTAAGATCTTAACAGACAAGGACCCCGCTCTGCATAAAAAGTGCCACGCAGTGACCCAGTTTGACGAGCGGTTGTGGGAACTGCTGGACGACATGAAAGAGACTTTAGAGGATGCCTGCGGTGCGGGTCTGGCCGCCCCTCAGATCGGCATTATCCGCCGAGTGGTTCTCGTTGTGGTCAATGAAGACGGGGATATGCTGGAATTGATCAACCCCGAGATCCTGGAGCAGAGAGGGGAGCAGGACGGCCTGGAGGGCTGTCTGTCCGTGCCCGGCATGTGGGCCTATATCAAGCGCCCCCAGTGGGTAAAGGTCCGGGCCCAGGATCGGAACGGCGACTGGTTTGAGGCGGAGGGCGAGGGAATGACCGCCCGCTGCTTCTGCCATGAGGTGGCCCATCTGGACGGCCATCTGTATACGGAATTGGCCGACCGGCTGTATACCACCGAGGAGTTGGAGCAGCTGGAGCGTGAGCAGGAGGAGCAGTAATGCGGATCGTTTTTATGGGCACACCGGAATTTGCCGTGCCCTGCTTGGATGCTCTGGTCGCGGCCGGACATGAGGTGGTGGGGGTGTTCAGCCAACCTGATCGCCCGGTTGGACGGCATCAAAACCGTTTGCAGCCGACCCCTGTAAAGCAGTGTGCCCTGTCACATGATATCCCGGTCTATCAGCCGGAGAAGCTGCGGGACGGCACGGCCCTGACCCTTTTGAAGGAGCTTGCGCCCGAGTTGATCGTGGTGGCGGCCTATGGCCGTATTCTGCCCGATGATATTCTGGCTTTGCCGCCTAAGGGCTGCATCAATGTCCACTCATCGCTGCTGCCCAAGTATCGGGGGGCTGCCCCCATTAACTGGGCAGTGCTCAACGGCAACGAGGTGAGCGGCGTCACCATCATGGACATGGCCCATGAGTTGGATGCCGGGGACATTATCCGGCAGGTCTCCACACCGGTCAGCCGCACAGAGACCGCCCAGGAGCTGTATGACCGTCTGGCTCAGTTAGGCGGGGAACTGCTGGTAGAGACAGTGACCGCCATCGCGGACGGCACTGCCCAGCGGACCCCTCAGGATCCGGCAGAGGTCACCTTAGCCCCCATGCTGTCCCGGGAACTGTCACCCATTGACTGGACCCGGACGTCGGCCCAGATTCACGACCAGGTGCGGGGCCTGCTGCCCTGGCCCGTGGCATCTACGGACCTGTTTGGCGGCGACAAGGTAAAGATCTTTACTACGATTGAAACAGAAGATAAGACAGGAAAAGAACCCGGAACGATTCTTCGAGCGGACAAGGCCGGGATCGATGTGGCCTGCGGCGGCGGCACTGTGCTTCGCATTACGGAGCTGCAGGCGCCGGGCAGCCGCCGGATGGCGGCGGCAGATTATCTGCGGGGGCATCCCATTACGGTTTGAGCGTAAGCCGACCCAAAATGATTCAGAGAGGAGCGGAGCAATATGGACGGAAGAGAGGCGGCGCTGCTGACCCTGAATACCTGTGAACGGCAGGGCGGTTGGTCGGACGCAATTCTTAAAAAACAGCTGAAGCAGGCGGAACTGACCCACCGGGATGCGGCCCTGGCTACCCAGCTGTGCTTCGGCGTGTTGCAAAATCGGATGCTGCTGGATTTCTATTTGTCCCACTTCTCCAACATTCCCCTAAAACGCATGGAGAGCAAGGTGCTTCAAAATCTGCGCATCGGTGCTTACCAGATGCTGTTTTTAGATCGCATCCCTCACAGCGCGGCGGTGAATTGTGCCGTCACGTTGACCCGTGCCCACTGTAAGAACCCCCGGGCGCCGGGCATGGTCAACGCCATTCTGCGGGGATTGGAGCGGCGGCTGGACAATCTGCCGACGATTCCGGAGGGAGACAGAAGGGAGTACCTCTCCGTTCTGTACAGCCACCCCAAGTGGCTGGTGGATGAGTTCTGGCGCGCGCTCGGACCGGAGGAAACCGCCGCTCTGCTGGAGGCGGACAACAGCCGTCCGCCCATTACCGCTATGGTAAATACGGTGAAAACCGATACAGCAGCTCTGTGCCGCCGTATCGAGGAGGCGGGTGTGTCTGCGGCTCCCCATTCCTGGCTCTCCAACTGTCTGGAGCTATCGGGGACGGGAAATCTGGAAGAGATCTCCGCCTTTCAGGATGGACTGTTTTATATCCAGGACCCGGCGTCAAGACTGGCGGTGCTGGCCTCCGGCGTGAAGCCCGGCATGAAGGTACTGGACTGCTGCGCCGCCCCGGGAGGCAAAAGCTTTGCCGCTGCCATTCAGATGGAAAACACGGGCGAGCTGATCTCATGCGACCTGCACCCCCATAAAAAGACGCTGATCCAAAAGGGCGCCCAGCGGCTGGGCTTGACCTGCGTCACGGCCATGACCGCCGATGCCACGGTATTCCGCCCGGAGTGGGAGAAAGCCTTTGATACAGTTCTTACGGATGCCCCATGCTCCGGCCTGGGGGTGATCCGGAAGAAGCCGGATATCCGCTATAAAGACCCGGAGCCTTTAGCCGGGCTTCCAGTTGTGCAGTTGGCGATCCTGAACAACGTGAAGCGGTATGTTAAGCCGGGCGGGGTGCTGCTGTACTCGACCTGTACCGTTTTGGAACGGGAAAATGCCGGGGTGGTTCGGGCATTTTTAGCGGAAAATCCCGAGTTCCAACGGGAGGGCTTCGCGCTGCCCGGACCGGTCGGCCAAGTGGAGGACGGAATGGTCACCCTGTGGCCTCACCGCTGCGGTACGGACGGATTCTTTATTTGTAAGTTAAGGAAAAGGGGAGAGTCCCTGTTATGATCGACCTTAAATCTATGACTCTGGAGGAGTTGACCGCCTTCTTCAAAGAGATGGGGCAGCCTGCTTTCCGCGCAAAGCAGGTGTTTCGTTGGCTCTACCGGGGCGTCACATCCTTCGAGGAGATGACCGACCTTTCTAAGGGCCTGCGGGAGCAGCTGGAGGCCCGGTGTTTCATCACTGCGCCGAAGGTGGCCCGAAAGCAGGTGTCTGCCATCGACGGAACCATCAAATATTTGTGGGAACTGGCAGACGGAAACTGCATTGAGACGGTGCTTATGCGCTATCAGCACGGCAACACCGTCTGTGTATCCAGTCAGGTGGGCTGCCGCATGGGCTGCGCCTTCTGCGCCTCCACGCTGGCGGGAAGGGTACGGGATCTTACCCCGGCGGAAATGGTGGATCAGGTGCTGTTTACCCAACTGGACAGCGGGGCGCACATCTCCAACATCGTGCTTATGGGCATTGGAGAACCTCTGGACAACTTTGATACGGTGATGCGGTTCCTGACTCTGGTGAACCACCCGGATGGATTGAACATCGGAATGCGGCATATTTCTCTGTCCACCTGCGGTCTGACGGAGAAAATTGACAAATTGGCCCAACTTGGGTTACAATTGACGCTATCCGTCTCCCTCCACGCACCGGATGACGAGACACGTTCTAAAATCATGCCCATCAACCGCTCGGTGGGGGTGGACAAGCTGATGGAGACCTGCCGCCGGTATTTTAAGACCACCGGGCGGCGCATCTCCTATGAATACGCGATGATCGACGGAGTGAACGACTCTGACCGCCAGGCGGATCTGCTGGCCGGACTGCTGAAGGGCTTGCCTGGCCATGTGAACCTGATCCCTCTGAACGATGTGGAGGAGAGTCCCTTGAAGCCCAGCCGCCGGGTAGCTCGATTTCAGAAGCGGTTGGAAAACCAGGGCGTTACCGTAACGGTGCGCCGCCGTCTCGGCAGTGATATTGATGCCTCCTGCGGACAGCTGCGCCGCAAGGCCATGAAGGAAAAACAAGCAGACTGAGATTCTTTGGGCCGGTTTCCGGCGGAAAAGAGGATGACCCATGGAAGTGTGGGGGATCACCGACCGCGGTGTTGTGCGGGAACAAAATCAAGATACCTACGGAATCAAGCGTTTGTCCGACGGGCGAATCGCCGCGGTGGTATGCGATGGCATGGGCGGAGCCCGGGCGGGCAACGTTGCCAGCGCTATGGCGGTAGAGAGCTTTTTGGACACCTTGGAGCAGTCTTGGCCCGAGGGGGAAGACGACCGCGGGCTTTTAGAGCGCTCAGCGGCCCAGGCCAATACGCTGGTGTTCCAGCGCTCGATTCACGATATGGATTGCACTGGCATGGGTACTACCTTAGTGGCCGCCTTGGCAGGGGAGGAGCAGACCTCACTGCTGAATGAAGGCGACAGCCGGGCCTACCATATCACCCAGCATGGGATCACCCAACTGACCCGGGATCACTCTCTGGTGCAGGATCTGGTTCAGCGGGGAGAACTGACCCAGGACGAGGCCAGAAACCACCCCAGAAAGAACCTGATCACCCGCGCTTTGGGGGCGGAACCCGAGCTGAACGCAGATTATTTTCTGCATCTGGTAAAGCCGGGGGAGTTTGTATTGCTGTGTAGCGATGGCCTGAGCAACGTGGTTACCGACCAGGAGATGCTGTATGAGGTGATCCACGGGGGAAGTCCGGATACCTGCTGCCAGCGTCTGCTGGACATTGCCCTGCACCGCGGGGCGCCGGATAACGTCACTGTGGTGCTGATCCAGTATTGATGGCCCGGAAGACCAAGGATAGGAATTAAGGAGGGGATTTACCGTGGATCAATATATAGGTAAATTACTCGATAACCGATATGAAATACTGGAGCTGATCGGCGTCGGCGGTATGGCTCGAGTCTACAAGGCCCGGTGCCATTGGCTGAACCGGTATGTGGCCATCAAGATCCTGCGGGACGATCTGGCCCAGGATTCCGAGATCCGCCGCCGTTTCCATGACGAGTCTCAGGCTGTGGCCATGCTGTCCCACCCCAACATTGTGGCCGTGTATGACGTCAGCCGGGCCTCCGACCAGGAGTATATCGTCATGGAGCTGATTGACGGCATTACCCTGAAGCAGTATATGCAGCGAAAGGGGAACAAGCTGTCTTGGCGGGAGGCTCTGCATTTTATCACCCAGATCGTTAAAGCTCTGGGCCATGCCCACAGCCGCGGTATCATCCACAGGGACATCAAGCCCCACAATATCATGGTGCTGCGGGACGGAAGCGTAAAGGTAGCCGACTTCGGGATTGCCCGAGTTTCCGCCGGGGGGCACAGTACCCTGACCCAGGAGGCTCTTGGCTCCGTCCACTATATCTCGCCGGAGCAGGCCCGCGGCAGCCGCATCGACGCCCGGTCCGACCTGTACTCCGCAGGTGTCGTGCTGTACGAGATGATCACCGGGCGTCTGCCCTTCGAGGGAGATAATCCCGTTTCTGTGGCCATTCAGCATATCAACTCCATTCCTCTGTCCCCCAGAGAGATCGATCCGGAGCTGCCCGAGGCCCTGGAGGCCATTACCATGAAGGCCATGGCGCCCAATCCCGATGACCGCTATCTGTCCGCTGACGAGATGCTGGCCGATCTGGAGGAGTTCCGTAAGAATCCCAATATAAACTTTGACTTTGGCCCCACGGATTTTCTCCCTGCGGAAGAAGTGGAGGAGCTGGAGCGCACCCAGATCCGGCCGGTGACACCGGCTCACCGCACTCGAGTGGAGGAGAAGAAGAGTCACCGCCGTGCAGTTCACGAGGACGAAGAGGACGAGGAGGGGGAGCGCCGCTCTGCGCTGCCTGTGGTGGCAGCGATCGGCGTCATCCTAGCCTTTGTGGTGGGAGTGTTCTATTTCCTGTATGCCACCTTTGCCTCCGGGCTGTTTACGCCCACTGACAGCTACCCCGTACCCAATTTGAAGGGGATGCTCTTTGACGAAGTCGTCCAGGACGAGACCCTGTTGGGCGAACACTTTACCGTGGAGCTGGGCAGTACCATTAGCGACGACCAGCCGGCGGGGACAATCATTGGACAGACCCCCAGCGAGAATGCCTCGGTAAAGGAGGCCATGACCACCATCACCGTGACCGTAAGCAGCGGGCCTGAGATCATCAAAATGATTGATGTGACGAACAAGGAGTATCTGAAGGCGGTGAGTGAGCTGACCAATCTGGGGTTGGAGGTAGTTACCCCCTACACCTATCGCAGCTCCTCTGAAATCGCGAAAGATCACATTATCGAGTACAGCCCTGCGCAGGGGACCACGCTGTCCCCCGGTGACGAGGTTACCATCGTCATCAGCAGCGGCCCGGAGGTCAAGACGGTAAAACTGTCTGATTACAAGGGAAAGACCCAGACCTGGGTCGAGGACGATCTGAAGCTGCGCAATCTGGTGCCCAATATCCAGGCGGTGTACAGCGACACGGTGGAGGCCGGGACGGTCATCACCCAGTATCCCGATCCGGGCACCGAGGTGGACGAAGGCAGCACCGTGAATATTCAGGTGAGCAAGGGGAAGGACCCCGCCACCCTGCCCAAGACGGTGACGAAAGAGATCAGCGTAGCGGTGCCGCCGGACGCCGGTACCGTGAATATCAAGGTGACCATGGACGGCGAAATCGTCTACGATAACGATGTTGACACCCTGATGCATCTGGGCGATATTACCTTCGAACTGACCGGTTCCGGCACAAAGGTTCTGTCTGTCTACTATAACGGTGAGCTGGATCACACCCAGACCGTAGAGTTTTCGCAGTGATGGAGGGAATTATCGTTAAGGCCCTCAGCGGCTTCTACTATGTAGACGACGGACAGAAGATTTATTCCTGCCGCGGCCGGGGAAAGCACCGTTACGAGAAGGTAACCCCTCTGGTGGGGGACCGAGTGGAGTTCACCCCCCTGGACAATGAGCAGGGGGCGCTGGACCTCATTCTGCCGCGAAAAAACCGCTTTTTCCGTCCCGCAGTGGCCAATATCGACCAGTTGGTCATTATCGCCTCTAAGGCCATCCCAGAGACCGATCCCTTCTTGATCGACCGTGTGGTGACCATCGCAGAGGGCAACCACTGCGACAGCATCATCTGCGTGAACAAGTGCGATTTAGAGCCCGGCGATGAGTTGGCGGAGATCTATCGCTCCGCCGGGTTCCAGACCGTCATGCTCAGCGCCGAGACAGGGGAGGGCATCGACCAGCTTCGGGAGATCATAGCTGGAAAGGTGTGTGCCTTTACAGGAAACTCTGGAGTTGGAAAATCCAGCATTTTGAATGCGCTGGAGCCCGACTTCGCCCTCTCTGTGGGCGAGGTGAGCAAGAGCCTGGGCCGCGGGCGGCACACCACCCGTCATGTGGAGCTGTTCCGCCTGTCCTGCGGCGCTTTGGCGGCGGATACCCCGGGCTTTTCCTCCTTTGATACGGACAAGATGGAGCTGTGCCGCAAGGAGGAGCTCCAGTACCGCTTCCGGGAATTTGCCCCTTATCTGGACAAATGCCGCTTTCAGGACTGCGCCCATATCAAGGAAAAGGGCTGCGCTGTTTTAGATGCGGTGAAGGAGGGCAAGATCAGTCCAAGCCGCCACCAGAGCTATGTCCGCCTGTACGAACAAGCCAAAGAGATCCCGGACTGGGAGAGAAAGTAAAGGCAGGCCCCCGGCCGCTGCATTGCAGCGGCCGGGGGCCTTTGTTCAGCGCTGAAGGAGGTTGTCCACGCCTTTGGCATACTGCCGAAACTCCGTTTCAAAGTGAAGGATACTCTCCAGCTTATTGGAGGCGGGTTCCTTCAGCCGGAGCAGGTAGCAGGTGCGGGGCGGCGGGGCAGGGGTGATGCGGCTGAGCTTTAGATCCTTGTCGTCATAATGCTTAAACAGTCCCAGAGGAATGATGCTGAAGCTGCCGGGCAGCTGAAGGAGCTTTGGGATCAGCTGTGTGGTGTCGGTGATGGCCAGGGGAGTCTCGAAGGGATTTAACTGGCGGTCGTGCCAATCCATAAAGCTGAGCCCCCAGTCGAAGTGAATTTCGTTGGCGCGTTTTAAGGTCTTAACATCTACAAAATCGGGATAGTCAGACACCTTGGTATTGCTGACCAGATAGAGGGGCTCGTCGAAGATAGGGGATACCTGAATAGACTTAGAGCGGAAGACGCGAGGCGTCAGGCCGATATCCGCCTCCCGGTTTTCCAGCATGGCGATGATACGGTCTGTCCAGTGGGTGGACAGGGTAATGGACTGGCTGCGGCGGCTGAGCAGCTGAAAGAAGAAGTCCTGCAAAATGTATTCTGTCAAGCTGACTACGGAGGCGACCCGAAGGACTTCTGTCGTATTGCCGCTGGTCCAATCCTTGACCTGCCGTTCCAAGTCGAGATAGCGCTGGGCATATGTTGTAAATTCTATTCCTTTCTGCGTCAGGTCGATCCCCTTCTGGCCCGGCCTGCGTTCCAGCAGCTTGACGCCCAGCTCGTTTTCAAGGCTGACCAGACGGTTGCTTACTGCGGACTGGGAGATGAACATATATTCTGCCGTTTTGGTGAAGCTGCGCGTCTTCACAATATTCAAATAGGTCTCTAAGCTGTCTTTATTCATAGATGGCCTCCAAATATATAAGTCTCATATATTATATATCTCTTTTATCCGTTTTACAACATAGAGAATATGTGATATTGTATGACTACAGAAAGATACGACCTCCGTTTTTTGGAAAAACCGTTATGCTTCAGGGGAGCTGTGGTACCGAAGCTTCTCTGATGGTCAAAGGCGAAGATCGTATCAGAAGTTCCCCGGTTGGGGGAGAGAAGCGCTTCTTCTTGTTCTGTGTCAAAAGGACGGGAGCCCGTATGAGAGAGCGGAGCTTCGGCCCACATTACCAAAGAATCAAGAGAGAGGAAACGATTGGTTATGCTGAAAAAGTTGAATAATGTCGCTCTGTGGAAGCAGATCGTGGTCGCGATCATTCTGGGTGCCGCTTACGGCCTGCTGCTTCCTCAGGCCGTTCCCTACATCACGTTCCTGGGCGACATCTTTATGCGTCTGCTGAAAATGCTGATTGCTCCGTTGGTCCTGTTTACCCTGGTCAGCGGTGTCTGCAAGATGGGCGATGTCCGTCAGCTGCGTACCGTCGGCGTGCGCATCGTGGCTTACTACCTGATTACCAGCGCCATCGCTGCCGCCATCGGCATGGGGATCGCACTGATCAGCCAGCCCGGCCGCGGCGTGACCGACCTGCTGGGCTCTGAGGCCGGCGAGGCTGTGTCCTACAATTTCCTGGAGAATGTGATCTCCTGGGTCCCCACCAACATCTTCGAGTCCCTGACCAACGGCAATACCCTGCAGATCATCGTCTTCGCCATTCTGCTGGGCGTGGTCCTGCTGGCTCTGGGCGAGCCTGTCGGTCAGTTGATCAATGTGTTCCATCAGGCCGCTGACGCCATGGTCAAGATGACTGACTACGTGATGAAGATCTCCCCTCTGGGCATCTTCTCCCTGATTGCCCAGATGATGACCAGCATCAGCAGCAACATGCTCATGCAGGTGCTGAACTTCATCGTCACCGACTACATCGCCTGCCTGCTGGTTATCTTCGTTATGGCACCCGCTCTGGTGGCCTTCTTCACTAAGGAGAGCCCCATCAAGTTCATTCGCAATATCACCCCCGCTATCGTGGTCGCCGCTTCCACCACCTCTTCCGCCGCTACGCTGCCTACTGCGATCAGCTGTGCGGATAAGGATCTGGGCGTGCCCGAGAATATCTACGGCTTCACCCTGCCTCTGGGCAACACCTGCAACATGAACGGCATGGCCGTTGTGCTGGGCGTGATCTCCGTGTTTGCCTCCAACCTGTACGGCTATCCCATCACTGCCGCCTCTCTGGTCCAGTTCGTCTTCATGGGTTTGGTCCTGTCCGTGGGCTGCGCCGGAGTCAAGGGCGCCGGCATTGTGATGTCCACCGTCCTGCTGCAGACCCTGGGTATGCCTCTGACCCTGGTGCCCATTCTGGCCGCCGTCTGGCCCGTAGTCGATCCCGGCCATACCACCGGCAACATTGTGGGCGACCTGGCCGGTACCACCATCGTGGCCAACTCCCTGGGTTCCCTGGACAAGGACGTGTACCGCGCCTGATCCGAGCATGAATCATCTAAGCTTCCCGCCCCCACAACGAGGGCGGGAAACTTAATGAAAAATACCATCCAAATATTGACAAACAAACCTAAATCAGTTAATTTGTTTCAGGAGGAGATCGTATGACTATCCAAGAGAAATTTGCCCGTCTGGGTACCGACAACGCCCCCGGTCAGGAGGGCCTCCAGAAGGAGGAGAACCTGCCCATCATCGGCGACAAGCTGGAGGGCCCCGCTGTGGACTTCTCCCACGGCGACGTAAACGCCCACACCCCCATCCCCGGCAGCCTGGAGACCTTCGTCAAGCAGTACGCTGTGGAGGGCACCTATCAGGCCTACACTGAGTACCGCGGCAAGAGCACCATCCGTAAGTATCTGGCCGAGAAGCTGGCCGAGTACAGCGGCGCCCCCGTGGACCCCAAGACTGAGATCATCCTGACTCCCGGTACCCAGGGCGCTCTGTTCCTGGCAATGGGCGCACTGGTCAGCAGCGGCGATAAGGTCGCCATCGTGGAGCCTGACTACTTCGACAACCGCAAGCTGGTCGAGTTCTTCGAGGGCGAGATCGTCCCCATCCAGATGCACTGGAAGGAAGCTGCTCCCCGCACCTCCGGCATTGACCTGAAGCAGCTGGAGGAGGCATTCAAGGGCGGCGTGAAGCTGTTCCTGTACTCCAACCCCAACAACCCCACCGGCGCTGTCTACTCCCCCGAGGAGGTCACCGAGATCGCCCGTCTGGCCAAGAAGTACAACGTGGCCATCCTGGCCGACGAGCTGTATAGCCGCCAGATCTTCGACAAGGATCAGCCCTACACCCATATCCGTGCCCTGAAGGAGAAGCCCGACCAGCTGATCACCATCATCGGGCCCTCCAAGACTGAGTCCCTCAGCGGCTTCCGTCTGGGCGTCGGCTACGGCACTCCCGAGATCATCACCCGCATGGAGAAGCTGCAGGCTGTGGTCTCTCTGCGCTGCGCCGGTTACAACCAGGCCGCTTTCCTGAACTGGTTCTCCGAGCCCGAAGGCTGGATGGAGAAGCGCATCGCCGATCACCAGCGCATCCGCGACGACCTGATGGCCGTCATCAACAAGTGCCCCGGCTGCTGGGCCCGTCCCACCGAGGGCGGCAGCTACCTGTTCCTGCAGCTGCCCAAGCTGAAGGTTGATATCTTCCAGTTCACCAAGCTGTGCCGTCTGCAGGCCAATGTTACCGTTACTCCCGGCACCGAGTTCGGCAAGCAGTACAGTGATTTCGTCCGTATGAATTTCTCCCAGGACCACGACAAGGCCGTGTCCGCTGTGGAGCGAATCTGTGAAATGGTAGAGAGGTATCGTGCATGAGTAAAAATCCTATTCCTCAGGGCAAGTATGTGCCCGCCACCCGCGGCGGCAACATGATCTTTACCGCCGGTATGACCCCCCGCAACAACGGCGTCCTGATTTTCTCCGGCAAGGTGACCGCTGAGGAGCCTCTGGAGACCTATCGTGACGCTGTCCGTCAGGCCGCATGCAACTGCCTGACCGCTGCCCGCAACAAGCTGGAGGAGGGCGAGAGCATCCAGCGGGTGCTGTCTATGACCGTATATATCAATGCGGCCCCCGGCTTCAGCTCCCATGCTAAGCTGGCCGACTTCGCCTCCGAATATCTGGTGGAGGAGCTGGGCGATGCCGGTATCGGTGCCCGCGCGGCTATTGGCATCGCTTCTCTGCCCGGCGACGCGCCTGTCGAGATCCAGCTGGTTCTGCAGGCCTGACACTCAGCTAAGTTAAGATTCTTTTGGATTCCTGTTATTAGGGACAGCACCCCGGCTTCGGCCGGGGTGTTGTTCTTTTTGTTCCGGAGCAGCGAGGATAACCTGGAAATTGTGGGCACAGAGCCCGGATATCACATATACTGTTTTAGGACTCCCGGAGTCTGAAAATAAGAGGGAGGAGGCGTTATTGTGGGAATTGTAGTGGTACGCTCCCCCAAATGTCTGCGGCGGCTGCTGCGCAGATTATTTGGCCTGAAGGAAGAAAAGTGAACATAGCTGAATCGCTCCGGACATATAGTGGTTGCAGGCGGCCGCAGGTCGGCGAACACAAATGGAAAAGGGAGCGGTACGGAGCATGGAACTGGAATTTGAACGGGAGCATCTTTACAATTATGAGACAGTATTGGACACGACCCTATGTCAGGAAGAAACCCTGGAGGCCATCGTCCCCGACGCCTGTCCCGACATCCAGCGCATCATTGACTGCTGCGGTCAGGTATGCTTGACGGGGAAGCAGGCCCAGGACCGCCTTGCGGTGGCAAATGGCCTGATTCGTGCAGCGGTGCTGTATCAGCCGGAGGAGGGCGGGCTGAGAAAGCTGGATCTGTCGCTGCCCTTCAGCTGCAAAGCGGAGTGCGGAGCGATGACGGAGGCGGCCGAGTTGGTGGCTTCGCCGCGCCTGCGGCGGATCGAGGCGCGGGCCTTGAACCCCAGAAAGGTGCTCCTGCGGGTGGATCTGGCTGTCGATATCACCGTGTGCCAGCCCCGGGAGCGGACCGTATGTACCGGAGCGCTGGAAGCGGAGGAAATCGGCCTATGTGAGCTTTGCACCCCCAGGGAAACTTATCTTTTAACGGCGGTGCAAGAGCGGCCCTTTACTTTTTCCGAGATCGTACGGATCCCGGGAAGCGGGGACGGACAGCTGCTCTCCTGCCGGGGTACTGCGGTATGCGGCGAGAGCCGCCTGATCGGAGGGAAACTGATTTTCAAGGGCAGCGTCAATCTTCGAATGCTGTTTTTAAATGGAAACGGCGAGCTGCTCAGCTATCAGGAGGCGCTGCCTTTTTCCCAGGTGATGGAGGTCACGGATGTGGGAGAGGACAGCGCGGCGGAGCTGGACATTGAACTGACGGATTTGTCTTGGCAGACAGTGGAGGAGGATGGCCGCAGCCTTGAGGTCACATCGGAGCTGCTGGCCCAGGCCATGATTTGGGTGAAGCACCCCTTGACCTTGCTGCAGGACCTGTATAGCACCCAGTGGACCACCCAGGTACAGATGGAAGACCTGCCTGTCGTCCATCTGCTGGACCGCTCACTGCGCACGCAGAGCGTTCGTGAACTGCTGGAGACGGCGGCTCCCGCCAGAAATGCGGTGGACTGCTGGCTCTCCCTGGGGGAGGTAAACCAGCAGCAGGAGGGAGAGTGGATGACCGCCGCAGTGCCGCTTCAGCTCACGGTGCTCTATCTGGATGACCAGGAGCAGCTGCAGTCCGTACAGCGGATGACGGAGGCGGTATGTAAGGTAGAATGTCCCCCGGGAGCACAGTGCAGAATACAGTGCACTTGGAACGGGGAGATGTTTATTGCCCTGTCGGCCGGGGGTGTAGAGGCGCGGTTCAGCCTGGATTTTCACTGTAGAGTGCTGGAGCTCCAGACCGTTGCGGCGGTAGCTCAGGCGCAGACCGGAGAGGAGCGGCATCACAGCGGAAGCGAACAGCCGTCCGTAGTGCTTCGGCTGGCCGCCCCCGGGGAGCGGCTGTGGGACATTGCAAAATCCTACGGTACCACCCGGAAGGAGATCCGCCTGGCCAACGGACTGGAAAGCGATGAGGCGCCGGAGCACACCATGCTGCTCATTCCCAAGGTAAGATAGCGAAGAAAAGGCGGGCAGGGACACATCCTGTCCGCCTTTTCTTCGCATATTTTAAAGCTTATCCTCATAGTTTGTAAGGAAAATACCGGCTGACCAATGAAGCCGAAGGAGGAATCGAAGTGGAAGACCGCAAGATCTATGAGGATATCGCCCTCCGCACCGAGGGGGACATCTATATCGGCGTGGTAGGGCCGGTACGCACGGGTAAATCCACCTTTATCAAACGGTTTATGGAGACGCTGATCATCCCCAATATCGAAAATGTTTACCGCCGGGAGCGCGCCCGGGATGAGCTGCCCCAGAGCGGCTCCGGACGGACTATTATGACAGCGGAGCCCAAATTTGTTCCGGAGGACGCGGTCACCCTGGACATGGAGGGGGGCGGCAGCTTCCAGATGCGGATGATCGACTGCGTCGGCTATATGGTAGACGGGGCGGTAGGGCAGCTGGAGGGTGAAAACGAGCGCATGGTCACTACGCCCTGGTTTCCCCAGGAGATTCCTATGGCCGAGGCGGCAGAGATCGGCACCCGAAAGGTGATCGCGGAGCATTCCACCATTGGCATTGTGGTCACTACGGACGGTACGATCACCGATATTCCCCGCGAGGGTTATCTGGCAGCGGAGGAGCGTGTCATCCAAGAATTAAAGGATCTGGGCAAGCCCTTTCTGGTGCTGTTGAACTCGGCCTACCCCAACTCCGATCGCGCCCGGGCGATTCGGGCCGATATTGCCCAGCGGTACGACGTGACCTGCGTAGCGTGCAGCTGTCTGGAGATGGGAGAGGAGGAAATCAACAGCATCCTGAAACGTGTTCTGTATGAATTCCCAATCAAAGAACTGGATCTGTTCCTGCCTCCGTGGGTGGATGCCCTGTCTCAGGAGCACCCCATCAAAGCGGCACTGTATGAGGCCATCCGGGCCGGGGCCAAGGATCTGGTGCGCATCCGTGATGTGGAACGGGCAGTGGGGGAGATGGCCGCCTGTAAGCAGGTGAGCGGCTTCACCGTGCGGGGCATGGAGCTGGGAACCGGAATCGTGCAGGCAGCGCTGGAGCTGCCCAGGTCGCTGTTCTATCAGACGATTTCTCAGCAATCCGGCTTCCAGATCGGAGATGACGGCGATCTGATCGGTCTGCTGACCGAGCTGGCCAAGGTTAAGGCTAAATATGATCAGGTGGCGGATGCGCTGAAGGAGGTCGATGAGACCGGGTATGGGATCGTGGTGCCCTCCATCGACTCCCTGGTGCTGGAGGAGCCGGAAATTGTCCGGCAGGGCGGCCGATACGGAGTGCGTCTGAAGGCCAGCGCCCCTTCCATCCATATGATCCGGGCAGATATCGAAACCGAGGTGTCCCCCATTGTAGGCAGCGAAAAGCAGAGCGAGGAGATGGTAAACTATTTGCTCCAAGAGTTCGAGGGGGATACCAGTAAGATCTGGCAGTCCAATATTTTCGGAAAGTCTTTCTACGATCTGGTAGGGGAGGACCTAAACGCAAAAGTCAAACGGATGCCGGAGGACGCCCGCACAAAGCTGAGGGAGACGCTGCAGCGGATCATCAACGAGGGGTCCGGCGGCTTGATCTGTATTATTCTGTGAGAGACAGCGGTGGGCAGAAAATGGTGCCGGTTGAAATATGAATAAAATGTTAAGAAACGGGATTGACATTTTCATGGAGCAATGTAAAATAAAGGCACAGGGAAGATGTCCCTGAAATTGCGCTGCATTCCCCACGGCGGAAGCGGCAGCAGGAGGTAAACTATATGTCAAATGCAAATGTGAATCCTAAAGTCGGCCGGCTGGCCCGCATGGCCCTGCTGGTGGCCATCATTATTCTGCTCACCTTTACACCCCTGGGTTATATTACCTTGCCCTTTATTGCGGCGACTACCATCCAGATGCCGGTTATCATCGGTGCTGTGATGATGGGCCCCATGGCCGGTTTGGCGCTGGGCATTGCGTTCGGCCTGTCTGCTCTTTGCAAGGTGCTGATGATGCCCGGAGCGGATCCTGTGGCCACGGCGATCCTGTCCTATAACTTCTTCTTGTATGCAGTGATTGCCATTGTGCCCCGCGGCCTGATGGGGTGGCTCAGCGGACTGCTGTTCGCTGGACTGAACAAGACTTTGCCGAATCAGCGGCTCATTTCTTACGGCATCACCGGCTTTGTCGGCTCTATGCTGAACACGATCTTCTACCTGGGCTCCCTGTGGCTGATGGCCAGCGGAATTGTAGCCGAGGTGTACAGCATGGACATCAGCGGCGTGGGCGCTATGGTTATGACGGTTGCGGCAACAGCCGGTATTCCGGAGGCTATCGTCTCCTGCGTGATCGTTGCGGCGGTGTGCCGCGCGCTGCAGGCAATCGACAAGAACAAGTAAACAAAAGGGACAAAACCCCCGGCTGAAGCCGGGGGTTTCCTTTTCGAAAAGTTAAAAAAGCATGAATCTTTTCTTATCATATAGCATTCCTGTTTCGATTGTTGTATAATCGTGATGATACGCATTCCCCATAGGATCAAAGAAAGCGGCCAAACTAAAATACAGGCCGAAGAGAAAAAAGAAAGGGAAGATAGAAATGCCGACCAATCAGTATGAGAGCCCCCTGGCCTCCCGTTACGCCAGTGATGAGATGCTGTATCTCTTCTCTCCGGATAAGAAATTCTCCACCTGGCGCCGCCTGTGGGTGGCTCTGGCCCGTGCGGAGATGGAACTGGGCCTGCCCGTAACGCAGGAACAGGTAGATGAGTTGGAAGCCCATATCACCGACATTGATTATGCCAAGGCGGCTCAGTGGGAGAAGAAGCTGCGCCACGACGTCATGGCCCATGTACACACTTATGGAGAGCTGTGCCCTAAGGCTATGCCCATCATTCATCTGGGTGCCACCAGCTGCTATGTGGGCGACAACACCGATGTGATCCTCATGCGGGAGGGTCTGGTGCTGGTGCGGAACAAGCTGGTGCAGGTGCTGGCCAGCTTGGCGAAGTTCGCTGACGAATACAAGGCCATGCCCACCTTGGGATTCACCCACTTCCAGGCCGCTCAGCTGGTCACTGTGGGTAAGCGCGCGACCCTGTGGATGAACGAGCTGCTGATGGACCTGGAGGAAGTGGAGCATCGGATCTCCACGCTGAAGCTGCTGGGCTCCAAGGGCACCACCGGCACCCAGGCATCTTTCCTGGAGCTGTTTGAGGGCGACCAGGAGAAGGTTAAACAGCTGGAAGAGAAAATCGCCAAGGAGATGGGCTTTACAGACGTTGTCCCCGTGAGCGGACAGACCTATTCCCGTAAAATGGACTACAACGTACTGTCCACCTTGGCGGGGATCGCCCAATCCGCCAGCAAGTTTGCAACCGACCTGCGTCTGCTGTGCCACCTGAAGGAGGTCGAGGAGCCCTTCGAGAAAAATCAAATCGGTTCCTCTGCCATGCCCTATAAGCGCAATCCCATGCGCAGCGAGCGGATCTGTTCCCTGGCCCGCTATGTGATCGCCGATGCCAACAACCCGGCCATCACCGCCGCTACTCAGTGGTTTGAGCGGACTCTGGATGACTCCGCCAACAAGCGCATCGCAGTGCCTGAGGCCTTCCTGGCTGTGGATGCCATCCTGAATATTATGCTGAATGTTTCCTCCGGCCTGATCGTCCACCCCAAGGTTATTGAGCGCCATGTGATGGAGGAGCTGCCCTTTATGGCCAGCGAGAACATCATGATGGACGCCGTAAAGCGGGGCGGCGACCGCCAGCAGCTGCACGAGCGCATCCGCGTGTTGTCCATCGAGGCCGGCAAGAACGTAAAGGACCTGGGTCTGAGCAACAATCTGATCCAGCTGATTGCCGCCGATCCTCTGTTCGGCATGACGGAAGCGGAGCTGACCGCCCATCTGGAGCCCAGCCGCTATATTGGCTGCTGCCCCCGGCAAGTAGAGGATTTCTTGGCCAACTGCATCCGTCCCGTGCTGGCACAGTATCCCGAGGCTCTGAACGAGAAGCAGACGGAGCTGAAGGTCTGAGCCGAGAAAGGGGAGTGACCCCATGAGAAAGAACGATTTTCACCCCTATATTGCGGCGGGACTGACCGCCTTTGCCGTGTTGGCCGGAGGCATCCTGTTATTTTTTGCCGTGTTTCATTGGGGAGCTGTTTTAAAGTTTTTAAATCTGCTGTCCTATACTCTGCGGCCGGTTTTTTACGGAATGGTTCTGGCCTTTCTGCTGCTGCCCATACAGCGGGGCTTTAACCACTTATTGACGGGCTGCGTAGTCGGAAAACGGACGCCGGGAGAACAGGAGCAGAAGCTACTGCGTTTTCTGTCCACCATTCTTAGCCTGACCCTGGCCGCGCTGATCGTGTATCTGCTGCTGTCTTTGGTTCTGCCGGAGGTATACCGCAGCATTAAGGGACTTGTCCAGGCGTGCCCGGGTTATTTTGAAAAGCTGCAGACCTTGCTGGCCGGATTTTTTGAAAATAACCCGGATATCCAGGCCTTGGTGCTGAGCTATTATGACCGGGCGGAGACATATTTTGAAAGCTGGTTCAATGCCGAGCTGCTGCCCAATTTTGAATCTTTGGGCAGCACTCTGAGCTGGCTGCGGCAGAGCATTCTGCCCAATGTGACCGGCGTGATGTCCAATGTGTCCGCGGTTTTGTTCGGCACCCTGTATCTGCTGAAGGACCTGCTGGTGGCAGTGATCGTCTCCATCTATCTGCTCATGCGCAAAGATGTCTTTGCGGCCCAGAGCAAGAAGCTGGTATACAGCATCTTTCCCCTGCGTTGGGCAGAGGGGATCGTGGAGGAGACCCGGCGGGCCTATCACATTCTCAGCGGGTTCATTAACGGCAAGCTGCTGGACTCGCTGATCATTGGCCTGATTGCTCTGGTATGCTGCAATCTTTTCCGCTTCCCATATCCCGCCTTGGTGGCCACCATCATCGGCGTGACCAACATCATTCCCTTCTTTGGCCCCTTCATTGGCGCAATTCCCTGTGCGATGCTGATTTTCCTGGTCAGCCCCAAGCAGTGCCTGTACTTTATTATTTTTATTTTCATCCTGCAGCAGTTTGACGGCAATATCCTGGGCCCCAAGATTTTGGGCGATTCCACGGGACTTGCCTCCTTCTGGGTTCTGTTTTCCATTTTGCTGTTTGGAGGACTGTTTGGATTTGCGGGCATGGTGCTGGGCGTGCCGGTCTTTGCCATGATTTACAGCGCGGTATCCAGACTGGCGGCGCGCAGCCTAAAAAAACGCGGATTGCCCACGGCGACAGAGGAGTATATGACGCAGACGTTGCCGCAGCCCTGTGGGGAGACAAAGGAATAAAATCCATAAGCAGAAAACGCTCTGCTTCAGGCGATGCCTGGGGCGGAGCGTTCTATTTTTATACGATAACCATTCTATATTTATGAGTAAAATATATTATTGAACGCACAGAAACAGGAAAGTCTACAAACAGACCAGAAATGCAGAAAAATAAAATTTCTGTAAAACAGAGAACAATTTATGCAAATAATTGTTTAAGATATAGCCTGTAAAAAGCCGGATATTGTTGGAATTTCCGAAGAAATGGTATTAAGATCGCGTAATATAATATCATCGTTAAAAAAATTTCATCTGATTTCCCTTGATTTTGTAAAAAATGGAAAGGGTTGTCTTGTATATTATTGAAAACTAACTATAATACAAGGCATGAGGGAGCTGTGATCCAACAGACCGCAACATACCGTTTCAGAAGGGCGGATCCCCGGGGGCAAGGACGGGGGAGACTGCCAATGCTGCAAGAAGGAAGTGGAAACGCAAAACAAATTTTCCCTGTGGGCAGCGGCCCACAAAAGCAGGATAAACAATTTAGAGAACCTGTTGAGGAGAGAACACTATGAATGAAGAAAAGAGACTTAATGTCACTATGGCGGACAGCATCGTTCTAATCCTGGTCATCATTGCCGAGATCGTTTTGTGTGCCCGCTCCGGGGTCAATCTGGAGATACCCCTGTTCCTGACTTGGTTTATTGTCTGGGTTTTCTGTAAGGTCCGCAAAGTGGACTGGGGTACCGTGGAAGGCTTCCTTCTGGACGGCGTCCGCGCTGGCTTTCAGTCTGTTATGATCGTGGCCGCCGTCGGCCTGCTGATCGGCACTTGGATTCTCTGCGGTTGCATCCCCACTATGATTTACTACGGTCTGGAGGTCATCAGCCCCAAGATTTTCCTGCCCGCCACGCTGTTGCTGTGCTCCATCATGTCCACCATGACCGGCACCTCCTACGGCTCCGCCGCTTCCGCCGGTCTGGCCTGCATGGGCATTGGCATCTCCATGGGTTTCCCTGCCGGTATTGTGGCCGGTGCTGTTATCTCCGGCGCTCTGTTCGGCGATAAGATGTCCCCCTTCTCTGACACAACCAACCTAGCCCCCGCTATGGCCGGCGGTACCCTGTTCGGCCATATCAAGTCTATGTGCTACACCACCCTACCCGCTTGGCTGATTTGCATGGTCATCTTCGGTGTGGTGGGTATCCAGTACTCCAACGGTAGCTATGACGCTTCCACCGTACAGGAGTACCTGGGCGGCCTGTCTGCCAACTTTAATATCACCCTGCTGAACCTGCTGCCCATTGTGCTGGTTATCGTCATGCTGCTGATCAAGGTGCCCGCTCTGCCTACCATTATGTGTGGCGCTATCATCGGCGGCATCACCGCTATGATCTCCCAGCATTCCTCCATCCTGGACATTCTGAAGGTCATGAAGACTGGCTATTCCATTGACTCCGGTATCCTGCTGGTGGACAAGCTGCTCAACCGCGGCGGAATCTCCAGTATGTACAACATCATCATGATTATGATCTTCGCCATGGGCCTGGGCAATGCGCTGGATAAGATGGGCGTGCTGAAGAACCTGCTGGGTGGCCTGACCAAGAAGATCAACTCCACCTTCAAGCTGGTGGGCGTCACCATGCTGGTGGCTTACATTTCCAGTGCCATCGGTACCACGCAGTCCATGTCCCACGTTGTTACTGGCAAGGTCATGGCCCCCATCTACAAGGAAAAGGGCGTTTCCCCCGATGTGCTGTCCCGTACCATGGAGGACAGCGGCACCTTGGGCGGCTGTCTGATGCCTTGGCACACCAACTCCATCTATTTCTGCGGCGCCTTAGGTGTTGCCTATGCGGAGTACATCCCCTGGGTCTTGCTGACCTACATCGTTCCTATCATCGCTCTGATTTATGCCGCTACCGGCTTTGCTATCTGGTATGTTGACCCCGTCACGGGTGAGAAGATCCCCAAGGAGAAGGCTCCTATCAACCAGAAGAAGTAAGCCACAAGCTGCGCTTTCGTAAATCCTTCCGTCAGTTTCATGAATCCCTCACGAAGAAAGCCCCCGGACCGTACGGTCCGGGGGCTTCTCATTCATCAGATCACTCTGTCAGCTCATAGTCCAGCAGAGACAGGATGGCTTGGTCTGCACTGGGGAAGTAAGCATTTTCTCCCACCAGTTCGGTGACGCCGGCCCGATCGAAATAGGCGCGGACCTCGGGCGCCACACCGCAGAAGGCGATGGTCTTGCCCTGGCCCAGAAGACGCTGGCACAGCTCCAGCATAGTCTGTACACCGGACACGTCCATGCTGGGCATACCGCGCAAGGAGAGGATCAGGTGGTCCTCCTCGGGCATATCGGCCATGCGGCGGTTGAATTCGTCCACTGCGCCGAAGAACAGAGAGCCGGTAACATAAGCCATGCCGGCGGAATCCAGTACCGGAGACTTGCCCACATCGGTGCGCAGGCGGTTGCTGTCGATGGCGGAGAACTCCACTCGAATTCGGCTGGCACGGGCCACATACAGGATGGCGGAGTAGAGCACACCCAGCAGAATGGCCACGGTCAGGTCGAAAATCACAGTGGCCAGCATAGTGATAAGGAACTGGCTGATCGCAGACTTGAAACGGTGGCTGAAGATGTACTTGATGCCGGCCCAGTCGTTCATGCGCCAGGCTGTAACCATCAGGACGCCGGCCAAAGCGGACAGGGGCAGGCGGGCCATAACGCCGCCCAGCAGGAACATGGAAGCCAGAAGGAAAACGGAATGGAATACGCTGGTCATCCGGGTCTGCTGGCCGGACTTGATGGCTACGCTGGTACGGGCGATGGCAGCCGTGGCGGGTACACCGCCAAAGAAGGGCAGCAGAATGTTGCCCACGCCCTGAGCGATCAGCTCCTGGTCCGCATGGAAGTCCTCGTTCTTCATGCGGGCGGCGGAAGCTCCGCACAGCAAGCTCTCAATCATACCCAGTGCAGCGATGGTGATGATGGGGGACATGAGTCCGGACAGCATATCCATGCTCAACCCCGTCAGATGCAGGCGGTCAGACAACAGCAGGGTGCGTGGAATATCGCCAACCACAGCCAGCTCGTCCAGGTGGAGCACCGCAGCAGCAACGGCGGCCGCAATGATACCCACCAGAGAGCCGGGCACCTTGGCGCCCCATTTCTTAGGCCATACCAACATGATGACCACCACCAGCAGGCCGATGGCGACGGCCTGAAGATTGGGGTGGAAGCCCAGGCGGCCATAGGAGGCGATCTTCTCTAAATTGGAGCCGCCCTCAGACGCCGTACCAAAGAAGTTGTCGATCTGTCCCATGGCAATAATGATGGCAATACCGGAGGTAAAGCCCATGACCACGGGCATGGGAATAAAGCCGATCAGACGGCCCAGCTTTAACAGTCCGGCAGCCAGCAGCAGAACACCGGCGGCAAAACAGGCAAAGAACACGCCCTGAAGGCCGTATTGAGCCACAATGCCGATCAGCACGGCACTCATGGCGCCGGTGGGGCCGGATACCTGATAGGAAGCACCGCCCAGCAGGGCAATCACGATGCCGGCCACAATTGCAGTGACCAGACCGGAAGCTGCGGTAGCCCCGGAGCTGACGCCGAAGGCCAGGGCAAGGGGCAGGGCTACGGCACAGACTGTCAGCCCAGCCATCATGTCTTTTAATAGTTTTTCTGTGTTATACCCGGTGAATTCTGCGCGAAGATTTCGAAAAAATGATGAAACCATGAAACATTCCTCCCAAACATCTTTAACTATACCATCGAAGGGTAGTCCGGGCAAGGCAAGAAGGGGAGAATGTAAAAAAACCGTTAAAAGGACTGAAAGAGCGACAGTTTTACAGCTCGTTTCTGTGCAGAAAAATTCTTTCCGTAAGAAATTCTTCTAACTGTGTTGGGTGCCGATATAGAAAGAATAGACCTTGTGGGTACGCAGCGGGTCCGGCAACAAGAAAATAGACAAAAGCCGTGGTATGACTTGCTATCCCATACTTAAATAAGGTACAATCAGAGAAATGCCGGATATAAGGCGGGTTCTCTTTTTTCACAGAGAACACAAATCAGAAAAATTTTTTAAAAAAGATGCAACCAAAGGACGTCATGTTCTGTCTTTTATATTAGGGACGTGATTCCGGCGGGAAGGAGGAGCCATGGAGGACGAACACATTGTTGACCTGTACTGGCAGCGCAATGAGAACGCCATCCGGGAAACAGAACTGAAATACGGTCCCTACTGCATGAAGATATCCTTCAACATTTTAGGCAGTCTGCAGGAGAGCGAGGAGAACGTAAACGACACTTATCTCCACGCCTGGCAGGGGATTCCGCCCCAGCGGCCCAAGGTTTTATCCGCTTTTCTGGGTAAAATCGCGCGCAATTTGGCAATTAACCGCTATCAAGCGGAGCGGGCGGATAAGCGGGGCGGCGGCCAGTTCGCCCTGTCTTTGGACGAGCTGGACAGCAGCATACCGGACGCTATGGCCATGGATGAGCAGTTGGATGCGGCAGCCCTGTCGCAAAGCATCAATGCATTTCTGCGGACCCAGCCCAGACAGCAGCGGCAGATTTTTGTGCGCCGCTACTTCTATTGTGACAGTGTGGAGGAGATCGCAGAGCTTTTTCAAATCACACCCAGCAAGGTAAAATCCGCCCTGTTCCGCTGCCGGAACAAATTGCGGTTCTACCTGGAAAAGGAGGGATACCGCTTTGAAGCGTGACGTGACGGCCCAGGCCATCACAGGGCTGGACGATGAATGGATCGAAGAGGCCAGAACGATTAAACCGGCAAGAGGACGGGGCCTCACCCGTGGGTTAGCGGCAGCCGCCTGTCTGGTGCTTGTGGCCTCTGGCGCTTGGGCGCTGCAGCTTGATTCTGATTCAGGCACAGAGCTCCAGCTCTATGGAGAAACTGTTGAAAAGACCCCGATGCCCATTTCGGGCGGCATTGCGCCCCATGCCCTGCGAGGGATCGACGGACAGGAGCGAATAGAGATCGTCTTTTTTGCAGATGCTTCCGGCAAGACAGAGATCAGTGTCTCTGCGGGGAGAATACTGCCCGCTGATGCAGCAGGGGATGAGGCAGGAAGCGACTCCTGCTCCGTTCTGGAACCTACGGAGCTTCTGTGGGTCATTGAAGACGGAGATCCCGCCCAGACTTACAAATTGAAAGCCGGGAAACGGACATTCCTGCTGCGCTACGACCAAGACCTGATGGAATGGACCCTTCAAGAAAAGTAAGAAAACAAACGATCAAACTGATAAGGAGAAATGAACATGAAAAAGGTATTTTGTATGATGCTGGCCGCCGCGATGCTGCTGTCTCTGGCCGCCTGCGGAAAGAAGGATGACAACAAGGGCGGAGACAACACCATCGCGGACTCCAACGCTCTGCTGACCACAGTATGGGATAAGCTCTCCGACAACGATAAATTTCCTGCGTCCGGCGGCGACTTCGACCACAGTGTGGACGACGCTCCCGGAAGCTTTGACGTAAGCGACACCGAGAATCTGGACTACATGCTGGCTCTGCCTGAGGACTGCGCCGGTCTGATCGACGATGCGGCCTCTCTGATCCACATGATGAACGCCAACACCTTTACCTGCGGCGCGTTCCGCGTAAAGAACCAGGATGATGTGTCCAAGGTAGCGGACGGTCTGCACAAGAGCATCCAGTCCAAGCAGTGGATGTGCGGCTTCCCCGACAAGGTGGTAATTCTGACCCTGGACAACTATGTGGTGTCTATGTTTGGGGCAGAGGATCTGGTGGACCCGTTCTGTGATATGCTGAAGAGCTGCTACTCCGCCGCAGAAGTGGTGTACGACGAGCCCATCGCCTAAGGATCGATTGATAACAGGGGGGACCTATGCTCTTTTCCAGTCTTCCATTTTTGTATACCTTCCTGCCTTGTGTGATCTTGATCTACTTTTTAGTTCCGGATCGATGGAAGAACATGGTACTGCTTCTCTCCAGCCTGATTTTTTACGGCTGGGGAGAGCGGCGCTTCCTAATCTTTATGATCATCTCGATCGCACAGGGCTATGTATTTGGCTGTTTGGTGCAGCAGTACCGCCAGGATCAGAAACGCGCCAAGCTGTGTCTGACCTTCTCTGCGGTGCTCAGTCTGGGGATGCTGTGCTACTGTAAATATGCGGATTTTTTCATCTCCGGCTTCAATACCCTTACCGGCTTATCTTTGCCTCTGCTCCGCGTGGCGCTGCCCATCGGCATCAGCTTCTATACCTTCCAGGTGCTCAGCTATGTGGTGGATGTCTACCGGGGGCAGGTAGAGGCGCAGAAAAGCTTTATTGATCTGGCAGCCTATATCGCCATGTTTCCCCAGTTGATTGCAGGACCTATTGTGCGCTATGCGGACATTCAGGAGCAGCTGCGCCACCGCAGCCACAGCCTGGAACAGGCCGCCCTCGGCGCCCGGTGTTTTGTAATCGGTCTGAGCAAAAAGGTACTGATTGCCAACGTGCTCTATCAGCTTATCACGGTCTTTAAAGACAGCCGCGAGCCGTCTATTTTGTTCTACTGGCTCTATGCGGTGGCGTGCACGCTTCATATCTACTTTGATTTTTCCGGATACAGCGATATGGCGGTGGGGCTGGGACGGATCTTCGGATTTCAGTTTCCGCAGAACTTTAATTATCCCTTTATTTCCGCCAGCATCACGGAGTTTTGGCGGCGCTGGCACATGACGCTCGGCGGATGGTTCCGGGACTATGTCTATATCCCCTTGGGGGGCAACCGGGGCTCACGGGGACGGCAGCTGCGCAACATCCTGATCGTCTGGGCCTTGACCGGTCTGTGGCACGGAGCGGCATGGAACTTCGTTCTGTGGGGACTGTTTTTTGCCATACTGCTTATGGGCGAGAAGCTACTGTACGGAAAGGCTTTAGGCCGTACCCATGTGGTCAAACACCTGTACACTCTGCTGTTGGTGCTGGTAAGCTTTGTGCTGTTCGATGCCAACAGCGTGCATCAGGCTTTTACCAGAATTGCGGCCATGTTCGGGGGAGGACAGATCCCCTGGACATCGGTGGAGAGTCTGTACTACCTGCGCAGTTACGCCGTGATCTTCTTCATTGCTCTGGTGGGGGCGACGCCTCTGCCGGCAAAGCTGGTGGCACGACTGGACCGGAGCCGCGGGGGACAGATGCTGACAGGTACGCTGGAACCCATTGCTTTGACAGCTCTGCTGATGGTATCTACCGCTTTTCTGGTGGACGGCTCCTTCAATCCGTTCCTATATTTCCGTTTTTAAAGGAGGTACAGAATGTCGAACAGAAGAAATAATATCGTCACCCTGTGCCTGCTGGGCGGATGTATATTCGGATTTGGTTTATGGGCCCGCTTTAAGCCTGATGACGCTCTGTCCCAAAGTGAGCGGCGGCAGTTGACCCAGCGGCCGGCACTCACGCTGTCCTCTGTGATGGATGGGAGCTATATGTCCAATTATGAGAAATATGCCCCTGACCAGTTTCCGCTGCGGGATTCTTTCCGTACAGTAAAAGCTCTGGTCAGCTATGATCTGCTGCGGCAGAAGGACAACAACGGGGTGTATCTGGAAAACGGATATGCGTCCAAGTTGGAGTATCCCATGAACCTTGACTCGCTGGACCACGCCGCTGAGCGCTTTCAGTATCTCTACGAGCACTATCTGAAAGACAATGCCGGAAAGCTGTATCTGTCGGTCATTCCGGACAAAAACGCTTTTCTGGCGCAGCAGGGCGGCTATCCGGCCATGGACTATGATGTCTTTATTCAGAAAGTCCGGGAGCGGGCGCCTTATTTGCAGTATATCGACATCACCGATCTTCTGTCTATCGAGGATTACTACCGCACCGATCTGCACTGGCGGCAGGAGCAAATCGCAGATGTTGCGCAGCGTCTGGCGCAGGAGATGGGAACTCAGGTGGGCGACCGGTACCGGGAAAAGGAATTGGAACGCCCCTACTACGGCGTCTACTACGGTTACGCCGCCCTGCCTCTCCCTGCGGAACAGATCCGGTATTTGACCAGCGATGTTCTGGAGGCCTGCACCGTATATAACTACGAGACTCAAACCACAGGTCCGATTTATGATCTGGAGAAGGGCAGCGGAAAAGATCCCTACGAGCTGTTCCTGTCCGGGTCGGTCTCTCTGCTGCGGATCGATAATCCGGCGGCCGATACCGACCGGGAACTGATCATTTTCCGAGATTCCTTCGGGAGCAGTCTGGCCCCCCTGCTGGCAGAGGCCTATAAGACCATCACTTTGGTGGATATCCGCTATCTGGGCAGTCCTATGCTGGGCCGGATGCTGGATTTCCATGGTCAGGATGTACTGTTCCTATACAGCACCGGAGTGCTGAATCACAGTGAGACCTTGAAATAACCCTGAAACAAACGTACAAAAGGAGAATCATGATGAAAAAACTGTTCACCGCACTGCTGGCTATGGCCATGGTGCTGTCTCTGACTGCCTGCGGCGGTAAAAAGGGAACTGATGCCCCCAATTCTTCCTCTTCAGGAGCAAATAGCTCCAGCTCCGTGTCCGGTTCTGCTGATGAGAAGGAGAGCGGCGACGGCTCCACCTCCTCTGCCATCGGGGCCGACAGCAGCGCTCAGGAGCAGCCTGATGCCTCCGAAAAAGAGGAGCCCAAGGATGAGACTCCCGCTACAAAGCCTGCGGAGGAGCCCGCTGCTAAGCCCGAAAAGCCGGCGGACGAGCCTGTCTCTAAACCGGCCGCCAAGCCCGCCGAGGACACCAAACAGCCCGTACAGCAGCCCGATTCCTCTGAAAAGACGGAGACCGAGCAGCCCGCCGCCTCTTCCGGCGATCCTTTGTCTATCCTGAACACCGTCTGGGGTACATACAGCGAGGATGAGAAGTTCCCCGCGGCGGGTGGCGACTATGAGCACGCGGTGGACGGCGCACCCGGCAGCTTTGACGTAAGCGACGGGGACAGCCTTGCCTACCAGCTGACCTTCCCGGCCGGAGACGCAGGTTTGATCGATTCCGCCGCCGCCCTGACCCATATGATGAACAGCAATACCTTCACCTGCGGTGCGTTCCATGTCACCAGCAAGGACAACGTATCCCAGCTTGCCCAGGACCTGCGCAGCGAGTTCCAGGGAAAGCACTGGATGTGCGGCTTCCCCGACAAGTTGGTGGTAGCCTCCATGGGGCAGTATGTGGTGTCCGTCTATGGGGACGAGGAACTGGTAAATACCTTCCGCGACAAGCTGAAGGGCAGCTATCCCTCCGTAACGGTTCTCTATGACGAGAATCTGGACGCTTAAATTCTGTATGACACAGGGGACTGAGTGATCAGTCCCCTGAATTTTTTTGCTCTGCGGGCCGAGAGGAAACCGGAATGGTAGATTTTTTCACATCTGTATGCTATAGTTCGAAATAGAGACGGAACACTCTGTCTATCTTTATAAGCAAAAACGAGGCGATAAAATGAAACGGGGACTGGTTTTAGAGGGCGGAGCTATGCGCGGTATGTTTACCTCCGGCGTTATAGACGTCATGCTGGAACGGGGCATCACGTTTGACGGCGCAATCGGCGTATCCGCTGGAGCCGCCTTTGGCTGCAACTATAAATCAGGTCAGATCGGCCGGGCGATCCGCTATAATGTGCGGTTTTGCCGGGATAAACGGTACTGCGGTATGCGCTGCCTGCTGAAAACAGGGAATATCTTCAGCACTGACTTCTGCTACGGCGAGGTTCCTCTGCGCTTGGATCCCTTTGATTTTCAGGCCTACGATCACAACCCTATGGAGTTTTATGTGGTCTGTACAGACGTAGCAACAGGGAAAGCGGTTTACCATAAATATACAGGCTGGTCAGACCACGGGTTTGATTGGATCCGGGCGTCGGCCTCCATGCCGCTGGTGTCCCGAATGGTAGAGATCAACGGACAGAAGCTGCTGGACGGCGGAATCGCCGATTCGATTCCAGTGGAGTATTTCCGGCAGCTGGGCTACGACCGGAATGTGGTGGTCCTGACCCGTCCGGAAGGCTACCGCAAGGAGAAAAACGGTGCCATGGCCCTGATCCGCAAAAAGTACCGGAAGTACCCCAACTTGGTAGAGGCTGTGGCCAACCGGCATATAATCTATAACCGAACATTGGACGAGATCGCCAAGGAGGAGGAAGCGGGACGGCTTTTTGTCATCCGGCCGGAAAAGCCCATTCCGGTAAGCCGGGTGGAGAAGGACCCGGAAAAACTGAAGCAGGCCTATGCGCTTGGCCGGGCGGCGATGGAGAAGAAAATGGCGGCCCTGACAGCTTATTTACAGAATTGACATCTAAAACGGCACAAAAAACACCACGCTCCGGTTATCTGCCGGAGCGTGGTGTTTTTGTGAGAAACGATCAAACCTTATAGCAGCCGCCGCCCACGAACTCCCGCATAAGAGAGGTTTGGGGCACGTCGTCCGCCGGGAGCGGAAGGAAGTAATCCAGGAATTTCAGCAGACGTTTTGCTTCAAGATACTCATCGCTGTCCCGGGGAACACCCTTCAGCAGAGGCTCCACATAGGTTTTTAACAGAGCGGTCTCGTAGACCAAAGCAGAATTGAATACGGTATCTGCGCTGTCCTGATAGGGGAAGATGTTTGCTTCTTCGCCGCGGCGGACAGAGGGCCACATCCGGATGGTTGCCTGGGCTCCATAGCCACGGGTACGGGCATCGCGCTCGATGCGCCGCAGCAGACGGGCGTCTGTCGTGGGGATGCGGTTGTGGTTGTCAATATTCAGGGTAGTCAGGCAGCTGATATAGATGCGATATTTGCTCTCTTTGGGCAGGGAGTGGGAGAAGGTGTCATTCAGGCAGTGAATCCCCTCGATGACCAAAATATCCTTTTCGCCCAGGGTCAGCGTTTCACCATTATATTCCCGGACGCCTTTCTTGAAGTTATAGGTGGGCATCTCTACGGTCTCGCCCATGAGCAGGCGCATCATGTCCCGGTTGAAGCCCTCCACATCCATGGCTCCCAGCCCCTCAAAGTCATACTGGCCGTTGGCGTCTCTGGGGGTATCCTCCCGGTTTTTAAAGTAGTTATCCGTCGCGATGGGGTGGGGACGCAACCCGCAGGCCAGCAGTTGGGTCGATAACCGATGGGAGAAGGTGGTTTTTCCGGAGGAGGAGGGCCCTGCGATCATCACAAAACGAACATCCTTACGATGGGCGATCTCCTCCGCAATATCACCGATGCGCTTTTCCATCAGGGCTTCGTTGGCCAGGATCATCTGCATCGCATTCCCATTGGCAATAATGTCGTCCATCTCGCCCACGTTGGAGACATACATGGCGGCAGAACGCTCCTCGGCGTCGTGCATGGCCTGGAACACCTTCATGGAAGGCTCGAAAGGCCCCACATGTTCGGGATCCCCCAGAGCGGGCAGGCGGAGAATAAAGCCGTCGCCAAAGATCTCAAGAGAGAACCACTTCAGATAACCGGTATGGGGCACCATGTATCCATAGAAGTAGTCGGTGAAATCCTCTAAGGTATACAGATTGACCCGGGAAGTGATCCGGTAGCTCAGCACGCGGGCTTTATCCTCCATACCATTGGCACGAAGGAAGGGGAGCGCATCCTCGATATCCACCGACTTCTTTTCGATGGGCAGGGCCTGATCGACCAATTGATGCATCCGCTGCTCGATCCGTTCCAGCAGGGCGCTGTCCAGCGTGAAATCGCCCCAGGCCCGGCAGAAAAGCGCATTGCTCAGCGAGAACTCAACCCGGACATTTTCAATGTTTTCACGACCGACCGTATCGTAAAATGCCTTCATCATCAAGAGGATCGCACTGCGCTCGTAGGTCTGACGGCCCGGTTTTTCGGCCGCGGTCACCATGGTCAGGGTACAGTCCCGACGCATGGGCTTATACAGTTCACGCAGTTTTCCGTCCCGGTTGACCAGTAGGATTTCATGGGCATAATTGGCCTGTACTTTATCCACGACGGCCTGATAAGGGGTGCCCAGTGGATAGTTTAGGACGGCTCCGTCCACAGTCACCTGGATCATATGGTTCATTTCCATGGTTCAGCATCCTTTCTTTCCGGCTTATACATTCATAAAACAACTCCTCACCAATACGGGCGGGAGAATATCATTTTTCCTTATTATACGCCGAAACCAGGCGGGACTCAATGGATAATCTGTAACATTTGCCTATGCACATATTAATCATTATCACAAATGGATACTTCGTCAGGTTCTTTTGGTCGTTTGCACTATAATTCGTTGACATATTCGACCATAAAATGTATCATATAGACACAACGAGAGCTGCTCTTTGGCCCTCTTGGAGTCAGCCCTGTAACATTACAGGGCTGATTTTTCTTTTTGGGGAGGAAGGGAAATGGACTATTACGCCCACGTTTCAGAGGATGGATTTCGCCGCCAGACAGTGGCTGAACATCTGACGGGGACCGCCGCGCTGTGCCGTGCGTTCGCCGGCGTATTCGGCGCGGAGGCAGAAGGTGAGCTGATGGGTCTTGCCCACGATATCGGCAAATGCACCGACGGTTTTCAAAAGCGCTTGCTGGAGGGCGGGCCGATCGTCGACCACGCCACCGCCGGGGCAGTGGCCTGCGCACGGCTCTTGCGCACTGGCGCCGCCGCCTGTGTGGCGGGGCATCATAGCGGACTTCCTGATTTCGGCAATCTAAAAGTGGACCGGGCAGGGGACGCGACCCTCTACGGACGGCTAAAAAAGGGGTTGGAGGAGAAGTACTTGGAGCGCTGCGGTGAGAGCGGTGCGGCGCTGCCGCAAATCCCGCCGGAGACACCGGAGCGGGATCTGTGGAAGGTTTCATTCCGGACGCGGATGCTCTATTCCTGCCTGGTGGACGCGGATTTTTTAGACACGGAGCGGTTCATGAACGGCGAGCGGGGCCGCGGCGGTTACGATGACCTGCCGACGCTTCTCAAGCGGCTGGAGGATTATATCGCACCGTGGCAGAATCCGAAAACAGAGCTGAACCGACTTCGCTGTAAAATGTTAAACACCTGCATGGATGCGGGCTATAAACCAAAAGGCATTTATACGCTGACCGTGCCCACCGGCGGCGGGAAAACAATTGCGTCACTGGCATTTGCTCTGCGCCACGCAGTGGCTCACGGCATGCAGCGGGTGATCTATGTCATTCCCTACACCTCCATCATCGAGCAGAACGCGGAGGTGTTTCGGAGTGTTTTGGGCGGCGGGAATGTGCTGGAGCACCACTCCGGCGTGGAGTTCGATCTTTCCGACGGCGCGTCGCCCGAGGAGATACGCCGGGCACTGGCATCGGAAAACTGGGATATGCCGGTGGTGGTGACAACGGCGGCACGGTTTTTTGATTCCCTGTACGCCAACCGTTCCTCCAAATGCCGCAAGCTCCACAACCTTGCAAACAGCGTTATCATTTTCGACGAAGCACAGATGCTGCCCCTGTGCCACCTGCGGCCCTGTGTGGCGGCGATGGCATCGCTGGCGGAGCATGTCGGTTCCACACTGGTGTTGTGTACCGCCACGCAGCCGTCTCTGGGCGATCTGCTGCGCACCTACGCGCCAGGGCATACTGTGACGGAGCTGTGCCCCCAGACGGAGGAGGTATATGACCGCTTTCGCCGTGTGACATTTCGGCAGGTCGGTATTATGGAGGATGACGCGCTGGCAGAACGGTTGGGCGATCACAAACAGGTGCTCTGCGTGGTCAACAGCCGAAAGGCGGCGCAGCGCATTTTTGACCGCCTGCCTCAAGAGGGAAGCTTCCATCTTTCGACCCTGATGATCCCTGCGCAGAGACAGACGATTTTGGAGGAAATCCGACGGAGATTGAAGGACAGCGAGCCGTGCCGTGTGGTATCTACATCTCTTATTGAGGCGGGTGTGGATGTGGATTTTCCTGCGGTCTACCGTGAACTGGCGGGACTGGATTCCATTCTGCAAGCGGCGGGGCGCTGCAACCGGGAGGGAAATCGGCCGGCAGGTGAGAGTATTGTAACGATCTTCGAGCGAACGGAACTTCCGCCGCTTTTGTTCCGCACGGCTGTGGGCGCAACGCGCTATGCACTGGAGGGCGGGCGTGACCCCGCCGCACAGGAAACCATGCAGCGGTATTTCTGCGAACTGCGCACTCTGAGTGGGGAAGCCCTTGACAAGTATGGCGTTGTCAAAGCCTTTGAAACAGGTATCAGCGGTTGTACGCTGCCCTTCCGCACCGTGGCGGAGAGGTTTCACTTCATCGACGAAAATACACGCACCGTCTATGTGCCCGTCGGCGAGGGTGCGGTGTTGGTGGAACGTTTGAAGGCGGGGGAGTGCTCCAAGGAGCTTTACCGCGCACTGGGTCGCTGCGCCGTTTCTGTGTATGACCAACATTTCAAGGCGCTGTATGCCGCCGGTGCGCTGCTGACCGCGCGGGATGTTCCTGCTTTGGACGAAGACAGCGCTATTCTTGTGGATCTGACGTTATATGACGAGAGGACAGACCTCACGCTGGAACCGGAAACGGGAAAAGCTGATTTCGTGTAGTCCGGTTTATGGGACAACATGTCGTTTATATTCTAAATAAGAACCAAAAAATAGGGAAGAGAGGAGTGATCCAATGCCGATCCAAGTGGAGGTATGGGGCGACTACGCCTGCTTCACCCGGCCCGAGATGAAGACGGAGCGCGTCAGCTACGATGTGATGACGCCTTCGGCGGCGCGGGGACTGTTGGAGAGCATTTACTGGCACCCCGGTCTCAGGTGGGTGATCGACCGCATCCATGTGTGCAGTCCCATCCGCTTTACAAACATCCGCCGCAACGAGGTAAAGGATGTCATCAGCGCCAGCAAGGTGAAAGCGGTGATGAACGGTGGGACGGGAGACCTGTATCTGGCTGCCCCGGAGAGTATTCAACAGCGGGCGGCCATGGTGCTGCGGGACGTTCATTATGTCATCGACGCCCACTTTGAGATGACGCCTGCCGCCGCGCCGGGGGACAACCACGGAAAGTTTCAGGACATTATCAAGCGGCGGCTGGAACGGGGGCAGTGTTACAGTATGCCATACCTCGGTACACGGGAATTTCCCGCCCATTTTCGCCGCTGTGCCAAGCTGCCGCTCTGCCCCGACGAACTGAAGGGCACAAGGGACTTGGGGTGGATGCTCTGGGATATGGACTACCGCGACCCGGAGAACATCACGCCGAAATTCTTCCGGGCGGAGATGGTGGACGGCGTGATGACCGTCCCGCCGCCGGACAGCGGGGAGGTGAGGGGATGATCCTGCAGGCGCTGACGCGGTATTATGAGGATCTGCTTGCCCTGGGGAAGATCGACGCCCCCGGCTGGGCCCCCGCAAAGATCAGCTTTGCGCTGTATTTGAATGAAAACGGCGAACTGACGCAGGTCGTGCCCACAATGGAGGATGTGACGAAGGGGAAGAAAACCGTCCAACAGCCGCAGTCTATGGCGTTGCCCGCAGCGGTAAAGCGCACAGTCGGCATCGCGGCAAACTTTTTGTGGGACAATTCGTCCTATTTGCTGGGCATTGACCAAAAGGGCAAGCCGGAGCGCAGCCGTGATTGCTTTGTCGCCGCTGCGAAACTGCACCATGCGGTTTTGGACGGCGTTGACTCTCCGTGCGCCCGTTCAATTCTGGCGTTTTTTGACAACTGGAAACCTGAAAACGAAGCGGAACACCCGGCCCTTGCCGGACAGCTTGATGAGGTAATATCAGGCGGAAATCTCCTGTTCCGCGCTGCCGGAGTGTATCCGCAGAAGGATGCCGCCATCCGAGAGGCGTGGCAGCGGTATCGGGAGAACGGCAGTGCGGACGCGGTGCGGATGCAGTGCCTTGTAACGGGCAGTGAAGATGAGATTGCCGCCGTGCATCCGTCGGTGAAGGGCGTTCGGGACGCGCAGTCCAGCGGCGCGGCACTGGTGTCCTTCAACGCCCCGGCCTTCTGTTCCTACGGGCACGAGCAAAACTTCAACGCTCCCGTGGGGAAATACGCCGCCTTTGCGTACACCGCCGCACTGAACCATCTGCTGGCCGATAAGGAGAACGTGCAGACCATCGGCGACACCACAGTGGTCTGCTGGGCCGAGGGCGCAGAGGATATCTACCAGACCTTCGGCGTGGCAGCGCTGTTCGGCGGCGGAAAAGCGGGACTATCGGACGATGACCTTCGGGCCGCCCTCAAGCGCTTGGCAAACGGTCTGCCCTGTGACGACCTGGGCATCGACCCCAACCGCCCGTTCTACATTTTGGGTCTGGCACCCAACGCGGCCCGGCTCTCCGTCCGATTCTTCCTGCGGGACAGCTTCGGCGCGCTGATGAAGAATGTCAACGACCACTATGAGCGCATGGAAATCGTGCGTCCCGCCTACGAAAAATTCACTTATCTGCCGCTGTGGGCGCTGCTGTGGGAGACGGTGAACCTGAATTCCCGTGACAAAACACACTCTCCCTCTATGGCCGGCGCAACGGCCCGTGCCATCTTTTCCGGCGGACGCTATCCCGCCTCACTGTTGGAGGTGACCATGCTCCGCATCCGGGCGGAGCGCCATATCACATGGGGGCGGGCTGCGATCATCAAGGCCTATTATCTGAAAAATCCACACGAGGACTGCCCGAAGGAGGTTTTGACCGTGAGTCTCAATGAAGCAAGCACCGATACCGCCTATACCCTGGGGCGACTGTTTTCCGTCTATGAGGCGGTGCAGCAGACCGCGAATCCCGGTATCAACGCGACCATCAAGGATAAGTATTTCAACTCCGCGGCGGCGATGCCCGCCAGTATTTTCCCTGTGCTGAACAACCTGTACCAGAAGCACCTGCGCAAGTTGGAGACAGGACAGCGCATTTACTATGACAAGCAGGTCATGGCCCTCAAGGGCATTTTAGGCGAAAGCTACCCCGCCCGCATGACGTTGGCACAGCAGGGCGCTTTCGACCTCGGTTACTATCATCAGACGCAAAAGCGCTACACCAAAAAGGAGGAAGAGAACAATGTCTGAACCCATCAAGAACCGGTATGAATTTGTGGTGCTGTTCGATGTGGAGAACGGCAATCCCAACGGCGACCCCGATGCCGGCAATATGCCCCGCGTGGACCCCGAGACCGGCTACGGCCTTGTGACGGACGTGTGCCTCAAGCGGAAAATTCGTAATTATGTAGAGATGGCCAAAGAAGGGGAAAGCGGCTATCGCATCTACATCAAGGACGGCGTTCCTCTGAACACCAGCGACAAGGAGGCCTGTGCTTATGTGGGAGTTGCCCCGGACAAACTGAAGGATGCAAAGAAAAAGGACGAGCATCTGGACGAAAAACTGCGGGATTTCATGTGCGCCAACTTCTATGACATCCGCACCTTCGGCGCGGTGATGACCACCTTTGTGAAGGGCGCCCTCAACTGCGGTCAGGTACGGGGACCGGTACAGCTGGGCTTTGCCCGCAGTGTGGATCCTATTCTGCCGCAGGAGGTGACCATCACCCGCGTGGCCATCACCACCGAGGCAGACGCGGAGAAGAAGGGCACGGAGATGGGCCGCAAGTACATCGTGCCCTACGGTCTGTATCGCGCGGAGGGTTATGTTTCCGCCAACCTTGCCCGCAAGACCACCGGCTTTTCTCAGGAGGACCTTGACCTGCTGTGGACGGCCATTTTGAATATGTTCGAGAACGACCACTCCGCCGCCCGGGGTAAGATGGCCATCCGG
>Ga0129311_1000035_pt1 | contig 134090 bp, 142 predicted proteins | sample Go1ome_FD_94435 | JGI IMG/M metagenome (GOLD analysis project Ga0129311, IMG submission 94435) | Western lowland gorrila individual fecal microbial communities from Wisconsin, USA - Go1022B metagenome | ecosystem: Host-associated > Mammals > Digestive system > Large intestine > Fecal | place... | reverse complement strand
GAATTTGTAAATACTCAAGAACATAGAAAAGAAAATGTTGCTTAAAATATTAGCACTAAATTCAAAAAAATTTAGTGCTAATAAATAAAATTTTTTAAGACATTTTCAAAAATGATTGACAGAGAAAATGAAAAAAGTAGTGGCATATTGCCGTGTATCTACCGACCACGAAGATCAAAAAAATTCTCTTGAAAATCAAAGATTGTATTTTGAGGAATTTGTTGGACAACATAAGGACTGGAAATTAGTTGAAATATATGCAGATGAGGGAATTAGTGGAACATCATTAAAAAAGAGAAATGCTTTTAATAGAATGTATAGAGATGGCAGTAAGAAAAAATTTGATATCATATTGACTAAGGAAGTATGTAGGTTTGCAAGAAATACAGTTGATACATTAGAAAAAACAAGAGAATTAAAAAAATGGGGAATTGAAGTAAGATTTATAATCGATAATATTAGTACTTTTGATACTGATGGAGAATTAAGACTAACTATTATGGCTGGTATGGCTCAAGATGAAAGTAGAAGAATATCAGAAAGAACTCAATTTGGTGTAATTCAAAGTATGAAAAAAGGAGTTGCTTTTGGAAATATTATATATGGTTATGATTTTGTTAGAGATGAAATAACAGGAAAGAAAACAAAATTGGTTATAAATGAAAAGGAGGCAGAAGTAGTACGAGATATATTTAATATGTATCTTATTGAGGGAAAAGGAGCATATACAATTGCAAAGATACTAAAACAAAGAGGTGTAGAAATTAAAAGACCTATAAATAAAGAAAAATCTACTGATTGGAGAGAGAGAACGATTTTAGATATTTTGCAAAATGTAAAGTACATTGGGGATTTAAAACAAAGGATTACATATACTACTGATTTTTTAGAGCATACTAAAAAAGTTAATGAGGGAGAAGTAGAATTTATTTATGTAGAAAATCATCACAAACCAATAATTGATAAAAAGACTTTTGAGGCTACGCAAAAAGAATTAGAAAGAAGAAGTAATTTATATAAACACGAAAAAAGCAAATATACAAATATGCACACATTTTCTGGTAAATTAGTCTGTGCTTGTTGTGGTGCATCTTATGTAGGAGGAGAAAACAGAAAAAGGAAAGACGGAACTATTAGAAAAACTTGGAGGTGCTATACGGCTACAAAATATGGAAAAAAACATACAAAGAATAATGAAGAAATTGGTTGTGATAATGATAGAGTTAATAACGAAGTATTAAAAGAATGTTTTACAAAGTCATTACAAGCTATTGTAAGTAATAAGGAAGAAATTGCAAAAGATATAGAAGAATATATAAAAGGTGCTGTAAAAAAATCTGAAAATGAAACTAAAATAATAGATATACTAGCTAAAGAAAAAGAACAATTAAATAAAGAAAAAAATAAACTGCTGGATTTATGCCTTAAAGAAATCATAAGCGAGGAGATGTATAGAGCTAAAAACAATGAATTAGAAAATAAGATAAAAAAGATAAATAAGGAAATAAGCGAAAAAGAAGATAAAAGACAGATTAGAGATAATATTGATGAAATTATTGCAAATGTTAGGAGGGTAGTATATAATATCCTAAACATCAAAAAATTTAGCAAAAGTGTTTGCAGAGAATTAGTGGACAAAGTTGTTATATATAATGCAAGAAAATTTGATTTTTATTTAAAGGGTTATACAGACCCATATATTTTTGAAAATAAAAGTAACATTTTATACTTACAGCATTAGTGATTACGATCATTGTTTTGTTGATTTTAGCTGGAATCACAATAAATGCATTAACAGGAAGTGATTCAGCACCAGCCAAAGCAAATGAGGCAAAACAAAAAAATGATATGGGAGCAGCAAAAGATGAAATTACAATAACAGCGCAAAATGCCCAAATGGAGGCATATGATGATGTATATGTAAAAACATCATCAACAACAGCAGGAGAAGCAGGAAGTGCAGTAAGCACATATGTAATAGGAAAATTACAAGAAAAATACCCAGCAAATTCAAAAAAAGGGTTAGCAAATATTTCTATTGATGCAAATGGAAATATAACAATAACAACAACAGATTTCACAGAAACAGGAAAAATAAAAGCAACAAATGGAGTTTTAGAATGGGATGGAACAACAACAGGAGGAAATGGAGGAAGTTCATCAGGAAATAATGGCTCAGGAGAAAATAACGGTGGAAACCAAGGAGGAACAACACCAACTCCAACAGAATTAACAATAGAATCTTTACAAACTACAGCAACCAAACCATATTTGCCAACAGGATATAGTATAGCACAAGAATCAAAAGCTGCAACAGACCCAATGGCAGAAGGCTTGATAATAACAGATGGAAGTGGAAATGAATATGTATGGGTAGAAGTACCAAGAACAATATATTCAAGTGAATTGCAAGCAATAACAGCAGGAACAAACTTAACAGATGCCCAATATACTGCAATAGAAACAGCAATGCAAACATATGCTACATCATACAGAAATAGTCAATTTTGTACAAATGCAACAGATACATATAATACAAATATGGGAACAATAGGAAATATAACAAATGAAAATGACTATAATACATTAAAGAAAAAAATGTTAAAAAGTGTATTTGAAAATGGAGGATTTTATGTAGGAAGATATGAAGCAGGAATAGAAGTAGCAAATGCGAGAACAGTAGATAGTGGAGATATATCATCTACATTAGTACCATTATCAAAAGCAAATGTAGCACCAATAAATTGGGTAACCTGTAGTCAAGCACAAACATTAGCAAGTAGAGTAGCCCCAAATGGAAATACAAGTAGTTTAATGTTTGGAATCCAATGGGATTTAATGTTAAAATTTATAGAAGAAAAAACAAGTTTAACAACAACAGATATAACAAGTAATAGTGGGAGCTGGGGAAATTATGAAGATGTAGGTTTCAATGTAAACAGTATAGCCAAAGTATGGAATAGTAGTTCAGAAGTATATGAAGATATAAATCCAGATAGTAAGCCAAGTAATACAAATAAATTATTAACTACTGGAGCAACAAAAGGAGCAAGTTCACCAGATAATAATAGAAATAGTAAAGCAAATATCCATGATGTTGCTGGAAACGAATGTGAATGGACACTAGAGTTTGCCTCCATCAGCATCACTAGCCAGCCTTATTGCCAGAGGGGGGGCAATTACGAATACAATGGCTCTTCCGGACCAGCAGTTTACCGATACTACGGAGGTACGAGCTATAACTACGAAAGCTACGGCTTGCGTGTTTCACTTTACTAAAGGTACAGCTGAAGGCTAAAGGCGATGCAATAAAAATCTTCAAAAAATCTCAATTTTTATTGAGATTTTTTTGTATATGGTGTAAAATATGGGTATAGTAAAAGTTAGAGAATTGTACTAAATTGCTCGTACCTCGCAATGGAACGAATAAAGATAAAACAAGCCAATATATTGAAAATATGCTAAACCTCTGTCAACGGGGACGGGGCATTTTGACACAAAAAAATTGATAAAGAAAAAACTCTCAAATTAAATTGAGAGTTTTTTTGCTACATCATTATCAATTTATGAGTAAAATCTAAATTACTCCAAGAATCATTGTTATAGCCAATTGTATAAACATTAGTAGCCCAAATATCTTTGCTAAGCATAATATCTAAATTCCTATTTTTATTATTTGAGTCAACAAATTTTTTAACAGATGTTATAATTGGAAGTTTTGGGTTTGCTTTTGAAATTTCAGATAAAAGATATTTTCCATTTTCGTTAAAACCTAGAACTCTAATATATGGAGTAGTTCTTTTTGAAACTTCAATATCTTTTTTTGTAATTCCAAGTAAGGCATATACTAAAATTCTTTGTAGCCTTGTTGTTGTATATCTTTTAGATTTTATAATATTTAAAAATTCAACTATTGTATTGCATGAACTTGCAGCTTCTTTTATTGCAAATTCCAAACCTTCAGAAACATCTGGTAATTCTTTGATTTCAGAAACAGTCATTTTTCTTAAATTATAAATTATTTCTTTTTCAAAAACAGAAATATCTGGAACTGCATGTCCTGTTTTTATATTTTTAGCTAATATTGCACAAGAACTTTGTGGCATTAAATGAGGTAAAACATTGAAAGCGTTATTTTTAATCATATTTCTAATTGCAGTGCTACTAGCTATATTACCAGTAATTTTATTGCTATTATAATCTGATTCGAATCTTCCAATAACATAAGGATTAATCTTGCTTTTATGCTTTTTCAAAGCTTTTAAATATTCAATTGCTAAAATATTATTTGGCGAATTTAGAATATTTTTAATATTTTTTTGATCATTTAAATACATCATTAAAGCGTTTTCACGAGCTTTTGGAAAAGATAAACCTTTTCCAAGTTCTATAGAAAGAAGTGCTTTATATTCTTTTGGCTCATAATATAATATTTCTGCTAAATGATCTAATGCACTTAAATTAGGAGTTTCAGCACCACAACATACATAGTCAACAATTTTTAAACTATCTAAAATTTTTATTGCACCATCTGCAAAATTTTCTGCACTTGATGTTGCATAAAGGGTAGGTAGCTCTATTACTAAATCCACTCCGTTTGCTATTGCCATTTGAGTTTTTTCCCATTTATCTACTAAAGATGTAGAACCGCGTTGGGTAAAGTTTCCACTAATTACGGCTATTGAATAATTAGAACCAGTATCTCTTTTACATTTTTCTAAATGATATAAATGTCCATTATGAAATGGATTATATTCTGCGATTATTCCTAAAACGTTTGCCACTTTTGTTGCACCTCCTATTGTGTAAATTTAATTTTATTGCTATAATGTTATCATAGAATTTAAAAAATTACAAGAGAAAGGGAAAATTATGGAAAAAGTAACAATATATACTGACGGAGCATGTTCTGGAAATCCAGGTCCAGGAGGCTGGGGAGCAGTTTTATTTTATAAAGATAATAAAAAAGAAATATGGGGAAATAAAAAAGATACAACCAATAATGTTATGGAATTAACAGCTGTAATAGAAGGCTTAAAACTTTTGAAATTCCCATGTGAAGTTGATTTATATAGTGATAGCGCCTATGTTGTAAATGGATTTGAAAAAGGATGGATATATGGTTGGATAAAAAACAATTGGGTAAATAGTTCTAAAGAACCAGTAAAAAATAAAGAATTATGGCTTGAATTATATAATTTAACAAAAACTCACAAAGTTAATTTTCATAAGGTAAAAGGGCATAGTGATAATGTTTATAATAATAGATGTGATGAACTTGCGCGAAATGCAATAAAAGAATTATAAAAAAATACAATAAAATAATAATTTTGAATACCTTGGTGTCGCAACTTCCATATTAAAAAATACTAGTATGTAAGTTGCTCCAGTCGCCCTGCGCTTCGCTCCGGTTGGTCGCTTACGCGGTATTCAAAATTATTATTTTATTGTTTAATCATATTTATAGTTTTTTCTTTTACTGAATTTCGCAGCAATTTCATGAAATGATTCAGAAAGTGCACAATATTTATCAACTAAAGTTAATATGTAGCTTTCTCTATATCTTGGTAATTTTATAGTTAAAGGCCACATATGTTTTAAAATCATATCTTTTTGTAAATCATTTAAGTCCATGATTTTACAAGCATTTTCATAAGAAGTTCTAGGGTGTGTAAAAGCATGTAAGCCTTTTCTGTCTGGCTGTTTTACACGCCAGTCATATAAAAATAAATCATGAACCATTGCTGCTTTTGCGGCAGAAACATAATCTAATTTATGCTTTTTACAAATTTTATAGCAATAATAAGAAGCTTCTAAACAATGGTCAAATGTTGTGGTTTCATAATGTTGCCTATATTTCTTCATTTCTTGCACTGTTTCATTTTCAATTAAAGGTTTAATAATTTCCATGAATTCTTCATCATTATTTATTTTATTTAATAATTCTTCCATTAAACTCCCTCTTTTGTATAATAGAATTAATTCTATTATATATAAAATAGTTACAAATTAATTATAACACACTTAGTTGTCATTTTGCAACAATTTGTCTAATTTTTCAGCTAAATTCGAGCTAACAGGCGTAAGAGGAGAGCGAGGCACACCAACATCAAAACCTATTTTTTTAAGAGCATATTTAATTGGAATAGGGTTTACTTCATCAAAAAGAGTATTTATTAGGCTTAAATTTTCTAATTGAATTTTACTTGCACTTTGAATATTACCATCAAAATAATCGTAACACATTTTATGAACTTCATTAGGCTTAATATTAGCTAAAACAGAAATTACACCAATTCCACCAAGAGAAAGAACAGGGAGTATTTGGTCATCATTACCAGAATATATTTGTAAATTATTTTTACAAAGAGATGCAATTTTAGCAACTTGAGAAATATTACCACTTGCTTCCTTTATAGCAACTATATTTGGTATTTTAGAAAGCTCTAAACAAGTTTCAGGAGTAATATTTACACCAGTTCTACTTGGCACATTATACATAATAATTGGGATAGATACAGATTTAGCAATTGATTTATAATATTCAATTAAACCATTTTGAGTACATTTATTATAATAGGGGGTAACAATAAGTAAACCATCAGAACCTAAATCTTCAGCAATTTTAGACATTTTAATTGCTTTTTTTGTATCGTTTGAACCAGTTCCGGCAATTATAGGTATTTTCTTGTTTGAGACTTCAACAGCACACTTAATTAATTCTATTTTCTCATCAACACTAAGTGTTGGACTTTCTCCAGTTGTACCACAAACTATTATGCTATCAGCTTTATTTTCAATTTGAAATTTTACTAATCTTTTGAATTCATCTAAATTAACATTTCCATCTTTAAAAGGAGTGGCAATTGCGGTTCCACAGCCTTTAAATATAATATCTTTCAAAAAAATCCCTCCTTATAATTAAATTATATTGAGGGATTTTTTAATTATTCTTTTATAAAATCAATTTAAAATCATTAGGTAAATCACATATTAAAGATACTTTCTTTTTATCTACTGGATGTAAAAATTCTAGATGTGAACAATGAAGAGCTTGCCTAGAAATTAGGGAAGAAGTAGAACCATATAAATCATCACCTAAAAGAGGATGACCGAATTGAAGCCATGTGTACTCTAATTTGATGAGTTCTTCCAGTTTCTAAAGTACACTTTACTAAACAATAATTTTCAAATTCTTGTAAAACCTCATAATGAGTAATAGCTTTTTGACCAGTTTCGCTTATACATCTTTCTATAATACTTCCATCTTTTCTACTAATAGGTAAATCAATTGTACCTTTATTATTTTCAAAACAACCTGTTGCAATTGCAATATATTCTTTCTTGAAATTATTGTTTTGCATTTGCTGTATTAAACATTCTTGAATGTATTCGCACTTAGCAAAAACTACAAGGCCGGAAGTATTTTTATCTAATCTATTTACAGGTCTTATTTTCTTTTTTAAAACAATAGAATCAAAATAAAACTTAACACCATTACACAAAGAATCTTCATAATGTAAAATTGAAGGATGAACAGCAATTCCTGCTGGTTTATTAACAACTAAAAGCCATTCATCTTCAAATACTATATCAAGATCCATTTTAGTTGGAACAATATTTGTGCTTTCTTCTTCGTAATCAAAATTAATTTTAACAATATCTCCAATACTTACAGAATTTCTTGTATCACAAACATTTCCATTCAAACACACCATTTTATTTGTAATAAGTTTAGTGCGTAATCTTGAAGAAATATTAAAATGATTTGATAATACATCATTTACACTATTAAATTTATCATTTTCTTTAATTGTATATTCTAGTTTCATAAAGGTAGTATATAAAAATTATGTTAAACTGTCAAGTCGCAAACAGTAATGTCCTTAAAACGCTCTTTTGACTTTTTGGGACACTCTTAAAATTCAAGGTTTCCCGACTTTTTAAGAGTGTCCCCAAAAGTTACATTTCAATTTTAGGCTGATATTTTTCTAGCCACATATTAACCTGAACAAGATAAGCCATAAGTTGAGGACCAGTCATAAGTTGCCCAAACCAAGGCCTTGTAAATGCGGTTCCGTCAGTAGCAAGAATATCTAAAATATAATCTCTATTTAACAAATTATTAATAGGTGCATTTTTATCTTGCATAATATCAGTTAGCATACCTTTAACTTTAGCTAAATAGGTAGGGTTATGAGTTTTTGGGTATGGAGATTTTTTTCTGTCTACAATTTCTTCTGGTAAAAATTTTCTAGCCACATATCTTAGCAATCCTTTTTCTCTTCCGTTTAAAGCTTTCATCTCCCAAGGAATATTCCACAAATATTGAGCTAACCTATAATCACAAAATGGGACTCTTAATTCAAAACCATTATACATAGCCATTCTATCAGATCTATCTAAAAGTGTTTGCATAAACCAATTCATAGTTAGATGAGATATTTTACGTTTTTCTGCTGTTTCCAAAGAATCAGTTTCTAAAAATTCAACTTCATCTAAACTTTCATTATACCTAAAATCAATATATTCTTTTAAATTGATTTTTTGGCCAATAGAAGGATTTAACAATTTTTGTCTTTCATCAATTGCAATTGACCATGGAAAAGTGCCTGAATTTAGGGCATCTTCTCTAAAAAACCATGGGTAGCCACCAAAAATTTCATCAGCACATTCACCAGTTAAAGAAACTGTCATTTCCTTTTTTACATGCTTACAGAATAATAAAAGAGAAGAGTCAATATCTGCCATTCCAGGCATATCTCTTGCAATCATTGCATCTTCTAAGTATTTAGCAAGTTCTGGAGTGTCTATTACAATATTATGATGATTTGTGTGCAAGTTTTTGTTCATCAAATTGATGTAATAATTATCAGAGTTTGGCTGAAAGTCGCTTTTTACAAAGTTTTTATCGTTATCAACATAGTCGATTGAATAAGTGTCAAGAGGTCGCATTCCATTATCTTTGCAATAATCAGCTGCAAACTTTGTAATAATGCTAGAATCTAAACCACCAGATAAGAAAGTACATAGAGGCATATCAGATACTAATTGACTGGTTATAGCATCTTTTAAAAGACTTTCCAAATGTTCAGAGGTTTGTTCCAAATTTTCTGTATGAGGCTTAGAAGTTAACTTCCAATATCTTTTTATCTTCAAACCATCATTGTTAAAAACTGCAAAATGAGCGGGTTTAATTTCATAAATATCTTTAAAAATAGTTGTTCCTGGCGTATGAGCAGGGCCAATACCAAATAATTCGGAAATTCCTTGTTTATCTAAAACTTTTTCACAACCTGGGTATTGGAAAAGAGCCTTAATTTCAGAAGCAAATATTATAGCTCCATTTTTAATTGTATAAAATAAAGGTTTAACACCAAAATGGTCACGAGCAAGGAAAAGCTCATTTGTTTTTGTATTCCAAATAGCAAATGCAAAAATACCATTTAAGTGATTTACAACATCTTTTCCAAAGTGAATAAAGCTTTTAAGTAAAATCTCAGTATCGCTATGTGATTTAAAAGTAAAACCATTTTCTTCTAATGTTTTCTTCAATTCTTTTGTATTATAAATTTGCCCATTATAAACTATTGCATACTCTCCAAAAGAAAAGGTTTCGCACATTGGTTGTTTTCCACCTTCTGGGTCAATTACAATAAGCCTTTTATGACCTAATGCAACATGTTCTTTAACATAATAACCATCTTCATCAGGTCCGCGTTTAGCTATGCTTTCATTCATTTGAACTAAAATATTTTTCATTTTAGAAGCATCTTTTTTAAAATCAACAAAACCAACAAATCCACACATATTAAATTCCTCCGTTTTTTTTATTATTATATTCAATAAAATAATTTTGTTTACATTTGATAAAAAAGTTATTTTTTTATAGGATTTTTGTGGAAATTATTTTTAATTTATGATATAATTCTAAAATGAAGAGGGAAGGAAAATGCCTAAATTTTTTGTGAAAAATAATCAAATAGAAAACAACACAATTCAAATACTTGGGACAGATGTTAATCATATAAAAAATGTGTTGAGATTAAAAGAAAATGATGAAATTGAAATATGTGATTCAGATGAGCAACAAAGCTATTTATGCAAAATTATTGAACTAGAAGAAAGCTTTGTAAAATGCGATATAGTAAACAAAATTGAAGAAAGTAGAGAATCTAATATAGAAGTAACAATATTTCAAGGACTTCCAAAAGCAGACAAAATGGAACTGATAATCCAGAAATCTGTTGAGCTTGGAGTTTACGATATAACGCCAGTAGAAATGGCAAGATGTGTTGTTAAGTTGAATGACAAAGATAAAATAAAGAAAATAGAAAGATGGAACAAAATCTCAGAAGTTGCAGCAAAACAATCACAAAGAGATATAATTCCTAAGATAAACAATATAATAAAAATTAGCGAATTAGCAAATATAATTAGTCAATATGATGGAATAATTTTGGCCTATGAAAAAGAAAAAGATTATACAATAAAACAAGAACTACAAAAATTAAAAATGCAAAATGCTCAAAAAATAGGCATCGTAATAGGGCCAGAAGGCGGACTAGAAGAAAAAGAAGTTGAAATGTTAAAAAATAATGGTGCAAGTGTTATCACATTAGGAAAAAGAATTCTTAGAACAGAAACAGTTGCATTAAATGTGTTAAGTAATATAATTTATGAATTTGAAATGTAAAATTAAGGAGGAAGAAATGAAGTTACACAAAACTGAAGAAAAAGATATTAAAGAAGTAAATAAACAAGAAAATAAAAAAATAAGTAAATTAGTCGATAAAAAAACTGCAAAAAAGGTATTTTCAAATTTGATAATAGCTGTTTTAGTAATGGCTTATTTTTGTATAATTTCAGCAGTATATGATAATATTCATGAAACAGGAATAATAGGAGTAATAAAAATAGCTACAATGGTATTTTTAGGGATTGCTTTAATACTAATAGAATTTGCATTTAAAAGAGAAAGTAAAACCTTGTTAATACATACATTTGAAGCATTGGCAATTGCATTGCATAGTTTAACAATAGTATATGTTACACGAGTTTTTAATTTAGACTTTAAACGCTATATACTTGTTTCATCTTACATTTTTTCAATATATTATGTTTTAAAAGCAATAATAATAAATACAAAAGCAAGAAAAGAATATTTAAATAACTTAAGTGATATTTCAGACATAGTAAAAAAAGATGAGCCAACAAAGAAAGAAGCATTTAAGAAAGAAAAACAAAAAGAAGAAGTGCAAGAAATAATAGAAGAACCTGAAAATGAGAAAGAAAAAGAGAAAAATGAAGAAATTGAAGAAAAAACAGCAGGAGTATCTTCAAGATTTAAAAATAAAAAATTAGCAGATATAAGAGCAAAACTTAGAGAATTGCAAAAACAGGATGAAGAAGAAAAAAATAAAGAAACAAAAGCTGAAAGCACCATATTAGAGGATCAAAAAGATGAAAAGGTAGAAGAGAAAAAAGTAGAAAATAAAAAGAAAAAAACAACCCAAAAGGCATCAACAGCAAAAAAGAAAACTACCAAGAAGAATGAAAATTCAGAAGAGGAAACTAAAATAGATAAAAAAGAGAATAATGTAAAAGAGGAAAAGGAACAAGTTGAACCAGCTCCAAAAAGGAAAAGGGGAAGACCAAAAAAAGAGGTAAAGAAAGATGATTAAAAGTATGACAGGCTATGGTAAAGCTACCCTAGCAATAGATTCAAAAGAATATCAAGTAGAAATAAAAACAATAAATCACAGATATGCGGATATAAGTGTAAAAATGCCAAGAGTTTTAAGTTATTTGGAAGAAGATGTAAAAAAGGAAATTTTAAAACAAGTAAGCAGAGGTAAGATAGAAGTATTTATTACATATTCAAATTCAAGTAGTGAAAATAATGAAGTAAAAATAAATACAGAAATAGCAAAATTATACATAAATGAATTAAGAAATTTAGCAGAAGCCGAAGGGTTACAAGCAAACATTGAAGTAACAGAAGTTGCAAAGTTTCCAGATGTTTTAAAAATCAAGTCAAACAATGATGACGAAAAAATAAAAAAAGAATTATTGGAAGTTGTAAAAAACGCAACAACAAATTTAGTTAACATGAGATCAGCAGAAGGAGAAAAAATTCAGATAGATTTAAATAACAGAATAAATGATATAGAAGTTAAAACATCTGAAATTTCTAAGCTTTCTACTGGACTTATTGAAGAATATGTGGTAAAATTAGAGAATAGGATTAAAGAATTACTAAAAACAGAAGAAATAGACAAATCAAGATTGGCTCAAGAAGTTGTAATATATGCAGATAAATGTTCAGTTGAAGAAGAAATAACCAGATTAAAATCACATATATCTCAATTTAGAAAAATGCTCGAAAGTGATGGTGCAATAGGAAAGAAAATAGATTTCTTAATTCAGGAAATGAACAGAGAAACAAATACAATAGGCTCAAAGGCGAATAATTTGGAAATTACAAATTTGGTAATAGAAATAAAAACACAATTAGAAGATATTCGTGAACAAATTCAAAATATAGAATAAAAATTAAGAGTTGAATAAGAATTGAGAATTAAATTATTATTCAAGGAGAGGAAGGAAAAAATGCAATTAGTAAACATCGGATTTGGAAACATAGTTTCAGCAGAAAGAATTGTAGCAATAGTAAGTCCAGATTCAGCACCAATCAAAAGAATGGTACAAGAAGCAAAAGATGCAAAAACAGCAGTAGATGCAACTTATGGAAGAAGAACAAGAGCTGTTTTAATAATGGATTCAGGTCATATCATACTATCAGCAGTTCAACCAGAAACTGTTGCAGGTAGATTAGATAAAAATATTACACAGGAAGAGAATAATTAATAAAAGCGAAGTGGAGCAATTTTCATGCTCTATAAAAAGTAAAGGAACAATATAATGTTCCCAAAAGAAAGGAAGTTTTTATAATGATAGTAAAACCAAGTGTTACAGATTTATTAAAAGTATCTAAAAACAGATATGAATTAGTTATTGCTACATCAAAAAGAGCAAGACAAATAGCAAATGGAGCTGCTGTATTAACAGATAAAAAAGAAGAATCACCAGTTACACAAGCTGCAGTAGAAATAGCAGAAGGGAAGGTAACAATATGTTCGTAATATTATCTGGAGTTGCTGGCGCAGGGAAAGACACAATAAAAAAAGAATTGATAAAAAGAATGGAAAATGTAGAAACACTTCCATCTTTTACATCTAGACCCAAAAGAGATGGAGATGTCGAAGGTGGGACATACTTTTTTGTTAGTAGAGAAAAATTCGAAGAAATGATAGAAAATAAAGAATTCTATGAATATGACGTTCACCATAATCATTATTATGGATTCCCTAAAAAAAGCTTAAAACAAAAGATAGATGACGGAAAAATAATTGTAAAAGATATAGATGTTAATGGAACAGAGCATTTATTAGATTTGTTAAAAGATGATATGAAAATAGTTACCATCTTTTTAAGAGTGCCAAAAGAAGAATTAAAAAATAGGCTTAAAAATAGAATAGACAAGCCAAGTCCAGCAGAGATAATGCTTAGACTAAATAGATTTGACTATGAAGAATCTAGAATCAATTTATATGATTATGTATTAAAAAATAATGACTTAGAAAAAACTGTCCAAATAATAATGACAATTATTAAATATGAACAAGAACTTGAAAAACAAGGCAAATAAAAAATAAATTATATATTATTTTTAAATAATATATAATTTATTTTTATGGAAGGGAGAAAAAATGAATATACTTGCAATTGGAGATTTAGTTGGTAATTGTGCTATTAAAGAGTTAAGAGAAAAATTACCAATTATAAAAAAAGAAGAAAATATAGATTTTGTAATTGTAAATGGAGAAAATGTTGCAGAAGGAATGGGGATGACAGAAAAGAATTTTAATGATATTTTAGCTCAAAAAGTAAATGTAATTACAATGGGAAATCATACTTGGGGCAAAAAGGATATTTTTAAATTCATAGATCATCCACAAATTATAAGACCAGCTAATTACAGCAAACCTGTTTGCGGTAAAGGTTATAACATTTTTGAATGCAAGGGTAAGAAAATTGCAGTTATCAATTTAATTGGTAGAGTATCAATGAATGTGCTTTCAGACAATCCTTTTTTAGTTGCAAAAGATATAGTAGAAAAAATAAAATCACAAGTTGATATAATAATAGTAGATTTCCATGGAGAAGCAACAGCAGAAAAAATAGCATTTGCATATTACATGGATGGAAAAATAACAGCAATGTTTGGAACACATACACATGTACAAACAGCAGATGAAAGAATATTCCCAAATGGAACAGGATATATAACAGATATAGGAATGACTGGTCCAAAAAATTCTGTAATAGGAATGGCAATAGAAGCATCTGTAAAAAGATTTGAAACAACACTTCCAGAAAAATACAAAATAGCAGAAGGGTCATGTATGTTAAATGGAGTAGTATTCCAAATAGATGATAATACAAACAAAGTAACAAAAATTAAAAGAATTCAAAAATGAGCGAATTTGAACCCTTGAATTTGGGGACACTCTTAAAAATCAAGATTTTTGAAAAATCTTGATTTTTAAGAGTGTCCCCAAATTCAAGGGGGTCCCAGAGTGCTAAAATTATCAAAATTTGTCTTATATTTTTGAAACATAATTCTATGTGTTGAAAATTGTCAAATATAATTTAAAATTGCGATGAAATATGGAAAAAATTACCAAAAAACTATTTACAAATTAAAATTGCGGGTATAAAATAAGTTCTGCTAAACGCAATAAAAATTAAATTATAGGAGGCAAAAGAAAATGGAAATTTTGAAAATTTCATCAAAATCAAATCCTAATTCAGTTGCAGGAGCAATAGCTGGATTAGTAAAAGAATCAAGTAGAGCGGAAATGCAAGCAATTGGAGCAGGAGCACTTAATCAAGCAGTAAAAGCAGTGGCAATAGCAAGAGGTTTTGTTGCACCAGCAGGTGTTGACCTAGTATGTATACCAGCATTTGCAGAAGTTGAGGTAGAAGGAGAAGACAGAACTGGTATCAAATTGATAGTGGAATCAAGAAATTAAAATATATTTAGCTAAGTTATTTACTTAGCTTTTTTTTAATGCTATAATATGATTATTAAAAACAAAGGAGGAGCAAAAATGAAGAAACACAAAAAGTTAACAATAGGGATAGTTTCAGTTTTAATAATTATAGCAGTAATTGTTGCAATTGTAATGCTTACAAATAACGGAGAAAAAGAAGACAATACCAAAACAGGTAAAACCTATGGAATAGATAGTTTAGAAGAGGTATATAATAAACTAAAAGACACCAAAAATTATTTATTTAAAACAATTCTTAATGATGAGAACTATAAAAATATTAGCAGAAATGATGATTCTTTAAAAGTTGAAATTGCTGACGAAGGAAATAACCAAACTTACATAGTTAGAAACGGAAATACATATCTATTAACAGAAAAAAACCAAAAGTATTATGAATATAATAACAATACTTCAATGTTAGGAGATTTGGAAAATAAAGTAAGTGATTTATTAAGAAATAATTTTACTGAAGGAACAGAAAATATAGATGGTAAGCAATATACATTCCAAGAATATGAAAAAACAGCAACATTTTTGATAAACTTCAAGAAAAAATATGATAACTATAATACAAAAACTAGATTTTATTTTGCTGACGGAAATTTACAATATATAAGAACTTATGTAGGAGAGGTTCAACAATTATTAAAAGTCGAATTAGAATTTAACAATCAAAAAGAAAGTTATAAAATACCAGCAAATTATACAAAATGATAATAAAATCCCACTCAGTGTCCGTGGGATTTTATTCAATAATATGCTTTACAGAAGAAACAAATTTGTTAGTATATAATTCACAAATATCGCATTCTGTACATATTTCCAACCTTTTTTCAAAAATTAAACTCAAAGTTGTAATAAATTCATCAATTTTATTATCTATTAAATGAACATAAATTTTTTCAGGAAGAAGAGTGAGCAATGTGTTTAAAGTGTAGTCATTTGTAGAAAAAGAAATGTCAGATAAGAATTTTGCTTTAAACGCGTTTTTAGAATTGTTTATTATGTTTTTATTTGAATCTAATATAATTGTAAAATCCTTGGAATAAATAATATGCAAAATATCTTCAATAGGCTCAGAAGAATTTATATATAGTTTTAAAAGTGAGATAAATTCATTATATTCTTTCTCTAAAATATAGCTATTAACAGCATCTCCAACGATTCTTTCCAAAACATTCCAATAAGATTGTAATCTGAAATTTATAAAACCACTTAAAAATATTGTTTTATTATCTTTAACAAAATTAAGAAAAGAATTAAACAATATTTGAAATTTTTCTTTTATAATAGTATCAGAATCAATAATAATGTTGAAACAATTGTCTAAAATTATATCTTGTTCTGATTTAGAAAAATAAAAAAATTCTTTAGAAACTATTTTCTTTAAAAAATCTTCTTCAAATTCATAAATAACAAGAAAAGAGAGAATTGTAGCAACTTCCTTTTCAAATTCATCAGTATTATTCCCTTTATAATGAACAATAATATTAGTAAAATGTTTAAAATCTTTGTATGAAAAAGAAACATCTTTTAAAGTAATTTTTTTTAGATTGTTTTCTAAATATTCTATAGTTTGAGAATTATTTGTTTTAATTGCAAAAGACTTCATTGTATAAAAATTCTCCTTTCTATAGATATTATCTACTTTTTTTAATATATTATGCGGAAATATTAAAAAAGAGCCTGTATTAAGCTCTTTTTAATAATAAAGCATATAATCAATATCAGGGAAGACACAATCCTTTTTAGAAATATCTTTCAAAAAATCTTCATCAATTTTATCATCTTTAATTTGATAATACAATTTTGTAAATCTTCCAATATGATCTTTAATTCTTTTCTTTGCATAATCTACCATTGTTCCATTTGTAATAATAAATAGCCAATCACTACTTTGGGCAAGCAACAATTCTCTAGCACATTGATTTAGAGCTTTTTTCTTTAACCCCTTTGCATTAGGGAAAAGATTAGCTAATTCACACATTCTATCTCCAGCAACATGTAAGTGTCTGTGTGCATAATCATTTGTAGGGTTTAACCAAACCTCACTATAACCATTTGCACCCCAACTTGACCTACAAGGAGATGCAACTTGCATTTCAGGATATTTATCTATATATTCTGATGGAGTAATCAATTTAAAATTACAATCATCATAATAAACCTTTTTAAATAAAATATACAACCAATATGGACCTTCATACCACCAATGTCCATAAAGTTCTGCATCATAAGGACATAAAATAAGAGGTGGGTTTGGCATATATTGTGAAACATTATCTATCTGTGCATTTCTTGAATCTAGAAAATGACCTGCTTGCTTTTCGGCAGAATCCTTTGCCCATTGAACATTATAATAATCTTTGAATTCAGTTTTTCCAGTAATTCTGTAATACTTAATACCTGTATGAACTCTAACTCCATTGTGGGCTATATAAGGTTTTATGTAATCGTAATCAGCTTCGTAGCCAATATCTCTATAAAACTCTCTATAATTAAAATCTCCTGGATAACCATTAATTGAACTCCATACTTGCCTTGAAGATTCTAGGTCACGGCCAAATGCTATAACACCTTCTGGAGAAACTATTGGAGCAAATGTACCATAAACAGGAGTTGGGTTTGCATATAAAATTCCGTGTGTTTCTGTAATTATGTAATCAATTCCAAATTCTTTTAAATACTTATCAGCCTCTGGAACATATCCACATTCTGGTAACCAAATTCCACGAGGTTTTCTTCCAAAATATCTTTCATAAGTTTGAACACCAACTGCAATTTGTGCTTTAACAGTTTTCTCATTAACATATAAAATAGGGAAGTAGCCGTGAGTTGCGCCACATGTAATAATTTCTAAAACTCCTATATCTTGAAAATGCTTAAAACCTTGAATTATATTGCAATTGTATATATCTTTAAAAACATGCAAATCGTTTGAATATCTATCATAATAATAATGTGAAAGTTTATTTAATCTTTCATCATATTTTGTTCTTTCAATTTCTTTTTTAGAAAGTTCAATTAATCTTTTTAAATATTTTATATATTTTCTTTGTAATAATTTATTATCAAGCATAGATAGAAGTGGGGGAGTCATAGACATTGTTATTCTAAAATCTACCTTTTCTTCTACAAGCTTTTGAAAGTTTAAAAGTAGTGGTATGTATGTTTCTGAAATAGCTTCAAATAACCAGGTTTCTTCTAAGTAGTCATCACTTTCTGGATGATGAATAAAGGGAAGATGGGCATGTAGTACGAAGCTAACATATCCTTTTTTATCTTGCATTTTAAAAATTCTCCTTTGTAAAGTTTTTATAGCAAAATATATTAATTTTAAAACCTTTGGTGTCGCAACTTCCATATTTTAAAATGCTAGTATGTAAGTTGCTCCAGTCGCCCTGCGCTTCGCTCCGGTTGGTCGCTTACGCAGGTTTTAAAATTAATATATTTTGCTAATGCTAATATTATTAAAAAAATTTTGAAGATGGATTATATAAATTCTCATCTTTATAAAGTTCTTTATATAAATCATAAATATTATAAATTTTGCCCATATTTCTTAATAAAGATAAACTTGCGAAAGATCTCCCTGTTAATTGATTAGTTTTAACATTTCTAAAATAAACCATATTTTGAACTTTATCAATCAATATTTTATCATTTGGGGCTTCAATTTCGTTAGAAGATGATATATACACATAGTCAGTTCCTCCGATATCTGCAGGATTGTAAATAGGGCGTCTACCAAGCTCAACTCTATAATCACATTTACTATCAGCTATATGTAAATACCAACTATTGGCAAAATCGTTTATTTCAATTTCAAAATTATAATTCATAGTATCATTGAAAATTTTTAAAACAGGCTTAGTTGTTTCAAAAAAGTTTTCACCAAATTGCTTTTTATAATTTTCTCTATCTTCATCAGAAATATCCCAATAAATGAATAGGGTAGTTGGAGTTTGCGCTAGAATTTTTACAATAGTTTGATTATATCTGTATGGCAAATCATAATATTCAACTATATCCATGTTTTTTGAAGTTTTTTTAGTTGTTAATTTCTTTGCTGAAGCTTTTGTTGTTGCTTTTTTAGCTGTTTCTTTTTTGGTTGATACCGCTTTTTTTCTAGAAGTTTTATTTTCTGCTGTAGCTTTAGTAGTAGAGCTTTTTAAAGGCTCTTTTTTAGAAGTCTTTTTTGTTGATGAACTTTTAGCAGTTGCTTTTTTAGTTTCTTTCTTTTCAGCAACTTTTTTGGCAGTTGTAGTTTTCTTAGTAGTAGCAGTCTTTTTAGATGATGTTTTTTCTTTACTTTCAGCTTTTTTTACAACTTTTTTCTTAGCTTCATTTTCAATTTCTGGTGTTTCTTTAGTTTTTCTAGGCATTATGTTTCCTCCTAAGTAAAATAAATTTTCCTACATATATACTATAACAAAACAAAAATAAATTCAATAAAAAAATAAAAATTTTGTCAAAAAATATTTACATTTTTTTAAAAGTTGTATAAAATGTAAAAAACGGACTAACAAAAGAAAAAAAATGAAAATTTAAAAAATAAAAACAGAAGAAAATTTGTCTAAAGGAGGCATATAAATCAATGAAAATATTGATGTTAACATGGGAATACCCACCAAGAATTGTAGGAGGAATATCTAGAGTAGTGCATGATTTATCACATACTCTAATAAAAGATGGACATGATGTTACAGTTGTAACATACAAAGAAGGGGATGCTCCATATTTTGAAGATGACAAAGGGGTAAAAGTATATAGAGTAGATAACTATATGATAAATCCTAATAATTTTATAGATTGGGTAATGCAATTAAACTTCAATTTAGTTGCAAAGGCAAATGAAATAATTGCAAAAGAAGGAAATTTTGATGTAATCCATGCACACGATTGGTTAGTAGCGTATGCTGCAAAAACATTAAAAAATTCATACAATATGCCAATAGTTGCAACAATACATGCAACAGAGAGTGGAAGAAATAGCGGAATACATGATGAACAACAAAGATATATAAACGATACAGAATGGATGTTAACTTATGAAGCATCGGAAGTAATTGTGAATAGCAATTACATGAAAAATGAAATTCAAAGATTATTCGGTCTACCTTATGATAAAATAAATGTAGTTGCAAATGGAGTTAATTTAACTGCATTCAATGGAATTGAAAGAGATTATAATTTCAGAAGAAAATTTGCAATGGATAATGAAAAAATTATCTTATTCTTAGGAAGACTCGTATATGAAAAAGGAGTTCAACACTTAATTTCAGCAATGCCCAAAATACTAGAAGGATATCATGATACAAAACTAGTAATAGCTGGAAAAGGTGGAATGATAGATGAGCTAAAAGCTCAAGTAAATGCCATGGGAATTGGAGAAAAGGTTTGCTTTGCAGGTTACTTAGGAGGAAAAGATGTACAAAGAATGTACAAAGCTGCTGACGTTGCGGTATTCCCAAGTACTTATGAGCCATTTGGAATAGTTGCATTAGAGGCAATGCTTTCTGAAAGACCAATTGTTGTTTCAGATATTGGTGGATTGAATGAAATCGTGCAACATAGAGAAAATGGAATGAAGAGCTATGCGGGAAATCCAAATTCTATTGCAGATTCAATACTAGAATTATTATATGACCATAAATTATGCGCAGAAATAACAAAAAAAGCTAAAAACAAAGTAAGAAATGAATACAATTGGAGTAAAATTGCACAAGATACACACTTTACATACCAAAAAGCAATTTGTCAATCAATGGCGGAAAAACAAAAACGCGAAATCGAACAAGAAAGAGCAAGAAAAACGAAAAAAGCAAGAGGAACAGAATCAGAAATTACAAATTTACTTACATTCAAAAAACGTCAAGCTTATGCATAAAAAGTGGTCATATAAATGACCACTTTTTTGCTAAATTTTTTGTTGGATTTAACAAATTTTAGAAAAAATTAAATTTCTACAAATTTAGCAAAAAAATGGTGTATAATATAAAATAACAAGGAGAAAGAAAATGGAAGAATTTAAATCAGGATTTGTAACTTTAATTGGAAGAACAAATGTAGGAAAATCAACACTTATAAATTTATTAGTTGGAGAAAAAGTTGCAGCAATTGCAAATAAAGTACAAACAACAAGAACAGCTATAAAGGGAATAGTAAATAGAGAAAATTCACAAATTATTTTTACAGATACACCAGGAATACATAAACCAAAAACAAAATTAAACGAAACAATGGTAGAAACATCATTTTTAAGCATCCCAGATAGTGACTTAATTTTATTTGTAATAGAAGCTACAAGCGAAGATATTGGCAGAGGGGATAGAATAATTTTAGATAAAATAAAAGAGTCTAAAAGAAAAACTATTCTTATAATAAATAAAATAGATTTGGTTCAAAAAGATAGCTTACTAAATCTAATTGATATTTACAGAAAAGAATATGATTTTACAGCTGTAATCCCAGTTTCTGCTAAAAAAGAAAAAACTCGAGAAATAATTTTAGAAGAAATAGAAAAGAACTTAAAACCAGGCCCAGCATATTATGATATGGAAGAATATACAGATCAAACTTTAAGACAATTAGCGGAAGAAACAATAAGGGAAAAAGCATTAAGAGTGTTAGATCAAGAGGTACCTCATGGGATTTTTGTAGAAGTTGAAAAAATGGAATTAAGAACAAATAAAAAAGGCGAAGAAATATATGATGTGGAAGCAACAATTTATTGTTTGAGAAATTCGCATAAAGGTATTATAATTGGTAAAAATGGCGAAATGTTAAAAAGAATTGGAACAATGGCCAGAAAAGACATGGAGCAAAATTTTGGATTAAAAATAAATTTAAAAACATGGGTTAAAGTCAAAGAGGATTGGCAAGAAAATGATTCTATTGTTAGCAAATTTAAGTTAAAAAAATAGTATAAAAAAATAAAAAAAGCAAAAGATATTTATATTAGAGTAATCTGTATATTTTTAGATAACTTGAATATACAAACTTTGAATATAAGGAGGCAAGCACATGATAAAGAAAATTGCATGGGATACATTTAAAAAGACAGGAAATATTGATACTTTTATGGAATATAAGCAAATTGAGAATATTGAAAATAATATTAAGGAGATTCAAAATATTACCAATTTAAATTTAAAAGATAATAATAAAAAATAGAGGAATAAACACATGGCAAATGTTAAAACAAACGGAATTATAATTGCAGAACATAACCTTGGGGATTTTGATAAAATGCTTACTATTTTAACTCCGGGATTTCGGCAAAATTTCTTGTGTTGCCAAGGGGGCGAGAAAACCTAATAGTAGCTTACTTGCTGGTACACAGTTATTCTGCTTTGGAGAGTACCTTATGTTTAAAGGTACTACTACATATCACATGAATTCGTGCGAAACTATTGAGATTTTTTATGATCTAAGAACAGATTTAGATAAATTAAAGTATGCAATGCACATTTTGAAAATTGTTCAAGATGTAACAACAGAAAATCAAAATTGCTTTAGAATTTTGCAACTTGTATTAAACACGCTTTATACAATTGCGCATTCTGATAAAAATTTGGATTTAACATTAAGTATTTTTAAATTAAGGCTTTTATGCATTTTAGGATTCACTCCAAGAGTAGAAAAATGTGTAAATTGTGGAGAAAAGACTGAAAGCTATGCATTCAGTTTAAAAAACAATGGATTTAAATGTTTAGCTTGTAGTAAACAGGACAAGTCAACAATTTCAATGAGTGAAAGTACGCAAAACGCAATTATATATACAATTACAGCTCCTCCGAAAAAACTATTTTCTTTTAATTTGAAAGATGAAGCACTGGAGGAATTTAAGATTATTACAAAACTTTATTTCAATGAAAAGCTTGAAAAAGAATATAGGGTAGAGGATTTGTTCTGATTTTTTAAAATAAGAATATATAAATATTCTATATTTAACAATAAAACTTGACAATTTTAAAATAAATTATATAATAAGGTTACAATCGTAGTAAAAACAAAAAAGAAGAAGGGAGCGATTTTTATGAAAATAAAAATAACAGGAAAGGAACTAAAGATTACAGAAGCTATTAATGACTATGTAGAAAAGAAACTAGATAGAATTGATAAGTATTTTGAAGATGCAGAAGCAGAAGTAACTCTAAAAACAGAAAAACAAGAACAAATAGCAGAAATATTTGTTACAGCAAATGGAGAAAAATACAGAGCAGTAACAGAAGATAGAGACTTATATGCTTCAATAGACAAAGATATAGATATCTTAGAAGGTCAAATTAGAAAAGTAAAAACTAAAAAAGAAAAAATGATGAAAGATGCATCAATAAAAAACTTAGAAGTAGCACCAATTCATGAAAATGAAGTAGCAAATGAAATAGTAAAAACATCTTACTATGAAATAAAACCAATGCTACCAGAAGATGCAGTGTTAAAATTACAAGAAAAACCAACACATAATTTCATGGCTTTTATAAATTTAGAAACAGGAAAAGTAAACGTAGTACATAAATTAAAAGATGGTAAAAACTTTGGTTTAGTAGAACCAGAAGCATAGAGTTAAACTGAAAGAAACGAGGAACAATTAGGGACGTGTCTGAAATGCACCAAAATTTTGGTGCATTTCAGACACGTCCCTAATTGTTCCTCGTTTCTTCAGTTAAATCAGTAACTATTTCATGTTGTTTTCAGCTTGTTGGATAAGTTTTCTAACCATGTTACCACCTATTCTACCAGCATCTCTTGAAGATAAGTCACCATTGTAACCGTCTTTTAAGTTAACACCAACTTCTGAAGCTACTTCATATTTGAATCTATCTAAAGCGTCCATAGCTTCTGGAACTAATTTTTTGTTTGAATTGTTTGCCATTTTAATTCACCTCCGTTTTATTACATTTATAGAAAAAACTTAAAATCTGTTTTTCTAATACTATCATTTGCAAATTTGAAAAAAATAAACTGGAAATATATTGAAAAATAAAAAAGATAAATATTACAAAAATATTACAGAAATATTACAGAAATATTATATTTTTAAAATAAATGTCAAAAATATTGATTTTAAATGACGAATATTATAGAATAAAGTAGATAGTGATTTATCGAAAAAAACATATAAAAATAAATTAAAGGAGGAATTTGTTATGGCAACAAATCCAATGCAAAGAAAAGCAAGAATATCATTTATATTAGGAATGTTACTTACATTATTAATATGTGGAGTAATAATCGCATTATTATTTATGCAAATTAAAAAATATCAAGATAAAGAAAAGGCAGATGTCGCATCACAAGTGCAAGTATATGCTTTAAATACAGATGTTGGCTCAGGCCAAGTAATAACATCTGACATGTATTCAAGAATTACAGTAAATAGGTCAATGGTTCCAGCAGATGCAATTGGAAATTTAGATAATTTATCTGTTTATGCGTTACAAGACAAAGAAGGAAACGAGTTATACATAAAAAGAGATTCAGAAGGGTATGCTAGAAAAAATGAAGACGGAACGCTAAAATTATATATAACAAAAGACAATAAAGAATATGAAGTAATGCAAGATAGTGAAACAGGTAACTACTATATAAATAATAACAATCAAAAAACTTATTTAGAATTAAATAACATTCCAATTATAGCAAAAGTATCAATGAAAAAGAATACAATTATAACAACAGAATTACTTACAAAAGGTGATGACACAATAGCAAATGACGTTAGAAGACAAGAATACAACTCATTTGTATTACCAATGGATTTAACAACTGGAGACTATGTAGATTTAAGATTAATGCTTCCAACAGGACAAGATTACATAGTAATTGCAAAAAAAGAAGTTGAAATACCAATTGTTGGCGGTTCAGAATCAACAGATACTGTTTGGCTAAAAGTTGGAGAAGATGAAATCTTAACAATAAGTAGTGCTATAGTTGATGCATTTAGAATTCCAGGTTCAAAATTATATATGACAAAATATACAGAAGCAGGAATGCAAAAAGCTGCAACTCCTACATATATAGCGACAGCAGAAACAGTAAACCTAATAAACAGAGATCCAAACATATTAGCAAAAGCATCAGAAGAATTAAATAAAAGATATAATCAAGTTGGATATCAAGATATTAGAAATAATTACTTAAATAAAGCTGTAGAAGCAGCAGGGGACGAAGGCGAAGCAAATGTAAGATCAAAAATTCAAGAAAGTATTACTACAACACAAGATACAAGAAGAAAATACCTAGATTCACTAGGTGGAGCAAACTAAAAGATAAAAGCTAAGTAGAACGAAGGGAGAAAAAATGAGAAAAATCGGATTTATAGGCGCTTATGATAAAATAGATATGATGATAAATGTGGCAAAGGTATTGACCGAATGTGGAAAAAAAGTGCTTGTGATAGATTCCACAATTTCTCAAAAAGCAAGATACATTGTTCCTGCATTAGAATCAACACCGGCATATATAACTGAATTTGAACAAATAGATGTTGCAGTTGGCTTTAGAAACTTAAGCCAAATTAAACAATATTCTTTTGTAGAGCAGGAACAAGAACTTCCATACGACATAGCATTAGTAGATATAGATAATCCATATAATATGCCTGGATTTGAATTACAAGAAACAGAAAAAAACTTTTTTGTAACATCATTTGACTTGTATTCATTAAAAAGAGGAATGGAAATATTGGCAGCAATGCCAATTCCATTAAAACTAACAAAAATTCTAAATTCAAAAAACTTGTTAAAAGAAGAAAATGATTATTTGGATTATTTGTCAGCACACATAAATATAAAATGGGAAAGAGAAAAAGTATATTTCCAACTAGAAAATGGGGATTATACTGTAATTACAGAAAACCAAAGAGTAAATAAAATAAAATTCAAAAAGCTTAGCACACAATATAAAGATAGCATAGAATATATTTCGGCTCTTATATGTGACAAAGAAATTGCAGAAAGCCAGATAAGAAAAGTGATTAGAGAAATAGAAAAAAGAGGATAGAAATAAGAAAGGAAAATAATATGTCTATAATAACATTTATGAGTAACGGAAAAGAACAAACAGGAAAAACATTATCAGCAGTTGCAATAGCTACACTTATGGGAATACAACATAATATGAAAATATTATTAGTTTCAACAGCAAAAGACAGTTCAACACTTAACAATTGCTTTTTTCCTAAACACAGAAATAAATTTGTTCCTCAAAATAAATTTCTGGGAAATAATATGAATGGTATAGACAATATGCAATCAGGAATGAGTGGGCTTATAAGAATGGCAAAAGCTAATAAAATTGAACCAGAAACAATAAGAAATTATACAAAAGTTGTATTTAAAGATTCAGTTTTAGAGGTATTATTATCAGGAAATGAAGTCGAAGAAGATATATCTACTTATTATCCAGAAATTATAAAAATGGCAAATCAATATTATGATTGGGTAATAGTAGATTTAGACGAAGATATTGATGTGCCAACTAGAAGAATTATTATAAATGATTCAAATTTAGTAGTTTACAACCTATCACAAAGACTATTAAGTATAGATAACTTTATGGTGGAAAAATCACATAGTAAATTACTATCATCATTTAAAACAATTGCATTAGTTGGAAAACATGATAAATTTTCAAAATACACAGCAAAAAATATTACAAGATATATGGGCGAAAGAAATCAAGTACTAACAATACCATATAATACACTATATTTTGAAGCAGCAGAAGAGGCATCAGTGCCAGATTTCTTCATAAATTCAAGAAATGTAGACAAAGAAGACAGAAACTATTTATTTATACAAGAAGTAAAAAGAGCAGGAGAAGCAATCCGATATAGATTACAAGAATTACAGATGAGAATGTAAAGAAAGGGGATAATTCAACCATGAACATAACCAACATATTATTGATGGTAGCTGTTTTGGGCATAGCAGGATTTGTATTATATTACTATCTAAAAAATAAAAAAGCACAAAAAGTTGAAGAAACCATCAATGTAGATGATAAAACTTATACTCTAGAAATGATGAAAAACTTTGTTAAACGTAGATTAGACGAAATAACAAAAGTTAACCTATATGATATAGGCCTTTCAGAAGAAGAATTAAAAAGAAGAAAAAATAAAAAGTATGAGTTAAAAAAAGCTTTAAAAGGTTGTACATATGGTGATGTTAACGACAAAAAATATGTTAAAGAATTGATATTTGACATATTACAAAAAGAATATGGAGTAACAGAAACAAATATATCAAAAGCAATACCATTCGACATTCCATCATTATTAACAGCACAAGACAAATTTGATGTTTTAATATATGCTTATAAAAAAGAATTTGGATATGAAGCTTTAACAGAAATGATAAAAAAATACAACTTAGCTCAATTAAAATATGTATCTGGAGAAACAAAACCATGTTATGTTATAACAGAAGATGAAATTGCAGATATATATGAAAAAGAAAATATCCAATTAACATTTTCAGACAAATTAGCTATAGTAGTTCAAAGAATTTATCAACACTACAAAGGATATAGCTCAATAGATGAAGTAAGAGATATGAACATAGACGGTGTATCTGGTGGTGTATCTGGTTTACCAGAAAGTTTCTTAAGCCAAGTTGCACAAACAGATGGAGATTATCTATCACAAGTATCAGAACATAAAGTTCCAAGAGCATGCGATAGTATTTGGATATTCTTCCAAGGTAAATCAATTCGTTTAGCATTCTTATCATTTGGAACAGAAGCTGAACTAAAAAGAGTATGCCAAAACATATACAAATACAATAACCCAGGACAATTATCAGACACAAATGGTTACAAAATCAATGAAATGAAAGATGGTTCCAGAGTTGTTGTTGTAAGACCAAGTTTCTCAGAAACATGGGCATTCTTCGTAAGAAAATTCGACGTTAAGCGTTCAACACTAGAGCAATGGTTCAAAGGTGAACCAGGTTCACTAGAATCAATAGAATTATTAAAATACTTAGTAAAAGGAGCCAGAATTATATCAATCACAGGTGAGCAAGGTTGCGGTAAAACAACAATGCTTATGGGAATGATAGAAAACATATACGAAACAATGAACATCCGTGTTCAGGAAACTGCATTTGAGCTTCACTTAAGAAGAATATATCCTACAAGAAATATTCTTACATTCCGTGAAACAGATACAATTTCAGGACAAGAAGGTTTGGACGTTCAAAAGAAAACCGATGGTTCCGTAAACATCATAGGTGAGGTTGCAACAGACCCCGTAGCATCTTGGATGATACAAGCAGCCCAAGTTGCATCAAAATTCACATTATTTACTCACCACGCAAAAACATTTCCAAACTTAGTAACAGCACTAAGAAACTCAATGCTTAGAACTGGAGTATTCAAAAACGAAAAAACAGCAGAAGAACAAGTTGTATCAGTTCTAAACTTTGATATACACTTAACAAAAGACTTTAGAGGAAAACGTTATGTAGAAAGAATTACAGAATGTATTCCAATAGAAGAAAGAAATGAATATACATTCGACCATAGAAAAGAAACAACATTAGAAGGAAAATTTGATAAATTTTTCGATAATGCAACACATTTCTTTACAAAAACAACAGATAGACAATTATACATGTACAGAAACATATTAGAATATGTAGATGGAGAATACATAATCACAAACCCAATTACACAAGACAACCTAAAAGAAATGAGAATGAACATGGACGAAACAGACCTAGAAAGTTTCGATAATTTCGTAGAAAGACATTGGGGAAACAATATAAAATCAGCGTATGAAACAGTAAGTGCAAACGCTGTAGCAAGTACAAATACAGAAGAAAAAACAATAACAAAAAGAAGAGGAAGACCTTCAAAAAAATTAAGCTAAAATTAATCAAAGAGAGATATAAAAATCTCTCTTTGGACAGGTACATTGCAAAAAATGTCATAAAAGGAGGTGCAAATTAAAGTGTCTAATCAAATGCTATTCATAATAATAGGGATTTCAGTAGTATTATTTGTTGCAATAATTATAGCGTACATAATAATCTCTAAAAAGACCAACAAATCAGAATATAAAAGAATACAAAAACTACAACAAGGTACAAAGGAAAGTAGATTTTCTGCAGAAATAATATTACAAAAATTATATGTAACCTATGTTAGAATACCAGGATTAAAAAGATATATTCTAAAACTAAGAAGAAGACTTGAAATAATAAACCTAGAGGATGAATATAACACCAGAAAAGCAGCATCAAAAATTCTAACAAGAACATTAGTAATACTAATTCCTGTTTTATTTGCAACAGTTTCAATTACAAAAGAGAATACTCTATTGATGGTAATATTAATACTATTTGAAATATTCATGGTAGATACTTTAATAGACGGCTCAGTAGATAAATTAGATAATAAAATACTAAAAGAACAAATAGACTTTTTCTCAGAAATCAGACATGCTTACCATGAGTTTAACATGGTAGAAGAAGCGATATACCAAGTATCACAAGATGACGAAAGAAGTGTATCTGCACAAGGAGAAAAAATATACGAAATATTAATCTCAGATGACCCAGAAATGGAATTAGAAAAATATTACGATGTTGCTCCAAATAGCTTCCTAAAAGAATTTGCTGGAGTTTCATACTTAACAAAAGAATTTGGAGATAGAAAAGTAGATGGAGCATCGCTATACTTAAAAAATGTTAACAACATAACACAAGAAATGCAACTAGAAATATTAAAAAGAGATAAATTAAACTATGTATTCCAAAGTTTATCATTTATAGCAATTGCACCAGTTTTATTCCTAGAACCATTAAAATCATGGTCAATATCAAACTTTGCATTTACAGAAAGTTGGTATAATGGAAAATCTGGAATGGTAGTACAAATTTTAATATTAATAATTGCCTTTGTATCATATATATTAACCAGAAAATTAAAAGATAATGGTTCAACAAATATGAATACAAAAAATACAGAAAATCCATGGCAAAAGAAAATATATGACAAAAAATTAGGTAAAAAAATAGTAGACCTATTTATGCCAAAACAGGGAACAAAAGAACATAGAAAAGTAAGCAAAATGCTAAAAGATTCTGCGTCACCATTAAAAATAGAGTGGTTGTATACAAATAGAATAGCAACAGCCATTGTAACCTTAATAGCATCAATAATACTATTTGCTAATTTACATACAATAGCAATAAATTATATATACACAAATCCAACTACAGACTACGATTTAATAAGTGGGTTATCAGACAAAGATAAAAAAGCAGCAATGGAAGTAACAGAAATACACAACAAGTTCTTGGATAAATATAGGTATTCAAATCCAAATATAAAACAAGAACAAATACAAGCAGATTTAGCAAAATCAGAAGATTTTCAAACTGCAAAAGAAGAAGATATAACAAAAAATGCAAAACAAATATATGAAAAATTGCAAATAGTAAAACAAGAATTCATGCAATGGTATGAGATATTACTTGCAATAGTATTTGCAGTTGCTGGTTATATGTCACCAATTTGGTTACTATTCTTCCAAGTTAAAATGCGCCAATTAGAGATGGAAGATGAAGTAATGCAATTCCAAACAATAATACTAATGCTAATGAGAATAGAAAGAGTAAACGTAGAAATAATACTAGAATGGCTAGAAAGATATGCAAACATATTTAAGCCAGTAATTTCAAAGTGTGTTAACAACTACGAAGCAGGAGCATGGGAAGCACTTGAAGAAATGAAAAACGAAGTAACATATCAGCAATTCATAAGAATAGCAGAAAGCTTACAAGCTGCAGTAGAAAAAATACCAATCAGAGATGCTTTCGATGAATTGGATTCAGAAAGAGATTATTACCAAGAAAAACGTAAAGAATCAAACAATAGACTAATTGCAAGAAAAGCAATGATAGGAAAAGCAATAGGATTTGCGCCAATGATATGCTTATTTGTAGGTTACTTAATTGTACCATTAGTATTTATAGGATTTACAAGCATGTCAAACTCAATGACAAGTTTATCAGCAGGAAAATAAAAAGTAAAAATTATATTGAAAAGGAGGTTAAACTATTATGGAAAATGCATCAAAAGCACTACTTATAGCAGGTAGCGTATTACTTGGAATAATAGTTCTTAGTATATTTATGATAATGGTAAATAGTTTAACCGACTATCAACAAGCACAAACTCAAATAGAAAAAAATCAGGATATTATTGCCTTCAATAATCAGTTTCAAGGTTATATGAGGAACGATCTTGCAGGAACAGATATACTTTCTTTAATAAATAAAGTAACATATTATAATAAATCCAAAGCATCAGATGCAATAGGAGCTGACGATGCGGGAAATCAATATGTGTATGAGCCTATAACATTGGTTATAAATATGAATGATAATAATTCTGAGTTAGCAATGGATGGAAACAACAATTTAATATTTGTAAACTCCCAATTCACTATTAAAGGTGATACATCTGAATTAGATAATAATTTATCTGTAATTAGAGAATTATTAAAAAATACACTTATGCCTAAATCACCCACGGGTGCATATCATGATTCATTGCCGGGAGATTATAATAGTATACAGCCGTATTATTCGGAGGGAATATTAAAAGCCTTATTAGAAAATTACAATTCAACAGAATCAATTTTTATAGCTAGAGATGAATTTAATTCATTAAGTGAGGCTGAAAAAAGACAAAGATTTAGATCTTTCAATATAGCGGTTGGTAAAACTTTTTTCCCTTTGATTAACAAAGATAATAAACCGATTAATATAGATTCTTTAAAAAGCTGGTGGAATGATTATTTTGACAAAAGTCGATATACTATACAAAAAGATTCAGAAGGTAATACCATTGAAAAAGAATTGGCTTATTATTACGAATATGCTCAATTCCAAAGAGGAAAATTTGAATTCGTTCAGCCAGGAGCTGGGCAGGAAACATATAGCTCAAATACCGGAAGAGTAAAATACATGGAGTTTAAATTCACAGGAGAATTTATATAAGTTAGGAGTAGATTATGGAAAATGCATCAAAAGCATTGTTAATGGCAGCAGGGATACTAATGGGAATTTTAGTATTATCACTAATAGTATATATATATGCAACTTTTAGTGATAATACACAAAAAAATATAAAACAAATGGAATTAAACTATTTAACAGCATTTAATAGTAAATATCTATCATATGATGGAAGAGAAGATCTAACATATTATGACATCGCAAATGTTGCCACCATGGCAAGAAATGATAACAAAAATAATGAAGAACAAATATATGTGCAGCTAATGCGTAATCGTATGAGTCCTGGTGTGACTCCTCCTGATTCATTGCCTTTGTATAATTTATCTAATATAACTAATGCTAGATCTACTAGTCAATACAATGAATTTATAAATAGAATAAATAATGTAGAAGATTTTGACGATTCTTCTCAAATAATGGAAAATGTTAGTACTACAGACCTTGCAACAGGGGAAACAAAACCTGCAAGAGTATTGGTAAAGTATAAATGTGTAGTTAAAATCAGTGAAGAAACAGGAAGAGTTTATGAAGTGAACTTTTACAGATTAATAAATACTTGAAAAAAAAATCAAAAAATGTTATAATAAAGGTAGACATATGAGAAAATTTGTGGTATTTTTAGTAATGGTAGTAATAATTGTATTTATTGCAACTTATATGTATTTTAATTATAAAATAAACAGAGAAAAAATTGATGAAAAAAATAGCGAATTTGAAACATATTTAGGCAAAGAAATATATGGGGCAGATGTTGCTACACTGATAAACAAAGCATCATATAAAAACAGAAAAAATAATGTAGAACAAGATAAAAAAGGAAAATACATAGATAATGGCAATAATTCAATAAATATAGATATAAAAATGTTAGATGATGATAACACATACAATATGGAAAAGTTTTACAAAAGTGGAACATTGCAATTTGTAGAATATTATAGAGATATAAAATTTAAAGTAATGAATATAGAATATCATAAAGAAACAGGCTTAATAAAATATATTTTCATTGAACAAATTACAAAATAAAAACCCAAGATAAACAAGTTATTAAAATTTTATCAACACAATTGATAAATTAAAATAAAAAATACAAAAGTAAAGGAGGAAAAAATTATGGAGAATGCGTCAAAAGCTCTAATTATAGCAGGAGCGATATTGTTATCAATAGTTTTGATTACATTAGGTGTGTTGATTATAGGAAGGGGACAAGATGCAATAGATAGTACAAATATAGATGACCAGGTATTATCAACATGGAATCAAAAATTTACACAATATGAGGGAAATGGTGTTAATGGTTCAACAGTTAATACATTATTGAATTCTATTATTTCAAGTAATTCAATTGCAAATAGTAATGGTGAAAAGGAGAAAGTAATTACTTTATCTAGTAGTGTTATAACACAGAATACAAGCGATTGTTATGATTGTATAAAAACAAATGGACAACCAGCAACAACAGGATTAAAAAATATAACCAAATGGGCTGTAAATACAAAAAAATATAATGTGAAATTTGACTATAATCCTAAAGGATATGTTGCTGTTGTTTCTATTTCAGCATCTACTACATAGGAAAAATATTTAATTATTATAAATTATGTCATTATTTTTAAATATAATGAAATAAATAACGAAGGAGGAAAAAATTATGGAAAATGCGTCAAAAGCGCTAATTATAGCAGGAGCTATATTATTATCAATAGTATTAATTACATTAGGAGTTTTAATTATAGGAAGAGGACAAGAAGCAATAGAACAAACGAATATAGATGATCAAGTTGTATCAACATGGAATCAAAAATTTACACAATATGCAGGAAATGATGTAAGAGGAACAGATGTTAATATATTAATTAATGCTGTTTTATCAAGCAATGCAGCATGCAAGAATAATGGAGAAGATGAAAAACTAATAACAATAAATGATGGTGAGGGTACAAAAGCAGTTGGACTATCAATATCACCAGCTGGAACAACTCCTAACTATACTAAAAATTGTTCGAAGGTTACTCCAGCTTCTAAATATACTGTTTCTGTAACTTATGGTGATAAGGGATATATAACAGGAATAACTATTGCTAAGCCATAATAAAAACGAGGTGAAATACTATGGAAAATGCTACAGAAGCCTTAAAAATGGCTGGAGGAGTATTAATATTTGTATTGGCATTATCCATATGTATAAATGCCTTTACAAACACAAGGCAAGGAATAGACAACTTAGTTCTATATAGTGATAGAGAATTTCTAACAACATATGTAGAGCAAAATAAAGGTACAAAAAGAATTGTAGGTGCTGAATCAATAGTGCCTACAATTTACCGAGCTTATAAAGAAAACATAAAAATAAATTTTCAATTTTCAGAAAATCAAGAATCAGATATAAAACCTTTATACACAGTTTCCTCATACGGAAGTAGTGATGAAGACCAAAAAATATATTCTATAGACTTAGATAATCAAGTACATGGATCTGAAAAACAAAGAGAATTTTTCTTATATAATATATTATATGGATCTGATAATATTAAGGGACCAAACAAAATGTATTCTAATGATAAGTATGATGAATATAAGGCTACTATATCAAATATTACATTTAATGGAAATGGACTTTATCAAAGATTAACAAATGGAGATCTTATGGGTACTTATGAAGAAAGCTTAGGAGTATACTTTCCAACAGAAAAAGATGGTACTACAGATAAATCTACAACAAACAAAACTGAAAAAAAAGTTATAACATATAAAAAAGTTAATGAATAGAAAGGAGAAACTATGGAAAATAGTTGGTTAACAATAATTTTAGTATTTGTAATAATAGGTGGAATGGCTTTTTTCATAATGATTTCAACTGCAAACGATGTTGATAAGGTAACGGAAGCAGCTGTGCAACAAGACATATCTACATTTGTAAAAGAATGTGCAAATGAGGGGTGTGTTACTGCAGAAAAAGTAAATGAGTTACAAACAAATATCAATAGTCATGGAATTCTTTTTGATTTAAAAATATGGGTAGAAAGAAAAAGTGATACACCTACAAAGAAAACAACACAATTAAACAATGGAATGACTGAAGCAACACCATTTATTACAGAAGAATACACTCCAGAGGATATAAAAGATATGCGTGGCGGGCTAAAATTAAGAGAAAACGATTTGTTAGGTGCAAGTGCAGAAAATATTACTCCAACAAACGAGGATAGCCATTCAGGAAATACAGGAAAAGATTATTCTACAATGAAACCACAAGCAGTTGAAACTGTACATACAACTGGAACAAATTAAAAATTTAAGCAATGTAAATTACTTTGCAAATATTTATGTTTTAAAAATAGCTTGTAATATAAATATTACAGGTTATTTTTAGAATATGAAGATTATTGTAGCGGAGCTAATTATATGCTCCATAAATAATAAAACAAAGGAAAGAAGAATATGGGATTAGATAGATTAGGAATTCTTTTTATAGTAATAGTATTACCTATAGCACTTGTATTAAACACATATACAAACACACAGGTAGATACATTAAAAATGCAATTAGATTATGATTCAAAATTAAATGCATGTACTGCAGATGCAGTAAGAACATATCAAAGCAATTCATTAAGTGAAGATTTTTCAAATTTAGGAGATGTTCGTATTGGGAATATAAATGCTGCAATAAATGTGTTCTTTACGTCACTTGCATCAAATCTAAATATGTCTGGCTACAATAGGCAGTTTTTACAAGAATATGTTCCAGCAATAGTATTTACAATGTATGATGGCTATTATATTTATTCAAAGTATACAAATACTTTGGATGAGGGAGATTATAAGGCAGATGATGTAATAAATCCTGATGATGGTAGTATACAAAAATATGCTTCAACATATAAAAATGGACAACAACTTTACGGTTTAAAACCATTTGTACATTATAGTTGTAGATATGTAAAAGGAAGAGATTATGACTTTGTTGTTTCATATACCTTAGATAATTATATTACTATTCAGGGAATTGTGAATGGTGTACCGGTAGACAAATCAGGATATTTGATTGATGTAGACAATAATAAGTGGTTTAATATAAGGTATGATAGTACAACTCAAAAGGCAACAGTAAGTGGAACCCTTAAATATAAGGGAATTGATATTGGTAATGAACCTATTTTAACAGACAACTTAGTATTAGAAACAGAAGATGGAAGTCAACCAGAAACCACACCTTATCCTTATCATAAAGTAAATGGTGTAAAATATTACAGGGATGGAGAATATTGGTTTACTATGCAAAATGGTAGACCCAATAAATCATATTATGATTTCCAATCTTTAGGCGGAACTTCATATGATAATTCTGCATATAACTATTATGTAAAAGCTTACGAATTTTCTTCATGGGTTAAGGAAAATTTATCTAGCGCAAGAATAACAGATGAGCATGCTAAAGTAGATTATGATGTATTAGATATAGATGGTACAGAAAAGACAATACAGGGGTTAACTCAAACAGGTAAAGAAATTTTCAATATGGATGGAATTGAAGAACCGGGTTCAAATTTTAATGAACATAGAAGAGCAGTAATAAGATACACAATAGAAAGAAATCTTTCAATTGCAATAGCAAATTATAATTACTATTCTGGAACACAAGGTTTAGACTTTAGAATGCCAAAATTCAGTGAGGCAGAGTGGGATAGAATACAACAAAACATGACTGTAATATCATACTTACAAGGTCTACCAATTGGTACAAAAATATATAATGGTGTATCTGTAATTCCTAACAATGAAAATGAAGAAGTTGTTTCAGAACAATCAATATATATAGGTGAGAAAAAAGCTGGTGAAGACAACTATTATTATTCTGTTTTAACAACACTGGATAATTTTACAGATCCAAACGAAGAAGAAGAATTCGTTGGAATCTACAATGTAGACTTAAGAAGGAAAGAGGTAGAATATAATAAGCAAAAATACTATTACTATCCAAAACTATATTTTGAAAAAAGGGCAACAGTTGTAGATATAGATGCAGAAAAAACAGATTCTTCAAAAAATATATACGCATATAATGGTAACATTTATAAATATATAGATGAAGTATTACTCGGAACTTCACCTGATCCAAGAACTACAAAGTATAAACTAGCCCAAGCATTTTACACCGCACTTGGTAGAGAGAGAGAAAGTAGATACAATCAAAGAAATAACTACGAAGAATTGCTAACAATGATGTCTGACGAAGAAGCAGAACTAGTAGACTTCAATGCACAATTTACAAAATATGAAGGAGAGCAATCAGGAAGTAAAATATTAGAACTAATTGAATTTGCTAAAAATAATAACTCTCAACATTCAACTGATGAAGAAAAAGAAATGCGTGTAAATGTAAGAGAAGGTTCAAAGCCAGGACTTTCAATATATTACGACGATGAAGCAAATAATATATTAAGCGTTACAGGTGCAAAACTTTTAGATGGAGATTCATTTATGTATAATGGTTCATGGTATAATACTGGTTCAAATCCTAATACGTATAGAAGTGTTTCATATGTAGTTCCAAAATCGCAAGATGGAGGAAATAGTCCAGATAGTTATCAAGGCCCATATAGCTCATCAAGAATAGATTCAAACAAAAAGTATAATGTGAATTTATTCTATTATAATGGAAGAATTAAAGGTATATATGTAATGCAAATCATATAATATGCAAATAGGTTGCAAAGGGAATGATTTTTGGGACACTCTCAAAAAACAGCCTAGAAAATTAAAAAGCTTCAGCTTAGCTGAAGCTTTTTAATTTACCTCTCTAATTTGTTTAAGCATAATATCTCCAAAAACAGCATACCCCTCTTTAGGATTATTAACCAAAACATGAGTTACAGCACCAACAAATTTGCCATTTTGAATAACAGGAGAGCCACTCATACCTTGAATAATTCCACCAGTCTTATTAAGCAAATTTTCGTCAGTAACTTTAATTTTCATACTTTTATTATCATAATTATTTTCTCTAAAAATTCTTTCAATCTGAATGTTATATTCCTTAGGAGAAGTTCCATCCAAATTACACAAAATAGTTGCAGGACCTTCTTTAATTTCTTCTCTTAGAGCAACCTCCATTTCTTTAGAACTATCTAATCGAAGTGCAGAAGGGTTACTAACTTTTCCATAAATACCAAATTTTGTATTCTTATAAATAGAACCTATATTAGTCTGATTATCAATAGTTCCTTGAATTCTACCAGGATAACCATTTTCACCTTTTTTAATATTTAAAATCTGTGTAGTAATAAACTCTCCAGACTCAATATTAATCAATTCTTCTGTGTCAATATCAGTAATACCATGTCCAAGGGCACCAAAACTTTTAGTAGAAGAATCATAAAAAGTTACAGTTCCTACACCAGCTGCGCTATCTCTAACCCATAAACCAAGCTTATATTCATTATTGCTAGTTTGTACAGGAGTAATGCTACAAGTTGCGGTTGCATTATTATGGACATACTCAATTGCTAAATCCTTTCCAGAAGAGGCATTCACAGTATCAATTAAATCTTGTGTAGTAGAAATTTTAGTATTATCAATTGAAATAATAGAATCTCCTTCTTCAATACCAGAATTCTCATAAGGCTTATGCTTTTTATTATCAACACCTTCAATCTCAGACATACCAACAACTAAAATTCCACTAGTATATAACTTAACACCGGCAATATTACCGAGAAGGAATAACCTTAGTTCTAGGCAAAACATCCACCTCCATATTTTTAATAAAAAAATTATCAAAAAGGCTGACTTCCATAGTAGTCTTTCCGGCATTATTTATCGTCTTACTACTACTAGAAGAAGTTTCAATAGTTTCATCAGAGTTAGAAATCCTAAAACCCAAAAAATTATTAACTCTAATAGTTTCACCTTCAAAAACAATCATACTATCTGGAATACTCTCAATCACAAGAGCATAAACATACACAATAATCAAAACAAAAACAAGCAAAAACTTAATAAAAAACTTTCTCATAGCACTCCTTATCCAACTTTTTGGGACACTCTTAAAATTCAAGGTCTTCTGACTTTTTGGGACACTCTTAAAAATCCAGGTTTTCAAACTTTTTAAGAGTGTCCCAAAAATCTAAACTTTTTAAGAGTGTCCCCAAAATCCATCCTCAAAAATCCATTTTCATTATTATTTACAAAATTTGAAATTTTATTCTAAATACTATTGACAAAAAAGTGTTCTGGTAATATAATCAAAACACGAACAATGTTTCAACGAAAAACTTTTTTGGAGGTATAATTATGATTTCAACATTACATATTAAAAATATAGGAATAATAGATGATTTAGTGGTTGATCTAAATGAAGGATTAAATGTACTTACAGGAGAAACTGGAGCTGGAAAAACTCTAATAATAGATTCAATTGAAATAATATGTGGTGGAAGATTTTCAAAAGAAATGATAAGAAAAGGTGAAACAAATTCATATATAGAATTATGCATGTTTGAACCAGAAAATGAACATTCAATGGATGGAAATATAATAATTTCAAGAGAAATAAGCACAAATGGAAAAAACATGTGTAAAGTAAATGGCAGAATGGTTACAGTTGCAGAATTAAAAGAATTCATGTCAAACTTTATAGAAATACATGGTCAAAACAAAAATCAAGAGCTATTAAATAATAAAACACATCTATCATGCTTGGATGGCTTTATTGGGGATAAATTAAAAAACATAAAAGAAGAATATCAAGCCAAATATGAAAGATATAATGAAATAAAAAAAGAACTAAAACAAAATTATGGAGATGACAAAGAAAAAGAGCGTAAGCTAGATTTATTAAAATATCAAATAGAAGAAATAGAAACAGCAAGCTTAAAGAAAGATGAAGAGCAAGAATTAGAAGAAAAGCGTAATTTAATGTTAAATGCTGAAAAAATAACACAAAATCTAAATCAGGCAGATGCTGTGTTAAGTGAACAAGGGATAGATGCTATAAGTTTAGCTATAAAAAGCTTAGAAAAAATAGAAAATATAGACGAAAAATACGAAAAAATTTCAAGCAATTTAAAAAGCTTGTATTATGAATTGCAAGAAGTTTCAAGAGATTTAAGCTCATACAATGATGAAATATATTTTGATGAAGAAGAAAGAAACGAAACAGAGGAAAGACTAGATTTAATACATTCTTTAAAAAGAAAATATGGAAACACAATAGAAGAAATATTGCAATACAAAGAAGAAATAGAGCAAGAGGTAGCTCATATTGAAAACCTAGATGAATACAATAATAAATTAAAACAAGAACAAGTAAAATTAAAAGAAGAAATGAATAAATTAGCATTAAAAATTCACAAAATAAGAGAAGAAAAAGCAAATATATTAAGTCAAAATATAAATAAAGAATTAAAAGACCTTGAAATGAAAAACGCTAAAATAAATGTACATGTAAATTATCAAGAAAACGAATTCTATAAAACAGGAAAAGATGAAGTAGAATTTTACATTTCAACAAATGTAGGAGAAGATGAAAAAGAACTAGCCAAAATAGTATCAGGTGGGGAAATTTCAAGAATAATGCTTGCAATAAAAAAAGTGTTGGCTCAAAGTGATAAAATGCCAGTATTAATATTTGATGAAATAGATACAGGAATAAGCGGAAATGCTGCCAATATGGTTGCTAAAAAATTAAGCGAAATATCAAAAAATCATCAAATACTTTGTATTTCTCATATGCCTTCTGTTGCAGCAATGGCAGACTATAACTATTTTATAAGTAAAAAAGTTGTAGAAGAAAGAACAAATACAAATATTAAATTGTTAAATGAAGAAGAAATAATAGAAGAAATAGCTAGAATTTCTTCTGGACAAATTAATGATGTTACTATCAAATATGCTACAGAACTACGTTCTAAGAAAGCATCTTAATTTCTAAAGCTAACAGGCTAAATATTATTATTTTTTGCAACTCCCAACTGCATAAGAAACCCTAAATCAAAATTATTAAAATTTTGATAAGGGTTTCTAATTTGTCGGTCCCCCCGAATGTTGCTTAAAAATAATAATATTTAGCCTTTGTAGCATTTGCTGGCAAAGTTGCTTTATAAAATTAAGATGTTTTTTAAAATAAGTCTAGTAAAAAAGCATATTTTGTGGTAAAATGGACCGGAAAAGGTGATAGAAATGTTAGAAAAAATAAACTCATCACAGGATGTTAAAAATTTAAATTTAAAAGAAAAAGAAATTTTAGCTGAAGAAATAAGAAAATACATATTAGAGGTAGTGTCTGAAAATGGCGGACATTTAGCCTCTAATTTGGGCGTAGTAGAACTTACAATTGCTTTAAATGCTGTATTTGATATTCCAGAAGATAAACTAGTATGGGATGTTGGTCACCAGAGCTATGTTCATAAAATTATTCATGGTAGACGAGAAGAATTAAAAAATATCCGTAAACTTGGCGGTATTGCTGGTTTCCCAAAAACAAATGAATCAGAGGCAGACTGCTTTAACACAGGACATAGCAGTACTTCTATTTCGGCAGCACTTGGAATGGCCAGAGCAAGAGACATAAAAGGAAAAGATAATTCTGTAATCGCAGTAATAGGTGATGGTGCTTTAACAGGGGGAATGGCGTTAGAGGCTTTAAATGATGCGGGGACAAGTAAAACTAATATAAAAGTAATTTTAAATGATAATGAAATGAGTATTTCAAAAAATATTGGTGGAATGAGCAGATTTTTAGGAAAACTTAGAACAAAAAGAACATATACAAAGTCAAATAATTCAATAAAAAGATTAATGGAAAAAATCCCATTAATAGGAAAGCCATCAGTAAAAGTAATTAGAAGATTAAAAAGAAGTATAAAGCAATTAGTAATTCCCAAAATGTATTTCGAAGACATAGGTTTTACATATTTAGGACCAGTTGATGGGCACAATATAGAACAATTAGAAGATGTTTTATCTTTAAGCAAAAGAGTTGCAGGTCCAGTTTTAGTGCATGTTTTAACTAAAAAAGGGAAAGGATATGAAATAGCTGAAAAAAATCCAGATAAATTTCATGCAACTTCTCCATTCAATATAGAAACAGGAGAACCAAAAAAGCCAAAAGCAAAAGACTTTTCTGCGGTTTTTGGTGAAAAATTAGTAGAATTAGCAAAGGAAAATGATAAAATAGTTGCAATTACAGCATCTATGAAAGATGGAACAGGACTTGCAAAGTTTAAGCAGGAATTTCCAAAAAGATTTTTCGATATTGGAATAGCAGAACAACATGCAATTACACTTGCAGCGGGAATGGCAAAAGAAGGCGTAATACCTGTTGTGCCAATATATTCATCATTTTATCAAAGAGCGTATGATCAGGTAATACATGATGTTGCAATTCAAAATTTGCCAGTTGTAATGTGTGTAGATAGAGCAGGTTTAGTTGGTGCTGATGGAGAAACACATCAAGGAATGTTAGACATGGCTTTTTTCAGGCTAGTGCCAAATCTTACGATAATGGCGCCAGCAGATTTTAAAGAATTAGAAGATATGTTAGAATTTGCTGTAAATCTTAGTAAGCCAGTAGTAATAAGATACCCAAGAGGTGGAGAATCTAATACTAAAATAGAAAAACATGAAAAAATAGAATTAGGAAAAGCTGAAATTATTGAAATAAGAGAAAAAGAAGAAAGAAGAAATCAAAATACAGAAAATACAAGGGGATTGGATGGGATAAATAATCTCATAAAAGATAGTACTGAAAAAATAAAGAACAAGAAAATAACAATAATTGCAATTGGTAACCAAGTTACTAAAGCTATTGAAATTGCTCAAAAATTAAAAGAACAAGGAATTCAACCAGAACTAATAAATGCAAGATTTTTAAAACCTTTAGATACTGAAACTATAAAATCTTCAATATTAAGAACAAAAAATGTAATTACAATAGAAGATGGAACATGTATAAATGGTCTTGGAACAACTATTAAAGAACTTATTGTTGATGAAGGTTTACAAAATGTTAAATTTAAAGCTTTTGCATATCCAGATGAATATATTAAGCATGGTTCAGTTCCTGAACTTGAAGCTATATATGGAATGGATGTTTCTAGCATTTTGAATAATATATTTGATAATTAAACTCAAAAATGAAAGGAATAAAGATGGAAAGAAAAGATTTACTAAATAACTACAAAAGGCAAGAAGACAAAATGCTACTTGCACAAGTACTTGATAAAATTGAGCAAATGGGAAAAACTCAAAAAATAGAAAGCACAGACTTTTTAGATATGTACCAAGTATCACTTGTAGAAACATTTTTAAAGAAAATTAACTTTGAAAACTACAAATTATATGGTGGATTTGATGATGCTGAAAGAAAGATTTTGATAATTTATCCTGAAAAGTATACAGAAGAAATGCTTTCAAAAAATTATGGGAAACTATTAAAAATAGTAAGAGTAGAACTAGGAGAAGAAGAAAAAGGAAAATATTCTCACAGAAATTACTTAGGTGGAATCGTAAAACTAGGATTAAAACGTGAGAAGGTTGGAGATATTCTTGTATTTGATGAAGGAGCAGATATTATCACTTTAAATGATTTTGCAGAAATCTTACAAACAGAACTAGGTTCATTAACCCGTTTTCAAAATAGTAATATAATCTCATTGGAATTAAGTAATTTAAGAGCATTAGAATTAAAGTTAGAAGAAGTAAAAATAATTGTGCCATCACTTAGACTAGACAACATAGTATCAGACTTAGCAAGAACCTCAAGGAGCAAAGCATCTGAAATAATTGCACAAGAAAGAGTATTTGTAAATGGCCAAAACGAAACAAAGCAATCAAAGCAAATCAAACAAGGAGATGTAATTACAATAAGGGGAAAAGGAAGATTTGTAATAAAGGAATTTACAGGAACAACAAGAAGTGGCAGAACAGTAGTATTAGTTGAAAAATATATATGAACTAAAATAAAAGAGCGAATGCTCTTTTATTTTAGTTCAACTATTGTTACTCCCATTTCACCTTCGCCAAAGGTTCCCATTCTAAAGCTTTTTACGTGAGGATTATGCCTTAAAAATTCATGAATACCTTGTTTCAATTTTCCTGTTCCTTTACCGTGAACAATTCTAACACTTGGAAGTTTGGCCATAGCGCAGTCATCTAGGTATTTATCAATTAAAGCAGTTGCATCAAGCACATTTTCTCCAATTACATTAATTTCAGAATTTAAACTTCTAGCTTTTGATATTTTATAACTATAATTTGATTTTCCTTTATTATTAGATGAAGTTTTTCCTTTATTTTCATTAACCTTTTGTAAATTTGCAATATTTACGCTCATTTTCAAACTACCAATTTGGACTTGTACCTCATTATCTTTTGAAACATTAGAAAGTACAATTCCTTCTTGATTTAATGTAGTTACAAAAACTTTTAGATTAGGTTTAATTTCATTTACATCAATTGCTTTTGTTGCATTTGCAACACTATTATTAGATGTAGAAGTAACAGAAGTAGCTTTTATTTTATCATTTAAAGAATTTCTAATATTATTCAAATCTTTGGAAGAAGCATTTGAAGCTTGTTTAATTATTTTGTTTACATCTTCTTTTGCGTTTAACAAAATTTTTCTAGCTTCAATTTTAGCGTTATCTATCATTTCTTTAGCTTTTCGTTCTTTGGCAGAAATATCATTTTTAATTGAATTTCTTAACCTTTCAGCTTCATCAAGTTTGTTAGAAATTTCTTGTTTTTCCTTTTCAATTTGAATTTTATCGTCATAAATATTTTTCATAATAGCTTCAAACTTAATATCATCAGAATTTAATAAATTTTTTGCTCTTTCAATAATTGAATTATCAATACCAAGTTTTTTACTAATTTCAAAAGCATTGCTCTTTCCGGGAATTCCTATTAAAAGCTTATAAGTAGGAGAAAGAGTTTCGATATCAAATTCAACAGAAGCATTTTCAAAACCATCATTTGCTAAAGCATATTTTTTTAATTCTTGATAGTGGGTAGTGGCAATAGTTAAAGCATTTAAATTTTTAAAATGTTCTAAAATACTAATTGCAAGATTTGCACCTTCTAGTGGGTCAGTTCCAGAACCTAGCTCATCTACTAAGATTAATGAATTTGAAGTAGCATTTTTCAAAATATCAACAATGTTCAAAATATGAGAAGAGAAGGTACTCAAAGAATCTGCAATACTTTGGTCATCTCCGATATCAGCATAAATGTTGTCAAAAACATAAATAGAAGACCCCTCATCTGCTGGTATATTTAAACCTGAACAAGCCATCAAACAAATAAGTCCAGCTGTTTTTAAAGTAACAGTCTTACCACCAGTATTTGGACCTGTAATTATTAGAGAAGAAAAGTCTTTTCCAATAGAAAGGGTGATAGGAACTGCTTTTTCTTGTGGGATTAACGGATGTTTTACATTTTTTAAGTCAATAAATTTATTATTGTTAATAACAGGCATAGTAGCTTGTAATGCTTTAGAATACTTAGCTTTGGCAAATATAAAATCTAAAGCACCAATAGTTTTAAAAGTAGTTTCTAAATTTTCCACATAAGGCACAAATAAATTTGATAGTTCTTTTATAATTTTCTCAATTTCAAGTTTTTCTTCAATTTTTAAGTTGTTTAGCTCATTATTAAGTTCGAAAACTGCTAATGGTTCAATAAATACAGTTGCGCCTGTGCTAGAAATATCATGAACCAAGCCTTTAATTTGAGAACGACTTTCCTCTTTAATAGGTACTACATATCTATCATTTCTAATAGTTACAATATTTTCTTGAACATGTTTTGCATGGCTTTGTAAAAAGCCATTTAAAGTATTTTTAATGTTTTGCTCTAATTTTCTTTGATTTCTTCTAATATCTTTAAGTTTAGAAGAAGCATCATCTGAAACAGTATTTTCATCAATTATAATCTTGAAAATTTTGCTGTAAATATCATAGTTTGTGTATAATTTTTCAAATTGTTCATTTAAAATCGGATAATCTTCCATATTTATAAAATCTTGAGTAAAATACTTTTTAAGTTCATCAGATATTTTCAAAACTTTAGCTAAATCTAAAATAGCTTTCAAGCTTAATGTACCACCAGATTCTAATATTTTTAAATAAATTTTGATATCTGCAATTTCAGAAATAGGTGGTGTTGATGCTTTATACAAAATACTTACAGCTTCATTAGTTTCATTTAACATATGATTCACTTCAGTTTTATTATTAGATGGCATCAATTTTTTTGCGCAATCTTTACCAATAAAAGTAACGCAGTAATTTTGTAAATTTTCTATTATTTTATTATATTCTAATTTTTCTAAATAAATATTGTTCATTTCAAAACTCCTTTTTCAATATTATACAAGCCTACCAATATTTAGTCAAATAATTTTCAAAAAAGGTTGTAAAAAAATAAAAAAATTGATATACTTTAAGCATATTTAAAGTATATATTCAAAGGAGAAAATCTTATGAAAAATTTAAGAGAAAATAAAGGTATAACATTAATAGCGCTAATAATTACAATAATAGTATTATTAATAATTGCAGGGATTTCAATATCAGGTGGAATAACTGGAATTGAAGAATCAAATGATAATAGAGCAATGACAGAACTAGAAAAGGTACAACATGCAATAACTCAAAGATATTCTAAATTTGAGTTAACAAAAGATACATCTTTAATAGTTGGAACAAAAATAGATGATTTACCTACAATTCCAACACCAACAGGCGAAACAAAGGCTCCAACTTGGAAAGTTTTTCAAGTTACTTCAGGTGCAACTGTATCAACACACCCAGAAAGAAAATATTATAGATTAAGCAAATCAGATTTAGAAAATTTAGGGTTAACAGGAAACGAAAATGGTTCTTCATATATAGTAAATTACTATTCTGGTGAAATATTTGATGAAAATAAAAAGCAAACATCAAAGGGAACAGTTTTATACAAAACAGCAATAGAAAACGAAGCAAGTGAACTTGGAGATGAATATATAAAAGATGGTATGCTTGTGTGGTATGATGGAATAAATAATACAGGAAGCGGGCATAGCAGTACAACTACAACTTGGAAAGACTTGAGTGGGAATGGTAGAGATGGAAAAATGAAAAATGTAACAATTGGGAGTAACTATGCACAATTCAATGGAACATCATCTTGGACAAATTTAGGAGAGATAAATGAATATACAAATGAAATTACAATGGAGGCAATGATTGAAATTCCTCAAATTAAAGATAATTGTAGTAATATTATTTGTAATATGGAAGCTGGTGGTTTGTGTTTAAGATTATATTATGGCAAATTAGAGGCATATTATTATATTACAGGTCTAGGGTATATTGGTGGACAATCCAATAAATATTTACCTTTAAATTCAAAAAATAATGTAGTATCAATTTATGATGGAAGTGCAATAAAATTATATATAAATGGAGAAAAAATTGAAGATATGGTATATATAAATGCAAATAGAAATGTCATATCCAAAAGTAATTTTTCAGGAAAAAATATTAAAAAGACTGATATAAATACTGTAATGGCATTGGGAACTAATCCTTCAGGAACATATGCAGCTGATGAATTTTTTAATGGAAAAATTTATTCAGCAAAAATTTACAATGAAGCATTAACTGATGCTGAAGTAAAACACAACTACATAATTGACAAAGCAAAATATGGCATAGAAGAATAAAAAAAGTCCTTTAGAAAATGTGTAAAACTTCACAAAAGTCCTTCGAAAAATGTGATAAAAATCACAAAAGTCGTTTGACTTTTGTGATTTTTTACGCTATAATATAAGTAGATAGGATGTGAGATAATGTATAGAGAAAAGATAAAAGAATTAGAAAAATGGAAAAAATCAAATAATAGAAAACCTTTAATTATTAGAGGGGCAAGACAAGTAGGTAAAACGTGGTTAATGAAAGAATTTGGCGAAAATTATTATGAAACTTTAGCATATATAAATTTTGATGATAATTATAAAATGGAAGAATTATTTAGTGAAGATTTTAATTTAGAAAAAATTATACAAGGTCTTAAAATTGAAGCAAATGTTAATATAGAACCAGAAAAAACTTTAATAATATTTGATGAGGTTCAAGAAAATCCAAAAGCGCTTAAAGCCTTGAAATATTTTTACGAAAATGCAAATGAATATCATATTGTTGCAGCAGGTTCATTGCTTGGAGTAGCAATACATGAAGGAACATCATTTCCTGTTGGAAAAGTAGATTTTATGGATTTAATGCCATTAAGCTATTTTGAATTTTTAAAAGCCTTAGGTCAAGAGGAATTATTAAAATTATTAGAAAACAATGATTTTGATATGATAAATGTCTTTAATAGTAAATTCAAAGATTATTTAAAATTATATTATTATATAGGTGGAATGCCAGAAGTAGTAAGTAATTATATTGAAAATAAAGATATACAAGAAGTTCGTAACCTTCAAAATAAATTATTACAAGCGTATGAGCAGGACTTTTCAAAACATGCTCCAAATAGTGTAGTTCCAAGAATAAGAAGTTTATGGAATAATATTCCTACACAACTTGCCAAAGAAAATAAAAAATTTATTTATGGTTTAGTAAAGCAAGGGGCTAGAGCAAGAGAATATGAGGTTGCTCTTTCATGGCTTATAGATTGTGGTCTTGTTTATCAAATAAATAGAGTTAATAATAGTAAAATACCACTTTCAGCATATCAAGATTTTAATGCTTTCAAATTATATATGTTAGATGTAGGATTATTAGGCGCTATGGCTGGATTAGATGTAAAAACAATATTGGAAGGAAACGACATTTTTGAAGAATTTAAAGGAAGCTTAACAGAGCAATATGTTTTGTGCCAGTTAAAAGAATGCACAAACTTAAACGTATTTTATTGGTCAGCAGAAAATGCAACGGCGGAAGTTGATTTTATTACACAAATATGGGGAAATAATGTTCCAATAGAAGTAAAAGCAAATGAAAATCTTCAAGCAAAAAGTTTAAAAACATTTGTAGAAAAATATAATTCAAAAATAAATGTAAGAACATCAATGGCAAATTATAGAAAAGAAGAGTGGCTAATAAATATTCCTTTATATTGTATTGGTAATATTGAAAAAATTATAGAAAATTAAACTGAAAAATTTATAAAATAGGTTGTAAAATAATAAAAAAATTGATATACTTTAAACACATTTAAGTATATCAATTTTTTTGTGAAATAGAAAGGCGAAGTATGAATTTAAAGGAATTAGTACAAGAAAGTTTAAAATTAAATACATCTAAAATTTATTTTGATGAGGAAATGTCTAAGCATACAACCTTTAAAATAGGTGGACCAGCTGAAGTATTCATAAGGGTTGGAGAAATAGGAGATTTAAAACAAATAATAGATTTTACAAAAACAAACCAAATTCCATTAACAATAATGGGAAATGGAAGCAATGTGCTTGTTTTAGATAGTGGAATAAAAGGGATTACTGCAAAAATTGATATTAAAAAATATGAAATTAGTCAAAACGAAGAAAATTTTGAAATAACAGTTGGAGCAGGAAATAAAAATATAGAAATAGCACAAAGCCTATTAAAACAAGAACTTACAGGCTTTGAAGAAATATCATGTATTCCGGGCACAATAGGCGGAGCAATAAGAATGAATGCAGGTGCACATGGAAAAGAAATAAAAGACTTAGTAAAAAATGTAACTGTAATGGATTATAATGGCAATATAAAACAAATGCAAAATGAAGAAATGCAATTTGAATACAGAAACAGCATTTTATCAAAAGAAAAACTAATTGTTTTAGAAGTAACTCTAGTTTTTCAAAAGGGAAACAAAGAAGAAATACAAAACAAAATGAAAGAATACCAAAATTGGCGAAAAGAAAAGCAACCATTAGAATTTCCAAATGCAGGAAGCACATTCAAACGAGGAGACGGATTTATAACAGCACAGCTAATTGACGAATGTGGATTAAAAGGGTATAATATTGGCGGAGCAGAAATTTCGACAAAACATGCTGGCTTTGTAGTCAACAAAGGCGGCGCGACTGCTCAAGATGTAATCGCTTTAACAAATTACATAAAAGAAAAAGTATATGAAAAATTTCAAAAGAATATTGAATTAGAAATTCAAATTTTAGAAAATTAGATTTTATTGAAAACAATATGTAAAAAATGAGTGAGGACGCGTAGGCGTAGCGAAGCGGAGCGGTGAAGCGACCCGACGAACTAGTATTTTAAAAAATACGGAGGGTCGTGACAACAAGGACGAATGGTTTTTACATATTGTTTAGCAAATATATTTAATTTTGAAATATTGAAAGTGAGGATACAATGAAAGGATTATTACACTGGTTCAAAAGAAGTTCAAAAATGAAAAGATGGTTATTTTTAATGTTAGTAGGAATAATACTAGCATGTTATGGATTAGCAGAAATATTAGTATTAAAAGAAGTATCATTTGGAGAAATTGGCAAAATAATTGCAATATTTGTTGTTGGATTTTTATGCATAGTATTTGGTCTGATAGGATCAAATAGAAGAACACTAGAATTACTAGTAGAAGCTACAGACGAAAGAATGGAGAATAAGAAAAACATTAATGTAAAATCATTAATCTACAATAGAAATGTATATGATAAAGGACCAAACATCGTTGTAATAGGCGGTGGTACAGGATTAAATACAGTTCTTTCAGGCTTAAAAAACTACACAAACAACATAACAGCAATAGTTGCGGTATCAGATTATGGAGAAGCAGTTACAAATTCAAGAAGAGAATTAAACATGCTTCCAATGAATGATATAAAAGATAGTATGATAGCATTATCTACAAAAGGCGACGAAATGGGAAAACTATTTAACCATGAATTCCAAGATGGAAGATTAAAAGGATTATCTTTTTCAGATATCTATTTTAGAGCAATGTGCGAAGTAGACCAAGATTTCACAAAAGCTGTAATGCATAGTAATGAGGTTCTAAACATAGTAGGTAGAGTACTTCCTGCGACATTAGATGAAATGAAAATATGTGCAGAGCTTGAAAATGGTTACATAGTAAAAGAAAAATCAAAAATACCAGATATAGTTTCAGAAAAAGTAACAAAGATAAATAGAATCTTCTTAGAACCTGCAAATTGTAGACCGGCACCTGGAGTTATAGAGGCAATCAAAAACGCCGATTGTATAATAATTGGACCAGGTAGCCTATACACAAATGTTATTCCAAATCTTTTAATCAGCAGTGTTGCAAAAGCCATAAAAGAAAGCACTGCATTTAAAGTTTTTATTAGTAACATTATGACAGAGCCAGGTCAAACTGATAATTATACAGTTTCAGACCACTTAAATGCTATAATTTCACATTGCGGACAAGGAATAGTAGATTATTGTATTTATGATACAGGAGAGATAGTTCCTGAGTTTATAAAAAAATACAATATGCAAGGACAAGACCTTGTTGAACAAGATATTGAAAAGGTAAAAGGAATAAAATTCTTACAAAGAGACTTATCAGCTATTGATGGTGGTTTAATTAGACATGATCCAAATCTTGTTGCTAAATCTATAATTGAATTGATTTGTGATGACTTGAAATATCAAGATAAACAACTTGATCCGCAATATCTAATGCTAAATAATAAATTAAAAGAAGATAAAAGAATTAGCAAAATAAAAAGAAGAAGTAAAAGAAAGAATATCAAAGGGGCAAATGAAGCTAAAAAGGCTGCAATGGGATCTAAAAGAAAAAGTAAATTTAGTAATAAATATAGTGAAAGAATTGCTTCTATTAGAGAGTCTGACAGCAAAATAAATATTAAGGCACAATTGGAAAAGTCTAGTAAAAACAAGGTTTCAAGTAGAGCTTTAGACAAAAAAAGTATCTCTAATATTGACAAAGAAATGCCTAAAAATACTGGTCTTACAAATAAAACTGATAAAAATAGTGTAAGAACTAGTTCACAAGTAAAACCTCGTGAAACATCAAGAACTGAAAAAACAAGTGTTGCAACTGCAACAGCTTCACCTAAAAAGAAAACTGCACAACAAATTCGTGAAGAAATGCTTAGAAAACTTGGCGAATAATAACTCATCAATGAAACTGAAATTATTACTAATGAAAGGAAAATGAATATGGAAATAACGAAGGAAAAACTAAATTTAGAAGAGGGCTTAACAAAAGAATGGCTTATTACAAATGGAATTGGCGGTTTTGCAAGTTCAAGCGTAATTGGTGCAAATACAAGAAAATATCATGGTTTGATGGTTGCACCATTAAATCCACCAGCAAAAAGATTTTTGATTCTTTCAAAAGTAGATGAAGCAATTGAAATAGAAGGAAAAAGCTACGAATTATATACAAATATTGGAACAGAATTTACATCACAAGGTTACAAATATTTAGAAAGCTTTGAAAAAGAATATGTGCCAATTTTTAAATATAAAGTTGAAAATGTAGAAATTACGAAAATAATATGTTTTGATTATGGAAAAAATACAATAGGTATTTACTATAAAATAAAAACATCAGATAAGCCATGTAAGCTAAATTTAGCTCCTATCGTTAATTTTAGAGATTTCCACTGCATGAATACAGGACATTATTTTGACATAAAACAAACTATTAAAGGAAATAAAGTGCGTCTTGTAATAGATGACAATAGAGATTCATCTGTTTATATGAAGATATCAGATGGAGAATATACAGAACATTTTAACGATACATTTAAAAATATGTTTTACATAGAAGAACAAAAAAGAGGTTTCTACCCTGAAGAAAACCATGCAGTTCCAGGGGTATACGAAGTGGATATAGATGCAAATACTGAAAAAGATATTTCATTTGTATTTTCACTAGAGGAAAATATAGACGAAATAGATGTTAAAGAGCTTATATCAAAAGAGATAGTAAGGCAAAATGAATTATTTAATAAATCATTATTGATAGATAACAAAAACACAAAAAAGACTAAAAAGGAAAAAGAAGAAGAACAATTTATAAAAGACTTAATTTCAGCTACGGATAACTTTGTAATGTATAGACCATCATTTGGATTACATTCAATAATTGCTGGATTTCCATGGTTTTTAGACTGGGGAAGAGATAGCTTAATCTCATTTGAAGGACTTTTATTAGTTACAAAAAGATATGATATAGCAAAAGAAGTTCTTCTAACAATGATAAGAGATGTTAAATATGGATTGGTTCCAAATGGATACTCTGGTTTCGACAATAGACCATTATATAATAGTGCAGATAGCTCATTATTGCTATTTGAACAAGTGCAAAAATACTTAGATTACACAGGGGATTTGGATTTTGTAAAAGAAAAAATCTATCCTGTAATGAAACAAGTTATAACACATTATATAGATGGAATAGATATTGATGACAACAATATTTACTTAGATTCAGACAATTTAATTGTATCTGGAACTGAGGATACACAAAATACATGGATGGATGCAAAATATGATGGAATTGCAGTTACTCCAAGAAATGGCAAAGTAGTTGAAATAAATGCGCTTTGGTATAATGCAAATAAAATAATGCAAGATTTAAGTGCGAAAATCGGAGATAAAGAAGAAAGTAAGAAATATGCTGAATTAGCAAGAGCATGCAAAGTTTCATTTAATGATAAATTCTATAGCAAAAAAAGAAAATGCTTATATGATGTTGTGGGAGATAAAAAAATAAGACCAAATCAGCTATTTAGCTTAAGTCTAACATATCCAGTAGTTGACCCACAATCTGAAGAGGCAAAAAATATAATAAATACAGTTGAAAAGAAATTGTTAAATAATTATGGATTAAAAACACTTGCAAAAGGCGAAGAAAACTATGTAGAAATTTATGAAGGTGGTCCAGAACACAGAGATAAAAGTTATCATCAAGGAATAACATGGACATGGCTACTAGGATTGTATTACAATAGTTTAAAAAATATGGCTAATAGCGCAAAAACTAAAAAAACAAAACAAGAATTAGAAACGAAAATAGAAAAATTTAGAGAACAAACAAAGAAAACATTCAAAAAAGAATTCTACGAAAATGGATGCATAGGCTCAATTGCAGAATTATATGATTCAGTAAAACCACAATTACCAAAAGGAGCATTTGCACAGGCTTGGAGTGTGGCAGAGGTTTTTAGAATTATTCTAAATAAATAATTACTATTTTAGCACAATATGTAAAATGTGAGTGAGGACGCGTAGGCGTAGCGAAGCGAAGCGGTGAAGCGACCCGACATACCAGTTATTTTAAAATATGGAGGGTCGTGACAACAAGGACGAACGAGTTTTACATATTGTGTTTTAAATTAGGAGGGAATACGAAAATGACAATAGAAGAACTAGAAAAAGAATTAAAATCAGAAAAAATACAAAGCTTATACTTATTCTATGGCGAAGAATTATTTCTATTAGAAAACTCTGTAAAAAAAATAAAAACACTTTTTGGAGAAACCATAAAAGGTATAAACTATGTAATAATAGATGAAACTAATCTAAATAGCTTAATATCTGAAATAGAAACGCCTTCCTTTGGCTACGCAAAAAAACTAATAATATGCAAAAATTCAGGATTACTAAAAAAAGAAGGAAAACGCAAGAACGCTGAACTTGCAAAATTTAAGGAAAAGCTAAATGATTACATTGTTAAAAACATTGATATTATAAAAGAAACAGTAGTTTTAGTTATTATAGAAGAAGATATTCAAAAACAAGAATTAGTAACAACAATTGAAAAAAATGGTGCATCAGTCAAATTTGAATTTCAAAAACCAATTCAGCTCGAAAAAAGAATAAAATCAATCTGCAATGGCTACAAAGTAAATATAGATGGAACAACATTGAAATACTTTATAGAGAGCTGTGGAACTAACATGCAAGAACTTATAAATGAAATCAGAAAGCTCATAGAATATGCTGGAGAGAATGGAACTATTGATAAAGAGGCTGTTGATAAGCTATGCATAAAAAAACTTGAAAGTATTATATTTGAACTTACAGACAATTTAGGGAAAAAAGACATTGAAAAATCACTACAAGTGTTGAAAAATCTAATTTACGCAAAGGAACCTATTCAAAAAATTCTAATAACATTATACAATCATTTCAAAAAATTGTACTTTACAATACTTGCCTCAAAAGATAATAAAGATTTAGTGCAAGTGCTTAATTTAAAGCCAAATCAAACATTTTTAGTAAATAAATACAAAATGCAAGCAAAATATTTTAAAGAAAGAGAATTAAGAAAAATATTGCAAGAACTAATCGACCTAGATTACAACTACAAAGTTGGTGTAATTGATTTGCAAGTTGGTTTAGAATCAATTTTATGTGCATATTGTAGTTAACTTATTATTGTAGAGTAGTGAAACTAAGATATATTGTTTTTTGCGAACGCTGTGGGGACCGACAAATTAGAAAGCCTTATAAAAAAGTTTTCGAGAACTTTTTTATATAGGCTTTCTTATGCAGTTGGGGGAGAGAAAAAAACAATATATCTTAAGTTCACTAATAAAATTGCATAAAAAACCACTTATTGTAAATAATAGCAATAGGTGATTTTTTTATGATAAAAAAAGGAATTGTAAAATATAAAAAAATATTAACAATTATAATACTATTATGTAGTATTGGAGTGATTTTAATCTTATCTCAAAAAAATGAGGTAGAGGCAACATCAAGGTATGGCTCAAGAGGAGAAGAAGTAAAGCAGATTCAGACAAAATTAAAAAGATGGGGCTATTATAATGGTTCAGTTGATGGGATTTATGGCACACAAACAGTTAATGCTGTAAAAAGCTTTCAAAGAAAAAATGGATTAACACAAGATGGAATAGCTGGTCCAGCTACTCTAAAAGCTTTAGGAATCAATTCATCTAGTGGTAATTCTTCGCAAACAAGTGGAAGCAATTCTTCAGACATAAATTTACTTAGTCATTTAATTTATGGAGAAGCAAGAGGAGAACCATATACAGGCCAGGTTGCAGTAGGCGCAGTTATAATGAATAGAGTAAGAAGCAGTTCATTTCCAAATTCAATAGCAGGAGTAATATATCAAAGAGGAGCTTTTGACGCAGTTAGTGATGGACAAATTAACATGAGTCCAGATTCATCTGCAAAAAAGGCAGCGCAAGACGCATACAATGGCTGGGACCCAAGCTATGGTGCAATTTACTATTTTAACCCATCAACTGCAACAAATAAATGGATTTGGTCAAGGCCACTTACAGTAACTATAGGAAAACACAGATTCTGTAAATGACTTTTTGGGGCACCTTGAATTTGGGGACACTCTTAAAAATCAAGTTTTTTCAAAAAACTTGATTTTTAAGAGTGTCCCCAAATTCAAGGTGCCCCAAAAAGTCGTCCCCAAAAAGTCGTCCCCAAAAAGTCGTCCCCAAAAAGTCGTCCCCAAAAAGTCGTCCCCAAAAAGTCGTCCCCAAAAAGTCGTCCTAAAAAGCCATTGACCGATTTTATTTATTGTGTTAAAATACTCATGAAGAAGGCGAAGAAATGGAAGAGAATATAATAAATAAAGAACAGGCAATTGAAAAGGTAAAGGAAAAGGGAAAAAATCTTGAATTTTTGCCACAAGAATTTCAAGATGACAAAGATGTTGTAATGACTGCTTTAGAACAAGACGGCGAGGCTTTAGAGTTTGCATCAGATAGATTAAAAGATGATAAAGAAGTTATAATGTTTGCGATTAGCCAATCTCCATGGACTGCATATTATGCTTCTGAAAGATTGAAAGCAGATAAAGAAGTGATTTTATCAAGTGTAAAAGAATATGGACAAACACTATATTATGCAAGTGAAGAGTTAAGAGATGATGATGAGGTTGTAAAAGCTGCAATAACAAATAAAGGATTGATTATAAAATATGCAAGTTTTAGGTTAAGAGACAATAAAGAATTTGCTGAAATTGCTGTAAAACAAAATAAAGAAGCATTTCATTTTTTAAGTGCTAGATTAAAACAAGACGAAGAGATTAAAGCACTTCTAGGATAATTTGCAAAAGAAAATTTAAGTTAAAGGAATGTGATTATAAATGACTAGAACAAAATTATGCGATAGAGTTTTACCTAAGTATACAAAAGGCGAAGAAATAATGAATATGACATCACACATTGTAGGAGCAGCTTTTGGAATAGTTGCATTAGTGCTATGTGTTGCTACTGCTGCGTTTCATTCTAATGGTTATGGAGTTGTAAGTGCTGCAATTTATGGAACAACGATGATTATACTTTATACTATGAGTAGTATTTACCATGGCTTAAGCCCTAAAATAAAAGGCAAAAAGGTTATGCAAGTATTAGATCATTGTAGTATATTCTTGCTAATTGCAGGTTGTTATACACCATTTGCGCTATGTACATTAAGAGAATATGATACAGCAACAGGCTGGTGGATTTTTGGGATTATTTGGGCAATTGCAATATTAGGAATAACACTAAATGCAATAGATTTAAAAAAATATAAAAAATTTTCTATGATTTGTTATCTAATTATGGGATGGTGCATTGTATTTAAAATAAATGTATTACCTGAATTGCTTACATGGAAAGGGTTTGCATTACTACTAAGTGGAGGAATTATTTATACAATTGGGGCTTTATTATATGGTTTAGGCAAAAAGCACAAATGGATGCATTCAATATTCCATTTATGTATACTTTTTGCAAGCATAATGCAATTTTTCTGCATTTTATTTTACGTAATGTAAAAATAATTTCAAATTATTGTAAACAATGTAAAAAAATACTAAAAATTTTAAAAATAGGTTGTAAAAACAAACAAAAATTGATATACTTATATAAGCAAAAGTATATCAGTTTTTTTGTGACTGATTATATGTAAGGAGGAAGAAGTATGAGTAAAGATAATGAGGAAAAAGGCGAAGTAATCGAAGTACAAGGCGAAGTTCAAAATGAAGAAAATGAAACATCAGAAAAAGCTTTAGCTGTTTCGACAGAACAAGAAAATATACAAATTTCAAATGATGTAATAGCAGTAATAGCTGGTGTTGCAGTTTCAGAAGTTTCAGGAGTAGCAAGTACAGTTGGAGGATTTGCAGGAGGAATTTCAGAGGTATTAAGCGGAAAGAAAAACATGGCAAAAGGAATTAAAGTTGAAAAAACAGATGGGAAAGTAAAAATAGATGTAAATATAATTGTTGAATATGGCACAAGAATACCAGATGTTGCATTCGAAATTCAAAACAGAGTAAAAAAGGCAGTAGAAAACATGACTGGAATGAATGTAGTAGAAGTAAACGTACATGTTCAAGGTGTTGATACAAACATCAAAAAAGAAAAACCAGAAATAGAAGAAGCAAAACAAGATTAAATAATAAAAGAAAAAATAGGAAAAGAGTTGCGATAGAATTGTGGCTTTGGCAAGGCGAAGATTATTTGAAAGGCAAGGGCACATACAAGTTGTATGTAACCGCGTTTCAAATAAGATTCAACGTAGCCAAAACGCAATTATAGTGCAACGAATGGAGGAAGAATATGAAAATATTAGAAAAAATAACCTTAATAATATACTCAAACTTAATTTTAATACTATCAATACTACTATGCATAATGATATTTGGATGGGTAGACATGAACTCAGTAGGAAACTGGGTTCATGGGATACTAACAGGAGAAACATCTTCTAAAATAGTCTTAGGAGTAAGCATTGCATTTATATTATTATCAATTAGATGTATATTCTTTGACAAAACATCAAAAGAACAAATACATGAGAGACAAGGTGTCTTAATGCAAAACGAAAATGGAAAACTAATGATTTCAAAAGATACAATAGAGAACCTTGTAAGTTCAGTTGCAAAAGGATATCAAGATACACAAGAAATAAATACTAGGGTGGAATTGGACAAGGAAAATAATGTAAATGTATTTGTAAACCTTACAGTAACAAATGATGCAGTTATAAAAGACTTATCTGTAAATTTACAAAATGACATTAAACAAAAAGTAAAAAATGCAACAGACCTAGAAGTTAAAGAAGTTAATATCAAGATTAAAGATGTATCAAACTCTCAATAAAAGAACAATTCTTTTATTGAGAAATATATATGTAAGGAGTATGAAATGGAAGAATTTTGGAATAGAAATAAAGGAATAATTTTAGGCGTTGCAATTGCTGTAATACTTCTAATTACAGGATTACAACAACTAATAATTGGACTAGTACTTATTATTGCTTGTGGTTTTATAGGAAATTATATTTACAAAAATAAAGATGATGTTAAGAAAAAAACAAAGAATTTTATAGACAAGTTGTAAAATTAGTATTATAAAGTTCACAAAGAATTATGCTTTTGGCAAGGCGAATGAGCGAGAAGAATCCGAGGCGTACTTGGTGTACGTCGCAGGATTTTCGAGTGAAATTCAACACAGCCAAAACGTAATTATTTGCGAACGCAAGGAGAAAGAAATGGAAAGAAGTATAATCAGAGAACAAGCATTTAAACTAATATATAGTATAGAAATTCAAAAAACAGAAGAACTAAAAGAGGCAATAGATTTGTTTATAGAAGCAAATAATATAACAAGTCCAAAAGCGATAAACTATATAGAAGATGCTGTTTTAGGAATTGATAAAAACATTAAAGAAATTGATCAAAAAATTGAACAAAATCTTAAACAAGAATGGAAAATAGAAAGAATATCTAAAATAGATTTAACTATTTTAAGATTAGCAATTTATGAAATCATTTATAAAGAAGTTCCATTCAAAGTAGCAATAAATGAAGCTGTTGAACTAGCAAAAAAATATGGAGAAGATGCTTCTAAAAAATTCGTAAACGGAATTTTAGCAAGTGTTGTAAAAGAAAACAATATTGATAAGGAAGAAAACTAATGAAATATAATCCAATGACAGTAACAGACCTTAATTTATATGTTAAAGAAAAATTTGTACAAGATGAATTTTTAAATAATGTGCTAGTAAAAGGCGAAATATCTAACTTTAAAAGACATTACACAGGGCATCTATATTTCACATTAAAAGATGAAAACAGTTTGATAAAATGTGTAATGTTTAAAGGTTATGCAGATAAATTGCCTTTTGAACCTAAAGAGGGGAGCAAAGTAATAGTTTTTGGAACAGTTTCAGTGTACGAAAGAGATGGAGTTTACCAAATCTACACAAAGGTAATGGAAGAAGATGGAGTTGGTGATTTATATCAACAATTTCAAAAACTAAAAAATGACCTAGAAAAAGAAGGCTATTTTGATGTTGCACATAAAAAGAAAATACCTATGTTTCCTAAAACAATAGGTGTTTTAACATCTAAAACAGGCTCTGTTGTAAAAGATATAATAAATGTATCAACAAGAAGAAATCCAAATGTTAATTTAAGAATATGTCCTGTACCTGTTCAAGGAGAAGGAGCAGCTATAAAAATTGCAAAGGCAATAAAATATATGAATGAAAACAAACTTGCTGATGTTTTGATATTAGCTAGAGGTGGTGGCTCATTAGAAGACCTATGGCCATTTAACGAAAAAGTTGTAGCAGATGCAATATATGAATCAGAATTACCAATAATTTCAGCTGTAGGTCATGAAACAGATTTTACAATATCAGACTTTGTTTCAGATTTAAGAGCACCAACACCTTCTGCTGCAGCAGAATTAGCTGTACCAAATATTATGGAAGTTGAAGATAAAATAGCATTATATCAAAAAAGATTAAGAGATTCATTATTAAAAAAAGTTGAAATAATGCGTATGCAATACGAAAAATGCATGTCTAGCAGAGTGTTTAAGGAACCAAAAAGATTTATTTATGATGAATATCAAAAAATAGATACATATTTAAAGAGATTAGAAAATTCTATAAAAATAAAGCAAAAGGAAGAAAAGACTAAATATATCGAGCTAGTTGCAAAATTAGATGCTTTAAGTCCATTAAAAACTTTAACAAGAGGATATTCTGTGACTTTGCATGAAGGTAAGGTTGTAAAGTCTTCAAATTCTTTAAAACAAGGTGATATTATAAGTATTAAATTTTCAGATGGGGAAAATAATGCTACAATATTATAATTAATTAGCAAAATGTAAAAACTCGTTCACCCTTGTTGTCGCAACCTCCCTTATTGAATTAGGACAGGTTGCTTCACCGCTCCGCTGCGCTACGCCTACGCGGGTTCACTCACATTTTTACATTTTGCATAAAAAATGAAATTGAAAGGAATTTAAAAATGAAAGAAAAATCATTTGAAGAAAATATTGAAAATTTAGAAAATATAGTGACAGAATTAGAAAAAGGAAATTTAAATCTTGACGAATCAATGAAAAAATTTGAAGAAGGAATGAAAATATCTCGTGATTGTACAAAAATTCTTGAAGATGCAGAAAAGAAAATAACAATACTTCTTGAAAAAGATGGAGAAATAGTAGAAGAAGAATTTTAAAAATTATTGCAAGTGATAAAGATAAAGATAAAGATAAAGAGGAAGGAAAAGAAAAACAATGAAAGAAAGTTTAATGAATAATTTCCAAGGATTTATTGGAAATAAATATGTAATATTACCAATACTAACTTGGTTTTTTATTCAATTATTTAAATTACTATACGATTTAGTAACAACAAAAAAATTTAACTTTAAAAGAATATTAGGAGCAGGAGGTATGCCAAGTTCTCATTCTGCAGTAGTTGTGTCTTTAGCAACACTTATTGGAAAAGATTGCGGAGTAGATACTCCACTTTTTGCAATAGCACTTCTTTTCGCATTTGTTGTAATGTATGATGCGGCAGGTGTAAGAAGAGCAGCGGGAAAACAAGCAAGATTACTTAATAAAATAGTGCAAACTCCTGGTCTAAGCGGACTTGAAGTACAAGAAAAGTTAGTTGAAGTTCTGGGACATACTCCAATACAGGTTTTTGTTGGGGCACTTATTGGTCTAGCAGTTGGATTATTATTTTAATTAGTATTTTATTATAGTAAAAGTTTAAAGAATTGGAAGTGGTACAATGACAGATATTGAAATAGCAAAAAGTGTAAAGTTAGATGAAATAACAAAAATTGCAGAAGAATTAGAAATACAAGAATACATAGAGCCTTATGGAAAATATAAAGCAAAAATTTCTAATGATATTGAAAAGAAATTAGAAAAAAAGGAAAATGGAAAACTAATTCTAGTTACTGCAATAAGTCCAACACCACTAGGGGAAGGCAAAACAACAGTCTCAATAGCAGTTGCTGATGGATTAAGAAAAATTGGGAAAAAATCAATTTTAGCTTTGAGAGAACCATCATTAGGGCCTGTATTTGGAATTAAAGGTGGAGCAACAGGTGGGGGCTATGTGCAAGTTGCACCTATGGAAGATATAAATTTACATTTTACAGGCGATATTCATGCAATGACATCTGCCAATAACCTTCTTTCAGCAATAATAGATAATCATATCTATTTTGGGAATGAATTAAAATTCAAAAAAGTAGTTTGGAAAAGATGTGTTGATTTAAATGACAGACAATTAAGGAAAGTAAGCACAGGGCTATCTGGAGAAAGTAAAATAGTTCCAAGAGAAGATGGTTTTGATATTACTGTTGCTTCTGAAATTATGGCTGTTGTATGCTTATCTAATAACATATTTGATTTAAAAGAGAATCTTTCAAAAATTCTTGTTGGCTATAATGAAGCTGATGAGCCAATATATGTTAAAGATCTAAAAGCCGAAGGGGCAATGGCAGTTTTATTAAAAGATGCAATAAAACCAAACCTAGTTCAAACTCTAGAACACACACCAGCAATTATTCATGGTGGTCCATTTGCAAATATAGCACATGGATGCAATAGCATTATAGCAACAAAAACGGCTTTAAAACTTGCAGATTACACAGTAACAGAAGCAGGATTTGGTGCAGACTTGGGAGCTGAGAAATTCTTAGATATTAAGTGTAGGAAAACAGGTTTAAAACCTGATGCTGTGGTTTTGGTGGCAACAATAAAAGCTCTAAAATATCATGGTGGAGTAGCAAAAGAAGATATCCAAAAGGAAAACATTGAAGCATTAGAACTAGGTCTAAACAACATATTTAAACATATAGAAAACTTAAAAGATAACTTTGGCTTAAATGTTGTAGTAGCATTAAATAAATATAACACAGATACACAAAAAGAAATAGATTTCTTGCAACAAAAAGTTGAAGAAAAGGGAGTCGAATTTAGTGTAGTAGAAGGTTGGGAAAAAGGCGGAAATGGCGCCATAGACATAGCACAAAAGCTTGTTGAATTAACGAATAAACCAAGTACATTAAACTTCACTTATGATTTGGAAGATAGCATAAAAACAAAAATAGAAAAAGTTGCTAGAAAAATATATGGGGCAAAAGATGTAGAATATTCAGAAGACGCATTAAAAACAATAGCAAAAATAGAAGAACTAGGATATGGAAAATACCCTGTTTGTATAGCCAAAACACAATACTCATTTTCAGATGATCCAAAAAATCTAGAGTGTAAAGAAGACTTTAACATAAATGTTAGAGATGTTGTATTAAAAACAGGCGCAGGATTTGTGGTAGTACTTGCAGGAAATATAATGACAATGCCAGGATTACCAAAAGTTCCAGCAGCAGAAAGTATTGATATTGATGAAAATGGCGAAATAGTAGGGATATTTTAACCATGGATTTTGGGGACACTCTTGAAAATCAAGAGTGTCCCCAAAATCTCATATGTAAAATAAAAAATGAAAGGGTTGATTTTATGAGAAAATTATTCACATCAGAAAGTGTAACAGAGGGGCATCCAGATAAACTATGTGACTACATATCAGATAGTATTTTAGATGCATATTTAGCAGAAGATAAAAATTCAAGAGTAGCAGCAGAAACAGTTGCTGGAAAGGGGGAAATTTATATTACAGGAGAAATATCTTCAACAGCAAATGTTGATATAGAACAAATTGCAAGAAATGCAATAAAAGAAATAGGATATACGAATGCTGAAACAGATATTGATTATAAAACCTGTAACATAATAGTTAATGTATCAAAACAATCTCCAGACATAGCTCAAGGAGTTGATAAATCTTTAGAAGACAAAATAGGAGAAGAAGTTGGCTCTGAAGGCGCAGGAGATCAAGGATTAATGTTTGGATTTGCATGTTCAGAAACGCCAGAACTAATGCCACTTCCAATATCTTTAGCTCACAAATTAGCGAAAAGGTTATCAGAAGTTAGAAAAGAAAAAATTATAGATTATATAAGACCAGATGGAAAAGTACAAGTAACAGTGGAATACGAAGATGATAAGCCTATAAGGATTGATACAATTGTAGTTTCAACACAGCATGAAGAAAAAATAAGCATGGACAAGCTAAAACAAGATATAATTAAAAACGTTGTGAAACCAGTTGTACCAGCAAATCTATTAGATGAAAACACAAGATATTTCATAAATCCAACTGGAAGATTTGTAATAGGAGGACCATTAGGAGATAGTGGTTTAACAGGAAGAAAAATAATAGTCGATACTTATGGAGGATACAGCAGGCATGGAGGCGGTGCCTTTTCTGGAAAAGACCCAACAAAAGTGGATAGGTCAGCAGCATATATGGCAAGACATATCGCTAAAAACATAGTTGCAAATGGATATGCAAAAAAATGTGAAATTCAATTTGCATATAGCATTGGAGTGGCAAAACCTGTATCAATTTATGTAGATACTTATGGAACTAATACAATATCAGAAGAAAAAATAATTGAAAAAATAAGCAAAACATTTGACTTAACACCTAGAGGTATTATAAAATATCTAGGGTTACAAAATCCTATTTATAGAAAAACTACCAATTATGGACATTTCGGAAAAGAAGATTGTGGCTTATCATGGGAAAATATAATTAAACTTTAAAATAAAAAACTAAGAAATATGTAAAATTCTTGATTTAACTAGTAAAAAGGTATATAATAGTCAATGAATTTAAAATTATGGGAGGAATAATAAATGAGTGAAAATAAAGTAGTACCAATTACAGTATTAACAGGATATTTAGGAGCAGGAAAAACTACTCTAATAAATCATGTATTAACAAATCAAGAAGGTTACAAAGTAGCAGTAATAGTAAATGACATAGGAGAAGTAAATATAGATGCAGACTTAATTGCACAAGGTGGAATAGTTCAAGAAGAAGATGCAAGCCTTGTACCACTTCAAAATGGTTGTATTTGCTGTACATTAAAGGTTGATTTAATGCAACAAATAGTGGATATAATAAAAACAAAGAAATTTGATTATATCTTAATAGAAGCAAGTGGCGTATGCGAGCCACTACCAATAGCTCAAACAATTACAGTTTTATCAGACCAAACAGCACAATATGGTTTGCCACAAATTTGTAGATTAGACAATGTGGTAACAGTTGTAGATGCTTTAAGATTAAGAGATGAGTTTGGTTGTGGGGAAAATCTTGTAAAAAAAGAAATAGAAGAGGAAGATATAGAAAACTTACTAATTCAACAAATAGAATTCTGTAACAAAATAATTCTAAATAAAGTAGATGAATTAGAAGAAGACGAATTAAACAGAGTAAAAGCAATAATTAGAAGCCTTCAACCTAAAGCAGAAATAATAGAAACAAATTTCGGAAAAGTTGATGTAAACAAAATACTAGATACAAATTCATTTGATTTTGAAGAAGCTTCAACATCAGCAGCATGGATAGAAGAATTAAACAGAACAGATAATGAAGAAGAGGATGAGGATGAACATGAAGAACACGAGCATCATGAACATGAAGAGCATGGACATGGACATGGGCATCACCATCATCATCACCATGGAGAAGGCGAAACAGAAGAATATGGAATAAGCACATTTGTATATTTCAGAAGAGCTCCATTCAACAGAGATGAATTTGACAAATTCGCATCAAACTTCCCAAAAAATATAATAAGATGTAAGGGAATAATTTGGTTTGCAGATGAGCCAGAACATTCTTATGTGTTTGAACAAGCTGGAAAACAAATTCGAGCAGATGTTGCAGGTCAATGGATAGCATCACTTCCAAAATCAGAACAAGATATGGTAATCGCTCAAAATCCAGGAATATTAAACGATTGGGATGAAACATATGGAGATAGACTAATGAAACTAGTATTCATAGGTCAAAAAATGGATAAAAAAGCCATAATTGAAGCATTAGATAAATGTTTAGACTAAACTATCAAGTGAGAAACTAAAGGAAAAGTTCATTTGGAAAGAATAAATAAAGGAGAATGATATCAATGAGATTTGTAACAGATGAAGAATCTAGAAAAGAATATAAGAAATTTTTAGAAGGACATGAAAGATGTAACTTCCAACAATCATTAGAATGGGCAAAAGTAAAAAACAACTGGAAAAATGAAGTTATTCTTGCAGAAGATGATAATGGAAAAATAATAGGTTCAATGAGTGTATTGATAAGAAAAATGCCTATATTTGGAAATATTATGTATTCATCAAGAGGTCCTGTATGTGATATACATGACCTAAATGTCTTAAAACAACTAACAGAAGGGGCAAAAGAGCTTGCAAAAAAATATAAAGCAATAATATTAAAAACAGAGCCAGATATTGAAAGTAACGACAAAGTATACAGAGACTTAGTTACAAGTTTAGGTTATACAATAAAAGATGATGCAAAAGACTTTAAAGATGGAATACAACCAAGATATGTATTTAGACTTGATATAAAAGGAAAAACTGAAGAAGAAATAATGGCTGGATTCCACCAAAAATGGAGATATAATATTAGATTAGCTACAAAAAAAGGTGTAGAAATAAGAGAAGGAACTAGAGAAGACATAAAAGACTTTCATAAAATAATGGTGGAAACAGGAGCGAGAGATGATTTTATAATAAGACCATTAGAATATTTTGAAAGAATGTATGATAATTTAGCACCAGACCACATGAAAGTTTTAATGGCATATTACGATGGAAAGCCAATTTCAGGTGTTATACCAATTTTCTATGGAAACAAAACTTGGTATTTATATGGTGCAAGTAGTAATCAACACAGAAATCTAATGCCAAACTATTTATTACAATGGGAAATGATAAAAATGGCAATAGCTAGACATGATGACATATATGACTTTAGAGGTGTTGTTGGAGTTGTAGACGAAAGTCATCCACAATATGGATTATATAGATTCAAAAAGGGATTTGGTGCAACATTTACAGAATTTATTGGCGAAGTAAACATAGTATTTAAGCCTATAACATATAAACTATATAAATTTACTGAAAAAGTTTATAAAAAAATAATGGGAATTAAAATAAAAATAAAAGGAGTAAAATAATAGATGACAATTCCGGTGGAAAAGAACAAAGAATATGTATTAGATGTAATAGATAATGGGTTTCAAGGAGAAGGAATTGCTAAAATAGATAATTTTACAATATTTATTCCAAATGCAATAAAAGGAGAAAAAGTGAAAGCACTGATTGTAAAGGTGCTTTCTTCTCATGCCTTTGGAAAAATAATAGAAATAATAGAACCATCAAATAAAAGAATTGAGCCAGATTGTGTAACATATAAAAGATGCGGTGGTTGTAGCTTGAGACATATAAAATATCAAGAAACATTAAAAATAAAGCAAAATGTTGTAACCTCACTTGTAAATAAAACTCTAAAAAAACCAGTAGAAGTATTAGAAACAATAGGAATGGACAGACCAATATATTACAGAAATAAAGCTCAACTTCCATTAGGCTTAGATAAGGAAAATAAGCCACAAATAGGAGTATTTGCAAATAGAACACATGAAATAGTACCAATAGAAAAATGCTTAATTCAAAATGAAGAAGCTCAAAAAGTTGCCAAAACAGCTTTCAATTTTATAAAGAAAAACAATTTAAGCATATATAACGAAAAAAATGGAAAAGGATTATTCAGACATATTGTTGTAAAAGTTGGATTAAAAACAAAAGAAATAATGTGTATATTAGTTATAAATGGCAAGGAATTTAAGCAAGAGAAGGAATTGGTAGAAGATTTAACAAGCAAATATCCAAATATAAAAACAATTGTTAAAAACATCAATATGAAAAACACAAATGTAATATTAGGTTTAGAAAATGTAAATTTATATGGAGATGGATATATAACAGATATATTAGGAGATTATACATTCAAAATATCTCCACTATCATTTTACCAAGTAAACCCAATTCAAGCAGAAAAACTATACAATATAGGAATTCAAAAAGCTCAAATATCAAAAGAAGATATAGTATTTGACTTATATTGTGGAATAGGCACAATTTCTTTATTTATGTCAAAATATGCCAAAAAGGTTTATGGAGTAGAAATAGTAGAACAAGCAATAGAAGATGCTAAAGAAAATGCAAAAATAAATAATGTAGAAAACGTTGAGTTTATAGCAGGAGATACGGAAATTATTTTAGATGACCTAATAAACAAAAAGAAGATAATTCCAGATGTTGTAATGGTTGACCCACCAAGAAAAGGTCTAGACAATACAAGCATTGAAAATATTCTAAAAATAAAACCTAAAAGAGTGGTATATATAAGCTGTAATCCTGCAACATTAGTTAGAGACTTGGCAAAAATGGAAGATGTATATAATATTGGAGAAATTCAACCGGTAGATATGTTCCCTTATACAAGTCACGTTGAATGTGTGGCGGTGATGGGTCGTAGAAAAGGTTAGAAAAGCGTTGATATTACTGCGTTACATCGTTTCGATAAAATTGTAAAAAAGCTAAAAAAATAGTAAAAAATTAGTAAGAAATAGACCAAATCAACATAATTAAAAACAACCTGGTATGTGGTTGATTGGTCAAATTAAATAAAAAATAAGTTAAAGTTTTTCTCTAAATAAAGCATTTTAATGCTTTATTTTTTTGGAAAAAAATTTGGAGGTAATATGAACGATTCAAAAATTAAAAATAAAATATGTAAGATTAATGAAAAATCATTAAAGAAATTTGATGAAATAATAATGGATTCAATAATAGGATTAACTATTTATAATAAAACTGATAAAGATATGTTACAAAGATTAACTTTGGCACATATCTCTTTTTTTATTGAAAGTGATTTTAAAAAATTTGAAACTCTCTCAGATGAGGAAAAAGATTTGTATTGTAAAATTCTTTTTGATGGGATATATGAATTATTTGAAAAAGATGAGGATAAAAGAGTAATTAAAGATTTAATAAAAATATTATATATTTTTTTAGATTGCTTTTCAGAGGTAAATTTGAGGGAGGTGATGCTAAAAGTATAATGAAACGCACAGAAGAAAAAAATTTTATAAGGGATAGTTACTCTAGTTATTTATGAAAATGCCACAAAATCGATTGTGGTGCGAAGTGAAAGGAAGGATTATATGAATAACTACAAAAGATATTTTTTAACTAGTGAATCTGTCACAGAAGGGCATCCTGATAAAGTATGTGATTATATTTCAGATTCAATTCTAGATGCTTGTTTAGAACAAGACAAAAATTCAAGAGTAGCAGTAGAAACATTTATATCTAATGGACAAGTTTCTATTGCAGGACAAATAACGTCAAATGCAAATATTGATATTGAAAAAATTACAAGAGAAAAATTAAAAGAAGTAGGTTACGATGATGAAGAAACAAGTATGGATTATAGAACTTGTAAAATTAATGTAAATATTGTTAAGCAAAGTAATGATATTGCAATTGGAGTTGATGAAGGTGGAGCTGGTGATCAAGGAATAATGTTTGGCTATGCTTGTGATGAAACAGAAAGCCTAATGCCATATGCAATAGATGTTGCTCACAAATTGGCTCATAGATTAGCCGAGGTAAGAAAAAAAGGAATAATTCCATATTTGAAATCAGATGGAAAAGTTCAAGTAACTGCCGAGTATTTAAATAATTATCCGTTTAGAATAGATACAATATTGATTTCAACTCAACACGATGCAAATGCAGATATGGATGAGCTTGAAAATGATATTATAGAAAAAGTAATTAAGCCTGTTGTTGAGTCTGATATGATAGATATTGATACAAAGTTTGCTATTAATCCAACTGGAAAATTTGTTATAGGAGGAGCTGTAGCAGATACTGGATTAACAGGAAGGAAAATTATTGTAGATACTTATGGAGGATATGCTCATCACGGAGGTGGAGCTTTTTCAGGTAAAGATGGAACAAAAGTTGATAGGTCAGCATCATATATGTTAAGACATATTGCAAAATGTGTTGTTGCAAATGGTCTAGCAAGAAAATGTGAGATACAAATTAGTTATGGTATAGGAATGAAAAATCCAATATCATTTTATATTGATTGTTTCGGAACAAATCGAATTCCTGAAATTGATATTATAAATATTATTAAGGACAGTTTTGATTTGACTCCTGAAGGAATTATAGAATATTTAAAACTGAAAAAGCCAATTTATTCAAAGACTACTAATTATGGACATTTTGGTAGAGATGGATTTACTTGGGAAGAATTAAAACAAATATAGAAAGACTTGTTATTAGGTGTATGAAGAGTTAAGATTACATACCAATAGCAAGGTCTTTTTTTATTGGAAAGGAAATTACTTTGTTTAGTATAGGTCTTATTGTTGGAATAATGATTGGTGGAATTGTAGCAATTGCACTACACTGTATTGTTATAGTGGGAAAGGAAGAAGATAGCAAATGGGAGGAAGAGCAGATTATGAGGAACGCAGAAAAGCAAGACAAGAAACATACAAAAGATTAGCACAAAAAGCTGAAGAAAAATCAAGACAATATATGAATTCTAATGCTAATAGAATTTTGGAAAGGACACCTCGGTCAGCCAATAATAGTTGGTCATCATTCAGAAAAGACTGCTAGAAAATTACACGAAAAAGCTTGGAAAGATATTGGAAAATCAATAGAAGAAGATAAGAAACAAAAGTATTATGAAGAAAAAGCAAAAGATATGAATAATTCGAGTGTTATTTATAATGACGATCCAAATGCTTTGACAAAATTAAAAGAAAAGTTGGAGTATTTAGAAAAACAAAGAGCACTTATAAAAGCAGATGAAGAACATCAACCTTGGCAACTTCAAAATGTAGGTGCAAGGATAAGAGAAACAAAAAGAAGAATTGCAAGACTTAAAAATTTAGAAAAAATAGAATTTGAAGATAAAGAATTTGTTGGTGGTAAAGTAATCCATAACAAAGAAATAAATAGGATTCAATTTTTATTTGATGAGAAACCAAATGAAGAAGTTAGAAATAATTTGAAACATAATGGTTTTCATTGGTCTAGAAATGAAGGTGCTTGGCAAAGAGAATTTAATGAAAGAACAATAAAAGTTACTAATAATTTAGTAAAAGAAATGTTTGAAAAGGAACAGCCTAAAGAAACAGAATCTTTTGAGTTTGAAGATGATGAAGAAGAAATGTAGCTGTTTTAAGAGGCAAAACTACCCTAGCTAAAAATGAAAGTGGCACAAAATCAATTCTCGTGTGAGAGAATTTTGAGGAAGGATATGAAATATGGGATATTACAGTGATTTAAGAATTACTTTAACAAAAAATGATTATTTAGCAATGTTAAAAAAAGATGAAAAAAACAAAAACATTTGTAATTTTCTGTTAGATGAATATGAGTCTTATATTTATGAATATAAGGAAAATAATATTGACTGTGTTTGTATAAGAAGTGATAGCTTAAAATATTATAAAGAGTTCAGTGAAATACAGATGTTTGAAAAATACTTGAGTGAAGCCAAAAGTGGCTATGTATTTTTTAGGGATGGAGATAGATTCGATGATATTGAATACAGAAATACAGCTAAATATAAAGAGCTAGAAGTTCCATTTGAATTTATTGACCAAATAAGAAATCAAACTATAAATCAAGTTAAAATTAAAGATGCAAATTATGAAAAGACAGAAAAGAAATGTATTATTTTAAACATTGATGAAATAATAGATTATTGCAAAGTAGATAAAAAGATGGTGGATGAAATAAAGCAATGGTCAAAAGAAGGTGTTCAATTTAAATTAGTATTAGATATTGATACTAAAAAAGAAAATTCATCAGCAGAGATATATTTAAGAAAACCAGAAGATGAACAATATTTACTTTGGTCTGCAGGTAAGGTTAAAACTGAAGCTGCATTAAATTTCATTGGATATCCAAATATAGAAGTCTTTTTAGAAGAATTGAATAAAGAAGAATCAAAAACTGAAAATAAGTCAGTTGAAGATGAGGAGGATGAGGAGTTAGAATGAAAAATACAAATGTTACAATTAAAGATATACAAGAGGATTTAGAAGAACTTGATACAGAATATATAGAAACACTTGCTAAAGCACTTATGGATTTAAAATACATAAATAAATCTCCAGTAGAAATGAGTATGGGTACAGATGAAGAACGAAAAGAGTTAGACTATCTGTATAAAAAAGATTTGAGACCATACCAAATATCAGATATTATAAAATTCATCTCTAATGAAATGGAAGGGGATTTTCAATTTGAAAAGTATAAACCTATCGAGGAAAAATATCTTCAAGTTGTATATGAACATGAAGAAAAGAAACCAAAATGTGCATTGATTGGGCAGGACGGAAATATTTTTAATCTAATAGGAATTGCTTCAAGAACACTAAAAAATAACGGAATGCGAGAGGAATCTGAAGAGATGGTTAATCGAATTACAAAATCACATAATTACTATGATGCGATTGCAATTATAGGTGAATATGTTGATATAAGTGATAGTGAATATGACGATGAAGATGAGGAAGATTACTATGATGACGAAGAATTTGAGTAAAAATCTAATTAAATTCCGAGTGCAGTAAAAGTGTACCACATATTTTAAGAGTGAACTCGCTAAAAGCTTGGCTTTTAGGCTGTTCACGGGAGTCGAGTAGACTCCCTGTTCCTGCAAAATTGCCTGAAGGCAATTTTGAATGACTGAAGTCGAGAGGAAGGAGGTAGTTTTGGAGATTGAAAATAAACAAGAAAAGTTAGTAAGAATTGCAATAAATATTCCTGAAAGTAAAAGAGATGTAATTCAAAAAGTTGTAGCAAAAAGTTCATATAATAATGTTTCAGAGTTTGTCAGAGCAGGAATTGATAAGGAATTAGATATTCAGATGTATAAGGATAATCTTGATTTTGTAGTTAAGGAATTGAGTAAATTAATTGATATAAAGTTAGATGGATTTATTAGCTCTCAAAGAAAATTATATGCTAATAATGTAAGAATAAGTGCAGTAAATACTTATGCAGTTGGTGAAATGATGAAAAGAATATTAGGAGATGAATTTCACAATGATTTTATTGAAATTGTAAAAAGTGCAAGAGAAAAAGCTAATTATTTTGTTAGTAGAAAAACAGAAGATATATCAAAAGAAGAACTTGCAGACTTTTATAGTATAGGTAATGTATATAGAAAAGAATAATTTGGATTATAAGAATCTAAAATGGAAGGATATCATTATGAATAAATATGAAAGTATAATAATTATGAAACCATCAATTGATGAAGACAAGAAAGCAGAAAAATTAAAAGAATATAAAAAATTTATAAAAGAATTAACTAATAACAAGGTTGAAATTAAAGATTTAGGAAAAAGAAGTTTAGCATACGATATTAAAGGTAATAAAGAAGGCTTTTTTGCAATATTTAATTTTACTGGTAAACCAAATCATATTAGTGATTTAGAAAAAAAATATAGAGCAGATGAAGATACAATAAAGTTTATCACAGTTAGGCAAGAGGAAAATTTTGCTGAATATGAAGAGTCTGAAGAAGAAATGTAGGAGTATATATGAGCAACTTAATTTTTATATTTAAAGCATATAATCCTAATAAAAGAAGTACATATTTTAAGCATAAAAATTATACAGATTATATTGCAAATAGTGAATATGTAATTAGAAATAAGGAAACAACTCATGGACTATTTGGAATTGTAGATAAATTTCCTAATATACAAAAAGAAGAAAATTTATCAGAAATAGTTAATTATATTGATGATTTAGCAAAAGCAAAAGTTCCAATATATAGAGGACTTGTATCGCTTACAGAGTTTGATGCAGAGAGATTAGGTTACTATGATCAAGATAAGTGGAAGAAATTATTAGAAAATAGACTTCCAAGTATAGCAGAAAAAATGAATATAAAATTTAGTGATTTGCAGTATTTAGGAGCTGTTCATTATGAGGATAGACATCCACATCTGCAGTTTTTTGTTTGGAGTAAAAGTAGTAGAAATTATTTTATTAAATATAAAGAAATTAATAAAATGAGAAATGAGTTTATAAACGATGTTTTTAAGGAAGACTTACTACCAATATATCAAGATAAGGATTTAGCAAAGAAGAATATAACAGGCGAAAATTATATTTTGCAAGAACTAAAAAAGGCGAATCTAGATGAAAAATTTGTAAAAGATTTAATGAAATATCAGAAAAATGCGTTTCAAAATCATCGAGTAAGAAGTATTTTGAAGGATGAGGATATAAAAGAAATTGTTGATGCAATGTTACTATTAAAAGATGAATTGAAAAGAACAACAGGAAGTATTAAATATCAATATTTAAAAGCATATCCTGAGATAATTGCAAATGTTAATACTATAGCAAATAGAATAATAGAGCTATCTCCACAATGTCAAAAAGAAATTGATAAATATATTAAAGCAAAACAAAAGCTGGTTGAATTTAAATATACTGATAAAGAAAAAATTGAAGATGAAAAACAAAAGATTAGGGAGGAAACCGAAGAAGAAGTTATAAAATTAATTGGAAATCAAATTTTGGATATTGAAAGAACATGGATAAATGAAAGAAATAATGAAAAAGATTTAAATATAACAGCGATTAAAGCTAGCAATATCAAAGCTAATAATGATACAAGAGACTTATTAGATAATATTTTAACCATATTAGAATTTCAAGCAAATGAACAATGTAGATACAATAAATTTTATGAACTCCGTTTAAAGAAACAATTGTCAAAACAAGCTAAAAAAGAACTTGCAAAATCAAAACAAAATTCATCAGAATTCAATTGGGAAGAGCTCTAATTGAAAATGATGTATTATAAAAGTTTATAAAGAAGGGAGGAATTCAATTGCTGAATTGAAATAATAGGAGGCTACTATTAAACGAGGAATCTTATTAATATTTGCTCTTATTGTTAGTGTATGGATTACAGCGTACTTTTCTGTATCAATACATTTTATAATGAGCAATAATTTTGATAACTTATTACATATAAGTTTAGAATCAATAATTCAGACTATAGTAAATAATAAACCAGTGCTAATAATCTTCATTATAAGTGAAGTAATTGTAGCATTTTTTTTATTATTTGTTTCAAATAATAAAAAAAACATTTACCATAGTGAACAAGTAAAAATCACACCAAAGATAAAAGTTCCAGCACCAGTTGGTCAAGGTCAATATGGAACTGGATGGTGGCTAAATAAAAAGGATTATGAAAAAGTTTTTGCCTGTAATGAAATAGATAACCAAGATTATAATAAGGTTTCATTTTCTTCAGGTGGAATCATTACAAACTTTGAAAGAAAAGGAAATAAGGATAGAATTTATTATATTAAGGATAATATTCATACAGTATTAGTTGGAAGTTCTGGTTCAGGAAAAAGTAGGTCAATTATAATTCCAACAATTACAATGCTTGGATTAGCAGGTGAGAATATTTTTATTTCTGATGTCAAAGGAGAATTATACTTATATACTGCAGAAAAGTTAAAACAACTTGGCTATAATGTAATTGCACTTGATTATATTAATTTTTTAAAAAGCAATTGGTACAATTATTTAGATATTATAATAAATGCAGTAGAAGATAATAATATACCTTTAGCTGAAAGTTTAGTTAGTGATATGGTTAATATTTTAGTGCAAAAAAATGATAAGACAGAGCCAATATGGACTAATGGAGAAATGTCTGTGATTAAGACTGCACTAATGGCAGTAATACTTGAAAATAAAGGTAATAGAGAACTTCAAACATTACCTAATGCATATTACTTTGTAGCAGAGATGTTTAAAGTTAATAAAGATGGAAAAATGCCAATTGATTCATATATGGCAGATAAAGATGCAAATGATCCAATAAAAAAGTTTTATGCTGTTGCACGGAACTGCACCAAGTAAAACCAGAGGAAGCTTTGTTGCAGCAGCACTTTCTACATTGCAATTATTCATAAATGAATATGTTGCTAATTGTACACAAAAATCAGATTTTGATTTAAGACAATTTGCAAGAGAGAAAACTGCAATTTATGTTTTATTACCTGATGATAGAGAAACATATCATAAACTTGCAAGTTTATTGGTACAACAGATTTATACAAGTCTCGTTGAATTAAGCAGACAAGAAGGTGGAGAACTAAAAATAAGAATGAATTTTGTATTAGATGAATTTGCAAATTTTACCAAGATAGATACATTTCAAAGTATGCTGACAGTATCAAGAGGAAGGAATATCAGATTTATTATTTGTTTACAAAGTTTTGCACAAATTGAAGAAAAGTATGGTAAAGAAGGAGCACAAAATATAATTGATAACTGTGCTTTAATTTATTTAAAGACGGGTAATGTTGATACTGCTACTAAAATCTCAGAGAGACTTCGGAACTTATACAGTACAAAGTTATGGAGAAAGTAGTAGTTCTAATAATAGATTTGATAAAACAAGTAGCAGTATGAGTTTAATTTCTAGAAAGCTTTTAACACCAGATGAAGTGTTAAAAATAGAAAATCCATATGCAATTGTAATGTTAGCAGGAAAGCCACCAGCAATTACGACTATACCTGACATATCAGAAATGTATTTTAATAAATTAAATGGCATGGGAACTAGAGAAGAAAATAGAGAATTAAGAATAAATAGAGAACTAAAGAGAAAAGAAAGACCAATTCAAAAAATAAAAATTTGGAATATATGGGAAGATACAGAAGATGATGTAAAAATAAATAAAATTGATTTTATTAAGGATAAAATCCAAAGGAACAAAGAAGAATGAAAAAAAGTTTAAAAGTTGTTGGAAAAGTATTACTTGGAGTAATGCTTTTTTTGAGTCCTCTAATAAACCAAACTGTATTTGGAGCTTCGCTAGATGATAGTGTTCTAGTAACTGGAACAAAGAATCTAGTTAATGCAATAATTAGTTGGCTTACAGGAATCGGCATAACAATTTGTGGAGGATATTTTATCTATTATGTTTATTGCCTAAAAACAAATGATGAAGGCGAGAGAAGAAGAAATATTCAAAATATTAAAACCACATTAATTGCAATGATTTTAATAACTTGTGGTCTAGCAGTAATTAACACCATCTTAAGTTTTTATCAACAAACTGGAACAGCTCCAGCGTAATAGAAGGAGGCGAATAGTGAATGACTGATATGCTTGTAGAATTGATTGAAAACTTTATAGGTGGCTCCGAATCAACATTGAATTCATTGTTTAATGGAATGCTTAATTTAGTATTCTTTATTGAAAGAGAACTAATGTACATACCAGAAGGAACTATGTTTGTAAAGTCAAGAATAGATTTTAATCAAATTTACCAAGTTGTTTTTAATTTTGCTACATCGTTATTGGTTATTGTTTTTATTACAAAGGCAATTAAAACGTATTTTTTAATGCGAGAGCGGAGATAATGAGCAAAATCCTATGCAATTAGTTGTTGGAATGTTAAAAGCAGTTATTGTAATGATATGTTTTAAAGAAATATATACACTTGGTGTTGGAGTAGTTGGAGAATTTTTGAATTCAATCTTGGGAGTGGTAAATGTTAGTAAAATAAATTTAGCAGAAACACTTTCTAATAACATTCAGGGTGGAATATTTACAGCAGTTGCTTGTTTAGTAATGCTCATTTGTTGGCTACTACTAATATGTCAATTTATAATGAAAGGAATTGAATTATTAGTTATGAGAGTTGCAATTCCATTTGCGTGTATAGGACTTCTGAATTCGGATGGAGGTGTATTTCCAGACTATGTTAGAAGTTTTTTAATGACAGCATTTACAGTAGTTATACAATTGACCTTACTGAATATTTCAATAGCAACTATTATGATAAATAAGCTAATTTATGGAATAGCAATTGCAGTTGTTGCAGTAAATACTCCAAATATAATGGGCAAGTATATGGTTAAGCCATCAGCAAGCCCTTTAAAAGCATTAGGAAATTCGGTAAGAACAATGAGAGCATTGTTGCCAAGGGGACATTAATGGATACATTAAATAATATTATAAATTCATTAAAAATAATAGGTATCTCAATTGCAGGAATAGCCTTTGTAGTTCTAATGATTAAAATAGCAGTTGAGCCAGAGATGAAAGGTAGATATTTGAAATTAACAAAGCACTTACTTTTAGCAACAATATTAATAACTGTTTCTCTAACTCTTGTCGATATTCCAAAATCATATTATGGAGATAAGATTGCAATAGTAGATGAAAAAGAATCTAAATCTACAATTGAAGAATTAAAAGATAAAGATTGCCAAGGAAGAGAAACTTTAAATATTGATGGAAAGTGGTATGTTGTAACTGATTCAGGAAAGAAAATTGCAGGATTAGATGACAATGATTCGCTTGATGATGTAAGTTTTGTTGGTTTCTATAGTACAGGAAAAGTTGTAGACAATGTATGTTTTATAAGACTTTTCTCTGAATCACAAGGTACATTTAAAGGATACTTTGCTGATATTAAATATTATAGAGATTCAGATGGAATGATTTTTTCAAGAGATACTACTTATCCTGAATATCAAAGATTAAAGAATGAATTCAACGAAAAGAAAAGACAAGAAGAGGAAGAAAAAAATAAAGAAAATAATTCTACTTCAGAGAATACTGAAGGGGGTGACTCTGCAAATAATGGAGGATAAAAAGAAAATGATTAAAATTCCAAGGCAAATCCGATTAAAAACAGAGTTTTTCGTTGGGTTTGGAATGGATGAATTAATAAAAACTATAATAGTTGGAGTAATAGCAGGAGCTATAGCTTTTATTTATTACAAGATTACAAATCAAACAATAATAGCTACTCTAATTGTTATAGGTGCTATTGTAATTTCTGTTATTTCACTTATTAAGGGGAATAACAATTTTTCAATGGTAGATACAATAAAAAATATTGTTAAATTTAAGATGACGCAAAAAGACTACAGGTATAAAAGAATTGAAAGATATAATCAAAATAGCAATACAAAATTTTAGCAAAATTATTGATAATATTTGAAAAATATAGTAAAATAATTATATATGATAAGAAAATAAGGAGGTGCATAGAAATGACTGCAACCAAACAAGAACTATATAATACAATTGATTTAATACCTGATTCAGTCGCTAAAGAATTATTAAACTATGCTGATTACTTAACTTCAAAATATATTGAAAAAACTATGCCTGATAGATTAATTATAAAAGATAATGAAGATTTAAAGAAAAAATTGAGCGAAAGAATTGAAAAAATTGAAAGTGGAAAAGCAAAAATGCTTACAATTGATGAAGCTTTTGAGGAAATTGATAGTTTATAATTGAGGTGACACAAAAATGAATAAGTACAATGTAAAGATTCTAGATGAAGCCAAGGACGATATTAAAGAAATTATAATATATATAAAGACAAAATTAAAAGAGCCTGAAATTGCTAAACAACATAGTAAAGCTTTCAAGGAAGAAATCTCAAAGCTAAAAGACACTGCTGATATATATAATGTTATTGGTAATGAAATAACAGGAAAAACTGATATTAGAAAAATGAATGTAAAAAACTTTATGATTTTTTATAGAATAAACAAGGAAATAAAAGAAGTGCAAATTATTGCAGTATATTATTCTGGTAGCAATTGGCAAAAAAATATAAAATACAGATAAAATGTATATTAAGGAAGGGACACCATAGGGTGTTCTTTTTTGATGGGAGGAATTAAAATTTTAAAATTAACTAATAGATTCTTAAAAAAAGAAGAAGAGCAATCTCTTAATGAATTCTTAAATGTAAAAAACATTAAAGAAAATTTTTTATATACACTAGATGGACAGGTTATTCAGTTTATTAAAGTTGAGCCAATAAATATTGAGCTTTTAACTGATGATGAGCTTGAATCAAAGATGAATTTTTCTAGTATAGAATTTAGTGAAGAACAACAGCCGTATAAAATATTAGTTATACCAAGAGCAGTTGATATTTCTGAACACATCGAAGAACAAGAAGAGCTTAAACGAAAAATTGATGATGATGTTGGTATTGAGATAATTAATAATAGAATTATCTCTACAACAGAAATAGTAGAAAACAAAAATATAATAGAAAATGAATTTTATATAATGATTTATGATTCATATAAGGATAACATTGAAAACGAACTAATGAAAAGAGCAAATAACTGGATTAATAGATTGAAGAATTGTGGGTACAGAAGTGATTTACTATATGAAAGAGAAATAATTCTTCTAATAAAAAGTTTTACAATTCCAGAGTTTGCAAGGTCAGAAGGAACAGATTATGATGATAATATTGTTCAAATTAAGGGAAAGGAGATTAATGTTAAAAACAAATGAAGTTTATAATATGGATTGCGCCCACGGAATTAAATTGTTAGATGATAAAAGTATAGATTTAGTTGTTATGGACCCTCCATATCTATTAAATATGAATAAAGTTAAGAAAACATCAACATTTAATAATTATGCAAATGATTTAATTGGTTTAAAAGATGGATTTGATTTACAAGTTTTAGACTTATTGATACCAAAGATGAAAAAGATAAATATTTACATATATTGTTCTAAAAGGCAGGTAAGAGATTTACTAGATTATTTTATAAGTCTAGGATGTAATTATGAAATACTAACTTGGCATAAACAAAATCCTAGCCCATTAATAAATAACAATTATTTGCCTGATACAGAATATGTTGTATTTGCAAGAGAAAAAGGAGTTAAATTATACGGAAATTATTTTACAAAGCATAAATACTTCATTTCAGGTGTAAATCAAATTGATAAAAAGAGATATGGACATCCAACAATAAAAAATCTAAATTTTATTGAAAACCATATTGTAAATTCAAGTAAGGAAGGTGATGTGGTATTAGATTGTTTTTGTGGAAGTGGTACAACACTTGTAGGTGCAATTAATACTAATAGGCAGTTTATAGGATTTGAAATAAATAAGAAATACTATGAAATTGCCAAGAGAAGAGTTGAGGAAGCTCTATCAAAGGAAGAAAATATTGAAACAAAAAATACAAAATAATTATGATTTAATTAATTTAATAACTCCAATACGGAGGATTAAGATTTGAAAAAAACAAGCTATATTTAGGTGATAGATTTGCAAAAATTTACACAATAGTTCATTACCCATCAAATGTTGAAATGGGGTGGTTGGCTAAACTTGTTGAAAATACAGGAGCAATTTATTCTATAAATATTGAGCCAACAGATAATACACAATTAATAGAGAGTTTGGATGCAAGAATTAGAGATGCAACAAGTCTTTCAAAAGTTGCAAAAAATGAATCAATAAAACAAATGCGTGAGGCTGAAGTTCAAGAGGCATCAGAGATTATTAATAGAATGATTAATAATAATGAAGTAGTATCTTATTTAACAATTTATGTTTGTGTGTTTGCACAAGAAGAAAAGGATTTGATAACAAAATCTAAAGAGGTTGAAAGAGAAGTTCAAAAGTTACAACTTAAAATAAGACCTATAACAAATTTCTTGTTAAAAGAAGGGATTAAGTCAGTAGCTCCAATGTTTTCAATTCAGCCACAATTAACGGAATATTTTAAAAGAAATATATTAACTTCTAGTTTTACTGGAGGTTTTCTTTTTAATACAAATACATTTATAGATAAAAGAGGCTACTACTTTGGAATTAATCAAAATGGTGGAATCATTATTTTCAATATGTGGCAAAAAGATTCTGACAGAACAAATAGCAATATGGTTGTTACTGGTAGTTCAGGATCAGGAAAGAGCCTAACAATTAAACATTTAATTTATAATGAATTACCTAGAAGTAGAATCTTAATTATTGATGCAGAAGACGAGTATAGTTATTTGGTTAAAAATCTAAAAGGAAAGATTGTAAATTGTGGTGGAAGTAATGATGGTCAAATCTTAAATCCTTTACAAATCAGAGTAAATATGGATGATGAGGAAAACTTAAATGCAATAGCTTTGCATTTTCAATTCCTACATACTTTTTTTGAAATATTATTTCCAAGTTTAACAGATTTGGAATTTTCAGCACTTGATTTAGCATTAGAAGAATTATATGAAAAATTTGGAATTACGAAAGAAACGGATATCTCAAAATTTAAAAGTACGGATTTTCCAATATTATCTGATTTATATGAGTATTTAATTAAGAAAAATGAAGAACAAAATAAAGAGGAATATATAAAGCTAATTTCTTTATTAAGACCAATTTCAGTTGGTCAGGCATCTACAATTTGGAATGGTTATACAGATTTAAAGATAGATAGTAGAATAACAGCTTTTAATACTAAAAATATGCAAGAGTTTCAAGCACCATATAAAAGAGCACAATATTACAATATTATGAGTTATGCTTGGGAAATATTAAGTAGAAATAAAGAGGAAAAAGATATACTAATTGCTGATGAATGCCATATTTTGATTGACCCTAATATTACACAGACATTGGAGTATTTAAGAAATATAAGTAAAAGAGCAAGGAAATATAATTCTTCTATTATAGTTATAACTCAATCAATTGAAGACTTTTTAAATGAAAAGATTAAGTTATATGGTCAGAGCTTACTTGCAAATAGTACATACAAACTATTTTTTAAATCTGATGGACAAGACTTAAGAGATATTGTAAAAACTTTTGGACTTTCTAAAAAAGAAGAAAGTCTTATTTATAATGCACAGAAGGGAAATTGTTTAATTTCGGCAGGTACAAGAAAGATTTATGCAACAATAAGAATCCCAAACAAAGAAAGAGGAATAATTGATGAGAATTATTGATGGGGGAATGTATGAAACTTGTAAAACTAAAATTCAAAATAATAATTGGAATTGTATTATTTGTTGTTCTAGTTTGTGCAGCATATTATGAAAAATATGTGATTCACTTACCAAGTGATAAACAAAAGCCACAATACGATAGTTCTTCAAGTCAAAATATTGGAGTATTTCAATATAAGGGAAAATTCCTAACTCCAGTTGAGAATTTTAAAGTTATAACTAGTAAATTTGGATATAGAACTCATCCAATTACACGGACAGCAAGGAAGTTTTCATTCTGGTATTGATTTAGTTGGTGATGTAGGAAGTCATGCATTATGTGTTAAAGAAGGAGAGGTAACTTGGGCAGGATGGCAAAATGGATATGGCAATTGTGTTGAAGTTAAACATATAGATGAAAATGGAGAAATCTTTTACACTTTTTATGCACATATGAGAAATAACTCAATAGTTGTTACTCAAGGACAACAAGTTTCAGAAGGACAGATTCTTGGAACACAAGGGAGTACAGGAAATTCTACAGGAGACCACGTACACTTTGAAATTAGAAAAGCAGATAAATCAAAAATAGACCCTGCACCATATTTATTTAGTGAAACATAGGAGGATGAAATGGAAAAATCATTGAAAAAAGAAGTAATTCTATATTCAGTAATAGTTGTAATTTTAGTAACAATTAGTATATTAAATCACAACTTTTGGAAGTTAGGAATTAAAAAAGATAATAAAGAGGAAAATCAAGTTCAACAATTACAAGTGAACAATGTAACTTACAATGTGCCATATGAAGAGCAATGGCTTGACTAGGAGGGAAACTGATGATTAGTTATATTGCAAATGCAGAAAATGATGGAATAATACAAAAGATTTGTAAAATGAAAAATATATTGGTTTTAAGCTCTTTGAATGAAGAAATAGATATAAAACAATATATGAAGGAAACAAAAGTTAATTTTAATTTAATAAAGCATTTTATTGTTGACTTAAGTCTGTTAAAAAATACTGAAACAGAAATAATTGAAAGTATATATAATTTTTCTAAATTATATGGAAAAACAAGAGTTATTATATTGGCAACAAATTATGATGAGCAAAGTGCAGTATTAACTAACCTTTACGATCTAGGTTTTTACAATATAATAAATGAATTTGATACTGATATAATAGAGCAAAAGTTATTAATAGCATTAAGTCAAAATGGATTACAAAAGAATGATGCAAAAAAATTTAAAAAACAAGTTGAAGTAATAAAGAAAGAAAATAGAACAAAAGATGCATTTGATAAAATTAAAACTTTTATTAAATCAAAAAATAAAAAAGAAGAAGTAAGCAGAACAGATATGCCTAGTAATCAGGTGTATCTTTTTTCATTGCTTTTAGAGGCAATAACAAGACTTGTAAAATTTATTTGTTATGTTGCAATTTTTATATTTACATCTATTGGTTTAACAATTCTTGTTAATGAGCAATTAAGGAATTTAGTATTTCAAGGATTTGGCTTGAAATAGAAATGGAGGAAATATGAATAAGAAAATGTTAGTAACACTTGGGGTTACAGGACTAATGTTAGTAAATGTAGGTTTTAGTTTTGCAACAAGTCCAAATGTTATCGAAAAGAGTAAAAAAGTTGATTATAGTGCATCACAAGAATACTATGATTCAATTAATAAGACAATAGTCGAAAATGGAAAAAAGTATGAATTACAAGATGTTCAAAGAAAAGATAATCTAAAAACGGAAAGCAAATATTATGAAACTACTGAAGAAAAAATAATTGATGCAAGTTATAAATCATCAGCTATAAGTTTCTTTGATGAATCAAGAAATATAGAAGATGATGGATTTAAAGGTACTATAAGTAGAGATGATTCTTCAATAGAATTAACTCCTGCTGATAGTTATAGAGAGGAATACAAGGTTTACTTACAAAGAAAATATACAGATGTTTCTAGTAATGAATTAAATAATATTCCTAAAGAAATAAAAGAGAATGGAATAACTTATTATCTTGTAAATCCTGTATGGGATGTAACAGAAACAGAAGAAGTTGATGGAAATCCAGTTCCAGTTAAGTATAGTGGAACTATGAAGTATGAAGGAAAAAATACAAGAACAATAGTTACAAGCTATATTGCAAAAGTAAGATATACAGGAACTCTTGAAAAACAAGTAAAAGATACAACAACATTTACAGCTAAATACAAAGAGGTAGAAAGTGCTAAACCAGAGACTAAAAAAGAGGAAAATAAAGTTATACCACAAGCAGTAGTTGGTACAACAGGAATTCTTTGCGTATGTGGTATTGTTCTTTTAAATTCAAAAAATGTAAAAATCTATAACTTAATAGATGGAGAATATGTATTGGTTAGAAAAGCACATTTAAGCGAAAGCAAAATGCTTGTTGATTTAACACCATATAATTATCAATCTAGAAGTTATAAAATAATAGTTTCAAAATCTTTGTTTAAGAAGATTAGAGGCAAGACCGTAAAATTCAAGTATTTCGACAAACAATATAATTATAATATACAAAATAGAGAATTCGAAGTATTGGTTTAGGGGGTGAGTAAAGTGAAAAAATTTCGAATTGTATTAATAATTGTTTGCATTATTATTACTGCATTAGGAGTAGGATGGTTTGCTATTGATAGATATCTAAATACAAATTTAGCTGATGTCAATAGCATTAAAACCGATTCAAAATTTGAAAATGTAACTTATGATAAAGTAGAAGACATTTGGGATGATTCAGTGCTTGGAATTCTAACTATTGAAAAAATAGGTTTGAATGTAACTGTTAAGGAAGGCTCAACCAACGATGTTCTTAAAGACTACATAGGGCATATTGAAACAACTGCAACTTATGATGGAAATATTGGACTTGCAGGACATAATAGAGGTTATGGTGATTCATTCTTTGCTAGATTAAATGAGCTTGAAGTTGGTGATATTGTAAAATATAAAACTAAATTTTATGAAAGAACATATAAAGTTGATAATATCCAAGCAATATTTGAAACAGACTGGAGTCTATTAGAAAATACAAAAGAAAATAAATTGACAATGATTACTTGCATACCAAACAGAAGAGAACAAAGACTATGTGTACAAGCAACAGAAATGACTTGCAATACGGAGATACAAGAGTTACAATAGAACAAAAAGGGGAGATTTTTATGGTATTTATTAAAAAATATTGGTATATCATATTAATAATATTTCTAGTAATTTGTACTGCATTAGGAATTTTCTTTTTAAATAAAAAATGGACAAATGATAAAGTTGTAACAGATAATAAGACAAATACATCAGCGATAAGTAATAATGAAGTAGTTTCAGAAGAAAATAAGATTGAGAATAATAAAACTGAAACAATAGAAAATAAGGCAGAGCAAGTAACAACGGAGCAGGAGTCTGAAACAATTGAAGTAGATAATCAAGCTGTGGTTGAGGCAAGTAATAAAAATACTTCTACTACTAAAAGTAATACTCAAACAACTAAACAGGAACAATCAAAAACTCAAAGTGAGTCAGTTCCTGTCCAAAGTAATTTTCAAGAGCCACAAGAGGTAGTACAGGAAACTCAAGTTCAAGAACAACCTAGTCAACCAGTTCAAGAGCCAGTTATACCAGATACTCCAAAAGAAGATGTGGTTGAATATAAAGAAAATACTGCTATGATTAATAATATTAAAAATGCCATCAATAATAATGTTTCAGAAGATATGCAAACATATGGATACAATGTTGTTGTTGATAGTTCTATTGTGAATTTAACAAATCAATTTACATTTTCCGAAAAGCGTGTTGCAGATAAAATTAAATCAAAATTTGGTACTATAAGAATTTATGCAAGAGATTATTATTTAAATGGAAGTTATGTATGGACTGAATGCTATGTCATATAAGTCAGAAGGGAGGGCTATGGAACCTGAACAAATAACAGAAAAAATAATAGATTACTTAAGCGGTTATTATTGGTATGAGCTTTGCGATGAATATGGTAATATTGAAGTTGATGATGAGGCAAGGCGAGAATTATTTGAGGATATATACGATGATGTAGAAAGAAATCCTGATTCTTTAATAACCAAGTTAAGAGAAGACCTAGAAGAAATTGAAGATAAAAACGATCAAGAATATAAAGATACAGAAGAATTAATAAAATTATTACAAGACCATAAGCAAGAAACTATGGAGGAAGATTTAGAAATTTAATAATTAAGAAGGCACTTGTTGAAGTGTCTTTTTTAGTGGAAAGGAAAAAGAAATGATAAATAAAACTAAAAAATTTGTAGCCACAATAATGGTTATAATGACGATACTTTCTAGCTTTGGAAAAGTATTCGCAATGGAGATTAACTCTGCAGAAATTTATGGAAAAGGTGAAATGGAATATCACTTACAATATTGGAATGATGAAAGAGGAGGGTGGTACTATGTAATTTGTAATCCTGCTTTTTATTCATATAATGGTGTTGAATACCCAGCTTATTGTGTAAATAGCGATTTACCTGGAGTAGTAGAAAATGGAAATTATGGAGTAACTGTAGATTCAATGATTGATAATGTTTTAATATGGAGAGCTGTTATTAATGGATATCCATATAAATCAGCATCAGAGCTAGGAGTAGATGATAATGATGATGCATATTTAGCAACAAAACAAGCAGTTTATTGTGCTTTGTATGGATGGAATCCTGATAGATATAGAGGTGGAGATGCTAAAGGTCAAAGAATAGCAGATGCAATTAAAAGAATTGTAAATGAGGCAAGAAATGGAAGTCAACAACCATCTGACCCAATGGTAACATTAACACCAACAGGTGATATGTACGAAGATGGAAATTATTATGTGCAAAAAGTTGATGTTTCAAGCGAAGTTGATATGGCATCATATGTAATTACAGCAACAGCTAATTTACCTGAAGGAACAATAATTACTAATGGAAATGGTGTTCAAACAGATTCTTTTAATGGCAGAGAAAGTTTTTATATTAAAGTTCCAAAATCACAAATGAATAAAGATATATCAAATGCTATAATAAATGTTCAAGGAAAATGCAAATCATATCCAGTATTTTATGGAAGAACAACTGTTGCAGGTACACAAAATTATGCTTTAACATTTGACCCATTTGGTGATGGAAATGGTAGAACAACATTAAATATTAAAAATAATAATGGAAAAGTAAAAATCAATAAAACAGATAGTCAAACTCATAAAGCAATTGAAGGTGTTGAATTTGCATTAAAAAATGAAGATGGAACAATAATTGCAAAAGCTAAAACTAATAGTAATGGAGTCGCGGTATTTGAAAATTTATATTTAGGAAATTATAAATTAGTAGAGACAGAAACAAATAAGGATTACATATTAGATACTGAAGAAGAGGAAATATCTGTTGATTATAATAAAACGACAGAAATAGATATTGTTAATGATCATAAAGAAGGTAATGTTAAAGTTTATAAAATAGATAAAGATAATCATAGAGTTGTTTTAGGTAATGTTGAGTTCCAACTTTATTCAGCAGAATTTGACAAGGTAATTGGAACATATTATACAGATGCTAATGGTGAGTTAGAAATTAAAAACTTAAGAACAGGTGACTACTCTTTAATTGAAACTAAAACAAATAAATGGTACAACCTAGCAGATGATACAGACATTAAAGTAGAATGGAATCTAACAAAAGAACTTCAAATTGAAAACGAATTGAAAAAGGGACAAATAAAAGTAATTAAAGTTGATAAAGACAATAATGAGGTAAAATTAAAAGGTGTTAAATTCAATGTTTTAGATAAAGAAGGGAAAGTTTTAGAGACAATAGTAACAGATAAAAATGGAGAGGCTGAAACATCAAAATACTCAATAAGAGATTTCCAAGAACTAAAAATACAAGAAGTAGAAACTTTAGAAAATTATTCTCTAGATGATGAAGTTCATACAATTAAACTTGAAGAAAATCAAATAAAAAACATTACATTTGAAAACGAAAAGATAAAAGGAAAAATCAAAATTGTCAAAACAAGTGAGGATGATAATATTATAAATGGCAAAAAAGCAGGAGAGCCAATTGCAGATGTTAAATTTGCTATTTATGATAAAGACCATAAACTTGTTCAAGAAATAACAACAGATGAAAAAGGAATCGCTATTTCTGATACTTTACTAAAAGGAAAATACTTTATAAAAGAAGTAAAAGCTGGTGAATGGTATTTATTAAATGATAAAGAATTTGAGGATGAAATAAAAGTACATAAAGAAGTTGTTGAAGTTGATGTAACAAACAAATCAGAAAAACCATCAGTAGATGTTGAAAAAGAAGGTATTATTCAAACAACAGTAAATCAAGAAATAAAATACGATTTTAAATTAAAAAATACAGGTAATACTGCATTAAATAATTTTACTTGGAAAGATGAATTACCAACCGACTATGTAAGAATCACAAAATTAATAACTGGAACATATAATCAAGATTTAAGATATTCTATTTACTATAAAACTAATAAAAATGATTATAAACTATTAAAAGATAATTTAAGTACACTGGTTAATAATTATATCGATTTCGCAGAAGTTGAACTTGATGAAGATGAATATGTAACAGAATTTAAAGCAGAATTTGGCACTGTGGAAGTAGGATTTGAATCAGTTATTAATCCATATATTTTTGTAAGAGTAAATTCAGATGTAAAAAATGATGATACATTTACAAATAAAACACAAGTTGAAGGATACAACAAAACATACAAAGTTTGGGATAATGACGATCACACAACTAAAGTTTATGAAAAACAACTAAATGTTAAGAAATTACCAAGAACAGGTATGTAGAATTAATTAAATATTGAGCCGAAAATGGACATCTATAATTTTTATAGGTGTCTTTTTTTCGTGCTGTAACGAGAGATGCCATAAACTCGTTATAAAATAATAAAGTGACACGTCTGGTCAGCGAACGCTATAAAATGACTTGCAGTATTTTTAACGGTCTATTAAAAATATATGTGTAGGTGAGATTTCGTAACGCAAACTCACAATAAACAAAGAGTTCTAGGGGGCAAAACTTGTATGATGGATATACTGGTGTAAAAAGTGTGGGCAAGTATGCATAAAGACTTTAAAAGTCAGCATCAGTAGTAGATTAAAAATCTACATACTAGACTGCCATAAGCGAGACGACGGAATGAGGGGTTTCGTTTATGGTGTATTATTTTTTTATGAACATAAGGGGATAATACACCATTTTGCTCAACTCTAAAATTTCAGGGTTTCAAGGTTTGAAAATCAAAACTGCCAAAAAGGTGTAAACTAAATAGAATAAAGGTTTGCGTGGATAAAAAAAATTTAAAAATCAAGTTAAATTCATTGACATTTTTACGATTTTTGATATAGAATTATATTGAATAATAGTAAGAAAACTAAAGTAAAAAAGGTGAACAAGTGTATACATATTTTCAGTAAAAAATTTACAAATTTAAAATTTTATAGGTGAGAAAGTATGATAATAAATAATAAGTCAGTAATAGAGAGAATTAATAATGCAATTATCTCTTATAATAAAGAATCAAAAGATGAACAAATTAATCTAATTACAGATGGAGAAGTAAAAGACGAAGATTTAAAAAGAATAAAACTTTTATATATTGATATTGGTGATATTTCAAAAGAAGAAAATTCATTTTTTGAAGAGTTAGCTAATGTTTTAGAGGTAATGAAATTAAAAGGATTATATATATATGCACATAATGAAAATGTGGTTTCTGACGTAAATATGACATTTTTATCAAGAGTTAATGGAGAGTTAAAAGACTTACAAATATGTAATATTGATTTATCAAATGTTGATGTAAATGTATTTAATCAGTTTGAAAATTTAAGGGTATTAATTCTAGGTAAAAATAATATTAATGATTTTGAGATGATATCTAAATTAAATGAAGGACTTGCAGTTGATGTTGGAGATAATCCAATGAGTAATGCAAGTATTAATGATATTGTGAACGAATTTTATAAGCGTCATGGAAAAATGGCTTTTAATGAACATCCTTTTCTGAATTCAATAATAGTTGCTTTGGAAGATAAACAAATAGACTTAAGCAATCCTGAAATTTTTAAAGGCAGAATAGAAGAAATTCTTCAATTTTGTAATGATTATAAAATAGTTCCATTTATAAAAATTGAAGATTATCAAAAATTTAATAGTGAACTTCAAATTCCTAGTAATATTATTGTAAGAGGAACTAAAGATATATCAACAGAATTCTTAATACAACATCCAGAAATATTAAAAATTCAAATAATAGATGAAGAAAATCGTTGTGATAGTGAACAAGAAGAACCGTATCTAAGAGAAGATTTTGTACGAATAAAACATAAAATAGGTGAAATAAAACAGCAGATAGAGATTCCAGATGAGTCTGATAAAGATAGAGAAAAGAAAATATTTATGCAGGTATATACTATTTTAGGTAAAATGATAGATTATAATCATTATGCAGTTTCTGAAGAAGGTAAAGAAGATTATAATTTAGCAATATCTTGTAGAAATTTAAAGGATGGATTACTTGAAGGAAGAGCAGTTTGTGCTGGTTATGCAGATATTTTAAAAAATGTACTAGGAGAATTTGGTATAAAAGCACAATATATTGGAAGAAATCCTGAAGATATGGAAAAATATGCCGAAAGAATGGGCTATCAAGATGAAGTTAAAATGGATGAATTTTTTGGCTTTGAAAAAACTGATATAGATGAATTTGTTAAAAGTTATGGATATCAAGATGACCATGGACATGCATGGAATTCTGTTATATTGGATGGCAAGAAATATTTATGTGATTTAACTTGGGATGCAGATGATATAAAACTTGAACGTTTCCCATTAGCATACTGTTGTCCATCACTTGATGAATTTAATTCTGTTGGAATTGGTGAAATAACTCATGATATGTTTGAAATAACTGAAGAAGGAGAAATAGCAGAATTTTCAAGCGAAGACCAATTAAGGTTTTTAGGATTTAGTGAAGAAGAAATTGAAAAAAAATTGCATCTTTCACCAGAAGATCTTGAAACATTACTAGAAGAATATGAAAATAAAAGAAAACTAGAAACATGTGCAGTAGGTTTATCTACTGAAATTAAAGCCTCTGATTTTGATGGCATTGATAAGGCATTTAATGATAGAGAAAAGGAGGGACAAAAGGGATATGATAAATAGTATTAGTAGTAGAACTTGTGGAAATGTTTATAGTATATTGACTGAAATGAAACTGTTTAATAAAATTCCAGAAGATAAGCAAAATTATATTATAAATCATAAAGGAAAATATAGATGTAAATTTAATAAGAATATTCCTTTACAATTTCAAATAGATGATAAAGAGACTATGGTTGTTTTATCTTATTTGTTTTTAAAATATATAAATGATAATGTTGATACAAAAAGATACTTGATTAATAAGTATAAAAGTAATGAAATTATATATCAAAAAGAATTAAGAGAAAAATATAATCCAGATAACATATTCAAAAATGTAAAAAAAGAAAATATTACTACTAGTACAACAATAAATAACGAGGTGGCTCTAATTGAAGTAAAAGATAACTTAATTAGTAGAATAATAAAAAAGATAAAAAATTTATTTAAAAGGAAATAACTAATGAGTAAAAAAAATCAATTAGTAAAATATGAAGAAAATCTTATTAAAAGATGGTTTTCTAATATCTTAAATAGCATTAAAAATAGATTTATACCACGAAAAAGCCTAAATAGTGAAATTGAGAATGTTATAAAATCTGAATTTTATGATAGACAAGAGCAAGAACAAGTAAATAAAATGCTAGAAGATATGTTAAGCAGAAATAAATATTTATTAGATACGCTGGATATACGAATTCTAAAAAGTAATTATTTAGAAATATTTGAACAACCTCTTTTAGAAAGAATAGTTGCTGATGAAAATATGCAAAGAGATATATTAGAAATGTCGGAAGGGGAACTTAAAACATTCGGGTTTTTATTACAATATAAGGCAACAGATCAAAAAGAAAGAATTACAAGAATAAATACAAGCTCTTTAAGAAACATAAACTTAGATGAGTTGCAAGAGTTAAGTGAATCTGACAAAACAAAAGCAATAAGTATATTATTGAGTAATAGTGAATTTAAATTGAGTGATGTATCAGAATTAAATAATTATTATGAAAAAAGAAAAAATGCTTGTAAGCGAATAATTGAAAATCCAAATGTAATTGAAGAATATGATTATGATACATATTGGGAAAGAATTGAAAGTGGAGAAGAAATTGATATTCCATATGGTATTATAGATGAAATGCAACAATTAAAAGTGGATGAAAGAATACGTTGGGCTATTATTGAAACTAAATATGGAATGAGTTTAGAAAAGGCAAGAGAATTATGCAGAACTTTTGGAAAAGATGTTGATAAAATAGAACAAACCGAAGAAACTAGGATAATAAAAGAAATTAAACAAATATTAGAAGAAAATGATATTGAGAAATTAAAACATATAGACTTAAGCGAAAATCTTGCCAATTATGAAGGTACAATGAATATTATTCCTAATTTAAGAAATGGCTATTTAAGGGAATATCAAAAGACATTATATCAATTAAAAGAGGATGACTATATTGGAAAACAAGATGGGATAAATATTTATAATGTGTTAGGAAAAAACAATGATAATGCTGATTTTAACATGATATTAACAGCAATAGGTGGAGTTTATGCTTATAGCCATGACTTTAGTGATATGAAAAAGGATTGGGATAGAGCTGATAGTAATCATACAATTTCATGTTCTTATATAGGTAATGATTTTTTAGGAGTTACAGATACTACTTTCTTACTGGGATTTTCAGATATTAAAGATAATGAATTAATACATTCTAGAAATCAAGATGCAGGAGCTGGAGATTTGATATTTGAACCTTATGCGAAAAGTGAATTTTTAATTCCTGAAAACCAAGTAAATACATCAAAAGGCTACAATGAAATGGTTATAGAAAGAAAGATTAAAGATGGTGGAAAATTAGTTAATAGAAAACCAACATATGCGGTTTTTTTAGCAGAAAATATAGATGGAATAAATGATAAAGAAAATACTAGATGGAAAAATGCAAAAAAAATGGCAAAAGGATTAAATATACCAATTGTTGTTGTTGATGTGCAAAGATGTTTAGAATTAGAATGGAAAAAAACACAAGATATGATAACACTTATAAAAGAACGTAAAAGAATGGATTTGATTCCAGAAGTAATTCATAAAATTGAAAACAATAGAGGTTATGAGGCACTTGCAGATATTAACAAAAACATTTTTTCTGATAAAAAGATAAAAGATAGTTTAGAACAAATAATAGGTACAATTATAACTTTAGATACTGATACATTTAATAATGGAATTGAACAATTTGTAAGTGTAACAAAAGAAATTGTAAATAATCATGATGAACATTTATCGAGTGATTATAATAAAGAATTTAAAACATATGACTATAGAAAATATATGGAAAGATTAAAAGTATTATTCGGCTCACGAAATGGAATATTCAAAAGCAATGAAAAGGAATCAAATGGCGTAAAAACACGAGACAAAAATATGGAGGAACAAAGTATATAAAAAATGTAGAAATAGTTGACAATTGATTTCAACAGAGTTAATATCACACACAATTAAATTTGATATGAATTGGGGTGATAAGTAATGGATGAATTTGAAGAAGGAAAAGAACAGGATGTTATTGATATTCTGTACGATTATGATGAAGATAGCGGAAATATTATAAGTAAAGAAACAAGAGAAAAATTAAAGAAATATTACCAAAAGGAAGAAGAAGGTAGTGAAAAGATTTGTAAAATAGTTTTTGAAACTATTGAAGATGATAATTTAAAAGAAAAATGCAAGGAAATGTTAGAAGATTTTAAGGCAACAATAAAAGATGAAATTGGATTTTTGAATTATATTTATTATAGGCAAGGTTTCAAAATGGGAGCAAATGTAGTTAAAGATTGCTTGATTAATAATGATTAAAACTTGGGATAGATTGCTTGAAAAAGCAGTCTATTTTTTTGTTGGAAAAAGTCCTTCAAAGTATTGTCTTTACGGGGCTAATATGATAAGATAAAAACATCAAATAGGAAATGTTGTTAATGTCAAAAAATAAATAGTAATTTAAATTAATATAGGAGATGAAACAGATGGATGAAACTTATTTATTTAGCAGCATTAAAAATTCATTAAATAATGCAAAAAGTAATGTAAAAACAGTGATAGATAATTACAATCAAAAAGTAAATGAAAAATTGCAAAGTGGTAATAAAGATGATGAAATGGATGTATATAGAACTCTTTTGGTTTTTATGATGAAAAAGGCTCATACATTAGAATCTATGAATCCTAAATCAGATAGTGATAGGTGGAAAAATGAAAGAATAAACAAGGCTTTGGAGATTAGAAAAAGAGTAATTGAAAATTATGCAAAAATATCAGGAACAGATATAGAAGAAAATAATACACCTGAGGAAATTATAAAAAAATCTAATCAAATTTTTGAAAAAGAAGCAGAATTATGGAAAGACGGACCAATGTGTAATATGATTTCTGAATTTAAGAAGGAGATTATGGAAAAATATTGTGCAAAATGTAAATATGTTTTTACAATATTAAAACAAGAACCAGAAAGCCACAAATTATTACCAGCGAGGTCTAGAGAAAACGAATACATGAATGAAATTGTTGATGCCCATTTTGCTACTGCAGATTATAATGGGATAATCGGATATGCATGTAGGGCTGTTAATGGAAATGGATTTCACGGGAGTTTCAAAGATGGAAAACCGTTATTCGAATATCCTGAAAATCCATTTGCAGATGAAGATAAGCAAGATAATCCTAAAATTGTAAAGTTAAAGAATCCAGTAGTTATAGCATTAACGGACTCTGAAAAATATGAACCAGTATTTGATTTTTCCGTTGATAGAGATGGGAATATTGGATTTAGATTTGGTGGCGAAATGATATCTAGAGATACAGAGCCATTAAATTATGAAAAAATCGAATTAAATTATATAGATAAATCTATATTCAAGGATATACAATTCAGAGCATATGATTCAAATGGAGATTTAATAAATCTTAATGATGAATATTTTAATGAAGAAATTACTAGGTAAATTTCAGTTTATAGATAAAATATAGTAAGAAGAGTGATTAAAAGTGACGCAAAGACAGATTGAGAATGTTATTGAAACAACATTAATTGAAAAGAAAATCAACGATCCCAATTATATAAGATATAGTTTTTATGAAATAAATATAAAATACCCTAAAGAATATGGAATTTTAAAACAGGATTTAGGTATGTTTTTACAACAATTAAGAAAAAGATTGAAAGATGAAGACTATCATATATACACAGAAGGTCAAAAATTTGAATATGACAATGCTAAAAGAGTTGTTGAAAGCAATGAAATATTAGTGGCAATTAAACATTAGAAAGAGGATGTAAAAGATGGAACTATTTAATAATAGAGAACTAGAATTACTAAAAAGAGCAGGAGTAAATGTAGAAGATAGACAAGAATTTACAAGTGAAGACAAGAATTATATTTTCAGACAGGTGTCTGAATTTATTATGAGCCATAGCTCTAAAAATGGTGATATTGGAAGATTGCAAAACGAGTATGAAAGTATTTTTAGAACTATAAATGTGAAATAGAGGATTTTGAGTAATAGAAAAGTATTATATATTTAGATAAAAATTTATGGAGGACAAGATGAGAAAAGTAGTAACAACATATATTAATCCTGATATGGATGGAATTTCATTAATGTATGCTTATACCGAATTATTAAATAAAAAAGGTGAACAAGCAAATTATTATTTTGAAGGTACAATTTAAGTGATAGAACAAAAGAAACTTTCAAAGATAAATACGAGCAAATTTGTGAAATTGTATTAGGATATTAATTGAGAGGAGATAGTTATTGTGATTGATATAGGAACTAAAGAATTAGAAACAGAAAGACTAATTTTAAGAAAATTTAGGGAAGATGATTATAAAGGAATGTTTGATAATTGGGCTTCTGATTTAGAAACCAATAAATATGTTTCATTCAAACCTCATCAAAATTATGATGAAACTAAACAAATTATAAATGAATGGATTAGTAAATATGAAGATGGTGGCTTAAATTGGGTTGTTGAATTAAAAGAAAACCACGAAATAATTGGAAATATAGAGGTTATTGCTAAAAGCAAAAAGAACAATAATTGCGAAATTGGATATACTTTTGGCTCAAAATATTGGGGAAAAGGATATGCAACAGAAGTATTAAAGAAAGTAATTGAATTTCTATTATATGATTGTGATTTTCATTTAATAGAGGCAAAACATCATGCATCTAATCCAGCAAGTGGACGAGTAATGGAAAAAGCAGGAATGAAAAAAGATGGTGTTTTAAGAGAAAGAAAAGTAAATAAACTAATCGATGGATATGATGATTTAGTTATATATTCAATAACGAAAGCTGATTTTCAAAAATAGTACAATGGAAGGTTTTGATGTAATGGGAAAAGTGATAATTGTGTGTGGAAAGATATGCAGTGGTAAAAGTTATTATTCAAAATCAATAAAAAATTCTTTTAATGCTGTTATAATTTCTCCAGATGAAGCAACTTACGAATTAATTAACAATGAACAAGGAGAGTTTTATAATATCTTCTCTGAAAGATTAAATAAATATTTAACAAAGAAAGTTGGAGAAATAGCACAAGCTGGAGCTAATGTTATTTTTGAAAGAGGTCTTTGGACAAGAGAAGATAGAAAGAATATTAGAGAATACTATAAAAATAATGGAATAGAGTGTGAACTTCATTATGTATGCGTTGATGATGAAACTTGGAAACAAAATATTGCAGAAAGAAATAAAAAGATTGACGAAGGAAAAGGTGGCTCTGATTTTTATTTAGATGAGGGACTAATGAAAAAGTTAGAATCAAAATGGGAAGAACCTAGCAAGGATGAAGTAGATGTTATATATAATTTGAAAAGGTGATAAGAATGCAGATTGAAGATATAACTAAATATTGCTTAAACAAAAATAAGGCATATATTGATTATCCATTTGGAGATATACCAATATGTTTTAAGGTAAATAATAAACTGTTTGCACAATTATATCCATTAGAGAATGACTACAAAATTACTTTAAAATGTGATGTTTTATTAGCTGAACTTTATAGGAAACAATATAAAGATATTGTTGTAAAAGGTTATCATTGCCCACCAATTCAAGCTTCTCATTTTAACACAGTTTATATAAATAAAATAGATGATAAAGTTTTGTTGGAAATGATAGACCATTCATATGATATTGTTGTAAAAAGTTTTTCAAAGAAAATTCAAAAAGAAATTTTAGGAGTAAATAATGAATAACGGATATATAGAAGAATTAAAAGATATTTTTAATAATAATAAAGATAAAAGAATATTGGTTATTGGAACAACCTGCACAGGAAAGTCAACACTTATAAAAAATCTTGGGATAGGGTTAGATATGGATAAAATAATATTTCCATTATTAACTAAAGAAGAATCAGATTATGTGTGTCAAACACCTTGGACAAAAGAAATTGGTAAGAAAATGACTTATTTTGTAAAAACTAAATTAAAAATACAACAAGGAGAGCCTTTATTTGGCACTGTATTAATTGATTGTGATTTAATTGTTTATCTACATATTTCAGATGAATTATTGAAAAAGAGAGCAGAATTAAGAAAAGTTGATTATACCAATGCTAAAAATATGCAAACAGAAATAGAGGAAGAATTAAAAACGTCAAATATAAATGTTATTACTCTTGAAGTAACAGAATAAATGAAAAGGGGAATCAAAATGAGAAAAATACTATTAACAAGTACAGGTTTTGAAAATAAAAATATTGAAAAAAATTTTTAGAATTATTAAATAAAAAAGCAGAAGAATCTAAAGTATTGTTTATAATAACTGCAGCAATTGTTCCTGATGCTATTAGAATATTATCAGGATGTCTTGATGATTTGACAAATTGTGGTATTAAAGATGAAAACATAACTATTTGTGATTTGCATAGAGCAATGTCAGAAGAGAAGTTAAAGACTTTTGATGCAATATATGTGTGTGGTGGTTCAACAAAACATTTGGTATCAAGAATGGCAGAGGTCGATTTCAAAAAAATAGTAGACAAGTATATAGATAACGGTGGAATTTATATTGGAGTTAGTGCAGGAAGTGTATGTACTAGTGGAAAATATGAAAATGGTTTAGGTTTTATAAAAAATGTATTGGATGTTCATTGTGAGCTTGGTAGTCCAAATGGTGATATTACAACAAACGACAAAATCTGTTTAACTAATAATCAAGCTATTTTTATTAATGATAATGGTATTGAAATATTTGAGTAAAGGAAATGAAATTTATGATTATTGAATATGATTCAAAATATGATGAAGAAATAAAAGATTTATTGGTTCAATTACAACAATATTTAGCCGATATGGATATAGAAGGATATAATATAGTTGGAGATGGATATAGAGATAAGTATTTTGAGAAGACATTAGAAGAAGTAAAAAAATGTAATGGTAAGATATTACTATATAAGGATAATGAAAAAATAGTTGGATTAATAGTGGGAATTATAAACAATGATGACACAATTAGATATGATTTTAAAGCACCAAAACGAGGAAGAATTACTGAACTAGTTGTAGATAAAGATTATAGAGGAAAAGGTATAGGAAAAAAAATACTGCTAAAAATGAAAGAGCAGCTAAAAACTAATGGGTGTGAGAAGATAATGATAGCTGTATTTGGTTACAATGAAAGTGCAATAAAGTTTTATAAAGAAAATGGATTTCATATTAGAATGTTAGATATGATTGAGGATTAAGTGTTAATGGGAAGGACTGATTTTAATGGAAAAAGGATATGAAAGGTTTTTGGGATTTGCAGACTTATATGATGAAGGGAGACCAAGACTACCACAAAAAGCAATTGAAATTATAAAGAAGTACATAAATGGCAATATAGATTTAATTGTTGATATAGGTTGTGGTACTGGAAATTCTACTGAAGTGTGTACTAAATTTGCCGAAAAAGTAATTGGAATTGAGCCTTCAAAAGACATGTTAAATAAAGCAAAAGAAAAAGAAAATGAGAAACTGAAGTTTCAAGAAGGTTTAAGCAACGATACAGGATTAGATAGTAATATTGCAGATATAGTAATATGCTCACAGGCTTTTCATTGGATGGAGCCAACTTCAACAATTTCTGAAATAAGTAGAATATTGAAAAAAGGTGGAGTATTTGCTGTAATAGATGCAGATTGGTTACCTGTAATTGATTTAAGATTAGAAAAATTAAATAAGAATTTGCGTAAATTGACAATGAATCTTGAAAAAGAAGAAGATACAATTATATACCCACAAAGTCAACATTTAAATAATCTTATTAATAGCAATGAATTTGAATTTTGCAGAGAGATATGTTTTGATGTTGAATTTGAGTATGATAAAGAAAGATTTAAAAAATTCATATTAAGTAAAAGTAATATACAAAAAGCAATTAGAAATAATTATACACCTGTTATTGAAATATTAGAAAATTTAGATAATACATTAGATGAAATATTTGAAGGAAAAAGTTTAAATGCTTTGTTTTCTTACAAAATGAAAATAGGAATAAAATAGTCAAATAATAAGGGAGAAATGTGATTTGAAACTAGTAGTTTTTTTCAAAAGAATATTTGGTAAAAAAGATAATAAACAATTATTAAATGCTCCTGAAACACGATATCGAGAATTGGTAGAATCTATTGATGATTTAGAAATATGTAAGATGTTTGTAGAAAGAACAACTAGAAATGTGACCCCAGAGATAGAAAATGCAATTCAACCATATCAACAATACCAACAAGCTGGAAATATGGTTTATAATTTTCCTGTACAAACAACTATTACAAAAGATGATACCATTGAACTTGCACGAAGATTCTTTGAGAGCATTGATGATGGTTTATGTGAGAAATTTAATAATATAGTAAATGGTAATAATCCTAATATAGTATTGGAAATGGAAGACTATAATGGCAAAGAAGCAAGTACGACTAATCCAAATGAAATGCCAGTTACTGTTTATGTACCAATTAGAGATGATATTAGGCAATTATACGAATTGATACACGAGTGTACACATACTTTTGATATAGATAACGGAGACACACCAACTAGAATGGTTTTAGGTGAAGTTGCTCCTCAGTGTATGGAGAGATTATTAGATGATTTTCTATTAGAACTGTCAAACGAAGATATGCAAAGATATGGCTTTGAAAGAAGTACAATAGAAAAAGATGTAAAAACTAGAAGAATTACCACCTTTTTATCTAGATTTAATAATGTACAAGATTTATATAGGAGATGTGGAGATAGAAAGAAAGATTCAAGATATATGTTGGCTCAAATATATTCAGCACATTTTAATAAATTTGATAAAAAAGTAAAGAAAAATAAGTTAGTATCTTTTATTGAATGTGTAAAAAATGATGAATTCGATAAGGCAAATAGTTGCTTTGAATTATCTATTAGTAGAAGTGCTAAATTAAATGGATTTTATAGAGATACTTATGTTGGAGATACAATATCTGAAGTTAAAGATTTGATAGTACCTAAAAATCAGGGGGACTCTAAAACTCAACTAAAAGAATTAGATAGGTATGATATAGTAAGATAAAACAATAAGGAGAGTAACAAATATGATACAATACAAACTAGAACGAGTAAAAATTGAAGAAAAAGATATATTATATAGATTATTACAATATTCATTGTTTGAAGAAAGTTTAACTGATTTAAATGAAATGAATTCTGAAGCTATATTTGAATATAAATGGTTTGATAATTATTTTAGTAATGAAAATAGAGAGGCATATTTTATTAAAGAACAAGATTCTAATAAATTACTTGGATTTGCTATGGTTAATCAATATATGCAAAAGAATGAAGATGGACATAGTATTGCAGAATTTATGATTATTCCTAAATATAGAAGATTAAAAATAGGCAAAAGGGTAGCAATAGATTTATTTAATATGCATAAAGGTATTTGGGAAGTTAAACCATCTTATGATAGCAAATCTGCATTTCTATTTTGGAAAAATGTTATTGATGAATATACAAATAATGATAATAAGTTCGAAGATGGATTATTTATTTTTCAAAGTAAATAAGTTAAATAGTAAAAGTAAAAGGCTTTAATGTGGTTAAATAAAAACAATAGATATATCAAAAATTATGTTGAGTTTGACAAATGACAAATAATATGCTGCAATTAAAAACATATTTAAGAGTTTATCTAGGAAACGATATTCCGAGCGATAAAGGACAATTAGAAATAAGTTAGTTGTTTACACGAAGTGAGATATAAAGTCTTGCAAAGGAGTCTTAAAAGATTCTTTTGTGAGGCTTATTTTTTTATACGAAAGGAATGATTTTAATGCAAAATATTATAATTAGAAATGTAAAGCAAGAAGATTTATGGTCTGTATCTAGTATTGTAGTTGAGGGCTGGAAAAGTGCATATAGAGGAATTATAGATGATAAATTTTTGGATAGTTTAAAAATTGAAGATAATTACAATAGAAGACTTAAAGATTATAAAGAAAATGGATTTATAGTTGCTGAAATAAATAATGAAGTAGTAGGTTTTTGCAGATATACAATTAATAATTTGTTTTCACAAGATGTAAAAGATATTGATTGTGAGTTATGTGCAATATATGTAAAACCAGATTTGAAAAGACAAGGAATAGGAAAAGAATTATTTAACTATGTTATCCAAGAGCAAAAGAAAAATAACAATAAAAACATGATATTATTGTGTTTGAAAGAAAACTATAATTCAAGAAAATTCTATGAAAAAATGGGTGGTATTTTATACGGAGAAAATGAAATTGAAAAAGGTGGAAAGAAATATAAGGAAGTTGGATATAAATATGATTTAAGCAAAGTATAAGGAGATTGGTTATATATGAAAAACTATATTTTAAGAAAGTATGAAAATACTGATTATGAATTTGTATATGAAGTTAAGAAAAATGCTTATAAAAAATATGTAGAGCAATGCTGGGGAAAATGGAATGATATAGATCAAAAAAATAGATTTAAAGAAACAATGGAAAAGACATTTGATAGAACTTATATAATTGTTTTTAATAATGAAAGAATAGGGTTTTATCAAGGTCAGGTAGTAAATGAAAGAACTTATTATATTAAAAATATATGTATTATTCCAGAATATCAAGGAAAAGGTATTGGAACAGAAATATTAAAGACAGTGATAAATGAATATTCTGATAAAAATATAGAAATACAATATTTTAAACAAAATCCAGTTGGAAATTTATATAAAAAACTTGGATTTGAATCTAATGGAGAAACAGAGTTTCATTATCAGATGATAAAAAGAAAGAAGTAAGGTGGGATTTATTTATGAATAAAGATGTAGTAATAGAAACGGAAAGATTAATATTAAGACAATGGAATATAAATGATATAGATGATATGGTTGAAGGATTAAATAATATAAATGTTACAAAATGGTTAGCAGGAGCTCCTTTTCCATATACAATCGAAGATGCAAAGCATTTTGTACAGAAAACTATTGATAATGATTTATATAATTTTGCGATTATTTTAAAAAGTGAAAATAAAGCAATAGGTGGCACTCAATTAACAAATGTAGACTTATTTAATGGCACAGCTGGTGGTGGTATTTGGATAAGTGAAAAATATTGGGGCAAAGGATATGGCTCTGAAGCATTTGTAGCTAGAATAAAATATGCTTTTGAAGTATTAGGATTGAGAAGATTAGAAAACGGATATTTCAAAGAAAATGAAAAATCTCATAAAATGCAATTGAAATTTGGTTACAAAGATGAAGGGATTAAAAGACAGAAATTTGTATCAAGAGGCTCTGGAAAAATAGAGGATGAATACATTACTGGACTATTAAAGGAAGAGTGGATAAAACAATAATATAATTGCGAAAGGAGTAGAAAGATAATAATGGACAGACAAGAAATACTAAATAATTTCTATAATGAAGATTGTACTGAAGATACTAGACTTGAAAGTCAGCATGGGCAAGTTGAATTCTTAACAACTACAAAGTATATTGAAAAATTTTTAAAAACTGATTCAAAAATACTAGAAGTCGGAGCAGGAACTGGTAGATATTCACTTTATTATGCAAATAAAGGTTATGATGTAACTGCTATTGAGTATGTTAAACATAATATTGATATACTTAAATCAAAAATAAAAGATGGTACAAAAATAGTTGCTGAACAAGGTGATGCAATTGATTTATCAAGGTTTGAAGATGATACATTTGATGTAACTTTAGTTCTTGGACCTTTATACCATTTATATGAAGATAAGGATATAAATAAAGCAATTGAAGAGGCAGTAAGAGTTACAAAAAAAGATGGAATAATTGCAATTGCATATTTAACAAGTGATTCTATAATGATTGATTGGGCACTTATGGGAGATCATTTACTAGATGGTTATCCAAATGATTTTGATAAGGATTTTAAATTGACAAGATACCCACAAGGCATCTTTGCACCATTTTATATTTCTGAATTTAAGGAAATAATGAATAAATTTGATGTCGAATTATTACATAATGTTGCAACAGATGGTTTTACACATCACGTTAAAGATAAAATAGATTCATTATCTAAAGAAGAATTTGATGTATGGATGAGATATCACTTATCCACTTGTGAAAGAGAAGACCTTCAAGGTTATAGTAATCATATGTTATATATTTGTAGAAAAAAATAATTTAATAGTATTCATTGAACTAAAATCAGTATGTTATAAAAAATAACATACTGATTTTCTAATGTTAATTATTATTTCTCCAATTTATCTTCAATACCTGCTAGTAATTCTGGAATTGAAATGCCAAGAACTTTTGCTAACCCATATAGTTCATAATCTTTAACAACTCTAGTATTAGATTCAATTTTACTTATATCATTTTTATGAATATTAATTCCAAGTAAATTTAAATCATTAGCAACATCAGCTTGTGAAAGATGTTTGGATTTTCTTAATTCTACCAAGTTATCACTAATAACATTAAAATAATCGTTTAATTTGCGTGTACTCATAAATAAAACCACCTTTTTATAGTATTTACTTGATTTTATCTCTATAACTGTGTTATTATGACATCAAGACTGTGTCAAATACAATAATTAAAAAATACAATAGTGGAAGACTGATGAAAATGAACAAAGAATATGAATAAAAACCAAAATGTGATAAGATAGGGGGGAGAAACAAAAAAAGAATATGAAAATTCATATTCTTAAATAATTTGACTAAAAAAACATTAAAAAGTATAATTTTAAAAGTAATTGTAAAATAATAATAATTAATCGAAAATGTTATCGGTATCTTCAAATAACTGGTCATAAGTAACACCTAGAACTTTGCAGAAAGCGATTATTTCAAAATCTTTTAACATTAATTTTTGATTTTCAATTTGGGATATGTCTGAATGATATATGTCTATTCCTAACAAGGCAATCTTGTTAGATAAATCTCTTTGTGTTAAATTGCGTAATTCTCTGTATTTCTTAATATTTTTGCCAATAACATTAGATTTACCATTAAATTTTTTGATTTGCATAAGTTGATTCCTTTCTTAACATTAATTATTATTGTATATTTTACAATATTTATTTACTTATCTCGCTAGACTATTTCAACCAAAGGAGGAAAAATTTATAAATTAAGTTAATATGGGAAATGATGATAGAGAATTTATTAATAATATTTGTGATGAGCAAAATTTTGAAGAATTACTTTTAGAAATAACATCAATGATTAAAAGCAATAAATTGAACAAAATATTGAATGATATTGAAAATGATAATAGATTGAGTAAAGAGCTAAAAAAATCAATATATGAAGATTTTTTTGAATATATAACAGAGCTTAATCAGTGTTATATATCAGGTATCAAGAAAAAATTTTGCATAGGAGCAAAAAAAACTCTTGATAAAATTGAAGAAAAAAATAGTATGAAGGGAAGTAAAAATATGGGTATTAAAACTAGAGTTATAATTGCAGATGATAATGTTCATATTTGCAATTTCATTAAAGAATCTTTAAATAAACATGATGATATAGAAATATTAGGAGTTGCCAACACAGATGAAGACGAGATAAGAATGATTGAGGAACTTAAACCTGATATTGTTATAACAGATTTAATGAGGAATTATAATTATGGTGGATTAGATATAATAAAAAATTATTTTGAAAAAAACAGCAATGTAAAATTTTTAGTAATATCTGCAGATGAAAAGGAAGATGTTATAAATAAGGGATTAGAAGTTGCTGGATATATTAAAAAGCCCTTTACGGATTATGAAATAGTTTATGATGAAGTAAAAAGAATAAGGAAAATCATAATAGATGAAGAATATAATAATTGGAATGAAAAATATCATAATAAAAAGTTCATAGACTTATTTATGTATTTTTCTCCTGAACAAAAAGAAGTATTAAAAAAGTTTGACATTACTCTTGAAGAAAAATTATATACAGAATTTGAGTTTGATGTCATTGACGGAAAACTTATTTTATTCTACAAGAATGAAGATGAAATGGATGAGGAAGAATTAAAAGAATGTAAAGAACTTCCAGATGGTGTTGATAGAGCACAATTTAATGAACTAGTAGCAGTAATGAGTAAAGTAAGAGAAAAATATAATTTCTAAATAAAAAAATAACTATCCCATAGAGTAATTTCTATGGGATAGTTATTTCTTCAAGGCTACCAGTAATCCATTCATAAAATGTTTGGTTGAAACTTCATGCTTTCTTTTTGTATCATCGATATAAAAAAATTTATTTAAAGTTTGAGGAGAATTATTTCTATTTAAATTTTTTGTAGTTCCTCTCAGACATGATTTGATTTTCTCAGGAGAGCATCCTTCGTTAAGAGCAATTGTTTTGTGTATAGTTGTTAGATTATCAAGTAAATATTCATTATAATAGCATAGCTCTATTGCTTTATTTAATACTTTAACATTATGGGAATAAGGATTTAAATTTAATTTTAAAAGGATACTATAAAATTTTTCTGTTGGAAAATCTTCTTGGATTAATTCATCTCTTAATCTGTTCATTGAACTTTTTAGCGAATCGAAGTTAGTAGGTTTTGAAAAAACTTCATAAACTTTTTTTGTATTCATTAATTCTAAACGTAATTTACAATCTCCTGAAACTATAATTACGTTACATTTTCTTTTGCTATTTTCATATATTGTAAGTTCATTTAATACCTCTAAGCCGAGTCATCTTGGGTAATCCTAAATCTAATATAAAAATATCAGGTTTTAATTTCTTGTACATTTCCAAAGCAGTTTGTCCATCCATAGCATATCCAACTAATTCAAAAAATTCATCTTTAGCAATAATTTCCTGATAACGATTAAATATAAATTCGTTATCTTCTGCAACTAAAATGGTTGTTTTCATTTATAATACCTCCAACATAATATCATTTGCTAAGATCTGAATAAGTATTAAATTATTGATATTATATCACTGAAACTCTGTATTTTCAATACATGCAGGCTACATCACATAAAATGTCTGGAAAAAGTTAACCCAAATGTACACTTTTTAGCTTTTTTGTACTCTTTTTAACCCACATGTAGCCTAAATTAGCCGTTTAAATAAAATCGTGTTATATATTAAAACACGGACAATAGTCTAAAATAAGGAAAGAATTCTCTTAAGAAAAATAAGTGGGGAAACTTAAGATTATTTGCGAATTGATAATTGAACTTTATTTTAGATTATTGTTTGGAGGGATGAATATGTAAAAGTTAGAATTGATAATTATATAGATACATAATTTATAATTCTTTCTTTGTTTTATGGCATTGTCCAATTTTAAAAGATTGGAGAATGAATATGGAAAGAAAGAATTATTTAGTAGAGCTATTATCAAAAGAAGAAAAATCATATTTAAAGAAAATAATTATTAACACAAGAAAAAAGTATATAAGAGATAATTATAATTATATCAATAATACAAATGTACAATTATATAATTGTGCAAATTTTGAGGCTGAATCTGTGCTTGATGAAGTTTTAAATAAATGTGAAAAAGAAATTAAGTCTGCTATGGAATTTGAAAAAGTAATGAGTGATAAAAAATTATATAATGTTGTTAAGGCATTGTCTTTTGAAGAAAAGATGGTGCTTTTTTTATTGTATAAAGAAAATAAAACAATGAATCAAATTGCATTAGAAATGAAAAAAGATAGGACAAGTATATGGAGAATAAGAAACAAGGCATTAAATAAGATTGTGAGAAGTTTAATAGGAGGAGAAAAAAATGTTTAATGAATTTAATTTATCTGATGAAGAGATTATAAAAATAATAAAGGATTACAAACCATTAATTATAAATGCAAGCATTATAAATGGTGGCTATGATGAAGATTTGGCACAGGAAATCAAAATTGAAATTTATAAAAATCTAAGAAGAAATAGAAAGATTTAAAAAATTTCTCAAGAAATGCAACATCCATAAATTTTTTTGGACTTCTATTAGTAAAAGAAAAAGGAGGAAAGTTTATGGATGTTGATAATAATAAAGAACTTTTTGATTTAGACACCGTAATTGATTATGCACAACTTGCTTTTCATACATTAAAAAATAGTGCTACAGAAATTACACCGAAAGAGTTAAAAAGTGAAATCAAGATGTTGCATGATAAGTTTGGAACAAAAGAAGTACGAAGACTAAATAAAATCATTTTAAAAAGCAAATAAAAAGAAATAAATAGGGCGAATAATTGATTTTCCCTATAGTCTTTTCAGCTATAAAAGTCTTTAGTAAAAAGTTGCAGGGGGTACATATGGAAAACAAAATTCTTGATATGTATTTTAAAAAAAGAATGAAACAAATTGATATTGCTAACAAACTTGGGGTTTCAAAATATAAGGTATCAAGGGTTATTGCTAAAGACCCAAGGAGTAAAGAAGAAAAAGAAAACCGTAAGATTGCAAATAAAAAGAAAAATATTGAATATACCAAAAGTTATATGAAACAAAAATGGGCAAATCGAGAACAAGATAGTTATGCTGTTGTTAATAATATGCACGATCAAGCAGTTAGAGAATTGTCAGGCTCAAGAAATCATATTTCTAATAGAGCATTTAGAAATTGGAATTCTTCTATATATAAATATAATGAAGAAACTAAATCTTATGTTTTAAAAAAAGGTATAACAGTTGGAGCAGATGTCCCAAGAAGAATTGATTGGCGAGGTGTTTAAATTAATGTTAGGTAGAATATTAAAAAACAATAGTCAAAAGACAAATAATATAATATTTGCAACAATAGAATTAAATCAATTAATGAAAATATATAACGAAAAACTAATTGATAAAGACAAATATTATTACTTAAAAGATGAAATTATAAAAGAATATAAAGTTTTTTCTGAAATGATTTGATTTTACCATTCAACAGAGTTAATATCACAACGTAGAGAAAGAACTTTAACTAAAATTGGAGGTCAATTTTATGCAAGTTAAGGTTATAAAAAAGTTAGATGGAATTGTTGATAGAAAAACAGGAAAAGTTCTTTCAGGAAGATTAAGGGTATGTGCATATTGCCGTGTTAGTACTGATGGAGAAGAACAATTAAATAGTTATGAATCTCAAAAAAAATATTATGATGAAAAAATCAATGCAAATAGTGAGTGGTCATTTGCAGGAATTTATGCAGATGAAGCAATAACAGGAACATTAGATTATAAAAGAAATGATTTTATGAGAATGATAACTGATGCAATGGAAGGAAAATTTGATGTTATTATAACAAAATCTATTTCTAGATTTGCAAGAAATACTTTGGATACTTTAAAATATGTAAGAAGATTAAAAGAAAGAAATATTGCAGTTATATTTGAAAAAGAAAACATCAATACATTGGAGATGTCAGGAGAGTTTCTATTAACAATATTAAGTTCTATAGCACAACAAGAAAGCGAAAGTATTTCTGGAAATGTGAAATTGGGACTAAAAATGAAAATGGAAAGAGGTGAACTTGTTGGTTTTAACAGATGTTTAGGCTATAATTATGATTCAGATAAAAAAGCTTTAACTATCAATGAGAAAGAAAAAGAAATAGTTAAATATATTTTTAGAAGATATTGTGAGGGAGCTGGCTCTACAATTATAGCAAGAGAGCTAACTGAATTAGGATATGTACCACCAAAAGGTGGAAAAAGGTGGGCAGAATCAACAGTAAGAGGAATTGTTAGAAATGAGAAATATAAAGGTGATATATTGCAAGGAAAATCATTTACAGTAGACCCAATTTCTCATAGGAGAGTTGCAAATCGTGGTGAAGAAGATAAATACTATTTAGAAGGAAGTCACGAAGCAATTATTCCTGCTGAAGTATTTGACAAAGCACAAAGTATTTTAGCTAAAAGATGTGGTGCAAGAGAAACTGGAAGAAGAAAAGGAAACTACAGCAGAAAGTATCCATTTAGTAGTAGAATATTTTGTGGATTTTGTGGAGCTGTTTATGTTCGTAGGAATCTATATAGTAGTACGCCATATTCCAAAAGGGTTTGGCAGTGTATGGAATATGTAAAATCAGGCAAAACAAATTGTGTAGAATCAAAAGTATTAAGAGAGGATATAATAGAAAGTTGTTTTGCAGAGGCATATCAATTATTATGCAAGAATAATAAGGATATAATTAAAAGATTTCTAGAAAGAATTGAGAACTTGTTGAGTGATGACAAAATAAAAAGTGCAATTAGAAAATTGCAAGAGCAAAAGACTCAATTAGAAACTAAACTAGACTCATTGCTAAATTTAATGATTGATGGTACAATAGACAAAGAAATATTTAAAAACAAAAAGATTGAAATTAATAAAAAATTAAAAAAAGCAGATGAAGAAATTGAAAGACTTGAATGTCAATTACAAGATGAAAGATCATTTGATGATGGTTTCAAAAAGATAAGTCAGTTTTTTAAAAGTAAAGATGCAAATGATGAATGTTTTGATAAAGATGTTTTTGAGGCATTAATATACAAAGTTATTATAGGCGAAAAAGATAAGGATGGAAATTGTAATCCTTATGTAATTCGTTTTATAATAAAAAATGGTACAGAAGATAATTTTCAATCTCGTAATGATGGTATAATGAACACATTGTTAGAAGAGGACAATCTCATTTTGGATTTTGAGAGTTTTCAGAAATTTGTTTCATTTAATAAGCAAGAAAATGGAAGTTTAAGGAAAAATCTGGAAACAAAAGTAAGAGTTAAAGTAGAGATGAATAATGGTATCTGACATGTTCATAGTCAACGATTAACCTTAATTTAACCAATCAATGGTCGACCAGCGTCGCATGTGGAGTGTGTAGCGGTTCTAGAGTTAAAACTATAGATTTATGTACGAAAATGAACAATTTACAGCCATTTATACAAAAGATAATTGGCAAATAAAAAATTCGTATAAAATAAATGATTTAGAAGATCTTACTAAAATATGCCAAGCACTAATAGATATTCATCCAATACACGGAAGTGATATGAAATCTTATAGAACAGCGCAAGATATGGCAAATGAATGGTTTCAACATAATATTGCATATTTTGCACTGCCAGAAGGAAACAACTGGAAAGAACATGCTAAACATGTAGACCTAAACCCTGAAGACCAAGGGAAGAATTTGATAGAAATGTTTGAGACAAGAACAATAAATTAAAATAATCATAAAATATAGAGAGCAGGAATGCTCTCTATATTTTGTTATAAGGAATGATTAAAATGCAAGAAAAAACAGTAGTTTTAAAATTTGGTGGAAGTTCTGTAGCTGATAATGATAAACTAAAAATAGTAGCAAACAAAGTAATTGGATATAAAAAAGAATACAAAAATGTTGTAGTAATTTTATCAGCACAAGGAAAAACAACAGATAGGTTAATAGGAGAAGCCATGGAGCTTTCAAAAAATCCGGACAAAAGAGAAACAGCTATGCTAATATCAACAGGAGAACAAGTATCAATAGCAAAACTTGCAATCCTTTTAGATGAAATGAATGTACCTGCAATTTCACTTACAGGTTGGCAAGCTGGAATAAAAAGTAGTATAGCAAATAAATGTGCAATAATAGAAAACATAGATATTTCAAGAATAGAAAAGGAATTAAAAGAAGACAAGATAGTAATAGTAGCAGGTTTTCAAGGAGTAAATGCAAAAAATGATATTTCAACACTAGGAAGAGGCGGTTCAGACACAACAGCAGTGGCAGTTGCGGCAGCTTTAGAAGCGGACAAATGCTATATATTTTCAGATGTAGATGGAGTATATACAGCAGATCCAAATAAAATAAAAGAAGCAAAAAAACTACAAAACATATCATATAAAGAAATGATAGATATCTCAAATGAAGGGGCAAAGGTACTACATGATAGAAGCATAAAAATTGGTGAAAAATTCAATGTACCAATAGTAACCAAATCAACATTTACAGAAGATGAAGGAACAAGGCTATCTAAAACAATAGAAGAAAATACAGTAAAAAGCGTAGTTAAAAAAGATGTAACAAAAATCTCAATAATAGGTGAAGGAATAATGAGAAACACAAAACTTATAGAAAAAATAATAAACATAATAGAAAATGAAGAGGTTGAAGTTTTAAGAATAGAAATACTTGATAGCAAAATATCTGTAATCTTCAAAGATATAATACAAGACAGCATAGTCCAAAAATTCCATGAAGTAAGCATTTAGATAAGTTAACTTTTTTGGGTCACCTTGAATTGGGACACCTTGAATTTGGGGACACTCTTAAAAATCCAGGTTTTTCAAAAAACCTGGATTTTTAAGAGTGTCCCCAAATTCAAGGTGTCCCAAAAGTTGCATTAAAAATTCTTGCAATTATTTATCTTTTAATATATAATTTTCGTAAATAAAAGGAGTTACAATTTTTAATGAAAAGAGTTTATTTTTTAGATATAAATAATTTTAAAAAGTCTTTTTCTTTTGATGAGATTTATAACAAAGTTTCTTCATATAGAAAAAATAAAGTGGACAAGCTGAAATTCGAAGATGATAAATGGCTTTCCTTAGCTGCAGAATATCTTTTAATGAAAGGTTTAGAAGAACTGAATGTTGATTATTCAAAAATAGAAATAGGTTTTGTAGAAAATAATAAACCACTTCTTAAAAACTGCCCTCAAGAATTGTGTTTTAACTTATCACACTCTGGAGATATGGCAATGTGTGTTATTTCAGATTGCAAAGTTGGTTGTGATATTCAAAAAATGTCAGATAAAGAAGATTATATAAAAATAGCCCAAAGATTTTTCCATCCAGATGAAATAAAAATGATTGATAATGCTAAAAAAGATGAAAAAAGAGAGTTGTTTTATAGAATATGGACATTAAAAGAAAGCTTTATAAAAGCTACAGGTAAAGGCTTTAGAACACCATTAAAAGATTTTAGGGTTAGTTTGAAAAATGATAAGCCACAGGTTTTTATAAATGATAAATTAGAAAATATATATCAGCTAGAGGAAATAGAAGTTGGGAATAAAGATTATAAAAGTGCAATGTGTATTTTAAATCAGAATTAAGATATTTTTGTACCCGGCCCCAAAATCACACCCGGCCCCAAAAATCACAGTCCTAAAATAAATTAAGAGAGGTTAATAATGAAAAAGAATTTTTTAACAAGTATTTTAATGATTATTATGTTATTAGCACCAATTAGTGTATATGCTGATGGAGAAGTTACTTTTAAATATAATAAAGATGAACAAAAGGTTCTAGAAACTGTGCCACAAATAGGCTGTAAAGCAGCATATATTGCAGAACCATCAACAGGAAAAATAATTTATGAAAAAAATGCGCACGAAAAACTATATCCTGCTAGCACGACTAAAATTCTTACAGCTTTAGTGGTTATGGAAAAATGTCAGTTAACAGACAAAGCAAAAGTTTCTAAAAAAGCAATTAGCCTAGTTCCAGAAGGGTATTCAAATGCAAACCTAAAAGTAGGCAAAGAGATAGATATAAAAACATTATTATATGCTTTACTTATTCCAAGTGCAAATGAAGCTGCAAATGTTTTAGCAGAACATGTAAGTGGTAGTGTAGAGGATTTTGCAAACTTATGCAATACTAGAGCCAAAGAACTTGGATGCGAAAACCTACATTTTGTAAATCCAAACGGAATACATAATAGCGACCATTATTGCACAGCTTATGACTTATACCTAATTGCTAAAGAATGTCAGAAATATGATGTTTTTAATGAAATTGTAAAAACTACAAGTTTTACAGTTCCTGCAACTAATATTTATACAAAAAATGATAGAACATTTAAAAACACAAATTATATGATATTACCAAATTATAAAAGCTATTATTATGAGTATTGCACTGGAATAAAAACAGGTACAACTACTCCTGCTGGAGAGTGCTTAGTTGCAAGTAGTTCGCATAATAACATTGACTTAATCTCAGTAGTTCTTGGCGGAGGGACCAATAGCAAAGGTTTAAGTGAACGCTTTTACGATACAAAGCAACTTTTTGAATTTGCTTATAAAAACTATACTTTAAAAGAAATAGCGAATAAAGAGCAAACAATTACAAACATAAATGTAAAACATGCGACAAAAGAAACTGAATCACTTGATATTAAAGCAGAAAATAATATTTCAACAATTGTTCCAAAAGATATAGATAATATTCGCCAAGAAGTATCCATTGAAGAGAATATTTCAGCACCAATAGAACAAGGACAAGTTCTAGGACAAGTAACTTTTTATGCTGATGGTTTAAACTACACCACAAATCTTGTAGCAAGCCATTCAGTTGAAAAACTTCCATATTGGTTGTATAACACAATTGTAATAGTTGTAGCATTAATAATACTAATGATATTAAAAAGAAAGAAAAAGCGTTCTAGAAGACGCAAAAAACAAATGTGAGGTAACATTTCAAATAAAAGAAAGGATGGAAAAATGTTTAAATTAGTATCAGATTATAAGCCAACAGGAGACCAACCTAAAGCAATCGAATACCTATCAAAAGGAATTGAAGAAGGCAAAAAATTCCAGACACTTCTAGGAGTTACAGGCTCTGGTAAAACTTTTACAATGGCTAATATTATAAACAAAGTACAAAAACCAACACTCGTTTTAGCGCATAATAAAACATTAGCTGGACAATTATATAGTGAATTCAAAGAGTTTTTCCCTGAGAACAATGTTGAATATTTTGTATCTTACTATGACTATTATCAACCAGAAAGTTACATACCTCAATCAGATACATACATTGAGAAGGACTCATCTATAAATGATGAAATAGACAAGCTTCGTCATTCTGCAACTTTATCATTATTTGAAACTAGAGATGTAATAATAGTGGCATCAGTTTCATGCATTTATGGTTTAGGTGACCCGGTTGATTATGAAGAAATGATGTTATCTCTAAGACCAGGTATGGAAAAATCAAGAGACGATGTTATGAAAAAGCTAATTTCAATGCAATATACAAGAAATGAGATTGATTTTAAAAGAGGTACATTTAGAGCCAAGGGAGATATTTTAGAAATTTATCCATCATCTCAAAGTGAGTCAGCAGTAAGAATAGAATTCTGGGGAGATGAAATAGAAAAAATAAATGAGATAAATCCGCTAACAGGTAAAGCAATAGGAAGTAGAAAACACATTCTTATTCCACCAGCTTCTCAATATGTTACAAGCAAAGATAAAATGAATAAAGCAATTGAAACAATTGAAGAAGAATTGGAAGAACAAGTAAAATACTTTAAATCTGCCAATAAGCTAATAGAAGCACAAAGAATAGAAGAAAGAACAAATTTTGATATAGAAATGATGAAGGAAACAGGCTTTTGTTCTGGAATAGAAAACTATTCAAGACATATAAGTCAAAGACCAGCAGGGAGCCCTCCATATACATTATTTGATTATTTTCCAGATGATTTCTTACTTTTAATAGATGAATCTCATGCAACAATACCCCAAGTTCGTGCCATGTATAATGGAGACAGAGCAAGAAAGGAAAGCCTTGTAAAATATGGCTTTAGATTACCATCTGCATTTGATAATAGACCTCTTAAATTCGATGAATTTGAAAAAAGGCTAAATCAAGTGGTATTTGTAAGTGCAACACCTGCAGACTATGAAAAAGAACACTCAAAAGAAAACGTTGTAGAACAAATTATAAGACCAACAGGATTGCTGGATCCTAAAATCGAGGTAAAACCAGTTGCAAATCAAATAGATGATTTACTAGAACAAATTCGAATAAGAGCTGCTAAAGGAGAAAGAGTGTTAGTTACAACGCTAACTAAGAAAATGGCAGAAGATTTAACAGCATATCTAAAAAGCTTAGATATCAAAGTTAACTATATGCATTCAGACACTAAAGCTTTAGAGAGAATGGAAATAATAAGAAAGCTTCGTTTAGGAGAATTTGATGTTTTAGTTGGAATAAATCTATTAAGGGAAGGGCTAGACATTCCAGAGGTTTCATTGGTAGCAATACTAGATGCAGATAAAGAAGGATTTCTTCGTTCAGAGCGTTCACTAATCCAAACAATAGGACGTGCTGCAAGAAATACAGATGGAACAGTTATAATGTATGCAGATGAACTAACAGAAAGCATGGAAAAGGCTATTTCAGAAACAAACAGAAGAAGAAAAATTCAAGAAGAATATAATAAAGAACATGGAATAACACCAACAACAATCAAAAAATCTGTAAGAGATAGTATTTCAGCAACAAGTGTGGCAGATATAGAAGTAGAATATAAGCTTGAAAAAGAAGAAGATATAAAAGAAACAATTACAAAATTAACAGACGAAATGCTAGAGGCGGCTTCAAAAATGGAATTTGAAAAAGCTGCTGAACTTAGAGATAAAATTAAAGAGTTGGAAAAATTGATGGAATAAAAAATCTCATTTAAAAAAATGAGATTTTTTTTCGAAAGGTATTTTATTAAATAAAAATATCTGTTATAATGTCATTATCTAAATGGAAATTTTCATTGATAGAATTATTGAGACTTTGAAAAAGTGCGAAAATTCAATGCTTTTTCCAAAAAAATTAAAAAGAAAGGTTTAAATATAGAAATGAGTCAAGGTAAAAGAATAAAACAAGTAAAAGAACCCAAAAGAAAGATGACAAGAGAGGAAATAGAAGCCAAAAAGAAAAAAATAAAGAGAAGATTTTTTATATTTGTAGCTTTAATAGTGTTAGTAATAGCAGGATTTATAGCAAATGACTATATAATTTTAGACCAAAACGAAAAAACAAGTTTAGTAATAAACAATGGTAATATTTCAAATTTAAAACATGATATCTTAATAGAAGATGATGTAATTTATATTTCGAAAGATGATATTAAAAACTTTTTTGATAGATACATTTATCTTGACGAAGAAAACAATCAAATAATAACAACATATGATAAAAAGATTGCTACAATTGGCTTTGAGGGAAATATTTTAACTATAAATGGTGCTAACAAAAAAATATATGCAAATGCGAAAAAAGAAGGAGAAACAATATATCTTCCAATTTCTGAGATGAAGGATGTATATGGAATAGAGATAGAAAACATAAAAGACTCAAAAGTAGTTACAATAGATTCAATAGATAGAGAACAGAAAAAAGCAATGGCTTCAAAGGATGCAGCTGTAAAAAGTTCAACAGGATTTATTGCCAAAACAATTGATAGAATAAACAAGGGAGCTTATATAATAGTTGTTTCTAAAACAGACGACGGTTGGACAAAAATAAGAACGCCAAATGGAAAAGTTGGTTATGTAAAAAATGATGTAGTAGTAAATGAAGTAAAAATCAGAGAAAACATGGTTGAAGAACCACAAATAAAAGGCAAAGTAAACATGTTTTGGGACTTCTACTCACAATATGCAAATGCTCCAACAAGAAGCGAAAAAATAGAAGGAGTAAATGTTGTTTCACCATCATTTTTCTATATAAATAGCAAAGCTCAGTTTAAAGAAAATGTTGGAGAAAAAGGAAAAGCTTATATAGAATGGGCACATAACAATGGTTACAAAGTTTGGGCAATGCTTTCAAACTCTTATGAAGACAACATGATAGAAATAACTTCTAAAATAATGAATAACTACAAATATAGACAAGCTCTAATAGAAAATATAGTTGATGTTTGTGTAAAATATAAATTAGATGGAATAAATATTGATTTCGAAAATATGAAAAAAGAAGATATAGACATGTTTTCGAGATTTATTATAGAGCTTACACCTAGAATGAAAGAAATTGGTTTAGTAACATCAGTTGATGTAACAGCTCCAGATGGTGGAGACACTTGGTCATTATGCTTTGATAGAAATGTAATTGGGCATGTAGCAGATTATATAGTATTTATGGCTTATGACCAAAATGGAACAGGAAGCAGAACAGCGGGAACAACAGCAGGGTACAACTGGACAGTTGCAAATCTAAAAAAATTCATAAAAACAGAAGAAGTAAAATCAAGTAAAATAATACTTGGAATTCCTTTCTACACAAGAGTTTGGACAGAAAATACAGATGGAAAATTAACAAGTAATATAGTAAATATGAAAGATATAAACAAAGTAATTCCAAGCAATGCACAAAAGCAATGGCTAGACGACTTAAAACAAAACTATGTAGAATACCAAGAAAAAGGTGCTACGAAGAAAATATGGATAGAAGATTTAGACTCAATAAAAGCAAAAGTATCGTTGGTAAATGAATACGAATTAGGCGGAGTATCAGCTTGGGCAAAAGATAGAGAAGACCCAGATGTATGGGCAGTAATTGCAAATGAATTAAAATAAAACAAATATATTAAAATAGACGTTCCTTACTGGTCGTGCGAATTGAAGCTGTATAAAAACATAGTTTTTTACAGCTTCATATTCTCCTTCCAAGCTGCGCGTCACTTTATTTTAATATATTTGTTTTTTGTGTTGAATGTATATATTCCCCAAAATCTGGAAATACTATTTCCAGAAAGGTGGTATTTAGATGAAAGTTAAAGACTGTATGTGTACAAAAGTAGCTTGTGTTACACCACAAGACACAATTACAAATGTTGCAAAAATAATGGAAACAAACCATGTAGGGTGTGTTCCTGTTTGTGAAGGCTCACAACAAATTTGTGGAATAGTAACAGATAGAGATATTGTATTAAGAGCTGTAGCAACAGGAAAAAATCTTGCTCAAACAATGGTAAGTGAGATAATGACTACAAAACCTTATACTTGTAAACAAGATGAGGATATGCAACAAGCTCAAAATACAATGACACAAAATCAAGTTAGAAGATTACCTGTATGTGATAACCAACAAAGAGTTATAGGAATGCTTACATTTGGAGATATTGCAAATAATGGTCAACAATTAGGAGAAGAACAAGTTTGCCAAACTGTTGAGGGAATTTGTAATTGTAATGGGCAGTTTAAAAATGCAGAGTAAAATTTATTGCATAAAAAATAGGTTTAAAACCTATTTTTTATGCATATAATGTTACATAGAGGTGATTTTTTGATAGTTGACATATCATATTGGACAAGGGTTTTAAGAAGAATTTTAATACTAGCATTTACCATACTTGGATTATTTCTTACATTTAAATTATCAGTATTTTACATGCCATTTTTAGTAGCATTTATAATTTCTTTAATGGTAGAACCGTTAATTAGATTTCTTATGAAAAAAACAAAAGCAACAAGAAAATGTAGTTCAATAGTAATATTTGTAGTGGTTTCAGCAATAATATTAGGAGCTTTGATATGGGGAATAATAACACTTTTTTCAGAAGCATCCAATTTATTGCAAGGTTTAAATGACTATGTTGATAAGGCATATCAGTTGTTTCAAGGATTTTTAAATGAATTAGATTTAAATAAAATAAATATGTCAGACCAAGTATTGGGGATAATACAAAACTCAACAGATGGAATACTAAATGGGCTTTCAACATGGGTTAGAGGATTTTTAAATGGAGTAATAAATGTTGTTACATCAATACCAACAATTTCAATATATTTCGTAATAACAGTAATGGCATTGTATTTTATATGTGTAGATAAAGTGTACATTTTAGATCAAATAGAGCACCATGTACCAGCGCTATGGGTTAAAAAAGTTGGAATTCATATAAGACAAATAACGAAAATACTTGGAGGCTACTTAAAAGCACAGGCAACTCTAATATTTGTTTCGTTCATAGTTTCATTAGTTGGGTTATATATACTGAAATTTGTAGGTTTTGCAATAGAATATCCATTACTGATGGCACTATTTATAGGCTTTGTAGATGCGCTTCCAATCTTAGGTTCAGGAACAGTAATGGTACCATGGGCAATCATTGCAGGATTAAATGGAGACTTAAATCTTGGAATTGCAATAATAGTACTACTAATAATAATGTCAGTAGTAAGACAGTTTTTGGAACCAAGACTTGTTAGTAAAAATATAGGAGTACACCCGATTTTTACACTTATTGCAATGTATACAGGATTTAAATTTTTCGGAATACTAGGATTGTTATTTGGACCAATAATTTTAATAATAATAAAAAATGTATTTGCTACATTAATTGATGATGGAGTTTTAAAAACAATATTTGATAAAAGATAGAAAAAACTTTTTGGGACACCCGACTTTTGGGGACACCCTTAAAAATCAAGGTTGGATTAACCCCACCTTGATTTTTAAGGGTGTCCCAAAAAGTCGGGTGCCCCAAAAAGTCGTCCAAAAAAATTTTTTTCAATTTGACTTTTATCAGTATATTTGATATTATTTTAATATAAAAAAGGCTATTTAGTCTTTTTTAGTTTTTAAATTTAGCATAGTATAATAACTATAATACAAAGGGAGGAAAAATAAAATGGAAATCTTAAGGGTTGAGAATTTAATTAAAGTATATGGAAAGGACGAATCTCAAGTTGTGGCTTTAGATAATGTATCATTTTCAGTAGAAAAAGGAGAATTTGTAGCAATAGTAGGTGCTTCTGGAAGTGGTAAATCAACATTACTTCATATAATTGGTGGAGTTGATAGACCAACAAGTGGGAAGGTTTATATAGATGAAAAGGATATTTTTGATTTAAACGATGATGAACTAGCGATATTTAGAAGAAGACAGGTGGGACTAATTTATCAGTTCTATAATCTAATTCCTATTTTAAATGTAGCAGAAAATATATCATTACCACTTTCGTTAGATAATAGAAAAGTAGATGAAAATGATTTAAATAAAATGTTAAAACTATTAGGCTTAGAAAACAGGAGAGAACATTTACCAAATGAATTATCAGGTGGACAACAACAAAGAACAAGTATTGGAAGGGCATTGATTACAAATCCATCAATAATACTTGCTGATGAACCAACTGGAAATCTAGATACAAAAGCAAGTGAAGAAATAGTATCTTTATTAAGAAAATCAAATAAAGAATTAAATCAAACTATAATAATGATTACACATAATATGGAAATTGCTAAGTCAGCAGATAGAATAATAAAAATAGCAGATGGAAAAATTGTTTTATAGGAGGTTTAAAATGGGAATACTTAAAAATTTTACAATAAAAAATTTAAAACTTAACAAAAAAAGAACAATAGTAACAATAATAGGTATAATGTTATCAGTTGCGCTAATAACATCTGTTGCATCAATTTATATTAGTGGAATAGCATCATTAATAAAATATGAAAAATATGAAAAAGGAAACTTCCATATATCATTTTATGATGTTGCACATGATGATTTAGAATCATTTAAGAAAGATAAAAAAATTGAAAAGATTTTTATAAAACAAAACATAGGTTATGCAAAATTAGAAAATTCACAAAATGAATATAAACCATATGCACATGTTGAAAGTTTTACAAAAGAAGCATTAGAGAACTTATCAGTTAAACTAGTTGAAGGAAGATTGCCAGAAAACGAAAATGAAATACTAATACCTACACATTTAAAAACAAATGGTAGAATAAACCATTATGTTGGAGAGTCGCTTACATTAAATGTAGGAAAGAGAGTAAGAAATGGAGAAGAATTAACACAATTCGATTCTTTTAGTAGAGAAGAACCTGAACAGATAATAAATACCAAAAACAATACATATAAAATAGTTGGTATAATTGAAAGACCAGCAACAAATATTGAAGGTTATTCAGCTCCTGGTTTTACATTTATAACATATTTAGATAAAGTAGATACATCAAAAAAATGTGATATATATGTTAGATATACACAACAAGCTTTGAAAGATGAATCATATATGAGTATTAACGATTTAAAATATGAAATGGATGCTAATGAGTATTTGATTGGACTTGAACTAGATCCTTTAAAAGTAAGTGGATTAGGACAAATAGGAACTGTTGCTGCAATAGTTTGTGGAATAATAATTATTACATCAGTATTTTGTATAAAAAATAGTTTTGATATATCAATTACTGAAAAAACGCGACAATACGGAATGTTAAGAAGTATTGGTGCAACAAAGAAACAAATAAGAAAAAATGTATTTTATGAAGCATTTATTTTAGGTGGAATAGGAATTCCTTTAGGGATACTATTAGGACTTTTAGCATCTTTTATTTTAATAATTATAAGTAATGTTTTATTAACAGATATGTTGACACAAGGATTAAAATTAGAATTAGAGATTTCTTGGATAGCTGTTCTAATTTCAGTTATATTAGGAATAGTTACAATTTATTTATCAGCAAGAAAGAGTGCACGAAAAGCTTCTAAGATAACATCAATTGATGCTATAAGAAGTAATGATAGTATTAAAATTAAAGCAAATAAAGTAAAATGTCCAAAAATAATTAATAAAATATTTGGAATTGGTGGAGAAATATCATATAAAAACTTAAAAAGAAATAAGAAGAAATATCGTACAACAGTTATATCTATTGTAGTATCTGTATTTACATTTATTGCCTTATACTCATTTGTAAATTCAACATATACAACATCTAAAAAAACATTTGATTATATGGAATACAATATAGATATTTCGGCAGATACAACAAATAATCCAGAATTATACAATAAAATGATTGAAACAACAAAAATGGAGGATGTTGAAAAATATATTACATTAAGAACAGATGGAATTATGATTAATGATCCGAAGTATTCTGAAAAATTAAAACAATTAACTACTGGAAATGCAAACAATGAAGTTGAAGAACAAATCGAAGAAGACATCGAAGAGGAGAATGAAGATAATCAAAAATACATACAAATAAGAAGTATTGGAGATAAAGCTTATAGAGAATATTTGGATAAATTAGGTTTGAATTATGAAGAATACAAAAATAAAGGTATTTTAGTAGATATAAAAAACATAGAAAATTTTGATGTGAAAAATCAAAATATAGAAAACATTCAAGTTCATGAATTTGATTATAAAGCTGGTGAAAAACTATCGGGGCAAGGAAATGATGGAGTTTCAAACTTAACCATAGAAATTGGATATATTGCAGATGAAAAACCATTTACTTTGTCAAAATACGAACAAAGTCAAATAATTGTTAGTGATGAGTGGTATGACAATTATATAAATGATAAAGATTACTTGACAGTGTATTTAAAAACAAATAATCCAAGCAAATTACAAGAAAAAATAGAATACAATCTAAAAGGTTTTGATTATAATTTAAACAATTCAGATGAAAATGTAAAAATGATGGAAAACTTATTTACATTAATTGCTATTTTCTTATATGGATTTATAATAGTAATATCATTAATTGGAATAACAAATATATTTAATACAATAACAACTAATATGGAATTAAGAAAAAGAGAATTTGCAAGTTTAAAATCCATAGGAATGACAACAAAAGAGTTTAAAAGAATGATAAGGTTAGAAAGTGTGTTTATGGGATTAAAAGCTTTGCTATTTGGTATTCCAATAGGCATAATATTATCATATTTTATTGAAAGTAGGTTGACGGTAAATTTAGTAGGGCAATATGAGCTACCAATACTAGCAATAATGATTTCAATAATTGCGGTGTTTACATTAATAATATGTATTATGAAATACTCAATAAATAAAATAAATAAACAAAATATTATTGAAACAATAAGAAATGAAAATATATAAACAAAAATAATACAAAATTAAAATGAAGCGGGAAAGAAAAGACTTTCTCGCTTTTTAAGAACTTTTCTAAAAAGTTTCTCAAACTCATTTAATCATTAATCAATTTTCTGATTTCGTTATATAAATAAGGTTTGAATTCATTTATTGGAAGAGGTTCTTTATATAAAATAGAATTAAAACATGTTGAACTTACAAGCTCTATTATCATATATAAAGTAACTTCTGGGTTTTCTAATTTTATATTTTGTTCTTTGATACCATTTAAAAACAATTCCAAAATAGTATTATTTTCAGTTTCGTTTTTTTGGTAAAGTTCATTTATTGTTTTTGTATAAATTCCCCAAGACAAATTCTTTGAGATGAATTGAAGCAATAATTTATTTTTTTCTAAATAGTTTATTATATAATCTACTATAAAAATTACTTGTTCATCTAATTTATTTATATCAGTTTTTTTCAATTTTTTATAAGCATCATTAAATAACTTATTGGATTTCTTTGCAATAAGTTTATTTCTAATATCATATTTATCCTTAAAATAAGTATAGAATGTGCCTTTTGCAACTCCGGCATCATCAACAATTTCTTGAATTGATGTATCTTGAAAACCTTTATTTATAAAAAGTTTAAAGCCGCTTTCTAATAGCCTTGATTCTTTTTCTGGTTCTTTGTTCATATCTTTTTTCATTTTTTATTGACCTTTCTTAATTATAATAAAATATTAACACAAAATTGACTAAAAGTCAATATTTTTTAAAAAAGTATTGACTTTTAGTCAATGCGGTAATATAATATAGTACGACAATTGACCAATGGTCAAAACAAAATAAAGAAATGCTTATAAATAAAGGCTTAAAAAAGAAAGGAGAAAATTTAAAATGCAAAAGTTTGGAGAGTTCGTGGTAAAACATAGAAAAATAATCTTAATTATCGCGATAGTGCTATTAGTTCCATCATTTTTAGGAATGAAAGCAACAAGAGTAAATTACGATATTTTAACATATTTACCAGGGGACATTAAAACGATTCAAGGAGAAAATATTTTAACAGAAGACTTCAATATGGGGGCATATTCCATAGTAGTTCTAAAAAATATGCCAGCAAAAGATATCTTAAAATTAGAAGAAGATATCAAAAACAAAATTGAAAATGTTGAATTATGCGCAAGTATAGCAGATGTAACAGGGCAAACATTTCCAATTGAAATGTTACCAGAAGATGTAACAGATAGAATATACAAAAATAACGAAACACTATTATTAGTAACATTTAAAGATGCAATATCTTCAGATAAAACAATGGAATCAATTCAAAAATTAAGAGACATTACAAACGAAAATGTAATGATTTCTGGAATGTCAGCAACATTGCTAGATACAAAAGAATTGCTAGAATCTGAAATGACAATTTATGTAATAATTGCAGTAATCTTATGTTTAATAATTTTAACAATAGCGTTAGATTCATTTGCAGCACCAATTTTATTATTAGCCAATATAGGATTTGCTGTATTATTCAACATGGGAAGTAATATAATGTTTGGTCAAATATCTTATATTACAAAAGCAATAAGTGCAGTGCTTCAATTAGGTGTAACAATGGACTTTGCAATTTTCTTATATCATACTTATGTTGCAGAAAAGAAGACTGAAAAAGATATAAACAAAGCGATGGCTTCAGCAATAGCTAAAACTTTAGTATCAGTTTTAGGAAGTTCATTAACAACAATAGCAGGATTCATTGCATTATGTGGAATGAGCCTAACACTTGGTTCAGATATAGGTTTAGTAATGGCAAAAGGTGTAGTATTTGGCTTAGTTTGTGTTGTAACAATACTTCCAGCATTACTACTATTATTTGATAAATATATAGAAAAAACAAAACATAAAGAACTTATGCCTAAATTTACAAAACTTTCAGATTTTATAATAAAACATCACATAGCATTTATAGTATTATTTCTAATAATACTACCAATTGCTTTTTATGGATATAAAAATACACAGGTTTATTACAAGCTAGACTCATCATTGCCAGACTCTTTAAAGAGCGTATCAGCAAACAAAGAAGTTATAAACGAATTTAAAATAGTATCACCAGAGTTATTGATGGTGGATAGCAAGTTAAGTAATGAACAGGTAAATCAAATGCTAAGTGAAATTGATAAACTAGATGGAATAGATTGGGCATTAAGCTTAACAAAGCTTGAAAAAGAAGGAATTCCAGAGGAAATACTTCCAGACGAGATAATTTCTAAAGTAAAAAATGACAAATACAAAATTATAATAATAAATTCATTGTATGAAATGGCAACACCTGAAATAGATAATCAAATAAAACAAGTAAATGAAATAATTGCAAAATATGATGAAAATGCAATACTTGCAGGTGAAGGACCTTTGATGAACGACTTAGTAACAGTTGCAGACCACGATTTTAATAGTGTAAATGTAATATCAATTGCAGTAATATTTATATTGATGTTCTTTGTACTAAAATCAGTTGCCTTACCTATAATATTGATTGGAGTAATTGAGCTTGCAATATTTATAAATATGGGATTACCATTCTACACAGGAACAATTATACCATTTATATCTTCAATTGTAATAGGGACAATACAATTAGGCGCAACAATAGATTATGCGATTTTAATAACAACAAAATATGTAGGAAAAAGAAAAGAAGGTCTAGACAAAAAAGAAGCAGTGCATTTTGCATTATCTACATCAATTGGTTCAATAGTAGTAAGTGGGTTGTGTTTCTTTGCTGCAACATTTGGGGTAGGTATGGTTTCAAAACTTGAAATGATAGCTTCACTATGTTCACTAATGGCAAGAGGTGCAATTGTAAGTATGTTTATAGTTGTGTTTATGCTACCAGCATTCTTAACATTATTTGATAAAATAATTTGCAAAACTACAATTGGCATGCGTAAAGTTCGCAATTAATTTTAAGATTGAAGGTTGCGACACCAAGGTTTTGAAAATTCATATATTATGCAAATAATAATATAATTTGGAGGAATTTGAAATGAATAAAAATAAATTTGGAAAGAAAATAATTGCAAGTGCAATGGTAATAATGCTTGGAGCATACACATTGCCAATTTATGCTTTTGCAAATGAAGAAATGGTATATTCAAAATTAGATTCAGAAGGTAAAAACTACAAAACAATAGTAACAACAAAAGAAGAAGAAATTAAACAAGAAAATACGGACAAAGAACTACCATTAGAAACAAAAATAACATACACATTAGATGGTAAAGAAATATCAGCAAAAGACTTAGCGGGGAAAAGTGGTAAAGTATCAATAAAAATTGAATATAAAAACAAATCAGCAAAAGAAGAATATATAAATGGAAAATATGAAACAATGTACACACCATTTGTTGTTGCAGTGGGTTCAATAATAGATACAGACAAAAACAAAAACATTGAAGTAACAAATGGAAAAGTAATTGACAATGGAGAAAAAGCTATAGTTATTGGTATAGTAATGCCAGGATTAGAAGATAGTCTAAAATTAACAGGCGAATTAGCAGAGATAGAAATTCCAAGTAGCATAGAAATTACAATGGATTCAACAAATTTTGAAATGAAAAATATAATGTCTTATGCGTCTCCAAGAGTTTTTGAAAAAGATATCAACTGGGGAAAATTGGATGACCTATTTAGCAAAGCAAATCAATTAAAAACATCAATAAACCAAATAGAAGAGGGAGCAAATGCTTTAAGAGATGGTATTTCAACATTGAGTGATGGAGCTACACAATTAAATGATGGTGCTATCAAATTAGACAATGGTGCTGCTCAATTAAATGAAGGAGCAAATGCTTTAAATACAGGAGTTAATAGATTACAAAACGGAACTACAACATTAAATAATGGAGCTAAAAAATTATCAGCAGGTGCTAACCAATTGGCAGGTGGAGCAAATAGTGTAAATGAAGGTGCAACAGCTTTAAACAACGGAATTTCAGAGTTACAAGCTGGACTTCAAAATGCTGGAAGTGGTATAACATCTTTAAAAGAAGGAACAACAGGTGTAGCAGTAGGTGCAGAAAAAGTAAATAAAGGTGCAAATGATTTAAAAGACGGATTAAACTCATTAAATACCAAAACACAGGAGCTTCAAACAGGGTTAACAAAAATATCACAAAGCGTAAGCGAATTAAATGCAGGAGCACAAACAATTAAGAAAAATGTTGATGGATTATACTCACAATTAAGTGTATATGCATCAAAAGTTGATGAATTAGAACAATTAATAAATGCAAATAAGGCTGTATTACAAACAGCAGAAGAAGGAAGCCAACTTTCAATTGTTTTACAAAAAAACATTGCAGCATTAGAACAGGAAAAAGCATTATTACAAAAAACTTCTAAAATTGGAGAATTAGTTGAAGGCGCAAAGAAAATTGCTAACGGATTAAGTACATTAGATGAAAATACAAAAACACTACCAGATACTACAAAAGCTTTAACTACTGGTGTTGCTCAATTAGCAGGAGGAGCAACAGAATTAGCTAGTGGAACATCAAGTTTAAATAATGGAGCAAAACAATTAGATGGAGGAGCAACAGAACTAGCAAATGGAGCATCTGCATTAAATACAGGTGTTACAAAATTAAAAGTAGGAGCAGGGCAATTACAAGCTGGAACAACAGACCTAGCAGAAGGAGCAAATTCATTAAATTCAGGAGTAAAAGATTTGTCAAATGGAACTGCATCATTAGAAAATGGCGTAAATGAATTAGCTAATGGAAGTATGACATTAGCTAATGGAACAGGAGATTTGTCAGCTGGTGCAAAACAATTATCAGAAGGAACAACAAGTTTAGTAGATGGAACAAGTCAACTAAAAGAAGGAAGTGTTCAATTAGCAGAAGGAATCCATAAATATAATGTTGAGGGAATAAGTAAAATAACTAAATTTATAAATGGAGATTTATATAATCTAAAAACAAGAGTTCAAAGATTAGAACAATTATCAAAAGATTATAATAAATTCAATTCTGATAAAGAAAGAGATGAAGTTAAATTTATATCAATTATAGATTCAATAAAAACTAGTCAAAAAGACGAAGAAAAACAAGAAATAGTAAAAGATTTAGATGCAAATGATAAAGAAGAAAAAGAATAAACATTTAACTTGTTAGTTTTAAATATGAAGCGGGAAAGAGAAGACTTTCTCGCTTTTTAAGAACTTTTCTAAAAATAACCATTGACAAAATTCGCGTAAAACTATAAGATAATAATGTGATAAAATGGTCAAAAAATATCTTTTTGACAAAAAAGGAGAAAATTATGGAAAACGAAGGAAAAGTAGATTTTACAAAACAAGTTGATGCAAAAGAACCAGAGAAAAAATGTAAATGTAAAGACAAATTTTTAGAAGAATTATTTAAAACTTATCAACCAATTAAAGATAATTTGATTCAAATGTTAAACGAAATCCAAGACCATTATGGTTATGTACCAATGGATGTTCAAAAAGAACTTTCAGAATTTTTAAAAGTGCCTATGGCAGAAGTTTATGGAGTTGTAACTTTTTATTCAAGATTTACAATAAAACCAAAAGGAAAATATAGTATTTCAGTATGTTTGGGAACAGCATGCTATGTTAAGGGTGCGCAAAAAATTATGGACAGATTACAAGAACGCTTAAAAATTGGAGAGGGCGAAACTACAGAAGATGGTAAATATTCAATTGAAGCTCAAAGATGTGTTGGGGCTTGTGGATTGGCACCTGTATTTACTGTAAATGGTAAAGTTTATGGTAAAGCTACTGTGAAGTTGCTGGATTCTGTTCTGGATGAATTAGAAACTAGTAATTAAACTTTTGATATAATGTAAAATTAAATTAGGAGGTTTTCAATGAAAACATTAGAACAAATCCATCAAATTAGAGAAGAAAAAAGAAAAGAATTAGATTTAAGAGTAAACACAAAACTAGATACTAGAGAAAAACACATACTAGTATGTCATGGAACAGGTTGTACATCATCTAATTCTCCAGAAATATTAGAAGAATTTAGAAGAATTTTAAAAGAAAAAAATATAGAAAATGTTAGAGTAATAAAAACAGGATGCTTTGGGCTATGCGCGAAAGGGCCAATCGTAATAATTAGACCAGAAGATACATTCTATGCAATGGTAAAACCAGAAGATTGTGAAGAAATAATCCAAAAACATATAGTAGAAGGAGAAGTTGTCCAAAGGCTTTTATGTAAAGATATAGATGGAAAAAAAGTACAAAGCCTTGATGAACTTACATTTTATAAAAAACAAAAAAGAATTGCATTAAAAAATTGTGGTGTAATAAATCCAGAAGAAATAGATGAATACATAGCTTTTGATGGTTATAAAGCATTAGAAAAAGTTTTAAAAGAAATGACACCTGATTCAGTAATTGAAGAAATTTCAAAATCAGGCTTAAGAGGCCGTGGAGGTGCAGGTTTCCCAACAGGGAAAAAATGGGAATTAACAAAAGTAAACGAAGCTGACCAAAAATATGTGGTATGTAATGCAGATGAGGGAGATCCAGGTGCTTTCATGGATAGAAGTATATTAGAGGGAGACCCACATAGCGTTCTAGAAGCAATGATGATAGCTGGATACGCAATTGGAGCAACAAAAGGATTTATATATGTTAGAGCAGAATATCCAATAGCTGTAAAAAGATTTCAAATAGCAATAGATCAAGCAAGAGATTATGGAATATTAGGTAAAAATATTTTTGGAACAGACTTTGAATTTGATGTACAAATTCGTTTAGGAGCAGGAGCCTTCGTTTGTGGAGAAGAAACTGCACTATTAGAATCAATAGAAGGAAAACGTGGCCAACCAAGAGTTAAACCTCCATATCCAGCAGTTTCAGGACTATGGGGTAAACCAACATTAATAAATAATGTTGAAACATATGCAAATATTACAAGAATAATCTTAAACGGAGCAGATTGGTATTCTTCAATTGGAACAGAAAATTCAAAAGGTACAAAAGTATTTGCTTTAGGTGGAAATGTAAATAATATAGGCTTAGTAGAAGTACCAATGGGAACAACTTTAAGAGAAATTGTTTATGATATAGGTGGTGGAATTCCAAATAAAAGAGAATTCAAGGCAGCACAAACAGGAGGACCATCAGGTGGATGTATTCCAGCACAATACTTAGATACACCAATAGATTATGAATCTTTAAAAGAAATTGGTTCTATGATGGGCTCAGGTGGAATGATTATAATGGATGATACAAAATGTATGGTAAATCTTTCTAAATTCTACCTAGAATTCATAGTAAGCGAAAGTTGTGGTAAATGTACACCTTGTAGAATTGGGACAAAAAGAATGCTAGAAATTTTAGAAAAATTATGCAATGGAAAAGGGGAACTTTCAGATATAGATAAACTAGAAAAACTAGCTCATAATATTATAAAATCTAGTGTTTGCGGTTTAGGACAAACAGCACCAAATCCTGTTTTAAGTTCACTAAAATATTTTAGAGATGAATTTGAAGAACATGCAGTAGATAAAAATTGTAGAACAAAAGAATGTAAAGCAATTTCTAAAATTATGATAGACCATGAAAAATGTAAAGCTTGTGGCTTATGCCAAAAGGTTTGCCCTGTTGGAGCAATTCAAGGAGAACTTAGAGATAAAAGAGAAATTGACCAAAGTAAGTGTATTAAGTGTGGGACTTGTCTAGCTAGTTGCCCATTTAAAGCTATAAATTAGCAAAATATTCATCATTTGACTGCGTTAAACTTTACTAAAAGAAAGAGAGGAAAATTAGAATGTACCAAGAAACTAACAAAAACTATGATTTTTTATTTATTAAACCAGAAGAAGAACCTCGAAGATTGGTTGAAGAAATAAACATGTTAATGGGAAAATATCATGATTCGCATAAATTAAAGCAAGCGCTTATAGAAAAATATGGTGATGAAACATTTGATTTATCATATCTAAATGAACTAATTGATAGGCTTAACTCAAATGAAAATTCTTTTGATGAGAAAGAAATAATTGAAGAAATAGCTAATATATCTAATGTTAGAGAAGTTATAAATCTTCAAACTGGAGATTATACAATAATTATAGACCAAGGAAAATTGGAATTTTCTGACATAGGTGATTTTATTGGAAAAATAAATAATAGTGAAAAATCTAAAGAGATGAAGGAGTTCCTAATAAATGTTTCAAGTTTACATGAAAGAATGAATCATTGCCATGCAGAATCAATAAACCTTGCACTTCTTTTAGAAAGAGATTTAGGAATTTCATGTAAAATAGTAACTGGTTATGCTAGTTATTTTGTATCTAAAAATAGGTATATGCATACATGGAATGAGCTAACTATAGATGGAAAAGAATATGTAATTGATTCAACAATGAATACATGCATAAATAAAGATGGATATTATTTATTAAGAAATATTGATGAAAAGGAAAATATAACATCATTAGATTCTAAAATTGTTAAAGATGATTTTAAAAATCACATAGATTTTGTAGAACAAATTGATTTAAAAACATATCTAACATGCAGAGATGAGGTAATGACGGAATATTTAGAAAAGAAAAAATTATTTAAAAATTCTATAGAAGGAGACGAAAGATAATGGAAAAAAGTCTTGTTAATTTAACAATAGATGGAAAAGCTGTGCAAGCTGAACAAGGAATCTCAATACTAGAAGCTGCTAGAAAAGCTGGAATAGACATTCCAACACTATGTTTTTTGAAAGACATAAATGAAGTTGGAGATTGTAGAGTTTGCCTTGTACAAATTGAAGGCAGACGCGGCTTTGCAACATCATGTATTCAAAAAGTAGAAGAAGGAATGGTAGTTCATACTAATACAGAAGAAGTATTAGAAGCAAGAAAAGTTGTATTAGATTTAATAATTTCGAATCATAAAGTTGATTGCTTAACATGTGTAAGGTCAGGAAGCTGTGAATTACAAACCTTAGCTAAACAATTTAATATGACGGATATTGAATTTGCAGGAGTGAGAAATGAACATGAAATAGACGATTTGTCTCCATCAATTGTAAGAGATTTCAGTAAATGTATTTTATGCAGAAGATGTGTTGCAACTTGTAAAAAAGTTCAAGGTGTAGGCGCAATAGATACTATAAATAGAGGTTTTGAATCATGTGTATCAACAGTAGAAAATAAAAGTTTAAATGATGTTAACTGTACATTTTGTGGTCAATGCATTCAAAATTGCCCAACAGGCGCTTTAAGGGAAAAAGATTCAACAGGAGAAGTTTGGAGAAAATTAAGAGATCCAGAAACTTATGTTATAGCTCAAACAGCACCAGCTGTAAGAGCAGCTTTAGGTGAAGAATTTGGAATGGAAGTAGGCACAAATGTAACAGGTAAAATGGTTGCTGGCTTGAAGAAACTTGGTTTTGATAAAGTATTTGATACAAATACAGGTGCAGATTTTACAATAATGGAAGAAGCTAATGAATTTATAGAAAGAGTTCAAGAAAATGGAGTTTTACCAATGATAACT
>Ga0129311_1000034_pt1 | contig 138676 bp, 111 predicted proteins | sample Go1ome_FD_94435 | JGI IMG/M metagenome (GOLD analysis project Ga0129311, IMG submission 94435) | Western lowland gorrila individual fecal microbial communities from Wisconsin, USA - Go1022B metagenome | ecosystem: Host-associated > Mammals > Digestive system > Large intestine > Fecal | place... | reverse complement strand
GTCATCTCTTGTCTTTACCGGAACCTTGCTGACAACTTCGATCTTTCCATGATGTTCCTCATGGAGCTTTAACGCTGCTTCATTGAAATTCATTGCGCTTCCTCCTGCGAATTCGTTTTCGTTACTAAACTGCCTGGACGCCTCACCTTTCCGAATATTTTATATTTTCTCGGACGTTTCTGATGGTCAGATTCTTTCATACTTGCTCATGTGTGACTTTTCCAGATAGTTCTTTAACTGCTTAATTTCGAGTTTACCACAATCACCTCAAAAAGGAAACTGCTTTTTACTGTGTTTGCCCTGCCCCAGTCCGGACAGAAATCACGGGGCTACCACACCGCCACCGTGCCATCCGCCCGCGGCTCTGTCGCTCCGCAGAGTACACCGTTCTCATCTCGCCAGATGATCTGCCCACGGCCGAACGTCAGAGAACTCTCGAGGACTTCCATCTCATGTCCGCGACGCTTCAGTTCTTCCACGAGATCTGCAGGAAATGTCCGTTCCACCTGGATCTTCTTTCCGCCTACCCACTGCCATCTGGGCGCATCTAACGTCTCCTGCGGATTCATCATGAAATCCAGCGTGTTCATGATTACCTGTACATGTCCCTGTGGCTGCATGAAACCACCCATAACGCCAAATGGACCTACCGCTTTTCCATCCTTCATCAGGAATCCCGGAATGATCGTATGCAGGGACTTTTTTCCCGGTCCCAGACAGTTTTCCATTGTCTCGTCCAATGTAAAATTCGCCCCACGGTTCTGTAACGCGATTCCTGTTCCCGGGATCACGATACCGGAGCCGAATCCCATATAGTTGCTCTGGATGTAGGAGACCATGTTTCCTTCCCCGTCTGCCGTGCAGAGATAGATGGTTCCGCCGCGGAACGGATCTCCCGGTTCCGGAGCTTTCGCCTCTTCCCCGATCAGCAATCTCCTCTCTGCCGCATACGTATCCGACAGAAGCGTCTCCACCGGCGCACGCATATACTCAGGATCCGCGACATACCGGTTTCCGTCCGCAAATGCCAGTTTCATCGCCTCCAGCTGCTTATGTACCGTATCAACGCTGTTCCTGTCCGTAAAGGAATATCCATTTAAGATGTTAAGCGCCATCAGGGCGATGATCCCGTCCCCGTTCGGCGGGATCTCGCAGACATCATATCCTCTGTAATTTACATGAATCGGCTTCACCCACTGACACCAGTAATTCTCCAGGTCAGATTTCCGAAGATAACCGCCGGTCTTTCTCGAATACTCGTCGATCTTATCCGCAAGTTCTCCCTGGTAGAATGCCTTCGCGTGGGTCTTCGCGATCTTTTCTAATGTTTCTGCGTGATCCTCTGACTTCCAGATCTCCCCCGGCTGCGGGGCATGTCCGTCCCGGGCGAACGTGTCGAACCAGGGATTAAAGCACTCGTCCTTGAGTGTATCAGAAAATTCCTTGTATGCGTTATTCCAGAGCTTCGAGATTACCGGGCTCACCGGATATCCCTCTCTGGCGTATGTGATCGCCGGTTCCATCACTTTCTCAAGCGGCAGCCTTCCAAACTTCTCCGATAATTCCGCCCATGCTGACGGTGCGCCGGGAACCATCACCGGAATCCAGCCTCGCTTCGGCATTGCCGTATATCCCTGCTTTTTTACCTTCTCTGCCGTGATCTCCATTGGCGCTCTTCCGCTGGCGTTGAGTCCGTGAAGCTCTCCTTTCGTCCAGACCAATGCGAAGGCATCACTCCCAATTCCGTTGGAGGTCGGTTCCAGTACCGTCATGCAAGCCGCCGTTGCGATTGCTGCGTCAATGGCATTTCCTCCCTGCTTGATCATGTCAAGTCCCGCCTGAGCCGCCAAAGGCTGGCTCGTGCAGACCATGCCTTTTCGTCCGTAAATCACACTTCTTCGTGACGGATAATCATTTTTCTGCGCGTCAAATTTCAGCATAGTTTTATCCTCCCACTATTTTTTCAGATACTTATCATACACAGGTTATTGCCTGTTTCAGCCATATAGATTATGAGATCTTTTCATAAATCTTATGTTGAGATCGTACCACTTTAACGTGTTGAATGTCAATCGGCAACGATCAGAAATCTACTCTTACAATTTGGCACGTTAGTGCCTTTTTGTGTAACAGGGACTTTCCCATAATTTTCTATTGCACACAAAAACGGCACAGGAAGCTTCTCCCGCGCCGCATTCTCTATTCCAATATAAAATTTTCCACCAGCTTCTTCGTAAATTCCGCCTTCGGATTCCCAATCACATCTTCCGTCCGGCCAGTCTCCACGAATTTTCCTTCTTCCATCACCGCGATCTCGTCGCAGAACCAGCGGACCACATCGAGATCGTGGGAAATAAACAGGTAACTTAAGCCCAGTTTTTCCTGAAGTTCCTTTAAAAGTGTCATGACCTGTGCCTGTACGGAGACGTCGAGCATACTCGTCGGCTCATCCAAGATCAGGATCTTTGGGTCTAAAGAAAGTGCTCTGGCGATCATGATCCGCTGCGCCTCGCCGCCGCTGATCTGGTGCGGATAGCGGTCCAGAAGTTCTTCCCCGAGATCCACCAGATCCAACAGTTCTTTCACGCGGATTTTCCTCCCGGCTTTGTCATACATCTTATGGATGATCATCGGCTCTTCCAAACTGTAACCGATCTTTTTTGCCGGATCTAAGGATGTCTCCGGATGCTGGAAGATGATCTGGATCGTCCCGTCGATCTCGATGGTACCGGAATCCGGTTTGATCAGGGATAGCAGCAGATTGGCGATTGTGGATTTTCCGCAGCCGGAATTCCCGACGATTCCGAATGTCTCCCCGTCCCGGATCGTGAAGGATACGTCTTTCACTGCCTCTACACGGGTCTTCCTTATGATTCCGCCTGTAAATGTTTTACAGATATGACTGACCTTAAGCATACCGGACGCACCTCACTTTCCGCCCGTCCGGAAGTTCCGCTTCCGGGATCGGCCCGTTTTTGCAGGCGTCCGCCGCATGCGGACATCGCGGATAAAAACTGCAGCCGGAATTTCCCTCGTTCTTTCTCACCGCTCGCCCGATGGGGTTCATTCCTTTCGCCGGAAGCGACGCGACCAGTCCTTTCGTGTACGGGTGAGCCGGATGTTCCAGGATCGTCTTTGTATCCCCGGCTTCCATGATACTTCCCTTATATAATACCATCAGCCGGTCGCAGAGCACTCCCGCCAGGGCGATATCGTGGGTAATCACGATCATTCCTTCCGTGTCCGTCTCTGAGATCTCCTTTAGTACCTGATATACCTGCCGTCTTAAGATGGCATCCAGACCTTTCGTCGGCTCATCGGCAATAACCCATTTGGGGCGGTTCATGAGTCCCATTGCCGAGATCACTCTCTGGTTCATGCCGCCACTGAGTTGAAAGGAGTAGGCGCGGTTGATCCGGTCCGGATCTGGAAACCCAAATCGGCGAAGAAATTCATCCCGTCTTGTGTCCGCGAGCCGTTTATCCTTATTTCCATGGACGTTCATGCACTCCGTGAGCTGTTTTCCGATTCTCCGGATCGGATTTAACGACTCCGTGGGATTCTGCGGGATCAGGGCGATCTCTTTTCCGCGGATCTCCTGCATCTCCTTTTCCGGCAGACGGTACAGGTCCATTCCTTTGTACATGCAGGTTCCGTCCACCTTCGCCTGTCCGGATAACAGTCCTAATATGGACATGCCAAGAAGTGATTTTCCGCTTCCGCTCTCCCCGATGAGACCAGTGACACTGCCCGCCGGGAAGTATGCGTTGACACCTTCCATGGCATGTACCGTCGCGCTGCCATCCTGAAAGGTAACGGAGAGGTTCCGGATCTCAATGTCGCTTTTTTCTCCTGTTTTCCATTCTTTTTTATCTTCCATTCAATTTCTCAACTTTCTGTTCTTCTGCACCAACCTGTTTTGTACTCGGCATAATTGCAATTTGCAAAAATATTGATTGTCCGCCCATAGTTTTAATACTTTCAAGGGCAGAAACCTCTCCTGCTGACAGATCTGCAGCGGATTTTCAATCACTGCTCTCTGACACTACATATTCTTCATCACATCTTTCCTCACATCCAGCCGGTCGCGCAGTTCGTCCGCCAACAGGTTGATGCTCAGAGAAAGAAGCAGAATACAGAGTCCCGGTGCAACAACCAGCAGCGGTTCCTGCCTGAAATACTGTCTCGCGTCATTGATCATAACGCCCCAGTCAGGAGTCGGCGGCTGAAGGCCCAGTCCAAGATAGCTCATAGATGCCACGGAAATTACATTGCCTGCGATCCGTGTGGCAAAAAGCACGCACAGAGTTCCTAAAATATTCGGTGAAATATGGAGAAACAGGATTCGGAGATCTCCGGCTCCGATGGTCCGCAGTCCCTTAATAAAGCTCTCCTGTTTTAATTTCATGACCTCGCCCCGGACGATCCTCGAAAATCCCACCCAGGAATTGATCACAATAGCGATCAGCATACTCCTCACTCCCTGTCCTAAGAGTCCCGCCACCGCGATCATAAGCGTCAGCCCCGGAAGTCCCTGAAAGATGCTGGAGATCGTCGTGATGACTCCGTCGATCCAGCCCCCGAAATATCCCGCAAAGAGTCCCAGAATGAACCCAAGCAGCATAGAAAGGACCGTCGCTGCCAATGCCAATAAGATCGACTGTCTCCCGCCGTAGAGAACACGGCTCAGGGTGTCCCTGCCGATATTATCGGTGCCTAAAAGGTGCGCGGCAGACGGTTTCTGAAGCGCCTCCGACAGGTTTGACAACAACGGATCATACGGTGCGAGAACCGGCGCGAGGACGCTGGCGAGAAGAATGATAAATAAGATAACAAGACCGGTTCTCGCCTTCACGGACAGGCGGAGTTCTTTCAATTTACTCATGATTCCACCGCCTCTCCCGCGCGGATCTTCGGATCAAGCGCGATGTAGATCAGATCGATCAGGATATTTGTCATCACATAGATGCATCCGGAGAACAGGACGTAGGCCTGTACTACATAGTAGTCCTTCGACTGTACGCCCGCGATGGCGTAGCTTCCGATCCCGGGGATCGCGAAGATCGTCTCCACGATAGATGCGCCGCCGATAATGCCCGCCATATGGTTTCCCAGATAGGTGATGATCGGGATCAGCGCGTTTCCAAAGGCGTGACGGATCACCGCGCGGCGGCGGCTCATGCCTTTCGCGTCAGCCACAGTCATATACTGGCGTCCGATCTCATCAAGGATCGCGCTCCGTGTCAGTCTTGCGCAGACGCCGATACTCGGGAGTGCCAGCGTAATTGCCGGGAGAATAAAGCCGGACCCATCAGAGATTCCGCTGCTGGGCAGGATCTTCCACTGTTCGGCAAAGATAAAGATCAGGACAATGGCGATCCAGAATCCGGGGACGGATAACGCCACTGTGGAAAATGTCCCCAGGATATGATCCAGCAGCCGGTCTTTCTGCACCGCCATCAGGACTCCGAAGCCCACTCCGAAGACAATGGTCAGGATCATACTGAATCCCGCAAGCTTCAATGAGATCGGGATCCGCTTCGCGAGCTGGTCCATGACACTTTTATTCGTGAAAAATGAGCGGCCCAGGTCGCCGTGCGCCAGACCGTCGACCCAGTTGAAATACTGGATGACTGCCGGCTGGTCCAGGCCCATTTTTGCCGCCATGGCATCATACTCCGCCTGCGTGTAGGATTCATTTCCATTTGGATTCAGCACCTGGTCCACCGGATCCCCCGGCGACATGATTCCAAGCGCAAAGGCAATGATGCTGATCCCTACGAGCACCGGCAAAAGCATCAGCATTTTTTTCAGAATGTACTTTAAAAGTGCCATATGTGTTCCTTTCAAAAACAGCAGAACTGCCTTCTTCAGACAGCCCTGCCAAATTCATATGAAAACTTATCTGTAACCGTTCAGCAGGTCTGCAGACTTGTCGCACTGAACGCAAGAATCAGATCACAGATGTTACTCTTATTTTACCCAGGAAATAGTCGGAAGACCGACGCCGAAGGTCTTTCCTGCGTAGTGTGTGATCGCTTTGTTGTGGATGTTTACATTGATCTGGTAGCAGATCGGAACGCACGCACTGTCATCAAAGAGTTCCTGCTGGATCTCATCGTAGATCTTGCTGCGCTCTTCCACGTCAGCGATAGTCGGAGCTTTTGCAACGAGCTCATCGATCTTCTCATTATAATAGTTGTAATTTAATGTCTTGTTGCTGTTTCCTTCGCTTGCGAAGTACTGCTTAAATGTGGAAGTCGGATCTGCGTTGTTGATTCCGAATACGGTGAGTGTCATGTCGTAGGTGCCTTCCTGCTGTCTCTCTTTGTAGAGGGAGGAATCTACAATCTCGATATTGATGTTGACGCCGAGTTCAGCGTAAACCTGCTTTAAGTACTCTGCAACAGCCTTGCAGTTGTAGTCAGATGCTGTGCTGGAGCGGATGATCATGGTCATGTCAACGGTCTTGTCACCGAGAACCTCTTTTGCGAGGGCTTTTGCCCGCTCCATGTCGTAAGTTCCCTGGATATCCAGATGGAATGTGGACTGGGTGCTCAAGAAGGAGTATGCCGGCTGTAAAAGTCCACCGTAGATCACGCTGCAGATGCTGTCGCGGTCTGTAGCGAGGTTGAATGCCTCTCTCATTCGCTTGTCCGCAAGGTACTCGTTCTTATCGTTGAACATGATGTACTCGGTCATATGGCTCGGAGTGCTGTCCATCTCGAAGTTGGAGTCTGTATCGCAGAGGTTCTTCGCGGCATCCATGGTGATCGCGCCGTTGTCCGCAAGTCCGAGAACCTCGCCGGATTTTAACGCGGATACACGAGTCTCGGCATCCGGGATGCAACGGATCTTGAAGGTCTTTACCTTGCCTTTTTCGCCGTAGTAGTTATCGTTTCTCTCAAGTGTCACATACTCGGATTCTACATGGTCAACGATCTTGTATGGACCTGTACCGATCGCGTAGTCGGAGATCACGCCTGTCTCCTCGTCAAAGCAGTTCGGGCTGTACATCGGGCTACCATAGTCGGAAAGAACGTACTCGAGAGTCGTGATCGGCTGTGTGAAGGTGAATTTTACAGTGAAGTCATCAACCTTCTCCATCTTATCGAGGTTCGGGAGCGATTTCTCGATGCTGAGTGTCGTATATGTGGAGGTAATTCCATGGCCCCAGCGCTCGATGTTCTTTAAGCATACGTCAGCGTTGAACTGAACGCCGTCTGTGAAGTACGCATCGTCGCGCAAATTGAATGTCCACTCGGTACAGTCATCGTTGTGCTCCCAGGATTTTGCAAGCCACGGATCGATCACGCCGCCGTTGTTCGCTGTGAGAGCTTCCCATACGTAAGCGCCTTCCCAACAGTAGTAAGCGTCTCCGCTTCCCTGTACAGCGTCACGCGGAGTCGCAATAGCGACCTCATCTGTCTCGTTTTTCTCTGTGTCTTCCGCTGCCTCGGCTGCTGTTGTTTCCTCCGCTGCGCTTGTCGCTGCCGCTGCAGTTGTCTCTGTCTTTTCTGTCTCTGTCGCACTGTTGTTCGCGCTGTTTCCGCATCCTGAGATTACGGATGCCGCCATTGCTGCCGCTAAGAGCAGACTTGCATGTTTCTTCTTCATGTTCTCCTCCAGGTTGTGTAAATATTGAGTTGTTTTGCCTCTCGGCCTATCCTTATCTGTAACCGACCCGGTAATTGTACAGGGCTGATGGATAGCTGTATTTTATTTATAACTTCGGAGTTGGTATGGAGATGTTCCATCTGAGAATTTTCGAATACCGAAATGCTTATGCATCAGAAAAAGATGTCCGCTGGAATCAGCCGACACATAAACGGTACGATCAATGCCTCGTGATCTGGAAATTTTCTTCCTGTACCAGCAGTCCGGCAGGTTTCCTGACTCACAGATCATCACACAAAACCGCCTTCCCAAGGCTTTCGCGACAGTATATCAGACTGTCCTTCTTCCTCAGTGACCGCACATTCGCGCATGGTCTTGTATTCCCTGCTCACAGTGACGAGATCGTACAGGTCTTCCACCTGTTTCCCTTTTACCTGCTGTCCGCCTGTTCTCATGAACTTTTTCACAGCGGCAGCAGCACCGGATGCCTCTTCGATTGTTATGGGAGATATTTTAGCATCTTGACGATTATTATGCAATAGAGCAATTAAAAAATCTGGTCAGCATATTTAGATCAGACCCAGCATATCTGGATATTTTTTGAAAATAAAAAGATCCGGCTCTCCGCTTATTTTCGTTTTGCCAGATCTCATTCACAATTTACTTATAAAACTCACTACTCGGTGATCTCGTACTCTCCATCTCCCGTTCTTCTAAACAATGGCAGTTTCTGAAGGAAAATAATATCTTTTCTGTCCGCTGCGTCACCTTCTGCAAGGAGCGCCGCTTTCTTCTCCACAATCGCTCCGGCACTCTTAGCCAGTTCTTCCAACGCGTGGAGAGACTCCCCTGTGGAGATCACGTCATCGATCAGGCAGACTTTCTTTCCTCTGATCTTTGCCGCGTCGGTTCCGTCCAGGTAAAGGTGCTGCTCGCCTTTTGTAGTGATAGAATGCACAGAAACAGAAACCGGGTCGATCATGTATGATTTCTCGCTCTTTCTTGCCACGATAAACTCTTTTTTCCTAAGCAGACGGCTGACCTCGTACGCCAGGGCAATTCCTTTTGCCTCCGCAGTCACAATAGCATCTACATTTCCGATCTTTTCTGCCAGTTCCGGCGCACAGGCCTCGATCAGTTCTGTATCCCCGAGGATCACAAAGCTTGCAAAGGCTTTATCATCTCCGATCGGGATAAACGGCAGAGTTCTTTCAACATTGTAGAGGTTCAGGCGATATTCTTTCATCGGTAGTATTCTCCTTTTCCTGTGTTTTATCACGTGCAGCTATCTCCGGCAGTTATCATTTTTCCACAGACACGCCGCCGGGCATTTATAATGTTTCTCTGTGATAAGCGGTTCCCTCCAGCGTTTTCCAGACAGCTTCTCCATCCTGCAGGATCATATAACTATGCTCACTTCCCGCCTTCGGAATCGACACGGAACCCGGATTAAAGTACAGGTTTCCGTCATCGAACGGTTCCCATGCCGGGATATGGGTGTGGCCGTGGAGAAGAATGTCTCCCGGCTGCATCGGTGGAAGCGTGTTCAGATTGAAATGGTGTCCATGGGTGGCGTAGATCAGGCGGTCTGCCGTCGGTATTACCGCGTAATCCGCGAGGATCGGGAACTCCAGGACCATCTGGTCCACTTCGGTGTCACAGTTTCCGCGGACGCAGAAGATCCTGTTTTTCCGCTCATTTAACATTTTGATGACCTCCTTCGGGGCGTACTCTTTCGGGAGGTCGTTTCTCGGTCCATGGTATAAAATATCACCCAGAAGCAGGAGACGGTCCGCCTGCTCCCGGTCAAATGCCTCCAACATCTTTTTGCAGTAGTACGCGGAGCCGTGGATGTCGGACGCAATCATGAGTTTTTTCATTTTAGCAGATTCCTTTCCTTTTACAGATCAGTGCATCTATCTCCATGCTGCTCTTGCCTTCTTTCGCTTTCATCGTTCCTGCCGTTTTTCAAGCACATGGACATGTTCTGTCACTGTTTTATTTAACAATTTCCACTCCAGATCCCTGTTCGTATGATGATACCGGAAGCCGCATTTTTCTGCCACGCGCTTCGATTTCTCATTCCCATCAAAATATGCGTACCAGATTCGTTTCAGCCCCAGGTCTTCAAATCCGTACCGAATCAGTTCCTTTACCGCCTCCGGGATGATTCCCTGCCCCCAATACGGAGTTCCCAGCCAGCAGCCGATCTCTCCCTCATCTTCTGGTACCGGCATATTGCATGCCGCACCCACTGTAAGGCCTGCACAGCCCACCGGCTTTCCGGTACTCTTTAAAACCACCGCATACGTTCCATCCGCCGATAAAACTTCCCGGATGATCTCTCTGCTGTTCTCCACACTTGTATGCACCGGCCATCCTGCTTCCGGACCGACCTTCGGATCTTTCGCATATTCGTAGCAGCTCTCCGCATCGCTCTCCTGCCATGGTCTTAAAATCAGGCGTTTTGTCTGTAATTCCATCTTTATTTATCTCTCTTTCATTTTCTTATACAGGTGATTCTCCGTTAATACTACCGGATCACCTTCATCAATCCCCTGCTCATAAAGCCAGTCATCTTCCTGGCGGATCATCCGCTCGTTTTCCTTAGCGTCTTTCAGCCAGACGAGAACTGTTTTCTTTGCCCCTGCAGGGCGTTCCTCACAGCCGTAGTCGTCTTCCTGGATCTGGAGAATGATGTATTCCTGTTCGTTTTTCATTTTACATGCTTTCCTTATAAGTTGGTCTTCCACTTAATTCTTTTATAAAACAATATTTTCCTTTTCCATGTCCTTTGACCGCTTCAATTACCTCTGTACTCGTTAATAACTTTATTACTCCCGATGCTCTGGTTGCTTTTAATCCTGTCAAAAGCATTATATCTTTTCTTCCAAACGCGTCTTCTGTTCCGTATACTTCATATATGCGCAGGATATGGTCCAGTGTTTTATCTGACAATCCAGGAATCATTTTTTCAAGCTGTTTACGAATGTTCACTTTTACACTCCCATCGTTCGCTTTTCATGTTTCAATGTTCACTTTCTCATGGGCATCGTTCACTTTTGGGGTGCCATCAAATCCAAGCGTTTTTACTTCTGTATAAAAAAAGGAGAACCTTCAGGTCCTCCCCCGGTCCCAGTCCTCGCGAGTATCTGAAACCTGATCACTGCCTACACTTTACCATAAACTATGTATAAAAACAAGTAAAAATCAACAGGTTTTGCCTTGCCTTGTAAAACATGGATAACAGATTTAGCACCTGTTTATTCGTCCTGATATTCAGTCAAAGCATCCGTATCGATTGCCTTAATTTCAAACGTTTTCCTTGTTGACACACAGAAGTTATACTCAATCATCAGATTTGCAAGTCTCTGACCATCAATCAGAATAATGTGATGCGTGTTTGCGTAATCCCTGGCCTTCTGCGAGAATTTAGCTGTTGTAACAAAGAGTCCATCACCGTGCTTCCCGGCAATCGCACCTACAAAGCTCTGAATGTCCGGCTGTCCAACAACTCTGTCCGGTGCCCATTCCTTAGCTTGCATATAAATCAAGGAAAAACCAAGTTTGTCCTTCATGATGATGCCATCAATTCCATCATCCCTAGAAGCGACTGTTGCATGACTTCCGTAAGCCGCTGTTCCATATCCCATCTTCAAAAGAAGATCAACAACAAACTTTTCAAATGTGTATGGTGAAATTTTCAGAACCTCACCCAATAAATCAGACGCAAGGCTTGCATTAATCTGCTTGTATGCATCCTCGAGTTGATCATCAGGTGTAAGATCTGTTGGCTTTGAAGTCGTGACTACTGGATCATCTCCGTTTATAGGACCAGAGGCAGATGCGAAATCTACAAATGAAGGAAATTGCTCAAGATATTTGGAGTCTATTTTCTCCGGATTTTCTGCAACCACCTTCTTTCCAACCTCCGTAATGACGATAGTAGCGCGGGCAGGACTCTCAAGGAGTCCCGCCTTTTTCAGATAGGTTTTCGCCCATCCGACCCTGTTTTTAAACACGGTTTGCCTGCCACTCGGAAGCATTTCTGCGATGTCTTCTGCTGATAGATTTAACTGTTGAGTTAACATGGCAGTGACATCTTTTATTTTGTAGACCTCACCGTCTTTTACTGCTGCCAGTAAAGGCTTCATCAATTCATCATATTTTGGCACTGCCATTGTTAGTCCTCCTCCTTAACTCACTGGAGCCCGGTAACCGCCAGATCAATCTGTTCAATAATACGTTTAGTACTTTTTATTTGTCTTTTTCTCCAATAATTTTATCGAATTCAGGTAATCCTCTTCCACGGTACTAAGTGTTCTTGTCTTATATTTTTTATATTCACCTGTAGCCTTATCAACCGCCTGTTTATGCGAAATACTACCATTTCCCTGCAAAAGTTGTTCGCCACTCATTGTCAAGATTCTGTCGAGGTGTTCTGCCCAGTCCTGCATCGTCATTGCCTGTTCACGTTCTGCCTGACGTTCTGCAAAATCAAGGTATCCTGACACCAGTTGTCCCATTGATCTGAGTTCTTTTTCTGATAAATAATTTTTTGCGACTATCGCTTCTTTTAATGTTGGTTGATTACCTTTAAAAGTGGTAAGTCCCATAAATTCTTTTTCTGCATCAGCTCTTGTATAAATCACCTCTGCCGCTGTCTGCCCATGAATTGCATAATGAATTTTATTCTGTACTTTCTTAAAAAACGAAATCGAGATCTCTGCTTTCGGATCATAATCAATACTCGTTGCATATATTTCCAGAACCTGACGGTAAAATACCTTTTCAGATGCACGAATATCGCGGATTCTCTCCAGTAACTCTTTAAAGTAGCCGCCACCACCAAGATTTTTCAATCGATCATCATCAAGCGCAAAACCTTTTCGCATGTATTCTTTTAAAATTCCTGTTGCCCAGATTCGGAATTGGGTTCCACGTTTTGATTTCACACGGTATCCGACAGAAATAATAACATCCAAATTATAATAATCTACTCGATACGTTTTCCCATCAGCAGCAGTTGTTGCAAAATTTGCAACAACTGTATCACGCTGCAATTCGCCTTCTGTAAATATATTTTTTATATGCCTAGAAATGGTCGATTTATCTCGCTGAAACAATTCTGCCATTTGATCAATAGATAACCAGACTGTATCACCATCAAAAGTTGTTTCAACTTTTGTCAGACCATCTTCTGTCGTATAAATAATCATATCTGTTTTTGCTTTGTTCATAAATCATTTTCTCCCCTAAAATCAGATACATTACCAGCTAACATATTTACACTAATTTCTGCTCAAAAGGCAAACCGTCTCCACATGCCCGGACATTCCGAACATGTCGACGGTTCTGACGCGTTTTACAGCGTAGCCATTTTCTCCGAGGTACTTCACATCTCTCGCCAGGGTTGAGGAATCGCAGCTCACATAAACAACTTTCTCCGGTGCCATCTTTACGATCGTCTCAAGGCAGAGCTCATCACAGCCCTTTCTTGGCGGGTCAACAACGATCACATCGGCTTTGATATGATTTTTTTCGTACTGTTCCGGGAGGACCTCTTCGGCTTTGCCGACGAAGAATTCTACGTTGTCGAGGCCGTTGCGCTTCGCGTTTTCCCTCGCGTCCTCGATGGCTGCCGGGATGATCTCGACACCACAGACTTTTCCTGCTTTCTGGGCGAGGAAGGAGGAGATCGTTCCGATTCCGCAGTAGAGGTCCCAGACGGTCTCACCGCCGTTTAAATCGGCAAATTCCAGGGCGGTTCCGTAAAGGCGCTCCGTCTGTACCGGATTTACCTGGTAGAAGGATAACGGAGAGATCCGGTACTCGATGTTTCCGATCTTATCCCGGATGTATCCCGGTCCGTAAAGGTTTTTGATCTCGGTTCCCAGGATCACGTTTGTCTTTTCCATATTGAAGGACAGAGAGATGCTGTCCGCTCCGGCTTCGCGCATCCGCTCGATGAACTCTTTCTCGTGAGGAAGCTTCTTTCCATTGATCACAAGACATACCATGTGCTCGCCGCTGGCGAAACCTTTTCTTAAGAGGACATGGCGGACGAGTCCTTTATGGTTTGCCTCGTCGTATGGTTCCACGCCGAAATCTTCCATGAATTTTAACACTGCCGCCAGATATTCTTTATTTTCCGCACATCCAAGCAGACAGTCCAGCTCCGGCACCGGGATCAGGGAGTGGGTACGTCCGGCAAAGAATCCAGCTGTCGGCTTTCCGTCTTTTCCGCGACCGATCGGGTACTGTGCCTTGTTGCGGTATCTCCACGGGTCTTCCATTCCGATGATCGGCTCCATGATGACCGCGTCCGGCACTCCTGCTGCCTGGTCCGCTTCCTCCGGCAGGAACAGGTTTTCCATGCCGCCGATGCGTTTTAAGTGGTTGTATACTTTCTTTTCCTTGAATTTCAATTGTTCTTTATAGTCCAGCTCCTGGAGCTGGCATCCGCCGCAGGCTCTCGCCACCGGACATTTCGCCTCCACGCGGCCTTTTGCCGGGGTGATGACGCGCACGAGGCGGGCAAATCCGTAGTTTTTCTTCATCTTCATGGCAGATGCCTCGATGGTATCCCCGATCAGGGCGTCCTTCACGAACCAGATGTAGCCATCCACACGGCCAATGCCTGCGCCGTCCTCTCCCATGTCCTGGATGGTCACTGTAAATTTATCGTTCTTCTTGATTTCCATAATTCGTTCCTTCTATGATAAGCATTGTGTATGGTTATATATCCAAGTTTTCTTAAGTATACAAGAACTACTCCTGCATTTGCAACTTAAAATACAAAAACGGCTGAAAATTATAAAACCTTTTCAGCCGTCTGACTTTTCTATTCTCTTTAAAAAACAAAACTATTCATATGCCCTATCTCTTTTGCCATTTCCTTAAACTTCTGGGCTCCAATTGAAAGATACTTATTTTCCAAATAGCTGATTGCTATTTTTTCGCTATATCTTAGCGGAAATACAAATATTTTTCGATTGTTTATTTTCTCTTTATAGGAATGTAAGAATATATCCGGACATACAAGTGCTCCTAAGCCTTCCATACAAAGCGATAGTACAATATCAATGTTCTTCGACTCCATTATCACATTCGGTATCATTTTATCCTCTGCACAGTATTTATGGAAAATACTGCCCACTTTCAGATCTCTTTGAACTGCAACAAACGGACACTTTTCGAACATTTTTAAGTTCACATTTTCTGGATGCTCTAATATTTCATTTTTTTCATCCGAAACATATTCATTCATAATTTCACTTGGCACTATCAGCATATACTGCTCCTGCCAAATGTCTTCGCATATTATATTCAGACTTTCCTTCGGCGGCGGACCTATAATAAAATCAATCTTAGCCTCCCGGAGAGCCATCTCTAAATTTGCAGAACTATCTTCAAATAAATTCACCCGCATCTGTGGGAACATCTTTTGAAATTTGGGTATTAAGACCGGAAGATATGCAGCCCCTCTTGCACGAGTGATTCCTATCGTTATCTCACTTCTTTTAAAGTCCTTAATATCCTGAATTTCTGCTTCCATTTCATCAAGGGATGTTTTTAATTGCTGTGCATAGCGTCTGAAACATGCCCCCGCTGGAGTAAGACTCATAGGTGGATTTCGATCAAACAATGGCGTACCAAAATGATCCTCTAGTTTTGCGATATGATTGCTGAGAGACTGTTGCGCAATATGCAGTCTCTTTGCCGCCCGAGTAAAATTCAACTCTTCAGCTGCAATTAGAAAATATTCAAGATTTAAGAGATTCATACTGACCTCTTTTCGTAGCATTGACATCATCCTTGTATTATCATACACTTTCACTCTCATATCTGTCAACATATCCATCTATTTCTCCGTCTCACCACAAAAGTTATAATTTAAAATATTTAACAGCACTTCTATATTGTCAGAAATACCCAACCCCCACATTACTTTTGCTACCAACGTTTCTTTACCGTATATGTCTGCACATACTGCTCCACATCTCAAAGCTTCCTGCCCTACCTTATATACGGTCATATCACACTTTCCATGACTGCATTGTGTTGTTACAATTACCAAAATTCCATTACAACATAATTCTGATATTTCTTTAAGCAGTCCGTTCGTTTCACTTGGCAGTCCACCAAGTCCAAACGCCTCTAAAATTACGATTTTATATTTTGCCTGTCGTGCCACTTCTAAAAGTTCAAGCTTTAATCCTGGTATTATTTTTATATAAAGGACACGATCATTTACTTTCTGTACCCACCTATAACCATTATCCCAGTTTCTGGTCGGAATATTAATAAGTTTAATGCTATTGTCTATAACCTCTCCAACAACTCTACCACTATAGCTTTCAAATGCGCTTATGTCCGTTGTGCTGGCTTTAAAAGCCCCGCATCCATTTAATATCTGTCCCGCAAAAACAATAAAAACACCCTTTAACTTTAGGAAAGCTGCAACGTACACCGCATCTTTTAAATTTTTAGGGGCATCACTGTCCGCTTCTCCCATAGGTTTTTGAGCACCTGTAAAAATCACCGGGCAATCAATTCCCATTGTCATGAAGCTTACCCCCGCTGCTGAATAGGCCATTGTATCTGTTCCATGCAGCACTACTATCCCGTCATATTCTGAGTATTTTTCTTGAATAGCGTTTGCAATTACGACCCAGTCATTCGGGCTCATATTAGAACTATCTTTATTTAGTACAGCGTATACATCTATATCTATTTGGGGCAAAAGCCCCGGCACACAGTGCAGAAGCTGCTCTCCTGTTAGTGCCGGGGAAAAGCCCTCTTTCCCACTTACACAGGCAATTGTCCCGCCTGTCGTAATAAGAAGTACTCTTTTTTTATCCATTTTACAGAATTTCTTTCATATCGATTTCGAATTCAGGGCCATCTAATTCTGCCTTGTCAGCAAGTAAATACTTGTATGCCTCTACCATAAGATCAATTCTTGGTGTTGGAACGCCATATTTCTTTCCCAATCTGCTCACTGCCATATAGCCAAACGGAACATCCTCCGTCAAAAATCTATGATATGGTGTTTTCGGGAGTTTTACGCTTTTTAAGCTGGCATTATTTAAGCCAAGATCTTTAATGTTATCGTAGTCAACTTTCCATGCCGCGTTCATTAATTCAAGAATAGTTTTCGGTGTTCCGCCTATAGCTTTCGATACTGCGCATCGTTCTGCATCCGCAGCCATTGTAAATTCCAATAAAATAGGCGGTAAACATTCCCCATAAAACTGCGCGTCTTCACCATTTGCCATTCGCGTAATATTAAATAAACAAAACGGAACATGCACCGGCGGATTCGTGTTGTTCATTGAAGTATCCAGGACATTGTCTACTGCATAAAACTCAGGAAATGCCTCTTTTAATTCTTCAACCACCATTGGGCCTGCCGATCCTGGGATAGTCGCAAAACTCATACTTTTCTTTGACGGTTTCATAAACGTTGTAGCCGGATATGTTAATGTAGGAGAGGCCGCCAGATTTCCACTTGTTTCACCAATGATAACCTGTTTTTCTAAAACTTCATCTCTTAATACACTGTAAAATTCGTAAGCCCCCCAGTTACCGGTTATAATGACAATCCTCTGGTCATTTTCCAGTTTTCCCTTCAGCAATTCTGCCATCGGTTTATGACCTTTTGAGGTTGTTGTAACAACTAAAAAATGTGCTCCTTTAATTGCTTCTCCGATATCTGTCGTTGCCTTCACCTTAAAGTTTCCATTCAAAGCACCTGATACTGTAATTCCATGCTCATTAACCGCCGCTGCTTTTTTTTCATCTCTGGTAAATCCGGATACTTCAAATCCTCTGCTCACCAACAATGCTGCTGTATTATGACCAATTTTTCCTAATCCTAAAACTGCTATTTTCATATTCGTATCCTTTCCGTCCCAGTCCGCTTTATCAACGGACTGGGACTATTTCATGAACATCCTTTTATCGGATCAGGCGATCTTCTCCCTCTACCGGAGACTTTGTTAAGATTTCGATACCATCTTTTCGAACTACTACAGTATCGGAATGACGAGTGGATCCCCAACCTGCGAATACTAATCCCGGTTCAACTGTAACAACCATTCCTTCCTGAAGAACCATATCATTATTTTTAGATAATGACGGGAACTCATGCAGACTCATACCCAGACCATGGCCGATACGTCCCGGGAGGAAATCACTGAATCCAGCTTCAATATAAGCTTTTACTCCAGCATCATAGATGTCTCCGATCTTAACTCCGGCTTTCATCATCTTAAATACATTTGCACGTCCCTCTAACATCGCATCGTATGCTTTTTCATACTGCTCCGGGATCTGACCGATCATAACAGTTCTCTCATTCTCTGTATGATATCCATCAATTGCTGCCCAGCAGACCGGAAGGCAAACCTCTCCTTCCTTCGGAACACGATTTCCAGGGCACTCACATCCATACGGAACACGGTATCCGGAGTTGGAATAGCACCATAATGCTGTAACAATTCCGCCCTCTGTGTTTCCGAAGCTGCTGATTTCAAACTCACTTAATTCTTTTGCCCATGTCTCTCTCATGGCAATTTCAGCTGCAATACTTGCTTCTGCCTCACTCTTACGAATATTAGCAATTGCTGCTTCCATGCCAATATTGGTTAAGCTTGCAGAAAGACGAAGTAAATTAATTTCATACTCATTTTTAATGTTTCTGGATTTTTTAAGGAAATCAGAGACATCAACCATCTTCGTTGCTCTTGTGATTTCCTGGATCTTATTGTACTGATTTAAAGAAAGGAAATCTCCCTCATAGCCGATAACCTTATCTTTAATTTTGATATCATCCGCAATAATATCAATTGCACCATATGCATCATTCGCGATCGGCTTCTGGTTTGCCCATGCACCAAATAACCGAATATCATCAATCGCTGCTTCATCAGCAGAATGTCTTGCTCTCAGGCTATGTACAAGAAGCACTGCATCTCCCTCTGCCGGAATCAAAACAACTACCGGATGGCTGTACAGGATCGGGTTGAAACCAGATAAATAGAATGTGTTCTGCGGCTTGAAACAGATGATTCCATCAATTCCCATTTCTTTCATGGATGCCTGCATCTTGATTACTTTCTCTTTATAGAGCTGCTTACGGTCATATTTTTTTAATTCCTGTTTAATTTCACTAATTGTCATCATAATATTTTCCTCCATTTTTTATTTAATATAATATTCCTGCTCCAGGTCCTAACGGGATTCTGAAGACAAACCACACAATCAACTGAACTACAAAACAGACAAAGAAACCAACTGTATACGGCAGCATGCTAGCCATCAATGTTCCAAATCCAAAATCATCATCATACTGTTTGCATAAGGATAATAACATTGCAAAGTATGCAAATGCCGGTGTGATAGGGTTCGTCACTGCATCTCCGATTCGATAACACATCTGAGTCAGTGCCGGATTATATCCCATTAACATAAACATCGGTACAAAGATAGAGGCGATTAAACCATATTTTGCAGACGCACTACCTATAAATAAGTTCATTACCGTACAAAGTAATATGAACAGAATCAGAATCACGATCATTGGAAGGCCTGAATTCTGTAACACCTCCGCGCCTTTAATTGCAAGAATAACTGCCAAATTGGACCATTCAAAGTATTTCAGAAACTGTGCAATTACAAAACATAAGGCTACAAAGGAACCCATGTCCTTCATACAATCTCCTAATGCATTTACGATATCTGTACTATTTTTAAATTTACCGCACTTCAGCCCAAAGGTAACACCTGGAATAAAGAAAAGCATTGCAATTAAAAACGGAAGACTCTTCATCAATGGAGATTTTGCTGTAAAAATTCCACCTGTTTCCGGATCTCTCAGAATACCATTCGCTGGTATTGCGCCAATTAAAATAATGAGAGCATATATGAGAACCGAAATCAAAGCATTCCGCACAGCTTTATTTTCCAATTCACTTAATTTGTCAATTTTCTTCTCCACGCCGACTACATTTTTTCGCTTAGCTAAACGTGGTTCTACAAACTTAATCGTTACAAATACTGATGCAACAGTTAATACCAGAACCGAAAATGCTGCAAAATACCAGTTGATTGCCGGTGATGCAGAGTATGATGGATCGATAATCTGTGCCGCAGCCTCTGTGAAACTATAATTTGTTACGTCCATTGATGTCAGCAGAAGATTTGCACACATTGCGCCAGAAACAGTTGCATATCCGCAAAGAGCACCCGCTAATGGATTTCTGCCCATTGTTGCAAAAATGGATGCGCCCAATACCGGCATAATAACATAACCAACTCCACCTGCTGCATCTGCCATAACACCAACGAAGCAGAACACTACAATGACTTTAAAATCTGAACCATTTGAACCTTCAACAATTTTCTGCAATGTGATTTGGAAAAGTCCTGAGCGTTCACAAATTCCCACTCCAAACATACATGTCAACACTGGACCTAATACTGAAAGAGATTGAAAGTTCGATACCATACTGGTCAGCATTCTGGCTATGCCCTCTCTTGAAAGCAGGTTATAGACCTCAGCCTTTTCTCCAGTCACAGGATTAATAGCTGAAATTCCTGCTATTGAACATACCGCTGATGTTACAATAATCAGAATGCAGAACCACAAGAAAAAAATCATTGGATTCGGAATTTTATTTCCGATTTTCTCAACGGCGTTATAAAATCCCTTCGATGATTCATCTTTTTTGCTTGCGCTATTAAACATACTAAACTCCTCCTTTCTGTCTTCTTCGAATTGTCTGCTCAAATTCCGCTGCAGCTAGAACTTATGCTGAAATTATAAGATCTTTCCCCGTAAATTTCCAACACTTTTTCATCTTGAGCGCTACTGTCTTTTGGCTGTGGCATTATATAACAAAAAACCGGCTCCCCGCGCCCCAAAGACTCCCATTCAGAAGTCCCCGGAACCGGAAAACCGGTTTTCGAATATCAATTATATAATTTACACATTATGTAAACCGCAATTTATGCTCTCGCCTCAGAACCTGCCTTCTTGTTTAACAGCTCCTTACCGGATGTGACAACGATGATCACACCGAGAACCATAAGAAGAATTGCAACGATGAGCTGAAGTCCCTCAACCATAAATACTGCAGTACCTGCGCTGAATGCACCTACAAGTGCGAGGGTTCTCTGAACCAGTGCTGTAAAGGTTACGCAGAGCATGATCACGCACGGTACGATCAGGGTCTTGTTCTGTCTGCCTGTTACCTTTAAGAATACGCAAAGAGTGATCAGAACCAGAGCGCTTAACAGCTGGTTTGCGCTTCCGAATAACGGCCAGATGTTGGAGTAACCGACTCTTGTAAGGATGTAGCCGAATGCGAGTGTGATGATCGTGGATACATACTTGTTGCAGAGGAATTTTCTCCAGCCCTCTGCGTTCTCCATATCGTCTACGGAGAAAAGCTCCTGGAAGGACATACGTCCGATACGTGCTACCGCATCAAGGCTTGTAAGGGCAAGAGCGGATACACACATGGTCATGAAGCACTGTGCAACATAGATCGGAAGACCGAACATCTCAAGAAGTCCTGCAACACCTGAGGAGAAGATCTGGAACGGAGTTCCTACTGCTGCAGTACCGTCAGCTGCTGCAGCGGCACCTGCTACACAGAGTGCAAGTACGGCTAAGAGGCTCTCAAGGACCATAGCGCCGTAACCAACTTTTAACATATCTTTCTCATTCTCAACGGTCTTGGAGGAAGTACCGGAGGAAACGAGGCTGTGGAAACCGGAAACGGCTCCGCAGGCTACGGTTACGAAAAGGATCGGGAACATGTTTCCAAGCTTCTCGTTTGTGAAACCTGTGTACATCGGAAGGTTCATGTTCGGATGTGCAACAACGATACCGACAACAGCACCGATGATCATTCCGGCGAACATGAATGTTGTCATATAGTCACGCGGCTGTTTTAAGAGCCACATCGGAAGAACAGATGCAAAGAAGATATATGCAAATGTAAATCCTGTCCATGCGTCCTTGCCGCCGATCAGCGGGAATGCCATACCGATTGCAAGAGATGCAATTGTGCATGCAAGTCCTACAAAGAACTCGCTCTTGCCTTCAAGGTTGAGCTTCTTCTGAAGAACACCGAAGATCATAGCGAATACGATAAATGCGATGGAGATGGAGCCTGCGGCGCCGTTTGTCTGGGCTGCTGCCGCAAGCTCTGTAACGCCGTCCTTAACCGTGTAGGCGTTGAATGTGCCTGCAACCATGTCTGCGAAAGCCGCGATAACGATCAATGTGAATAACCAGCAGAAGATCAGGAATAATCTCTTACCCGTCTTGCCGATGTACTTCTCGATCAGAAGTCCCATGGACTTACCTTCGTTCTTTACACTCGCGTAAAGAGCGCCGAAGTCTGTGACAGCTCCGAAGAAGATACCGCCGACGAGGATCCAGAGAAGGACCGGAACCCAGCCGAATGCAGCTGCCTGGATCGCACCCGTTACAGGGCCGGCACCTGCGATGGAAGAAAACTGGTGTGAGAAAACGATCCAGCCGTTTGTAGGTACATAGTCCTGTCCATCTTCATGTGTGTAGGCAGGTGTCTTTGCCTTCGGGTCGATGCCCCAGGTCTTTGCCAGCCAGCGTCCGTATACCATATATCCGCATAACAGACACACAGCTGCGATCAGAACGATTACTAATGTGTTCATGTCATTTTGCTCCTTTGTAAATTCATTTTGTCATACCGGAATGTCGCGAATTCCGGTCCCGGCAGTCCATCCATATTCAAACGGGTATGATACAGATGACTTGGAAAACTCGCTTTGCGAGTTTTCCAAGTTTTCGCGGCAGTCGCCAAGGTCTCGTGCGAGCACGGACTTTGGCTCGTTGCTCGCGAAAAAAAAATCCTCCGTCTCCACAGGGATCGCTCCCATAGAAGACGAAGGATCTAACATTCTCCGCGTTACCACTTCTGTTGCCGGAAAACCAGCCTCTCAGTCCCATCCTCCTCAAGTATCTGCTGTACTCTCAGATGAATCGGTCCCCCTTTAACGGTGAGGTTTCCGTCCGGAATTACTAAAACAAGCTGTTCATCCCGGCTGCTTCCAGGTGATAACCCTCTAATTTCTTATCTGCCTCGCACCGTCCGGCAGCTCTCTGGATAAGATCCTGTTAGAAAGTCCTGTCCCGTTCATCGCATTTGAATATGAACAACACTCATTTTAGTCACAAAAGTGAATTTGTCAACCGTTATTTTTTGATCTTTGCGGTTTCTTATCACTGCAAAATGCACATATATCTTTTATACGCGGACATTTCGTGTTATCTGTCTTTCCATGACAAATTATTGTCAAAATTATGCACGATTTATGATCCGCCGCGGGTCATTTTTTCTACACACTAGTTTTCGCTCGTCCGGCGCACATTCGTCTCCATGAAGCGGTTGTAACCGAGCCAGCCCATGTTGTCCCCGGCACCTCTTAAGATCTCCGTCATGGTCTCCAGCTTCGCGTCCGCGTTGTCCGCAAGGTTTAACGCCATTGCCTCGATCAGGGCTGGTTTCTTCGGAGAACCGTACTCAAGCTCGCCATGGTGGGCAAGAATGCAGTGAATCAGCTCACTCTCCAGCTTTTTCGGGAATCCCGGCATCGCGTCGATCCGCTCTTTTACCATCTGGGAGCCAATGATGATGTGGCCGAGAAGCTGTCCGTCATCTGTGTAGTCGTTCTCCGGAAACGCGGAAAGTTCTTTTGTCTTTCCGATATCATGGAACATCGCTGCCGTCAAGAGCAGGTCGCGGTTCAGCACCGGGTACTGTTTACTGAAGTAATCGCACATTTTTACGACACTTAAGGTATGTTCTAAAAGTCCGCCGACGAAGCCGTGATGAACGCTCTTTGCCGCGGAATGGAAGGAGAACGCCTTCATGAACTCCGGATCGTTGAAATAGCCGGATGCCAGCTTTCTTAAGTACTCGTTCTTGATGGTTGTGATGTACTGGGTAAGCTCATGCTGCATCGTCGGGATGTCCTTTGTGGTCACCGGGAGATAATCTGCCGGATGGTACTCGCCCTCATCCGCCTTGCGGATTCGTTTTACATTCAACTGGTTCTGTCCCTGGAACAGAGTCACGTCCGCGTCAACATACACGTAATCCAGTGCGCAAAACTCGTTGATTCCCGGAGAGTTTAACTCCCAGATCTTTGCGTCGACAGTTCCTGTTTTATCCTGCAGTACAAGAGAACCGTACTCTTTTCCATTCTTTGTGAGCGCGATCTGTTTTGTCTTGCACAGGTATACATCCGAAATGTGGTTTCCTTCCCGGAATGTTTCAATAAATCTCATAATCTCTCCTTCTATTCATTGCGTCGATAGACGTTTTCTGTCTTTACATCTAGCGTTTCAGTTTTAAGGCTGAAGCGTTATTATTGGACTAGATAACTGTTCAGTAAGTCTGAGCAGTTACAAGCCAGGCAGTAATAACTACCTGGCTCCAATCGTCACTTGATACTCTATTTCTTTATATTCATCAATAGACTTCCGTTTTACCGTAACTTTTACAGAATCTCCGGTCTTCACATCCTCCAGCCGGTTCTGGAAGTCCCGGATCGTCTGGATCTCCGTGTCCCCGATCTTTGTCAGGATGTCACCGTTCTGGATTCCCACGTTGTAGGCAGGTCCATCTGCAACGGAATCTGTTATATATACTCCACTGGGGATTCCGCTCTCCATCATCACGGAGGTCACATCCTGTCCCCGGATTCCGAAATACGGGGCGGACTGTCCGTTTGTGAGTTTCTGGAGCACGCCCTTGTACTCCGAGATCGGCATCGCCATCGTCTTATCTTCTATCTGTCCATTATCTCCGGACTGATAAGTATCGGTCGCCCAGCCCACAAGCTGACCGGAAAGATTTAAGAGGAATGTTCCCTCGTCTGCATGGCTCTCAAACTCTGTATACAGGATACGCGTCTGACCATCCACCGCCTGGACTCCCTTTGCCACATAGGCGATCAGCCCCTGCTTGACGGAATGGACATGTCCGGAAGGACTTCCCACCGCGAGGACCATGTCCCCGGTGCGGACGGAATAGGAGTTTCCGAGTTCCACCGCCTTCATCCAGTTTACGGTCTGCTCTTCAATATCAGAGATCTTCGCGCTGACGACTGCTATCTTGGAGGTGGTGTCCTGGGATTTCAGTTCTACTGCCGCCGTGGATCCGTCCCCGAAGGTCACCCGCAGGGAGTCGGCTCCAGCCACCGCGCTTTGGCCTGTCAGAATCAGCGCCTCGCTAGGATTCACTGCGATGATGATTCCCGCATGCTGTCCTGTTGTCTCAATAGGGTTATCAAACCAGTCCACGTCGTTTTTCACTGCGGAGACTGTCACGATACTCTTCTCGGCTTCCAGATAGATGTTCCGGAACGCGTCATTTAACTCGGTGAGGTTTTTCGTTGTCCAGGGGAACTTTTCCATGGCGTCCCCGACGATCTTATCCACCTCATCCTTCAGATCTTCCGCGCGGATCCCCTCCCCTGTAGTCTCCGCCATCGTCTCCACTGGTGTCGGATCACCGGATGGATCCTGGTCCCGTTCGATCGTGATCGGTGCGGAGGTCACCGGCTGCTCTTTACCCAGAAGCTTTTTTGCTGTCGGCAGTGATACCACAAAGCTCACCGCCGCAACTCCGCCGAAAACAACCGCAAAAAGAACATAGCACAGGATCCGGCCCGCGGCCCTGCGCTTATCGATCGGAGGTTTTACGACCTTTTCCCTCATAAATTTTTTCTCGTTAGGTGTATCTGACATGAAAAAAGTCTCCTTTTCATATCTTACAGCAGCCCTTACTCCTGCTGCGGGCAAATATCCATCAAAATACGATTCCATTTGCGGATTCTTTGCGTTTAGCCTATCTTCTTTCCATTATAATTTTTTTCCCCTTATTATGCAACAAAAAAATGGTGTATACAGGTTTCCTCGTACCATTCGACAACCTTTTCCACAGGCTCTCCCTCCCAAATCGGGACACCTCCACCGTAAGAAAAAATCTCTATGATATTTAACGCGTTTGTGTTATACTTTTTCTGTGCAGGCAGGCATCTTTACTGAAAATCTCCGCATGTTCCATACCGCGGAATGTCTGCGTATTGAAAGGAAAAAAAGTATCGACCTATGAATCAGAAAGTATTAAAAACACTTGAATATTATAAAATTATTGACCGTCTGACCGACTGTGCGGCGTCTGAACCGGGAAAGAAGATGTGCCGGGAGCTGGTTCCCTCCTCAAATTTTGATGAGATCGTTCAGGCCCAGACGGAAACTGCCGACGCTGTAACCCGCGTGCGCCAGAAAGGAAGTCTCTCCTTAGCCGGAGTCCGTGATGTCCGGGATTCCTTAAAACGTCTGGAGATCGGCAGTTCCTTAAGCATTATGGAGCTTCTCTCCGTCAGCGGACTTTTGACCTGTGCGGCCCGCGCAAAGAATTATGGACGCCATCCGGAGAATATGGAGCTTCCGGATGACTCTCTCGATGAGATGTTCCGCACTCTGGAACCACTGACGAATGTGAACAGTGAGATCACCCGCTGTATTCTCGGTGAGGATGAGATCGCCGATGATGCAAGCCCGGGACTTCACCACGTCCGCCGCCAGATGAAGATCACAGCAGATAAAGTCCACACCCAGTTGAACTCCATCTTAAACTCCAGCCGGACTATGCTGCAGGATGCCGTTATCACCATGCGTGACGGACGCTACTGCCTCCCGGTCCGCGCCGAGTATAAGAGCCAGTTCGCCGGAATGGTTCATGACCAGTCAGCCACCGGATCCACACTCTTTATCGAGCCGATGGCGATCATCAAGCTAAACAACGAACTCCGTGAACTGGAATTAAAGGAGCAGAAAGAGATCGAGATGATCTTAGCCGCCTTAAGCACTGAGCTCGTCCCGTATATCGAGCCGATCACAACAAATTTTGAGATCCTCACAAAGCTGGATTTCATCTTCGCGAAAGCGGCTCTCTCAAGAATTTATAACTGTTCCATGCCGAAGTTTAACCGCAAAGGTTATATCCATATCAAGGACGGACGCCATCCGCTCCTTGACCCGAAAAAGGTCGTTCCGATCAATATCTGGATGGGAAGAGATTTCGACCTGCTGATCGTAACAGGACCGAATACCGGCGGTAAGACCGTATCCTTAAAGACGGTCGGCCTGTTTACCCTGATGGGACAATCCGGTCTGCAGATCCCGGCCTTTGACGGCTCCGAGCTTTCCGTTTTCGACGAGGTATTCGCGGATATCGGTGATGAGCAGAGCATCGAGCAGAGCTTAAGTACCTTCTCCGCCCACATGACAAATATCGTTAAGATCCTAAATCAGGCGGACAGCCGGTCTCTCTGCCTTTTCGATGAGCTTTGCGCCGGAACGGACCCCACCGAGGGTGCCGCATTAGCGATCTCCATCCTGTCCTTCCTTCACAATATGAAGTGCCGGACCATGGCGACCACCCACTACAGCGAACTGAAAGTGTTCGCTCTGTCAACACCGGGCGTTGAGAACGCCTGCTGTGAATTTAATGTTGAAACACTGCGTCCGACTTATAAGCTCCTGATCGGTATTCCCGGAAAGAGTAACGCATTCGCGATCTCCAGACAGTTAGGTCTGCCGGATTACATCATCGATGATGCGAAGACCCATCTGGAATCCAATGATGAGGCATTTGAGGACCTGCTTGCGAACCTGGAACAGAGCCGCGTGACTATCGAAAAAGAGCGGGAGGAGATCGCAAGCTACAAGGAAGAGATCTCCCGTTTAAAGAAGAATATCGAGCAGAAGGAAGAACGGCTTGATGAGCGGAAAGAAAAGCTCTTAAAGAACGCCAACGAGGAAGCCCAGCGGATCTTACGCGAGGCGAAAGAGACCGCGGACCAGACGATCCGGAATATCAACAAGCTTGCTGCAAGCTCCGGTGTCGGAAAAGAGCTGGAGGCTGAGAGAACAAAGCTCCGCGAAAAGCTGGATAAAGTCGATAAAAATTTAAGTCTGAAGAACAATAAGGGACCGAAAAAGACGATCTCACCGAAGAAATTAAAGATTGGTGACGGTGTTAAGGTCCTCACGATGAACTTAAAGGGAACGGTCAGCACACTGCCGAACGCAAAGGGCGATCTCTATGTGCAGATGGGAATCCTGCGCTCCCTTGTAAATATCAAGGATCTGGAGCTCTTAGACGAGGCGTCCGTATCCGGACCGGGTCTCGATCCGGCTGCCCTGAAGCGAAACAACACCGGAAGCGGAAAGATCAAGATGGCGAAGTCCTTCTCCGTCTCCCCGGAGGTCAATCTCATCGGAATGACAACGGACGAGGCGATGCCTGTCCTCGACAAGTATCTGGACGATGCTTATCTCGCCCATCTTCCGCAGGTCCGCGTTGTACATGGACGTGGAACAGGTGCGCTGCGGGCTGCTGTTCATAAGCATTTGAAGAAGCTTAAATATGTGAAGGAATTCCGACTTGGTGAGTTTGGGGAAGGCGATACGGGTGTTACGATCGTAACCTTCAAGTAACTTTCAAATAGAAACCTACCTTGATTTACAGGCAAAAAACGAAATTTTTACGATTAATTTTAGAAGGAGGAGACCTCCATGGTCGATAAACAGAGAATTCTCATCGTCGACGATGACGAGAATATTGCAGAGTTAATTTCCCTGTACCTGATGAAAGAATGTTATGATACAAAGATCGTCGGGGACGGAGAATCCGCCCTGAAGGAGGTTCCGGTCTTTAAGCCGAACCTGATCCTTCTCGACCTGATGCTGCCGGGTATGGACGGCTATCAGGTCTGCCGGGAGATCCGCACGACCTCTCAGGTACCGATCATCATGCTGTCCGCAAAGGGCGAGGTCTTCGACAAAGTTTTAGGTCTGGAGCTCGGTGCCGACGACTATATGATCAAGCCATTCGATTCCAAGGAACTTGTCGCCAGAGTCAAGGCTGTTCTCCGCCGCTATCAGGCGGCTCCAGTCAGCATATCTGCTGCGACAAAACAGCAGGGCGAATATGTGGAGTATCCGAACCTCATCGTCAATCTGACGAACTATTCCGTCCTCTACAAAGGCCACTCTGTGGATATGCCGCCGAAGGAACTGGAGCTTTTATACTTCCTCGCCTCCTCTCCGAATCAGGTCTTTACCCGTGAACAGTTGTTGGACCATATCTGGGGCTATGAGTATATCGGTGACACCCGGACTGTTGATGTCCATATCAAACGCCTTCGCGAGAAGATCCGCGACGACGAGAACTGGGCGCTGTCCACTGTCTGGGGAATCGGTTATAAATTCGAGGTAAGACGATGACCCGTTCTCTTTATACCAAGTTTCTTCTCGGATATCTGGTATTTGGCCTTCTTGGTTTCATTTTCATCGCGACTATGTCCTCGGAAATCACTTACCAGTATCTCTTAGAAGAAAAGTCTGAATCGCTCTACGATGAGGCGAATCTTCTCGCCTCCACCTATAGCGATATCTATCAGGGCAAAAATATCAGCCTGTCCACGGCAAACCCGCAGCTGCAGGCCGTTGCCACCTACTTAAAGGCACAGGCCTGGGTCATCAACCAGAAAGGCAGCGTTGTTGCGGAGACTGCCCCAGCCTCCCATATCGGCACCGCCATCGATGGTTTTGATCCCACCGTAGCAGGAAACCGCTCGTATATGACCGGCAGATTTTTCGGCATGTTTGATAAAGACATGCTGTCCGTCATAGCGCCGATCACAGGAAATTTCAATACGTATGGATACGTGGTGATCCATATGCCCATCGAACAGATCATACATGGAAAAGACCGGATCCTAAACATTGTATATATTACAGCGCTGGTAGTTTTCGTCCTCTCCCTGATCATTCTTCTCGTGTTCACAAAGACTGTATATGTCCCGTTAAAGAAGATCACCGCGGGGGCGAAGGAATATGCGGCGGGAAACTTAAGTCATACGATTAAGGTAACTTCTGCCGATGAGATGGGATATCTTGCCAACACCTTAAATTATATGTCCAGTGAATTAAATAAGATGGAGGAATATCAGCATTCCTTTATCGCCAACGTCTCCCACGACTTCCGCTCCCCGCTGACGTCTATCAAGGGGTATCTGGAAGCGATCAAAGACGGAACGATCCCGCCGGAATTATACGATAAATATCTCGGCATCCTGATCTCCGAGACAGAGCGGTTAAACAAACTCACTCAGGGCATGCTGACGCTGAACTCTCTCGACAGCAAAGGATTCCTGACACGGAGCAACTTCGATATCAATCGCGTGATTAAAGACACCGCGGCAACCTTCGAAGGAACCTGCAATGCCAAGGATATCGTTCTGGATCTCACCTTCGCTGCGGATATCCAGATGGTGTATGCAGATCTCGGTAAGATCCAGCAGGTGCTCTACAATCTGATCGACAACGCCATCAAATTCAGCCGTGAGAACTCTGTGATCTATATCCAGACTTCGCTGAAGTATGAAAAAGTCTTTGTTTCCGTGAAGGATACGGGAATCGGTATTCCGAAGGAAAGTATCAAGAAGATCTGGGACCGCTTCTATAAGTCGGATCTCTCCAGAGGTAAGGATAAGAAGGGAACGGGACTCGGTCTGGCGATCGTAAAAGAAATCATACAAGCACACGGGGAAAATATTGATGTGATCAGCACCCAGGGGGTCGGGTCGGAATTTATCTTTACGCTGCCGAAGGCGACGGCACTGTAATACAGCCAAAAAACGGACACAGAACTATCTATTCTGTGTCCGTTTTTTGTTGCTCGCGTCTTGCGCAGTCGCTTGCGACAATCTACATCTTCGCGCAGTGCACAAAAAATCTCTGCCCAGTCACACCTCGATGTGTCCGGACAGAGATTTTTATTTCTGTCAATTTTTTTAGATCTCTTTCATCTTCGTTCCGATCGCATGAACAACCACCTTCATGCTTTGCTATTTTTTATGACCGGTCAGACATCATATCAAGTCCTGTCATTGCCAACACTTTTACCGCTGCGGTGAGGGCACGTCTTCCTGCCTCTCCGCCTGCAGCCTCCGCAAATGCTGCTGTGTGGGTTCCCAGACCTTCGCCCACACCAATATAAAACTGGGCTGCCGGGAGTGCCTGAGTTACATTGCCAACGTCCGTGGATCCGATTCCCTGCGTCAGATCCCGCGGAATGTGGTGTTCTCCGATCAGGTCCATATTTTTCTCCACTGCCTTCACAAGTTCCCGGTTGTTGCGCACATCCTTGATGAGATAACCGTCCTGTTTGATCTCAACCTCTACTCCGGCACAAATCGCTGCACCCTTTGCGCAGCGGTCAATGACTGCAATCACTTCTTCTAAATAGCCTGCGTCTAATGCCCGGATATTAAACCGGCATACAGCTTTCTCCGGAACGATATTCACAACGGTTCCGCCTTCCAGGATAATTCCGTGAACCCTCGTGTAATCCTTAAAATGAAGTCTCTGGGAATCTACCGCATGGAACATCTGGAGAACTCCGTTTAATGCACTGGCCCCCATCCACGGGCACGCTGCGGTATGTGCCGGTTTTCCGGTGAAGGTATAGGTCTTGTTTACGGCTGCAAATGAGATATCATCTGCCATGGACATATCACTCGGATGCATGATCAGCGCCATATCCACACCATCGAAGATTCCTTCGTCCAGCATCGTGATCTTTCCGCTTCCGTTTTCCTCTGCCGGTGTTCCAAGAACCTTCAGGGTTCCGCCGATCCCGTATTTTTCCATGATCTCTTTTAATATCACACCGGCTCCGGCTCCGCTGGTGCCGATCAGATTGTGTCCGCATGCATGTCCAATTTCAGGGAGCGCGTCGTACTCGCACATAAACGCAAAGGTCATTCCCGGCTTTCCACTCCGGTATTCCGCCACAAATGCGGTCTCCAGAGAGCCGGCTCCCCGCTGTACTTTAAAGCCATGCTTTTCCAGCAGCCCGCACAGCTGATCCTGTGCCAGCGTTTCATGGTATGCCAGCTCCGGATGAGCAAATATGCATGCACTGACCGTCTCAAACTCATCCCGGTGTTTCTCCGCCAATGTTTCAATCTCGTGCTTTACCTGTGTAAGCTCCATCGTCATTTCCTCCTGTTATGCCCGATATTATATCCACTATTATACTGCGGTTTCTCCTGCTTTCTCAAGCACTGATCACATAAATTTCCCACTCCGCCACAGACGGAAACCTCCCTCGCATTCCATTGAATCTCCTTGCGTTTCATGATAAAATATAGTCATCTGCCCAATCATTTCTAACTGCTCGAGAGGAGGACATAATTATGAATTCTATTTCTATCACCTGGAATGGTCATTCCTGTTTTACCGTTGAAAAAGATGGTTTTTCCATTGTTTTTGATCCATATGGTCCAAATACCGTACCGGGACTCGCGCCGCTTTCCCTCACCGCGGACATGGTACTCTGCAGCCACGAGCACGGTGACCACGGATACACGGACGCAGTGACCTTAAAGCACAGCGGGACAAAGAATCCGTTTTCCATCACGAAGATCGACACCTGGCATGACCCGGAGCAGGGGGCGCTCCGCGGACCGAACCGGATCCATATTTTGGAATCGGACGGACTTAAAATTGCCCATATGGGTGACATCGGATGTCCTCTTACCAGAGAACAAAAGGATCTTTTAAAGCATCTCGACGCAATCCTGATCCCGGTCGGCGGCTACTACACCATCGACGCTGTTCAGGCAAAAGCCCTGACAGATGACCTCGCTCCCCGCGTTGTGATCCCGATGCACTACCGTTCCGACCATTTCGGCTATCCGGTGATCGGACGTCTCGAGGAATTTACGGGATTCTGCCGAAATGTAGTGGAGTACGATTCCAATACACTGCTCCTGACGGCTGAGACAAGACCGCAGACAGCAGTTTTAAAGCTGTAATAAACCGATAAGTTCCATTTTTGCTGCAGTTTTCCGTGATGATCCGACCGGCGGTGTAAAAATACAGCTGTCATGTCCGGTCAAATACAGAGTTTAACTGCAGCAATTTTTATGGCCTTTTCCCGGCGCTGGAGAGCACCATAATTTTATAACTTTAAGTTATGTGCCATATCAATACGCGCCATTTTATTTATGTCTGATCCTATGCTATAATGAGGAAACGAAAGAATTCATGAACTGTTAAGGCAGCTGACGGTCTGGATTTTTGCAGCTGTCTTTTAATATTTCTTAGATAAGAAAGGAACATATAAAGTCATGGCAGAAGGAACGATCTTTAAATTTCATAATGACCTTGATACCGATCAGATCATTGCATCCCAGTATCTGCTCTTACCGAATCTGGAAGAAATGAAAGAGCACACATTCGAGTCTCTTGACCCGGATTTCCCGAAAAAAGTAAAACCTGGTGATTTCGTAGTAGGCGGTGAGAACTTCGGCTGCGGTTCTTCCAGAGAACAGGCACCGGGCGTCTTAAAAGCCCTCGGCGTGCAGGCTGTTGTAGCGAAATCCTTTGCAAGAATCTTCTATAGAAACGCCATCAACATCGGACTTCCGGTCATCGTCTGTAAAGACCTGCCGGATGACGTAAAGACCGGCGACACTATGGAACTTTCCATGTCTGACGGAACTGCCCACGCAAACGGAAAGACATATTCCTGCACAAAGCTGCCGGAATACATGCAGAACATCTTAAATCAGGGCGGACTGATCGCTTCTTTAAACCGTGAGGAGGACTAAGACAATGGGAATGACAATCGCAGAAAAGATTATTGCGGCGGCAGCCGGAGTTGACTACGTAAAACCGGGAGATATCCATACCGTAACATTAGACCGTATGATGAGTAACGACGGAACCACCCATTTGACCGTTGACATGTACCGCAATAAATTAAAACATCCGCATATCGCGGACACAAAGAAGATGGTATTCATCGTAGACCACAATGTCCCGTCCGACTGCCCGAAGACAGCGGCATCCCAGAAGAAGATGCGCGACTTCGCAAAGGAAAACAACATTGATTTCTGGGAGGGAAAAGGCGTCTGCCACCAGGTCATGATGGAAAATTATGTCTGCCCGGGCGAGCTGATCTTCGGCGCTGACAGCCACACCTGCTCCTACGGCGCTCTCGGTGCCTTCGGTACCGGCGTTGGATGTACCGACCTCCTCTACGGCATGGTGACAGGAAAATCCTGGGTTCTCGTTCCGGAGACCGTAAAATTCAATCTTGTCGGAAAGCTGCCGGAGGGCGTTTACGCGAGGGACCTGATCTTGACCATCATCGGCACCATCGGCGCAAACGGCTGCAACTACCAGGTTATGGAGTTCACAGGCGAGGGCGCTAAGACATTGAGCATCAGCGAGCGTATGGTCCTCTGCAACATGGCTGTCGAGGCAGGTGCAAAGACCGGTATCTTCGAGCCGGACGAGAAAGCCATCGAATACCTGGAAGCACACGGAAGAAAGCCGAAGGCACTCTTCACAAGCGACCCGGACGCAGTCTACGCAAGAGAATATACCTTTGACCTCTCCAGGATCCGCCCGGTAGTGGCGAAACCGGACTTCGTTGACAACCTGGTTCCGGCCAAGGAAGTCCGCGGCGTGAAGATCGACGAGGCATTCTTAGGTTCCTGCAACAACGGACGGATCGAGGATCTGAGAGTCGGTGCTTCCATTATTAAAGGAAAAAAAGTCGCTGAGAAGGTTCGTTTCCTTGTGGTTCCGGCAAGCCAGACCGTTTACCTCCAGGCACTGAAGGAAGGTCTGATCGACATCTTTATGGAAGCCGGTGCAATTGTTATGAACCCGAACTGCAGCGTATGCTGGGGCAGCTGCCAGGGCGTTATCGGCGAGAACGAAGTCCTGATCAGCACTGGTACAAGAAACTTCAAGGGCCGTGCAGGTCATCCGAGCTCCAAGGTATATCTCGGTTCTGCAGCGACGGTTACGGCGTCTGCTATTAAGGGCGAGATTGCATTAGCAAGTGATTTATAATCTGCACAGATTTGCAAAGACTATTTTCACGTGCAAAAATCCATTCCAGATCAGCTTCGCTGATGGGATTTTTGCCTTCCAGCCTATGTTTTCTTACGGTCAGCGCAGCAAGTGCGCAGACCTACTGAACAGTTACGGATAAATTACTTATTGGTATTTGCCAGAATGATACGGCAATATGCATTTTTGAATATGATCATTATATTTGTATAGAAATCGAGGATATTTACATGGAAAAAATGACTGGAAAGGTCTGGGTTCTGGGCGATGACATCGACACTGATATCATTATCCCGACCGAGTACCTTGCATTAAAGACCATTGACGATATGAAACAGTATGGATTTTCCCCGCTCCGCCCAGAGCTGGCTGCCCAGATCAAGCCCGGTGACATCATCGTTGCCGGAAAGAACTTTGGCTGCGGCTCTTCAAGGGAGCAGGCACCGGAGATCATCAAAGCGTTGGGAATCCAGTGTGTGATCGCGAAATCCTTTGCGAGGATTTTCTTCCGCAACTCCATCAACAACGGTCTGCTCCTCATCGAACAGCCGACACTCTACGATGACATCAAAGAGGGCGATACCGTATCCGTTGTGATGAACGAGCACATCGACTACAACGGAAAAGAGTACCCGATCGCATCTCTTCCTGAGAACCTGATGGACATTATCCGCGCAGGCGGCCTTGTAAAAGCCATGCGTAAGCTGAATGGTTTGGACTGAACGGGAGGAAAACGAAATGGGAAAGACTGTAATTGAGAAGATCGTTGAACATAATACCGGCAGGTCCGTAAAGCCGGGCGATATCGTGACCGTAAATGTTGACCGCGTCATGATCCACGACATTTTTATTCCGTTCGTGGCGGAGAAATTTAAAGAGATGGGATTTGAGAAGCTGTGGGATCCGGATAAGGTCGTTCTGATCTACGACCACCTTGTTCCGGCAAGCCAGCTTGACGATACAAGACATTTCCATGTCGGCGATGCGTTTGCCGCAAAATACGGCATGACCCACGTCCACAGAAGCGACGGAATCTGCCACCAGTTAATGACAGAAGCCGGATATGTAAAACCGGGCGATGTTGCCTTCGGTACAGACAGCCACACAACGACCTACGGCTGTGTCGGCGCATTCTCCTCCGGAATCGGATATACGGAAATGGCCAGCATCCTGGGAACAGGAACCATGTGGATCCGTGTGCCGGAGACCATCAAAGTTGTCATCAACGGAAAGCTGCCGGAGAATGTAATGTCCAAGGATGTGATCCTGCGCCTCATCGGTGATCTCGGCGCGGACGGCGCTACTTATAAGGCTCTTGAGTTCTCCGGAAGCGCAGTGGAGAGCATGACAGTCGCAAGCCGTATGACGATCTCCAATATGGCCATTGAGGCCGGCGCAAAGTGCGCCCTGTTCACACCGGACGAGAAGACGGCGGAATACTGTAATGTTACCTTAAATGACTATCAGAAGAGTCTTTTCGGCGACGCAGACGCAAATTACTGCCGCGTGATAGAATACAATGCCGAGGACTTTGTTCCGGTCATGGCATGTCCGTCCCAGGTTGACAAGATCCGCAATGTCAGCGAGCTTGAAGGCACAGAGATCGATCAGGTATTTATCGGTTCCTGCACAAACGGACGTCTTGAGGATCTGGCTGCGGCTGCGGAAGTCTTAAAAGGAAAGAAAGTCGCGAAATTTGTAAAGCTCATCGTGACCCCGGCAAGCCGCAAGATCTACAAACAGGCTGCTGATCTCGGAATCCTCGAGACCCTGGCTGAGGCAGGCGCTATGATCACCCATCCGGGCTGCGGACTCTGCTGCGGACGCGCGGGCGGTATCCTGACAGACGGCGAGCGTGTTGTCGCTACCAACAACCGAAACTTCCTTGGACGTATGGGAACATCTAAGGTACAGATCTATCTCGCATCCCCGAGAACAGCTGCGGCTTGTGCGGTGGCTGGTAAGATCGTTTGTCCGGAATAAACGGGTGTCTCTTATTCCGCTAGCCTGAATTTCAGGTCAGCGTAGGATAAATTAGATTTATATTCATAAAAAATTAAGGTCGAAAGTTTCAACTTCCAATACGGATTTGAAACTTTCGACCTTTTATATTGCTTAAATTATGTTTTTAGGAATTGTCTTTTCCCATATCCCTTACGCCGCTGCTTTCTTTGTACCCTCAATGAGTCTCAGCGCTTTTCTGAACTGGATCGCAAAGATGATCGCCGTGAATGTTACCGCGATCGTGTCCGCGATCGGCTCCGCCATATAGACGCCCATGGTCTTGTTGCTGACAAACATCGGAACGATGAAGATCAACGGGAGCAGAAGCACGAATTTACGCACAACCGCCACGATGATCGAGCATACCGCGTATCCGATGGCAACGAAGGTCATCTGGCAGGCGAGCTGGATTCCAAAGAGGAACATCGCACCGCAGTAGATGCGGAGAGCGCCTGCAGTGAAGGAAACGAGTTCTGGGTCGGAGCTGAAGATTCCCGCGAAGGTTGCCGGGAAAAGCTGGACAAAGATCCAGAATAACGTGGAATAGATCAGGGAGATCACGAGATGGAGCTTGAATGTCTTCTTCATACGGTCGATATTTCTCGCTCCGTAATTATAGCTCATGATCGGCTGCGCACCCTGTCCGATTCCCTGAAGCGGCAGCATCGCGAATTGCATCGTGCTTGTGAGGATCGTCATGGCACCGACCGCCAGATCTCCGCCGTACTTTAACAGGGAAGAGTTAAAGCATACCGAGATAACACTCTCACTGGACTGCATCACAAATGTGGAAAGTCCCAGCGCAAGACACGGGAAAACGATAGACGGAACCGGCTTTAAATACTCCTTTTTGATCCGTAAGAAGGTCTCCTTTCCGGTCAGGAACGCGAGAACCCAGCCGCAGGATACCGCCTGAGAGATGATCGTCGCGAGAGCCGCGCCCTTTACGCCCATACCAAGCCCGAAGATAAAAATCGGGTCCAGAATAATATTGCAGACAGCGCCGATGGTAACTGTCAGCATACTGGTCTTTGAAAATCCCTGAGCCGTGATGAACATGTTCATCCCCAGCGTCATCTGGACAAAGATCGTTCCGACAGCGTAAATACTCATGTAATCAACGGCATAGTCGATGGTGTTTTCACTGGCTCCAAAAGTCAAGAGCATAGAGCGGCCAAACAACAGTAAGACTGCTGTCAGGATCGCAGAAATGATGATCTGGACCGTAAAACAGCCGCTGAGAATCTTCTCCGCAGAATCCATATCATCTTTTCCCATAAAGATTGACGCTCTCGGCGCACCGCCGGAGCCGACGAGGGCCGCGAAGGCGGAGACCACCATAATGATCGGCAGGCAGACACCGACACCGGTCAGGGCGAGACTTCCGCTTCCCGGGATATGTCCAATGTAGATCCGGTCAACAATGTTGTACAGCATGTTGACGATCTGTGCGATGACAGATGGAACGGCAAGCTTGAAAAGAAGCTTTCCGATCGGCTCTGTTCCAAGAAATTCTTTACTGTTATTCATGCAGCTTTCCTTCTTTCCTGTAATCTGAGATGTTTGAATTGATCCGGTTCATAAATTTGAACAGCATCCGGTGCTCTTCCGGGGAGAATCCGCGGCAGATGATCTCAGCGGCCCGTTTCTGGACGTTTTTTCCATCAGAGATCATCGGCGCAGCGGCGTCCGTGAGTTTCAGATGGATCGTCCTCCGGTCCGTCCCATAATATTCCCCTGTGAGCAGTCCGCGCTCTTCTAATGAGCGGACAGACATGGAGACATGGGACTTTGTGAACGCCCGCTTCCTGATAATCTGGGCGGCGGTGTCGCACTCCGGATTATTGGCGAGAAACAGCAGAATATTGAATTCCATCTGGGTCATCCCATATTTTTTGCAGACCGGATCAATGAGTCCCGTGTAGAAATCCCGGCTGTCCGCCATAAAATCAACAAATTTCATGTGTATCACCTCTGGTTCAAAAGTGAACTGTTCTATTTAGAACTATATTAGTATACGAGAATACTCTTCAAAAGTCAAGAGCGGAGGCAGCTCTAAATCTATCCAATCGCTGCATCCAGACCTTATTTTTTCAGAGAATACTCTCTGCAAAATCTCAAACCTGCGGATTATTCAGTACCTGTTCCCCCCCTATCTGAACTACAGACTTTATCAGAAAAATCCGGCAGTCAAGCTGTCTTGCAGGATTCAAACTTCCTGCAAAGCACCCCGACTGCCGGATCTTTCCTTTATATCCGATCTGTCTTCATATTTTAATTAAACTTCATCGAGATTCCCCGGCTCACCAGATCATGCCAGACGATCTCCCCTGTTTCCAGAGACTTTTTCACGTCGATGATCCTCTGGTTCTCTGAACCGCGGAATGCCAGTGCTACGCTGTAGAGGTTCTGGACAAACTCGCCGTCCACGAGAACGTCGATCAGGCTCAGCATCTCATCCGTACACTCACATCTCGCCCGGCTCTCACCGAGAAGCTCTTTATCGAAAAGATAACCGGTATAGCACCAGATATTTTTCTTTGGGAATCTCTCGCGCACTTTCTTTAAGAACGGGAGAAGTGCCCGCTGGTTCTCCGGCTCAAAGGGCTCACCGCCGAGAAGCGAAAGTCCATCCACAAAATCCGGTTCCAATGCCTTTATAAGCATCTCTTCCGTCTCTTCCGTAAACGGCTTTCCATATCCGAAATCCCATGCCACATCATTAAAGCAGTTTTTACAGTGATGTGTGCAGCCAGACACGAAGAGCGACACACGGACGCCCTCGCCGTTTGCGATATCACATGTTTTGATCTCTCCGTAATTCATTACAGGTGCAGTACCCTTTCCTTAATTTCCTGTGTTCTGCCCTGATTCCAGAACTGTGTTCCGATATATCCGCAGGTACGTCTCGCAACGTTGAGCTTGCTCTGGTCACGGTTTCCGCAGTGTGGGCATTCCCATACGAGCTTTCCGTCATCCTCGATGATCCTGATCTCGCCGTCGTAGCCGCATACCTGACAGTAATCGCTCTTCGTATTTAACTCTGCGTACATGATATTGTCATAGATGTAGCGGATGACCTGAAGAACAGCCGGGATATTGTCCTGCATGTTCGGAACTTCCACGTAGCTGATCGCTCCGCCCGGGGACAGCGCCTGGAATTCAGACTCTAATTTTAACTTGCTGAAAGCATCGATCGGCTCCGTTACATGCACATGGTAGCTGTTCGTGATGTAGTTTCTGTCGGTTACGCCCTTTACGATGCCGAAACGTCTCTGAAGGCTCTTCGCGAAGGAGTAAGTCGTGGACTCCAGCGGGGTTCCATAGATACTGTAGTCGATATTCTCCGCCTCTTTCCACTTCGTGCAGTAGTCGTTTAACTTCTGCATGATCTCAAGACCGAGTTTCTTTCCTTCCGGCTCAGTCAGTTTCTTCTCAATTAAGCTGTATACACACTCCCAGAGACCTGCATAGCCCAGAGAAAGTGTGGAATATCCGTCATAGAGGAGTTTGTCGATGGTCTCGCCTTTCTTTAAACGGGCAAGAGCGCCATACTGCCAGAGGATCGGAGCCGCATCGGATAAGGTTCCTTTTAATCTCTCGTGGCGGCAGCGCATTGCGCGGTGGCAGAGCTCCATTCTCTCATCAAAAATCTCCCAGAACCTGTTCATGTCTTTTCTTGCGCTGAGCCCGATATCAACAAGGTTTACCGTTACAACGCCCTGATTGAAGCGGCCATAATACTTGCGCTCACCTTCCCGGTAGTTTCCTGCATTCGCAAGGTTTCCTTTTACATAGGAACGGTCCGGGGTCAGGAAGGAACGGCAGCCCATGCATGTATACACATCGCCCTTTAACTCCCGCATCTTCTTCGCGGAGATATAATCCGGAACCATGCGCTTTGCGGTACATTTGGCCGCAAGCTCCGTTAAATAGTAATACGGCGCATCCGGAGTGATATTGTCCTCATCGAGAACATAGATCAGCTTCGGGAATGCCGGTGTGATCCATACGCCGGCTTCATTCTTAACGCCGAGATATCTCTGTTTTAAGGTCTCCTCGATAATCATCGCCAGGTCTTTCTTCTCCTGAGGGTTCTTTGCCTCGTCGAGATACATGTAAACGGTAACGAACGGTGCCTGTCCATTTGTGGTAAGGAGTGTTACAACCTGGTACTGGATCGTCTGGATTCCCTTCGTGATCTCTCTGCGGAGGCGCTCTTCTGTGAGCTTATCGATCTGTTCCTCCGTCACTGCGATTCCAAGATCCTTCATCTCGCCGATCACTTCCTGGCGGATCTTCACTCTCGATACCTGAACGAACGGAGCGAGGTGCGCAAGGCTGATGCTCTGTCCGCCGTACTGGTTGCTGGCAACCTGGGCGATGATCTGGGTCGCGATGTTGCAGGCTGTGGAGAAGCTGTGCGGGCGCTCGATCAGTGTCTCGCTGATCACGGTGCCGTTCTGCAGCATATCCTCTAAGTTTACAAGATCGCAGTTGTGCATATGCTGCGCAAAATAGTCGGAGTCGTGGAAGTGGATGATTCCCTGCTTATCCGCCTCAACGATATCCTCCGGAAGAAGAAGTCTTCTCGTGAGATCCTTGCTGACCTCTCCAGCCATATAGTCACGCTGCACGCTGTTGACCGTCGGATTCTTGTTGGAATTTTCCTGCATAACCTCTTCGTTATTGCACTCGATCAGGGACAGGATCCGGTTGTCCGTCGTATTTGCTTTCCGCACCAGAGAGCGGTCATAGCGGTAGCGCACATAATTTTTTGCGATCGCAAAAGCACCGATGGCCATCAACTGGTTCTCGACCATATCCTGGATCTCCTCTACAGACACAGCACGTCCCAGCTTATTGCACTTATACTCTACATAATCCGCGATATCCGTAAGCTGTTCCGGTGCCAGATAGGCATTTTCTGTGGCGTTGCACGCCTTCTGGACCGCATTTACGATCTTGAGCGTGTCAAAACTTTCCTCCGCTCCGTTTCTTTTGATGATCTTCATCCCTGATTCCCCGTTTCATTTCATTGTGTTGGCAGAACTGTCCGTTTTACGCACAACTGCCGTTGCCTGTTTTTCTCTTCTGTCTATTCTGTCAAAAAACACAGCTGACCTACAGGTCCGCGCATTTACCGGCCGGCCTCAGGCATGTACATTTCAGTTGCTGATAGTTTTCTTGGTTGTATATACAGTTTGTTTTTTCAGAATTATACAGAAATTTTATCTGATTTAGATATTTTATGATTGATCTGTCGGACCTGCCGCCACGAGTCTCCTAAGGCGGTCATGTCATGTTCCCGCCACGTTATTTTTAGTCACTCACGCGAGAACGATTCTATTATAACTGTATTGTTCCCGGATTGCAAGGAGTACTGCTATATAAATATGATATACCAAAACCATATATATGGTGAAAAATTCATGACTCAAAACTATATATTGTTGTTTTTTGAATACAATCTACAAGAAGAGTCCCCTCCGGGATCGTCCCGGAAAGCCCTGAAAAGGCATATCCCGCGAGCCATTTTTCTGCCGTTTTAAGCGTCCAGAAAGCCCGCGGGACTGTTTTCTCTGCTCTTCTTACTTAAATATGTCTGCGCCATTCTTCAAGGCGGTAACGCTGTCTTTTCTTTGCGTCCTCCAATTGTGCCAGCATTTTCGGAATATCTTCGTTAAAAGTTCCCGCAAGCACTACATAGTTGGACGCGTGGTTTGTCCGGAAGATCGTCCCGGGAGAATCAATGTGTGTTAAAAACAGCTCCATTTCCTCCACGATCTCGTCCGGGGTGATAAGCTCCATCTCCCCGCGCTTTACTTCCTCATTCATCTGGGTCCCCTCATAGAGGCGCAATGTCAGGAAGGAGGCATACTCCGGATTCATCTGATTGATCAGCTCCGCCGACTTGATGGCATGTTCCCGGATCCCTTTTCTTCCGCCGAGGCCGGAGATCAGCGTCACAGAGGTCTTGATGCCGCAACGCTTCAATTTCTGTCCCGCCGCCGCAATCTGGGCCGCCGTCACATCCTTATGGATATGCTCCAGAACACGGTCATCGCCGGATTCCGCTCCGATATAGACCATCTCGAGTCCTGCTGCCGCTAAGGCTTTTAAATCTTCCTCAGACTTTGCCAGAACATCCTTTGCAGTCCCGTAGGAGGTGATCCGCTCCACATACGGGAAATTTTTGTGGACATAGGCTAAAAGCTCTAAAAGAAGTTCTGTCTTTACCACCAGTGCATCACCGTCCGCAAAGAATACGCGGCTGACATACGGTCCGTAGTAATCACGGCATTCATCGAGATCTCTCATGATCTCCTCTTTTGTCCGCACTCGGAATTTTTTCACCCGGTACATATTGCAGAACGTGCACCGGTTATGGGCACAGCCCACAGTTACCTGGATAATTAAGCTTCTCGCCTCGCTCGGCGGGCGGTATACGGTTCCTTCGTATTCCATATGATCACTTTCCTTTCTAATTTCTTCTCAACACTTGCTCTCATGATTCTGTAAGCACAACCCTATTTTATATACTTATTTTGCAAATCCTATCTTTAAGAATTTTTCAGACTCACATTTCTTTAAGAGAATGCTCCCAGTCTGTCCAACCGGCTCAGAATATCCGCCCTTTTTTCATCAAACAGCAGGTTTTTATTGTATTCATAATACCGTTCGCACTCATTCTCCTGTAAGAACCGCACTGCCGGGGCACTGGAATTCAGTTCTGTGATAAACACCACCATCTCCTGGCTGCTGCCAAAAGTTCCTTCCATGAAATCGAAGGCGTACTCCAGTGTCTGTCCAGCATGGGCGCACATGTTCTCCAGTTCTGTCCGTTCTTCGCCGAACATCTCCCGGAACCGGTCGAAGATCTCGCCGCCATCAGATAACAGCTCCGCTTTCACGGTCTGTAGATACCGGTTCATAGCCGCTGTGATATCAGCACAGCGATACTTCTCCTGTCTTGTGAGGAGTCCGGCCTTCTGTTTCTGCTCGGATGCCGCGGCGAATGCCTCGATCTGACGGGAGAAAATGTTGATCGGGGTCTGCGGCACTGTCTCCATCGTTTCTCCAGCCTCCATTTTACCTTCCAGGCTTCCCTTGAATGCTTTCAGCTCCCCAAACAGCACTTCCAGATCATCCTCTTTCTGCGCATAAGCTTTAAACTCCACATCGAGCTTCGCTAAAATCAGGCTGATGATCGAAAGTTTCTCATCAAACGGCGCCTTCGCCGCCTGTTCCATCAGACGCTCGTCCCGCTTCCCTTCCAGGACCTCGTCGATCTGGTATCTCGCCTGATACTTCTTATATAATTCCAGATAGTTCGCGAAATCTTTCGCGATCCGCGGGTGCTCGATATACTGCACCACAACCTCCCGGTCGCAGGTAAGTCCCACCTTCTCGCAAACCTTCAAAAATCCGGAGATGTCCTCCCATCCGCGAGGCGTCGCGAACACTTTTCCGTCCACGGTGGTCTCCACCTGGTAGAAATACTGCGGCTTCGCGGTGAGGAATGACAGGATCGCCGGATGGATATCCGCCTGTTTCGCGTATTCCTTCCAGACCTCAAAATCCGCCTCCACATCAATCTTTTTGATGCGGTCCAGGGTCGCGATATCAAATTCCCGCACGGATTTATTGTATTCCGGCGGGTTTCCTGCCGCCACGATGATCCAGCCGTCCGGGATCTTATGATTTCCGAAAGTCTTATACTGCAAAAACTGCAGCATGGCCGGTGCCAGCGTCTCGGAAACGCAGTTGATCTCATCGATGAAGAGAAGTCCCTCGGAGAGTCCTGTGTCCTCGATCTTATTGTAGATCGCCGCGACGATCTCGCTCATGGTATATTCCGTCACATGGACATTCTTCCCGCCGTAAGTCTTCTCCGAGATAAACGGGAGACCGATGGCGCTCTGTCTCGTGTGGTGCGTGATCGTGTAGGAGACGAGACCGATCCCGCACTCTCTCGCCACCTGCTCCATGATCTGGGTCTTTCCGATTCCCGGCGGTCCGATAAGCAGCACCGGGCGCTGCCGCATGGACGGGATCTCGTACTCTCCGTGTTCATTCTTCGTCAGATACACCTGTATCGTATTTTTAATTTCCTGTTTTGCACGCTTGATGTTCATTTTTTATCTCCCATCCAACACTTTTCCGACATCTTCCATCGACTCCGGGTCCAGAATCACCTTCATCGCCCAGGGTGGAACGTCCGCGTCGGTATAATTGTCCCGCATAAACACGAATGCCGTGTCGTAGGGCGGCATTTTCACCGGGAATGTCCCGTATCCGTCCGTAAAATAGAGGAGTCCCCGCAGCCTGCTGAATTTTCCTGCCTTGATCATCTGGTCCACATGCAGGAATGCCGGGCGGAAATCCGTCCCGCCCATGCCATGGAGCTCCATGTGGTCCATGTAATTCCGAAGGTCCTCCTCGCTCTCGATCTTCACATCCTGCCGTACTTTATCGTCGCACTGCAAAATGTGGATATTGACCTTCTTAAAGAAGCTCTCCGACTGAGCCAGCACCCCGTAAGTCTCCTCCAGGAATTTCTTCACCAGATCCCCGGAACATGACATCGAAGTGTCGATGACGACCACAAAATCCTCGATCCGCCGGACTTCCTTCGTCTCAAGGGGCTCGATCAACGGCATATTTCCGTATAACTGCATGCCATAATTGTAAAATACATAGTCGAACGCATCCGGATCGATCTGGACTGTCTCCTTCAGCACCGAAAATTTCTGCAAAAATTTCCGGTAATCGTACCGCTCCCGGTTCTCCACCGCCAGTTGGTCCATCAGCTCCTTGGAGTCATCCGCCGCCTCGTTGGAAAATGCCTCCATCTCCGCCTGCATCTTCTCCCGCTTGTCATCCCAGTCATTTTTTCGGTTCCGGTTGGGATTCGGGGACTTCTTCTCGTCCTCTTTCTCCCATCTGGAATGATCGTCCCGGCAGAATTCCCGGCAGAGCCGCTCATATTCGATCTCAGAAAGCTCCATCCCCTGCATGGCGTGATAGATACTCTCCGCGTTCAATACCTTGATCTTTTTCTGCAGCCGTCCGTAGAATTCCGCCCGCACCGGGGACATTGGCAGATGGACGCAAGGCTTGTGGATCCCGTCGATCAGGGACTCTACGGCGATATCGCATGCCAGATTCCAGTATTCCTCCGTCCGCTTTTTTCTCGACCATGGGTGGACAAAGAGACAATGGAAGGTCTCGTGCAGGATCATGCGGTTTACATAAACAGGATTCCTCCGGTACCAGCCGCAGATGTATCCCGTCTCAAATGATAATAAAGTTCCGTCCGTTCCGATTCCCTTTATGCTGCTGTCCGCCACCGGGAACAGGCCATTTAAGGCCACGTCGAGAAACCGCATGGAAAGGTACAGCTCATTCCTCGCGTTCCGTATGATCTCAACGCCGATCGCCGCCAATTCTTCCAGCGCGCCCTGCTCTCTCAGGATCGGCGACCATGCCGCATCTTCTCTCATGACGATTTCTGACCTCCTCACAAATCAAAATCAAACTTTTTCTTCTTTACGCCAAACTTCTTCCTCTGGATCTCCATAAACATCCCCGAAAGCTCCGGCAGATGCTTTTTCGAGATCTCCGTGATCAGCCCCGACATCTTATCCGCCGTCAGCGGATTCTTTTCCGGCGTTAAATACTGTCCCGCAATCCATTTTATGGTCTCCAGGTCCTCAAGATTTCCGAGAAGTACCTCATAAAGATTCTCCATAAGAAACTTTTCATATTCCTTTTTCGCGCTCTCCCACAGTCCTTTCGGATACTGCAGCCGGGTCACCGCGATCTTCGATGCCATGAGAACCGATTCCTCTGCTTTTTCATACACAAACAGTTTATCATACCTGTCAAATCGGAATTTTCGTCCCTCAAAACAGTAGCGGTACTTCTGCCCTGCACCGTGGATATTGGATACCGTGATCCTGGCGGGCGTATTTTCCACCGCCTCGTCGTAGTATTCCGGGAAGATCACACGCGCAGTCTCTGTCTCCCCGTTCTCTTCCTCAAAAGCACTTAAAGCCAGCACTGTTCGTTCAGAATCCGTATCTCTCTCGTTCTGCATTCGATTTTGTCCGTCCTGTATAAACACATGCACTGTGACTCTCTCATTGATCTCTGTCACAAAATCCCTGAGCGCCGACTCTTCATCCACCCCCATATGCACAGTCAAACTCCTGATATTCCGGCAGCCCGTAAACACACCGCCGCCGACTTCCCGGAGCGCCCCATAAAAATGGATCTCCTGAAGCTTCTCACATCCATAAAATTCATATCTTCCGATCCGGGTGAGTGTCCGCGGGAGATAGACTTTCTCCACCGTGCTCCCCGAAAATACCTTGTCTGCCAGCTCTGTCACCGGGAGTCCGCCCAGACTTTCCGGTACCACGCAGACGGCGCCTGGTGCCAAAAGCTTTGTCACACAAGCGCCCCCATTTTTCTCTTTAAATTCAAATTGAACATCCATATTTTAGTTACACTTATTATAATTATTCAGCAGGCCAGCACAATAAGTTCACAGACCTGCCGAACAGTTATGCCTATTCTTCAATCAGTTTATTTAACTTTCTCATCGCACTAAACCGGTAATAATATACCAGGAATGCCAGCGAAGTGATACTCCAGCTTAACGGATAACTCGTCAGCGTTGTATACAGCCCCGGATGGACCGCGCCCGCTCCGAATACCCAGAGCACACGCAGGATACAGGTTCCGACACAGATGATCAGCATCGGGATCAGGGCATCTCCCACGCCGCGCAGCGTACACGGATATACGTTGACGCAGATGTAGCAGAACCAGAATGGCACCAGGAAGCGGATAATGCTCATGCTCTCCTCCATGACATCCACATCGTTGGTAAAGAGACTGATGAGTACCGGACCTGCCGTAAACATAAATACACCAAGTGCTGCCGTAATGATCGTCGACATGAAAAGCCCCACATAGGTGCCCTTTTTCAGACGTTTGATCTTTCCTGCACCGAAGTTCTGTCCCGCAAAAGTCGTCACAGAAATTCCCATAGCATCCATGGTCATCCAGAAGATACCGTCAATCTTTCCATAAACTGCCCAGGATGCAATCGTGTTCGTTCCATATCCGTTGATATTTGCCTGAATCAGGATGTTGGAAATCGAGTACATCATGGACTGCAGTCCTGCCGGGAGACCGATCTTTATAATCTTTTTTAAAAGCATCGGTTCCACCCGAAGTTCTTTCAGGCTAAACCGGTAAGACTCCTTCGTCCGGATCAACGTTACCATAACCAGTGCTGCCGATAAAAGCTGGGACATGATCGTTGCAAGCGCCGCACCGGCAACTTCCAGGTGCAGACAGACAACGAAGAGCAGGTCCAGGACAATATTCGTCAGGCAACTCGCGATCAGGAAATACAGCGGCTTCTTCGAATCACCCACCGCGCGCAGGATCGCCGCACCCATGTTGTAGACCAGGTTTCCGATGATACCCAGAAAATAGATTCTGAGGTATGTCACAGAATATCCGAGGATCTCTTCGGGAGCACCCATGGCCCGGATCGCAGCCGGAGTGAAGATCTCACCGATCACTAAGAGTGCCACACCGCCGGCCAGCGCCAGACAGAACGCTGTGTGGACCGATTTCTGCACCTGCTGGTCTTCCTTCGCCCCATAGAACTGGGATACAACAACGGCCGCACCGGAGGACATTCCGACGAAGAAACCAACTAACAGGTTGATCAGCGTTCCTGTCGTACCTCCTACCGCGGAAAGTGCTTCTTTTCCAACGAATTTTCCAACGATCATGGCATCTGCCGTGTTGTAAAGCTGCTGGAAAAATGTCCCGAACAGGATCGGAAAGAAAAAGAGCAGAAGCTGCTGCCAGATCACACCGTCCGTGATCCCGTTGTAGCCTGCCGGATGATTCTTCTTAAGTGTCATATCTTCACCCTCTACAAAATCCGCCATGCACCGGAGCCCGGTTGCAATCTTCTCTGAATGCATGGCGATTGATACTTCCGCCCTGTATCTGTCGGCTGCGGACACAGGGCGGAGGTATGATTGATCAAAGACAGACTTTTTCGCCGCCTTTAAAGGTTCTTTTTATGATTACAGGAGATTCTTTCTGAGTTCCTCTCCGCTCTTTGCGGAAAGGTATGCCGGCGGAATATCAAGAATGGTCTTGCATCCGCTCATTCCCTCCTGCTTCATGCGGACTGCGGCGCGGGCACAGCAAACGATCACGGAGGAAGTGAACTCCGGGTTGGAATCCAGTTTCAGACGATACTCGATCACATGTGTATTCTCCTGATTCCATCCGGTCTTTCCGTTTCTGATCACGAAACCGCCGTGCGGGAGTGTGGAGTGGTCACGCTTCATTTCTTCCTCGCTGATGAAATGAACCGTTGTATCATAGTCGGAGAAGTAGTTCGGCATCGTTACGATCTCTTTTTCGATGCGTGCAAGATCAGCACCCGCTTCGGCAACAACATAGCATTCTCTTGTGTGTTTCTCTCTTGTTGTGAGTTCCGGAGTCTCGCCGTTTCTGATTCTCTCCAGTACGCTCTCAACCGGGACTGTATACTGTCTTGCGTCCTTCACGCCATCAATGCGGCGGATCGCGTCGGAATGTCCCTGGCTTACGCCCTTGCCCCAGAATGTATAGTCTTTACCATCTGGGAGGATAGCATTTGCGTATACACGATTTAAGGAGAACATACCCGGATCCCAGCCTGCGGAGATCACTGCTACATTTCCTGCTTCCTTTGCCGCTGCATCGACAGCTGCAAAGTGCTCCGGAATTCTCGCGTGTGTGTCGAAACTATCCACTACGGTGAAATATTTCGCATACTCTGGTGTCTGCACAGGAAGATCTGTCGCACTTCCGCCGCAAAGGATCAGGACATCGATTTTATCTGTCATATGTTTCGCTTCATCCGCATGGTAAACCTTTGCGCCTTCGGTCAGGATCCTTACATTTTTCGGATCTCTTCTTGTAAATACTGCCGCAAGCTCCATATCCGGATTCTGTTTGATGGCGCACTCAACGCCGCGTCCAAGATTTCCATAACCCATAATTCCGATTCTGATCGTCATATTGTTCTCCTCTTCTTTCTTTAATTTAATGTCGCTGTCTTCATTTTACCAATAGGCCGTTATAGTGTCAATTGAAATAAGTTTAACGAATTTGTCTCCTGTTTCTTCCAGATACACCTGCAAAACCTGCCACCGGCAGGTTCTTCTGGGGCCGCGGCAGCGAAAAAAGAAACAACGGAATCCGAAATCCTTTTTCTCAAAGATCCCTGAGTCCGTTGTTTACATATTTTTTAATATATTAATGTTTTTCCCTTTTCATAAGCACAAACGCAACGCCCGCCGTGATAAATTCTGATACAGTCACCGTAAGCCAGATTCCGTCTACACCAAAGAGTGCCGGGAGAAGGAATACGAACACGCTGTTTAAGATCACGCCGCGGAGCAATGTGATCGTTAAAGAGAGCCGCGGTCTCACAGTAGACTGGAAATACATTCCGCTGATGATGTTCCACTCGCTGACTAAGAAGCAGAGGAAATACAGCCGGATCGCCGGAACCGCCATTGTGAGGATCTCCGGTGTCGGGTCCAGAAACAGATAGGACAACTGTACCGGAATCAGCATGCCGATCGCAGTGAATATGAAGCCTGCGGCAAATCCGGTCCGAACCCCCAGCCTCCTCGCCTCGCCGACTCTCTTCAGGTTTCCCGCGCCAAAGTTCGCGGAGAGCAGCGGCTGTACTGCCTGAGCGATACCGTTGGAAATGGACGATGCCACAAGCGCAGTGTTCGTGATGATTCCATAGACCGTGATCCCCATCTCTCCCACATAAGCGAGAAGCTGGCGGTTAAACAGCAGCATCACGAAGCCGTTGGAAATCTCCAGAATGAAGCTTGCGAGCCCATTTCCGAGCACCTCCGGCACCCGTCTCCACACATCGCTAAACTCCAGCTTCAGGTGGTTATCTTTCGAGAAAAAATGACTTGCGAGGATCAGCACCGTGAGTGTGGTTCCGGTGGCCGTCGCCAGCGCCGCACCTCCCATGCCCCATTTCATGATAAAAATGTATACATAATCCAGGATCACGTTGGTGACACCTCCGCTGATCACACCCGCCATGGCAAGCTTCGGCGCACCGTCATTTCGGACAAATGCCTGAAGGAATGAAGACAGGGCAAACATGGGGGCCGCTGTTGTGAGCACAGTTCCGTAAGGCACGGTGTATTCATTTAAGAGTGGGGTATTTCCCATAAAGGTAATCAGAGGGTTGAAAAAGATTCTTCCCAATATCAGAAAAACTGCTGCCAGAGCAAGCACCACACAGAGCGCCGCTGTAAAATAGCTTCTGGCGCGTTTTTCATCGCCGCGTCCTCTGGAAAACCCAAAGAGAACGCTGCCGCCGACTCCGCACATCATTCCGATCCCGAAATATGTGTTGTAGAGCGGCAGTAAAATATTCATCGCCGCAATACCGGAACCGCCGACTCCGCGTCCGATCATCATCGTGTCAGCCAAAATATAAATAGATGTCACGAGCGTCGCGCTGATAGACGGCACCAGGTAACTGAAAAATACCTGGCGGACCGGGGATTCCAGCATGTTGATCTGTTTCATAAGTGTTGCTCCTCAATATTCTTCAAAATGTATTTCGATATACCTTGTTCTTCTTTCTGACAGCAATATTTCAGCAGCTCTTTTTGCAAGGCTGCTGATTTCTTAGTCTGCGATATTAAAATTCGTCCTTGCATATCCTTCCAGCGTGTCTGCCATCTCTTTTCCATACTCTGCCGCAAAATCAGCAAGAACCTTTTCTGCGATCTGTTTCCCCTCTTCCCCGAAGATTGCCTCACAGACTTCCCGGTATGCCCAGTAGGAATGGGCGCAGTGGTACTCGAAAGATCTGAGTCCTGCCGGATTTTTTACCATATTGGACTCCGGCGTCAGACCGGCGTTCCGGATCGTCTGTATACAATAATCATGGTCATGGAGTGTCTGGGAGACCTCATAGCGGATCTCCGGGTTGAAACCTCGGGAAATGGACGCATCCAGGTCCTTACAATAGAGAAGCCCTGCTTCCGGGAGTCCCATATTCTTAAACTGGGTGTGCCACGGACAGACATGGATGTGGATCTGAAAGTCCGGGCTTAAGCTTGTCGTCTCGGACTGGTTTCCGAGTCCCTGTGCTTTCACCTCTTCCGTGTTGACCCACTCACCGTACTGGCAGTATGTCTCATAAGTCAGAGGTTTTCCGTCCCGGATCGCCCGCTGTGCCATCCGGCGTCCACGCTGTTCGCCGTAATACCGGGTGGCATGCAAAAATGCTGCCTCGCCGCGGTCACCGAAGATTTCCTTCAGGTAAACATAATATTTTGCCGCGATAAACGCGTGTGACAGTTCTGTAAATCCCATAATGCTTCCTCCCGTCCTATATTCTATTCTTCTGCTTCACCATAGCGCTCTAGCTTGTATACAAAGTCCATGCTGCGGACAGACTCGTTTTTCCGCATGACCAGATATCCGCGTGCTTCTTATTTCATCTCTCCAAGAATATCCGACAACTGCGCGAACTGTGCCAGACTCAGTGCCTCGCCGCGGATCGTCGGGGTAAGTCCCATCTCTGCGATGGCAGCCGCGATCTGTTCCTTTGTATATGGGAGTTCGGACGCGTTTCCGAGACCGTTCTGCAGCGTTTTTCTTCTCTGGTTGAAGGACGCGCGGATGATCTTGAACATCAATGCGAAGTCTTTTACCTGCACCGGCATCTCTTTATGTCTCGTGAGGCGGATCACAGCGGATCCCACATTCGGGCGCGGGATAAAGCAGTTCGGCGGCACGTTCGCCACGATCTCCGGCTCCGCGTAATACTGGACAGCCAGGGACAGAGCGCCGTAATCCTTGGAACCCGGACCTTCCTTCATGCGGTCCGCAACTTCCTTCTGAACCATGACGGTAATGTTATCAATCGGCACGCCGCTCTCGAAGAGACCCATGATGATCGGGGTCGTGATGTAATACGGCAGGTTCGCAACGACCTTGATCGGTTTCCCGCCATTATATTCTTCCGCAAGTGCCTTGATATCTACTCTCAGGATGTCCTCGTTTATGACGGTGACGTTATCGTAGTCCGCCAGTGTCTCCTTTAAGATCGGGATCAGGTTCCGGTCGATCTCAACGGCTACAACGTGTCCGGCGTTCTCCGCAAGGTACTGGGTCATGGTTCCGATTCCCGGGCCGATCTCAAGGACGCAGTCATTCTTTGTGATTCCTGCCGCGGAGATGATCTTCTCCAGTACATGGGTGTCGATTAAGAAGTTCTGACCGAACTTCTTCTGAAACATGAATTCGTATTTCTGTATGATCTCTATGGTATTCTTTGGGTTTCCCAGATTCGCCATTTATTTCTCTCTTTCTATTTTGGACTGCGCTTTTGCGCAGGTGCTTTTATTGCATGAGGTGCATCTTGTATACAAACTTTGATACTATTCCGATATCGCAGACCGATCGGTCTGATCGTCCCGAAACTCCTACTCTGTGATCCGATACAGTGCTCTAGCGTTCTTCGCTGTCTCCCGGATGATCTCTTCCTTAGAAACGCCCTTGATCTCCGCCAATTTCTCCACCACATACGGCAGATTTCCGGAATAATTTCTCTTTCCGCGGTTCGGCACCGGTGCCAGGTACGGACAGTCTGTCTCAAGAACGATCCTGTCTAGCGGTGCGTATTCCGCCACCTCAATCAACTTTTTCGCGTTCTTGAAGGTCAGCACTCCGCCGATCCCGATGTAATATCCCATATTCAGATATTCCCTCGCCATCTCCACTCCGTAAGAAAAGCAGTGGATTACGCCGCCGGTGGAACCGTTGTGTTCCGCCTTCATGATATCCAGTGTGTCCTTCGCCGCGTCACGGCTGTGGATGATCACCGGAAATCCAGTCTTCTTTGCGACCTCAAGCTGCGCCGAAAACCAGTATTTCTGGATCTCCCGCTCCGGCTCATCCCAGTAATAGTCGAGACCGATCTCGCCAATAGCCACAACCTTCGGGTTTTCCGTCAGGGATTCCAGCCACTTCATATCCGCGTCCGTAAGCTCCTCCGTCTCGTTCGGATGCACGCCCACCGCCGCATACATGAAGGAATGCGCCTCAGCTAACGCCAGAGTCGTCTTTGTCGATGCAATGCTCGCGCCGACATTCACAACGGTTCCGACTCCCTGTTCTTTCAGTCCCGCGAGGACCTCCTCCCGGTCCGCGTCAAATGCCTCATCGTCGTAATGGGCATGCGTGTCAAAAATATAGTCCATTCTTTCTGTCCTCAAGTCATATGTCGTTTTCTTTTTCATCCGTAGCCGGCATCTGTAAGGCTTTTTTGCACCATCTCATTTTCTACAGTCCCACAGCCAGCTTGATTCCCCGGATCACCAGCAGATGCAGCGGATAAAACAGATAGAAAATCCTTCCGTTCCCACTGCCTTTTTCTCCATTGTAACGGTTTATCAGGAAAATTGCAACGCAAGCCGCAGCGCCATAGAAATCCATATACATACAAAATAAAAACACAGCGCAGACAGCCGTGCGAAGCTGTGGTTCCGTGCGCAGTGTATACAATATAACGATCAGCAGCACGCCCATAAAGCCATAATCTGTCTTCAGACAATAAGCCGCCACTGCGAAAGGAATCGCCGCCAGCCCCCGGATATACCGTTCATATTCCAACGGAAATCTCCTCTGGTCTACCGCCTTCCTGCCGCCATCTCCTGTTTTTTCCCGGTTTCCGTAGGATCCTCCCGGTACGATCCCGCAGATCAGATCTCCAGCCCAGACTGCCAGAAGTCCCAAAAGTAATGTGAACACCGTATTCTGGTCCGCCGGAAAAAGCCATGTTCCCCCCGCCACAAGATCAAAGGGAATCTCCGAAATAACCGCCAGCAAAAGCAGCCTCAGCGCATACCGTCTCCGGTCTCTCGTATGCGCCGCCCCCTCTGCGATCATAAACGCAAAGAGAGGAAAAGCCACACGCCCCACAAGGCGCATGGCTGTCCCACAGAGACTCCAGGCAGCGCCCGAAGCCAGTTCTGACTGTTCAATAAGCCCAACGGCAGCATGGTCGATAACCATGCTGACCAGGGCAATGTTTTTTAGCTGTTCCGCCGAAAAGCGCACTTTCACTTAGCAGACCTCAGAACCGGACTTGATATCCTTTGCCGGTGTCATTAATGCGAGGTTGCCCTCATCATCCTCCGCGCAGAGGATCATGCCTTCCGATAACATACCTGCGAGCTTCGCCGGTTTTAAGTTCGTAACGACCATAACCTTTCTGCCGACCATATCTTCCGGTTTATACCATGCCTTGATTCCGCTTAAGATCTGTCTTGTCTCAGAACCGATCTTAACCTGGGAGCAGAGTAATTTTTTGGACTTCGGAACCTCTTCACACTTCACGATCTCACCGATCTGGAACTGAAGCTTTGCGAAATCATCATATGTGATCTCCGGCTTCTTCTCAACGTCCATTCCCGGTTTTTCTTCTTCCTTCTTCTCTTCCTGGTTCTCCGCTGCGGCTGCTGCCTTCATGGCCTCAACCTTCTCCATAACGTCCTTGATATCCATACGGGCAAACAGGATCTCCGGCTTCTCTGTAACCTTGTTTCCGTTCGGGTACAAACCGAAGGTATTCATGTCCTCGAGGGATCTCTTCTCTGTGTTTAACTGAGCAAGGATCTTCTCAGAGGTTTCCGGCATGAAGGAGAATAACAGGGATGCACCGATGGTGATCGCCTCTGTCAGGTTGTAAAGAACGGTTGCAAGACGGTCTTTCTTCGCCTCATCCTTTGCAAGTGTCCACGGAGTTGTCTCGTCGATGTACTTGTTGCTGCGGCGGAAGATATTGAAGATCTCTGTGATCGCGTCTGCGACACGGAGCTTGTTCATCTTCTCGTCTACCTTCTTGACAGTCTCAAGAACAGTTGCCTTTAACTCTTCATCCACCGGCTCTGCGGCGCCCTTGTTCTCGACAACGCCGCCGAAATATTTGTTTGTCATGGAAACGGTACGGTTTACGAGGTTTCCGAGGATGTTGGCAAGGTCGGAGTTCATGCGCTCAACCATAAGATCCCAGGAGATCACGCCATCGTTCTCGAACGGCATCTCATGAAGAACAAAGTAACGGACTGCGTCGACACCGAAGAAGTCAACGAGTGTATCAGCGTAGAGCACGTTTCCTTTGGATTTACTCATCTTGCCATCGCCCTGTAACAGCCACGGATGTCCGAATACCTGCTTCGGAAGCGGAAGACCGAGAGCCATCAAGAAGATCGGCCAGTAAATGGTATGGAAGCGGATAATATCTTTACCGATCAGGTGAAGGTCTGCCGGCCAGTATTTCTTGAATTTCTCATCGCTGTTTCCGTCACAGTCATATCCGATACCGGTGATATAGTTGGTCAGCGCGTCAAGCCATACATAGGTAACGTGCTTCGGATCAAAAGTGACCGGAATTCCCCACTTGAAGGAGGTTCTGGATACGCAAAGATCCTGAAGTCCCGGAAGCAGGAAGTTGTTCATCATCTCGTTCTTTCTGGATACCGGCTGGATGAACTCCGGATGCTCGTTGATGTACTCGATGAGCTTCGGAGCGTATTTGCTCATACGGAAGAAGTATGCCTCTTCCTTTGCCGGCTGTACCGGACGTCCGCAGTCCGGGCATTTTCCGTCAACGACCTGGGACGGAGTCCAGAAGGACTCACACGGTGTGCAGTAAAGTCCCTCATAATGTCCTTTGTAGATATCGCCCTGATCATATAATTTCTTGAATATCTTCTGAACCTGTTTCTCATGGTAATCATCTGTGGTACGGATGAACTTATCATAGGAAGTGTTCATGAGATCCCAGATCTCCTTGATCTGTCCTGCGACGCCATCAACAAACTCCTTCGGAGTCACGCCTGCGTCCGCAGCCTTTAACTCGATCTTCTGGCCGTGCTCGTCGGTTCCTGTCTGGAAGTAAACGTCATAGCCCTGTTCTCTCTTGTAGCGTGCGATCGCGTCTGCTAATACGATCTCATAGGTGTTTCCGATATGCGGTTTGCCGGATGTATAGGCGATCGCTGTGGAAATGTAGTATGGTTTCTTACAGTTTGTACACATGGATTGATTCCTCCTGTTTTTTATCTCTTTTTACGGCTTTTCTCCTGCCGGTTGTTTTACAGGACGTTCCTTTGGAGTTTCCTGTCAAATAAAAAAGCCCGTCTTTAATTATTAAAGACGAGTCTCCCCGTGTTACCACTTTAAATTCGGCGGTGCCTCACGGTCATCGCCCTCACCGGCTGTCAAAAACAGCCTGACACGCTAACGGGCGCTTCCGGCACAGGCTAACACGGTTTCCGCTTTCACCTGCACAGCTCCGGGACCATCTTCTGCCGCCTCTTTGCTCCCCTTTCACACCAACCGGGGTCTCTGAAAGCTTTCTTTCGGCATACTCTTCCCTTCCAAGCTTTTTCCATATGATGCCTTTAGTCTATCCTGTTCCCGTTTGTTTGTCAAGCCGTGGAAGGGAAAGTTGTTCCGAAGTTGTTTGCAAAATTATTCCTCAACCCTGTCCGCGATCACCACAAGGCGGTGCGTCGCGATATAGAGCGGTGTGCAGGTGTAAAGTGTCAGCTGCTCGCTGCCCCTGTCATCCAGGATCTCCAGGTCGTCCGGCTCCACCACCTGGATCTCCGATACCTGGTACGCATAGGTCTCCGTTCTCGTGTCGAAATAGATCATATCTCCGACCTGCACCTCGTTCAGGCGATTAAAGTATGTTCCAAAGGTGTAATTCCGGTGCCCCGCGATCACGCAGTTCCCCATCTCCCCTGGGTATGCCGTCTCTGGTTCATGTCCGAGCGCCGCGTGGAGAGAACTCTTTGTGACACCTTCCTTTACCGGTTCCTCCGAATCTATGGACGGAATCCTGAGAATTCCTAAAATATTTCCGGCAAACCGGTCCTGATCCTGGTTCTCCGCTGTGGACTCCTCTGATTCCTCGTCCAGTTCCGCCTGGGCGAGCGTAATATGCGCAGGTTCCGATTCTGTCGTCATCTCTTCCTGCCGGAATTCTTCGATGGCTTTCCGTTTCGAAGTGACCTGAATGTAATTCAACATAAGGGAGCTTCCGATGATTCCGATTCCCGCCAGAATAAAGACAACTCCCACCATTCTTCTTATTTTGCGAAGCAGCGCAGAGAAAGAATCTCTGCGCTGTCCGCCCTGTTCATTATGTTTTTTTAATAGCTCGTTTTGTTTCATACTTTATTACTTATCTGATTCGCGTTTTCTTTTCTCCAATGTCAGATAGCAACCGCCGATCAGGAGAAGAATTCCTGTGCCATACGCCATCGCGGTTCCGGCAAATCCGCTGGTCTTTGCCAGTGCCACACGCTTATGGCCGACCTTTCTGTCATTGATGGCATCCAGAACGAAGGTGCGAGCCGCTTCCGGCATTCCCACAAGGGCATCCGGATGCTTTCTCATGAACTCTTCCACCTCATTACAGTAGTCGCTGACCATCCGGTCTCTCTCCGGGGAATCCGGCATCGCCGCAAGTTCATTTCCGCGATTGATGATATCTTCGATCGTCGGCTCCTTTGTGGTCTCCGGGATCGTTTCCAGGGTTTCTACCGGAGAGGTTTCCGGCAGTGTCTCAGCTGCAGATGTTTCCGGCTGAGACGGTGCCTGTGTATCGCTCGGCATTGTCGGAGTATGGCTTCCGCCGCCATTTCCACCGCTGCTGCTTCCACCACCGCCGTTGTTTCCGCTGCCGCTGGTTTCGGTGCTGCTGGATTCTGTGCTGCTGCTTTCTTCCGTGCTGTTTTCCTCACTGTTGGATTCCGTGCTGCCGCTTTCTTCCGGCCCTGCGGTCGTTTCACTTCCCGTCGTTGTTTCTTCTTCGCTTCCGGATTCCTCCGTACTACTCTCCTCAGTAGACGGCTCCTCAACCTTTTTGTTCAAAATCGTCTCCACATAAGCATTCACCAGACCACTCTGAGCTGTAAAGCTATGCGGTGTGGAATCACATTTATATCCAGCCGGAGCTTTTATCTCCTTCAGCGTGTACGTTGTTCCCGCCATCAGCGTCTTTCCGCCCAGTGCCGCAACGCCTTGCGCATTTGATGTGATCTCTGTAATCGGTGTTTCTCCTTCATAGATTGCAAATACAGCTCCTGCCAGCGGTGTTTTGCTATCCTCATCCTGCTTGATGATTCTTACAAAAACTGAATTTTTCATATAACCGCTTGAAAAGCTGGCTATCTTCAGATCGACCTTTGCGCTGAACCCCTCATTTCCCAAATAGCCGCTCAGCTTTGCGGAGTTTGTCAGGCCACCGTTCGGATCGATCAGCTGTACCTGATACTCCAGAACATATGCCTCATTTCCGCCGTCCGGAAGTGTTACTGTAAGCTCTGATCCGTCTTTCGTCTCTGAAATTGTATAGCTATAGTTTTCATAAGGTTCGTTCTCATTTTTCTGGACTGTCCCATCCGTTTGTACAGTTCCCTTGTACATTTTTACAGAACCATCCACATATCTCAGTCCATCTCCAAGCGTATCAACAACCTTAAGGTCCTTCGCCAATGGCTGCTTTCCGGCGTTGAATGCCACCGTGTAAACTACGCAGCCATCGTTATCCATCGTTCCGTGTTCTTTTGTAATTACATAGTTCTTAAACTTTATGCTGCTTGTCACTGTCGTTCCGGCTGTATTATCACTTGTGATGAGTGTTGCCTTATTGGTGATAGTAGTCATATCCTTATTCTCAGTTCCATCATCATTCAGCTTTTTATCATTGCTGTCTTTATAAGCGCTTTCTGATATTTTAGCCGTATAGCGAATAACTTTTACCGCATCACTGCCGGTCGAGGTGATATTACCGATATGAAATGTCAATATTCCAGTTTCTGTGTCATAACTATAGTAATTCTCCTCTTCGGAATTAGTACCAAGCTCGACTCGTGTGCTGCCAGCACTGTCTTCAGCATTTTCCAGTGTGATCGGGTGATCTTCATCCTCCACCAGTTCCAGGCGTTTTTCACCCATATCATCCACGATCTGGATGTTCTCCATCACCATTTTGTTCTGGTTGAAGGTGATCTTGTAGTTGATATAGTGATCCGTGTCTGTATGACTGTATGAATTTTCTGCCTTCTTTTCAATTACTGTGCCTGCATAATTGACAGCGGCAAATGCCTTTATCTTTGTGTTTCCTGTACACTCCAGATATACATCATTCCAACATGTTTTCACTCCGTTTCCAGCCCACACGCTGGCAAATTTAGGATCACTAATCCTGGTATAAATATTGAAAACAGCTGATTTTCCACTCAAACGGTTACCAAATTCGATGATAGCTTTGTCTGCTCCATAACCATTTTTTTCAATTGTGAGCAATCTCTCCTTTTCCACATCCAGTATTTCCTCTGATGCAGAACTTCCAATAAGCTTCACTTTACCAATAGCGAAATATTCCTGTCCCTCCTTGACTTGATCCGTAACTATGGCATTGGTTATTTCTGCCTTATACTTATTTACAGTTACCTCCCATGTTATGATCTGCGTAGATTTGTCGTATTTAACTGCTCTTTTGCTGATCGCCGCGTTTCTTTCAATGTTTGCAGTCTTTCTGACTTCCGGTCCCTTCCAGTCTTCCAGCATTCCAGTTCCATCATATGGATTTTCATATTTGTAACCGATCCACGCAATGTTCTCCAGCTCACTGTGATTCTGTTTCTTCCATTCATCAAAATTTTTTATCCGCGTCTGGTATGTGATCGTATGCTTTTCTGATCCCGTCATTGCATCAAGCATATAGCTCCAGCGATATTCCGTCTCAGTCTCATCGCATACGGTGAGTTTATTGCTGTCAAAGGACCGACCATCAATTTTTATGCTGTTCTGAACCAGTTCCATGATATTTCCATCGAACTTATCATATAAGACTACATCCTGAATATCATACCCATTGTTGTTCACCGTGATCGTCCAGTCAATCGTTCCATCTTCCTTGATCGTTCCACCGCCCTTCGTAAGCCAGGCTTCCATCTCTTTTTCAAGAGTTTTTCCGGCTGCGGCGCTTCCAATTTCTTTCCCGTCTTCCTGATCCGTGAGAATTGCAGTATTGTTCGCCTGAATTTCGACTTTTTTCTTTGCCCCTGTCCAATTCTTTACCGCACCAAAGACATCAACGATCGTCTCATATGTGAACTGGAATGTCGCTCCCGGTGTCTTATTATATATCTCAATATCCAACTGTTTTTTATCATCCGATACTGCTGTCGTATACTGATAGACCGCATTGCTCGGTGATGCTTTGGCTTTAAGAGATCCTTCTACATACTTATGATTGTCATGAATACGGTCTGTCAGCAGATACCCGGCGTCCGATACCCCTAAATTTTCTACCGTGATCGACCACTCAACCTTGTTATCTTCTTTTACAGCATCTGACACAGTCTTTCTGACAGCTGTCTTCGGCACACTTTCCTGGATCAGAAGGTCGTATCTCTTGTTTCCTAATGAGACCTCAAAAACAAGTACACCTTCGCTGTTTAATTCTTCTTTATTTAAAGAAAATTCAATACCGACCTGGACTTCGTAAAATTCTGCCCCAGTTTCCTCATAAGTCACAAGAAATTCTACGTCTCCGTCTTCGCTGATCGTGACAATGCCCAGTTCACAATCCTTTTGATTCTCATCCTTTACGATCACCGGGATTCTGTGATTTTCCTGAAGGCTGATCGTCTTCACAATTTCCTGAAGGCCTGGGAGTGTATAAGTGTCTCCCTTCGCTATAACAACTCCCTCCGGTTCACCGTATTCGTCTGACCAGTTCACATAAATAGGATCTGTCCCTTTATTGAATTCATAGATGATCCGGAAACTATCGTCCATGGAAATCGTATCGTCTTCTTCCAGTCCGACCCAGTTTCCATTTTCTTTCTTATACAGGTTCACCTCCGCTAATGAAAACGCATTCTCTGCATCCTGCAGCACAATCTCCGCCTGCAGTAACTTCATCTCCAGAAGCGACTCATTCACTTTCTGAAATTGCTCCGGCGTCATTATATCACCGTAATCGTCGGGAGTTTTTACCGGCGATCCGTCTGTGATGCTGTCCTCTATTTTTTTCGCGTCACTCGGTGTCACCTTTCGGACATCCTCCACCGGTTCTGCTTCAACCGATTCAGCTGTGGTAACCGTCTGTATGCGGTCCGTCTCCGCCGCATATGTCATAACATTGGAAGTCAGCATACTTCCAACCAGTAACAGTGACATAAATCCTGCCAAAATACGTTTTTTCATCTTTTTCCTCTTCTTAAATGGTCGCCCAGTCAAATAGTCCTGGTTTTCAATCGATTTTTCACTCTACAAGTATTAAAATCTTGATTTTTTAATGTGCATCGGTCCCACTATATCACTGTTTTTTCGGCTTGTCACCGTATTTTCACTGGTAACTTCAAAATCTCCATAATATTTTTACTTTACTTACTTTATTGATTTTCTTTGTCAAAAAGACTACACTGTGTGTTACTATAGGACACTTTCATTTCGCCGTTTCGCGGTCCATTTCCACGGCGGTTTTGCAATTATATTTGACTCTGGAGGAATGACTTATGGATGAATTGCTCAAAACTCAGGAGAGAAGACGGCAGACCCGGATCCAGATCGAAAATATCACGATCGTGCTGCTCGCTGTTTTTTCCTTTTTCCTGTTCCTGTTGACCTTTTTCCCGTTTTCGAAGATCTCCCAGGCTATGCAGGGATCCTTCGAGATGGGGCGCATGGTACAGCGCGCCTTTTCCATCGTTCTTTTTGTACTCTCCCTTCAGTTGTGGAAGAGGAAGCGGAACGCCTGGGCCATCGCCATGGGGATCTTTGTCCTGAACTTTCTGCGGGGGCTCATCGGCATGGGACATCCGCTGCACAACTGGATCATGATCTTCGATCTTCTTTTATTTGTGATCTTTTTCGTCCTGAGGAAGGATTTCTGCTGCCCGGCAGGGCGTGAAAACCGCAGGCAGACACTGATCCTGGCGCTCCTCGCTATCATCGGCGTCCTCATAAATGTGGGGATCACCTGGCACTACATGCGGGTCGGAGCCGCGGACGGGACTTCCGTCTCCCTCATGGAAAGTTTCACCCAAGGTGTCGGTATGATCTTTGGTCTGGGCACGCTCCCGGCATCCATGGCTGACCGCCACGGAACGGAATTTGTCCTGTTCTGGTTCAGCTGGGGCTGTATTCTCGCAGCGATCCTCTGCGCCCTGCGTCCATGGCTTCAGAAGCAGGTCCATGGCGCCCAGGAGATTCAGCACGCCAGAACCCTCTTAAACCTTTACAGCCAGAATCCATGTTCCTATCTCGCGCTGGAAGATGACAAGTGTCTGTATTTCGGTCATTCTGTCGACGGTGTTCTCCCTTACGGAACTGTCGGCGATACCATCGTCGTAAACGGTGATCCTGTGTGCAGGGATGAAGATTTTCCGGCACTTCTCGCGGAGTTTAAAGAATTCTGCCAGAACAGTGCCCACAATATTTTCTTTCTCGGACTGACAGACTACTACCTCTCCGAATACGAGAAACAGGGCTTCGGGCTCGTAAAGAGCGGGGAGGAAGCACGGTTTAAGCTCTCCGACTATGAGATCAGCGGCAAAAAGGGTGCGAAGATGCGCATGAACATCAACCACGCCACAAAGGCCGGCATCACGGTCCATGAATACAAGGTCCTGGAAAAGCGGGATCCGGCTCTCGACCAGGAATTCGACCGGATCACGGATGAATGGCTTCAGGGAAAGAAGAGCGGCATGCTCCAGTTCACTATGGGAACCGTTGGGCTCGATGATCCGATGGATAAACGGTATTTCTACGCGTTGGATTCAGCTGGAAAGATGGTCGCCTTTATCGTTTTCGTTCCATTCCTTGGGAAAAACGGCTATATGGCGGATGTGACAAGACATGGAAAGGACGCGCCCAGCGGCGTTATGGAAACTATTATATATGAAGCGTTCCAGATATTCAAAGAAGAGGGGATCGGCTACGGCAGTCTCGGTGTTGCGCCGTTAGCGGGGCTGAACGCCGACAGCAGGAATCCGATGGAACGGCTGCTCCAGTTTATCTACGACCATCTGAACGACTGCTACGGATTCCGCGACCTGTTCCGCGCAAAGGAGAAATACAGCCCGACAGAATGGGTTCCGTCCTATTACGCATACCTGCCGAAATATCCAACGCCAAGTATGCTCTACGCCGCCGTCGAGATCCAGAATCCCCACGGAATCCGCGGGTATATTCTGACGCTGCTTAAAGGAGAACTGCACAAATGGAAAAAATGATCTGTCATCAGGGCATGGCGGACACGCCTGAGACGTGGATCTATTATAAGGAAAGCGGACGCGGCACACCGATCCTGATGCTTCATGGGAATGCGGAGACGCATCTGATCTTTGATTTTTACGAAAAAGAGCTGTCCTTGAGATACCGTGTCATTCTCATGGACAGCCGTGCCCATGGGCGCTCACGGATCAAACCGGAATTTGCGGATTCAGAATTCACTACTGTGGATATGGCAAAAGATGTCGCTGCGCTTCTGGACGTTCTCCACATCCAGTCCTGCATCCTTTTCGGATTCAGCGACGGGGCAAATATTGCGCTGGAGTTCGCATCCCTGTTTCCAGAGCGGACCCAGACCGTGATCGCCATCAGCGGAAATATCTCTCCCGACGGGCTGATCTTTCCTGTCCAGGCGTTCTGCACCGGGAAATATTATTGTCTGAGAGCAGCGGCGGGGCTTTTTCGGGGAGTCTGTGAGAAAACTCCTGTGGCCGCGCACATTTCCCCACACCTTTTCCGGCACCAACAGCTTGTTTCCCTGCTCTGCAATTCTCCCATGATGTCCCGGGAGCAGCTTGAAAAGATCCAGGCACCGGTCCTCCTGATCGCCGGGACAAGAGATCTCGTGAAGGTCTCCCACTCCCGCCTTATGGCACGGCTGATCCCCCGGGCGCAGTTAGTTTTGATCAAGGGGGCGACCCATACGTCCATGTTTGGGCGTAAAGCGTTTTATTTGAAAATCATCCATGATTTTCTGGACAAATCACGAACATAACAATGAGCACTTTTCTCTTTCTCAACAATAAGTCCCGGTACCTCCACCGGTCGGTCATTTTTTTATCGCTGTAAAGTTCTGTTTTTACCGGCAAAGCATATATTGAACCAAATGGCTGTTTCTTCCGCGACTGGTCAGCCAATATTTTTCGGAGGTCCGAATATCTATGGCTTTTAAAACATTCCGCCTTGCTGTTGCCGCTTTAGTTTTGACCGTTTTCATTACTGCCTGCCAGAGTGAACGGATCTCCCGGTCCATTTCCCCGGAGACCGGGGAATTTTATTCTTCTGACGCTCTTTTCTCTACCCGACCCGGTCATTCTGGAGCGGAGCGAAAGCTTCAGGCAGATTTCGAAGCCTTCTGCACGGAACTGTTTCGGAAAGAGATGACGTCTTCCGACACTCTGGATCTTCACTATACGCTTCTGCACCCAGAAAATTATGGAATTGATGCTGCGGATGCCACTCTTGGTACATACCGTCTGTCAGAACTCATAAACAGCAATCATGAGATTCATGATCTGAAAGAAAAGCTCTCCAAGTTTGATCCCCATCTGCTGTCCGGTGACCAGCATATCCTCTATGACGCCCTTTCCGAAAAGGCCGATACAAGGCTGATGGCGGAAGGTCTTGAACTCTATGAGCAGCCCCTGGCCCCCACGATCGGGATCCAGGCACAGCTTCCGATCCTGTTTGCAGAGTATTCTTTCCACTCGCTTCAGGATGTGGAAAACTATCTCGCCCTGCTCTCCCAGCTTGATTCCTACTACGAGGATATTCTTTTCTTCGAGGAGCAGAAGGCGGCTGCCGGGCTGGGCCTCTCTGATGCCTCCATCGACCGGATCATCGAATCCTGCCAGAGCTATCTCATCGATCCGGAAAACAATTTCCTCACAGATACCTTTGAAACGCGGTTAACGTCCCTGGCATCCAGTGTTTCTCTGTCCAAGCAGCAAAGAAGTAATCTCTGTTCCCGTCATCTCGATATCATAAAAAATTCATTTCTTCCCGCCTACCACCATCTGATCGACGGTCTTTCCGCATTAAAGGGGCGGGGAATCAATGAGGGTGGTCTCGCGGGATTCCGGGATGGGAAGCGGTACTATGAATATCTTTTAAGGACCGGTCCCGGGCTCTCCTATAATATAGAAGAGCTGAAAACAGCTCTGTCTGCCAGGATGCAGAAAGATCTGGAAACAATCTCCTCTGTCTCAAAAAAAGCCGGAAACGATGTCTCTTTCCGGCTCACCGCCCCGTCAGAGATTCTCTCCGATCTCCAGCTTCAGATGGAAGCCGATTTTCCGGCTCTCCCTGAATCCTGCAGGCACTATGAGATCCGCTATGTCCCGGCACAGCTGGAGGACACTTTAAGTCCCGCGTTTTACCTTACAGCTCCCCTGGATGCTCCCGCGCAGAACGTGATTTACATCAATAACGGCAGCACCAATGCAGGCAGCGAACTATATCCCACTCTCGCCCATGAAGGTTTTCCGGGACACCTGTACCAGACCGTCTATTTCCGGAAACACGCGGAAAATCCTCTGGCGGCTCTGCTCACCTGTTCCGGGGCAAACGAGGGCTGGGCGACCTATGTGGAAAATCTATCCTATTTCTATGATAACGGGCTTTCCGAAGATAAAAGCGCCTATCAGGCCGCCATGCGGTCCTTTTCCCTCTGTTTTCACTCTCTTTTAGATATCGGGATCAACTATGACGGCTGGTCCAAAGACCAGGCTGCCGCCTTTATCCGCACCTGCTTTGATGCAGACGACACGCTGGTGGAAGAGCTCTGGCAGACCATGATCGACAATCCGACGAATTATCTGGAGTACGCGGGCGGGTATGTGGAGATCATGGAGATGCGTGAGGAAGCTGAAAACGCGCTGGGAGACCACTTTTCCGTGAAGGATTTTCATAAATTTCTTCTTGATCTCGGACCGGTACCATTTTCTGTTACACGGAAGTATTTCAAGATATGGCTTCATCAGTCATAGGCTGGAAAATTTCCATTGTTTTGTGCTATAATAAACCTAAAAGAAAAAACATAAAAACTGAATTACAAATTACAGGAGGATTTTTCAATGAATGAGACCATGAACACCATTCTTACAAGAAGAAGCATCCGCAAATTTACCGATAAACCGATTCCGAAGGAGATTCTGGAAGATATGGTAAAAGCTGCTCTCCATGCGCCGAGCGGTATGGGAAAACAGACCTGGAAATTCACAGTGATCACAAATAAAGATGCCATCAAACGCCTGGCCGACGCGATTCAGGTGACATTAAACCGCCCAGGATATAACATGTATTGTCCGTCCGCAGTCATCATGCCATCCAATCTCCGCGACAACAACTGGGGAAAAGAAGATAATGCCTGCGCTCTCGAAAATATCTTTCTCGCAGCCCGCTCCTACGGTGTCGGCTCCGTATGGATCAACCAGATGCAGAATATCTGCGATACTCCGGCGATCCGCGAGATCTTAAACGATTTCGGCGTTCCGGCTGACCATGTAGTCTATGGAATGGCTGCTTTAGGCTACCCGGATCCGGATACAGCGATCCCGCCGAAAGAGCGGATCGGAAAAGTTGCCTATATCGAGTAATTTACAGGACAATCCGTCCAGCTGCTCATGAACGTTCACATCCTCGCATATGCGCAGCTGCAGGCAAAAAAATAACTGGTCAGAGTAAAATGTGAGGTGCCCCAAAGGTCTGATCTTTCTGGGGCACCTCACTTATTCATCTCTGCCAGGTATTTTTATTCATGGTCTGCAGCTCCCAAAAACTTTTGCCGTCTCCATGATCTCAATATTTCCATCGATATCTGTATATGATCTACTCCACATATCCCGCATTCCAGAAATACAGTCCGCTGTAATTGTTCAATCCCTTCACATGATCATTCCACGCATAGTTCGCGATATAATGACCAAAGTTCAGAACTGCCAGATACTCCCAGGAATACTCCTGAACTTTTTCCCATGCCGCTTTCGCGTCATCCATGTTTGTGGAGGTATTCATGTCATTTAAAAGACTCTGCAGGGTCTCATCATCATTCTATCCTGCATAATTTGGTCCAAAGTAAAGCTTTAAGGACGGGATCGGGACCTGAGAGAATGTGCAGATATACATATCATAGGCTGTCGGATCTGTACTCTGCGCCTGAAGTGTTGGCCAGTCCACGATGTTGAGTTCCACCGGAATTCCGACTGCCTCCAGCTCTGACTGCATTGCTACTGCCATGTAATCCATCTTATTTAAAGTAGCTGCCATAAGTTTCATCGGAGTGCCATCGTATCCGTTCTCCTTCAGGATCTCCTTTGCCTTTTCCGGATCATGGACATTGTATTCCTCCGATCCGGCATCCGTATACCAGAACGGCTGCGCCTCATCCATATAGCAGGAACCTGTGGTAAATCCATTCGTTCCATATGTCGCTGTCATGACTTCCTCATAGTCCAGGGCATAGCTGACAGCCTGGCGGAACCACTGGTTCGAGCAAAGCCCCTCTTTGTGGTTGATGATCGGTGCAATCGTGCCCTGCTGTGTGGAATAAACGGTAACCCCGTCCAGACCGGATATGCGCTCCACATCGTCCGCCGGAAGGTTAAATACGACATCGTACTGACCAGATTCTAATCCTGCATTTCTCGTGTTCGATTCCGGAACGATCCAGTAAATGATTGTTTTCGACGGCGCCGCCTTATAACCGGCCCAGCCATCCATCGGTTCTCCTTCTGTTCCGTACGGCACATAATCGTCAAAGCGCTCCAGCTTTACATACTGATCCTGCGGCCATTCCACGAATTTATATGGACCTGTTCCGATGTATTCTGTCATGAATCCGTTGCTGTCTTCCTTCTCACAGGCCTCAGCAGTCGTGATCGATGCCGGCTGGGCCGCGCCCGCGATCACACACGGGAAGAGCAGGATCGGCTTATCTGCCGCAATCTTTACGGTGTAATCATCTACCTTTTCAAATCTCGCGTCACCGACCATCGCTGAGGCCGTGCTGAACGCATTGATCCAACGGTTCATGGATGCCACAACATCGTCCGCGGTCATCTCACTTCCATCATGGAACTTGACACCTTTTCTCAATATGAATGTGATCGTCTTCGCATCTTCACTGACCTCATAGGATTCACAAAGCTCCGGAACCGCTTCGCCGTTGGCGTTCAGTGTGACAAGCTTCTCCCAGCATGTTCCGTCCATCATCTGACGGGCAATCAGGCTGGAGTTTTTGTGAAGATCCAGAGACGGTGCCTGCTGTGCAACTGCAATATTTAAGGTATCCTTATAGGATGCGTTCGGATCCGCAACAGAAATCGTCGCGCTGTCCGTTCCGGCAGCTGCAGTTGTTGCCTCCGCTCCTGTACTTCCGGCAGATTCGGATTCCGCAGCAGCTGTTGTTGTCCCGCTGTCGGACGAAGTTATTGAACCTCCACACGCAGTCAATGCCATACTCGCCGCCATAGCGGCAGCGATATATTTGATCGTTTTTCTTTTCATATCGTTGTCCTCCTCATGATGTCTGATCGCTTACTTACTCATACCCGTCTGAACAAGTGAAAACACGCTTCGCGAGTTTCCCCTTGTTATCGCGACAGTCGCCAAGGTCTCGCGCATGCGCGGACTTTGGCTCGTTGTTCGCGTAAATAAAATGGAGGAGTCCCAGTAGCTGTTCCGGGGTACTCCTCCTTGAATCCCTTTATTTTTCCTTAATTCCCGCGTTCCAGAAATACAGACCGCTGTAATCATTTAATCCTTCAACATCAGAGTTCCATGCATAGTTTGCAATGTAATGTCCGGCATTGATGAGCGGCAGGTACTCCCAGGAGTATGCCTGTAAGTCTTCCCACGCTGCCTTTGCATCATCGAGAGTCGTCGCGCTGTTCATTGCCGCAAACTTTTCTGCCAGTGTCGCATCATCGGACCAGCCCGGATAATTCGGTCCAAAGTAAAGCTTTAAGGACGGAACCGGTACCTGTGCGAAGGATGTGATATAAAGATCAAACTTATCCGGATCCTTTCGGTAATCAGTAAGCGTTGCCCAGTCAACGATCGTCAGCTCGGTCGGAATTCCGATTGCCTCTAACTCCTGCTCCATCGCTACACCGATATAGTTCATATTGTTCAGATTTGAGCAAAGAATCGTGAATGTTTCTCCATTATATCCATTTTCCTGTAAAATCTGTTTTGCCTTCTCCGGATCCTTGATGTTATAGTTTTCAGATCCGGCATCTGTATTCCAGAATTCCTGTGCCTCATCCATGTAGCAGGAGCCAAGGTCATATCCGCCCTCTCCATAGACTGCTGTGAGGATCTCATCCATATCCAGACATGTATTGACTGCCGTACGGAAATACTGGTTGGAGGCAACGCCCTTCTTGTGGTTAAATACAAGTGCCACAGTACCCTGCTGAGCAGATTTTACAGTGACATTGTCCATTCCCTCAACACGCGGAACATCATCATGCTGTAAGTTATAGATGACATCATACTGTCCTGTTTCAAGACCGGCAACACGTGTCGTCTCCTCCGGTACAATATCAAATTCCAGAATCTTTGTCGGAGCTGCCTTATAACCGGACCAGCCGTCCATCGGCTCTCCCTCTGTTCCATACGGTACATAGTCATCAAATTTTTCAAGTTTTACATACTGGTCCTGAACCCATTCGGAGAACTTATACGGACCGGTTCCAATGTAATCGGTCATAAAACCGTTGGAATCTTCCTTCTCGCATGCCGCTGCTGTCGTGATGGAAGCCGGCTGTGCCGCACCTGCGATCATGGACGGCAAGAGAAGAATGGAATGATCCGCAGCGATCTTTACGGTATAATCATCTACTTTTTCAAATCTTGCATCTCCGACGGTACTCTTTGCGGAACTGAAGCCTTCGATCCAACGGTTCATGGATGCAACCACATCATCCGCTGTCATCTCACTTCCATCATGGAATTTGACTCCCTTTCTTAATGTAAAGGTGATCGTCTTCGCGTCCTCACTGACATCGTAGGACTCACAGAGCTCCGGAACTGCCTCGGCCTTGGAATTCAGAGTGACTAACTTCTCCCAGACGGTTCCATCCATCATCTGACGGGCAATCAGGCTGGAGTTTTTATGAAGATCCAGTGATGGTGCCTGCTGGGCAACCGCGATATGTAATTCTTCCTTGTATGTCGCATTCGCGTCTGCAGCCGCTGCCGCTGTCGATTCTGCTGCTGAAGTGTCGCTTCCTCCTGCCGCTGCTGTTGTTTCAGAACTTCCGGAACCGCCGCAAGCGCTGAGGACTGCTGCTGCTGCCAGAACTGCTGCCGTTATCTTTGCACTCTTTTTTCTCATAATCTTCTCCTCCTCGAATCTTACGAATCTATTTCACAGGATCCTGCCCGGCATGATGTCCTCCCTCTCCGATATCTCGTAAGAGGACCTGCTGTCTATCTTATCGTGTCTTCCCTGCTGTGTGTACTGCGGGCAGAAATCCTTTGAAACCATGCTCATCGCTTTCCCGGAATTCTATTCCTCTTCACTTTCCTTTTCGTGAAGAAGACATGCCGCCCGATGTCCCGGTGTGATCTCCTGCATTTTCGGTACTTTCCTGGAACAGAGCTCAGTCGCGTACGGACATCTGGTGTGGAAAACACATCCTGACGGCGGATCGATCGGCGACGGAAGCTCGCCTTTCAGCTGGATCCTCTCTTTTGTGACATGCGGGTTTGCATGGGGCACGGCCGAGAGAAGTGCCTGTGTATACGGATGAAGCGGGTTTGAGAACAATTCACTGGTCTCCGCTTCCTCCATCAAGTGTCCGAGATACATGACTCCGATCCTGTCGGAAATGTAGCGGACGATGCTGATATCATGGGCAATGAAAAGATAGGAGATTCCCTCTTCCTCCCTGAGATCCTGCATCAGGTTTACGATCTGAGCCTGAATCGAAACGTCCAGAGCCGATACCGGCTCATCACAGACGATCAGCTTCGGATCCAGGATCAGCGCCCTCGCAATTCCGATTCGCTGTCTCTGGCCGCCGGAAAACTCATGGGGGAAACGGTAGAAATGTTCTGGTCTGAGTCCCACTTTGTGGAGCATATTCATGGCCAGTTCCATGCGCTCTTCCTTATTCTTTCCTATTTTATGGATCTCGAGGACTTCCATCAGGATATCCCCGACTCTTTTTCTTGGGTTTAAGGATGTGAACGGATCCTGAAAGACCATCTGCACTTCTCTGCGGTATGGGATCAATTCCTTGTCGTTTAATTTTGTGATATCATGTCCCATGACCTCCACGGTTCCTTCCGTCGGATCCAACAGACGGATCAGCGTCCGTCCCAGAGTACTCTTTCCGCATCCGGTCTCACCGACCAGGCCGTAAACCTCTCCTTCATATATGGAAATATCAACACCATCGACAGCTTTTACTACTTTTTTCATGCTGCCGCTGTTTCCTTTTACCGGGAAATACTGTTTGATTCCTGTTCCTTTTAAAACAACTTTTCTCTCGTCCATACTAAGCCCCCATTCCAGCCATATGGCATCTTACTTTCTGGGTCGCGCTTACTTCCCGGAGTTCCGGCATCTCTTTCCGGCATTTGTCTGTAGCATACGGACATCTCGGCGCGAACCGGCAGCCCTCCGGAATCTGATTCAGCAGCGGTACCATGCCGTCGATCTGGTAAAGCCGTTCTCCCTTATCCCCGTCAATCTGAGGAATGGAGCGGATCAATCCCTGCGTGTACGGGTGCTGCGGGTTATCGAAGATGGAATTTACATCTGCCTCCTCGACGACCTGTCCGAGGTACATAACGATGACTCTCTGGCAGACCTCCGCGACCACAGCGAGATCATGGGTGATCAGCATAACTCCCATATCCAGCTTGTGGTTCAGCTCCACGATCAGATCCATGACCTGCGCCTGGATCGTGACATCCAGAGCTGTTGTCGGCTCATCGGCGATCAGGAGCCTCGGATGACAGGCTAACGCGATAGCGATCATGACACGCTGTCTCATGCCGCCGGATAACTGGTGCGGATACTGGGCGAAACGTTTTTCCGGCTCCGGAATTCCTACCAGGCGCAGCATCTCGATAGATTTCTCCACCGCCTCTTTCTTTGAGATCTTCTGATGGATCAAAAGTGCCTCCATGATCTGGGAACCTACTGTAAATACAGGATTTAAGGAGCTTAACGCATCCTGAAATACCATGGATACCTTTTCTCCCCTGACTTTCTGCATTTCCCGTTCCGGAAGTTCGAACAGGTTCTGACCTTCCAGTTTTACAGTTCCCGAATATGCTGCTACCCGCTTTTCATCGTAGAGTCTCATGATGGACTGAGAAGTAACGCTCTTTCCGCATCCGGATTCTCCAACGATTCCAAGGATCTCACCTTTGTATACACAAAAGGAAACACCATCTATTGCTTTTAAATCTCCCCGCTCGGTATGGAACTTCGTGCAAAGTCCATCCACTTCAAGGATCTTCTCTCTCTCATTCTCCGGCATAACCGTCACCTCCTGGAATTTTTCACGGTCACAGCTGCTTTCCGGCAGCCGCCCGTTCTGTTATTTGCTGAGCGGATCAAGGACATCGCGGATTCCGTCGCCTAAAAGGTTTAACCCCAGGACTGAAAGTGCGGTAAACGCGCCCGGAAATACGATCATCCACCATGCATTATAGATAACGTTCTTGCCTTCATTTAAAATATTTCCCCAGCTCGGTGCCGGTGCCGGAACACCTGCGCCCAGGAAGCTGAGTGCCGCCTCAGTGATAATGGAAGAGGCAAATACGAATGTCATCTGTACAATGATCGGAGACAGAATGTTCGGAGCGATGTGGTTCCAGAGGATCCTGGTCTTGCTTGCACCTAAGCATCTCATCGCTTCCACGTAGGTCTGCTCCCTCGCGACGAGAGCAGAACCTCTTGCAAGACGCGCCATGCTCGGCGTGTTTACAATCGTGAGAGCAATAATGACATTCTTGATGTCTGCGCCCAGGACGGTCATAAGGGTGATTGCAAGAAGAGTAGAGGGGATAGCCTTAAGACCGTCACAGAAACGCATCAGTATATTATCCAAATATTTGTTAGTTGTCGCATATAAGCCGAGCATCATTCCGAGAAATCCGGATGTGATGCCTACGGTAAATCCTACAAACATGGAAATTCTTGCTCCATAGAGGACTCTCGCAAAGAGATCTCTTCCCATGCTGTCTGTGCCGAACCAATGGGCTGCGCTCGGCCCCTTTAACCGGACTTTCATGTCCAGCGCCAGCGGATCACACTGCGCGAGGACCGGTGCCAGAATCGCCAGTGCCAGCATTGTGACTACGATCACAAAACCGAACACTGATAATTTATTTCTCAGGAATTTATGTAACTGGAGTTCTCTCTGTTCTTTTAAGAGACGGTCTCTCACTTCTTTTAATGAACCGTCCATTTCTTTCGTGAACGGAGAATCCATTCTCATTGTCTTTGTCATAGCTGTCATATCGATTCCTCCCAACTTTCAGTCTTGTCGATCTTTATCCGAGACGTACCCGCGGATCTGCGATTCCATATAATAAATCGACCATCAGGTTAATAAATACATTGATACATGCGATAATGAGTACGATTGCCTGAATCACATAATAGTCGCGGCGGCCAATAGAGTTTACCATCAACTGCCCCATGCCCGGGATCGCAAACATGTACTCAACAACTGCGGCTCCTGCCAGTGCTCCGACAATGCTCTGGCCGATGGTCGTGATGACCGGGATCAGTGCATTTCGAAACGCGTGTTTCGCGATCAGGAAGAATTCCTTTACGCCTTTCGCTTTCGCCATCTTGATGTAATCACTGTTTAACACCTCTAACATGGACGCCTTTGTCATTCTCATTAAAAGTGCGGAATGCATGAATCCCAACGCAACGCCGGGAAGAATCAGCGAACGGATATGCGGGATAAACCCGTCTGACATGGACTTATATCCGGAAACCGGAAGCCATTTTAATTTAACGGCAAAGACCATCATAAGAAACAGACCAAGTAAAAAGCTGGGAAGTGAAATTCCCGCGAGGGAAATAGCGGAAACGGTGGAATCAACTGCCGTTCCTTTCTTTTTGGCTGCAATGATTCCTAACGGGATCGCAAGACAGAGGGCAACGATCGTTGAAAAAATTGTAAGAGAGATCGTTGGCTCCCAGTGGCTGGAGATCATACTGGATACGGTTTCATTACCTGCAACGCTCATGCCGAAATCTCCATGGAAAATATTTCCGATCCAGATAAAATACTGCTCTACCACCGGTTTGTCGAGTCCCATTCTCGCCCGAAGTGCTGCGATATCCTCCACTGTAGCCTCATCGCCAAGAATGGACGCTGCCGGATCTCCAGGTGTCAGATGCACCACTGAAAAGATAACGATAGATACAATGATCAGAACCGGTATGATGGAAAGTACCCGTCCTACAATGAATTTTCTCATATTGTCCTCTCCCTTCTTGCTATCCAGAAAAAACAAATAAAAAAGCACACAATGCGTCTTTTGATACGCCATTGTATGCTCAACAATTATCTTTTTTCTTTTTGTTTTTTCTGCTCCTGTAATTGCGTTTTATTCTACTGTCCATAATTGGATTTGTCAATTAACGATTATGCATATATATTCAGACTATTTTGCCAGTTCATTTAGTTGTTTTTTACAATGTGCCTGGAAATTTTGTTCAGAGTGAACTATTGACTTTCTTAAAGTATATATTTGTTTTGTGAATTATCCTTAACTATTTAAAGTTATTTTTTATTTTACTTTATTTTCTTAATCATAATTTTGTATTCACTGCCATTCTCTATATTATTTATATCTGTTTACTGCATGTTTGCCCGTGTTACGCGGCCATTTAACAACACTCTTTTTTTACCATTCGATTGTACAGATTTGTTTTTATCAAGAAGGCAGATGTCCTTTTGAAGAACATCTGCCTTTTAACGTCTTATCAAGAGCTGGTAGTCTATCGTTTCTACTCTCGATTCTTTTTATTCTCTTCTTCCTTATCCTTAAACCAATTATCCAGTTTCGTGAGACCCCGGATCAGGATCTTCTTCTCATCATCATCAAATTCATCCATGATGGATGTGATCATCTCTTTGTGGAATCTTGCATGATGAACAAACGCCTTCTTGCCCTTATCTGAAAGCGAAATATATACGACCCGGCGGTCTTCCTCACCGCGTTCTCTCTTCACATAGCCTTTTTTAACCAGGCTGTTCATTGCGATCGTCAGGGTTCCCACCGTGACGGAGAGTTTTTTCGCGATCGAGGACATATTTTTCGGCGTTCCTATGCCGATGGCCTCGATCACATGCATATCGTTATTTGTTATATCCTGGAATTCCTGGGTAATGACCGCTTTCTCCTCAACATCCATGATGCTGCGGAATAATCTCACCAGGATCTCATTCAGTTCCTTATAATCGTCCAACAGCGGAATCCTCTTTCTCCCTGGCTGTCTGATCTCTTCTGGCAGCCCGGATCTTTTGTCTTTTATGGGTTTTATTATAACCGATTCCAACTGACGGCACAACTGATTTCCAAGTGTTTCCGACGTTTTTCCAGGAAATTTCAGGACTTACAGCCTCTTCTCCTGCTATGTCCCCGCTGCTGTTCTGCCGCTGAGAACGCCTGGCTTTTTACCTGGCATCTTGGCGGTCTTACAGTAAATCCGCCAGAAAGATACTTGCAGCTATCCCGGCCGCTGTCGCGACTAGAGCTCCCGGCAGTGTCCAACGGGTCCTTCGGATATGGGCAGACATAAAATATACACTCATGGTGTAAAATACCGTCTCCGTACACCCCATCATGATCGAGACCATATTTCCCACCAAGGAATCTGGACCGTATTCTTTAAAAATATCAAGGATCAGGCCGACAGCCGCGGAACTGGATATGATCCGCACCAGGATGATCGGAATTACCGGAACCGGGATATGGCAGAGTGCGGCTGGGAATTTCAGAAGTTCTGATAATTCCTCCAGAATCCCGGAAGCTCTCAAAACTCCCACCGCAGTCATCAGTCCGATCAATGTTGGAAGTACATCCGCCACCGTCCGCATTCCTTCCTTTGCACCATCCAGGAAATCGTCAAATACCGGTCGTTTTGCGAGGATTCCGGAACCAACGATATAAAATACCGTGAGCGGAACCATGAATTCTGAGAGGAAAATCAATATATCCATGTTTTTCTTCTATGCCCGCGATTGCCGTTTCTTTAGGACTTTCCACCATTAACACATGTTTTACAGAATGGCTTCTTCACGTCAGTCCTATCCTGGGAACCGCAGCAGTCTCCCTTCAATTCTTTTCCTTCTCATTGTATTCTCCGCGAAAATCCATTATACTAAGCCCATGGAGGTGTTTTTCACTATGAGTATTCTTTTTCTAGAATATCCGCCCTGTTCTACCTGTCAGAAAGCAAAGCGCTGGCTTGATGAGCATCATGTATCCTATACCAGCCGCCACATCAAGGAGAACAATCCCACTGCGGAGGAACTGAAAGAATGGTATAAAAAGAGCGGACTTCCGTTAAAAAAATTCTTTAACACCAGCGGACTTATCTATAAATCCATGGGATTGAAGGATAAACTCCCGACAATGAACGAAGAAGAGCAGATTGCCTTGCTGGCAACAGACGGAATGCTTGTAAAGCGTCCGTTAGTTATCGGCGATTCCTTTGTTCTCACCGGTTTTAAGGAAAAAGACTGGCAGGAAAAGCTAGGGTGACTGACGCCCTGGCTTTTTTCCTGTCTTCACGAATAACCAGATTCCCGCTGCTAAAAAGAACAGAATTCCGATACTGACCGTTATCGTTGTGACATGGCTCTCCAGCCATTCTATGATCCGCTCCGCCAGACTGGTTCTCAAAAGATCTGGGGAATCCATTTCTTCTTCTGCCCGACTTACGATCTCTGGCTCGGGTGCGTTCTCTGTCTTATTTTCCGTTTCTGGAAGAACTTCCTCATAAATTCCAATATACTGCTTTCCTTCCAGATCCGGTGTTCGGATCTGACCTCCATATTTTGCTTTTACATTTCGAATCAGCTTGCTTCCGCCTGCAGTCGCATTTCTGCACATCACCCCCCCGTCCATATAAGGTTCTCCGTCCCATTCCACCCGGTCCACCCGATAATATTCCAGGGACAGCCCTGCAAGTTCTAAAAATTTTTCTCCATAATCAGCAAGATCTGCATCGCCAGGAATCTCCATATCTCCCAAATAGAACGAATCTGCCCCGTATCCAGATACCGTCACAAAAAAGGAAAAGGTATCCGACCAGCTTCTCGATGTCTCTTCCACATCTATAAGAGAAAGTTCCCGCTCAAACTCTATGCCGGACTCCTCATCGATAAGCGGAACGTCTGCCGTCTCCGGCACTGTATCATCACCTTCCAGGTCATAGGGAATTGTCACCTGGGCATATGTTATTTCTCCGGCTTTTTTCGCATTTCTGATTCGTTTTGATACCAACCGGTATTCCTTTTCCCCCTCGAGCCTTGTCTCTTCCGGTATGAATGCCTCACCTCCATCCGTAAATATCGGGCTTTCATAGGTCAGAGTCTCTTTTTCTTCTGATTTTTTATTTCCAGATGCTGCCTCTTCCGTGAAAAGTGTTTCCTCCGCAAATGCTTTTTCTTCTTCCAACTTCGTTTCCTCCGTCTGCGATATTTTCTCCGCTGATAGTGCCTCCTCTTCCAATGATATTTCCTCCTCTAGTATGGTTTCATCCTGCGACATTCTCTCTGCAAACGTAGGCAGCGGAAATGCCAGACATGACAGAAACATCACACTTCCTAAAAAACCGGAAATTTTTTTGACAGGAAGCCGGAATATTCGGCTCCCATCATTTTTTATCCTTACGTTCTTCTTTTCTCTCATTTTCCTCCTTCTTTATATGCAGATACCAAAGACCAAGGAATCCGATAAACAGACCAAATACCGCAATTTCCGGTCTCCGGGTATCTCCAGTCTCCGGGGTCCTGAGACTTGTCCTGTCCTTCTGACGGACTCCTCCCTCTGCACTGCCGGAAAATTCCCGCTCATAGCGTACCGTGATCCTGCCATACGTCTTTTCCCGGTCCTGTTCTGGTTTCGATTCCTCCTCTGATTCCGGTTCTGTCCACTCTGCCTCCACCGGTTTCTTCGGTTTGTCATGCGGAGTGGGCGCTGTTGGCTGTTCCGGCTCTGCCGGACTCTCAGGCGTCTCCGATTCCCCTGGTGCTGTCGGCGTCTTTTCCGGTTCCGTTGTCTCAGGTTCATCCGGCTCTGTCGGCAGCTCCGGTTCAGTAGGTCTTTCCGGCTCGTCCGGTGTTTTTCTATGGTCTGTCATCTCGATTTTTATAAAGCTTCCATCCATTGGCACTGTAAATTTGATGGATTCAGCGATCTCATACCCATCCGGCGCAGATATTTCCGTCAGGATATACGTCTCTCCTGCTGTCAGCGTTCCCTCCACAAAATGCGGAGTTTTCCCTGATATCCAGGAATCGATGACCGTTCCATCCGCCGTTTTTAACTCCAGGGACGCTCCAGGAAGTTCTTCCCCTGTCACCATATCTAACTTGCTGAACTGCGCTCTCGTCTTTTTATTCGTAATCGAAAGTTCATACAACTGGATCACCGATTCTTTTTCCCTGTCAAATACGACAGAAAATGTCTCTTCCGAACCCCCATATCCGGGCGGGGACTGGATCTCCCGAACCTCATACTCGTACATGACCCAGGCACCATTTTTCAGATAACCGATCGGGAGCTCTGGTGACAGCGCAATTCCGTCCGCACCGGTCATAAATACCGTCTTTTCTCCCGTCTGTACGCAGGCCGCCTCAAACCATGCCCCGGAAAGCTTCAATTCTTTATCATCCGCATCTGTCTTTCGGATCCTGATCCTGCCAAGTGGCATCTTTTCTTCTGGTGTCCGTCTGTTTTCCACCTCATAACGGACAATATTCCCCGTCTGGTCTACCGTGATAAGGATCGGTTCCGCTCCCTGATAGCCGTCCGGAACTTTCGTCTCAAGAAGCACATATTTTCCTTCCGGGATCCGGTCAATTCGATGCAGACCGGCTCTTATATCATAACTGGTCATTCCCGGATACCTCCCGGACGATCTGTCATGATAGCGGAACTGGTATTCAAACCGCGGTGACAGCTGACCGTCGGATGTTAATCTTTTCGGATCTCCATCAACTGTGACTGAGACCCGCATTCTGCTTCCATCCGATAATTCCCAGATCTGGGTGATGATCTCTCTGTTTTCCGTCGCCATATTCTCCAGAAGTCTGGCATCTCCTGAAGTAACTCTTCCTTCAGATTCCTTTTTCCACGAGAACTGCCGGAATTCATTTCCATACTGCCCAAACATCTTTTCATACGCCTCTGGAATCGCCGGAACATATTCCGACAGATCATCCGCCTTCCAGCTGTCCACGATTCGGTCTTTCCGGTACAGATAAACGCCGTTTTCCGTCTTTGCTCCCCCATTCTCATCCAGAACTGCCTCACAGAGGACAAACTCTGCTGCGGCAGGCCAGGATAACGGTTCTTTCTCCCCGGATGCATTTCTCTCAAGCTTAAAGACCTCCAGCTTCGTATGATCGTCTTTCAAAACAAAGCTCTGCAGATTTCCCGTTTCCTCCACTGTAATCTCCATGGATGCAGGAAGGTAACCGTCCGGTGTTTCTAGTTCCTCCAGAATATAATCACCCACAGGAATTCCTTCAAAATATTTCGGTTTACCATCCGTTATCCACATTGCAGTGACTGAAACTTTGTGGTTATCCACAGGATCTTCCGAGTTCCACACAGCCGGTGTCTCCTCTGTCTTCACGAGATAATATCCTTTAGGATATTTCTCATGATCGGCAGTATTTACCCGCTTTGCCTTAAAGAGAGCAAGCTTCGCCCCTGTTACAAAGGTCTGGCTGTATGTGCCCCGGATTTCTGTGCCTGTTTCACTTGTCTCCATATCTGTGCGGTTTTCTACCTTCTGGCGGTAATCTTCTGTTCCGTCGATTTTTGCGATCTCCACCTTTGTTTTTTCATCCGACAGGAGTACTCTCTGGATCTCATTCGTCTCCTTCACTTCCACTGCTGATGGGAACGTGCAGACATAACCATCCGGCGCTTCCAGTTCTTCCAGGATATAGCTGCCCGGGATCACCCGTCTTAAAAGGTCCGGCTGTCCGTCCGTCCTTTCATCCATCCGCCCATCCTGAATCGTTTTTTCGCCGCTGATCCACACATTTGGAAGCAGATATGCCTCTCCTTTCCTGTGCTTTAGCGGCACATCATCCGCCTCATTCTCCGGATCTCCCACATCAAGCAGCTTTTCTCTCTCATTTAAATGATATGCAGCCCGGTTTTCCATCTCCAGAAGATCCTCATACCGGTATGTCACATAATCCCCATCCCGGTCATAGACCGGCTCACCCTTTTTATACAGAGCACCGCTTTCCGGATAATATTTCACCAGGCCAAACTCATCGAGAACTGGTTCCATCCATTTTTCAAAAACCCCTGTTTCCGTGTTCCACGTTCCCGTAATATAGGCATTCTCACTTCCTTCCATGATTTCCGCCGGTCTTCCCGTCAGTATTTTTCTTCTTCCAGTCAGATTTCCCGCTGTGTCTGTTTCCTTTACCACCGGCCATACATAGAATATCTGCTGTTCTCTTCCATTCGATCCGATTTCTGTCTTCTTCACATATGCCAGGCCTGTGTAGGCATCGACCTCCGCATCCCTGCACAAAGATCCATCGAGATGAAACAGTGTGGTCTCCGGATCCATTGCAGTAAATACCTTCGATTTCCGTTCATACACAAGTTTTGTAAAATCGCCTCCCGATATTTCAAATACCGGCTGTCCGTTTTTCAACGCATAGATCGATTCTGTATCAAAGGTGATCTTCTGTTGCCGTCCTTCCCGGTCATATCCGTAGAAAGTCCCGTCTTTTCCCTTTTTTATCACATCAAGATTTCCAAGATCATAGAATAAGACTGATGTATCCCTTCGCTTCACTGTCTTGATTTCCCAGGTATCTTCTCCCCGCATCTCATCTACTGACGCTCTGTCTCGGGAAAATTCCAGCTTTTCTCCGGCATATCCCTCTTTTACGACAATATCTGTCACATTTCCGTTTCTGTCCCTTGTGACCTCAACACCTTCAAATGCATGATCCTGTGAATCCCCGGTCTGCTTGATCCGGATCGCGTCATAAAGTGCAAGCTTCGCTCCTGTTACATACGGATTCTGATGATCTGCCGTCTCCAGTTTTCTCGTCACATAACCGTAACCCTGAAAGATTCCATTCTCATAGACCATCTCCACCCGTTCTCCGTCGCGCTTCCTCTGCTCCAGCATCTCCAGAGTCCCCTTTTTCCAGCCAAATCCCTGGTATGTACCTGCATGATTGTAGGCAAGATCAAGATTCTCAAGTCCATACTGTGCACGAAGTTCCGATATCGTTCCTTCCACTCGCCCTGATACTTTCATTCCACGAGTTGAGTCTATTGTCTTTGTTTTTGAAATTTCCAGAATTGTTGCGGTGTTTTCCGCATATATCCTGGCAGTATCCGTGACATTTTCCGGGTGGATTCCATCTGGATCCTGCTCGTACCCGTAAACTGCTGCCGCCGTTTTTCCTTCTGTCCTGCCGCCAGAATACAGGATCCGGTCACTGTATATCTCCACTGCCACAGGCCCTGATCGCACATACCCGGACGGCGGCTTCACCTCCGCCAGCACATAGACTCCTGCAGGAAGCGGATTCGGTGTTTTTGCGTATCCCACTGCCTGGAGAATCCCCTTTTCCTCGATATCCCGGATCGTCGGGATCGCCATGAGTGTTCCTGTCTGCAGCCCATTTTTATCTGTAAAGCTTACCAGATCACTCTCCTGGCAGATCGGTGTTCCGGCAGGAACCGTTCCATAGAAAAGCTCTCCGGCCCCAGCTGCCTTTCTCGCAAATGGCCGGATCTCCTTTGCCCTCATCGCCTCAAGAAAATACTGGCTTCCAAGGATCATCGTATCCGCTGTATAACATCGCACGGCACCATCCCCGTTATCCGCCTCATTTCTTTCCGCCCGATAGACCCCAAATACCGCGTCATCATGAAGGATCGGCTCGCCAGTTTCCGCGTCGAGTTTCTCAATTCTCAGATTTGAGAAATACTTTCGATTCAAAAATGTCTTTTCCCCATAACCGGCCCAGACTGTATCCTCGTTCTCCTCATTCGGATCCACAATGCTCCATGGAACAAGCATCGGCGCATATTCCCCGTCATAGGCAGTCTTTACTCCTGTCATCATCTCCTTTCCATCGTTCTTCGCTCCATTTTCACTGTCCGACCGGTAATGATAGTACTGCTTTACCTTCTCATTCCTGTAAGGCTCGTAATGCCCTGCTCTCTTTTTCTCAGAAAGTCCATACGGATAAACTTCAAAATCCCCATCATTGCTGTGGGCACATATCACATACTCCCGAAGTTCCTGTTTCTGGTTTTCCGCCGGTTCCTCGTTAAAGCGAATCAGATATTTTTTTGTAAGATCCCACGGAGAATCTGCAGTCCTGTATACATACTTCTCCTTCCAGTCATCTCCAGCCTCAGTCTGTCCGCCTGCCACCGGAAGAAATATCTCCTTCGGCGCATCGATCTCATAATGCCTGTTCTTAAAGTCAAGAAGCTCCGGCGCATGGGGCTGTTCCTCCACGATTACATATTCTCCGTAAGGAAGATACTTCGATACTGCTGACGCTGCCTCTTCCTGTGCCTGTCCATTTTCCTTCCGGACCGCCAGAGTCGTCCTATCCCCGTCTAGTCCGCCATTCTCTTCGCTGTCCCAGGCGATCGCATAGATTTTTCCCAGATCATACTTGAAAAACGGCTGCAGATAGTCCTCCGCTTTCTGGATTGCAAGATAGAGTGCATGATCATACTGCTCATCCGAATATGCGTTTTTTCCCTGTTTCATCTGTTCCTGCTCCGCTTTCAGATACCAGTCGATGGCAAACTGCCGGACTGCGTCCGAGCGCTTCGCATTCTCCTTCGCGTATTCCGAAGTATTGATCTCATTTTGCTTCCCGGTAATAAGACTGGCCGCAAACGATTTAAATGATGTATTCCACAGGAGTCCCCTTCTCTTCCAGCGATCCGCGTCCGCCGTCCGGATAGCTGCAAAGAATTTCTCATAGTTATACCCTTTAACCGTCCCGGCTTTCCCATGATCCGGATCTATCTTCCGCTCCACTGTCTCCAGTACCTGGCGGTCCGCCTTTTTCGTGTAGAGCTTCTGGACCAGCTCCGGGAAATTTTTCTGGTATTCTTCGATCTGGACCGTTTTCCCGTTTTTATCCACCCAGGAGATCTCCCCGTCTTTTGTGCAGAAGATCCGCTCCAGATTGGACTTCAGATAGATCTTAAACCGGAAATTTCCGATGTTTTTCCTGTCATCCGTCTTTTTCTCTACCCGCACTTTCTGCTTTACCGGCCGCTCCAGTACAAGAACAGGTGTGAGCCCCGTATCTCCATCCTCGCTGATCTTATCCTGACCGCGGTATACCAGCCGCTTCGCAGTGATGTAAGTGTCTGAAGGATCCTGATTTTTTGAGACTGACACAGCAAGAGCTGCCCCCGAGAATTTTACAAGATATTCCGCATAACCGATCCGGTCTCCTGCCTGGTATCCCCAGACATTCGCGTTTCCGATCATCTGGATCTCCTTTTCCGTCAGAACATGATCTTTTTCCGGAAGTTTTACAATAAAGTTTAAGGTGAGGCTCGTCTTTCCATCGTTAAAGTCCTTTCCGAACGAGTCTTTTCCGGAAGTCCGAACCTGAATTCTGTATACTCCAGTCTTCTCCCTCACCACGCTTTGAAGCTCCACATCTTTTTCCACGAGCTCTTTTTCTGTTGTGACCTCGATCTTATCTTCCGTTCTCGTCAGAGGAACACGGTATCCATGTGCCGGATCTCCCGACAGATAATCGATCACCTCTTCTCCCTCTTTATGATAAACCATGACCTGATGCATGATCTCTGTCAGCTTTCCATCTGTTCCCGGCATCAGAGCCGGTGTCAAAGTCGCATCGAGATAATATCTTCTGTTTCCGGCGGACCCAATCACATACTGTCTGTCGATCTGGAACCGGAATTTTCCGCTATTTTTATATTCCTGATACACCCAGCGGAGATTTACCGGATCCTCGTACACCGCATAGATACTGTCCGTCGTCTTTTTCCCATTTTCCACTTTTGAGGTAAAAAATCTGCGGTTTCCAATAGAAGATGCACCTGCATACAGAGTTACCTGGTAACCAGCATCCTCTTTTCTGATCCCATCGATTCCGCAAAAATTCCACTGGGGATGTTCCTGATACCAGCTGAAAATACTTCTCATAAGATCCAGAACACAGGAATTCTTTTCGGCTGGCACTGTAATTTCCTGCACCGCCGCACCATACACGGTCTTTTTTGCCGGCTCTCCCGGATCTGTTGTCATTCCCCAGAGATCTTTCTGGCCCTTTTTTACTCCCCGGCTATAAACCGGCACATCCTCCAGCGAGCGGATACCCCCGGCCGTAACCGGAACTTCATACCCGTTTCTTCCAAGGATCTCCTCTGTCTGAGCCTTTAAGAAGAGAAAGCTCTCCGACGTTTCATCTGAAAGGTCACAGTCTTCCAGTTTCACCTGAAACCGCTCATCTTCCTCATTGACAGACAGATTTGAAAGGCTCATCGGTATCTTTTCCGGAATCTGTTCCGCCTTTAAGATCTGCGGTTCTATCCGGCTCACCGGTTCCTGTCCGGTAATATTTCCCGCCGCATCCAGCTCCGGCTGATAGAGAAGATCACTGGAACCACTCTCTGCCCGTTTCCATACGGTTCTCCCGGCCTCGTCTTTTACAAGCACCTCTTCTGTTCCCGTCACATGAGGTCCTGTCACCAGCTCCTCCCCTGTATCAACGCGGTAGAATTTCGTTTCTTCCGGAAAACCATAGGCAAAGATCTCATAACCTCCATCTCCATTTTCCCCTGCTGTCCCCGCTGATGTGACCGCAAATGGAAGTTCATCATATCCTTTTCCACTTCCGTCATCGCCTTCCATTGCCGCTGCGAGTTCCGGCATCGTGACCACAGCCGTTCCATTTGCGTCCGTCACAGATCCTGGAGTTTCAAAACCTGCTCCCCGGTTGGTGATCTCCTGATCCATTCCGTTTACTGAAAGCTCGTATCCCTCACTTCTGGAAAGTTCTTTTATATAATATTTTCCCAGAATCAGCGGTCTCCCGATCCACCAGTTTCCGTTCTTCTCCATGTTCTCCTGATACAGGTTTCCTGGCCCGTTCCAGGAGATATCCGTCCTTTTTCTGATCTTTCCAGCCGTATAATCGTACTCCATTCCCGGCGCCTCCGTATAACACAGGAAATCCGAATTTCCATCCTGATCTGTTGCTGCCGCTGCCACAAGATCATTTTTCTTATAGACAACGCCAGTATTGGTCAGAATTCCGTTTCCTGTCACCTCCGCATCCGGATGAACGATGTCTTCCGCCGCAAAAAGGCCATAAACGGCCCCTTCAAGTGTTCCATCTCCTTCCGCATCCCCGTAGGACGAATAATCATCCGATTCTCCCCGAAAAAGATCTCTGTCTTTTTTCGTGATATGGATCCGCCCCTCAGTTCGATGGTCATACACATGCCAGGCATCCCCACAGTCCTCAGCGCCATTACAGTGCGAATACCTCTCGGAATCCCCGAGATCCAGATGCCGGATTCCGTCCTCCTCTGCATCCGCCAGAATATCCTCAAAGTCCCCGACGCCTTCAAACTCTCCCCAGTCATCAGATTCTTCGCCATCATCAGTTTCTTCCCGGCTTCTTCCCATAAACCAGCCATAAAACCGATCAAAAATATTTTTCTTTTCTGCATTGGACGCCGTTACTTTAACCGCAGCTTCTTTCGTATCCGCTTCCGCATTAGACGCCGTTCTCTTCATAATTGTTCCCGCTCGGCTTTTTACCACCGGTATTTTTCTCTCCGAAACAGTACTCCCGCCTGTCATTCCATTTCCCGAATACCAGATGTTTTCCGTGATCTCACGGCTGCTTCCGGATCGTTTTTCCGCGTCTGCTCCCGCCTGGGAAGAATCCGTCGTGATCATCTCCACAGGGATATCATCCAGATGCAGATCATGGAGGATATACCCGTTTCTTGCCTGGATCTCCTTCCATGTATAAGTAAACCGCAGTCCGATAAACTTCCGGTATGTCTCCTCGCAGTCCGCCTTGCAGCCGGATTCCTCAAATGCGGCTTCGGATGCAGCCCGGAGCTTTCGCTCATTTCCAGCACTTTTCCGGCTTCTCCCATCCGGTTCTCCGCTTTCCAATACTTCCTGCACCTCATCATAGGCATTCTCATCCGCCAGCCAGTGAAAATGGCAGCCTCCTTCCGCCTCTGTCTCACAGGCTTCCACCAGTTCCATCCACTGCTTTGCCGCTGCCCTGTTATTATCCCTGGTCTGTTCTGCAGCCTCCTCATAGGCATCGCTCTTTTTCCCGTCCTCATCCCCGGAATCCCCATCTTCCTGGTCCTCCGGCATATTTGCCCATGACGGCGCGGCATGTCCGTCACAGTATGTCTTTTCATACGCATACTTTCTGGCATCTTTGTAGGTTATCTCCCCTTTTTCGTCCGTGGTTCCTTCCGAAAACACCTGAAAGCCGCTCCATGGGCGAAAGCTCAGGTTCTTTTCCGCAAGTCTTCCCTCGCCGTCTGTCTTTGAGATTTTTCCCCCGTCCTCAAATCTTTCATACAGATAGAACTGGCTTCCCTTGAGCGGCATTCCAGTCTCATCGTCATGTTTTACAAGCCTGACATTGTAATCCGCCGAAAAGGTCTCCTTGTGACGATAGATCTGAAATTCAAGAGTCGGTGTTTCCACGCCGTATTCCGGCATTTCCCCGTCTCCCGCGCCTCCTGGTTCCCCGCTTTCCCCATCCTGGCTGATCACCAGATAAAACACCATATCAGAGGGAATGATCCTCATATCTGCCTTATAGAGTCTCTGATGTTCCGGCGCGTTGATGCAGACCTTAAAGTCCATCCACTCCCTGAGATATTCCGGATTCCAGCTGCCTTCCGTATACCAGCCAGAATTGCCTTTCATGGTAATCTTATACCGCACCGTTGTCTTGTTGTATTTCTCTTCATCTGTCATATTGCTTCCGACAGCATTCTCATTTGCGGTCACCGAACCATTATTGTGGATCCGGATCGCATCCCCGCTCCAGGTCACCTCATACAGATTTTGTCCCATCACCGATTTCGCGATATTTTTATCCTGGGATGCGTCAAGCCAGCCCACGTTTCCCCCTGTGGATCCGTTGTCCCACACACTCTGGGGCTCGATCTTCGCGATATCCCGGATAAACTCTTTTCCGAGAACAAACTCCGTATCCAGGGCGCCGGGACCATCGGAAAAAGGCAGTACCTGGAATGGCACTGCCGTATCTTCCGAAGTTGCTCCCCTGATCGCATCCGGAGCTTCCTTTCCCGCCGCCAGCCCGACAGAGGACGCCTGCTCCATAACAGCGATCGCGCGGTCTTCAATTTCCGGATTGTCGGCCACCCAGGCAAATTTTGTCCCGGCATCGTCTTTGACATACTTTACGATATTGGCACTGGACGTCGTAGACGCGATCTCCACATAAAAACCCGGATCAAACCTTTTTGCCGCGTCCTTCAGTGCCGACCAGTTGTCCGGATATGCCCAGAATAACCGTTTCGCCTGTGTTTCCGTAAGCGGAGACGGCATCGTATCAAACTTATACATATCATACCGGTCGACCTTCTTCCAGCCTTTCCCCCCATCGAGGCAGTAATACGGGGCCGTCGATTTCTGCGGCCACACATCCGATGCCTCGGACGGGAACGGGAGTGGAATCCCCACTCCCGTGATCGTCATAATGACTGCCAGAAATCCAGCCAGCCATCGCCTTCTTTTTTTCTCTTCCATACTGATCCCCCGCCATTATTTCTTTCCAAGCGTCTGTACCGTACCTCTGACACACCATGCGCCTGTCTCATCCACAGTGTAGCCGTCCGGCGTCACACAGTCCGCCAGCATATGTCCGTTTTTCTGGTCCATATAGTAGCATTTTCCATTGATCCAGTTCCAGCCTTTCGTCATCCGCCCGGTCGGTCCCAGGTAATACCACGCTTCTCCTTCTTTTATCCAGCCAGTCTGCATTTTCCCCTGGCTTCCGTCATTTGTCTTCTGGAGATAATACCAGCTTCCATCTTTTTCATCGAGAAACCACCCTGTCTGCATCCTGCCGTCAGCCGCAAAATGGAACCAGGAAGTCTTTTCCTGTCCTTCTTTCGCATATGGGTTGTAGATCCAGGCCCACTCATTGGCATACGTTCTTCCGCCGGAAACAAATTTCCAGCTTCCATCCTCCTGCTTTCTCCACTCACCAGTGACACTGCCCTTTGGCTGTTCCCCTGTGTTCTGGGACTTTTTCAACACACTTCCCGTGCTTCCGCCGCCGGAAGAACGTCCTCCTGAGCTGCCGGCCCAGGTCTTATCCACAAGCTTAAACTTTAATTTCACAGGAATCTTTTTCTCCAAATCCCCAGCACTGACCGTGATCTCGTCCTCATATTCCGCTGTATACGGATATTTCTTCATCCCCTCCGCGATCCAGGACGCCTCCGTATCTACTGATACCGCACCGTTTTCTACCTCTACAGCACCATTTTTTACGTTCCAGTTAAATTCAAAGCTACCGTCCCCATTTCCTTTTAACGCTTCCTGCGGTATCAGCTTTGCCGTAATCTTCTGTGCATCCGCGCCCTGCCATATGACCGCCGGGTTATATCTCGATCCCGTTTTCGTGAGTATCAGGTCAAACATCAGCTCTCCCTGATCCACCTTGATCTCCTCCGGCATCACCACAGTCCTGTCATCTGTCACAAAATCCACTTTCACACTGCAGACTGCCGACTGGATATTTCCAAGGGCATCCTTTGCCGCCATCACTACCTCCGTGCTTCTTGTTCCACACCCCGTACGTTTCTCATAGATATGTTCCTTATGAGCCGCTTCATCCGCCTCTATGAGATCCAGAATCCATCTCGTATCCTTTTTCGCCATCACCTTTGCGTTCCGGTAATCTCCGTCCGCGATTCCCTCTTCCACAAAACCGGCATCCACCTGGATAATGGCATTATCGCCGACGGTCCAGCTGATATCTTTTTTATCGAAATAGTCCGGTGCAAAGGATCCTGACAGGATCTGCGGCGCGGATACCGTGATCGTCTCCTGCGGCTTTTTCCGATCTCCGGTCAATGTTCTTGTGACCGTAAAATTCAATGCCGTCTTATTGAGAGCCGCGCCTTCTGCTGCGATCTTTGTCCGGTCCTTGATCTGGAATGTCACCGGGATCCTGCAGTTTGCGGTCACAGACTTCTCCTCAAAGCTGGATGCCGGTCTCGTCTTTGCTGTCAGAACCGCAAGTCCGCCCTGGGTACCGTTTCCATAGACCGTATCCTCGATGGGGTACCGGTACTGTTTCTTTGCCTGTTCTGCCTCCGCTTTCTCCACAATATCTTTAAAGAATCCTGCATTCAGGTTCAACTCTATGGATGCGCTCTTTTTCGTATATCCAGACTCGTCCTCATCATCATTTTTCTTTAAAATGATCAACTCATCGTCATCCACACTCCATCTCACCGCCTCATCGGTGACATCGTTGTTCTTATCGACCACAGCCTGGATCTTCACGTCCTGGACCTTCGTTCCCGCCTCCAGCTTTCCGTTTAGATATCTCGCCAGCAATTTCCCCGCGGTATCCCGCACTTCTGTGGTGATCGACGGGTTCATCCGGTCCCCGGTGCGCTCCTCGATGACCCGGAAGCCAAATTCCTGGGGCTCTACCCGCACACCTGCTGCCACTTTCTTATAGACCGCGGAGACCTCCGTGTCATGTTCCGGCATCACAAACTGGTAGGAACCTCCTGTCTGATAGGTCGTCTTCCTTCTGCGCCCAAGAGAATCTGTATAGGTCGGCACACCATCCATCTGGAATTTCTCTGTCTCTGTGTTCTTCGGAGCCGTAAGGACTGTAACGGTATCTCCGGCAGCCACCGCGCCCCGGTATGCTTTGTGGAATTCCTTGCTGTAGGCAGACGGACCTCTCGCCGTCAACACCGCCACATCATAGAAATTCCCTGAATTTGCCGCTGTATCCACCTGAAGGACCGACAGCAGATATCCCCGCATCGGCCGCCCCACGGAATTCGGTGCGAAATGATCTGGAGTATAGAGATCCTGTCTCGCCGCAGCCTCGGTATCCACTACATGGAGAACGCCGTTCTCGAGTTCCTCATAGAAATAGAGTTCGTCCTCTTTCTTCGTGTTCTGTCCCTGCACCAATGTGTAGAAATTATCTCCTTTGTTCCAGAAGCCAATATGGGCATCGTAGGTGAACCGATTGTCATCCGAGACACCTGAGCCGCAGACACCGGCTGCGATCTTCTCCTCTGTATCCGCGAACAGGTACGCCACATCCGCTCCGTCCTCAACCCCATAACGGAAGTGGAAGCCAGTATCATGAGTTCCAATAAAAGTTCCCTCGCGCGCCGCACTTCCAAGCCCGGAAGATGCAATGGTCCCCTCAAACCGTGCCACCTTCATCTTTCCGGAAGCGTATTTTCCCGTGATACCGCCGATGGACTGGGAGCCGCTTCCGCCGATGGTTCCCATCACATGCGTATTGAAAATATCCGTGGAATTCTGGAATCCCACGATTCCGCCCACATAGCCGCCGCCCTGGATCCTGGCACTCAGACTGTCCCCTGTGTTCACCTCACAATCCGCGATCAAAGACTCTGCCGCCCGTCCGGCAATTCCCCCGGCAAAGATCTCCTTTCCGCTTCCCGTATCGATAGCCACATGGTCGGAAACACAGTTTTCCACCACAGAGTCTTCCAGGACATCCGCAATAACTCCACCGGCTGTACCGGTAGTCCTCAATGTGCCGTTTACTGTCACGTTCCGGATCACTGAATGTTTCGCACGGCCCGCGAGAATTCCCCCATTCTCCTTTACCGTGATCACATGCCCCGGCTTTACCTTGAGCTCTGTGATTTCCGCGTTCTCCACTGCGCCGAACAGTCCCCCAAAGTCCCAGGACGGCTGGTACATGCGGAAATTGGACACAGTTTTCCCGTTTCCGCTAAAATGCCCCTCAAACGGCGATACTCTTCCGGCCCGCATATCCGCCCCAGTGTGATAGAATCCGATAGGGATCCAGTTCATTCCACCGAGATCAATATTTTTCCCTAGCTCAAACCAGGCACCTTTATAATTTCCCGGATAAGTGCCCTCTCCACTTCCAACCTCCATTCCCATGGACGCAAGGGCAGCGAGCCCAATGAGGTGCTCCTTCGTTGTGATCTGATACGGCTTTTCCTTTGTTCCATCCCCAGTTCTTCCGCTTAAAAAGCTCATATCGCCCACATCAGCGCCCCAGATCTCCTCATCCGCAGCGAGCACAGCAATATTTTCCACGGCATCCGATGCCGTCGCCGTTCTCTCCGCCGCTGTTTCCACACTTCTCAAAACTGCCATTCCCCTTACCGGCGTTCCAAGCGCCATGCAGAGGCCTAACCCCGCTAACATCATCTGGCTCTTTCTGCCCCTGTTTTTTCTGCTCTTCTTCATTTCTTTTCTCCCCTCTATGCCTGCGGCAGACAGAATGCCGGGCAGATCCCGATCCCGGTATCTGACACATCCGCCTGTCTGAAGCATCCATTTTCAAGATCTACAACATACTCCCTGTTTCCATATACAAAACTGCCTCTTTCATCCACCTCATAAGCCGGTGTCCGAAGCCAGAACCCCCGGCTGTAAGAACTTCCCTTTCCTTTCAGATTCCAGATCTCATTCCGATACCGGTATGCTTCCTCCAAAGACAGCAGAAAGAAGCTGTCCCTGCAGTCCTGGTATGGCAGCAAATGGCTCTCAAGACCATCCAGACGGCTGTCAGCAAAATCACCATCCCCTGTTTTCCCTGTAAATGCCGTCAAAACTCCCGTGTATACAAAAGATGCATCTGGAACCGCAGTCTCCGCCTGTTTCCCCAGCCATTCTCTCACCCGGGATTTCTTATAATTATTGTTTTCTCCAAATGGAAGTAAGATCCGCTCCTCATAAGTACTGTCCACATCGGACCGAATCACGTTTTCCGCCAGAAACAGTGCGCGTTTCCCATAACTGCCTCTGCCGTCCTGGTAATCGTCATCGATACAGCGAAACCGGCATACTTTTCCCGCAATCTCCCGCGAGATCACATCTCCGGTCCTCCACGCGGCCCGGTCTTCCGCCTCCCCGAACTTGTCTCCCGTTCCTGGAACCGTATTTTCCCCGGAATCCGGCGCCCGCCCCCGCCATTCAAAGCCGATCCGGCAGTCCGTAACCGTCTCACCGTTCACATTCCTGGTCCCCAGATCCAGCTTTGAAATATTTACCACTCCGGGAAACATCTGCGCGATCACCAGCGTATCGAACGAGCCGTCTTTTCCCGTTACCGTAATTTCCTGCCGTCCTTCCCGTTCTGCGGCAGATACCGTCTCCATCAGAAACCGCCTGCCCGCTTCCCGATCCCGCAGGATCACAGGTTCTGCTTTCAGAAATTCTGCCGTTCTCTCCTCCGCGTAGGGAACGAGTTCTCCCCGGCAGCTTGTGAGTACGGCAAAAGAACTGGCCGCAGCAAGCCACTTTGCCACTTTCTTTCGATTCATTTTTCCTCCTGGATATTCCGGCTAAAGCCGCCGGCGGCTTTTCGATAAAGCAGATAGTATCTGCCTCCAAAGATTTTTAAGACTTCAAAAAGATCTATTATGATTTGACTGGAACTCCCCAACCGGTTCGTTCCTCCGTTTGTCCATAACTATATCATAGGCCATCCCCGGAATCCATATCGGATCCGTAAAACCAAGGCCCCATTATTTAGTCAGTTTCACGAAAATATTTTTGCATTTTCGTCACTTTTACCATGTAAGTTTTTCACCGATGCCAATAAAAGCAATATTTATAGGCATTTTTCGATGTCAAAAAAGACAGGACATGCCGCGCACGTCCTGTCTTTCACCTATCTTACCACGTCTCCACCGTCCGCAAAAATTCCTCCATCGGAATCACGCCGGCACACACAAGATCCGCCAGTTCTTCCCGCATGGTCCGCATCCCCTGTGTCTTCACCACATAATCCTCGATCTCCCACTCCGGCCGGTTTTCCGCAGTCATCTTCTTCAGTTCCCGGTCCATCACAAATATCTCATGGACCGCAGTTCTTCCTTTGTATCCTGTATTCCGACAGAATTCACATCCACAGCCCCGCCTTGCGCTCCGGATCTTTCTTCCAAGCAGCTTCTGCTCCTCATCCGTAAGTTCCACCGTCTCCGCACAGTGCGGACATACCTTTCTCACCAGTCTCTGTGCCGCCATACCGCATAAACTGTCCGCCGTGAGATACGGCTCGACACCCATATCTGCCATTCTCGTGATTCCGCCCGCTGCGCTTTTCGTGTGCAGAGTCGAGAGCACCAGATGGCCGGTGATTGCCGCGCGGACACTGGTTTTCGCTGTCTCCGGATCTCTCGTCTCGCCGACCATGATAATATCAGGATCCTGTCTCAAAACGGCACGGAGTCCTGCTTCAAAGGTAAGCCCCGCCTGTTCATTCACCTGCATCTGGCTGATTCCCGGAAGATATCGCTCCACAGGATCCTCGATGGTCACGATATTCACCGGCTGTTTCGCGAGATATTCCAGGATCATATATAATGTGGTAGTCTTTCCGCATCCTGTCGGTCCCGTAAGATACAGGATCCCGCCCGGACTTCTGAGGATTCTCTTCATCTTCTCATAATTTTCCTCACGCATTCCAAAGGTTTTGCCGTGATCGATCTCCGTTTTCATATTCAGGAATCTCAGCACCATCTTCTCGCCGAAGATTGTCGGGACCACGCTGGTCCTCACATCCAGGCAGATCCCGTCGATCGTCTCCTTAAAATGTCCGTCCTGTGGCACTCTCTTTTTCGCAATGTCCATTCCGCTGAGGACCTTCGCCCTCGTCACCAACGGCTGATGCATTTCCTTGTCATATTCCCGCACATGGAGCAGCATGCCGTCCAGTCTCATCCGGACGACCATCCGGTCTTCCTGCGGTTCCAGATGGATGTCACTGGCATTTTTCCGGTATCCCAGATTTAAAAGTTCCTCAAGGAGCTTCACCGCAGATCCGGCCTCTGCCCCATAGCTCTCCATCTCCTGGACCTCATTCTTATTTTCCTGTTTTCCATCTCCGCCTAATATGCCCAACATCCCTTTTTCCTCTTTCTATCATAACTCATTTCCCCTCGCTGACGCTGACGGTTCGTGAGTTGCTGTCTGTACTTCGGATCTGCAGCTGCCGGGGACTGTATCCAGCGCTATCTCCGATCTGCACACTGCCATTCCTCTCATACAGGTCCTTTTTTCCATCCATCACCCGTACCGTGACAAGGACGCGGCTGGACCGGCTCTCTTCTACCACAATTTCCGGTTTCAGCGTATCGATATGAAACGCATCCATAGACAGTCCGTCCAGTTCTTCCACTTCCACAGCACCTGTCTCCAGCCGGTCCGCCACATATCTCCATACCGCATCCCCAAGCATTTCTGCCTGCTCCTGCGTCCTTGCGTGATCCAGTACCCGCACCGCCATCCGCCGCATCGGAAAGATCATAAGGAACAGCATACTGAAAAGCAGCATGACGATCATGACCTCAACCAGTGTAAACCCCCGTCTATGACCCTTCTCCATCTTTAATGTTTCCTTTCACCTGTCTCTTCTTCCGAAGGCATGGACACCCAGAATCCCGAAACCTGGACGGTTCCGGTATCCGACGTTTCTTCCGCGAACTATCCCGATTCCAGAAATTCTTCTCCATCAACCGCCAGATGGATCTCTGCCGGTTCCCCGTATTCCGCATCTCCCATATGGCGTTCCAGTCTGTTTCCTGCCTCATAAATCTCCCGATACCGTTTCACGGTCTTTGAATAGCCGGAGACACTGAGAAGCATTGCCTCGGCTACCAGAAGAAGGATCAGAAACGCCGTCATCAGCTCCACCAGTGTTGAGCCATTCTCATTCCGTTTCCATATCTTTTTCATGGCTTTTCCTCCCCGCTCCGTTCCGCCGAAGACGGCGTACTCACGAAAACAGGGGCCATGGGGATCAGTCTCGACGCGCCTTCCTTCCGGTCATTTACAGTACAGACCGCATGCAGCACAAGTCCGGAACCGTCCTCTTTCCAATAGGAGGAGATGACTGTCTCGATCCTCTTTTTCTCCCCATTTCCAGTCTCTGCCCACACTGCCGCCTCCGTTTCCGGAAGTCCCTCCGGTCCCTGTAATTTTTCAATGATTCCGGTCGGCTCCTCCTGGCACATATTCTCCGTAAGGATCTGCACCACCGTCTCGGCTGCCAGCCTCGCTTCCGTCCCTGCGGCAAAGTTCAATGCTGAACGATAGCGCCTTGCCCCAGACGAAAAGAGAAGTGAGGTAAATATCATGACAAACAGCACGGTCACCAGAACCTCCGCCATCACAAATCCTTCGCTCCGGTTCTTTCTCACCGCCACTCCCCCCTTATCGAATACTTCCATACATGTTCCACATCGGCTCCATGATCCCAAGGATCAGGATTCCGGTAAAGATCCCGATCAGCAGGATCATTACCGGTTCCAGCAGGTTCACCAGCTTATTCAGCGCCAGATCTGACTCATGTTCATAGCTTCCCGCGATCCGCTCCAGCATTTTATCCAGGTGCCCCGCCTCTTCTCCCGTAACGATCACAGCCGCCAGTTTCTTTTCAAATCCGCCACTCTCCCGGATTGCCTCGCTCAAAAGCATTCCGCTGCTCACACGCGCCATGATCGTCCTAATCTCCCGGTCCAGATACCTGTTTCCGATCGTTCCTTCCGTATATTTCAGGCAGGATGTGATCGGAAGTCCGCTGGAATAAAGGCTGGACATGTTCTCACAGAATCTTGCCGTACAGATGATCCTTATCTGCCGTCCGACCACCGGAAATTTGCAGATTACCCGGTCATAGCTGTAACGGAACCACACTCTTTCCGTCAGGATCTTCCATCCTGCCAGGATCATAACGGCCGCCACCGGCAGAAAATAGCGGTACGCATACAGAAAATGGCTGATCCCCATGAGGATTCTTGTAAGAAGCGGCAGCGTCACATCCGCCAGGAGCGGCTCTAACGTCGGCAGGATCTCCAGAAATACGAACAGCATTAGAAAGATCATCATCAGAACCAGGATCTTCGGATACAAAACTGCGCTGCGGATCTTTCCCTCTGTCCTGTGTTCTTTCTCATAATGGACCGCCAGCCGTGCCGTCGTCCTGACAAGATGGCCGCTCATCTCCGCCGCCCGGATCATCTGGATCGCCGGTTCCGGAAACTGCCCGGTTTCTTCCATGGCATCCCCGACGGTCTTCCCCTCAGCCATAAACGCTCCCAGTTTTCGACACGCCAGGCAGAACTCCCGGTCGGTATCATCCTGCTGCATGATCTCCAATGTTTCCGGAATTGATAATCCCGACTCCACCAGGACAGAAAACTGCCTGAAAAACTCCGACAGCCTTTCTGCTCCAAGCTTTTTACGCTTTTTCATACAAAGCATTCCCCCTCTATTTCCGTGCTGGACGCAGCCGCCTGCCGTAAAATAAAACGGCGCAGTTATCCACTGCACCGTGTAAAATCAATATTTTTATGATGTTATTTTACGGAATCTTACAAAACTTGTCAATGCATTGTCCGCAACCGGTCTACTTCCAATATCTTCGCCGTTACTGTTCACGCCTTGCGCAAACAGTAACTGATTTTGCCGATGCTTCGCATTCCAAATCGGCAAATCCACTACCACCACTGTATTGTACGACTCACAGCCGCACCACCCGGTCACACACCTTCTCCAGAAGCTCCGGCGAATGGCTCACCGCGATCATCCCTATCTCCCGGCGCTTCAGTTCCTTCAACACAAAGTCCCAAATCTGCCCCTGGGTGATAAGATCCAGCATCGTCGTCATCTCATCGGCGATCAGGATCTCCGTCCGTCTCCCCAGTGCTCTCGCGATGCAGAACCTCTGAAGCTCACCGCCAGAAACCTCCACCGGGAACCTGTCCTTCCACTCATCCCGGATTCCAAGTCCCGCCTCGATCCGCACCCGCTCGCCGGGGTCCTCGAAAGTCCAGTCACCTTCCTCCAGGACTGTACTCAGCCGTCTCTTCGGATTCACCGAAAGCTCCGGATGCTGCCATACCATCTGCACCGGGCAGTAGCCGCGAAACTCAAGGACCGGTGTCCCGTTGACAAGAACTTCCCCTTGATCCGGCTTCTCATATCCGGCTAAAATCTTGCAGAGCGTCGTCTTCCCGTATCCACTGGGCGCCATGATCCCCACACGCTCTCCGGGTTCCACCGTAAGGTTCACATGATCCAGGATCTGTCTCGTTCCTTTTCCATATTTAAAAGAAATATCTCTCGCTTCCAGCCTCATCTGCCGTATTCCTTTCGCATGTCCTCCAAGATCTCCCCCGTATCGCAGAGCTGTTCCCCATCCTTCTTCCAGTTTCTCGGCATAGAGCGAAACAATGCCTTTGTATACGGGTGCTTGAGAGTTCTCTCATCCTGAAATGCCTCCGCATCCGTCTCCTCGATGACTCTTCCGCCGTAGAGCACGATAACACGGTCAGCTGTCAGGAGCGCCAGCTCCAGGTCGTGGGTGATCAGCAGCACGCCTGCCCCATCGTCCGCCATCTCCCGGAAATGTCCCATGACGCGGGTCGCCGCCTCCAGGTGAAGTCCCGGTGTCGGCTCATCCGCAATAACGAGCTTCGGCTTTTCCATCACCGCCGTGGAGATCAGGACACGCCGCGTCATGCCGCCGGAGAGCTGAAACGGGTATTTTTCCCGGATATCCGGGGCTAAGCCATAGCGCTTCAGCACCTCCAGGCATTTTTTCTTCACAGAAACATCCTTTTTCCCGTTCTGGATCTGATCCCCGATCTTCATGAGCGGATCCAGGTAAGAAACGCTCTGGGGCACCAGAACGATCTCATGTCCCCGGATTTCTTTTACCCGATCTGCCGTCAGTAGCTCCCCAAGAAACCGTATCTCTCCGTCCATCTCACTGTTATATGGAAGAATTCCCATGATCGCATGGGCCAGCAGACTTTTTCCCGAACCGCTGGATCCCACCACCGCGACGATCTCACCGCTTTTTATTTCCAGGTCCATCTTCTCCACCGCGTGGATCGTCCGCCTGGAAAATCCCCGGTCATACTGGGTGAAGGTGACGGAAAGGTCCTTAACTTCCAAAATCGTATCATTCATCTTCCCCGCCTCCTTACTCATGAACACTGCCCGGATCCAAAAGTCTGCAGAGTTCCTGTCCGATATAATGAAACAGCAGCACGGTCCCAACGAGGAAAAGTCCCGGGAACAGCGCCAGCCACCATTTTCCCATGGCCAGATATTTCATGCTTTCCGAGAGGATAACTCCGATGGCCGGACTCTCGGAAGACAGACCGAAGCCCAGGAACGTGATGCTGGCTTCATGCAGGATCGCATGGGGAAACATAAGCACCAGGCCCGTGATAAACTGCGGAACAAGATTCGGTGCCATATGGGAAAACGCGATGTAAAATTTCCCTTTTCCAAGCTTTTCCGCGATTTTCACATACTGACTCTGCTTCAGCTGCAAGACCTCCCCACGGATCAGTCGCGCCAACGATGCCCAGTGGGTAAACGCGATCCCGCAGACAACGCCCCAGAATCCACGCCCGCAGGCAAAGGAGATCAGGATCAGAAGCAGCATATGGGGAATTCCCATGACGATATCGATAAGCAGCCGCACCGCACTGTCCACGAACCTTCCGAAGACCGCCGCACTGAGTCCCAGTACAAAGGCCATCACCGCGCTGACCGCCGCCGTCAGAAGTCCGATCCGGATACTCAAAGAAAGTCCCGCAACGGTCCGCACGAACATGTCACGGCCCATCCAGTCCGTTCCAAAAGGATATTGTATACACGGTGCCAGATTTTTTCTCGTAAAATCCGTCCTGATGGCAGCTTCCTGCCAGAAACTTCCGAGCACCGCAATGACCGCTAACAGCACAGCCGCTAGGATCAGAAGCGCGAAGCTCTGTATTCTGCGATTTTTCTTCATCAGCGCTTCGCCCCCTCTCTGATCCGCGGGTCGATCACGCCGTAGAGAACATTCGCCGCAAGGTTTCCCGCCGCGACGATCACCGCTGTAACCACCGTGATCCCCAGAAGAAGCGGCACATCGCTTCCAAGTCCCGCTGTCACAGCCGCCTGGCCCAGGCCAGGGTAGGAAAATACCTGCTCCACGAGGACGGAGCCGCCGATGATCTCACTCACCGACGCGAACTGCAGCGTCATGGCCGGCAGAAGAATGTTCCGAAGTCCATGGCGGCGTAAGATCGACCAGTCCGACTCACCTCTGGCTCTCGCGAACAGCACATAATCGCTCTCCATAACCTCGATGAGCTTTTCCCTCGTGTGCAGGGCGATGGAGGAGATTCCCGTGATGCTGAGGGCCGCCGCCGGGAGAATCGCATGGCGGATCCTGTCCGCAATGGAGATCTGCCCGGCATCCATGCCGATGGGCACACTGAATCCGATGGGAAACCAGTGAAGCTTCACCGCAAATACCATAAGCAGCACCATTGCCACCCAGAATGCCGGGGTGCTGGCCACAAACAGGGAATATCCCGTCACGATCCGGTCCATGATCCCACCGCGCTTTTTTCCCGCGAGAACGCCGAGGAAAAAGCCCAGAATACCAGAAAACAACCATGCCGTGAATAAAAGCCAGATGGAATTCATGACCTTCTCCCCGATGACCTCTGCCACCGGTCGGCGATATAAAAGGGATGTTCCCATATTTCCGTGAAGAAAATCTTTCAGCCAGTTCAGATACCGCTCCACCGGAGGCAGATCTGTTCCCCAGTAGCTTTTCAGCTTTGCGATCTGCTCCGGGCTCATAGCGCCCAGAGCTGTCTGTCCGACATTTGTCTGAAGCGGGTCTATGGGTGAAACCGCCAGGAGCCCAAACGCCAGAATGCTTACCAAAAGCACCATCAGACACATCCGTACTGCCTGTCTGCCAAACCACAGACCCGTTTTCTTTATTTCCATGTCCACTGGTCGACATTGTTTACGATCGACCAGCCATGTCCATGTGGGTGGAGTTTCTGTTCCGCCACCTGCAGGCCATCTTTCACCCAGTATAAATGATCAATATTTACAAGCCAGATCCACGGAAGATCCCCGTCCTGGGTGATTCCCGTAGTTCCGTCCCACTGGGCATTTTTCCAGAGTTCATAGGACTTTTCCAGGTCACTCTCCGCCAGGGCCGCGTCCATGTATTCGTCCACTTTTTCGTTGCTGTAAGGGGAATATTCGGCGTATTCCTTTCCCGGCGCCGTGTGGTAGATATTGTAGAGCTCCATCGGCGTGTGGGCGCCCCAGCCCCACATGAGCGGTGTCGACTGTGCCCGGTCATAGGCCGTATCCCAGCCGACGCCCTCTGTCGTCACCTTGATTCCGATCTCCTTCAACTGGTTTGCGGTGTCCTCCGCAAGCGCCTGGCGGACGGAATCCCCTGTCGGATAGAGCATGGTGAACTCGGCGCGGACACCGTTTTTCTCCAATATTCCATCACTTCCGGCAAGCCATCCGGCTTCCTTTAAGATTGCTGCCGCCATATCCGGATCATAATCCACCTCCGCTGCCTCATTGTACCACGGCATCTGGTCACAGACACTGTAGGCCGCTGTTCCGTATCCGTTCAACACATGCTCGATCATCTCATCCCGGTCGATCGCCAGGTTGATTGCCCGGCGCACATTGATATCGCTGGTGAAATCATTTCCCAGCGGCACTCCGTTCTCATCCGTCTCCCCCGCCGGGATCGCCGGCAGGTTGAAGCCGCGGTTGTCCACGGTCTTGCAGGTCAACAGGGAAAATCCGTCCACGGTCTGATCGGAGTACGCCGCGGAAGTGTAGGCGAGGTCTACCTGCCCGGAGAGCGCTGCCGCGTAGGCCGCGTCCTCATCCATAAATAAAACTGTCACCGTCTTCATCTTCGGCTCATCCCCGTAGTAGTCTGGGTTTGCCGTGAGGATCACCTGCTGCCCCTTATCCCACTGTTTCATGATGTAGCGGCCGGAGCCGATAGGATTGGAACCATAGTCCGGTCCATAAGCATGTTCCGGGACGATTCCAGTAATTGCCATCGTATATGGCCATATGGAATACGGGCGGGTCATATCAAATTCCACGGTGGTATTGTCGAGGGCTTTTGCCTCTTCTAACATCGTAAAGTCATTGACAGAACTGGTATCCCGCAGTGTATTGTAGGTAAATGCCACATCCTCCGCTGTCAGCGGTTCCCCGTCCGTAAATTTTACATCGTCCCTGATCGTCACGGTCCATGTCATGCCATCATCACTGACGTTCATATCTGTCGCCAGATCATAACCGATCGTCATATCTGCCTTTGTTACCGTCAGCGTACTCTGGATCAGCGGCTCGTGGACGTGCTCTCCGGCGCCCCAGCCGTACGCCGGGTCAAATCCAGCCTCAGGCTCAGATGACGGTCCCATTACAACGATGACTGAGTCTTTTTCCTGTTCCGCTGCAGCAGCTGTTTCTGTATTCTCCTCCGCAGACGAATTTTCCACACCGGTGGTCTCTGTTGTTCCCGAACTGTTTCCGGCACAGCCCGCCAGGGAACATACCATAGCAGCGGCGGTCAAAGCCGTCACTATTGTCTTTATTGTTTGTTTTTTCATGAATTTATCCCCGTTTCTATGTTTTTTAGTACCTAAAAATGTCCAAAGCCTCACACAACTAAAAATACCAGAAAGAGGCATACTTTCTGTATGCATCAACCTTCCTGGTATTGTATTATTTGTCTCTATAGACTGTGCATCTGACTCCGATGCCATGCGGCAGTAAATATTTCTCGGTTTAAACCGCCTTGGGCGGGGGACTCTTTTATGAGTATGGGCTTCAGCCACATAATAGTAATATTATAGTAGACTTTTTTTCAAAAATCAACGTTTTTCCGGTCCATGACCTTGCAGAACACGATTCCCGCCGCCGTGCTGGCGATCGTTGCCAACAGCGCCGGTCCTGCGATAGCCGCCGGACTGACACTGCCGTATTGGCTGCGGTAGGCGATCATGTTGATGGGGATGAGCTGGAGTGAGGAAATATTTACGATCAGGAACGTGCACATCTCATTGCTGGCAGTGCCTGACTGTCTGGCCAGACTGCTCTGCCCAGCCGTGTTTTTCCTCTTATCCGGCGCTTTTTCCTCCCGCCGCTCTTCCTCCAGCTTTCCCAGCTCTTCCATCGCCTTTAACCCCGCCGGTGTCGCCGCCCAGCCGAGCCCCAGCATGTTCGCGATCATATTTGTCGCAATATATCTCCCCGCCGGATGCCCGTCCGGCAGGTTCGGAAAGAGAAACCTTATCACTGGCCGCATCTTCTCTGTCAGCGCCTCGATGAGTCCCGCCCTCTCCCCAATCTTTAAGATCCCGCACCAGAACGACATGATCCCCAGCATCGTGACGCCCAATGTCACTGCCTCCTTCGCCGAGTCCAGCAGTTCGTTCGTCACTGCCCCCATATTTCCATGAAACGCCGCCCAGAAGATCCCGGCCGCCATCATTCCTGCCCAGAGCATATTTAACATAAAAAATCCCGCATTTCTGTCAAAGCCGGTGACGTTTCGGCTGCCTGCACTAAAAGCGCAGATACACCAAACCACCACCTGAATTTCTTTATCTTATGACAGAAATACGGGATCTATGAACTTTATAAAACTGCTTCCTTGAAAATTTATATTCTGGCTGCTTCACATGATCTGCACAACAGCCTCTCTGAGTTTTTTACTCTCCGCACAGCGCCGCCATAACCTCCGACACCGTCTCGATCTTCTCACAACGGTATGCATTGCTTCCGCAGAACAACAGCGCCTCATCGATCTTTCCTTCTGCGGCGTTGATCAGCGCTTTCGTGATGCAGTACGGTGTTTCCGCCGGGTTACAGTGTTCCAGACACCGGAAGCACCGCTCCACCTTCACCGGTCCCTGAGCAACACGCTCTAAAAACTTATTTTTGATCGCCCGTCCCGGCATTCCAACCGGACTCTTGACGATCACAATGTCTTCCTCTTTCGCGTTGATATATGCCTCTTTGTATGCAATATCCGCGTCACATTCTTCAGTCGTCACAAATCTCGTCGCCGCCTGGACGCCCTCCGCGCCAAGCTCAAACTGGTGCAGAACATCCTTGTGATCAAAGATCCCCCCCGCCGTGATGACCGGGATATGCTTTTTATACTTCTCCGCGAAGCTCTTCACCGTCTCGATGATTCCTCGGATCTCCTTATCATAAGACGGTTCATCAAATGTCTCCGCTACATGGTCTGTGTCGGCCCCCAGCTCAGCGAGCTGTTCTCTGGAAAATCCGAGATGACCACCGGCGCAGGGACCTTCTACCACAACGAAATCCGGTGCCGTATGATATTTTCTGTCCCACATCCGGCAGATCACAAGAGCTGATTTCACGGAAGAAACGATCGGCGCGATCATGGTGCGGCGCTCTTTTATCTCAGAACCGCCATCCTCACGCTCCGCCTCAGCAACAAACTTAGGCATATCGATGGGAAGGCCTGCACCAGAGATGATCACATCAGCACCTGCTTTTACCGCCTCTTTCACATAAGATGCGTATTCCTTCGTCGCAACCATGATATTAAAGCCCAGAATCCCCTGGGGCGCTTTCTCCCTGGCTTTCTTAAGTTCGGAATGGATCGCTCTCAGATTCGCCGCCATCGGATTCTTTCCAAAATCCGGATCCTTAAATCCGATCTGGGCCGTGGAAATGATTCCGATTCCACCCGCCTTCGCGACAGCTCCGGCCAAGGACGAAAGACTCACGCCGACGCCCATTCCTCCCTGGATCACCGGGCGTTTTGCCACGAGCTTCCCTATTTTCAATGGTTTCAGACTGATTGCTGCCTCCATATTCCCTCCTAAATTATAACTCCCCGTATTTATTCCTGCTCTGACATGACCAGATGCTGGTCTCCACGCGGCTGGAGCGCTGCCTAAAATTTCCGGAATCTCTCATACCGGCGCTCCGCTAACATCTTCCCGTCAAGCTGTGTCCACGCCTCAAAGAACTCCTCCATGGCGTTCTCCATGATCTTCGCGATCTCCGGGAGCGTCTCCGGGTCTGCCGGTTCCGGCTCCGGGATCACGCGCTCGATAATTCCAAGCTCCTTTAATTCCGCCGCGGTCATCTTCATGACCCGCGCCGCCTCATCGGCGCGTTTGCTGTCCTTCCACAGGATCGATGCAAAACCTTCCGGAGAGAGAACGGAATAGACCGCATTCTCCATCATCCAGACCTCGTTCGCCACAGCCATGGCAAGTGCTCCGCCGCTTCCGCCCTCTCCGATCACGATGGAGAGCATCGGAACCGTAAGGTCAGACATCTCGAAGAGGTTTCTCGCAATCGCCTCTCCCTGTCCGCGTTCCTCAGCTTCCAGCCCGCAGAAGGCTCCTGGGGTATCTACAAAGCACACGATCGGGCGTCCAAAGGTCTCCGCCTGTTTCATAAGGCGCAGCGCCTTCCGGTATCCATCCGGAGACGGCATTCCGAAGTTGCGCTTGATATTGTCCTTTGTGTTCTTTCCCTTTTCCTGGCCGATCACTGTCACAGGCATTCCATGGAAGGACGCAATTCCGCCGACGATGGCACCATCATCTTTGCAGTAACGGTCTCCGTGAAATTCCATGAAATCGTCAAAGATCGCGTTGATATAGTCCGTAGCCACCGGGCGGTCCGCCTTTCTGGAGAGCAGGACGGAATCCCATGCGCTGCGGATCGCTCCTGCTGCCTTTCCGGAACCATGATGCGCTCTCTTCGCAGAAGAATTCTGCTCTTTTTCCTCAAAAGCTGCCCTGTCAACTGTGTTTCCCGTTTTCCAATCCACAAGGCATCCGCTCTCCGGCTTCTTATGAAGCTTTAAGATCATCGCCAGAGTCTCTTTCAGTTCCTCGCGCTTCACGATCTTATCGACAAAACCGTGCTCCACAAGAAATTCTGCTCTCTGGAAACCTTCCGGCAGCTTCTGCCCGATGGTCTGCTCAATGACCCGGGGACCCGCAAAACCGATGAGCGCCCCGGGTTCTGCGAGGATGATGTCTCCCAACATTGCGAAGCTTGCCGTAACGCCACCCGTTGTCGGGTCCGTCAGGACGCTCACATAGAGCTGTCCCGCCTCGTGATGTCTCTTTAAAGCCGCGGAAGTCTTTGCCATCTGCATCAGGGAAACCATGCCCTCCTGCATTCTCGCACCGCCGGAGCAGGCGAAAAGGATCACCGGAAGCTTTTCCTCCGTGGCGCGCTCTACGGCTCTCGTGATCTTTTCACCCACGTTGTGGCCCATGCTGCTCATCAAAAATCTCGCATCGCAGACACCGACAACGGTCTTCTGTCCGTGGATCGTACATGTTCCGGTGACGATAGCCTCATTGAGCTGTGATTTTTCACGGGCTGCCGCAAGCTTCTTCTCATATCCTGGAAAGTTTAACGGATTGGAGACCTGCATGAACTTGTCCCACTCCTCAAAGCTTCCCTCATCCGCGATCATCTCGATCCGGCGGTACGCATGGACACGGAAGTATCCGCCGCACTTCGGGCAGATATAAAAGTTCGCCCTTACATCGTCCGTGTAGATCGGCTTTCCGCATTTATTGCACTTTTTCCACAGCCCGGCAGGAATCACCGGCGCGTCCTCCTCTGCCGTTCTGGCAGATTCCTTTTCTCCCGCACGGTATTTCATATCGATCTTCGTATATGTTTTTTTAAACATATCCCTTAGCATATATAAAAGCTCCTTTCAAGACTATGGAAATTGCACGTTCAGCCATGCAGTCTTCTTGTTTTCATGTTCCATGAAAACAAGAAGCTCGTGGCGTCCCGCATATACATCGCCAGACAAAAAAATGCTTATGCAAGCGAGCTTGCAACGCCTTTTTCTGTCTGACTCTGTGCATGGCTGAACTGGTATCATCTATTCTTTGGTGTACTCCGGAAAATGTGACGGAATGAAGTTTGTATCCACATTTCCCGCCTGAAAATCCGGATCGCTTAAAATATCATACTGGAAATCCAGGTTCGTATTGATGCCCTCGATGACAAGCTCTCCAAGAGCGCTCCGCATCTTCGCGATGGCGGACTCCCGGTCCTTGTCCCGCACGATCAGCTTTAAGATCATAGAATCATAGTTCGGCGGGATCCGGTAATTGTTGTAGACCGCTGTGTCCACACGGACTCCCCTGCCGCCCGGGAGATGGATATCCGTGATCATACCCGGACATGGCATAAAATTCTTCTCCGGGTTCTCCGCGTTGATCCTGCACTCGATGGCATGACCGGAGATCCTAATGTCTTCTTGGCTGACAGAGAGCGGTTCGCCTGCTGCGATCCTGATCTGTTCTTTGATGAGATCCATGTCCGTGACTGCCTCCGTCACCGGATGCTCCACCTGGATCCTCGTGTTCATTTCCATGAAATAGAAATTTTTATCTTTATCTAAAAGGAACTCGATGGTTCCCGCATTCTCGTATCCGACCGCTTTCGCCGCCCGAACAGCCGTCTCACCCATCTTTTTCCGAAGTTCCTCGGAGATCGCCGCGGACGGGGATTCCTCAAGCACCTTCTGGTGTCTTCTCTGGATCGAGCAGTCGCGCTCACCGAGATGGACGACGTTTCCATATCGGTCTCCTAAAATCTGAAACTCAATATGTCTCGGTTTCTCCACAAACCGCTCGATGTACATGGTATTGTCGGAAAATCCCTTGACGGACTCCATCTGGGCATTCAGGAAGTTCGCCTCAAAATCTTCCTCCGATCTCGAAACGCGCATTCCCTTTCCGCCGCCGCCACTGGATGCCTTGATCATTACCGGGAAACCGACTTCCCTTGCGGTCTTAAGACCTTCCTCCACAGTGTAGACCGGCTCTTTGCTTCCCGGAACCACCGGAACTCCTGCCGCCATCATGGTCTTTCTTGCCTCAGACTTGTTTCCCATCTTGTTAATGATCTCCGCGGACGGTCCGATAAAGCGGATGTTGCACTTTTCACAGAGCTCCGCGAAACGGGCATTCTCCGATAAAAATCCGAATCCCGGATGGATAGCGTCCGCCTTCATGACAACACATGCGGTCAGGATCCGCTCCATGTCGAGATAACTCTCCGTGGACGGTGCCGGTCCGATACAGATCGCCTCGTCCGCAAGGAGTGTGTGGAGAGCGTCCCGGTCCGCCTCGGAGTAGACGGCTACGGTCTTGATTCCCATCTCCCGGCATGCCCGGATGATCCGAACGGCGATCTCGCCGCGGTTTGCGATTAAAATCTTCTGAAACATCTCTTCACCAGTCCTAACCGATCATAAATGTGAGTTCCGCAGATACCGCGACTTTTCCGTCCACGGTAGCGACCGCCTTGCCAACGCCGACCGGTCCTTTCTGCTTGATGATCTCGCACTCCAGGCGAAGTTTATCGCCCGGAACTACTTTCTTCTTAAACTTTACATTGTTCATTGCGCCGAAATACGCGGTTCTTCCTTTATTTTCCTCAACGCTTAAGATCGCCACAGCGCCTGTCTGCGCCAGCGCCTCAACGATCAGGACACCCGGCATTACCGGCTCCTGCGGGAAGTGGCCCGCGAAATATGGCTCGTTGTATGTCACTGATTTATATCCGACAGCTCTCACGCCCGGCTCCAGTTCTTCCACGCAGTCCACGAGAAGAAACGGGTGTCTGTGGGGGATGATCTCCTGAATTTCTTTGATTCCTAACATGATTTTTACCCTCTATCCAATATTTCACAGCCCGCGCGGTAATGCGCGGACCGCCAAACTGTTGTCTCGATACTTAGCGGATTCTGAATAACGGCTGTCCGTACTCCACGGTCTCCTCGTTCTTCACAAGGATCTCCTCAACGATTCCGTCATACTCGCTCTCGATCTCATTCATCAGCTTCATGGCTTCCACGATTCCAATGACCTGACCCTTTTTCACGGTGTCTCCGACTTTCACGTAATCTTCCGCGTCCGGAGCCGGGGAGGAATAGAAGGTTCCCACAAGCGGACAGCTGATCACTTTCTCGGAGATCCCGGAAGCTTTCTTCTCCGTACTTTCACCGGAGACCTGCTCCATGGCGGTCACATCCGCGGTCTGGATCATATTTCCCTGACCCGGAACCTGCATAACGACCGGTGTCTGCGCCGCCGCAACGACCTTCTTCTCTCTCTTCATGGTCAGCTTCCAGTCGCCTTCCGCAAGCTCGAAACCGGTCATTCCGTTCTCAGACATTGCTTTCATTAACTCAATGATCTCTTTTACTTCCATCGCCGTTCTCCTTACTCCTCAAACTTTCTGACAAGCAGGCAGGCGTTGTGTCCGCCGAATCCCAGAGAGTTTGTTAAGACTGCCTTCACATCCATGGAAACGCCGTCACCCTTTGTGTAGTCCAGATCGCATTCCGGATCGTCCACTTTTAAGCCTGCTGTGGCATGAACGAAGCCGTCCTGGATGGATTTTACACAGTCGATGAACTCAACGCCGCCGGCTGCGCCTAAAAGATGGCCGATCATGGACTTTGTGGAATTGATCTTTACTTTATATGCATGGTCGCCAAGCGCGAGCTTGATGGCCTTTGTCTCGAATAGATCGTTGTGGTGGGTCGCTGTTCCGTGGGCATTGATGTAGTCGATGTCCTCCGGCTTCATTCCAGCGTCAGCGATGGCATATTCCATTGCCTTCGCGGCACCGCTTCCGTCTTCCGCCGGGGATGTGATGTGGTAAGCGTCACCTGTCGCGCCGTATCCGGCTAACTCCGCGTAGATCTTCGCTCCGCGGGCTTTCGCGTGCTCAAGATCCTCTAAGACAACGACGCCTGCGCCCTCGCCCATAACGAAGCCGTTTCTCTCAAGGTCGAACGGGATGGACGCGCGCTCCGGTTCCTCGGAGGTGGAAAGCGCTGTGAGTCCGGAGAATCCCGCAACACCGAGCGGTGTGATGCAGCTCTCTGTTCCGCCTGCGACCATGACTTCCGCCTCGCCGTGCTGGATCGCGCGCATGGCCTCACCGATGGAGTTCGTGCCGGACGCACATGCTGTCACGACATTGATGTTCTTTCCTTTTAATCCAAACTGGATGGACACGTTTCCTGCTGCCATGTTGCTGATCATAAGCGGCACTAACAGTGGATTGACACGGTTCGGTCCTTTTTCCAGAAGTTTCTTATACTCTTTTTCAATGATCTGTAAGCTTCCGATACCGGAACTTACGCAGACGCCAACGCGGAACGGATCTTCCTTTGTCATATCGAGGCCGGAGTCCTCAATGGCCTGTCGGGATGCCGCTACCGCGAACTGGGCGAAGCGCTCCATTCTTCTCGCCGCTTTCGGGTCCATGTAATCCTTCGGTTCGAAGTCCTTGACCTCCGCCGCGATCTTTGCTTTATAATCTGTTGTGTCAAAATAGGTGATCGGTCCGAATCCGAGCTTTTTCTCCTTCAATCCGTTCCAGAATGTCTCCACATCGTTTCCGATCGGGGTGATCGCGCCCATTCCTGTTACTACAACTCTTCTCATGCTTTTCGTTCTCCTGTTCTAAATATGTTACAGCTCACACTCTGCGTGAACCGCAACCGAAATATCCGCTGTCCGGCCGCATGACCGGAACAGGCGCTTTTCTGACTGTTCCGTTGTGTTTTACATTGCCATGCCGCCGTCTACATGAAGCACCTGGCCGGTAATGTAAGCTGCCTCATCGGAAGCGAGGAATGCGACTGCCTCCGCAATATCCTTTGTCTCGCCAAAACGCTTCAACGGGATCTGCTCGCCCATGGCTTTCTTTACGTCCTCCGGCAGCACATCCGTCATTTCTGTGTGGATGAATCCCGGCGCGACCGCGTTTGATGTGATTCCGCGGCTTCCAAGCTCTCGCGCCACGGATTTTGTGAGTCCGATGATGCCGGCCTTGGACGCGCAGTAGTTTGCCTGACCCGCGTTTCCCATCACTCCGGAAACGGAGGAGATGTTGATGATCCGTCCGCCTCTCTGCTTTAACATCTGGCGGGAAACATGTTTGATGCAGTTGAAGGCGCCCTTTAAGTTTGTGGCGATGACTGCGTCAAAATCGTCCTCGGACATCTTCATAATCAGGTTGTCCTTTGTGATTCCGGCGTTGTTCACAAGAATATCGAGGCGGCCGTATTTCTTTACGATCCCATCGATCATTTCTTTGGACTTCTCGAAATCACTGACGCTGCACTGCATGCTCTCGGCTGTTCCGCCGTTTGCCATGATCTCGTTTACGACTTCCTCTGCCTTCGCCGCGGAGCCGTTATAATTGACAATGACGGTCGCGCCGTATCCTGCCAGTGTCAGAGCGATCTGACGGCCGATTCCGCGGCTTGCGCCTGTCACAAGAGCGATTTTCCCAGTTAAATTCATATTTCCCTCCGTGTTTCTATCTGCCAGCCGCCAGTTCTTTGTCTCTGACAGCATTCCTTACTAAATTTTAAATTGTTCTTCTTGTTTCTTTTTTTGCAAAACTTAATCAAATTTCGAATTATGCTTTGCCTTCAACTATTTCCTCAACACTTAAAAATTATTATTGTGCAGATTTATTGAACAATTTTCTCTTTCGGTCACTCAGTTCAGTTTCTCCAGATCCTCAAATTTCTCGATATTGATGACCGTAGCTTCCCTGTTGATCTTTCTGATAAATCCGGCTAACGTCTTTCCCGGTCCGATCTCGATAAACCGGTCAACGCCGTCCGCCAACATGGTCTCCACGCTCTGCTGCCATCTGACAGAAGAATATACCTGGCGTGTTAAGAGCGGCTTTACGTCCTCCGCCTTCGTCACATAAGCGGCTGTCACATTCGCCACATACGGGATCTTTGGCTCGGATACCGGAATATTCTCTAAGAACTTTCCAAGCTTCTCCCCGGCTTCCTCCAAAAGATAGGAGTGGAACGGTCCGCTGACGTTCAGCGGGATCACACGTCTCGCACCAGCCTCTTTTAACTTCACCGCCGCGGTCTCAACTGCCTCCTTGAGGCCGGAGATCACGATCTGACCCGGGCAGTTGTAGTTCGCAACCTGCACGTTCGGGATCTCGTCAACGACTGCGTTGATCTGCTCCGCTGTCATGCCGAGAACGGCGCTCATTCCGCCGACTCCCGCCGGAACCGCCTCCTGCATGAGGATTCCACGCTCACGGACGGTGCGGATCGCGTCATCCGCCGTCATAACGCCTGCAGCCACCAACGCACAGTACTCGCCGAGGCTTAAACCTGCAGCCACATCCGCATGGATTCCGCGCTCTTCCATCACCTTCATCATGGCAACACTTGTAGTCACCATCGCCGCCTGTGTGTACTCTGTGATGTCCAGACGGTCATTCTTCTCAAAACATAACTCCGGCACGGAAAATCCTAAAAGCTCCGTGGCGCGGTCGAACACTGCCTTCGCAGTCTCTGAATTCTCATAAAAATCCTGGCCCATGCCGCATACCTGCGCGCCCTGTCCCGGAAAAATAAATGCTGTCTTTCCCATGATTCTCCTTAATATTACAGCAGTTCAGCTCCGCTCCTCATTGGAACCAATGCTGCGGCCCTGTCTGTATAAGTCTTTTATTTACCGCATCCGCCAAGCAGCTTGTTCGCCTGCGCCATCATCTCGTCGATCATTTCCTTACATGTCTGCTCTTTCTTCACAAGACCTGCGATCTGACCGGCCATGACGGTTCCGTTTGTGGTATCGCCTTCCTGAACGGCCTTTCTCAGGGTTCCCAGTGTCAGATACTCTAACTCCTCAAAGGATTTTCCCTCAGCCTCGAGACGGTTGTACTCTCTCGTCATCTGGTTTCTCAGACAGCGGACCGGATGTCCGTGGGTTCTTCCTGTCACAGCGGAATCGATGTCTTTCGCCTTAATAATTCTCTGCTTATAATTTTCATGGACGATGGATTCCTTCGCCACAACGAATCTTGTTCCCATCTGGACAGCCTCAGCGCCCAGCATGAATGCCGCCGCGATTCCTCTTCCATCGCCGATACCGCCTGCCGCGATGACCGGAATGGATACCGCGTCAACGACCTGCGGAACGAGAGTCATGGTGGTCGCCTCGCCGATATGTCCGCCGGACTCGGTTCCCTCCGCAACGACAGCGTCAGCGCCGCCGCGCTCCATGAGTTTCGCAAGAGCTACAGATGCGACTACCGGGATCACGATGATCCCCGCTTCCTTCCACATCTTCATGTACTTTGCAGGATTTCCGGCTCCTGTCGTAACGACTTTCACGCCCTCTTCCACAACAACCTTCGCCACATCATCCGCATACGGGCTCATCAGCATAACATTGACGCCGAACGGCTTCTTTGTGAGCTCCTTCGCCTTGCGGATCTCCTCGCGGACTATCTCGCCCGGCGCGTTTGCCCCGCCGATCAGGCCGAGACCGCCTGCCTCTGAAACAGCCGCCGCAAGGTTATGCTCAGCGACCCATGCCATACCGCCCTGAATGATCGGATATTCGATTCCCAGCATTTCTGTAACTCTTGTCTTCATTTCCATTGCTCTCACTTCCTGAAATCTAGCTGTCGGGCACTGCCCGGAGTCTGCGGTCAACACAGGAACTGCGCTTTCCGCCAAATCTTTATTGCTTCATTTCAGCATTCTGACCATGCCGCCTGCTGAATGTTTTATTACCTTCTATATCAGTAAAACGCGTCATAGACGCGTTTTAACCCATACTTATGCGTTTTGATTATTCCTCAACGCCCTTATCCTTTAAGTACTTCATAACATCGCCGACAGTTGCAAGGTTCTGAAGGTCCTCAGCCGGGATCTCTACGGAATACTCATCCTCAAGAGCCATAACAAGCTCGAATAAGTCGAGGGAATCTGCTCCAAGGTCATCCTTGAAGGAAGTTGCCTCTGTGATCTTGTCTGCGTCTGTGCTTAACTGCTCTGCGATGATTTCTTTCATTTTCTCTAACATGGTTTGATCTCCTTTAAATGTTCTTATTTTTTATATTTTTGTGAATCTTTAATTTTTCATGTTACTTTTTGCAACGTGTGCAAATCGTAACTTTTTATTTCCCAACTGCAATGGCTTTTTACCACTCCATAAGGACTGCGCCCCAAGTCATACCTGCTCCAAAGCCTGACATGATGATCTTGTCGCCCCGCTTCAGCATGTCCTTCTGAATCATGTCGTTCAACAATAACGGGATCGACGCCGTTGAAGTATTTCCAAACTGGTCGATGGTCATCGGGAATTTCTCCATCGGCTCCTTTAACCTTCTGGCCGCCGCCTCGATGATCCGCTCGTTCGCCTGGTGGAGGACATAATATTTAATGTCTTCCTTTTTCGTCCCGGTCCGGCGAAGAAGCTCCAGGACGCTCTCCGGCACTTTCCGCACCGCGAACTTAAAGACTTCCTGTCCATCCATGGTCATAAACCCGAGCTCCGGCTTTGTCCCTGTGAGGAAGTTTCCGACGGTTCTCGACGTGCAGGCGAGGACATCGCCCTTCGTTCCGTCCGCCCCCATCATCATGTCGATGATTCCGGTCTCCTCCGCCTTTAAAACGGCTGCCCCGGCTCCGTCTCCGAAGAGAACGCAGGTTCCGCGGTCACTCCAGTCCGTCACCTTGCTGAGCGTTTCCGCCCCGATGATCAGCGCCGTCTTGTAGATCCCGGCTCTAAAAAATCCTTCTACGATGTTCATGGCGAAAATAAATCCCGCGCATGCCGCCGAGATATCGAAGGCAACGGCGTTCACCGCCCCGATGGCCGCCTGAACGCTGCAGGCGTCGCTTGGATAATTCCGGTCCGGGGAGGAAGTTCCGAGAATGATGATATCCAGCTCTTCCGCCGCAACTCCCGCTGCCGCAAGCGCCCGCTCGGCCGCCTTCGCCGCCAGATGGCGTGTCCCCTCTCCGGAAGAGATCCGGCGCTCCCGGATCCCGGTCCGTGTCCGGATCCACTCATCATTCGTGTCCACGATCTTTGCCAGATCGTCGTTCGTAATAATATTCTCCGGCACATACGCGCCGATTCCAGCAATTCTGGCTGTCATAATCTTCTAAATCCTGCCATTTCGTTTATGCGGAAGGAATTTTATTCCCCGCAGTAGTTTTTAATTTCAAATAGTTTGATATTCAAAATGTTTGATTCTAATGGTAATAGATGTCTGATGTTTTGTCAAGTAGATTTTTATTTTTCATGCCCGCTCCGCTGCTTATTCCTGTTTTTCTGTGTCTACTGTTTCCCCAATTTGAAATTCGGTATTTATCTGGACTGGTCAAATTATTTAAAATTGGATATTTCAGCAGATCCACAGTTCCTATATGATAGTCACATATCTACCGCATGCGAAAGTTTACCGACAATACCTTATTAAAAGGAGCGATATTATGAGTATTACAAGCGATTTCAGCAAATTTAAAAAGATCGACGCCCACAGCCACATCGGCACATTCGGCAGCCCCTTCAATATCCACTTCAACGCGGACCTTCTCTTAAAACAGATGGACGAGTTCAATATTGAAAAGACGATCCTCTGTTCCGACGGCTGCCATACAAACGAGGAGACCGTCGCGGCATTCAAGACCCACCCGGATAAAATCATCCCGTTAATGTGGATCAACTGCGCCGAGGGCAAACCTGCCTACGATGCCTTAGAGCACTACATCCGCGATGAGCATTTCGCCGGAGCAAAGCTCCAGTCCCTCTTCGACGGCTACTGCGCCGATGATCCCTGCGTGGATCCTGTTGCTGAGATCTGTGAAAAGTACGGAAAACCGCTTTTTATCCATTCCGGACACCCGCCGTTCTCCCTCCCGTGGCAGATTGGTCTCCTCGCTGAGCGCCATCCGCACCTCCCGATCGTCATGATCCATATGGGACATGCCCACGGCGTCTACGTCGACGCGGCAATCACCATGGCGAAAAAGTACGATAATATCTGGCTCGAGACCTCCGGAACCTCCATGAGCGTCCAGATCGCCAACGCCTACAACACCGTCGGCCACGAAAAAGTCATGTTCGGCATCGACTCCCCGTTCCATGCCCCGACCGTTGAAATCCAGAAGATCATGGCATGCGGCGTGGACGATGAAGGATTGGAGAATATTTTCTATAATAATGCGGCGAAATTTATGGGATTAAAATAAGAATTTCTACGTTCCGCTGCCGAAAAGGGTTAAATATTACGACAAATTTTTAAGATCTGCTTATTGCTTTGAGCTTGCTTGTATGATTTTCATATAGCCTCATAAAAAATTATGGAACTTGTCCGAAACAGCCTTTTAATTATCTTATATATATTTAAATTATTTGAATTTATTGAATAATTTCGAATTATCATACTTAAGGAGGACTTATCTATGAAAAATACCACATCCCAGGAAACCACCCTCGACATCTCCATCATCAGCCTGATGAGCGCCCTGGTCTTCGTCGGGACATATTTCTTTAAAATACCTTCCGCCTTCGGCTACACCCACCTCGGTGACTGCATGATCATCCTGACCGTATGCTTATTCGGCACAAGACGCGGCGTCCTCGCCGGTGCCATCGGCGCGGGTCTCTCCGATTTTCTCGGCGGCTACGCGGTATGGGTCCTCCCGACCATGGTCTTAAAAGGACTCTGGGCTTTCATCGCCGGAACCATCGCCTACAAGCTCATGCCAAACTTTAAATACTCCTGGCTCGTCGGCGCTATCGTTGGCGGCATCGCCCACATCATCGGCTACACCTTAGTAAAGATCCCGCTCTACGGCACCGTCGTTGCCTTCGGCGAAATGTTCACCCTGTCCATGCAGACCATCGCAGGAATCATCCTCGGCGGCGTCGCCTACACGATCCTCGTCCAGTCCCCGGCGATCAGATCCTTAAAGGCAAAATTCGCATAAGATCCAGAACCATCATATAAAAAATGACTTCCGACTCTGTTGTGCGTCGGAAGTCATTTTTTATATAGAAATCTTTCAACAATCCATCTATAATATAAAATTGGGTTCTAAGAAGATAAACTTCTAGATGAATAAATTACAAAGGCCGGACAGCCTTATCTTCCTGTCCGCCTGGAGGTGCTTTAATGAATTACTTTTCAATCGTACTGGAACAAGTTGAGGTCTTCGTGGTATATCTCCTGATCGGAATCATCGCCGTGAAGACAAACGTGCTGAACCGCGAGAAATTGGGGGCCCTTTCCTCATGCGTCACAAAGATCCTGCTTCCTCTGCTGATCTTTTCAAACGCGATCAACGGTGCAACAAAAGAGCAGTTTCTTTCATCCACGATAATTCTCCTGATCACCGCAGTGTTCTATCTGGTTCTTTATTTTATTGCAGCCGCACTGGCAAAGATACTGCATCTGGATGTACAGCATAAGAATGTCTACCGCGCCTGCAGCATGTTCGGAAACTGCGGATTCATGGGAATTCCGATCATCCTCTCGCTGTATCCGGAACAGGGAGGAATCTACATCGCCATATTCACTGTGATCGATCAGCTTGTTCTCTGGACAATTGGATTAGACCTGAGCTCCCCGCCAGACAGCCAGAATTTTGTTTCAATCTCAAAGCGGCTGATAAAAATGATCAATCCGGCAACCATCGCTATTACCACAGGCGTTTTCATTATCCTCACCGGCATAAAACTTCCCGCCGCAGTGGTAAACGCCCTGGCGAAGACCGGCGCCGCCGCTTCCCCGTTGGCAATGATCTATCTCGGCGGAGTATTCTGCTATATTAAAATTCAGGATTACTTAAAATGTAAGGAGATCTACGCGACAGTCCTCATAAAAATGGTCCTGCTGCCCATCGCCTTTCATGCAGTAATGAGCCACATCCCATCCATCGACCAGAGCATCGCCGTCACCCTCAGCGTCCTCTGCGCTCTCCCTTCCATGGCTTCCCTGGCCATGATCGCCGAGACCCAGCACTCCGACGGTGACTACGCCGCGGGTATGATCTTCCTGACGACCCTGTTCTCGATCGTCACACTGCCGCTTGTATGTCTGAGTCTGTAGTCAAAAAGAGGCTGCCGCACGTTAGTGCGGCAGCCCCTTTCTATTCGATCCATGTGAAATTTTTACAGAAGGAAATCACCTAAATCGCTGTTGATCATCTCGTCATAGGTCGGAATACCTTCCACAACGATCTGCTTATCTTCGCTGCTGTTATTGTTGAACGCGTCGATGTAAGCACTGATACCAGCAAGATGACGGCCAGCACGCAGCTCGATCGGGAAATCGCCGGAGCTGTAGTCAACATAGAGAAGACCAAGATCATAAGCGATCACATAGCACGGATCCTTACCGGTCTTTACAAGATCCTCATCTGTGTAGCCACGAAGACGACCCTGGCTCGGGTTACCAGTCTCCATTAACAGTGCGTAAGTATTGGTAAAGTCACCTAACTCACGGTGAGTCAGACCATGTAAGGAAACCGGAGACGGCTCCAGGCTCATGGAAATGCCCTCTAACTCCAGATTCAGAACACCCTCAGATGCAATGGCAGAAGCGCGCTCGTGAGCTACAGTAGCATTGTTTACGGCGTACTCCGGGCTGGACTCATGCAGGTCGATCTCCATATCAATATTTAAGGTATTGATCATGTTCGTTACCGCATAAGCAACCTGCTCAGATAATGTACCATCCTCAACTCCCGGGTAGCAGCGGTTCAGGTTACGAGTCTCTGAACCGGAAAGTGTCTGACCGGAAGACTTATGGGTGTAAATATCCGGATCCGGCCACTGGTCGATCGGGTTGGTGGCACGGGAGCCGTACTGGAAGGTTCTGGTCTCACCATTTTTTGTGGTGAAGTGCATGTACTGCGGGGAACCATCCAGCGGGTCATTATGGGTCAAAGCGGAATTGTTGATGTTCGGAATCACATAAATGGTTCCTGCCTCAACCTTCGCATTCTCTTCCAGAATAATGCCGGCCATATGACCAGACGGCTCGTTGGCATGGGTACTGCCGAGAACAACAAGGGAACCTCCCTCTTTTTCACCTTTCAGTACATATACATCGGAATCACCGATGGTGCCCTCAAGATTTGGATTATAACGGCTCAGCTTAAATACCTCAGTTACGTTCGGACCAGTCACGATGTCTTCCTGGAAATGGCGCTTGGTATAAAAACTCGTACCGGCAATACCGCCAACAAGAGCTGCGCAAACTAAAACGGCAACGGCGGACAGATACGTTTTCTTCATTTTCATTCTATTCACCCTCCTTACTTGATCAGGAAGATGCGCAGCAGCAACGGAATTAAAATCATAGCTGCGTTGATCTGATCAACAAGGCGTTCTTCCTTAAAAATCATGTTGTACAGTGTGCTTACAAAAACCAGAAGGGCGATAGCTAAATAAATGATCGTGATAATACTCATAATGCAGTCCCTCCTTTAAAACAGCCCGGCAATCATCTTGGAATTTGCCAGGAAGAAGCAAGCGTAAACCAGCAGAATGATGATAGGCACAATACAACGCTTCAGGATATTGGTGTATTTCTTTACACCTGTAACCTGTGCAGCGAACAGACCTGCCAGAGCTGTAGGAGGCATCATATCACCCACAGCGGCGATCAGGCTGATAGCAGCTAAAACCACAACGGAGTTTCCGCCTAAAAGTGAAGCATAAATGTAAGCGAACGGAACGCCTAAAACCGAGCATGCGCCGTAAGAGGAAACTGCACCAAACAGCGGAATGCTGATTGCGCAGGCTAAGAGCCACAATGCGCTCGGAAGACGCAGACAGCTGATAACTACCAGACCGCGAACGCCGGTTGCTGTCATTACTTCGATGAACATACCAACGCCCATCAGAATACCCATAACAGGAGCTGCGGTGCGGATGGCTTCCGGAACAGCAGTCAGTACATTGATCTTCTTTCCGGTGAACAGACCAACGGCAGCACTGATGAGGAACATGAGCGGCATACCGATGTCTTCGCCTAACTTCAGTACCTTAAAGATAATCATTAAAGCAACCAGAACCAGCAACGGCAGGTAAATGCGCATACCGTACTGTTTACGGATCGCATCCTGTTTCTCCAGAGCAGGTTTCAGTTTTTCGTAGTCCATGTGGCGTGCCTGCTTGTAACCGAGTAAAAGTACGAACAGGATCGCTAACGGGAAGGTAATTAAGGCCAGCGGGCCCTCAAAACCAACATAAGGAACATCGATACCTGCGCAGATAATTAACGCAGCAGTATTTACAGGCGGTGCGATCATACCAAGCAGAGCGCCCATAGCGATGATGGAGCCTGCGGTAACGGCATCGATTCCCATCAACGCAAGAACCGGAGCCATAATAGAACCTGCAGAAAGAACTGCTGCAGTGGAAGAACCGGTGATCATGCCGGGGAACATGATGATGAGCATGATTAAAACCAGTAAAACAGCAGGGAAACGATGGAATTTCTCAATAATCAGGCTGCTTAAAGCATCCAGAGCACCGGATCCCTCAATAACCTTCATGAAAATCATGGCACAGCCAATAGTCAGAATGGTATCTACATAACCGAACTCGCCCTCTACCATCATACGGATAGTCTCGGTGCCGAGGCCGCCCTCAAGAGCACCGCAGAGCGCTGCGATCAGCATTGATACGCCAACAGGCAGTTTGAATGCAAAGCAGCCGATCATGAAAACACCGACCATCACAACAAAAGTGATCACGTAAGGTGTCATAATGATGTTCTCCTCTTCAAAATCGCTGCGGCCCGTTCAGGCAGGCCGCAGGTTGGTTTGTTTGTTTAGTAACTCAGATTTACAGACCAAATGCAGTCTTTAAAGCTTCAAGAGTACCTGCAGTGTTATCTACATAGATTGCAGGAGTTCCGTTGCCGGATAAGATACCGGACATCAGACCGTCGGAATCGCCCTCAGAAACTACGATAGCAGCATCGCAGCCCTGGAAAGCCGGAGTGATAAAGCTGTCAGATAAGGTACCGCGGCGAGCGGATCCGCCAGTGTGCAGTGCAAGAACAGTGATGCCTTTTTCCTTGGCAGCGGAGATCAGAGCGTCTGTACGTGCAAGCTCCTGGTCAGCGTCGATACCGGCAGCACCAAGTCCCTTGGAGGAACCGCCGACTGCAAGGATCAGAGTTTTGCAGTCATCCGGAAGATCTGCGCCGGTGATGTTCTTATTCATTGTTACCTCAATGCCAGCCTTTGTGCAAAGTGTATTTGCAATATCTACATCAGCACTCTGGCCAATACTGGTCAGGATAGCCGGAGTAGCGCACATGCCTGCACTGATCTCAGTCAGTTCAGATGCAGCACCTGCTGCTGCAGTTTCGGTGGAAGCTGCTGCTGTTGTTTCTGTCGCAGCTGCGGTAGTTGTTGTGCTGGAAGCGCCGGAGCCACAAGCAGCCAAAGACAATGTCAAAGCACCAGCCGCAATAAAAATACCAAGTTTCTTCATAATCGTATATCTCCTTTTCTTATCTTACAGCTGCCCGCCCCATCGTTGGGAAGCGGGCAACCATGATGATTCATGTATTACTGGAAATGAAAATTAGTATGCCAGAGCCTTACCATCACGGCGAGGATCAGCACCGCCGCGCAGGGTTCCGTCCTTACCGATCGAGATTCCCTGTACGCCGCCGAAGAACAGCTGCCATTCTCCCTTATCGGTAACTTCATGTCCACGATCCTGCAGTTCTTTAGCAACCTCAGGAGTGATCGGGTTCACACCGCCGGACTCATAGCAGATATTTTCAGATGCGTTGTCGTAGATACGTGCACAATCGATCGCGTCCTGAATATCCATATCGTAGTCGATCATACGCTCGATAACCTGAGCGATCGTCGGGAAGATACGGGTAGCTCCCGGGCTTCCGATCGTCATGTACGGAGATCCATCCGGATATAAAACGATAGACGGGCTCATGCTGGATAACGGACGTTTTCCGCCTTCTGCGCAGTTTACGCTCTCAGGATCAGCTGAGAAATCATCCATCTCGTCGTTCATAATAAAGCCGTAGCCAGGAACACCAACCTTGGAACCAAAGCCGTAGTTGATAGTCTTTGTGCAGGCTACCATGTTGCCCCACTGGTCAATAACGGAAAAGCTTGTAGTTGCGTAGTGCTCTAACTCTTCCGGCTCTACAGCCACATAGCTGCCGCTCTTGTCAGTGATCTCGCTGTAACGCTCTGCAGCATATTCCTTGCTTGTCAGCTGAGCTAACGGAACATCGGCAAAGTCGGTATCTGCCATGTACTGTGCACGGTCTGCGAAAGCGATCTTGAAAGCCTCAGAGAAGCGATGTACATACTCAGCACTGTTTACACCGATCTTGTCCATATCGTCGTAGTTCTCGAGGATGTTCAGGATCTCAACCAGGTGTGTACCGCCGGAAGATGCCGGTGGTAAAGAGTAGATGGTGTAATCCTTATAGTGACCAACAACAGGCTCACGAACCTTTACTTCATAATTTGCAAGGTCTTCCATGGTCATGTTGCCGCCCCAGTCTGCAACAGCATCTACCATAGCCTGTGCCATATCGCCGGTATAGAAAGCATCTTTACCGCCGTCAGCGATCAGCTGCAGGGTCTTTGCCAGATCCGGGTTTTTGATCACATCGCCAACCTCATACGGCAGTCCGCTCTCATCCAGGTAGATATTGCTCAATGTCTCGTTGGCAGCAATACCGGTGTATTCGCTGTCCAGCTCTTCCTTAAAGGTAACTCCCACTACATAGCCGTTGTTGGCTGTGTCAATAGCCGGCTGGAAGATCTGCTGACGGCTGACGGCATCAGAACCGTAGTTATCAAGAAGATACTCAAAACCAGCAACTTCTCCAGGTACAGCTACTGACAGACCGCCGATCACGCTCTTGTCACCCAGATTGTTCACGCCGTCCAGGCTGAACTGCTCCATCTTTCCGCTTTCATCCAGCCACATCTGCGCATTGGCAGCTGCAGGAGCAGTCTCACGGAAATCAATGACACTTACCTTGTCATCTTTGGCACTGTAAATGGTCATGAATCCGCCACCGCCAAGGCCGGAGAAGTACGGCTCAGCTACGCCCAGAGTGTAGGCTACAGCAGCCGCTGCGTCAAAGGCGTTTCCGCCTTCCTTCAGAATTTCCAGACCTGCCTTGCTGGCGTACCAGTTACAGGAAGCAACTGCGCCTTCCTTACCAGTAGCGTCACGGTCATCACGCTTCTTCTCGAGGTTCTCGTTGTAAGGCAGCCATACATCTTCACCGACTGTCTCGGTGGCAGATGCCTCTTTGGTTTCGGCAGTCGTCTCGGCAGCTGTCTCGGAAGCAGCCTCACTGCTTGCCGGTGTTGTCGAGGAAGCAGTTCCGCATGCAGTCAGCGAGGCAGCCAGGCTGAGTGCAACCGCGGATCTCGCAACTAGACGCTTCGATCTTTTCATAGTCATCCTCCTTTTTTGTCGGAGGGGTTTGCCGCCAACCGGCAGTTCCCCCCTCTATCTCATTGTGTCTTTTATTAGTAAGCTAATGCTTTACCATCACGTCTCGGGTCGGCACCGCCGTCCAGCGTGCCGTCTTCTGAATAGCGCACAGCGTTTACAGAACCAAAGCTTCTATTGAAGTCATCGCTGGCATTCATCGTCCAGCCCTTTTCCTCCATCTCTTTTATGGTCTCATCAGAGAAGCGGCCCTCGTAATCCAGTGTAGTGTCGCGGAAGCCCTTGATACGCGGAGCATCGATAGCTTCCTGCATGGTCATTCCATGGTCGATCAGGTTGGAGCAGATCTGTGCAACAGTAGCAATGATGGTTGTTCCGCCCGGAGAACCAATTGCAGCTACCGGCTGTCCGTCCTTCATGATCAGGGTCGGGCTCATGCTGGAAAGCGGAGTCTTGCCGCCGGCGATGGAGTTCGGATGATCTGCGCCTACTTCAAAGTCGCCCATCTCGTTGTTTAAGATAAATCCATAACCGTCTACTGCCACGGAAGATCCGAAGTAGCCGTTTACGGTACAGGTAACAGAAACCATGTTGCCGTCTTTGTCCGCTACTGAGTAGTGGGTAGTATCCTGATGCTCAAACATCCACGGATCGTCCGGCAGTACATTTGTCATAGCTGTATTCATATCGATCTTGTCAGCAAGCTTCTTAGCGTAATCTTTATCGATCAGGCCTTCGATCGGCACATCGACGAACTTGGTATCGCCCATGTACTCGCCGCGGTCAGCGTAAGCCATAGCAAACGCGGAGCCCATCAGGTGCTGTGCCTCTGCGGAATCCTGCTTCATGCTCGGGAGATCAAAGTTTTCCAGAATGTTCAGGATCTCCAGAACGATGGTACCGCCGGAGGACGGAGACGGAGAAGAGTAGATATCGTATCCACGATAAGTGCCGTGTACCGGCTCCATTACTTCTACCTGGTAGTTCGCCAGATCGTCCTTGGTCATCAATCCGCCGTATTTCTGTGTAGCTGCAACCATAGCATCGGCAATTTCGCCCTTATAGAATACGTCCGCGCCTTTCTCAGCAATCAGCTTTAAGGTCTTTGCATATTCCGGGTTCTTAAACGTATCGCCAATGTCGTAAGGCATCTGCATACCATCGACGTCCTTAAGGAAGATCTTTCCGCTCTCTGAGTAGAGCATTAAGGTATCATAGCAGTTATTCATATCACCAGAAAGAGTCGGTGTTACGGTAAATCCTTTTTCCGCCAGATCAATAATAGGAGCCACGATCTGATCGAGCGTCATGGTACCGTAATTTTCCAGGGCATAGACCATACCGGCTACATAACCAGGAACACCTACAGCCTTACCGCCGCTCATGTTCTGTTTGCCGATTACATTGCCCTCGGAATCCACCTGCCACATATCCGGAGTTGCGGCAGCAGGTGCGCACTCACGGAAGTTGATAAACTGGATATCGCCGGTATCTGCGGAACGCAGTGTCATGAATCCGCCGCCGCCAAGACCTGTCGCGTTTGGTTCTACAAGACCAAGCGTGAATCCAACCGCCACGGCAGCATCCACAGCGTTGCCGCCCTGTTCGATGATCATGCGGCCGATCTTGGATGCCTCATATTTACCGGAAGATACAACGCCGTTTTCACCGGAATCATCACGGCCAGTCTTTGTCAGGCTGCCGTCCTCATTCCACAGGACAAAATCATCCAGAGAAGTGTAACCCGCATCGGCTGCATCGCCAGATTCAGCAGCGGCGGTTTCGGCAGCAGTCGTTTCTTCAGTAGCGGAAGTAGCGGTCGGCTGGGTTGCAGCGTTCTGTGCGCAGCCTGACAACATAACAACTGCCAAAGTAGCCGCGGCTACTCGTTTGGTGACATGCTTTTTCTTCATAGTTTTTCCTCCTTAGGTACTCTGATCGGGGAAAAGCTGATCCCCGGGTTATGAGTAAATTTGTGTAGAAACTGTGTAGAAACTGTGTAGGAACTGTGTAGGAACTGTGTAAATTATATAAAATTTTGCTAAACAAGTCTATTTATTCTCTTATTTTTCTCAGGAATATAAAAAGGCTTTTGAACACCGGGTATAAAGTTCTTTATTATACAAAAAAAGAAGCTTCACCTCATTTTCACAAGATAAAACTTCTTCTGCGCTTTTATTACGGATCATTTACATATTTTCGATCCTGCGGAATAACTGGCGCGGACGGCCGACTTTTCCGTAAATATTTACCATTTCCACCTGCTTATTCTGAATCAGGTACTGCAGATAGCGGTACACCGTCTGATAGGCAAGCCCGCTGCTGCGGGCCACTTCATTTACGGTCATATAATCCCCGCCTTCTCTTAGCGAATCCAGCACCAACTGCATCGTGGCCTCGCTCAGGCCCTTTGCCAAAGGCTGCTGGCTTTGATGTTCCCGCTCTAAAAGGCGTAAATGCAGCTTGATGCGGCTGATGATATCCGGGGCCTTGATGGGTTTCAATGCAAAATCACTGGCACCTGCCTGCAGAAACTGGTCAGCCACATCCTGACTTTCATCGATCGTAAACACGATGATGGGCACGGTACGGGAAAGCGCGCGCAGCATCCGCACTCCCTCCACGCCGTTGATGCCGGGCATGTGATAGTCGATCAGCACAATGTCGGGTTTGTGTAAACGAAACTGCTCCAGACCTTTTTTCACGTTGGGGGCACTGCAGGCCTCCCAGCCCTGAAAGCGGAACAGTTCACCTAAAGCAAAGCGGATATTCTCTTCATCGTCAATGGAAAGTATCGTAATCTTTCGTTCCATGGTTTAATACCTCCGGTAAGAATATGATAAACCGCGTGCCCTTGCCCGGCTGGCTTTCTGATATCACCGAGCCGTCCATGGCCTCCACGGTCTGTTTCACAAAGGCGAGTCCCAGACCGCTGGAGCCAAATCCTGAAATTCCCTGCTCCCACATGGCGGCCTGCTGCTGCTCAGTCATACCGCAGCCGTTATCCGAAACAGAAAAAGTAATAAACGGCAAGTCATCCACCAGGCGGGCACGCACATGAATCCAGATGGAAAGCTCCCGCCCCTTCTCGGCCGCCAGTGCGGCATTGTGAAGCAGATTCACCAGCACACGCGCAAACAGAATACTGTTTACACTCACCTGAGACTCCGGCACCTCATTGTCAATATGTACGTTCGCCGCATAATCCTCTACCGATATCTGCGCCAACGCCATATCTAAAATGTGTCTGGTGTCGCTGGGAGTACATCTGTTTTCATATAAAATCTCCGAGATCATGCTGCTCATCCGATCCATTTGGCTTTCAATGCGGCTCAGATATTCGATTTCCCTGCTTCTTCCCTCGGCTTCACACTGCATTTTTAAAATACCCACCAAAGTCTGTGTACCGGTCAGAGGTGATTTTAAATCATGCACCAGATATTTCATTTCCCGATAGGTGCGGTTTTGCATTTCCAACAGTGCAGCACGGCTCTGCACGGTCTGCGTTTTTTCTTTTTCCTCCGACAAGCGCAGAATATTATTTTCATCCCGCAGCTGAAGGAGAATGACAACTGCAAACAGGGTCATCACCAGAAGCCCCACCGCGCCTATGGCATTTAAAAGAGAGTCTGCATCCAATACATCTGCAATCAGCTTAACATCATAGCTGATCTCACCGCGTCCCACAGGCAGACCACTCATCATTGGCATAATATCCAAAAACTGAAACACTACAGTGAAGATCAGCAGCATCAATGTCTTTTTGGTTAATGAGAGGTATTGATAATCCAGACGGCGGAACAATGCCACACATGAACTCAAAAGCAGGGCAGGCAAGCCAAAGTCGTAACGGATTCCATGCACCATGTCGATGCCCTCGTATACAAATTGGAGAATGAGCAAAATCATACAGGAATTGGGTATCCAGCTTTTTCTGTCATGCCAGTAGATCTCCACTGACTCGGCAATATAATATGCTCCGATATAATGCGGGGCCGCGCGCAGGGCATTTAACATCACCAGACGCAGGGCCGCTATCATCAGATCCGTCTGCTCCTGCTTTTCCAACGCAAGATACATATATTCCTGTACGCGAAAGCTCTGTACCGTAAATAAAACCGGCATGAAAAAGCTCACAGCGATCAACGCCAAGCCGATCCTCATCTCTTTGCAGTCTATTTTGCGGATCTCAAAACCCGCCAGTTTGATATTACCTATCTTCACTCATGGATCTCCTTTTATAGGCAAAAACTAATATGCACACGGCCCCAAGGACCCCGGCCAGCGCCGGAAAACGTGGATATACCGTGTGGTAATACAGTGCGCTCTGTCCTGGCGGGACGATCGTCTCGGGATCAAACGGCAGACTGTACTGGGCCGCCAGCTGCTTGATGTTTAACAGATGCAGAACCGGCAGTCCCTGCGCATTGTAATATTGCAAAAGTCCGTCATCACTGCGGACATTCGTAACAGTATAAGGCGCCATCACCCCGACCTTCATCTTGTCTTCTTCCAGGCCGATAGTCGTAATGTTTCCGCCCACACCGACAAAACAGCTTATGGGGCCTAACGTCTCATACAGGTCCTCACGGGCCTTCAGGTTCGCCGCAAAATCGCGCTCCTGCATGATATCCGCCACGCCGTAGGCCGCAATGCGGGCAAGTGCCTCCTCTTTTTCCTCCTCAAACATCTCACCGCCGCAGTCATAATCCCCGCCCGGTGTGATCAGGGCCGGAGGCGTTTGAAGCCTGCCGTCAAGATAGAGGCGGCAGACCATGTCCGGAAAGGTAAACTGCGGCTGGTTTGCCCCGAAGGTGCTCGCTCCCATGGAAGCGATATAGACCACCTTCACATTCATCGCCTCACCGGCGGCCAGCACAGCCAGATTCAACGTTGGAAAGGAACCCGAAAAGCCCGCGCCGATGGTATCGCCGGACTTTACCCCGGCCTCGGTGAGCATCTGCACCAGCAGTGCGGCCATGTCCGGGTTTGCTGTGGTCCGCTTCGCCTCCTCCGAGCCGAGGCTGGTGGTAATCGGCGTATATTCATCGCCGATCATGCCGGTCTTGTGCGTATCATAAGGAGTGAGGGAAAGTCCTGCCTCCAGCTTATAATTTCGTATATCGTCCATCCACCCCTGCAGTTTTTGGGCAGCCAGAATTTTCGTCTCATAGTCTTCCGTGGCCTTCGTCCGTCCCATAGCCAATGTAAGACCGAGGCAGACAGACAGCCAGACCACGACCAGAATAAGTGCCGCGCTTCGGCGTTTTTGCAAACTTTTCATGCGAAAACGCCTCCTTTCACACACCGGGCAGCTTTTGCCCGATGACCAGTAAAATCAGCGCCGTAAAAAGCGTAGTAGCGGCAATTGCCAGAAAGGCATCAAAAAATCCCTGCCTGTCGATCTCCCTCGCCAGAATACCGGGCATTAAAATGCCGATCACGCTGAATGGAAGCAGACTCCATGCGGAAAGCGCCCAATTCAAAGCAAATGTCATCAGGATCAGAAAAGCAAACCGGCGGCGGCCAAATAAAATCAGCCGGTATGATGCCAGACGGCACAACAGTACGCTCACGGATGCCAAAACCAGCGTAGCGGCAATACGACCGGGGCTATGTAATGCCAGAACCAGATATCCGGGCACGATAAGACCAGCCGACAGTCCGGTAATCTCGGTGAAGATCATGCTTACCACTACACCTAACAGAATGATTTGATTATACATAAGACCTTCCCTCCTCCCGGACGCGGGCGATCAGCTTACGTCCTGCGCCATACAAATTGCCGACTGCAAACAGCACCGTACCCGATGCGGTATCGCTTAAAGGCATATCGTCAGCCTGTGAAAAGCTGCGCACGATACAATCAGGCAAAATTCGGCGCAGCTTAGCCGTCATATAGCCTTTATGCGAGCCTGCCAGCCAGACCTCGGCCGGCGCCAGTCTCTCACATACCGTCAGCATATCCCGGGTGCGGCTTCCCCGATCAGCCCGGTTGCATACGATCAAAATAAGCTTTCCGGCCTTTTCTCCAAGTTTCTTTTGTAAATTCTCCCAAACGATATAAGTGGAATCTGGATCATTTACCGAAACAGCGTTCACAAAAATACCCTGTCCCAGCTGATATAGTGCCAGTGCATAGGGATCGCGCTTATAGTGCGCCATGCCCGCAAGCGCTGTTTCCCGCGAAACACCCAGGTTTTCGCATACAGAAAGCGCCAGGGAAATATTTTCGGCAAAGTCAAAATCCGGCTCGTCCCCGGTGGGACGTGCTAAAACGAATCGGCTGCCCAGCGCCTCCGCATGATTCTTGAGACGATCTGCCATGGCCTCATCAGCCGTAAATAAAACGCCTCCCTTGGGAATCGTGTTGCTCAACGTATCCGCAATTTCCGGAAGGCTGTCCCCCATCACATCGGCATGGTCGTGCCGCACATTCGTAATCACGCCCACATCGGCCTGCAAAATGCGATGCTGCGCGCAGCTTTGATATTCGGGCTGCAGTGCCATGCACTCGATGACCAGAACTTCCGCGTTCTGGGCGGCAGCACGGCGCAGAATGCCGACCTGCTCTTTAATATTGGCTTTGCCCCGTCGGCGCAGAGGCTCTTCATTCCCCGAAACATCTATCGTCATCGGATCCGTACCTGTAGTTTTGCAGAATACCCGCAATCCGCCGGCCCGCAATCCGGCCTCGATCAGCCGGCAGACCGTAGATTTTCCTCGTGTGCCGTTTACATGCACCACATGACGCAGGACCGCGCGGCTTTTCTCCGCATCCCGCCCCTCTAACCAAAGTCCCAGGCACCAGAAAAGTCCTAAGAGAAGAATCGTTATCTTAAGCATAAAACACCTCAGATCTTATCATTCAGAAGAACCATTTTCTTAAATCATACTCCGAAACGACACAAAACTCCACAGATAAATATGAGAAAATGCTTCTTCTTCCCAACTGCATTATGGTTTTGGGAAAAAGAAGCATTTTATATTACAACCATAGAAAAGAAGACGTCCCGCTCGTCATCACAATCAATAATCAGCGACACATCTTCTTCTCAAATTTCCCTATTCCTGCTCATCCAACAGCATCTGGTACACATCCCGCTTCCCTATTCCGCGGTCCTTCGCCACAAGCTTCATCGCTTCTTTCTTCTCGATTCCCTGTGACAGGTAAACGTCCATGTGTTCCGTGATCGACATGGCTTCCCATGTCTGCTCTTTTTCTTTTTTGATTTCCTCCAGGCTCTTTCCCTCGACCACGATGACGCATTCGCCCCTCGGCTCCTCCGCCTCAAAGTGCTCTAAAGCACCTTTAAACGTGGTCCGGAACGCAGTCTCATACTTCTTTGTAAGTTCTCTGCAGATCGTAATATTCCGGTCTCCAAGTGCCTCTAAGAGTTCTTCCAGCGTCCGTACCAGGCGGTGCGGCGCCTCATAAAAAATAATTGTCCGCGTTTCAGATTTCAATTCTTCCAGAATTCTCTGCTTTTCCTTCTTATCCGACGGCAGAAACGCCTCAAACGCGAACCGTCTCGTCGCCATTCCGGAGATCGTCAGCGCCGTGATGCATGCCGCCGGTCCCGGGAGCGATGTCAGCTCGATTCCCGCCTCGTAGCACTGCTTTACAAGCTCCTCGCCCGGATCTGAGATTCCCGGTGTTCCGGCATCCGTGATCAGCGCGATGTTCGTGCCTTCCTTCATCTTCTCAACGAGGACTCTCGCCTTTTCCACCTTGTTGAACTCATGGTAACTGGTCATCGGCGTCTTGATGTCAAAGTGGTTTAAGAGCTTGATGCTGTGCCTCGTGTCCTCCGCGGCGATCAGATCCACCTCTTTCAACGTATTTAACACCCGCAGCGTAATATCATCCAGATTTCCGATGGGCGTTGCGCATAAATATAATTTTCCCTGCATGACCAATTCCTCCTGCTGCCGAACGCCACATTCCGTAACCTGCCGCCAGCTGCTTTTCCTAATCTATAAGACTGTTTTTAACTTTCGCGTATTTTTAATCGTCATTTTTCAATACCACTCAGCCTATAAAGCTACTCGGTATTCTATTATTTTTGTATACAGGAGTGACTTTTCCCTGCTGATCACTTAATATCCGTAAATCGAATAAATCTCGTCCGTATACACCCCAGGCTCCTTATAAACGATCACCGGCGCCTCCACCTTCATCCAGGCCCCGCCGCCGCGGACCGCCTCGATGAGGACCATGTTCGCGTCCTTATCCTTAAACGGGTGTACCAGTTTCATCCGCTTCGGCTCCAGCTTATACTGCTTCATGGTCCCCAGGATCTCGATCAGCCGGTGCGGCCGGTGTACCATATACATTCTTCCGCCGGGTTTCAGCACCTTCGCGCCTTCCCGCACCACGTCCTCCAGTGTACAGAGTACCTCGTGCCGGGAGATTGCCTTCACCTCCGTCGGATTCTTAAGTCCATGGGCATCATTCATATACGGCGGGTTTGTCGTAACGACATCAAAGGAAGCCGCTCCGAAAATCCGGCTGGCTTCCTTGATATCCCCATGTACGACCTCAATTTTCTCTTCCAGATGGTTTAACTTCACACTCCGCTCCGCCATCTCGGCGATCTCATCCTGGATCTCAAGTGCCGAAAAGTGCTCTCCCTCCGTCTTTGCGGAGAGAAGCAGCGGAATGATTCCTGTTCCCGTCCCGAGATCCAGCGCCCGCTCCCCAGGCTTCACAGCCGCAAAACCGGAAAGCAGCACCGCATCCATACCAAAGCAAAACCCATCTGTTTTCTGGATGATCTGCAGCCCATTTCTCTGAAGATCATCCAGACGCTCATTTTCCTTTAACTCAATCGCCATCGAGTTTTGATTTCCCTTCTTTTTTCTCCAGTGCCTCTAACTGCTTAAGCTCCGCGTCGTTGGAGGACTGTTTTTCCCGTCTCTTCTTTGGACGGAATTTCAGCTGATCCACCCTGTATTCCCGAATCTCCTTCTCATCGTTATTTACAGTCACGATGACTTTCACGAGCTGACGCAGAATGCTCACACTGTGGACTTCGCCCTTTAAGCCGTCATCCGTCGTCACATAATCGCCGATATTCGGAAGTCTTCCGTTTAACTCCTCGTAAGTGTCCTCCTCGTACTTTAAGCAGCACATGAGTCTGCCGCAGACACCGGAGATCTTCGTCGGGTTCAGAGACAGGTTCTGCTCCTTCGCCATCTTGATGGACACCGGAATAAACTCAGAGAGATAGGAGGCGCAGCAGAGCGGTCTTCCGCAGATGCCGATTCCGCCGACGATCTTCGTCTCATCGCGGACACCGATCTGGCGAAGCTCGATCCTCGTCTTAAACACGGAAGCAAGATCCTTTACCAGCTCACGGAAGTCGATTCTTCCGTCCGCCGTGAAGTAGAACAGCACCTTGTTATTATCGAAGGTGTACTCCGTGTCAATGAGCTTCATGCTGAGGTTGTGCTTCTTGATCTTCTCAACGCAGACCTTGAACGCCTCTTTTTCCTTCTCCTTGTTGCGGCGCTCCGTCTCCTCATCCGCCGTTGTTGCCATACGGATCACGGATTTTAACGGCTGGATCACCTTCTTGTCATCCACTTCATGGGTTCCGAGCACCACATATCCGTACTCCACGCCTCTGGCCGTCTCGACGATCACATGGTCGCCGGTCTTGATCTCATTCTCACCAGGGCTGAAATAATATACTTTTCCCGCTTTTCGGAAGCGGATTCCGATTACTTTCGTCATGCTTTACTCCTTATGACGGGTTCTTCATGGTCAGCAGGAGTAATTCCATCGCTAATTCCATATTTACGTTTGCGTTCAAACGTGTTCTCGCCGTGTCGATGGCCGCCAGGATCGCTTCCAGACCGGCATAATCGACTTTCTCACCCGTCTCATTGATCATTTTATATTCATCCTTGAATATCAGCAGGTTCATGTCCTTCGTAACCTTGAACATGAGCACGTCCCGGTACCAGAGCTGCATTAAGTCCAGCACCTCGCCGATATCAAAGTTTTGCTCTTTCATCTCACGGATACAGTCCAGAAGCATGGAAATGTCCATGGTTCCCACATTTTTCACCAGGACCATGACCTTCTGGAAAAGTTCCTTGAATTCATCCGATGAAGCTAGGTGGATCGCCTTTCCAAGATTTCCCCTCGCGAACGCCGCACAGATATCCGCGTCCTTTTCCGGAATATGGAGGTTCTGCATCAGATAGCTCTTGATCGTAAAGTCCTTAAGCGGCTTTAATTTCATCTGAACACATCTGGAGAGGATCGTCGGTAAAAACGCCTCCTGATTCGTCGTGATCAGGATGATGACCGCGTAGGCCGGCGGCTCCTCGATGGTCTTTAACAGGGCATTCTGCGCCTGGACCGTCATCTTTTCCGCCTCATCCACGATATAGATCTTATAATAACTGCTGTACGGACGGATCATGATCGTGTCATTGATCTGTTCCCGCACATCATCCACGCCAATGCTTCCCGGCTTTTCATGCTTTACATAGATGAGATCCGGATGGTTCCCGCTCATGACCTGTTTACAGGAATGGCAGGTCATACACGGCTCGCTTCCGCCTTTTTCACAGAGCAGCGTCATCGCAAACGCGTTGGCGATAGATTTCCGCCCCATTCCGGCTTCCCCCGTCAGAATATAAGCGTGTGAGATCTTATGGTTCTCGATCGCCCTCTTAAAATGGTCTTTCACCATTTCGTTCCCGAGGATCTCTTCAAATCCTGTGATCTTTCCCTCTGACATGGCTGCATCCCTCCTCATCTTGTCGTTTCAGAACACCTCTGACTTCCCTTCCGATCCGTCCCCACTGTCTGGACAGCCGGCAGATATCCAGATAACCGTGTTTCCACCTTATCTTACCACAAAATAACGTCTATAAAAAGTTATTTATCCAAATCCCTGAGGATTTCTTCCACGCATGTACCGATATCTGTATTCTGATATTTCTTCGCGATTCCGAGCCGTTCCAGATTTTCCTCAGAAAAATCCTTCTCATCCGCAAGATATCTCCGGCAGACTTCCCGGTAATTCGGATTTTTCTGGTTTTCCTCTCTCTTGACCGCCCGCATGAGCCTTACTCCATCCGGAACCTCAATATAGACCGGCACCATCTTTCCATCCTCAAAGTACGCGCACATCTTCTCATAGGACTCCAGCGTCCCAATCATGAGACAGGACGCATCTCCGACAACGTCAAACTGACCGTCATCCACCGTATAATACGTCCATGGACCTGCCACCGTCTGGTAAGTCCTCTCCTCGATCACCTTCCCTGCCGCTTCCTGTTTTTCAAGCTCCGCCCGGTCTGTAAAGAAATATTCCACTCCGTCCGTCTCGCCTTCCCGGATCGGCCGTGTTGTATACATCGTCACTGTCCGCAGTTCCGGCCGCCGTTTCAGAATTTCCTTATACAGCGTATCTTTTCCTGTCGCGCTCTTTCCGAGAAGATAATATATCCTGCCCATTTGCATTTCTCAGCCTTCTGTGTTTATAATTTTTCACTCTCTATTTTTTAGATTCTATCTTTTCATTGTATCAAAATATATGATCCTCTGCAACCGTTAAAATCATGTCAGCCGCCGGATCTGCGGGTCCCTGCACGAGAAGTCCTGCTGCCTTATACGCCTCGATCTTCTCTACGATCTCCACCGTAAACACTTCCCCAGGCGCAATGATCGGAATCCCCGGCGGATACAGATAAACAAACTCTGCAGATACCTTTCCAACCGTATCCTGAAGCTCTGTGCGCCCCGTATTGGCATCCATTGCCTCACAGATGGGCATTCTCTCGATTGGACGTAAAATCTGGGATTCTAAGTTCTGTGGAGCTTTAGAATTTTTCATCCCCTGCTCTAATTTCATTTCTTCTGATTCTTTTCTATTCTTCCGTTCTTGTTTACTTTCACCTTCAGCTTTCATCAACTCTTCATCAATCTCCAGAAGAGCCGCCGCCAGCCTCTCAAATCCCTCATCCGTATCCATAAGCGATGTCATTGCGATCACATACTCCGGCGCTGTCATCTCCATCTCCAGATGATATTTATTTCGCAGCATCTCCGCCAGATCTTCCCCATGAAAATCCTCTGCGTTCATCGTAGAAACCACGAACTTCGATGGATCCCATCCGGCCACAGTCTCGTACTTATCACAAATTTCATGTGTCAGAACTTCAAGCACCCGCAGCCCTTTCATCCGCTCCATAAAGCGCTCCAGCCGTTTCTCATACCAGACCATCGCATTCCTTCCGTCTCCGTCCATATACCGGATGCACCGCTGCATCCCCGCCATAAACAGATACGACGGACTGGATGTCTGAAACATGGACAAATACCTCGCGACCCGGGCCTGGTCCACCAGGTCTCCCTTCACATGCAAAATCGCCGTCTGTGTAAAACTCGGCAGCGTTTTATGGAGACTCTGGATCACAATATCTGCCCCGGATTCCAGCGCCGACTTCGGAAAACTGTGGCACCGGTCCGCAAACTCCAGATGCGCCCCATGTGCCTCATCCACGATCAGCGGAACCCCATATTCATGAGCCGCATCCGCGATCGCCCGGATATCCGACACTACGCCCTCATAAGTCGGGGATGTGATCAGAACCGCCTGGACATGTTTTATCGCATCTTTTTCAAGCGCCGCCCGCACATCTTCCGCCCGGATCCCGCCGTTGATTCCAAACTCCGCAATCTCCTCCGGATACAGATATTCCACCTTCAGCCGGTTCAGATAGATCGCATGGTACACTGCCTTATGACAATTCCTGGCCGTCAGGATCTTCCCGCCGTTTTCCGTCACCGCAAAGACTGCACTCAAGATTCCGCAGGTGCTCCCGTTCACCAGATACCATGACCGATCTGCCCCGTAGACATCAGACGCCTCGTCCATGGCATCCTTCAAAATTCCTTCCGCATGGTGCAGATTATCAAATTCGTCGATCTCCGTAATATCGATCCCGTAGGGATCCGGAAATCCCCCCGGCACCCCGTCCGGAATCTCCCGCCTCTTATGTCCCGGCATATGAAACGGATATGCGTCCGATCCCGCATACTCCGTCAACAGCTTCAAAATTCCCGGTTTCCTTTCGCTCCTGTAATCCAACTCTTTTTCTCCTGTTCTCTCATTCCTTTTCTATGTACAACTGCGCGATCTCTTTTTTCATCTCCGGGAACATATCCCATATCTCCGCAACCTCTCCCCCGGCCGCCTGATAAAAACTGTAGCTTCCGTAAACCATAGAATCGCATCCATCCGAAGCCAGTCTCACCGTCACCTGGGTTCCGTCTGCCTTTGTCAGCATCAGGATCCCGTTATACGGACATTTTCCGGCATCCCCCGGCGCCGCCTCTGAGAGGATTTCTTCCATCCTCTTCAACAGTATCGGATCATCCAGCGTCTCTGAAATCCTCGTCGTTTCCAAATCCACGGAATCTCCTGTCTCCGCATATCCTGCCACCGCTCCGTGCCCCGGAATCATTTCAAGTTTTGCACTCGCGATCTCCTTCATGTCTTCCACTCTGACCGTCTGGAACTCGCATCTCTCCTCAGCAAATCTCAACGCCGGAACCGTAATCTCATCCACGTCAGGATCTTCTGACTCATAGATCTCCGGACTCGGCGTATATACGATCCCGTCAATTCCATACGTTTCCGGTTCCACGATCTCATCCGAATGGATGATCTCCTTCTCCTGATCCATCGTCAGCGGAACATATTCTTCCAGAACATCTGCATCCACAAATCTGCGGACCGCCAGATATCCGCCGTCTTCCGGCGGGGACATCCGCACACCACGCACTTTTACGCTCTCCAGATACCGGACTCCCTCATCCCCGCCGCAGAGACTGTACTCAAACGCTTTTCTGAGTTCTTCCGGCTCCTCCATTCCCGTTGGAACAAAAAAGAGAATATCCTTTGATTCCGTGTAATACATTTCACAAATATTTTCGAATGTATATACTATTTCAAAAATATTTTCGTTCTCATTCCACTTCTCCGCCTCGATCACATCATCGATGCTGTAAATACTGAGATCCTTAAGCGGATCATCACTGCCCCTTCGAAATCCCAGGACATATCCATATCCGTCTTCCGTTTCCCGCCCCAAAAACTCATAGGCATCCGCAATATCACCGCCGCACGTAGCTGCCTTCTCCGGATCCATGTTCTGATAGCTGTGATCCGGATCAAATGTTTCCAGTTCATTCCGGATCTCCATTCTCTCTGCCTCTGAAAGCGGATCATATGCTGGCTCTTTTTTGGAATTATCCACAGGCTTCGTCTCCTCCGCCTCTGTTTTTCCACTGTCTGCCTGCGATTCACTGCCATTATCCACAGGAACGAACGCCGCAGAACATCCAAACAAAAATACACTCATCCCCACCGCGAGCACCTGCGTCAAAACTTTTCTATTTCTCATCCGATCACCTTCCCCGTTTCTATCGCTTATCTTCTTCACACAGCTTCCCTGGATCGTTTTCCTTTCACTTCTGTATTAATTTTATCATCCACACTTTTTTCATACAAGCGGACACCATCATATTTAAGAAAACTGTAAACCTGCATTTCTGTCCTTTCAGACCAATGCGTGCTGCAATAAAACCAGATATCGTGCTGAACGTTTTAATCTCAATTAATGATTGCTGATATCATGAAACATACATAAGCCCACATTAGAATATTGTGTCTAATGTGAGCTTTATTATTTCCACTCTAATTCTTGACTTGGATTTGGCGCGTTAGTGCCTTTTTGTGTGACAGGTAATTTCTCAGAATTTCCTGTTACACAAAAAAAGCGGAAACCTCCCGGCTTCCGCAAAGTAATGAGACATCGGGGATTCGAACCCCGGACAACTTGATTAAAAGTCAAGTGCTCTACCGACTGAGCTAATATCCCATACAACTATGAAGTTGTAATGCCCAAAGCTGGAATCGAACCAGCGACACGAGGATTTTCAGTCCTCTGCTCTACCAACTGAGCTATCTGGGCATAATTGCGGGGGCAGGATTTGAACCTACGACCTTCGGGTTATGAGCCCGACGAGCTTCCAGACTGCTCCACCCCGCGACGATGCTTTTTAATTATACACAATAAATATCGAAAAATCAATACCTATTTAATGGGCGGAGGTGGATTCGAACCACC